>Ga0265797_10000014_pt1 | contig 457900 bp, 360 predicted proteins | sample P2T30metagenome_FD_192433 | JGI IMG/M metagenome (GOLD analysis project Ga0265797, IMG submission 192433) | Plant litter microbial communities from East Loma Ridge, Irvine, California - P2 T30 | ecosystem: Environmental > Terrestrial > Plant litter > Unclassified | place: USA: California...
CCGCTCCAAGCGGCCCCATCACCGGAGGCACTCTTAAGGCTGGCACTCTCACCTTCGGCGACCTTGCAACGGCTGCTGATATTCCCGGGGCGGTTAACCTGGACAAAGCCACCATCGACGGGGCGGTGATTAATAATGCCGCAGCTTTAACGGCTAAAATCACGGGGGCTACGCTCACTGGTATTACCATCACGGGAGCTACTATTAAGGATGGTATTTTACTAGGGGGTACCGTAGCGGGCACTACGGGCAAAACTTCGGGTGGCACTACCCCAGATGGTGGCCCTACCCACACATTGCCTTCGACAAAAATCACTTTTGATGATGGCAAGCAGGCCAACCTGACGCCTGTAGGGGACAAGCTATTTTACCTGTACAACTCCTTACATCTATTCTACCTGAACGGTGGCGGCCCCTGCTATATCGTGTCGATAGGTGACTACGATGATAGCCCGGACACCGCTCATTTTACTGACGCCTTCATCACGTTGGAGGCCGAGCAGGACCCCACCATGCTCCTTTGCCCGGATGCCCTGATGCTCAAAAGCCAAGACTATTATACTGTGGTAGCTACCGCCATGCTCGCCCATTGCGCCAAGGTGCAGCGCCGGGTAGCCCTGTTCGACGTGTATGGCGGCGCGGCTACGGCGACTACTAACAACCCGGCCACCCCTGGCCAGCCGGTAACGATGGCCGACACGGATAGCTTTCGCACAGCCATCGGAGAAAACAACCTGAACTACGGCATTGCCTATTTTCCCTGGATGAATACGGCCATCGTTTCGGCTACGGATTTATCCTTTCTCAACCTATCGTTCACAGCGCTTAGCTCGCTGGCTGACTCTACCATTACTGTTAGTACCAACGCTGGCACTAAAACAGTTGATGAACTTACCAAGATTCTTAGCCCATCTACCGCGCTTAATTCAGCAAGTAGTATTTTTAAGATTGTCCCGGATTTTGAACAAGCCTACAGCAGCATACTTAGCAATCCTTTACTGAGTGCTATTGACGCAGCTAAGACAGAAGGGCTGAAAGTAGCCCTGCACAATAAGCTCAAGGCCAACTCGCCCAAGTATGGGCAGGCGCTCCAGGCCATTGCCACCTACCTGAGCGTGCTGCCCGTGGCCCCGGCTATGGCGGGCGTGTTCACGGCCGTCGATGCCAGCCGGGGCGTGTGGAAAGCCCCCGCCAACGTGAGCCTGAACGCGGTGGTTTCACCCACGCTGGCCGTGAGTGACGACATGCAGGCGGGCCTGAACGTGGATGCCCTCACGGGCAAGTCCATCAACGTTATCCGCACCTTTAAGGGGCTGGGCACGCTGGTGTGGGGGGCGCGCACCCTCGACGGCAACAGCCAGGACTGGCGCTACATCAACGTGCGCCGCACCATCATCATGATTGAGCAGTCGATAAAGCTGGCCGCGCGCAACACCGTGTTTGAGCCTAACGACGCCAACACCTGGGCCACGTTCAAGAGCATGCTCGAAAGCTTCCTCTTCACCCTCTGGAAGCAGGGCGCGCTGGCCGGCGCCACCGCGCCCGAGGCCTACCAGGTGCAGGTGGGGCTGGGCAGCACCATGACGGACGACGACGTGCACAACGGCATCATGCGGGTGAGCGTGAAGCTGGCCCTGGTGCGCCCCGCCGAGTTTATCGTGGTCAATTTCCAGCAGCTGATGCAGACCTCGTAAGTAGTTGGTTTAACAATCATTTCTCACCTTTTTTCTCTTTACTAGCATGGCAGACGACGGCAGCGCCCAAAGCCCCAATATCTGGCCCCTCCCGAAATTTTATTTTCAGGTGGATGGTCTCGGGGGTGGTATCGGCAATTATTTTCACGAAGTATCGGGCCTCGATACCGAAACCCAGGTTATCGAGTACCGCCACGGCAACAGCAAGGAGTTTTCGCCCATCAAGATGCCCGGCCTCAAGAAGGTGGGCAACGTGACGCTGAAAAAGGGGGTCTTTGCCAAGGACAACAAGTTCTGGGCCTGGTACGCCACCATCAAGATGAACCTCATCCAGCGCCAGACCATCGTCATCAAGCTGCTCGACGAGAGCGGGGCGCCCACCATGATATGGACGCTCACCAACGCCTGGCCCACCAAGATTCAGAGCACCGACCTCAAGGCCGACGGCAATGAGGTGGCCATCGAATCTATCGAGCTGGCCTACGAAACCCTGGTGATTGCCAACGGCTAAGCATGGCGAACAACTTCTACCCCCCGCCCGGCTTTTACTTTCAGCTTCAGTTTGAGGGCATGGCCAGCGGCATGGACAATGCCTTTCAGGAAGCCAGCGGGCTCACGGCCGAGTGGGAGGTAGAGGAAGTGCGCGAGGGCGGCCAAAACCAATACAAGCACCGCCTGCCCACCGTGCTCAAGTATCCCAACCTGGTGCTGCGGCGCGGCTTCCTGAGCAGCAACTCGGCCCTGGCTACCTGGTGCACGGCCACGCTGAGCGCCGATTTTTTGACGCCCATGCAGCCCCGTGTGGTGGTGCTGAGCCTGCTCAACGCGGCGGGCACTCCATTGGCTACCTGGGCCCTGGAGGAAGCCTGGCCGGTGAAGTGGAGCCTGTCGGACTTTAAATCGCAGGAAAACGCGCTGGCCATTGAAACCATCGAGTTCTCCTATTCTTTTTTTCACCGGGTGTAGGCCCGGCGCAGTATGCCCATCGAAATCCGAGAATTACGCATTAAAGTGACCGTGCTCGACGAAGCACCCCGCCCCGCCAGCCCGCTGGCCCCGGCGACGGGGCTCACCGCCGCCGCGCGCGAGCAGCTGCGCCAGGACCTGGCGCACGACCTGACCCAGGACTGCGTGCGCCAGGTGCTGGCCGAGTTGCAGCGCCGCCGCGAGCGCTAAGCGGCCCCTCCCTTTTTCCCTGTCCCCGTCCTCATGGCCCTGCTCAAGATGTCGTTGCAGGCGTACGCCGACGCCCAGTTTACCCAGGCGGTGGGCGACCCGTACGCCGTATTTATCAACCCGGAGTCGTTCGTGCACAAGAGCGAAAACTCCTACGAGACGCCCCACCCGCCGGGGAGCGCCGGCGACACCCCGCGCTTCAACTACGCCAGCCAGGGCAGCCTCGACTTTAGCCTGCTGCTGGATGGCACCCGCGCCATCGACGGCCGGCAGATTGAGGTGAGCGAGCAGGTGGCGGCGCTGCGCGACCTGGCCTTCGACTACCACGGCCAAGTGCGCAGCCCCTACTACGTGCAGGTGGCCTGGGGCAGCTTTCTGTTTCAGGGCCGCCTCACCACGTTTACCGTCAACTACTCGCTTTTTCGGCCCGATGGCACGCCCGTGCGCGCCAAGGTAGACCTGGCTTTCGTGAGCTTTACCGACAACGAAACCCTGGCCCAGCTAGATGGCCAGCACAAGGATGCCACGCAGCGCAGCTACCTCGTGAAGGCTGGCGATACGCTGCCCCAGCTCTGCCACGCCATTTACGGCGACGCCCGGCACTACCTCAAAGTAGCAGATGACAATAACCTGGTGCATCTTGGCAAACTGGTGGCGGGCACCGTGCTGCACTTTCGTCACCTGTAAAAGCTACTGCAACTACTCCCGATGCCCACTCCTCCCCCCAAAGCCCACGGCCTAGTGTCGTTCAGCGTGCAGGCCAATGGCAAGGAGCTGATGGGCCTGGCCAGCGCCTACCGCACGATGTCCATCACCATCGACAAGGGCCTCAATACCATTGGCACGGCCACGCTGGTGCTCATCGACGGCGACCCGGCCACCGGCGAGTTTCCGGTGTGCGACTCGGATACCTTTAAGCCGGGTACGAGCATCGACATTGCCGCGGGCTATGACAACGACCTGAACCTGCTGTTTCGCGGCCTCGTGGTGGGCCTGGCGGTGAATTCGCAGGGCGCACAGGGCATCCAGATTACCGTATCGTGCAAGGACGAGGCGGTAAAAATGACCGGCAGCCGGGCCATCACGCCCTTCGCCAACCAAACCATCAGCGACACGCTGGCCCAGATAGTGGGCAACTATGGCGGCCTGAGCGCCAATATTGCCCCCACCACCGGCGTGCAGGACAACCTGGTGCAGTACAACCGCTCGGACTGGGACTTTATCGTGACGCAGGCCGAGGCCAACGGCCAGGTGGTGTTCAGCGACAACGGCCAGCTGCTGACCATGGACCTGGCCACACCCGCCGACGACGCCCTGGTCCTGGAGTATGGCCGCAACGTATACAGCTTCTCGCTCAACCTGGATGCCCGCACCCAGTTTGGCACGGTGAAGGCGCAGTCGTGGTCGGCGGCCGTGCAGGATGACATTACGGTAACGGCCGAGCAGCCCGACTTCGTGACGCTGGGCAACCTCGACGCCAGCGAGCTGGCCAACGCCCTGGGCCAGGAGGCGTACTGCATCCGCACGGCGGCCGACGTGGATGCCCCCACGCTCCAGGTAATTGCCAATGCCTACCTGGCCAAGCGCTTGCTGGCCAAGGTAAAAGGCAGCGTGGAGATGCCCGGCAGCAGCGCCGTGCTGCCCGGCAGCATGGTGCGGCTCAACCGCATTGGAATGCGCTTTAGCGGGCGGGCGCTGGTATCGCAGGTGACCCACACTATTGGGGGCGGCGACTGGCGCACGCAGCTGGCGCTGGGCACCGACGAGCAGCCTTTTGCCGAGCGCAACCCCGACGTAGTGCCGCCCGTGGGGGCCAATAACATTGCCTCGGGCGTGCAGGGCCTGTACACGGCCGTAGTCAAAGCCTTGCAGCCCAGCGCCGCCGCCGGGGCCGCTGCCGCCCAGGCCGCCGCCGAAGCCAAAGAAACCCAGGAAAAGGCCGAGCAAATAGAAGAAGCCGTGGAAGAAGCCAAAACGGCCGCCGCCGCGGCCGCCGATGCCGGCCCCCTGGCCCAGGCCGCCGCCATGGCCGAGGTGGCCCAGGCCGCCACCCAAACCGCGCAGGACAAGGGCGCCGCCGCCGCCGAAGAAGCGGAAGAAGGCGAGGAAGCCGCCGAAGCCAGCGAGGGCCCGATAACCGGCACCCACGAGGAGCAGGACAACAAGGGCGACTTCCAGGTGCAGGTGCTGGTGGCCTCGCTCAACAATGCGCTGCTCTGGGCGCGGCTGGCCCAGCCGGCGGCCTCCAAGGGCGTGGGCATGTACTTCTACCCCGAGGTGGGCGACGAGGTAATCCTGGGTTTTCTGGGCGACGACATCCGCGCGCCCGTCATCCTGGGCTCCCTGTACAGCAAGGAGCGCAGCCCAGCCTACGTCACCGAGGCGGCCAACAACATCAAGGCCATCGTGACGCGCAACAAGCTCACCCTGGAGTTTGATGAGGCCAAGAACAGCATTACGCTGAAAACACCCGGCAACAACCATCTGATTATCAGTGATACCGCCGAGGGCCTCGTGCTCACCGACCAGCAGCACAATACCATCACGCTCTCGAGCGACGGCATCGACCTCGTGAGCAAGTCCAACATCCGCATAACCGCCGCCAACAACATCAACCTCGATGCCCAGAGCGGCATGGTCACCATCAACGGCAGCACGGCCGTGGCGCTGGCCAGCCTCAGCATCAGCGCCGACGCCACCGGCGAGCTCTCGCTCAGCAGCAACGTCAAGTCGTCGCTCACCTCCACGGTCGCCACCGTGGTAAAGGGTGCGATGGTACTCATCAACTAGCTTCCACAACTTCTACCACCCTTTTTATGCCCCCTGCCGCCCGCGTCGGAGACCTGCATACCTGCCCGCTGGAAACCCCCGGCGTACCGCCCATTCCGCACGTGGGTGGCCCCATCCTGGGCCCCGGCGTGCCCACCGTACTCATTGGCAAGCTGCCGGCGGCTGTGGTCGAAACCCTGGCGCTGTGCATCGGCCCGCCCGACGCCATCGCGCAGGGCTCGCTGACGGTGCTGATTGGCGGCCGGCCCGCCGCCCGTCTGGGCGACAAAACGCTGCACGGCGGGGAGATAGTCATCGGGCTGCCCACGGTACTTATTGGTGGCTAGCCCGATGGACTACCTACCCGCTGACAAATTGCCGGTGCCCTTCCTGGGCCAAGGATGGGCCTTCCCGCCGCAGTTCTCCGCCGATACCAAAACGCTGGCCCTGGTGAGCGAAGCGCAGGACGTGGAGCAGAGCCTCTACATCTTGTTTCATACGGAGCCCGGCGAGCGCATCATGAACCCCGAATACGGCTGCGCCCTGCGCCAGTTTTTATTCGAGAACCTGGTGCAAACGACGCTAACGCGCCTGCGCAACGTGGTGAACCTGGCCATCCTGCGCTTCGAGCCCCGCATCAAGGCCGACCCGGTGCAGGTAGATACCACGCAGCTGCTCGACGGGGTGCTGCGCTTGCAGCTGCGCTACGCTATCCGCAGCACCAACAGCGTCTACAATCAGGTGTATCCGCTTTACCTCGCGGGCACGCCGCTGCCCACCTAACTGCCCTTCGCCATGCCGTCGCCGCCGCTGCCCGCGCCCGCTGCCCCCACCGGGCGGCGCCCGGGCGGGACTTCGCAGGCCGAGCGCCTTCCCGCCGACCTGCTGCCCCAGCACCTGCAACTCGATGCCCGGACCCTGCCCGAGCTGCTGGCGTATGTAGCGCGCTTTTCCGAAAAAATTCAATTTTATACTGACCCCGCTGGCCCGGCGGCCGGCCCCTGGGCCCTGGCCCGGCACCGGGGCCTGCTGCTGCTGGCCGTGGTGGCGGCCCACCCCAGCGGCGAGCAGGCTGCCCAGGTGCAGCTGCGCCCCCTGTGCGACCCGGCCGCCGGCCCCACGCCGCACCGGCTGGCCCGGCGGCACTTGCTCAAGCTGCTGCACGAGCAGGCCCGCACCCTGCACGGCTGGCACGCTGCCTGGCTGGCTGGGGCGCAGCTACCCGAGCTCGGTACCGCCCTGGGCGAGGCTATCGCACGGGTAGCCCTCGCCCTGCGCCAGGCCGCGTACTTCGAGCGCCTGCTGGCCGCCCAAGGCACGGGCGAGGGCGCGCCCCGGCTGGCAATCATTATTCTGGCCGAAGGCAGCCCCTTCCGGGTGGGCCTCACCGACGAGTGGCTGAAGCGCGAATACGGGGAGTACGTTAGCCTCTGGCAACCGGATGAGACGGAACTGGAGCGGGCGGCCATTACCGAAACCCTGCGCCAGCTGTTCTGGCGGCTGGAGGCCGACCTGCTGGCCCTGACCGACGTAGCCCGGCGCGCCCTGCACTACGAGTTGGCCTATCGCCAGAACCACCACCCCGATGAAGCGCTGCTCGTTGCCTTCCTGCGGCTCTACGCCTACGCGCAGACCGCGCTCAACGACATTCCCCGGCGGCACCTGGACCACTATTACCAGCAGGTGCTGGGCGTGACGGGCCGGGCTACCGTGCCCGACCGCGCCTACCTAGCCTTTACCCTGGCCCCGGGCGTGGCTACGATGCGGCTGCCGGCGGGCACGCAGGTAGAGGCGGGCAAGGATGCTCGCGGGCGCCGCATCGTCTTTGCCACTACCGAGGCCGTGACGCTGGGCGGCTGGCGGGTGGCCAGCCTGGCCAGCGTGTTGAAAACGAGCGCTCCCGGCCAGCCCGGCTTAGTGACCGGGCTGCACGTCGCGCACCCGGCCCCGCCCGCCGCCCAGCCAGCCGCGCCGGGCACCGCACCAAAGCCACTGTGGGGCTCCGAGCCCGCCCGCGTGGGTTTTGCCGTGGCCGCTTCCCTCCTACACTTGCAGGAGGGCACGCGGACTCTTACGCTACGCCTGGTGGTGACGCCGACCAGCTTTGCGCAGTGGCAACGGGGCCAGCTGGCGCTGGAGCAGGCGGGCCACTCGGCGCGGGCCGCCGCGCAGGCGGCCTTTGTGGCGCAGGTGACGGGGGCCACCGGCTGGCTGCCGCTGACCACCGAGGCAGTCAGCGGCGACGAAGCCACCCGCACCATCACCTGGACCCTGACGCTGGGCCGCGACCAGCCCGCCACCGTGGGCTACCAGCCCGCCGTGCACGGCGACCACCTGGCCACGACCCAGCCGGTAGTGCGCCTGCTGCTGGCACCCCATGCCCCCGTGTATGCCTACGCCAGCTTTGCCCCCTTGCAGCCCGTGGCCGTGCAGCTGCGCGTGCAGGTAGCCGATATGCACGAGGTGGCGCTTAGCAACCAGGACGGCCGGCTTACCAATGGCCAGCCTTTCTACCCGTTTGGCACGAGCGCGCTGCCCGGCAGCTACCTGCTGCTGGGCGTGCCCGAGCTGCTGCGCAAAACCCCTATCTGGGTGGCCATAACGCTAGCGTGGCAAAACCTGCCGCCCGAAGGCTTTGCCGCTTACTACCGGCGCTACCAGCTGCCGCCGGGCGCGGCGCCCTACGACTACGGCGATGAGCAGCCGCTCATCAACGGAGATTTTCAGGTAACGCCCGCCTATCAAGCCGACTACCACTGGCAGCCGCTGCCCCCACAGCCGCTGTTTCAGACCATCCCCCCATCAGCAAAGCTGCGAGGGCAAACGGTGCTGCGCTGGCCCCGGCTGGCCCACCTCACGCCGGCGCCTGGCAGCCAGGCCGGGCTGCTGCGCATCGAGCTTACCGGCCCGGCCGAGGGCTTCGGCACCCGGCTCTACCCGCAGGCCTTGCAAGCGGCGGTGGCCTACAACGGCCTGTTTTACAGTCAGCAGCCACCCGATGGGCCGCGCTGGCCCTTGCCCCCACCGCCCTACCAGCCGCAGCTGCACAGCCTCAGCCTGGCCTACGCAGCGGAGGCCGAGCTAGACCTTACCCAGGAGCCGGATACGGGGGCAGCGGCGGCCTTTTTTCACCTCAGCCCCTTTGGCAGCTATGCGCCGGGGCGGGGCGGGGTGGGGCTGCTACCCGACTTTGCGGCCGAGGGCGAGCTGCTGGTGGGGCTAAGCGCGGAGGCTACCGGCCAGCGGGTGCAGCTGGCATTCGACCTCCATACGCCCGGCCCGGCCTGGCCGACACTAGAGTGGGCATACCTGCGCAACGACCACTGGGTGCCCATCGGGCAGCATGCGGCCAGCGCGCGCGCGCTGCCGGGCGTTGGCAACAGCCTGGGCGTGGCCGTGCAGCTGCCCGCCCTTCCCAACACCCACCAGACCCAGCTCCCGGCCGGGCTATGGTGGCTGCGGGCCCGCGTAAAAAGCGGGGCCCACACCCTGACCCAGATGCCGACCCCGCACGCGCAGCTAGTGCTGGCCGTGCGCGCCGCTAAAGGCCCCGGCAAAGCCCTGGCGGCCCCCTACCAGGGGCCGGTGCCAGCCCACACGCCGGTACAACTGCTGGTGCCGCAGCGCGCCCTGGCTGGGGTAACATTACCGCAGGCGTCTTTTGGGGGCCGCACTACTGAGGACCAGAGCGCTTACTATACTCGCGTGAGCGAGCGGCTGCGGCACCGGGCCCGCGCCCTCACGCCCTGGGACTACGAGCACCTGGTGCTGGAGGAGTTTCCGCAGGTGCACAGTGCCCTGTGCCTGAATGCCCGCGACCAGCCGCCGCCCCGGGTGCCGGGCCAGGTGATGCTCGTGCTGCTGCCCCACGCCCCGGCCGACCCCGGCACCTGGCCGCAGCTCGGGGCCGGCACGCTGGAAGCTGTGCGGCAGTACGTGCAGGCGCTGGCCCCGCCCGCGGTGCGCGTGCAGGTGCAGCAGGCCAGCTACGAGCCGGTTCAGGTCCGCTGCAAAGTTGTATTTCAGCCCTCGGCCACGCTGCCGATGGGCCGCTGCGAGCAGCGGCTCAACCAGGATTTGCAGGCTTTTTTATCGCCCTGGCACCAGCTACCGGCCCGCGGCGGCTTTCACCACTACCTCACCGTGCCCGACGTGGAAGCCTACCTGCGGCAGCGCCCCTACGTGGCGGATATCACCGGCTTTTCGGTGGTCAAAACAGGCATGGAAGCGGGCTTGCACCGGCTCTACGACTCGGCCACCGACCCGCACCAGCCGCCCTACCGCATGGGGGCCGCGCCGCCGGGCGGGGTGCAGGTGCCCGCCCGGCAGCACCACTTTACGGTGGGCCTGGCCCCGCCGGCCCCGGAGCCAGCCAGCCCCACGGGCGTCGGTAGCCTGCGGGTAGGCACTGATTTTATCGTGGCCTGCGATTTCTAACCCGTCTTGCGCCTTCTCTTCCGCTTTTCTTCTCTGAATTACTATGCCAGCCGCCGACAACCACCCCGCACCCTCGTCACAGTCGCGGGCTACGCTGCGCAGCTATTTCCGCAGCGGCAACCTGCCCACGCAGCAGAATTTTTACGACCTCATCGAGTCGATGGTAAACCGCGTGGACGATGACGCGGCCCCGCCCAGCGAGCCCGCTCCGCCTCCGCTGCCCACCCCCGGCGCGGGCGGCGCGGCCCCGGCGGCCACCACGGGCCCGGTCGTGTTTTACCCCAGCCAGCCGGCCGCCGGGGCGCCAGCCTGGCGCATTGGCCTGCAAGCGGGCGAGGCGCCAGCCCTGACCATCGAGGAACTAGCGCCTCCCACCCCCCCCGCCAGCTGGCCGGCGCACGCGGGGCGAGGCGAGTGGCCGGGCCTCAGCCGCGTGCAGGTGCAGGCGGGCGGGCAGGTGGGCATTGGCACCACCACGCCCGGCCACCAGCTGGAGGTCAGTGGCTTTGTGGCCAGCCAGGGCCGGCTGGGCACCTACACCGATGCGCAGTACCCCGGCACCGAGGTACCGGCCGATGGCCATTGGCACCCCATTCTGCGGGGGCTCGATGGCCTGCACGCCTTTGAGCTGGTGGCGGCGGCCTACGGCCCCGGCCGGGGCCGCTACGCCGTGACGCACGCGACGGTACTGGGGGCGTATGGTACTGGGCGCAACCATGCGGTGCACAGTCAGGGCTGGTTGCGCGGCCTGTTCCGGCGCATTCAGTTTCGGTGGACGGGCCGCCCGCACGACTACGGGCTTGATATCCGCACGGCCCGCTCCTTTGGGGCAGATGCCCGCCTGGTGTACCACATCACGCACCTGTTTGACGACCGCCGCCCGGCCGGGCTGGCCCCGCTGGGCTAGCCTCCTCCTTTCTCTTTTTTAGCTACCTACCGCCGTGGAGCCTTTCCTACCCCCTGCCCCCCCCCTGCCCCCGGGGCAAGACTACGCTAGCCTGCTGCGCGAGGGGATAGAGCATTTGCAGTCGCTCAGCGGCCGGGTCTGGACCGACTACAACGCGCACGACCCTGGCGTCACGCTGCTCGAAGCGCTGTGCTACACCCTCACCGATGTCAGCCGGCGCGCGGCCCTACCCATTCCTACGCTGCTGGCGCGCCCGGCCGGGCCGGCCGCCGGGCCGGTCGGCCTGCTGGTGCCCGCCCGCGAGGCCTTTGCCAACCACCCGGTTACCCTCCATGACTACCGCCAGCTGCTGCTCGACCGGCTACCCACCCTCGTGCGCGATGCCTGGCTTAGCCTGCCCCCCGACGGCCAGCCGTGGCACTACCAGGTGCAGGTGGCGCTGCACGCCCCCCCGCTGGGAGCCCCCGCGCGCACCGAAGCCGAGCTAGCCGAGGTGCACCACCAGGTGCTGCACCTGCTGCACGCCCACCGTAACCTGGGCGAGCTATTTGCCAGCGTGCAACTCCTGCGGCCCTACCCAGTGGTGGTAGGCGGCCACCTCGAGCTGGCCGAAGGCCACCAGCCTACCAGGGCGCTCGCGGCCTTGCTCCAGCGGCTCAGCCACTGGATAGCCCCGGCGCCCGCCTCCGTAGCCGCGCAGTGGGGCAGCGTGGGCCAGCCGCCGGAAGACCGGTTTGCCGGCCCCATTGCCGAAAACCGGCTCTTCGACGTCAGCACCTTTGGGCCCCAGCGACTGCGCATTGACAGCGCCGAGCTGGGGCTGGCAGCCCAGCGGACAACCGGCGCTAAAGGCTTGACTACTATTACCCTGCACCACACTTCTTCTACCTCGGCCCCGGCTAATTCCCTGGAGGTACCCGTTGGCCACGTGGCCGTGCTCGATGTGGAGGCCAGCCTGCGCCACTTCACCACTGGCCAGCGGGGCCACGCGGTGCCCTTCGAGCCCAGCCTGGTGCTGTGGACGTATCACCAGCCGCCGCTACCTATCGACCCCGACCGGTCCGTCACGCCAGCCGCGCCCGCTACCGCGCACTACGCCGACCTGGGCCACTACGACCCGGTGCAAAGCCTACTGCCACCCTTGTACGGGACCGGCGAGGAAGGCCCGCCGGCACATAGCCCGCCGCTGCGCCGGGCCCACATTATGCAGCTCAAGGGCTATCTGCTGCTATTTGACCAGTTGCTGGCTAATTTTTGCGCTCAACTGGAACATGTCGGGCACTTTTTTTCGGCCGTGGCGCAGACGACGACGACCTACACTTTGCCCCTCTACCATGTGCCCTACGTGGCGCCACTGCTGCCGGGCACGGGCATCAGTCCCGACGAGGCCTGGCGCGGCGATGGCCCCACGGCCGCCCACTGGCGGGCCTACCAACAGCAGCCCCACAACCCCTACCGCCGCGCCCTGCGCGACCTGGCCGAGCCGCTGGCCGCGCAGCAGCACCGCCGGGGCACCTTTCTGGCGCACCTGCTGGCCCGCTTCGGCTACTCGGCGCAGCAGCCCTCAGCCGGGGCGGGCGGGTTGGCAACAGATGAGCCGGCCCGTATTGCGGGCTACGAACACCTGCTCACCCACCTCCAGAAGGCCACCTACCACCGCGGGGCCGCCCGCACGGCCGCGCACGGCTACGCCGAGTCGGGCCTGGAATTCTTCCTTTTTTTATTGACGGGCCTGGAAACGCTGCCGCGCAAGTGGGCCCGCCAGCAGCCCCTGACCACGCTGGAAGCGCAGGTGCAGGTGGGTTCCCATCACCTTCACGAGGCCGTGCCCCGGCTGCGGGTGCGCGGCACTTGGCCCGAGGTCCCGGAGAATGAGCCTGATTTTTTAGCGCTTTTTGAAGAAGTGCTGACCCTGCTGGCTCTTCAGGACCAATCCTTTACGCTAGAGGAGCTTACCAGCAGCAGGGTTCGCCTGCCCGGGCGCAACGCCTCGTTCCATTGGGAGCTGGAGCTGCTGGAAGAAATTGTTCCCAATGCAGCCCCGCCTGCCCCGGTGGCGCAGCGGGTACGGGCGTATCATCGGCAGCTCGATGCGCAGCTAGAGCGCTTCACCATCCTCGACCACCTCGTGCTGAAACCCCTGGATGAAGCCGCTGAATGGCCCCGGCTGGCCGATGATTTTTTTCACTTCCAGGCTACGGCCCTGCTGCCCGGCTACGCCCTGCGGTTTGGGCAGGCGGTGGACGGCGGGCCTACTGCTAGCCGTACTTTTATTGAAAACCTGGTGCAGCAGCACGCCCCCGCGCACTTGCTGGTCAATATTTTATGGCTCGACTACCCGGCCATGCGCCAGTGGGAAGAGATTTTTGCGGCGCTGGCTGCGGCTAGCCCCCTGCTCAATCCCGAGGGTCAGGCCCACCCGACTGCCCTGGCCGGAGCCCAGCACCGCGCCCGGCGCTTCTTGGCCCAGCACCTTTACGCCACGCAGTAGCCATGTCCCCAGCCGCTTTTATCGAGCACCTGACGTTGGCGCTGCACACCAGCAGCCCGGCCGTGGGCAAAGCACTGGGCGGGCGCATGCACCAGCTGTTTCACAGCGAGCTGCTGCGCGTAATTACTGAGGAGTTTGAGCTAGCCGAGCAGGCCCACCCCACGGCCGGCTGCCTACGCCTGCCCCAACTCGTGCTGGACCTGGAGCCCATGCTCCCCAGCCGCCTCGAGCAAGACCTGCCCGCCCGCCTGCGCACAGCGCTGCGCCAAGCCCTGGCGGCGTTGCCACGCCCAGCCATCAGCGAGCCGCCGGGCCAGGCTAATCTGCTGGCGAGCCTAACCCATTTCCTGCTTTTTGGGCAGGTGCCCTGGCAGGCCGCGGCCACCGGCTTCGAGCCCGAACAGGCAGTGGCGCAGGCCCTGCGCACCCATCGGGGCGCGCTGTGCGACCTGCTCCGCCGCGTGGGGCAGCAGGCTGGGCCCCGGCAGCGGCTGGTGCGGCAGCTTTCGGCCGCTGCACTGGGGCAGCTCATTCAACTACTTGAGCCCGTACATGCGGTAAGCGTAGCGGCTTACGTGCAGGGCATGCTGGCCCTGCACGGCCGGCGGGCCCTGGTACCAGCCAGCGCGCAAGCCTGGCACCACGCGGTGCTGGAGGAAGTGGTGGCTAGCCTGGCGCGCGCGCGCCATACGCTATTCAACGAGACAAGCTTTGTGGAGCAGCAGCTTCGACAGCTTGCTATGTACTACCACGTTGATTACCAATACTTATTGCACGAACTAGCGTACGCAGCAGCGGGCAACCCAAGGGGCGCTTGGCCAGCGGTGGCCCCGGCGTTTACGCGCCTTATCCGGGCGCTGGCTCGGCCGGATAATCGGCCGGGACAGACTTCCTTTCCCATGCCTGGCTTTGCGGGTGAGTTTGCTGATTTCTCGGGCCGGCTGGCCCAGCCGACATCGGGGTTGCCCACACTGGCGACGCGGGCTACCGGCCGGTTGCTCGGGCCGCTCCCCACCAGGTTTCACCCGGCAGGCCAGGTCCGGCTTGCCCCCCCCGCCACGCCCCCCGAGGCTCGGGAAGAGGTGCTCGCGTACCTGCTGCACGGGCGCTCGCACCCGGCGCGGGTGGGCTGGCTGCGCGGGCAGCTGCGCCGGGCCACCCACCAGCACCCGGCCGCTGTGGCGGAGTTTGTGCGCCGCTACCGGGCCGTGCCCGGCCTGCTTGCCCGCTTGGCACTCGTGGCCGATTTTGCCATTCTGGAGCAGCTGCGGCCCGGCACGCGCGCGGCCGCGCGGCCTGGGCTGGCGGCGCTTGATGCGCTGGCGGCCAGCCCAGGCGAGGGCGCGCGGCTGGCGGCGTTTCTCAAGGCCTTGTTCGTAGCCTTCCACTACGCCACGGGGCGCTTGTCGCCGGCCACCACCCGCCAGCTCGCGGCCGCGCACGGCCTACCCTGGGAGACGACCCGGACCCAGTTGGCCCAGCTCCGGAGCGACTATCCTACGCTGGGGGCCGCCCCTTTCTTTCGGCGTTTCTGGGAATCGCTGCCCACAGCGCCACCCGCCACCCGCCCGCCCGCCCTGACTAAGGCCCGCGCCGCGCACCAGGGGCCGGATAGCCCCGCTACTGCCGCCGCACTGCATTCCCTGCCCGCCGAATCGGAGCAGACCCGGCTAGCCCGGCTTTTCCGCTACCTGTTGCACGGGCCGGCGGCTGGGGCCGGGCCGCCGGGCGCCGGGCTGCGCCATACGTTTGGGCTGGTGGCCCGGCAGCCCAGTCCCCTGCGGGAGTTTTTGCGCCAGCACGCCCGCAACCGCGCCGTGCAGCAGCACCTGGCTCACCTAGCCGACTTTAGCGCGCTGCACACGCTGGTGGCTTCGCCGGGGCCGGGGCGGCGCCAGCGGCAGGCCGTGCGGCTGGCCCTGGCCGCCCTCGACCGCCGCCTGCACCAAGCCACGCGCCCCGGCCCCACCCGGTTTGGGCTTTTTTTGCGGCAAGCCTACTCGGCCTTTGCGCTCATGGCCTTGGGCGGAACAGCCCCCAGCACTGGGGTGGTTGATGCTATCCGGCAGCGGACCCTGGCGGCAGGCTTGTCGTGGCGGGGCGTACTCACGCGGGTAAGCTGGCTGCTGCGCCAGCTGCCCGTGCTGGCCGCCGACCCCTTTTTCGAGGCGCTGCTCCAGGCTTCGCTGGGCCAGACCATCCGCCGCCGGCCGCGGGCGCGCCGCCCGGCCGCCGCCCCGCCGCATGCTCCAGCGGCCTCGCTGCCGGCCGAAGCCTCCTGGACCACGCTGGCGCAGCATCTGGACAGCGGCCCCTGGCAGCCGCCCGAACTACTTACGCAGGCCGTGGCCGAGCTACTGCGCCCCGGCAACGGCAGCCTGCTCGAGCGCCTGCACCCCTACCTGGCCCGGCCCACGGCCCGCACCTACCTGGCAACTGTGCTCACGGGCGAGCAGTTCCGCCGCCTGTTGCAAGCGTTGTTTCCGCAGACGGCGCGGCCGCTGGCAGCGCTGCTGCACGACTGGCGCCGCCTGCACCGCCAGCGGCTGGTGCACACCAGCCCCGACTCGGCCCTGCTGTGGGCCGAGGTGCTGGCCGTGGCCGCTACCCCCGGCCTGCCCGCCACCCGGGCCACCGCTCTGGCACAGCGCCTGTTGCGGCTGGAGCAGGCGCACTACCGGCCGGGGCAGCGGCCGGCCCTGCGGCGGCTGGTGCAGGCGATTACCCAGCGCCGGGTGGCCCTGAGTAGCCCGCTGGGGGCACTGCTGGCAGCGCAACTGGCCGCCGCGCCCACTCGCCAGCCGGCGGCCCGTCGGCCAGACTCTTCCCGCCCAACCCTCCCCAAGCCCCTGCTCAAGCCGGAGGCCCCGCCCCTGGCCGGGACCGTGTACATTGCCAATGCGGGGCTCGTGCTACTCAATCCTTACTTCACCCTGCTCTTTGAACGCGCCGGCTACGTGCAGGACCGGGCTTTTAAAGACCCCGAAGCGGCCGAGCGGGCCGCGCACCTGCTGCACTTTCTGGTCAGCGGGGAAGAAAACCCGCCCGAACACCTGCTGGTGCTCAATAAGCTGCTGTGCGGCATCGAGCCGGCGCAGCCGCTGGCCCGCCTCATGCCCCTCACGGCCGAGGAAAAAGCCACCGGCGAGGGCCTGCTCGGGGCCGCTATCGGCCGCTGGGAGGCCCTGAAAAACACCAGCATCGCCGGCCTGCGCGAATTCTTTTTGCAACGCCCCGGCAAGCTGGTGTGGAGCCCCGACAAGGTGACGCTGACCGTGGAAGCCAAAACTGTGGACATCCTGCTCGACCGGCTGCCCTGGTCCATTGCCCTCCTCAAACTGCCCTGGATGGCCTTACCCCTCTACGTAACATGGCGCTGACCCGCACGACCACCACCCCCGCCGATACCCTGGCCCACGAGCTCGACTGGCTCTCCCACGTCATCAGCGCCCGCCAGCACCAGTATTTCGAGCACGCGGGCGCCTACCGGGCCGCCGAGGACATCCCCGCGCCCAAGCTGCCGCCCGCCGCCACCGATGCCTACGCCCGCCTGGTGCAGCAGCATCGGCTGGGCTGGCCCGAGCGCCTGGTGCTGGCCCTGGCCCTGGCGCCGCACCTGCGCCCGCAGGCCCTGGACTTCTTTTTTCACCGCAATGCCCACTACGACCGCCCCTACACCGAGTTTGGGGGCCGCCCGGCCAAGGGCCACGCGGGCTTCCTGCCCACCGGCGAAACGGCGCTGTTTCTGCTGGCAGGCGGCGACCTGGCCCGCCGCCTGCCTTACCAGACTGCTCTCTGGGCCGACTCGCCGCTGGCCGCCGCCCGCCTCGTGCAGCTCGACCCCGCCGAGCCCCACGAGCCGCCCCTGAGCGGGGCCCTCACCGTGCCGCCCGAGGCCCTGGCCCTGCTCACTACCGGCGAGCGGCCCCGCCCGCACTACAGCCCCGACTTCCCGGCCCAGCGCGTGACCACGCCCCTCACCTGGGCCGACCTCGTGCTTGAAGACTACGTGCGCGAGCAGCTCCAGGAAATCCGCACCTGGCTCGACCACCAGGACGAGATTATGCGCGACCCGCACCTGCGCCGCCACCTCAAGCCGGGCTACCGAGCCCTGTTCTACGGCCCGCCGGGCACGGGCAAAACGCTCACGGCCATGCTGCTGGGCCAGGTCACGGGCCACGAGGTCTACCGCGTCGACCTCTCCATGATAGTGTCCAAGTACATCGGCGAAACCGAGAAAAACCTGGCCCGCGTCTTCGACACCGCCGAGCGCCGCCGCTGGATTCTCTTCTTCGACGAGGCCGACGCCCTCTTCGGCAAGCGCACCGCCGCCACCTCGTCCAACGACCGCCACGGCAACCAGGAAATCGCCTACCTGCTCCAGCGCATCGAGGACTTTCCCGGCGTCATCATTCTCGCCTCCAACCTCAAGGGCAACCTGGATGAGGCTTTCGCCCGCCGCTTCCAGGCCATGATTAACTTCCCCCTGCCCGGCCCGGCCGAGCGCCTGCAACTCTGGCAGCAAGCCTTCGCTGGGGCCATTAAAGTGAGCAAGGATGTGGACTTTGTTGCTTTGGCTGAAAAATACAAAGTGGCAGGTGGAGCTATTATCAACGTGCTGCGCTATTGTGTGCTGCTGCACTTGGAGCAGAAACAAGCGGTGTGTATGGCTGATATAATAAAAGGATTACAGCGTGAATTAGCCAAGGAAGGAAAGACAATTTGACCTTGCTATCAAACACATCTGTCTATTTTAGTGTGAAACCCGGTCTCCTTTTTTAAGAGATAACTAAAGAGATGGCATAACTCACACTTATTAGTATTCGTCGTCAGATGAAGTGTCAAGCTCCGATAAATCTGCCTTACCTCTAGATACTTTACCTATATCTCTCAAATGTTTTTTAAAATAAACCTTGGCTCTTGAGCCATAACGGGTACCTCTGTCTAATTTACTAAATACTGGTACTGGACCAGCCTTCTTCATTGCTTCCATTTTATCTAAATCTTGCGCTACAGATTTTGTATTTTCGCCTTTGTGAGCAAGTTGTTTACGTGTTGCTCTCCGATGAAGCGAATACGTAGCCAGTGGATTAGCTTCAATAGCTTTGGTCGTTGCATCTTTAGCAAGTTTCTGGTTTGATAATTTTCTTATGTTTAATTGTTTTTTATAATACAAATCAAGTTTTTTCTTTTGGGCAGCGGCTATAACAACATTGTTATCTTCCTCATATCTCCGCAATATTTTCCGCGCCTGCCCAGCTGATGGTATAAGAGCAGTACGTTCTGGAATATCCACAGGATTGAAGTTGGAGTTTCTTTGAATGCTCCTTCGTGCCATTAATTCTTTCAGAATATGCGGGACAACATGCGGCCCTTGGTTGCCTGTATTTGTGGTAAAAGAATAGGCTGTACGTTTCCTTCTTTTTTTGAACCAAGTATCAATGAAGTTTGCTTTAGGAACCTTAAATTTAGTTCTCTATATTGTTTTATTAAATTTATGTACTTTGCTATTATGCAAATTAGCAGTATTAATTTTTTCATCATTGGCGTTTACTAACTTAGTAGCTTTTGCATAATTATTTGTAAATACTGCTCCCATTATATCCGCTTCTCCTTCCAGACTTGAATTATCATTGATAACATGGCCATTCTTAAGTTGCTTCGTCGGCCGCACCCGTCCCTGCTTCTGCTGCACCACATGCCATGCCTCATGGGGCAGGTGCTTCTCCTGCCCCGGCCCGAGGTGAATGTCCGTGCCCTGCGCATAGGCGTGGGCCTGTAGCTGCGCCGGTTTCGCCGAGTTGTAATGCACCTTCACGTCATCGAGCGAGTGGCCGGAGAGGCTTTCCACGCCGGCCTTCAGCTTGTCGGGCAGGCCGGTGCGGTTGGGGCGCGGGGCGGGGGCTAGCTGGCGCTGCGCCACCTGCCGGGGGCTGCTGTCGATGGTTTGCTGCATGTGGCGCTGGGCTACGGCGGTGGCGCGGTTATCGACCAGGGCAGCGCCTTTGCCGGGGGCGGGCGTGGCGGTTTTGGCGGCGGGGGTGCGGGGAGCGAAGTCTTTCATCGGCCGTGCGGGCAGCAGGTGAGCTACCGGCGGGCAAGATAGGCCGCCTCAAGTATTTATGATACTGACCGACAAGGAATTCTTATCCCCTGGGTGCCCTTGCCGGCGGGCGGCCCGGGCGGGGCAGCTCCGCGCCAGGCTGGGCCGATGGGACCGCCCGTCGAGCGGCGCCCGAGCGCTTACTGCCAGCCCGGGCGCGTGCCGACGGACGACTGAGCGGCGGCGTCCAGCGCCCGCCAGGTGGTGGGGCCGGCTATGCCATCGGCCACCAGGCCGTGAGCGCGCTGAAAGACGCGGAGCGCGGCCTCGGTGCGGGCCTCAAACACGCCATCGGCTGCCAGGCCGAGGTGGGTTTGCAGCGCCTGTACCCAGGCCCCGCGCTGGCCCCGGTACAGGGTGGGGCGCGGCTGGCGCTGGCCGGGAGCAGCCGTGGGCTCGGCGGCCGGAACCAGGACCGGGGCCGGCGCCGGGTCATCCAGGATAAGCGCAACCTCCGCCCGAAACGCCCCCATGTCGAAGTCGGGGTCCGTCTTCCGCCCTTTGGGGAGGGCGTATTCCTTGTGGCCCGCGCAATACCGGGCGTTTTGCCCGATGTAACGCAAAATGGCCGCTACGCCCCGGTGGTAGGCAGCCAGCTGCCCCGGCGGCCAGGGAAAGTCGTCGTGGCCCCCGGTGTTCTCGGCCTCGATGCCGATAAAGTGGGCATTACCCTCCGTGATGCCCTGCCAGTTGCCCCGGCCGGCGTGGTTGCACCAGCCGGCCGCCACCACGTAGTAGGTGCCATCGCGCCCCAGCCCCAGGTGCGCCAGGGGCCCCGGCAGGTCGGAGCGCCCCTCGATGAGCGTGCGCAGCGTGGGCATGTTGAGGTGGCGGCCCCCAACGGTGGCCGTGTGGTGGCAAAGCACGCCGTACGTATGGTCTACGTCGCGCCGCCCGCAAGTGCGCCAGTTTTCGTGCGCCAGGGCCACTTTGAGGCCGGCCGCGTGCAGCACGTCGGGCAGCCAGGTTAAGGAATACTCGGTCATGCAAGGGCTATGCCGCCCTGGGCAGCAGGGAGGTCTTCGTCGGCGGTTAGGTACTGGGCTTGCACGTCGCAGCCATCCAGCTCATCGGCGGCAGGCGGCGGGGCGGCGGGGTAGGCGGGCGCCCCGGCGGGGTAGGCAAGGTAAGCCGGCGGGGCGGCGGGGTAGGCGGGCGCCCCGCCGGGGCCGGGCAGCGGGGCCAGGCGGGACGGCGCTTGTGGCGCCTGGCGGTCGGCCGCTTCGGGGCTTTTTTCCTGGGGCTTAACCGTGGAGCGGATAATCATGATTTTATTGAGCACGTCGAACCAGAAGGGCGCGCCCAGCATGGCGGCCAGCGCCGTTATCAGCCAGCCCACCACCGGGGCCAGCAGGTCGTTCCAGTACGCCAGGGGCTGCCCCGGTGCCTGCACGGGCTGCCGGTATCCCTTGGCGTCGGGCTTCGGGGTTAACGAATCCGGCTGCCCGGATGCCCGCATGTGCTGCCGGGGGGCGCCCCAGCCCTGGGCCCAGCCAATGGGCAGGGCCAGGGAATCCAGCTCGCTTTTGGCCGTGTAGTAAGCATGGGTAGCCGCCGTCGAGTCTCGCACGGCGGCCTGGGCGCGGGCCACCAGGGCGGCGCGGGCCACGTCGTTGCGCGAGAGGTAATCCGTGATGGTGATGGTATTGATGTTGACCGCGGCGCTGACTACCAGCGCTATCCAGAAAATCACCCACTGGGTGGAGCGCTTGTACCAGCCCGATATGCGGTCCATGACGCCGTTATACCAGGCTTCGAGATGGGCCTGCACCTGCGGGAGGTCGCCCTCCTGGGTAGCGTCGAGCGCCAGCAGCAGCACCCGCTGCACCGCCGGGTTTTGCAGGTTGCCACTGTTGGCGCGGAGCAGCGCCGGGGTGATAGCCGGGGCGGCGCTGGCGTCGGCGGCGGACACCGGCCCACGGGCAATAATATCCATCAGCGCCAGCGCGAAGCTGCGGGCCGGAATGTAGGACGGCAGCGTCCCGCCCTGGGTGAGGGCGCTGGGGCGCCGGGTGGCGCTCCCGGGCTTATACTCCTCCGCAAACAGCCCGAATATCAGCGGGTGGTTGAAGAAGCTTTTGGCCAGGCCCTGGGCTGGCTTGTCGTGCAGCATTTCCCGGATACCGTATTCCAGAAAGGCCGCCCGGGTTTTGAGCCAGGCATCCATGCCCTCCCGGATGACGGTGCACAGGGTGCTGGTTAGCAGAAAAACAAGCACCACCCCGATGCCAACGTCCAGTATCTGTGAGCCAAACATACTGCTATCTTAGAGGGAGTCTTGCAATGCGCATTAGCAACAGCCTTACGCCAGCCCTATCGCCCGCGCCGGTCCCCGTCAGAAAGTGATAGAGGAGTAGCGCAGGCATCGTGCATAAACAGGAGGCTATATAGGCGCAAGGTAATGCTAGTTGCGCAAACAACCAGCTTTTTTGAGCTGGCTATTACGCGGACAATACCTTGGTGGCCAGCAGCTATTCTTTGGCAGATTAGCTGGCGCCGCCCCTACGCCGGGCTTATCTCGCCGCGCAAATCCTGGCTGAGCAGGCGGCGCGTATCGGCCTCGGCCAGCCCCAGGCCGAGCACAAACATGAGCTTGGTAATGGCGGCCTCGGTGGTGATGTCGTCGCCGCCGATAACGCCGAGGTCGGTGAGGCGGGCGCTGGTTTCGTAGCGGCCCTGCACCACGCGGCCCTCCTCGCACTGGCTCACGTTGAGGATGAACACGCCGCGCTGCTGCGCCCGCTCCAGGCAGGCCAGAAACCACGGCGCGGTAGGCGCGTTGCCCGAGCCGTAGGTTTCGAGCACGCAGCCGCGCAGGCCAGGCACGCGCAGCACGGCCTCGACCACGGCCGCCGTGATGCCCGGAAACAGCCGTAGCACGGCCACTTTCTCCTCCAGCTTATTGTGCACCTTGAGCGGGGCGGCGGGCAGCAGGCGGATGCTGCTGTCGTTGAAATCGAGGTTGATGCCGGCGCGGACCAGCGGCGGGTAGTTTTCGCTTTTGAAGGCGGCGAATTGCTGGCTTTCCACCTTTTTGGCGCGGGTGCCGCGGATGAGCACGTCGTTGAAAAACACGCCCACCTCGGGCAGACGCATGGTGCGGGCGTGGGGGTGGCGAGCGGCGGCTATCTCTAAGGCTGTGAGTAGGTTGCGGGCCGCATCGGAGCGGGTGCGGCCCACCGGCACCTGCGCCCCGGTGAAGACCACGGGCTTGCCCAGGTTCTCCAGCAAAAAGCCCAGCGCTGCCGCCGAGTACGCCATCGTATCGGTGCCGTGCAGCACCACAAAGCCGTCAAAATCGGGGTAGTGGTGGCCGATGAGCCGGGCCAGTTGCAGCCAGTCGGCGGGCGTCACGTTGCTGCTGTCGATAAGCTCGGGCAGGGCCAGCAGCTCGATGTGGTAGGGCAAGCGGCGCAGCTCGGGCAGCTGCTGGTCGAGCTTTTCGAAATGCATGGGCACCAGCTCATCCTGCTGGTTGACGACCATGCCCACCGTGCCGCCGGTGTAGAGCATGAGCAGGCGGGGCGCCGTGGCCTCGGCGGCAGTAGGCAGGGTCAGCAGCGGCAGGTCGGGAACATCGGAGGGCATGGACCGGAATTTACACTAAGTTGAAGAGGGCTTGCGCATTGCGCGTGGTGGCTTCGGCCACGGCCTCGGGCGCCTGGCCCAGCAGGCTAGCCACGCGGTGCAGCACCAGCGGCAGGTAGGCAGGCTCGTTGCGCTTGCCCCGGTAGGGCACGGGCGCGAGGTAGGGGCAGTCGGTTTCGAGCACCAGGTGGGCCACGTCGAGGTGGGGCAGCACCTTGTCGAGACCGCCGTTTTTGAAGGTTGCCACGCCGCCGATACCCAGCTTGAAGCCGCCGAGCGCGATGATGCGCTCAGCCTCGGCCAGCCCGTCGGAAAAGCAGTGAAACACCCCGCGCAGGGTACCGTCCTGGGCTTCGGCCACTAGCTCAAAGGCTTCTTCGAAGGCGTTGCGGGTGTGCAGCACGATGGGCAGGTGGTACTGCTTGGCTAGCCGCAGCTGCACGCGCAGGGCCTCTTTTTGCTCGGCCAGGTAGGTTTTATCCCAATAGAGGTCGATGCCGCACTCCCCCACCGCCACGAAGGGGCGCCGGGCCAGCCAGTCTTCCACGAGGTGCAGCTCCTGCTCAAAGTCGGGGCCTACCGAGCAGGGGTGCAGGCCCATCATGGCGTGGCAGGTGGCGGGGGCGGCGGCCTCCGCTTCGAGCATGGCGTCGATGGTGGTGCGGTCCACGTTGGGCATGAGGATGGTGCCGACGCCGGCCGCCACGGCCCGGTGCAGCGCCTCAGCCTGGTCGGGCTTAAACTGCTCGGAGTACAGGTGGGCGTGGGTTTCTACTAAATTCATGGCTAGCTAGTTATCGGTAAGCAACGAGCGACTGAGCCGCACGTAGGGAATGTCGCCCTTGTAGAATACGCCACCCTCTGGAGCCAGTCCGAAGCGCTGGTAGAAGGCCAGGGTGTTCTGGCGGGCATCGCACCACAGCGCGTGGGCGCCCTGGGCTTGGGCCACGGCCATAATGTGCTGCAAAAGTGCGGTGCCCAGGCCCCGCCCCTGCCAGGCCGGGTCGGTGGCAAATTTGCGGAAGCGGCCCACCCCATCGGGCCCTATAAAGAGCGAGATAACCGCCCGCACCTCGCCGCCCACGAGCGCCCCGTAGTGCAGGCCGGCCTCGTCGTCGGGCAGCTGCACGTAGGCCAGCGGCTTGTCGGGCCACAGCACGGCGTGGCGCAGGGCGTAGGTTTGGGCGGGCTCGATGGCCTCAATAATTAGCGTTACTGGCTGATTACTCATTATTGATTATTAATTACTTATCACTTTGCTTACGCATATTGCCGGCCCTTCCACTCCACGCCGCGCCGGCCCAGCAGGCGGGCCAGGGTAAGGTGCGTGGTGAGCGCCAGCGAGTATATTTCGAATAGCGGCAGCAGCCACCAGGCGGGGCGCGGCAGCCCGGCGCGGTGGCTGGCGGCCCGCGCCAAGGTATAATGGCTGGCGATTTTCAGGGCCAGCGCCAGCCCGGCCCAGCCCGGCCAGCCGGCTAGCGCCAGGCCCAGCGCCACCAGCCAATAGCCGCTGAAAAACACCAGCCCCGCCTGCACGTGCCCCGGCAGCGCGGCCACCCCGCGCAGCCAGCGCAGCCGCTGCCGCACCAGCGCACCCCACGACGCGGCTGGCAGCGAGGTGGCCCGCACGGCCGGCTCAAACAGCTGCCGGAAGCCGAAGCCCCGCGCATTAACGGCTTCGAACAGGGCAAAATCTTCGGTGACGGAGAAGGGCAGCGCCTCGTAGCCGCCGGTGGCCGCGTAGGCGACGCGAGCGACGAGCATGTTGTTGCCCATCGCCGTCATGGGCTGGCCGGCCTCGGTGCCCACTTGGATGAGGGCCAATGACATGAGCCAGTCGAGCCGCTGGAGGGTGGCCAGCCAGCCAGCGCCATCCACCACGGTGAGGCCCGTGACGGTGCCCACGCCGGGCGCGGCGTGGCGCAGCATGGTCGGCACCCAGGTGGGCGGCACGGCAATGTCGGCGTCGGTGATAAGCAGATACTCGGTGGTGGCGCGGCGGGCCAGGTGGGCCAGCACGTTGGCCTTGCCGCGCGCCAGGCCCAGGTTTTCGGTGATGGTGATTACCTTGTAATCGCCCGCAAAGCCGGCCAGCGCGGCTTCGGCCACGGCGCGGGTGCGGTCGGTGCTGGCATCATCGCCCACCAGGATTTCCAGTAGATGGGCGGGGTAGTCGAGGGCCCGCAGGCTGGCCAGGCAGCGCGGCAGGTTGGCCTCCTCGTTGCGGGCCGCCACCAGGATGCTCACGCGGGGCCAGGCGGCGGGCAGTGGCGCGGGCACGGCGGCCCCGCGCCGGCCGGCCAGCCGCCAGGTGGCGTAGGCCATGGTGAGCAGCCACAGGCCGCAGTAAAAAAGCGCGAAGAAAAGCAAGGCAACAAAGCTGGCGAGCCGCAAAAGTAGCCGCGCCGCCCGCTGCCGCTACAGCGCGGCAAACTCGTAGCCCAGCTCGGTGTAGTGCGCCAGCAGGCGCGGCAGCAGGAAGCGCAGCGAGCGGCTGGCCTTGCGTGAGTCGTGCAGCACGAGGATGTCGCCGGGGCGGGTGGCGGCCAGCGTGAGGCGCAGGGCGCGCTCGGGGGCCAGGCCGGGGTCGTAGTCGCGGGTGAGCAGGCTCCACATCACCACGCGGTAGTGCTGGGCGCGCAGCGCCCGCAGCACCGGCCAGGTGAGGCGGCCGTAGGGCGGGCGGAAGAGCGGGGCGGCGGGCGGTGGCCCAATAACTAGCGCTGGCCCTAGCCCTGGCCCGGGCGGTGAGCCCGCTGCCAGCAACGCCTGCTGGCACGCGGCCACGCCGGCCAGGTAATCGGCGCGGGGGGTGTTCCAGGCGCTGCGGTGGTGCTGGGTGTGGTTGCCGAGGCGGTGGCCGGCGGCCAGGGCGGCGCGGGCAATGGCGGGGTGGCGGGCCAGGTTGTCGCCCACGCAGAAGAACGTGGCCGGGGCCTGGTAGGCGGCCAGCTGCGCCAGCACCCAGGGCGTTTCGTCGGGGATGGGGCCGTCGTCGAAGGTGAGGTAGAGGCGCGGGCGGCCGGTGGGGGCGGCCGACGCGGCGCGCCACTCTGTGCCCGGAAACACGGGGTGCAGCCAGGCGGGCGGGCGGGTGAGCGGATTGGTCAGGGAAGCAGGGCGGGGGAATGCGTGAACGTGAGCGGCCGCACGGCCAGCCGGGTGAGGGGCAACCTTTGGCCCGCTGCGTGCGAATGAGTAAGCAAGATGTACCAAAAAATTGTTTGGCTGACTAGGCCAACCGCTTGGCTACTCTCCATCTCCTTACTTTACCGCTATGCCCCGCAAGTCCTTCGCCGACCTCATCAACAGCCCCGGGATGCCCGTGCTGGTCGATTTTTATGCCGACTGGTGCGGCCCCTGCAAAACGATGGCCCCCATCCTCCAACAAGTAGCAGCCCAGCACGAGGGCAAGCTACGCGTCATCAAAATCGACGTGGACAAGAACCCCGCTGTGGCCCAGCAGTTCAAGGTGCAGAGCATTCCCACGCTCATTCTCTTCAGCCAGGGCCAGCCGGTGTGGCGGCAGGCGGGCGTAGTGCCCGCCGCCCAGCTGGGGCAGGCCGTGGGCGCGCACCTGCGCTAGCTTGCTTTGATAAGCAGGGTTGTTAAACGCCCGGCTGCCTCGCGGTGGCCGGGCGTTTTTGTGGGTGGTGGGGAGCATTTGCCCAGGCTAGCCGATGCCAGCACATAGGCCAGGCCCTACCTTTATAGGCTGGCTCATAGCCTGCCTTATTGCATAGCCTGCTTGCTCACTTCTTTTTATGAAACAACTCTTACCCTTGCTGCGCTGCCTGGCCCTGGTGCTGGGCTTAGTGACCTTCCTGGCCCCAGCGCGGGCCAGCGCCCAAGTGTTGCGCGGCACCTTTGCGGCGGGCATCACGCACTCGCTCAGCATTCACGCCGATGGCACGCTTTGGGCCACCGGCGACAATGAGAACGGCCAGCTAGGCCTGCCTACCAGCACCGCCAGCAGTGCGGCTTGGGTGCAGGTGGGCACGGCTACCAACTGGGTGCAGGTGGTAGCCAGCCAAATGCACAGCCTGGGCCTGCGCGCCGACGGCACCCTCTGGGCCTGGGGCAATAACTACTACGGCCAGCTGGGCAACGCCACCAATAACGGCACCGACGAGGCCAACCCTACCCCCACCCAGATTCCCGGCCTCTACACGCAGGTGGCAACCGGCACCTACCATAGCCTGGGCCTGCGCGCCGATGGCTCCCTCTACGCCTGGGGCTATAACGAAAATGGCCAGCTCGGCAGCACGACCAACAACGGCTTCTTCGACGCTAACCCCGTGCCTACCCAGGTTCCCGGCCGCTACACCCAGGTGGCGGCGGGCGGCTTCCATAGCCTGGGCCTGCGCGCCGATGGCTCGCTCTGGGCCTGGGGCTTTAATGGCAATGGCCAGCTCGGCGTGTTGGCCAATAGCAACACCAGCAACCCCACCCCCGTGCCTACCCAAGTAGCGGGCACCTACACCCAGGTGGCCGCCGGCTACTCCCACAGCCTGGCCCTGCGCGCCGATGGCTCCCTCTACGCCTGGGGCTATAACGAAAAGGGCCAGCTGGGCAACCCCACCAACAGTGGCACCACCAAAGCCAACCCTACGCCCACGCAGGTCGGCACCGGCCTTTATACCCAGGTGGTAGCGGGCCAGACCTTTAGCCTGGGCCTGCGCGCCGATGGCTCCCTCTACGCCTGGGGCTCCAATCATTACGGCCAGCTGGGCAATCCCACCAATAGTGGCAACACCCGGCCCAACCCCACCCCTACCCAAGTGGCGGGCACCTACGCGCAAGTGGCCGCCGGCCACTCCCATAGTCTGGCCCTGCGCGCCGATGGCTCGCTCCTCGCCTGGGGCTATAATGGCAACGGTGAGCTGGGCAGCAGCCCCAGCCCGAACCCCGACGCGCCCAACCCCACGCCCACCGCCACGGGCACGGCCCTGCCCACCCGCAGCACGGCGGCGGGCGGCGGCTTCGGGCTGGCCGTGCGCGCCGATGGCACTCTCTGGGCCTGGGGCGCCAACGGCAGCGGGCAGTTTGGCGACGGCACTACCACCGACAGCCGCGTGCCCAAGCAGGTGGGCACCGACCGCGACTGGGTGATGGTGGCGGCCGGCGGCAGCCACAGCCTGGCCCTGAAGGCCAATGGCACCCTCTGGGCCTGGGGCCTCAACTTCGCGGGCCAGCTCGGCAACGGCACCACTACCGACAGCCCCACGCCCACGCAGGTGCCGGGTACTTACACCCAGGTAGCGGCGGGCATATTCCACAGCCTGGCCCTGCGCCCCGACGGCACGCTCTACGCCTGGGGGTACAACAACTTTGGCGAGGTGGGCCAGGGTATTTATAACGATAACTCGGTACCAGCCCGGGTGGCGGGCCTTTATACCCAGGTAGCGGCGGGCGGCAACCACAGCCTGGGTCGGCGCGCCGATGGCACCCTCTGGGCCTGGGGCTTCAATCGCTACGGCCAGCTGGGCAGCACCACCAACAACGACACCGAGAACGGCAACCCCACCCCCACCCAGGTAGCGGGCACCTACGCCCAGGTGGCGGCGGGCGGCTACCACAGCCTCGCCTTGCTGCCCAATGGCTCGCTCGTTACCTGGGGCATGAACGAGTATGGCCAGCTCGGCTACCCGGCCAACAACGGCACCCGCGCGGCCAACCCCACCCCCACGCCGGTCGGCCCCGACAGCTACACCCGGCTGGCGGCGGGCCTCTTCCACAGCCTGGCCCTGCGCCCCGATGGCACCCTCTGGGCCTGGGGCGATAACGCAGGTGGCCAGCTCGGCAGCCCGGCTAGCGGCACGGCTACCACCACGCCCGCTCCCACCCAGGAGGCCACGGCCGGCACCGGCTGGGTCACGCTGGCGACCGGCCCCGCCGCCGGGGCCTCGCTCGTGCGCACGGCCTCGGGCCTGAGCTTTGCCAGCGTGGGCTACAATGACACGGGCCAGCTCGGCGATGGCACCACCACCAATGCCGACCGCTTTGACCGCCTCCGCCCGCTGGCCTTTTCGCAGCCGCTGCCCGTGCAGCTCATGCGCTTCGAGGCCCGGCGCAGCGGCCCCGCTACGGTGGCCCTCCGCTGGGCCACCGCCAGCGAAGTCAACAACGCCGGCTTCGGCCTCGAAAAATCGGCCGATGGCCGGGCCTGGCAGCGACTGGCTTTCGTGCCCGGGGCCGGCAGCAGCTCCACCGCCCACGCCTATGCCTACCTCGATGCCAGCGGCACCCCCGCCGCCTACTACCGCCTGGCCCAAACCGACCTCGGCGGGGCCATCCACTACTCGCCCGTGCAGTACGTGGGCGGCCCCGAGGCCGCGCTCAGCCTCTACCCCAACCCCGCCACTGGCCCCAGCGCCGCCCTGCACGGGGCCACCCCCGGGGCCGCCGTGCAGGTGCTTGACGCCCTGGGCCGCCCCGTGCTCACCACCACCGCCGATGCCAGCGGCACGGCCCGGCTCAGCGGGCTGGCCCCGGGCATCTACCTGGTGTGCAGCGGCCGCAGCACCCTGCGCCTGAGCGTGGAGTAACGGGACCAGCCACCCTCCACTCGCATAAAATAAATGTACTCAGCCAGTAGCCTTTTGTACTACTAATGAACTTGTGCCTGAACCTTATGTACTAAATAAGGTGCCTAGTGGCCAGTAGCCGCCCTTAGCCCAGCCATTTGCCGCACGGCCGAACTTGCTTTTCTGCCTGAGGGTTGGGTGAAGTACCGCCCCGAGAGGCGTAGTTTTGAGTATGTTCGGAAGATTGCGTCGCTATGGGTTTCTAATTACGGCAATGCTTTGGCTGGCTGGCCCGCGCCTGGGCTGGGCGCAGGTGCGGCACCTGCTCAGCGGCGTGGTGCGCGGCGCCGATGGCACGGCCCTGCCCGGTGCCACCGTGGCCGTGCCCGCCCTGGGCCTGGGTACCGCCACTGAAGCCGACGGCCGCTACCGCCTGAGCGTGCCCGAGGGCGAGCAGCAGGTGACGGTGTCGTTCGTGGGCTACACCACCCAGACGTTTACCCTCACCCTGCGGCGCGACCAGCAGCGCAACGTGACGCTGGCCGCCAGCACCAGCGAGCTGGGCGAGGTAGTGGTGCGGGGCCAGCAAACCCTAAAGGAAAAGCTCCAAACCACCCAGATGGGCGTCGAGCACCTCAGCATCCGCGAGGCCAAGCTGCTGCCGGCGCTCTTCGGCGAGGTCGATATTCTGAAGACCCTGCAGCTCAAGCCGGGCGTGCAAAACGGCGGCGAGGGCAGCAGCGGCCTCTTCGTGCGCGGCGGCTCGGCCGACCAAAACCTGGTGCTCGTCGACAACGTGCTGGTCTATAATCCCAACCACTTGTTCGGCCTGTTTTCGGTGTTCAACTCCGACGCCGTGCAGAGCGTGGATTTGTACAAAGCCGGGTTTCCGGCCCAGTTCGGCGGGCGCCTGTCGTCGGTGGTGGATGTGAAGCTGCGCGAGGGTGACCGCGAAAAATACGTGACTACCGGCGGCATCGGCCTCATCTCGTCGCGCCTCAGCTTCGAGGGGCCCATCCGCTGGGGCAGCCCCAAGGACGGCCCGGCGCGGGGCTCGTTTATCGTGAGCGGACGGCGCACCTACTTCGACGTATTCACCCGCGCCCTCAACCGCGCCAACGCCGGCAAGGAGGACTACACGCCCATCCCGGACTACTATTTCTACGATTTCAACGCCAAGGCCAACTACACGCTGGGCGAGAAGGACCAGGTGTTTTTCACGGGCTACCTGGGGCGCGACATCTTCGGTTTCACCTCGCCCAATGGCTTCACGGCTAATTTTACCTGGGGCAACACGCTGGGCGCGCTGCGCTGGCAGCACACGTTTTCGCCCAAGCTCACGCTCAATACCACGGCCTCGGTCACGTCGTATAAGTACAACCTGGGCAACAGCGTAGACCAGTTCAGTTTCGACCTGGGCTCCACCATTCAGGACTACAACCTGCGCGCCGACTTCGACTACCTGCCCAACGAGCGGCACACGCTCCGGTTTGGCGCACTCTACACGCACCACAACTTCGGGGTGGGCCGCATCCAGCGCAGCTCCCAGGACAATACGGTGAACTTCGGGGCCGACGTCAACTACCGCGGGCAGGAAGCCGCCCTCTACGCCACCGACAACATCAAGGTCACCGACAAGCTGCAAGCCGAGTTGGGCCTGCGCGCCACCGGCTTCCAGAGCAGCCCCAACCACTTCGGCGGCCTCGAGCCCCGCGCCTCGGCCCGCTACTCGCTCACCGACAAGATTTCGCTCAAGGGCAGCTACGCCCTCATGTACCAATACGTGCACCTGGTGTCGAATTCGGGCGCCTCGCTGCCCACCGATATCTGGTACCCCTCGCGCCTCTCCGTAAAGCCCGAGCGCTCGCAGCAGGTGAGCACGGGCGCCAGCTTCTTGCTCGGCGACGGCCAGTTTTTGCTCACCAACGAGCTGTACTACAAGTGGTCAAGCAACCAGATTGACTTCAAGGACGGGGCCCAGATTTTTGCTAATAACAACCTTGACTCGCAGTTCCTTTTCGGGCGCGGCTGGGCCTACGGCAACGAGCTGTACCTCGAAAAAAAGACCGGCAAAACCACCGGCTGGGTCGGCTATACCCTGGCCTGGACCAAGCGCAACTTTCCGCCCCAGCTCGGCACCACGGGCATCAACGGGGGCCGCGACTTTTACCCCAACTACGACCGGCGGCACAACCTCACGGTGGTCGTCATTCACCAGCTTAATCCACGCATCTCGCTCACGGCCAGCTTTGTGTACACGAGCGGCGCGCCCACCACGCTGCCGCTGGGGCGCTTCGCCATCCAGGATATTTACCAGGGCGGCATCCAGGCCATCCCGGTGTACCCCGACCGCAACTCGTACCGCCTCATCCCCTACCACCGCCTCGACCTGGGCATGGTGTACAAGCTGCGCCCCTCGCGCATCGGCGGCGACCGCGACCTCACCTTCAGCATCTACAACGCCTACAACCGGCGCAATGCCTACTTCATCTACTTCGACCAGGTGCGCGACAAGGCCACCGATAAGATAACGGGCTTCCGGGCCCAGCAGGTGTCGCTGTTCCCGTTCATCCCCTCCGTCACGTACAATTTTAAATTCTGACCGCAGATTTCACGGATTTAACTGATTTCGTGGATTTTGGCAGCGCTTGTGGGAGTTTACTGTTCGATTTTACTTTGGGAATTATGCGTTTAGTTATGGATAAGAGGCTGGGTACTGGTAGTGCCGTGAAGGTGGCAGTGGCTGGCTTGACGCTGCTAATGGGCTGCAAGAGCCTGCAAAACGACGTGAACGTGCCCTTGCCCTACTACGCCAACCAGCTGGTGGTGGAAGCCTACCTGGAAAACGGTGCAGTGCCGCGCCTCACCGTCACCGAGTCGGTGCCCTACCTGGATGAGGGCCAGGCAGCGGCGGCGGGCTCCGTGGTGCTGCCACTGCCCAATGGCCTCAAGGTGCAGCTGCCCACCGACGTAGCTGTGACCCTGACGCTACCCGGCGGCCAGCCCGTGCCGCTCAAGTTTTTGCCCGGCGTGGACGCGACCACGGGCAAGTACTACACCCACATCGGCACCGCGCCGTTGGTGGCGCGGGCGGGCCAGCAGTTTGGCCTGGATGCGCAAGACCAGCGCGGGCGGCACGTCACGGGCACGGCCATTGTGCCCACGCCCATCCGCATGGACTCGGCTACCTACAAATTCAACGGCTTGAGCGGCGAAGAAAAGCGGGCGTACTTCCTCACCCGGTGGACCGACCCGGCCGCCACCAACGACTTTTACCGCCTCATGTTGCACAAGGGCAAGCCAGCCAATAACTCGGAAACCGACAACGACATCAGCGACCGGCTGTTCAACGGGCTCTCGTACTCGCAGGTCACGCGCTACCGATTTCGGCAGGGCGACACCATCACGGCCACGCTCTACCACGTCGATTCGCTGTATTATAACTTCCGGCAGTCAACGCGCGACGCCCGCAACGCCAACGGCAACCCATTTGCGCAGCCCTCGGGCATTCGCAGCACCGTGCAGGGCGGCATCGGCGTGTTTACGGTGCTGGTAAGCGACAAGCGCACCGTTATTTTGAGGTAGCTCCCTGATTAGCCAGCGGCGAGCATGGCCTTCATCAGGGCAGTGAGCCGGGGCTCGGCGGCGGCCGCAGCAGCCAGGATTTCGGGCAGTTGCACGGGCTTGAGCTGGCCGGGGTAGCACAGGTCGGTGATGACGGACACGGCCAGCACCGGCAAGCCCAGGTGGCGGGCCGCGATAACCTCGGGCACGGTGCTCATGCCCACGGCATCGGCCCCGATGGTGCGCAGGTAGCGGTACTCGGCGGGCGTTTCGAGCATGGGGCCGGGCACGGCCACGTACACACCGCGCTGCGTGGTAGCGCCCTGGCCCAGTGCCTCGGCGGCGGCGCGGGCGCGGGTGAGCAGGCCGGCGTCGTAGGGCGCGTACATGTCGGGGAAGCGCGGCCCCAGCTCATCCAGGTTGGGGCCGATGAGCGGGTTGCCGGGCAGCAGGTTGATGTGGTCGTCGATGAGCATGAGGTCCGACATCTCAAACTCTGGGTTGAGCCCGCCCGCCGCGTTGCTCACAAACAGCTGGCTGATGCCCAGCAGCTTGAGCACCCGCACGGGCAGCACCACCTGCTGCATGGTATACCCCTCGTAGTAGTGAAAGCGGCCTTGCAGCACGGCTACCGGCTGGCCATTGAGCGTACCCAGCAGCAGGCGGCCGGCGTGGCTCTCGACGGTCGAAACCGGGAAATTCGGGATGTCGGCGTAGCTGATTTCGTACTGCACGTCCACCTCCTTCGCCAGCGCGCCCAGCCCGGTGCCGAGGATGATGCCGGTAGTGGGCTGAAAATTCTGAGAGTGCGCCTGGATGTAGGCGGCGGCTTCGCGGATGGCTTGCATGGTGGTAATGGGTATTCAATTAGAATCTGGACAAATAACTCATAAAAGCACGTCATGCTGAGCTTGCCGAAGCAGCTCGCCCGCACCATTGGGCGGTAACCCCAACGGCGCGGGCGAGTTGCTTCGGCAAGCTCAGCATGACGTTATACTTTTTCTCAACAAAAAGGCAACTTCTACGCTGGCCTTACTGCACTGTGAGGCGGTCGTTGCTGGTGTCGGCGTCGAGGTAGAGGCCGTGGTCGAAGGCGACGCTTTGCACGGCTTTGCCCGCCGGGATGGTGAGGCTGGCCTGCTGCTGATTGGTGCGCCAGATTTCGGGCGAGCGGTGCAGGGTTTCGGTGCTGCCGTCGGCGTAGGTCACTTTCAGGTCCACGGGCACGGTGAAGCCGCCCACGTTCTGGATGGTGACGACGGTGCCCTGGGCGGTTTTGTCGGCCTTGGCCAGCGCCAGGTCGATGTAGCCGTTGGTGAAAAACCAGTTGTTGAAAAACCACGTCAAATCCTGCCCCGAGGCGTTGCTCATGGAGTTGAAATAATCCCACGGAATGGGGTGCTTGCCGTGCCAGCGGTCCATGTAGGTGTGCAGACACTTCTTAAACAAGTCATCGCCGAGCATGTCCTTGAGGGCCAGGTAGCTGAGCGAGGCCTTGCCGTAGGAGTTATTGCCGTAGCCGGCCTTTAGCTCGCTGCTGGGCGTGATGGTGGGCAGGTCCTGGGCGGTGCTGGGGTTGTTTATCCAGCTGTTGACCCGAAACTTGCGGTAGAAGTCATCGGCCGCCGCCACGCCGTTTTCGGCCCGCCCGATGAGCAGCTCAAACGTGGTGGCCCAGCCCTCATCCATGAAGGCGTAGCGGCTCTCGTTGATGCCCATGTAGAACGGGAAGTACGTGTGGGCGATTTCGTGGTCCTGCACCAGCTGCGCAAATTTGAGGTCTTTTTGCGGGCTGTCGTTCACCATCATGGGGTATTCCATGTCGGCAAAGCCCTGCACTACCGTCATTTTGGGAAACGGGTAGGGCACGCCCGGCCAGTTGCGCGAAAACCAGCTCAGCGCATTCTGGCTGAACTTGACGGACGAGCGAAAGTCCACCGTCGAGTCGGCGTAGGCGGCCTGCACGCTGGCGCGGCGCTTGGTGGCGGGGTCCACTACCACGCTGGCGGCGTCCCAGTCGTAGTGGTCGCTGAGGGCCAGCGTCACGTCCGAAATGTCGGTGGCCTTCCACACCCAGGTGTTGAAGGGCTGCTGGGCAGTGATGTTTTTCCTGGCCAGGTCGGCGGCCGTGGCGATGTGCATAATCGCGTCGCTGGTCATCGACTTTTCCAGCTTTTTAGCAAAAGCGGGCTGCAATACCTGCTTGGGGTTTTGGAGCGTGCCAGTGGCCCACACGATATAGTTAGCCGGCACCCGCACACGCAAGGTGTAGTTGTTGAAGTCATTGTAAAACTCCTTACTGTCGACGAAGGGCAGGCGGTCCCAGCCGTTGTAGTCGTCGTAGACCGCGATGCGCGGGTAGAAATAGGCCAGAAAAAACGTGGTTTTGTCGAGCATTCCTTCGCGGCCGCTTTCCAGCGAAATGGGGAAGTGCCAGGCCACGGTAAACTTCACGGAGTCGTGCGGGGCCAGCGCCTTGGGTAAGCGCACGCCGGGGGCAGTGCCCAGGTTGGTCGGCAGCGCGCGTAGCTGGCCGCCAACCTGAAAGGTGTCAATGACTACGCCCGAGGTGAGGTAATCGGGTGAAGCATCGCCATCGCGCGACGCGCCGGGCTTGTGAATGTTCTGGATGATGCGCAGCACCACCTGCTTAAGCGTGTCGGGGCTGTTGTTGAAGTAGGTGATGGTTTCGCGGCCCCGGATGTCGCGGGCGGGCGGCGCGGCCTGCACCGTAATGTCGTAGCGGGCCGTGTTTTGCCAGTAGTTGGGGCCGGGGCGGCCGTCGGCGGCGCGGGTGCCTTTGGCGTAGGCGCGCTTGATATCGCGCGGCTGGTAGAGGCTGGTTTGGGCGTGGGCGGCGTGGGTGAGGCCAGCCAGCAGGAGGGCGATGGGCGCGTTGCGCAGAAGCTTATTCATAAAAACCATTTCACAAAAGAACGTCATGCTGAGCTTGCCGAAGCATCTCGCTCGCACCACTGGGGCAATGACCCTAGCGGCGCGAGCGAGATGCTTCGGCAAGCTCAGCATGACGTTCTTTTTGTACTTATCGACTTTTTACCGACCAATTACTTAATTTCCAGTTCGTAGGGCAGGCGGGCCTGCACGCCACGCATCTGCATGAGCTGCTGGTACTGGCGTACGGCGGGGTAGAGCGGGCCGAGCTTGGCTTGCAGCAGGCGGGCTTCGGCGGCGGCTTGCTCGTCTTCATCATCGCCGGTGAAGCGGCTGAAGAACTTTTCTACGGCCGATTTTTGACGCGGCAGGCGCTGCACCTGGTAGTCGTCGGCTTTGAGGTGGGCGCGGCTGGCGGCGATTTTTAGGGCGTCCTCGTACGAGCCGAGCACGTCTACAAGGCCGATTTTCTTGCCTTCGCTGCCGCTCCACACGCGGCCCGAGGCAATGCGGCGCAGACGCTCGACGGGCATGTGGCGGCCGGCGGCGGCCTTGCTGGTGAAGTCGGCGTAGATGTCGTTTACCTCCAGCTGCATCTGCTGCTTTTCGTAGGGCGAGAGGGCGCGGGTGATGGTGGGCAGGTCGGAGAACTTGCCGGTACTCACGCGGTCCACGGTGATGCCGAGCTTATCGGCCAGCAGCGGCTGGATGTTGGGCAGCACGCCAAACACGCCGATGGAGCCGGTGATGGTGTTGGGGTGCGCCACGATGGTATCGCAGGCCATGGCGATGTAGTAGCCGCCGCTGGCCGCCACGTCGCTCATGCTGGCGATGATGGGCTTCACTTTCTTAGTCAGCACCACCTCGCGATAGATGATGTCGGAGGCCAGCGACGAGCCGCCGGGCGAGTTGATGCGCAGCACCACGGCCTTCACCTTGTCGTCGAGGCGGGCCTTGCGGATGGCTTCGGCAAACTTGTCGCTGCCGATGTTGTCGTCCGAGCCTTTACCCGTCACGATGTCGCCCTCGGCGTAGATAACGGCGATGCGGTTACCGCTGGTTTTGCCTTCCTTTTCGTCGGCCTTGTCGGCGTCCTGGTAGTCGCTGAGGCTTACTACGCTGGGTTTTTCATCGGCCTTCACGTTCAGCTTGCGGCGTAGGTAGTCCTGCACTTCGTCGTAGTAGCCGAGCTTGGTCACGAGCTTCAGGCGCAACGCATCGTTGGCGTTGTGCACGAGCATGGAGTCGGAGATAACCTTGAGGCGCGGGGCCGCAATCTGGCGGCTGGCAGCCACCTGGCCCAGCATGTGGTCGTTGAGCGAGTTGAGGTACGACACCGTCTGGTAGCGGGCCGAGTCGGAGAAATTCTCGCGGAAGAACGGCTCCACGGCGCTCTTGAAGGAGCCGACCCGAAAGATGTAGGGCTCGATGCCAGCCTTGTCGAACAGCCGCTTGTAGAACATGACCTCCGAGCTGAGGCCGTTGAACTCCAGTGTGCCCTGCGGGTGCAGGTAGATTTCGTTGGCCACCGAGGAGAGGTAGTAGCTTTTCTCGGAGGTGATTTCGTGGTAGGCCACGATGAATTTGCCGGCTTTTTTGAAGTCGAGCAGGGCATCGCGCACTTCTTCGAGCGAAGCCATGCCGCCCTGCACCAGCTCCAGGTTGAGCAGGATGCCCTTGATGTCGTCGTCGTCTTTGGCACGGCCGATAACTTCCTTGAGGCCCACCAGGCCGATGGTGGCGCCGCCGCTACCCAGCAGGTCGGCGCTCTGCTTGCGCTCCGAAATGGGCTTGTCGAGCTTTAGCTCCAGCACCGAGTTGCTGGCTACCGTTTTGCTCGTACTACTGCTGCCGAGGGCCGCCCCTATGCCAATGAGCACCACGACGCCCAGCACTGAAAACACCACCAGCCCCACCAGGGTAGCCAGCACAAACTTGAAGAATTGGACCACAGATTTAACGGATTAAACGGATTTCGCGGATACGCTTGCTGCCGCAAGCTGACTACGTGAGGAAGTGTAGCACTTGCTGGCGGGCGGCAAGATACAGCCGCTCATTATCTACTAGGTATGGTAGGCGGGGTTTATCGTTGGAATGGCTGCCGCATTACATATAGGGAATAGTGTCCCCCGCTGGCTCCATTGGCGCGAGTTTAGGCGCAGCCTCCCATAGAACGACCTAGCCGCACGACCCTAGCGGCGCTATACCACCTTGCCGCTGACGCGGCAGTGGAGTTGAAAACTCCACGTCATAGCCGTCACGAGTTACGGCTACGCCTAAACTCGCGCCAGTTCGGGGCCAGTTCAGGCCATCGTAGCGCCAGCACCACTTAGCCACACTGGGCTAGCCAGCCCGCGTAGCGGGCGTATCTGCGAAATCCGTTTAATCCGTTAAATCTGCGGTCAGTAGTTGTATTTTTCTTGCCACCACTGGCGCAGGCGCTCGCGGATTTTGACCTCGGCGGGGTTGTCGCCGGGGTCGTAGTAGCGGGTGCCGCTGAGGGCCTCGGGCATGAATTCCTGGTAGGCAAAGTTGCCCGCGCCATTGTGCGAGTACTGGTAGGCCTGGCCGTAGCCCAGCTCCTTGAGCAGCTTGGTGGGCGCGTTGCGCAATGGCACCGGCACGGGGTGCACGCCGTGCTGCCGCACCTGGGCCTGTGCCGCCCGGATGGCCGTGTAGGCAGCGTTACTCTTGGGCGAGGTGGCGAGGTAAATCACCGTTTGGGACAGAATCAAATCGGACTCGGGCAGGCCAATCACGGTGCAGGCCTGGAAGCAGCTTTGGGCCAGCAGCAGGGCGTTGGGGTTGGCGTTGCCGATATCTTCGGAACTCAGGATGAGCAGGCGGCGGGCAATAAACTTTACGTCTTCGCCGCCTTCCAGCATCACGGCCAGGTAGTAGAGCGCAGCGTTGGGGTCGGAGCCACGGATACTTTTGATAAAGGCCGAAATAACGTCGTAGTGCATCTCGCCGCCCTTGTCGTAGCGGGCCAGCGGGCGCTGAGCGGTGAGCTGCACGGCGGCATCGGTGAGCTGCACGCGGCCGCTGGCATCGGGCGGCGTGCTTTGCACTACCAGTTCCAGCAGGCCCAGCAGCTTGCGGGCATCGCCGCCGCTGAGGGCCAGCAGGGCATGGTCTTCGACTACATCGACGGGGATTTTGTTGAGCACCTCATCCTCGGCCAGCGCCCGGCGAATGATTTCGCGCAACGTATCGGCGCTCAGTGCCTCCAGCGTGTACACCTGGCAGCGCGAGAGCAAAGCCGGAATCACCTCGAACGACGGGTTTTCGGTAGTGGCCCCGATGAGCGTGACGGTGCCGTTCTCCACCGCGCCCAGCAGCGCGTCTTGCTGCGCCTTGCTGAAGCGGTGAATCTCATCAATAAACAGGATGGTGCCGGCCTGCTTGCGCGCCCGGTCAATGATTTCGCGCACATCCTTCACCCCGGCATTAATGGCCGAGAGCATAGCGAAGGGCCGCTTCAACTCCTCGGCCAGCAGCAGGGCCAGGGTGGTTTTGCCCACGCCCGGCGGCCCCCAAAGGATGAGCGAGGGCAGCCGGCCGGCGGCCAGGTAGCGGCGCAGCACGCCGTTTTCGCCCAGCAGGTGGGTTTGGCCGGCGTAGTCGGCCAGGCGGCGCGGGCGGCGGCGCTCGGCCAGCGGCGCGGTATTGGGGGTATCGAACAGAGAAGCCATAGAATAATCCTTACTGCCAGCCAGCGGAGGCAGCCGGCCAGACTACAAAAGTCTCAAAAGACTTTCGTAGTCTTCGCTGTTACGTGCATTCCCCCTTTGGGGCCCGTCCTTTGTGGTACCCGACGCCGTTTTGGGCTCTTTTTATGTTTGCTAAAATCCGCCTGCACACGGCCCTGTTCTTGGTATCGCTCATCTACGCCGGCACGTATAGCCTGGCCAAGGACATTATGCCGCACTACATGCAGCCGCTGGGCATCGTGACGCTGCGCATCACGGGCGCGGCGCTGTTTTTTGGGTTGTTTAAATTGCTGGTGGCACCCGGCGAGCGCATCAGCGGCCGGGCCGATAATATGCGCGCCATTGCCAGCGGCGTGCTGGGCATCGGGCTCAATCAGCTGACGTTTTTCGCGGGCCTCAACCTCACCACGCCCATCAACGCTTCGCTGCTCCAAACCATCTCGCCCATTGTGGTGGTGCTGGCCTCGGCGGTGCTGCTCAAGGACAAGATTACGGTGCCCAAGCTGGCTGGCATTGCGCTGGGCGCGCTGGGCGCGGCAGCCCTCATTCTGAGCCGGCCCAGCAACGGCACCGAAGCCAAGGATGCGCTGCTCGGCAACGTGTACCTGCTCTTCAACGCCACCGTATTCGGCCTGTACCTGGTGGTGGTAGCTCCGCTCATGAAGAAGTATCACGCCTTCACAGTGCTGGCGCGCATCTTCCTGGTGGGCGGCGTCATTGCCATCCCCATTGGCTTGCCGCAGGCTATTGCGGCCGATTACGGCAGCTTCCCGCTCTACATCTGGGCCGAAATCGGCTACATGGTATTCTTCCTCACCATTCTGGCTTATCTCTTGAATAACTGGGCTTTGAAATACGCCACACCGGCCCTGCTGGGCGTGTACATCTATTTGCAGCCGGTGCTGGCGGTGCTCATCGCGGTGGCTACCGGCAAGGACCATTTTACCCTGGATAAAGCCTGGCAGGCGGCGCTCATCTTCGTGGGCGTGTGGCTGGTAAGCAAAAAGAAGGCGGTGGCCCCGGCCCCCGCAGCCGCGCCGGAGTAGCCCCGCTCCTACCCCGCTGGGCTACCTTGGGGCCATATGCGGCAATTTTACCTCTGCTTTGCGGGCTTGATTTTCTGGTTGGCCGCCAGCTCCCGCGCTTGTGGCCAGGCCGGCCCGCCACCAGCCGACAGCGCCCGGGGCAAGAGCCATCCTTACACCGAGCGGGTGCCCATCTTCCCCGGCGGCGACTCTACCGATGCGCGGGCCAGCTTCAGCCGCTTCAAGCATTTTTTGGAAGACAGCCTGCGCCTGCCGCCGCTGGCCCTGCGCGACCAGGTGCGCGGCCAGGTATTTCTCGCGTTTGCCGTGACGGCGGCGGGCCGCACCACCGACCTGCACATCGCCAAAGGGCTGCGGGCCGATGTCGATTCGGTGGTGTTGCGCCACGCGCGGCGGCTGGGGCGGGTACGCTGGCAGCCGGGTACCCAGCAGGGCCGGCCGGTGCGGGTAGCCTTTACCGTGCCCGTCAGCTTCAACCTGCCGCCCGGCGGGCAGGCCCCCGACTCGCTCGACCTGCCGCGCTTCAACAAGCTGCGGCGGCCCTTGGGCGCCTGGAGCCTGGGCCGCACCAGTGTACCAGCGGGCAAAGGCCTCGTATATGGCACCTGCCTGCAACGCCTGGGCTTTAGCAGCGGGGGCCTGCCGCAGTACGTGCAGGTCGTGAACCTCAGTACCGGGCAGGTCTTTCGCCTCGGCGTGAAGCCAGCCTTGCGCAGCCGCCGCGAGAATAGCTTCTGCTACGCGCTGCCGGCCGGGCGCTACGCCCTGAAGGAGTACGAGTTTGGGCAGTTTGAGCGGCTGGCCCGGCCGGTCACCGGGCCGGGCGCCACGGTGGCGGCCACCCGGTATGTTTTTACCCTCGCCGCGGGCCAGCTGCACTACGTGGGTACCTGGAACCTGGCCAATGCGGGCGAGCCACTTTTTCTGGACGAGAAAAATGCGCTTGATGCCACGTTGCAAGCCGATTTTCCGGCGGTAAACTTTGGTGCGGCGCAGGTAGCCATTCCGCGCTAGGCCCGGCCAGCTAGCCAAAACCTTGCCCTAGCTCAGCCGTTAGCCAAGCTCAACTACTTGCTTACGCTAACGACTGATGAATTTTACTGGTAAGAATATTCTGGTGGTCGGTGCCTCGTCGGGCATCGGGCTAGCCACCGCGCAGCTGCTGCACGCAGGCGGCGCCACGCTGTTTACGGCCTCGCGCCACCTCTCGCCCGAACTAGCGGCGCTGGGTACCACCCACTTTGCGTACGACGCTACCCAGCCCGTCGGCACCGCCTTCGACGCGCTGCCCGAGGTGCTGCACGGCCTCGTGTACTGCCCCGGCTCCATCAAGCTGCGGCCCTTCGAGCGGGTGCCCGTCGAGGATTTTCGGGCTGATTTTGAGTTGAACGTGCTCGGCGCGGTGCAGGCGCTGCAAGCCACCGCCAAGCGCCTCAAAAAGGCCGAGGGTGGGGCCAGTGTGGTGCTGTTCAGCACCGTAGCCGCCGCCGTGGGCATGAGCTTTCACACCAGCATCGCTACCGCCAAGGCCGCCGTGGAGGGCCTCACCCGCGCCCTGGCCGCCGAGTATGCCGGCAGCGGCTTGCGCGTCAACTGCCTGGCCCCCAGCCTCACCGATACCCCGCTGGCCGCCGCCCTGCTCAACACCCCCGAGAAGGCCGAGGCCGGCGCCAAGCGCCACCCCTTGCAGCGCGTAGGCCAGCCCACCGACCTAGCCAACATGGCCGCCTTCCTGCTCTCCGACCAGGCTACCTTCATTACCGGCCAGGTGCTGGCCGTGGATGGCGGTATGGGCAAATTGAAATAGCATTTTAAACAGTTAGCTTTTGGCTGCGAGGAATAGATTTTCAGCCAAGAGCTAACGGCTGGCAGCCAACTGCCCAAGTAATGAAAATCACCCTTTTCTGGCACCGGCGCGATTTGCGCTTTCAAGACAACGCTGGCCTGGCAGCCGCCCTGCAAAGCGGCCACCCGGTGCTCCCGCTGTTTATCTACGACCAGACCATCCTGGAAAAACTGCCTAAGAACGACGCCCGCCTCACCTTCATCTTCGACCAGGTAGAGCGGCTGGCCCACGAGGCGCACGAGGCCGGCGGCGGGCTATTGGCCCGCTACGGCCGCACGCCCGCCGTGTTAAAGCAACTACTGCAAGACTACGAGGTGGCCGCCGTGTACACCAACGAGGACTATGAGCCCTACGCCACCGAGCGCGACGCGGCCATCGAAAAGCTACTGGCTACGCAAGGCGTAGAATTCAAAGCGTTTAAAGACCAGGTAATCTTCGCCAAAAACGAGGTACTTACCAAGAACGGCAAACCGTCGAAAGTATTCGGTGCCTACTCCAAAGCCTGGCAGGCCAAGGTGACGCCCGAGGATTTTAAGCCGCATCCGTCGCAGCAGCTTTTCAAGAAGGAGAACCTGGCCAGCCCCAATAAGGGCGATGCCCAGCGCCCGACGCTGGCTAGCCTGGGCTTCGAGCGGCACGAGCAGTGGACGCCCCCAGCGCACCTGCCACCCACCGGGGTCGTCAAAAACTACGACAAAGTGCGCGACCTGCCGGCCGAGAAGCGGGGCACCACGCGCATGTCGGTACACCTGCGCTTCGGCACCGTGAGCATCCGGCAGCTCATGCACCAGGCCCAGGAGTTGAACAACAAGCTGTTGAACGAGATGATTTGGCGCGACTTCTTCATGATGCTGCTTTGGCACTTTCCCAATACCGCCACCGAAGCCTACGACCCCAAGATGCGCCACCTCCCCTACCGCGACGATGAGGCGCAGTACCAGGCGTGGTGCGAGGGCCGCACCGGCTACCCGCTCGTAGATGCCGGCATGCGCCAGCTCAACGCCACCGGCTACCTCCACAACCGCGCCCGCATTGCGGCGGCCGGCTTTTTGGTGAAGCAATTGTTCATCGACTGGCGGCTGGGCGAGCATTACTTCTCTGAGAAGCTGCTCGACTACGACATGAGCAACAACGTGGGCAACTGGCAATGGATGGCCGGCACCGGCGCCGTGGCCGCGCCCTGGTTCAGGGTGTACAGCCCCGAGAGCCAGCAGAAGCAGTACGACCCCGAGTATGCGTACGTGAAGCAGTGGGTACCCGAATTTGGTACCGACCAGTACCCGGCCCCGATTGTGGACCATAAGTTTGGCCGCGAGCGCGCCATCGACCTCATCCGGAAGGGCCGCAAAGAGCTGGAATAAAGAATTGGGAGGGCGGCCATTTCTCCCTCCTAATTCTATCCGCCAGATTTTAAACTCCCGCTTTGCGCTCGTGGTTATACTGGCATGGAGCCAACTTTGCTGAAGCCCGCCTACCTCGACTACCTGCGCCGCCACGGCCGCGCCCCCAAAACTGTCTTTGCCTTCGCCGATGCGCAGGGCATTACGGAAGGAGAATTTTACCGCCACTACGCCTCGTTTGCCGTTATCGACCGCGAGGCGTGGGCCGAGTTTGGCCGCGAAGCCCGCGCCCAAGCCGCCCAGGAGCCCGCCTGGCAGGGCTACGGAGCCCGCGAAAAGCTGCTGGCTTTTTACTACACCCTGCTGGAGATTTTGAAGAACAACCGCAGCTTCGTGCTCCTCACGCTGGGGCGCTCGCAGCAGCGGCGGCCGGCGCTGGTACCTAAGGTACTCAATCAGTTTGAGGCTGAATTCAAGGACTTTGTGGAAGAAGTTTTGCACGAGGGGCGCACTACCGGCGAAGTAGCCAGCCGGCCTTTTTTGCAGGATGGCTACGGGCGCATTTTCCTGCGCCAATTGCAGTTTATCCTGCTCTATTTCGTGCGCGATGAGTCGGCCAACTTCGAGCGCACCGACGCGGCCGTGGAGAAAGCTGTGACGCTGAGCTTCGACCTCGTGGGTCGCAACACCTTCGATTCGGCCCTCGATTTCGGCCGCTTTCTGCTGCAAAAGCGCTCGTAGCTCATGGCCGACCAACCCCAGGAGTCGCTGCCTACCTCCAAGGTGGCCCGCGCCGCCCGCTTCGCCAAAACCGGCTTCAAAGTGGGCGCCAACTACGTGCAGCACTACGCCAAGAAAGCCGTGGGTGCCGACTCGCCCACTGCCGACCTGCACGAGGCCAACGCCGCCGAGCTTTACGGTACGCTGAGCGAGATGAAAGGCTCGGTGCTGAAGGTGGCCCAGATGCTGGCAATGGAAAAAAACCTGCTGCCGCCGGCCTACGCCGCGCAGTTTAAGCAGGCGCAATACCAGACGCCGCCGCTATCAGGCCCACTCGTGGTGAAGGCATTTCGCGACGCCTTCGGGCATTCGCCCAGCCAGATTTTCGACGAGTTTGAGCCCGAGGCGCGGCAGGCAGCCAGCATCGGCCAGGTACACCGGGCGCGCAAGAACGGCCAGACGCTGGCCGTAAAAGTGCAATACCCCGGCGTGGGCGCCAGCATCCAGTCCGACATCGCGATGGTGAAGCCGGTGGCCCTGCGCATCATGGGCCTCAAGGAAGAAACCCTGCGCCCTTACCTCTCCGAAGTGGAGGCCCGGCTAATTGAGGAAACTGATTATAAGCTGGAGCTTAGCCGGGGGCAGGCCGTGGCGGCTAAGTGCGGCCATTTGCCCCATTTACAGTTTCCCACTTACTACCCAGCGCTTTCGGGGGCCCGCATCCTCACAATGGACTGGCTGCCCGGCCAGCACATGGTGGAGTTTTTGGCCGACAACCCCAGCCAGGAAGTGCGTAATCAGCTCGGGCAAGCGCTCTGGGATTTTTACCAGTACCAACTGCGCGAATTGCGCCAGCTGCACGCCGACCCACACCCCGGTAACTTTCTATTCAGCCTGACCAATGGCGGCACGGTGGGCGTGCTTGATTTTGGCTGCGTAAAGGACGTGCCGCCGCTGGAGCAGCAACAGTTTCTGGCCCTGCTTGACCCGGCTACTCTCGCCGACCCGGCCCGGCTTGAAACCCTGCTGACGGAGGCGGGCGTACTCCGCCCCACCGATACACTGGCCCTGCGCCAGATGTACCTGCGTACGCTTACGCAGTCGCTGGAGTTGGTGGGCCGGCCCTTCCGCCAGGATACATTTGACTTTGGCGACCCCGCTTACCTGCAAAGTTTGTACGCCTTAGGCGACGACCTCATGCAGGACAAGGACCTGCGCCAGCAGCGCGAGCCGCGTGGCTCGGCCCACTTCGTGTACTTGAACCGGACGTACGTGGGGCTGTTTTCGCTGCTCACGGAGCTGGGCGCGGTGGTGCGCACGCAGTACGCCGGCCAGCCAGCTCAGGGATAGCCCGGCGCAAATCCTTATTTCTAAAACCTCTACGGAATGGTCCGGTTAGGCTAGCCTACCGGACCATTCCTTTTTAGCCTCCATGAAAAAACTCCTTCTTTTACTGGCTGCCGCCTACACATTTGGCAGCGCCACCGCCCAAACTGCTGCTACCGTCCTGAGCTGCTGCGCCCGCCCGGCTACGGCCAATGCCACCGAAGCCTTCGCGATGCTGGCTACCGACAAGGATTTTTCGGGCGGCCACGATGCGCCGCTGCCTTACTCTTATGAGGGTGACGGCCAGATGATAACCTTCAAAACGACCGATGGCCAGACCGGCCACGGCTTTGAAATCAAGAGTGCCAAGCCAAGCAATAAGTACCTGTTCGTCATCCACGAGTGGTGGGGCCTGAACGACTACATCAAGAAAGAAGCCGCCACCTACGCTCAAGAAATGCCGGGCGTCAACGTCATCGCCCTCGACCTCTACGACGGCCAGGTAGCCACCACACCCGAAGAAGCCGGCAAGCTGATGCAGGGCGTAAAAACCGAGCGCGCCGCCGCCATCATCAAAGGCGCCCAGCTGTATGCCGGCCCCAAGGCACAGTTTGCCTCGGTGGGCTGGTGCTTCGGCGGTGGCTGGAGCCTGCAAGCCGCGCTGCTCGGCGGCAAGCAAACCGTGGGCTGCGTGATGTACTACGGGATGCCTGAAAAGGAGGTGGCCAAGCTCAAAATGCTGAACTCCGACGTGCTGGGCCTTTTTGCTGACCAGGACAAATGGATTAATCCCGAGGTGGTAAAGCAGTTTGAAAAGGATATGGCCACCGCAGGCAAAAAGGCAACGGTAAAGGAATACCCTGCCGACCACGCCTTTGCCAACCCCTCCAATCCCAAATACAACAAGGAGCTGGCCACCGACGCCCACCAGAAAGCCCTGGCTTACCTGAAAGCCCGCCTGAAAGCGTAGCGCAAATTCTTTTCAGCAAAAGCAAACGGCCCTCTTTCGCATGAAAGAGGGCCGTTTGCTTTTTAACAACCTAGCCGAATGTCGCCTCCTTATTTTGCCTGCCACAGCCCGGGAATACGGGCGGCAAGAGCTGCGCCACGCCCATGCGCCTGCGGCGGCAGTACCGCAAAGGGTAGCGGCCGGCCAGCCACGGCCTGACGCTGCATTTTTAGCAGTTCGGGGCGCAGCTGCTGCACGGCGGCGGCGAGGTCGGCCCAGCTTTCGGCCACAAAATATAACTCCGGGCCCACGGCCGTCAGGCTGGCCTCGGACGGGAGCGGCTGGCTCAGGCTGCGCAAGGCGTTGGCCAGCGGCTGGTAGGCAGCTGCGTCGGCGGCAGCCGCCGCGTGCAGGTAGCGGGCCGAGGTAAGTAGCTGGGCGCCATAAAATTGCGGCCGCCCGCCCGCCGCCGGGGCCAGCAGGCCCCGCTCAAACGTGGCGCGGGCAAAGCGCCGCAGCAGCGCCACCGCCGCCGGCGTAGTGGCTAGCTCCCAGGCCGCCCCGAGCGCCTGCAACGCCGTGGCGTAGCCGGGCTCCAGCAGCAGGGGCACCCGGCCAAAGAGGTCGGCAAATAAGTCGGGCCCGCCGGGCGGTTGGTCAAACTCGCTGAAACTGCGCAGCCGCGACACTACCGGCAGTTCGCGGCGGCGCAGGGCGGCGTAGTAGGACGTTTCGCTTACTGGGGCGCCAGTGAGCAGCAGCGTCCAACCCGTGCGCTGGCGCACTAAGCTACTGATTTGCGAGAGGTTTGGCAGCGTGTCGCGTCGGAGGCCCAGCTCGGCCAGGGCACTGCTAAAGGTGGGGCTGGCCCAGCGGTGCAGTAACGCCTGCTGGCGGTCGAACAGCATCTTCCAGACCATGCCTGAGGCGGGCGCGGCGGGGTGGTGAGGGCGGGCGAGCAAGTGCAGTGACATAGCGGTAACGGAAAGGAAACACCAAAAAAAAGCCCGATTCCAAAGACTTGGAATCGGGCTGCGAAGCTTAGCTGAAACGTGAGGGCAGGAGCATCTTTAATTGCTGAATACCCGTGGCAGCTGGCCATAACGCGCGATTCCGGAGCCCGGTTTGGGTCGGCAATACATCGCAATAATGACTAGCTGGTGGCGGTTCATACGGCAGCAAATATACGGGCGGCAGCCATATATGCAACTTTTCGGACCGCGACTTAATAAAAATTTTATCTTCCCCGTTGCCAGCGGAGCGGCCCTATTCGGCCAGCAGCCAGCGGTAGGCGGGGCCAAACTCGCGCCGCCAAAACCATTCGGCATGCTGACCGTCGGCGGGAGCTTGCAAACGGATGTGGCCGGGCGCCACGCCGCTGGCCAGCAGCTGGCGGCGCACCGCTACCATCAGCGGCAGCATGGTTTCGCTTTCGGCCGGGCCAGCCACGAAGTAGAAGCGGCTGGCCAGCGGCACCGGCCGGTGGCGGGCATAGGCCAGCAGCGAGTCTTTGGCAAACCAGATGGCCGGCGAAAACACCCCCACCCGGCCGAAAACCTGCGGGTATTTAAGCCCCGCGTACAAGGCGATGAGCCCGCCCATGCTGGAGCCCGCAACGGCCGTGTGCGCGGCCTCGGGCCGGGTGCGGTAGTGCGCATCGATGTAGGGCTTGAGGGTGCGGGCCAGAAAATCGGTGTATCTATCGCCTTCACCGCCTTTGTGGTATTCTGCATTTGCCCAGGGCGAGTATTCATCGAGGCGGCGCTCCCCTCCGTGGTCGATGGCGACCACGATGGCCTGGGTAATTTTGGCGGGGCCGGCGGCCAGTTGGTTCAGCGTTTCATCCACGCCCCACTCACCGGCGAAGGCCGTGGCTTCGTCAAACACGTTCTGGCCATCCTGCAAATACACTACCGGGTAGCGGCGCGTGGGCTGGCGGGCATAGCCGGGCGGCAGGTACAGCCACACGCGGCGGTTGCGGCCCGGCAATTGCGGCAGCCGGAACGAGTCGGCCAGCACCCGCACGTTGGCGGCGCGGGTGTGGGCCTTGGCGCTGGCCGCGCTGACGGGGCGCTGGTCTTGCCAGGCGGCAATCTGGAACGTGAGCGTCGCGGGCGCAGCACCAAAGTCGGCGCGCCGATTGGCTACCGGCCGAAACTGCGCGTCGGCCTCGCCCGTGGCCCAGGAGCCCCGCGTGAACTTAAATTCCTGCGGGCCTTGTGCAGTGACGGGCAGCGTTAGCTGGTAGCTGCCATCAGCCTGGCGGGCCAGGGTGTAGCCAGCGGCAGCAGGCTGCCAGCCGTTGAAAGAACCAGCTACGTACAGCAGCTGGCCGGCGGGCATAGCGGCCGGGGTCAGTACCCGCAGGGTGGTTTGGGCCCGGGCTGGCTGGCTGCTCAGCACCGCCAGGCCGGCCCACATCAGGGCTGGGCTAAACTGCCAGGGCATGCCAGCGGGCTAGCGGATAACGTCGCCACCGGTCCCGCGCTCCGACATGTCGATTTTGCGCAGCGTGTACACAGCGCGTATCGAATCGACGCCCGGCAGGCCGTTGGTGCTAAAGTCGATGCGGGCGCCCTTTTTCTGGGGGCCGCTTACGAAGTGGCGGTAGTCTTCGGCCGACTCGCGCACCACGTACAGGTCGCCGGGGCTCGGCACCTTGAGGCGGGCGTAGGTGCTGCGGCCGTCGGGGGCGGCTTTGCGCTTCTCGCTGTTGGCCAGCAGGCTCACGCCGGTGAGGCGGTACTTGGCGGCGTCGGTGGTGCCCTTGGGCGGGTCGTAGTTGCCAAGGCCGTCCACAAAAACTTCGCGGCGGGCCACCAGCTCTTCCAACGGCATGGTTTTGAGCAGGTCCATCGTCTTTTCGTCCATCAGCAGTTGCTGCACCGCGTTGGGCGGGCCGGCTTGCTGATAAAATACTAACACGGGGTCTTTCAGCTTGATTTTGTTGATGATAAGGGGCGGCTTATCATCCTCGGCGGAGGCTTCTACCCGCTTGGCCGTTTCGATGGGCGCGGGTGGGGGCGCTACCTTTGTGCCCGTGCCCGGCCGGCCTTTGGGGGTCGTTTTGCCGGGGGCGGGCTTACCGGGCACCGGCCGCCGCGCCTGGGCGTGGGCACCGGTTGCGGCGGTTAGCAGCAACAAAATCAGCGCTAAAGAAGACGGAAATGGTTTCATGAAGGGGGGCGAAATCAGCCAAAAGTACGGTGTGCATTCCGTAGCTGGCAAGCCGCCGCCGTTTGGGACGCCTGTACGGTCAGGAAAATGTTAGCCGCCGTTTCAAAACGTAAAAGCTAGCGGTTTTACCTTTGCGGCTCCTTAGCCGGCCGGTGAGACCTTGAGGGGCTCCTTTTACCCGGCCATTATCCACTTTATTTCCGGCCGGTGCGCAGTGCGCGCTGGGCTAGCCGCGCAAGTCCTGGCTCGCGGCTGCGGGAGGCTCGGCACCGCAGGCAGCTGGCTGGCCGGTAGCGGCCGCTTTATCCGTGGGGCAGTAGCCAGCCACCATATTCTTACCCTATCAGCTTCATTCTCAACAGGCAACTTCAGTTATACATTCATTATTTAAATTATTATTTTTTTGAATTATTATTCAGCCGCTACGGCCTTTTCTGCCAGCCCCGCATCCGGGCGCCCGCCCCCGCAGTAGGCAACCGTTCAGAAAATGGGGCATTTAACCCTATCACTCTCAGCAGCCAGCAGTTGGTTTCTGCTGGGCCCCCGACTTATCTTGGTAAGAAATGGGTCAAAAATTTACCGATTTGCGCGGCTAACTCTGCAATCGATTGCAGAGTGCTTTTAGCCCGCTCAGCTGGTTGTTTCGGCCTTTTTTCAGCGTTAGCATCCCACCGCTAGCTAGTTTTTCTATTTCACTTTTCCCCACCCCAGTTTCAAGTTTATGAAACACCCTTACCTGGTGAGACTCCGGTTTCTCCTTTTTGTACTACTCAGCTTAACTACCTCGCTAGGTGCTTGGGCACAAGCGGGTACTGGCACCATCAACGGCCGCGTAACGGACACCAAAAATGAAGGCCTGCCGGGCGTAACCGTGCTGGTAGATGGCACTTCGGTCGGCGGCTCGACCAATGCCGACGGTACGTTCACCATTGGCGGTGTGCCAACCGGCGCCCAGACGCTGGTTATCTCTTTTGTGGGCTACGGCACCACGCGCCAGGCCGTAACCGTGCTGGCGGGCAAAACGACTACCGTGCCCGCCCAGCGCCTGAGCGAAAACGCTACCGCCCTCGGCGAGGCCGTGGTAGTGGGCTACGGCACCCAGCGCCGGCAGGACCTGACCGGCTCCGTGGAGCAGATTTCGGAAAAGCAGTTCGTGAAGGGCCAGGTAACCAACCCGGAGCAACTGGTGCAGGGCAAGGTAGCCGGCGTGCAGATTACGACCGGCGGCGGCGCACCCGGCACGGGCTCGCAGATTCTCATTCGCGGGGGCTCGTCGCTGAACGCGTCTAACCAGCCGCTCATCGTTATCGACGGCGTGCCCGTGGATAACACCAACATCGCCGGCAGCTCTAACCCGCTGACGCAGATTAACCCCAATGATATCGAGAGCATTACCGTACTCAAGGACGCTTCTTCGACGGCTATTTACGGGGTACGCGCTTCGAACGGCGTTATTATCGTAACGACCAAGCGGGGCGTAGTGGGCGAGCAAATGCACGTCAATGTATCTACGCAGCAGTCGATTGCAACCGTCGCCAAGTACTCGGACATCCTTTCGACCGACCAGTTCCGCGCCTTGGTCGCGCAGCGCGGCACCACCGGGCAACTCGGTACGCTGGGCTCGGCCAACACCAACTGGCAGAAGGAGATTTACCGCAATGCCTACTCGGCCGACAACAACGTGAGCCTGAGCGGTGCCGCTGGCAACCTCCCCTACCGCGCCTCGGTAGGCTACCTCTACCAAGAGGGCCTGCTCAAGCGCAACGACCTCAAGCGCTACACGGGCTCGCTGAGCCTGAACCCGGTGCTGCTCAACGGCACGCTGCGCGTAAACATGAACGTGCGGGGCTCGTGGATTGACAACAACTTCTCGAACCAGGACGCCGTGGGCGCGGCCATCAGCTTCGACCCCACCCAGCCCGTTACCTCGTCGGATGCGCGCTACGCGCCTTACGGCGGCTACTTCCAGTTCCTGGACCCCAGCGGCAACGGCGGCATCAACTCGCTGGCCGCGCTGAACCCGATTGCCCTCATCGACCAGACGCGCAACCGCAGCACGGTGCGCCGCAGCATCGGCAACCTCCAGCTCGACTACAAGCTGCCCTTCGTGCCCGGCCTGAGTGCCAACGTGAACATCGGCTACGATGTGCAGCGGGGCGAGGGCACGGTATTGCTGCCCCTGACCTCGGCCGTGGCTTACCGCTCGTTCGGGGCCAACAAAGGCCAGAACAACCAGTACCGCCAGGGCCTCAACAACGAGCTGCTGGAAACCTACGCCAAGTACGAGCGCACCATCGGCCCGGGCCGCCTGGAGCTGCTGGCCGGCTACTCGTTCCAGCGTTTCACGAACAAGTTCTACTCCTTCCCCGACCGGGCGCTCGACGGCACCATCGTGCGGCCCGAGAGCCCGGCCAACCAGGTTACGGGCGCGTCTTCGGCCGAGGCAGTTAACGTGCTGCGGAGCTTTTACAGCCGCGTGAACTACAACATCAACGGCAAATATCTGCTGACGGGTACCATTCGCCGCGACGAAACGTCCCGCTTCCTGCCGGGCTTCCGCGTGGGTTACTTCCCCTCGGGTGCCTTTGCGTGGCGCATCAAGGAAGAGAACTTCCTGAAGGACAACAAGACCGTATCGGACCTGAAGGTGCGCGTGGGCTACGGCCAGACGGGCCAGCAGGACATCGGGGGCTTCTACCCCTTCCTGGGTAGCTACACGCTCAGCTCGCCCGGCTCCAACTACCAGATTGGCTACAACGCCGACGGCAGCCCGCGCTACGTGCAAACGCTGCGCCCCGACCCGTTCAACGCGGGCATCACCTGGGAAACGACCACCACCTACAACGTGGGCGTGGACTACGGCTTTGCTGAAGGCCGCATCTACGGCTCGGTGGATGTGTACCAGCGCGACACCAAGAACCTGCTCAACTTCACCAACGTGCAGGTGGGCGGCAACGTATCGAACGCCGGCAACTACAACGTGGGCTCGCTCACCAACAAAGGCATTGAAGCCGTTGTGAACCTGGACGTGGTGAAGAGCGAGCGCCTCAACGTAACGGTGAACCTGAACGGTACCTACAACCGCAACCGCCTCACCAAGCTCACCCTCACCGACTCGCCCAGCGACGTGGGGCAGCTCACGGGTGGCATCTCGGGCGGCACTGGCAACCAGATTCAGGTTAACAGCGTGGGCTACCCCACCCAGTCTTTCTACGTGTACCAGCAGGTATACGACCCCAATGGCGTGCCCCTGCAAGGGGTGTACGTGGACCGCAGCGGCGAAGGCGGCGCTACCGTCAATAGCTCCGACCTGTACCGCTACAAGTCGCCCCGCCCCGACTACATCCTCGGCGGCGGTGCCAACATCAACTACCGCGGTGTTAACCTGGCCTTCTCGCTGCGCGCTAACCTGGGCAACTACGTTTACAACAACGTGCGCGCCAGCTCTTTCTACGACCAGGGTACCAACGGCTTCGTTATCAACCGCAACGTGGACGTGCTGAACACGGGCTTCACCAACGCGCAGTACTTCTCGGACTACTTCGTGGAGAACGCCTCGTTCCTGCGCATGGACAACGCTACGCTGGGCTACAATTTCGGCAGCCTGATGAAGAAAGGCACGAACCTAAACCTGACGTTTGCGGTTCAGAACGTGTTCGTAGTCACTAAGTACAAAGGCCTTGACCCCGAGGTTATTGGGGGCATCGACAACACGATTTACCCGCGGCCCCGCACCTTCACGGTGGGCCTAAACTTCGGCATCTAATTTTCCCACCCGGTTTTTATGCGTAATCATTTCACTCGCTCGCTGGGGCTGCTGGTACTTGCCGCCGGCCTCACCACGCTTTCTTCTTCGTGCTCGAAGGAGCTGGACCAGACCCCGGACTACCTGGCTAGCAACCCGGATGTTGTATATAGCAACCCGACCCAGGTTTTCCAGCTGCTGGCCCGCATCTACTCCACCTACGCCGTGAGCGGCCAGGGCGGAGAAGGCGGCGCTTCCGATATCTCGGGTATCGATGGCGGCTTTTCCAACTACATCCGCGCGTACTGGCAGCTCCAGGAGCTAACCACCGATGAGGCCATCCTGGGCTGGAACGATGGCACACTGCCCGCCATCAACTCCAATACCTGGAATGCCGACAACGAGTTTGTGCGCGCCACCTTCCAGCGCATCTACTTCCAGATTGGCCTCTGCAACGACTTTATCCGTCAGACTTCCGACGAGAACCTCACGCGCCGGGGCCTGTCGGCGGCCGATGCCACCCAGATACGCAAGTACCGCGCGGAAGCCCGCGTGATGCGCGCCCTCAGCTACTGGCACGCGCTCGACCTGTTTGGGGGCGGGCCGTTCATCACTGAGACTGACGAGCTGGTCGTCAGCACGATACCCCCGTACCGGGATGCCGCCGGGCTGTTCACCTACATCGAAAGCGAGCTGAAAGCGCTGGACACGGGCACTGACCTGGCCGACCCGCTCCAGGCCAAAGTGTATGGCCGCGCCGACAAGGCCCTGGCCTGGACGCTGCTGTCGAAGCTCTACCTGAACGCGGGCGTCTACATCAAAGCCGACCGCGCGGCCGACGCCCTCACGTACGCCGACAAGGTGCTAACGCAGGGCGGCTACTCGCTGGCCAGCAGCTACCCCAACCTCTTTTTGGCGGACAACAACGTGACGTCGGCCAACGAGTCTATCTTCACCATCACCTTCGACGGCCTCAACACGCGCGGCTACGGCGGCATGACCTACCTGGTGCGGGCCCCCGTGGGCCGGGCCGTTGACCCGCGCACGGCGGGCATCAACGGTGGCTGGGCTGGCCTGCGCACCAAGCCGCAGCTGGTGGCGCTGTTTCCGGGGGGCACCACGGGCACCGACGCCCGCCAGATGTTCTTCACCCGGGGCCAGAACCCCAACGTGGACACGCTCAGCTCCTTCAGCAGCGGCGTGCTGATTCGCAAGTTCCGCAACGTTACCTCCACCGGCGCGGCCGGCTCCGACCCTTCGGGCAATTTCCCGGATACCGACTTCTTCATGTTCCGCCTGGCCGATGTGAAGCTGATGTACGCCGAGGCCGCATTGCGCAGCAACTCTACCGGCAAGTCGGGAACGCCCCTGGAGCAGGTCAACCAGGTACGGGCCCGCTCCGGCGCCACGGCCCTCAGCAGCCTCAGCCTGCGCGACATCCTAGATGAGCGCGGCCGCGAGCTTTATTGGGAAGGCCACCGCCGCACCGACCTCATCCGCTTTGGCCGGTACGTGAGCGGCTACAACTGGCCCTTCAAAGGGGGCGTGAAGGAAGGCAAGGATATTGAGTCGTTCCGCACCCTTTTCCCAATTCCCAACACGGAGCGGGTACTCAATACCAGCCTGCCGCAAAACCCCGGCTACTAAGCCCACTTACCATAACCGACGGAGCGCGGCTGGCCGATGCTCCGTCGGTTACTTACTGCTCATTTTCCCACTCAACCCGATATGAAAAAGCATATTACCCAGGCGCTGGGCCTGCTGGCCTCGCTGGCCCTCCTGACCACCGCCTGCAAGAAGGACGAGGTAAAGGCGGTGCTCACGCCCAGCAACCAGCCCACGCTGACCGCCTCGACCTCTTCGGTGGTACTCGCGCAGGCCAATAGCACCCAGACGGCCATCACCTTCACCTGGACGCCCGTTACGACGCTCAACTGGAGCGATGCCAGCCACAACTACGCGACGCCGCTGACCTACAATTTCCAGGTTGACCGCAAGGGCAACAACTTCGCTACGCCTGCTTCATTCAGCGCGGGCAATGGCCCCACCACCAGCCTCACCGTGTCGGCCCTGAACGATATCCTCACGGATTTGAAGCTGACCCCCGGCACGGCCACCGACCTGGAAGTGCGCCTGAATGCCAACTACGTTGCCAACGCCGCCACTTCTTCGCCCGTAGTGCCCCTCAAGGCCACGTCTTATCTGTACGTGTGCAACCCGCCCGCTGGCTCCGACAAATGGAACATCATCGGCCCGGCCGCTTCCAACTGGGATACCGATGTGCCGCTGCGCTACAACTGCAATACCAACACGTTTGACATTACCCGGGCCCTCAGCGTGGGCGAGTTTAAGTTTCGCGCCAACGGCAGCTGGGACCTCAACTATGGCAACAATAGCAGCGCCACGGCCGCCGGCGGCCCGCTGGTGAAGGGCAGCAATGACAACATCAAGGTGACCACGGCCGGCACCTACACCATCAAGCTCGACTTGAACAACATGGTGTATAGCATCAGCCAATAGCATTTCCAATTGCCTTAGCTTACGCAAAAAAGCCGCTGGTTCCCAGCGGCTTTTTTTGGGCTTATAGCTTCGGCACCAAAATGGCTATTCGGCACGTTACCACTGCCGACCACTCACGTACCGGCGGGTAGTTTCTTTGCACTACCTTTTTTTGCACCCATGCCCAAGTATCCTTTTTTGCTGGCCGCCGCGCTAGCTATTCCACTTACGTATTCCCAGCCTGCCCACGCTCAAAAGGCGCCGGCTAAGTCTACCCCAGCCCCCAGCATGAGCAACGCCGCCCGCGCCGAAGCCCTCACTGCCAACATGACCCAAGCGCTGGGCCTGACGCCCGCCCAGCAGGAAAAGGTGCGCGTCATCAACGCCAACTCCGTGCGCAACGTGGAAACCGCCCGCCAGCGCTACGGCCAGGAACCGGCCAAATTGCGCGGCTACATCGACGACGTGAGCCTGGCCCGCCTCGACCAAATCAAGGACGTGCTCACGCCCGCACAGTTTGCGCGCTATCAGCAGAAGCGCGAGGAGAAGATGGGCATTCCCACCATTCGCGGCAACCAGGGCACGCCGCCGCCCGGGCTGCCCAGCAACCGCGGCGACGACTAACCTAGGTAAATTTTGCGCGAGGGCGCTGGACGGGCTACAGCTTCACGGCGCGTAGCTGGTCCAGCGCTTCTTTCGTTTTCTGGATATTCTCCTTTTCTTTTTCCTCTACATCGCGTGGCTGGCTACCGGCATCGGCAAAGAAGGCCAGGATATTCTGGCGCATGGGCGCCGAGATGCCCTTAAAGTCGTTTTTGGCCAGCTCGCGCACCCATTCGCCGTAGGTGCGGTCGGCCAAGCTATACTCGCCCAGCTTGGTGGGGTGGCCGGTGTCGAAGTCGGTATTGGGCAGGCTGGTAACGTTGGCCGTCGCCGTTTGCTGGGTCAAACACTTGCAGTAGTTGAGCACCGTCTGGTGAAAGCTGGCGCGGAACATCTGCTGCGCCTCGGGCGAAGGCGCAATAAACTTGAGGCTTCTGAGCTTGCCCACTTTAGGCAGTACTTGGATGATGCCGGCCACGATGCGGGCCCCAAAGCCGGGCCGCTCGTAGTTGCTGCCGTACTCTTTTTCAAACTCCTCCTTGCTCTGCTTGTACACGTAGTCGCGGCGGCGGATGCGCTTGTTCACCTTGCGTAGGTCGTGCCGGTTGGCCCGCCAAGCCGCCCGGCTAGCCAGCGGAATCAGGTTGCGCACCGCAAAGCGGTATGAGCCCAGCGCCAGGTCCACGTTGAAGATAATCTGCTTCAGCTCCAAACCATAAGTGCGGGCAAAAGCACGCTCCAGCGCATCCTTACTCACCTTGAAGCCGATGAAGCCGTGGTACTCGGCCGAGCGGTAGCGACCAGCGGCCAGCTGCGTCACGTCAAAAGCAAACTCAGTGCGGCCGTGCGCCACGGGGTCCTGCTCATACGTCACAACCGGGCCATACTCAGACTTCAGCTTTGGAAAAAGAATGGGCACCGAGCGGTTGATGCCCACCTCGTGGCCGTAGATATCGGCGGCGTAGTGGGCCAGCGCGCCCAGGGCAAAAGCGTACTCGTTGCGGTCGTGCGCTTCCTTAAGCAGGTTTTCCACGAAGTCGCCCGAGCGCACGTAGTGCGTCAAATCAGTAAACAGCGCCGAGCCGAACGGATAGTAGCCCATATCCTGAATAATAGAACCACCGTAAGCATACGCCTTGGCCTCGCGCAACTCATCGGGCGAGCCGCCCGGAAAGCGCCGCTCGATGGCCGGCAGTAGGCAGGGCGTCCAGCAGGAGTCAATATTGGCTTGGTGGCTGAGTACTGAATACGCTTGCGCCGGGCGTTGAGCCAGCAGCAGCGCGCCAAAGAACAGCATCCCGAGCAGACGTGGTAAAAATGCAGAATTCATGGAGGGAGAGTAAAAAATGGCTCAACGGTAAAGTGCATCCCGGCGTTGCACCGCTGAGCTTACCCCACTGCGTATCCCTCATTCGCCAGCCAGCGGAGGCGGCGCGCTTAGCTGCGCCGCCCGCGGCCAGGCCGTACTACGAAACGCCACCGTACGCAACCCCTGGTACGGAAACGCCCCGCCCGGCGCGGGCAGCAGCATGCCCTGGGCCGACTCGTGCGCCAGGGCCTCCCCCGCCGAGCGCACGGCCCCGGCTGGCACTCCCAGCCGCACCAGCTCGTGCAGCAGCGCGGTGCCATTCAGCTCCGCAATGCGCACGAGCAGCAGCTCTTCCAGCGCGTGGCGGTGGCGCACCCGCGCTGGGTTGGTGGCAAAGCGCGGCTCGGTGGCCCAGTGCGGGCGCATCAGCACGAGGCAGAGCTGCCGAAACTGGGCATCGGTACCGACGGCCAGCACGAGGCGCTGGCCGTCGGCGGCACGGTACACGGTGCCGTAGGGCACGATGCCGGGGTGGCCCGAGCCCAGCGGCACGGGGTCGCGGCCAGTCACGAGCCAGGTAGCGCCCTGGTTGGCCAGCGAGGCCAGCGCGCTGTCGAGCAGGCTCACGGTGAGCAGGGCTCCCTGCCCGGTTTTCTCACGCTGGTAAAGCGCCGTCAAAATCGCTTCCTTGAGCTGGTGCGCGGCCAGCAGGTCGATGAGGGCCACCGGCATTTTCTGAGGCGGGTCGTCGGGGCTGGCGGCGTTGAGGTGCATAAAACCCGTTTCGGCTTGCAGCACGGCATCGTAGCCCACGCGCGGGCTGGCTGGGCCATAGCCCGTGAGGTGCGCGTAGATGAGGCGCGGGTTGGCAGCCGCCAACGCGGCGTAGCTCACGCCGAACTTCTCGGCGTCGCCGGGCTTGTAGCTGGCAATGAGCACGTCGGCCTCGCTGGCCAGCCGGCGCAGCTCGGCTTGCGCGGTGGCCTCCGTGAGGTCGAGCACCAAGGAAGTTTTACCCCAGTTGGAAGCCGAGAAATAGCCTGAAACCGAGCTTTCGGGGTCATCGCCGGGCGTGCGCCAGGTGCGGGTAACGTCACCGTGCGGCGGCTCTACTTTTAGTACCGATGCGCCAAGCTCGGCAAAAAACTGGCCTACCTGCGGGCCAGCCAGCACGGCCGCCAGCTCCAACACGCGCAGGCCAGCGAAAGGTAAATTGGCAGACATTAGCTAGCTAAATTAATGGTGGCTAGCTGTATCGCTCAGCCTGCCAATCTTATTACGGCCGCGGGCTACACCACGCCGGCCCGCGCAAACACCGGGAATACAATTTCCCGCTCGCCGTCGCCCCACAGCTGCGTCAGCTCGTCGGCGACCAGCAGCACGGCGTCGGCCCCGTCGTGCTGGCGGCCGTAGTTGGCCACCGCCGACCACGTGCGCAGGTAGTCGAGGTACCACGCCGCCGACCACTGCTTGGGCACGTCGAACCGCGCTCGCCGCACCCGGGCAAACGGGAAGGGCAGCCGGGCGTACTCGTCCAGCACGTGCCAGCGGTTGGCATCCCAGTACGGCCCCACGGTTTCGTCGTGGAAGCGCCGAATGAGCGCGTCCAGCGCGGGCTCGCCGGTGAGGCCCAGGCCGTAGCCCCACTCGGCCAGCACGGTGCCGGGGCCGGCCACCCGGCGCACCTCTTTGTGATACGCCTCGGGGTCAAACCAATGTACGGCCTGGCCCACGGTGATGAGGTCGAAGTAATCGTCGGGGAAGGGCGTGTTTTCGGCGGTGGCTACCTGGTAGCGCACGTTGGGCAACTGCGGCGCCTCGGCTAGCTGACTGGCGCTGAGGTCGGTGGCTTCTACTTCGCGAAAGTGCGGGGCCAGCGCGGCGGCCACCTGGCCATTGCCGGTGGCGCAGTCCCAGGCGCGCAGGCGGTTGGTTACCTGGGGCAGCAGCCAGGCGTAGAGTTCAGTCGGATATTCAATGCGGTAGCGCGCGTACTGCGCAGCCTGGGCGGAAAAGCGGTCGAGGGACATACCGGCGAAGGTAGCCGTAAGCGGGGCACTTATCTGGCTTACCTTTGTTCTAAATCAAGCGGTTTTGCTGACCAGGAAATGTAGGGTCAGCCCCATTTATTCACTTTACCAGCTGCACTCTTGACTTTCCACGATTTCAACCTCCACGACGACCTGCTGGCCGGCGTGGACGCCATGAACTACCTCAACGCCACGCCCATCCAGGAGCAGGCGATTCCTAAAATCCTGGCGGGCAAGGACCTTATCGCCTGCGCCCAGACCGGCACCGGCAAAACGGCCGCCTACCTCGTGCCGCTGCTCGACAAGATTTCGCACGCCGGGCACGGCACTACCTCGACCCTCGTGCTGGTGCCCACCCGCGAGCTAGCCACCCAGATTGACGAGCAGGTAACCGGCTTCGGCTACTTCGTAGAAGCCTCATCCATTGCCATTTACGGTGGCGGTAAAAGCGAAAACTGGGAGCAGCAGAAGCGCGCCCTCACGAGCGGTGCCGATATCATCATCGCCACGCCCGGCCGCCTCATCGCCCACATGCAGCTCGGCTACGTCAAGTTCGACGACCTCAAATACCTGGTGCTCGACGAGGCCGACAAGATGATGGACATGGGCTTTGCCGATGACATCCTCAACATCGTGCGGCAGCTGCCCAAATCGCGCCAGACGCTGCTATTCTCGGCCACCATGCCGAGCAAAATCAAGGACTTCTCGCAGCAGATTCTGAACGAGCCCGACGAGGTGCGCCTCGCCGTGAGCAAGCCCGCCGCTGGCATCAACCAGCAGTTCTACATGACCTTCGACCACCAGAAGCTGCCGGTTCTGGAGCACCTCATCAAGGCCCAGGACGTGCAGAGCATGGTGCTCTTCACCAGCAAGAAATCGGCCGTGGCCGGCATCGTGCGCTCGCTCAACAAGCTGGGCTACCCCGCTCAGGGCATCAGCTCCGACCGCACCCAGGAAGAGCGCGAAGCCACCATGCGCGCCTTCAAAAACAAGCAGTTTCCTATCCTGGTGGCAACCGACGTGGTGAGCCGAGGCATTGATATTGACTCGCTTAGCCACGTGGTGAACTTCGATGTGCCCCGTGCCGCCGAGGACTACGTGCACCGCATCGGCCGCACGGCCCGCGCCGCCACCACCGGCACGGCCATCACCTTCATTGCCGACCAGGACCAGGACCGCATCGTCAAAATCGAGAAGCTCATCGAGCGCGAAATTGAAAAGCAAGCCATCACCGAAGGCCTGGGCTACGGCCCCGCACCCGAGTTTGACCCCAAGCGCTTCAGCGGCCTGCGCGGCAAAACCGGCCCCCGCGAAGGTGGCCGCAGTAGCGGTAGCGGCGGCCGTGACCGCGGCCCGCGCCCCGAAGGTAGCGAAGGCCGCCCGCCCCGCGCCGAAGGCGACCGCCGTAGCGGTGGCGGAGGTGGCCGCGACCGCGGCCCACGCCGCGACGATGACAAAAACGACCCGCAACGCGCCGAGCGCCTCGCCAACGCCGCCGCCCGCCTGGCTGCCATCGACGCGGGCCAGGCCCCGGTAGCCGCCTACGTGGCTCCGCCCCGCGAAGCCCGCCCACCCCGCGCCCCGCGCCCCGAAGGCGAAGCGCCGGACGGTACCAGCCAGACGCCCCGTGCCCCGCGCCTACCCCGTGAGCCCCGCCCAGCCGGCGAAGCCACCGACGCTACGGCTCCCCGCGAGCCCCGCGCCGAGGGCGAGAAAACCGAAGGCCAGCGCCGCCGCAAGCGTGGCGGCCGCAACCGGGGCGGCCGTGGCCCACGCCCGGCCGACGGCACGGCCCCGGCCGCTTCGTCGGAAGCCCCCGCCGCCCCGAGTGCCGAGTAGACGATATCATAAGCAACCCCTGTTTTGAGAGCCCGGTCAAACGCGTTTTGGCCGGGCTTTTTGGGCTTAGCCAAGCAAACTAAATGGTTTTAGCAAGCGTTAATTGGGAGTACTTCCGGCTAAGGCCAGAAGAAGCGGCCAGGAGCATTTTGGTTGGCGAGTTAGCTGGCAAGCCGCGTTTATGCCGCGCGACCATTTAAGGCAAATACCTGTACCACAAATAAATATGGAGTTAAATTTCAACCTGAACGGCTCCCGGCAGAATTGAAATTTTTGTTTTTTATTCCCCGCACGAACTTCTACCTTTGTGCCCCTGTAAACTCCCCCGCGCTCTGACTAGTAAGTTTGTGAATAAACCGTTGCTGCTCCTGCTGCCTGCGCTGGCAGCGTTGGGCCTGACCACCCAGTGCCAATCGAGCAAGCCCGCCGTGACGGCCGCTGCTGCTGCTCCGGCATCGGCGCCAGCCGCTTCCAAGGAGTACCGCTACGAAACCGCCCCCAACGACCCGCTGGGCGTGCGCGTGTACAAGCTTGACAATGGCCTCACCGTCTACCTGTCGGACTATAAAAATGCGCCGCGCATCCAAACCTACGTGGCTGTGCGCGCGGGCTCTAAAAATGACCCAGCCACCGCTACCGGGCTGGCTCACTACCTGGAGCACATGGTGTTTAAGGGCACCTCGAAGCTCGGCACCAAGGACTGGAGCAAGGAAAAGCCGGAGCTGGACAAGATTGAGGCGCTCTACGAAAAGTACCGCGGCGAGCGCAACGACCCGGTGGCCCGCAAGCGTACTTACCACCAGATTGACTCCATCTCGGGGGTGGCCGCGCGCTACGCCGTGCCCAACGAGTACGACAAGCTGATGGGCAGCATCGGGGCCAAAGGCTCGAATGCCCATACTTCGGTAGAGGAAACGGTATACCAGGAAGATATTCCGAGCAATCAGATTGAAAAATGGGCGGCCGTGCAGGCCGAGCGCCTCACCGAGATGGTGCCGCGCCTGTTTCATACCGAGTTGGAAGCCGTGTATGAGGAGAAAAACCGGGGGCTAGATTCTGACTTCAGCAAGGAGTTTGAGGCCTTGACCGCTGGCCTGTTCCCGACGCACCCCTATGGCACGCAAACGACCATCGGCACGATTGAGCACCTGCAAAACCCGTCGATAACCGAGATTAAGAAGTATTTCGGTCAGTATTACGTGCCGGGCAACGTGGCTCTGTGCCTGAGCGGCGACCTGGACTACGACCAGACCATTCGGCTGATTGACAAGTACTTTGGTAGCTGGCAGGGCAAGCCCGCGCCGGCTTTTGTGGCGCCAGTTGAGAAGCCCATTGCCGCGCCCGTTATTAAGGAAGTGCTGGGTCCGCAGTCGGAAAACGTGATGCTAGGCTACCGCTTTCCCGGCAAAGCCAGCCGCGACGCGCTACGCCTGCGGATGCTGGATAAAATCCTGACCAACGGCCAGGCCGGCCTGTTTGACCTCGACCTGAACCAACAGCAGAAAGTGCTGCAAGCCCAGACGTTTACCGACCTTAGCGACGACTACTCCTCGCATGTGCTCTACGGCACGCCGCGCCAGGGCCAGAAGCTGGAGGAAGTGCAGGCTCTGATGCTGGCCGAAGTAGCCAAAGTGAAGCGCGGCGACTTCCCCGACTGGCTCATCCCGGCCATCGTGAACAACGAGAAGCTGAGCCGCACCAAGAGCTACGAAAGCAACGAAGCGCGGGCTAGCGCCATGTACGAGGCCTTTATCGAACGCGTGAGCTGGGCCGACTACGTGAAGCAGAACGAGGATTTTGCCACCATCACGAAGGCCGAAATCGTCAAGTTTGCCAACGACAACTACGGCCAGAACTACGTGGCCGTGTTCAAGCGCACCGGCGAAGACCCCAATAAGGTGAAGGTGGTGAAGCCGGCCATCACGCCCGTGCCCGCCAACCGCGACGCGGCTTCGGCTTATTACAAGGAAGTGTCGGCGCTGCCGAGCACCGAGTTGAAGCCGGTTTTCATCGATTACAAGAAGGACATTCAGACGGCCGACATCAAGCCCGGCCTGCCGCTGTACTACACCAGGAATACGGAGAATGGGCTATTCAGCCTGTTCTACGCCATCGACCTGGGCACCAATAACAACCCGCTGCTCGACGTAGCCACGGATTATTTGCAGTATCTGGGCACCGGCCAGTACTCGGCGGCGCAGCTGCAACAGGAGTTTTACAAGCTGGGCTGCTCGTTTGCCGTCAGCAGCAGCCAGGACCGCGTGCTCATCAGCCTCAGCGGGCTCGATAGCAACCTGGAGCCAGCCATGCAGCTGTTTGAGCAGCTGCTCAACAACCCGCGCCCCGACGCGGCGGCCCTCAAAAACCAGGTGGCCGGCATTTTGAAGCAGCGCCAGGATGCCAAGCTCAACAAGGGCGTGATTCTGAATCAGGCCATGCTGAACTACGCCAAATACGGCCCGCGCAATCCGTTTACCAGCGTGGTGCCCGAGGCGCAGTTGAAGGCGTTGAAGCCGGAGCAACTGACTGCTTTGTTGAAGTCGTTGCCAACGTATCAGCACCGGGTGCTGTATTACGGGCCGCGTGAAATAGCATCTGTCACGAAGCCTAGGTCTCCAGAAGCGACGGAAGTTTTCGAGAAGCGCAGAAACCCGAAGACTGGCAAGACGCAAATTGCGATGGGTTGGGTAGAACCGGGAGAAAAAGGACCGCTCAGGGAAGAAAGCGTTGTGGACGAATTACAGCAGTTCCACCGCACGCCCGCTAGCCTCAAACCCGCGCCGGCTGCCAAGGACTTTGCCGAGCAGCCGCTGAAAGACAAAAAGGTCTATTGGGTTGACTACAAGATGGTGCAGGCCGAAATCCTGTTCTTGACCAAGGGCGACATCTACGACCGCGCAATGGCGCCCACCGTGGCGCTCTACAACGAGTACTTCGGCGGCGGCATGGGTAGCATCGTGTTTCAGGACTTGCGCGAGAGCAAGGCGCTGGCCTACTCGGCCATGTCGCGCTACGCGAACGCCGATAAAACTGGCCGCTCAAACTACATCCTCAGCTACATCGGCACGCAGAGCGACAAGCTGCCCGAGGCAATGGCTGGCATGGAAGGCTTGCTCACCGACATGCCGCTGGCCGACGCCAACCTGGCCATCGCCAAGCAGAGCATCCGCAACAGCATCGCCACCGACCGCATCACCCACGAAGGCGTGCTGCTCAGCTATGAGCGCGCCCGCCGGCTCGGCCTCGACTACGACCTGCGCCGCGACGTGTATGACCAAACCCAAAACATGACGTTTGCCGAATTGCAGAAATTTCAGCAGGCCAAGATTCGAGGCCAGAACCAGGTTATCCTGGTTATCGGCGCCAAGGACCGGCTGAATTTCAAGGAGCTGGCCAAGTACGGCACCGTCCAGCAACTTACCCTGAAAGAGATTTTCGGGTATTAACCGCGCTCGCCCGGCCGGCTCAGCGGCCCGCTAGCGCCTGATTACGACTTCCCACCTGAACCTGACAACCTAGAATACTAGACAATCTTTTTCCTCATGGCAGAGCAAAAAATCACCATTAAAAACGGCAAGCTGACTGTACCCGACCAACCCACTATCCCCTACATCGAGGGCGATGGCATTGGTCCGGACATTTGGCGGGCCTCGCAGCGCGTATTCGATGCCGCGGTTGAAAAAGCCTACGGCGGCAAGAAGAAGCTCGTATGGAAAGAAGTGCTGGCCGGTGAAAAAGCCTACAAGCAACTCAACAACTGGCTGCCCGCCGAAACGCTGGACGCCTTCCGCGACTACCTCGTGGGCATCAAAGGCCCGCTGACTACGCCCGTGGGCGGCGGCATCCGCTCGCTCAACGTGGCCCTGCGCCAGGAGCTGGACCTCTACGCCTGCGTGCGCCCCGTGCGCTACTACGACGGCGTGCCCTCGCCCGTGAAGCACCCCGAGCTGACCAACATGGTCATCTTCCGCGAAAATACGGAGGACATCTACGCCGGTATCGAGTACATGAACGGCACCCCGCAGGCCCAGAAAATGCTCGAATTCCTGCAAGACGAGATGGGCGTGAAGAAGATTCGCTTCCCCGAGTCATCGTCGTTCGGCATCAAGCCGGTGAGCAAGGAAGGCACCGAGCGTCTCGTGCGCGCCGCCATCAAGTACGCCCTGGAGCACAAGCTGCCCTCGGTGACCCTGGTGCACAAGGGCAATATCATGAAATTCACCGAAGGCGCGTTCAAAACCTGGGGCTACGAGCTGGCCGAGAAGGAGTTTGGCGCCAAGGTATTTACCTGGGCCCAGTACGATAAAATCGTGGCCAAGCAAGGCGTGGCCGTGGCCGACGCCCTGCAAAAGCAGGCCCAGGACCAGGGCAAGCTCATCATCAAGGACAGCATCGCCGATGCCTTCCTGCAGCAGATTTTGCTGCGCCCCGCCGAGTACTCGGTAGTGGCTACCCTGAACCTGAACGGCGATTACATTTCCGACGCGCTGGCCGCCATCGTGGGCGGTATCGGCATTGCGCCGGGGGCCAACATCAACTACCTCACCGGCCACGCCATCTTCGAGGCTACCCACGGCACCGCGCCCAAGTACGCCAACCAGGACAAGGTGAACCCCGGCTCGGTTATCCTCTCGGGCGTGATGATGCTGGAGCACCTCGGCTGGAAAGAAGCCGCCGCCCTCATCAACAAGGGCCTCGAAGCCGCCATCGCCAGCAAGCGCGTTACCTACGACTTCGAGCGCCAGATGGAAGGCGCTACCCTGCTCAAAACGAGCGAGTTTGGCGACGAGATTATCAAGAACATGTAGTAGCTTGGCAGTCGCCAAATCCTAAAGAACCCCCGAGTTGGCTGAAAGGCTGGCGCGGGGGTTTTATTTTTTTCATTATGAATTCACTTGAGAACGAAGTAAATGATTTCTTTAAGAAACTTGCAGAAGTGGACAATAGGCATGCTCTATTGACAGCAAGAAAAGCTTATACAAAATGGTTCGATGACTATAAACAAGGAAAAGGTGAACTAGACAGACATCTAATGGGAATGATTGAGCATAATCTTAGTAGTTCTGAAGCTACTTTAATTCTTTCTTACACTGCAAGAACGTCTAGTTGGACAAATCAGCACGCTCACTATTCTCTGTCCCAGGATAATGACCTATTTAGACTTGAGCATAATTCTCTACTTTCAAAAATTTTAGCTAAAATTCCACTCTATAGCGAAAAAACTGTCTTTAGAATGGATTTTAATTCTCCAGCCAGTTTCGATGAAGACTTTTTTTATCCTTGGATAGAAGGTAAAATTGGGCAGATATTACACGTTCCCTACTTTTGGTCAACATCAAAAGAAAGGTGGGACGATAATTGCCTTACTTGGGAGATACAAACTAGCAGTAATTCAAATGCACGTGATATATCAAATCTAACTCAAGCACCTATTGAAAAAGAAGTGCTATTTATTTCTGGCACTAATTTCCAAGTATTATCGGTCAATAAAGAAAAGCACTTAGTTTCTGTTATCGAAGTAGACACTAAAGAATACGCTGTTCCTTTAATCGGCTTGTACTATAAAAATTATAAATAAAATTTGATAATTACTCATACTAGCTTATACTATCACAAGTTTAGCGAAGCGTAACTCGTGACTGGTTTTCGGGGGAGGCTGTGCCTCCCGTAGAACGAGCGGCTTGAACGACCCTAGCCGCGCGGTACCGGCTTGCCGCTGGCGCGGCAGTGGAGGTAAAACCTCCACCACCTGCCCGTCACGAGTTACGCTGCGCTACACTCGCGCCAGTGAGGGAGCGAAATAAGCTAAACCCTCTTTTGATTTCTTAGACTGTGGGTTAGCAGGTTAGGTTGCAGTTGTTTTTCGGGGGTTTTATCAGGGAAGCTGGGCGGGCGGCTTACATTTACCCGCTCATTCAACTCCTTGCTTCTTTCCATGAAAAAGACTCTACTGCTGGCCGCGTCTCCCCTGCTCTTTCTGGCAGCTACCGGCTGCGAACAAGCCCAGAAAACGCAGGAAGCCTACAGCAACCTTTCCAAGCTGAAGGACGCGGGCGAGAAGCTGGAAGCCAACATGGACGCCGCCAAGGAACGCCGCGCCGAGCGCGTGAAAAACGGCGATACCCTGGCGCTCCCCTACAAAGACCTGGAAAAATACCTGCCCGCCGAGGTGAGCGGCTACACGGCCGCCGAGCCCAGCGGCCAGTCGATGAAAACGGCCGGCATGGCCTTTTCGACCGCCGAGCGCAAGTTTACCCGGGACTCGGTGGAGGTGACGGTCAAGCTAATGGATTACAACGGGGCCAACCAACTGTACCAGGGCGTAGCGGCCATGGCCAGCCTGGGCCTGGAAAGCGAGGACGATGAAAGCCTGATTCGCACTACTTCGCTGGCCCAGGATGGCGTAAAAGGCACCGAAACCTTCCACAAAAAGACGGGCGAAGCGGATGTGACGCTAGTAGTGGGCGACCGGTTTACGGTCACAGTTTCGGGCACGCACCAAAAGGATTTGTCGCAGGTAGAAGCGGTGGCCAAGAGCCTGAATCTCGACGCGATGGCCAAGCTGTAGCCCGCCGGGCCCAGTACTAAAGGGGTGGGAGGGTAACCGCCAGCGGCGCGCCAAAACTGGCGCCAGCGGCGTAAATTTCGGCAATGCTAGCTTCCCTCCCACCCCTTGCCCGCGGGGCAATTCGCTGCCTGCTGGCGTGCGCGCTACTTTTCGTTTCGCTGGCTGGCCGGGCGCAAAATGCGCCACCTGAAAAGCCCAAGGTCACGCGCATTCTGTTCCTGCTCGATGCCTCGGGCTCGATGATGGCGCCCTGGGAGGGCCAGCCGCGCTGGGAGGTGGCCAAGCGCCTGCTCGCCAAAATGGCCGATTCGCTCAACGCCTACCCCAACCTGGAGCTGGGCCTGCGCGTGTACGGCCACCAGAGCCCCAACGCCGAGCAAAACTGCGAGGACTCGCGCCTCGAAGTGCCCTTCGCACCCAAGAATGCCGCCGCCATCAAGGCCCGACTCAAGACGCTGAAGGCGCAGGGCAATACGCCCATTACGTACTCGCTGGAGCAGTCGGCCAAGGACTTTCCGCTGGACAAAACCTCGCGCAACGTACTGCTACTCATTACCGACGGCGTGGAGTCGTGCAAGGGCGACCCGTGCGCGGCCTCGCTGGCCTTGCAGCGCAAGCGGGTATTTTTGAAGCCCTTCGTGATTGGCATCGGGGCGCAGAAGGACTTTGGCCAGGCGCTGGCCTGCCTGGGGCAGTACTACAACGCGGCCGAGGTGAAGACTTTCCAGACGGTGCTCAACGACGTGATTGCCCAGACGCTGGCCAAGACGACGGTGGCCATCAACCTCACCGACGAGGCCGGCCGGCCGGTGGAGTCGAACGTGAACATGACGTTCGTCAACAACGTGACCGGACAGCCGGAGTACAACTACGTGCACTACCGCGACGCCCAGGGCAAGGCCGACGTGCTCGACATCGACGCCTTGCAGAGCTACGACCTAGTGATAAACACCGTGCCCGCCGTACGCCAGGCCAACCTGGTTATCAAAGGCGGCAAGGCTAATGTACTGACCTTCAAAACACCGCAGGGCACGCTAGTGCTCCAGCCAGCCAACATCTCGCCCAACCCTTACGGCGGGGCGGTGCAGGCCATAGTGCGGGCGCAGGGCAGCAGCGCCACCGGGCTGGCCCTGCCCTTCGGCGCGCGCCAGAAGCTGCTGGCCGGCAACTACGAGGTGGAGATGCTGACGCTGCCGCGCACCACGCAGCGCATCAGCATCCGCCAGGGGCAGGCCACTACCGTGACCTACGCGGTGCCGGGTACGCTCAATATCACCACCGACCTCAAAGGCTTCGGCAGCCTCTACAAGCTCAACGACGACGAGTCGCAGACTTGGATTTATAACCTGCCCGAGGCCAGCAGCAAGGTCAATTTGGCCATGCAGCCGGGCGTGTACCGGCTGGTTTTCCGCACGGCTACTAGCAACGGCAGCAAGTTTACGGATGTGCGCAATTTTACTATCCGCTCGGCGCAGACGACTTCGCTCAGCATTTTTGGGCGTTAGGATATGGAGCAGGTACGGCAGAGCCTTTTGTACGATAGGATACTACCACGCCTTGAGCAGGTAAGCTTGCCACTGGCGGCGCTAGGGCTTGCGCTAAGCTATTTTCCTTTTCCGGGGGGAAATGTATTGCTCATATTGGGAGTGAACACCTTGGCTACTGTGTATTTTCTGCAAGCGTTTTCGCCCAATCCGACGGTATTAACCACCGCGCCAGTAGAGGAAACCAGCGATTTTTTCGAGCCTACCGAAATAGATGTAGCGCCAGTATTTGCCGGCCTACTAGGAGCTAAAGTAGTGGGGATGGGTGCCGCAATAACCCTTATCGGGATGCTCTTTAAATTGCTTTTTTGGCAGGGCGCCACGAACTTGCTGCTGGTCGGCACGGGCAGCTTGGTACTAGCCTTGCTTTTGCTGGCCAGTGTCGGGCAGTTCTCCCGCAAAGGCTTTACGATTGTGGTACTGGGTATCAGCCTGCTCTTTGTTTCTACTGAAACGCTCATTCGGACGCGTTACCACGGCGACCCTGCCTTGGCCGAAAAGGTAATCCTCCAACAGCACCACCCCCACTAGCCAAGGCCACTAGCCTGTTAAACCTCCGCGCCCGGCCGTCGTCCAACCCGCACATTCGCCCCCACCCCGCGTTTGGAAGACCTCGAAATCCTCGCCAAGTTCCGTGAGCCGGCCAGCCGCAACCTGGCCTTTAATCAGCTGGTGCGCAAGTACCAGCAGAAGGTGTATTGGCACGTGCGCAAGATGGTAATCGACCACGCCGATGCCGACGACCTCACGCAGGATGTCTTCGTGAAGGTGTGGAAGAACCTGGAGAATTTTCGGCAGGATGCCCAGCTGTTCACCTGGCTTTACCGCATTGCCACTAATGAGTGCCTGAGCTTTTTGCAAAGCAAGCGACGCCGGTTTTTCCTGCCCCTCAACGATGTAGGAGCCGAGCTAGCCGCCAAGCTGGAAGCCGACCCAGCCATTGCCGGCGATGAGATTGAGTTGAAGCTGCAACGCGCCATCCTGCGCCTGCCCGACAAGCAGCGCCTCGTGTTCCACCTGCGCTACTACGACGAGATGCCCTACGAGCAGATGGCCGAAGTCACCGGCACCAGCGTGGGTGCCCTCAAGGCCAGCTACCACCACGCCGCCCGCAAAATCGAAGAATACGTGACCAAAGCCGATACGCCCGCGCCCACCCCAGACGAAGCCGATTAAACCTTTGCCCCTTTGCTGCATCTACTATTCATGAAAACGCCCTTTCGCCTCGATGAGCACCCGCGCCGCTGGCCCCAGCCGCTGAGCAGCCCACCGGCCGGCTACTTCGAGCAGTTGCCCACGCGCATCATGGCGCAGGTGGCCGCACCGGCCCGCCGTTCGCTGCCGCTGGCCTGGCTGCTGCGCGCGCCGGCCGCCCTGCGCACGGGTCTGGCTTCCACGCTGCTGCTGGGCACGTTTGCGGCCTCGCTGTGGCTGGGCGGCACCCCACTGAGCCGCCCCACCGCCTCCCCCGCCAGCCTCGATGCCGTGCCGCCGCAACAGCTCGTGGAGTACCTCACCAGCGGCGAAACCCACGTAGATATGCTCGACCTAGCCGAGCTGCCCACCCGCCGGCTGGGCCTCGCCAGGCAGTACCTCACCCCCTCGCCCGGCGAGCTTACCGCCGCGCTCGATGCCCAGCCCGCCGACGAGGCAGGGCTTTTATAAGCTTGTTTTTTAGCATGATGACTACGTTACGTTTCTTTATTCTCGGCAGCTTGCTGCTGGCATTAGCGGCCGCCCAGCCCGCGCAGGCCCAGGGGCGCGGCCGGCTGGGGCAGCCCGGCGCCCGCATCAGCCAGCTCGACAACGCCAAAATCGCCTTTATCACCTCGCGCCTCACGCTCAGCCAGGACCAGGCCCAGCGCTTCTGGCCCATGTACAATGAGTTTGTAGCCAAGCGCCGTGAGCTGAACCGCACCGCCCGCCTGCTGCGCCGCGATGCCACCAACGCTGGCCTGAGCGACGCCCAGCTGCGCGACAACTTCACCCAGGACTTTGCCATTCGCCAGCAGCAGCTCAACCTGGAGAAAGACTACTTTGAGCGCGTGCAGAAAGTGCTGGCGCTGCGCCAGGTAGCCCAGCTCTACCAGGCCGAGCGCGACTTTACCAAGGAAGTACTTCAGCGCGTGGCGGGCGCTGGCCAGGCGGGCGCGCCCCCGGCCGGCGACGACTAGGCTGCCCCGCCCCTACCCCGGCGGCGGTACCTTTGCAGGCGTTATGCTAACCCCCCGCCAGCTTTTTCTGCGCCACCAGGCCCAGACCTCCGAGTTTCCGTTATTAGTTGAAATCGAGCGCGCCGAAGGCGTGTACATGTACACGCCCGAGGGCCGTCCGATTCTGGATTTGATATCCGGCATCGGCGTCAGCAACGTGGGCCACCGGCACCCGCGCGTGCTCCAAGCCATCCACGAGCAGCTCGATAAGTACCTGCACCTCATGGTGTACGGCGAGCTGGTGCAGGCCCCGCCTGCCCGGCTGGCCCACGCACTGGCCGCTACCCTGCCCGCCCCGCTCGACACCGTGTACTTCACCAATTCGGGCACCGAGGCCATCGAAGGTGCGCTCAAGCTGGCCAAGCGCCACACCGGCCGCACCGGCCTGGTGTCGGCCCACAATGCCTACCACGGCTCCACGCACGGCGCGCTGTCCATCACCGGCTCCGAGGGCTTCAAGAACAGCTACCGCCCCCTGCTGCCCGACGTAACGCACCTGCGCTACAACGAGCTGGCCGACCTGGCGCTCATCACCGAAAACACGGCCGCCGTCGTGCTCGAAACCGTGCAGGGCGAGGCTGGCGTGCGCCCGCCGCGGCCCGGCTACCTGCCCGCCGTGCACCAGCGCTGCACCGAGGTGGGCGCGCTGCTCATCCTCGACGAGATTCAGTGCGGCTTTGGGCGCACGGGCACGCAGTGGGCATTTGAGCAATTTGGCGTGGTGCCCGATATCCTGGTGTGTGCCAAGGGCATGGGTGGCGGCATGCCCATCGGGGCGTTCATTTCTTCGCCCGAAATTATGGTGGGCTTCCAGACCAACCCCATCCTGGGGCACTGCACCACCTTCGGCGGGCACCCGGTGAGCTGCGCGGCCTCGCTGGCTACGCTCCAGGTTATTCAGGAAGAAAACCTGCTGGCCGGCGTGGCCGCCAAGGCCGAGCGCCTGCGGGCGCAGCTGGTGCACCCCGCCATCCGCGAGGTGCGCAACTGCGGCCTGCTAATGGCCGTGGAGTTCGAGTCGTTCGAGGTGCTCAAGCCCATTATCGACCGCGCGCTGGCCGAGGAAAGCATCCTCACCGACTGGTTTTTATTCTGCGACAACTCGCTGCGCATCGCGCCCCCGCTCACCATCACCGAGGCCGAGATTGATGCCGCCGTAGCGGGCCTGCTACGGGCGATTGGGTAACAATTCGACAGAACAAATTCGACAGAACAAAAAAGAACGTCCTGCTGAGCTTGCCGAAGCCGCTCTACCGCTTCATTCAACGAGGCAGTAGAGCGGCTTCGGCAAGCTCAGCAGGACGTTCTTTAGCTAGTGCGCTACCGCACCGGCAGGTTGTTATAATTCAGGAAAGACAGGCTCTCTTCCTTGATGCGCTCACGCGGCACGGCGTCTTTCACGCCCTGCGAAATCTTGCGCACGAGCACGCCCACGATGGCGTGGCGGAAGCCCAGCTTCTCGGCCATCATGATGCAGAAGTCCATTTCGGTTTCGTCCACAATGCCGTCGGCCAGCATCATGTCCACGAGGTCAAAAATCTGGTCGAAGCGCTCGGAGTCGTTGCCGGGCAGGTCCGCCAGGCAGTTGGTTTGGCCCGCCACGAGCTTACGGACCTCGCTGGCCGACACGCCGTTTTTCTTGCCCACGGTGATGATGAAGTTCATCTCGCGGTCGTCTACGTTGCCGTCGGCTTTGGCGAGCGCGGCCAGGTTACAGAGGTGGCCTTTTATTTTTTTAGCCTGCTCGTTTTCGAAAAAACCAAACATAAGAGTGCGGGTTAGAGGTGGGCGATGAGGTAACGAAAAGTAGGCATGAAGCCACTAATAACCAATAGCCTGTCGTGCTTTTTTTGGCCGTTATACGCAATTGGCGCAAAAATGTCGGGCTCAATTCGCGCTGCTTCCTTCGGCAAGTGCCCCCGGCTACCGACCTTTGCGGGCTTACAGCCAACCCTGAAGGGGCAGCGGGCGCTTTAGCTGACTTTTAACATGAAGAGAATCGGAGTTTTTACCAGTGGCGGCGACGCCCCTGGCATGAATGCCTGCCTGCGGGCAGTGGTGCGGGCGGGCGTGTACCACGGCATTGAGGTGTACGGCATTATGCGCGGCTACAGCGGCATGATAAAGGGCGAGTTTGTGCGCATGGATTCGGCTTCGGTATCGAACACCGTGCAGCGCGGCGGCACCATCCTCAAGTCGGCGCGCTCCCACAAGTTCATGACCAAGGAAGGCCGCCAGGAGGCTTTCGACCAGCTCGTCAACCACGGTATTGAGGGCCTCGTGGCCATCGGCGGCAACGGCACGTTTACGGGCGCCACCATCTTCGAGAAGGAATTTGGCATTCCCACGGTGGGCGCGCCGGGCACCATCGACAACGACCTCTACGGCACCGACTACACCATCGGCTACGACACGGCCGTGAACACGGCCCTGGAGGCCATCGACAAAATCCGGGACACGGCCGACTCGCACGACCGCTGCTTTTTTGTGGAAGTGATGGGCCGCGACTCGGGCTACATCGCCATTCCGTGCGCCATCGGCGGCGGGGCCGAAATTGTAATGGTGCCCGAAACGGCCATGAGCGTGGAGGCCGTCATCGAAACGCTCCAGGCTAGCTATCAGCGCAATAAGACCTCTTTTATCGTCATCGTGGCCGAGGGCGAAGAGGAAGGCAACGTGCACAAGGTAGCCAAGCGCGTGAAGGAAGCCATTCCGCAGCTCGACACCCGCGTGACCATCGTGGGCCACATCCAGCGCGGCGGCTCGCCCACCGCCGCCGACCGCCTGCTGGCCTCGCAGCTCGGCATCGCGGCCGTGGAGGGCCTGCTCAACGGCATGAAAAACGTGATGGCCGGCATCGTAGACCGCAAGCTCATGTACACGCCCTTCGACGACACCATCAACAAGCGCAAAGTGATAAACCAGAGCTTTATGCGGATGGTCGAAATCCTGAGCGTGTAGCTTTAGGGTAAGAGGGTGTGGGGGTAGGAGGGAAAGAGTTTAAGGGGTGTTTCCGCCCTTGGCTCTGCCCTCCTACCCCCACGCTATTTACCTATTTTCCCTCTGACTTACACCCTCCTACCCCCACACCCTCTTACCCTAAAGTTACCCACGCGTAGCCTGCGTCGCGGCGCAGCCAGGTGAGCTGGCGCTTGGCGTAGTGACGGGTATTGCGCTGGAGCAAGCGCACGGCCTCAGCATAGTCGTAGGCACCGTCGAGATAACCGAATATTTCCTGATAGCCCACCGTTTGCAGCGCGTTGTGGGCGCGAAAGGGCAGCAGGCCTTCCACTTCAGCTACTAAGCCCATTTCCAGCATTTGCAGCACGCGCTGGTCGATGCGCTGGTATAATTCTTCGCGCTCGCGCGTCAAAGCCACTTTCTCGACCCGGAAGGGCCGGGCGGCGGCTTTGGCCGCCACGGCCGCTGGCCCCTGGTGAAAGCTGGAAAACGGCCGGCCCGTGCCCCGGGTGATTTCGAGGGCGCGCAGCACGCGCTGATGATTTTGCAGGTCGATGCGGCCGTGGGCGACGGGGTCGGTGGCAGCTAGCTCGGCCACCAAGGGCGATAAGCCCTGCTCGGCCAACTCGCGCTGGAGCTGCTCACGCACGGCGGGCGGCACGGCGGGTAGCTCATCAAGACCATCGGTGAGGGCCTGCAAGTACAGCCCCGAGCCGCCGGTAGCGATGGCCACTGGGTGGCGCTGGAACAGCTCGGCCAGCCGCGCCTCGGCCTCGGCGGCAAAGCGGCCGGCGCTGTACTCCTGCTGGATGCTGTGCGAGCCGATGAAGTGGTGGGGCACCTCCTGCATTTCGGCGGGCGTGGGCTTGGCCGTGCCGATGCTCATCTCGCGGAAAAACTGCCGGGAGTCGGCCGAGAGGATTTCAGTGCCCAACTGCTGGGCCAGGCCGACGGTGAGGGCCGTTTTGCCCACGGCGGTGGGGCCAGCCACGGCCAGCAGCACGGGGCGCGGGTCGGCGGCAGAAGGGGCCAACCGGGCCAGTAATTCGGGAGAAAGCATAGGAGCGGATTACCTGCCCAGCAGGTTGCGGTAGAGTTCGACCAACGTTTTTTCCTCCTGCTGCCAGTTCCATTCGGTGCGGGCGCGGCGGCAGTTGGCGGCCAGCTGGTGGTAGCGGGGGCCGGGCCAGCCGCCAGGCAGCAGCCGGGCCAGCGCCGCTACAAGAGTAGCCGGGGCCAGGTCGGGCACCAGTTCGGCTACCTCGTGCCGGGCGTTGAGGGCGCGGTACTCGGGAAAGTCGATGCAGAGCTGCGGCACACCGGCCTGCACGTAGTCGAAGAATTTATTAGCCAGCGAATAATAATAGCTCAACCCCGTGTTTTCGAGCAGCATGATGCCCACCGTGGCCTGCGCCGTGAGGGTGCGCAGGTCGGCCGGCAGCACGTAGCCTTTGAACTCGACCTGCCCAGAGGCCAGCAGGCCCAGCGCGGCCGCTTGCTGGCGCAGGGCCGCCGAACAGTCGCCCTCGCCGCAGATAACGAGCCGCGCCGGCACCTGCGGCAGAGCCGCCAGCAGCTCGGCCAGGCCCCGGCCCACATTCAGGGCACCCTGGTAGAATAAGGTTGGGAGTTGGGCATTCGTTTCAGTAGAAGGCCCTTGGACTGCTGTGGTTATCTCCGTATCGAGTGGCGCATTGCGTACCACGCTAAACGAACAGCTAGGGTGCCGCGCCTCCAACAGGCCAGCCAGCGCCGGGCCCACGGTGTAGCGCAGCCGGGCGCGGGGCACAATGAAGTTTTCGACCCACTGCCAGGCGCGCTGCACGCGGGGGCGGGCCACCACCTCGGGCACCTCCGTGAACAGCTCGTGGGCGTCGTACACGAAAGGCTGGCCGCCGAGCCGGGCGCGCAGCCAGGTGGGCAGCGCGGCATCGAGGTCGGCGCAGGCCCAGGCCGCGGCGCGCTGGCCCAGCAGGTAGAGCAGCAGCCGCAGGTTGTACTCGAGGTAGAATAATTTGCCGTGCTGGAACCACCCGCGCAGCCGGTGCTGGGCGTAGGGCTGCGGCCCCAGCGGCACCGAGGCCGGCCGCTGCCAGCCCACAAGCAGCACCGCGTAGCCGGCCCGGGCGAGGCTGCCGCAGATGCGCTGCATGCGCTGGTCGTAGCTCAGGTCGGTGGTGACGGCGAAAACCAGGCGGGGAACGGAAGCGGGCACGGAATAGGTTAAACGGCCCAATCGCCGTAAATTCAGCCCAAAACTAATTCTGCCCGCCCCACCAGCCACAACTTCCGCCCCGGTGGTGCGTTTGAATCCCCCTATGCCCGCTCTCTTTCCGGGGCCGCAGCTGCCGGCTACCGCGCTCATGTTCGACCAATTGCAGCTGGCCTACGTCGTGTTGGACCGGGCCGGCCGCGTTGCGCAAGTCAACGACCATTTTGTTCGCCTCAGCGGCTACGCCCGCGCCGAACTGCTGGGCAACCTCTACCACCGGGTGGTCACGACGCCGGCCCACCAGACCGAACGCCAAAGCTACTTGGCGAGTGTGCTGGCCGGCGAATCGCCGTGCAACAGCTACTACGAGCTGGAAATAACGACCAAAGCCGGTGATACCGTGATGGTGCAGTGGCAGTCGGCGCTGGTATACGATGTGCATGGGCACATCACGGGCCTGTGGGCGGTGGGCTACACGCTGGGCAGCACCGCGCCGGGCGTGGTGCCCAGCGTAGTGCCGGAGCCGACCTACCTGCGCGAGTTTTTCGACAGCTCGCACGACCTTATTCTGCATCTGAGCGCCACCAACCTGCTGCTGTTTGTGAACCGCGCCGGTCAGGAAAAGCTGGGCTACACTGAGGAGGAGCTGCTGGGCCGCCCGCTCACCGACGTGGTGCACCCGTATTACCGCGCCAAGCTACTCTACCAGCTGCGCCGCCTCTACGAAGGCCAGGCCCTCAATAAGCTCGAAACCGTGCTGCTGACCAAGGCCGGCCGGCCGGTGCACCTTATCGGCTCGGTGAGCAGCGAGCAGCAGCCGGGCCGGCTGCCCAGCGCCCGCGCCGTGCTGCACGACATCACGGACCGCATCAAGGCCGAGCGCCTGCAAAAGGTTTACTACAGCATTGCCAACCTGGCCATTTCGGCTCACGACCTGCCGGCGCTCTACGGGGCCATTCACCGGGAATTAGGCAAGGTCATTGAGACGAATAACATCTTCATCGCCCTCTGCGACGACGCCCGTACCACGCTGCAATTCGTGTACTACGTGGACCAGCACGCGTACTTCGAGCAGGGCGACGGGCGGCCATTCTCGCTGGGAATCACGGAATACGTGATTGAGCAGGGCCAGCCGATGTTTTTCACGCAGGCCGACTTGCTGCGCCTCATGCGCACCGGCGAAATGACGGCTTTCGGGCGGCTGCCGGCCGTGCTGCTGGCCTCGCCGCTGAGCGTGGGCGACCGCACCATCGGCGTACTCACGGTGCAGGAATACGACCGTGCCGACCTCTACACGCCCGCCGACCTCGACATCCTGCACTTTATCTCGGGGCAGGTGGCACTGGCCATTGACCGCAAGCGGCAGGAAGAGCACGTAGCTCGCCAAAACGCCCGCCTGAACGCCATTTTTGAGAGCGGTACCCAGCTGATGTGGAACGTGGACCGGCGCGGCCGCCTCGTGTCGTTCAACCGCAACTACGCCGCTTTTTACGAGCGGCACAACGGCACGCCCCCGGCTCAGGGCCTCAACGTGGTGGAAGCCGAGCTGGCCCTGGCCGACGAAACGGCCCGCGAGCTGTTTCGCAGCAGCTACGCGGCCGCCGGGCGCGGCGAGGCCCAGCAGTTTGAGGTGCAGCTGCGGGTGCCCCGCGCCGCCAGCCTCTGGCTGAGCGTCAGCCTAGCGCCCATTTACCTGCCCGATGGCTCGTTTGAGGAGATTACGGCCCAGGCCCAGGATATTACGGCCAGCAAAAACTCGCAGCTCGTACTAGCCGCCCAAGAGGAGAAATTCCGCTCCATCTTCGAGTCGTTTCAGGATGTGTACTATCGTACCGACCGCGATGGGCGCTTCACCATCCTCAGCCCTTCGCTGCGCGAAGTCTTGGGCTACAGCCCCTTGGACGCGCTCAGCTACCGCATTGAGGACTTTTACTGGCATCCCGAGCAGCACGATGCCCTGCGCCACGCCCTGCGCACGCACGGCGAGCTGCGCAACTTCGAAACCCAGCTGCGCCACCACGAGGGCCACCCGGTGAGCGTGCTCATCAACGCCCGCCGCACCCGCTTCGGCACAGAAGGCATTGCCCGCGACATCACCGAGATTCGCCGCATCCAGGACGACTTGCGCCTGGCTAAGGAGGAAGCCGAAGCTGCCTCCGCCGCCAAAACGCAGTTTTTGGCCAACATGAGCCACGAGCTGCGCACGCCCATGAACGGCATCATCGGCATGATTGACCTGCTTAGCCAGACGCAGCTCAACGGCGAGCAGGCCGACTACGTCGATACGCTGGGCACCAGCTCCGAGGCGCTGATGACTATCCTGAACGACATACTGGACCTGTCCAAGATTCAGGCCGGCAAGATGCGCCTCAATGAGGCACCCATCACCCTGGAGCCGCTGCTCGACCGCCTGCGGGCGCTGTTCCTGTACCGGGCCAACCAGAAAAACCTGCGCTTTACCTGCCATCTGGCCCCCGGCACCCCGCCCATCGTTATCACCGACGAAACGCGCCTGCTCCAGATTCTGGCTAACCTCATCGCCAACGCCATCAAATTCACGGCCCAGGGCACGGTGAGCGTGGTGGTGTCGTCGGCCCGCGCCGATGGCGATTACCACATCCTGCGCTTTGCGGTGCAAGACTCGGGCATCGGCATTTCGGCCACCGATGCGGCCCGGCTCTTCACCAGCTTCACCCAGCTCGACACCACGCCCAGTAAGGCCTACGGCGGCACTGGGCTGGGGCTGGCCATCAGCAAGGAGCTGGCCGAGTTGCTGGGCGGCACCATCGGGGTGGTGTCGGATGCCGGCGAGGGCAGTATTTTTTGGTTTACTATTCGCTGCCGGGTGCAGGCCGCTGCCCAGGCCGCGCCTGCGGCGCTGGCCCCCGCCCCTGCGCCGCTCGTGGGGGCCCTGCCTGGCCCCGCCGCCCGCGTGCTGCTGGTCGATGATAACGCCATCAACCAGAAAGTGGCCGCCCGCTTGCTGGCTAAGCTCAACTGCGAGGTCGATATTGCCAGCGACGGTTACGAGGCCATCACGCGGGCCACGGCACCCGGCGCGGCCTACCAGCTCATCCTGATGGATATTCAGATGCCGGGGCTCGACGGTATTGCCGCCACCCGCGCCATCAAATCGCAGATGGGGATGGCCAGCCCACCCATCGTGGCCATGACGGCCTACTCCATGCCCGACGATGCCGCCCGCTTCGTAGAGGCTGGCCTCGATGACTACCTTGCCAAGCCCGTCAAGCACCAGCAGCTGGCCCAAACCCTGGCCCGCTGGATAACCACGGCTGCCCCCACCCCTGAGCCCGCCCCGCCGCCCGCTCCGGAGCCCGAAATAGTGGACCCCGAAGTGCTAAAACAACTCCTCCAACTCGGCGGCGAGGAGTTCACCTCGGAGCTATACGGCGAGTTTATGACCGAAACCACCGACTTATTAACCCAAATTAATGCCGGCTGGCAAGCCGCTGATATAGAAAAGCTGCACCCGCTTTTGCACCAGCTCAAGGGTACGGCGGGCACACTGGGCCTCACCAAGCTCGCGGCGCAGGCCTTAGCTTTGGAAAAAGCCATCAAGCACCACAATACGCAAGCCCTGGCCGACGGCCTGCCCCAACTTAACCAGTTATTCCGCCAGTTTGTGGCGCACTATCCCGCATTGGTCACCGCCGGGGCTTTGTAAAAAAGGAACGCTTATGGGATTTTTCAGTTAATAAGTAGTAATTATGCTCATCCACTCCCACTTATTGTCCCAGCTCACCCATCCTTTTTCCACATGACTCCCAACGCTACTCCCAAAACCATCCTCATCGCCGAGGACAGCGGTGTTATTCAAAGCATTACCCGCAAAATTCTTGAGCAGCAGAAATACCGCGTCGTAGTGGCCAAAAACGGCGGCGAAGTGCTGCGCCAACTCGAAAGCCAGCCCATCGACGGTGTACTAATGGACATTAATATTCCGGTCCGCAACGGCCTCGACTGCACCCGCGACATCCGCGCTCACGCCGACGCCCGCATTCGCGAGCTGCCCGTAATCGCCATCACCGGCAACGCCAACAACTACTCAATGGAGCAGTTTCGGGAGGCCGGCATCACCGATTATTTGCCCAAGCCGCTCGATTTTGACGCCCTGGTGCGCGTAGTGCGCCAGTACGTGGGCTAGTCTTGATTAATTATGGATTATGGATTATGGATTATGAGTTATGAATCCTTGACTGGACCAAGGGGCCTTGACCCGCTTGTTAATGCATAATTTTTAATTCATAATTCATAATTAAACGACATGAAACTAACTTTTCTGGGTACGGGCACTTCTTCGGGCGTGCCGATGATAGGCTGCACTTGCCCGGTGTGCCGCTCGCTCGACCACCGCGACCAGCGCCTGCGCGTATCGGTGCATTTGGCCGTGGCGGGCCGCAGCCTCGTTGTCGATACCGGCCCCGATTTTCGGCAGCAGATGCTGCGTGCCCACATCGACCGGCTCGACGGCATCCTGTTCACCCACGAGCACAAGGACCACACGGCGGGCCTGGACGATGTGCGCGCCTTCAACTTTCGGCAGCAGCAGGAGATGCCGGTTTTTGCCGAGCCCCGCGTTATCGAGCAGCTCAAGCGCGAGTACGCCTACGTGTTTGCCGAGCACAAGTATCCCGGCGTGCCGCAGGTGGGCCTGCACCCGATTACCGACGACCAGCAGCCGTTCGACGTGCTGGGGCTGGCCGTGCAGCCGCTGCGCGCCCTGCACCACAAGCTGCCCGTGCTGGGCTTCCGCCTCGGCGGGCTGGCCTACCTCACCGATGCCAACCATTTGCCCGACAGCACGATGGAGCAGCTGCGAGGCGCCGACACTATCGTGCTCAACGCCCTACGCCACGAGCCGCACATTTCCCACTTCACCCTGGGCGAGGCCGTGGCCATCCTCGAAGAGCTGAAGCCGCGCCGCGCCTACCTCACCCATATCAGCCACCAGCTGGGCCGCCACCGCGAGGTCGAGGCCACGCTGCCGCCCTGGGTACGCCTGGCCTACGACGGGCTGACAGTGGATGTCTAGCACCTAGGCGCGCAGGCAACTGCCCACCTATGCAGTATACTATTTTTCACCTACAGCTTACCCAGCAGCTTCGCTCACCGCTACCCCCTGCCGAGCTGTTGCAGCGGGCGCAACAGGCTACCACGGCTTCTACTGCATTTGGCGAGCCACCTTCTCACAACCGAGCTGCGCTATTTTAGGGTTGGATTAAGGCTAATTCATTCAGAATAGGTCTACTTACCGGAAAAACCCGGCCAGGGCCGCCAGTTATCAGCCGTCTTGGATGGCGAAGTTGTAGCCGACGACATGGGCGGCAGCCAGTTGCGCCTACGCTATCGCCCCATGCTCATGCAGCTATTCATGCTGGGCTTCTGGCTGATTTTGGGGGTATGGCTGTGCTAGTTTCGCTGTTGGAACGACTACACGGCCCTCAAGCGTCTTTTGCTTGGGAGCCTGCCGGTGTTTTTTGCGCTTTTTATGGGCTAGCAGTACTGTCGTTCTGGTGGGATACACGCCGGAGTCGGCGGCAGCTTATTTCTTTGCTTTGCCTAGGGCAGCCTGATACGCTACCGGTTTTTTGATTTTTATGCACACCAATTATTACTTTCTGCGCCAGTTGGCCCCGGCACTCACCACACAACTGCGTGGCTACCGCGTCGCCAGCTGCTTTTCGCAGGAAAAAGACGAGCTGGTAATCGGCTTGCTCAACGAAGCGGGCCACGAATTCTGGCTAAAGGCGCAGTTAGGTGCCGCCTTCCCCGCGCTGGCCCTACCCGAAACTTTTCACCGCGCCCGCCAAAACTCGGTAGACCTGCTCCCCGAGCTGCTGGGCCGCACCGTGGCTCGCGTCGAGGCCTGGCCGCAGGACCGAGTACTGCAACTCACCTTTGAGCAAGACTCGGCTACACTGACTTTCAAGCTCTACGGCCCCCGGCCCAATGCTATTTTCCGGCCCACGCCGGGCGCGCCGGCCCAGCTTTTCCACCAACGCTACGCCGCCGACGCCGACCTGGCCCCCGCTGCCCCGGCGGAAGCGCCAGACCTTATCAGCGCCACCGGCAAGCTCCCACCGGCCCTAGCCGACCTGCCGGCCCGCTACCTGCGCGAGCAGCGCGGCTACGACCCTGCGCCCACCGAAACCAAGCAGCGGCTCGCTACCGCCCTACTAGCCGAGCTGGAAAACCCCGCCCACTACTACCTCATCTACCTCGACGGCCGCACGCGCCTGAGCCTGCTGCCGCTGGGTGAGGTGCTGGAAACGCTACCCGGCACCGACCCCATCGGCGCGCTCCGGCGCTTTGTGCCACTGGCTCTGGCCCGCCGCGCCCTCGAAGCCGAGCGCCGCCAACTGCGCCAGCTGCTCACGCGCCGCGCCGACGAGGCCGGCACCAGCGCCCACCTAGCCAGCCAGCGCCTGCACGCCCTGGCCCACGAGGCGGGTTACCGCCACCGCGCCGACCTCATTATGGCGCATTTGCATGCCATCGCGCCCGGTGCCAGCCAGCTGGAGGTCGTTGACTTCTATACCAATGAGCCGGTAACCATCAAGCTCAAGCCGCTCGAGAAACCCCAGCGCACCGCCGAAAACCTTTACCGCAAAGCCAAAAACCAGCAGATTGAGGAGCGTCAGCTCCAAGCTCGCATTACCAGCCGCGAGGCCGAAGCCTTGCAAGCCCTGGAGCTATTAGAAGAGCTGGATGCCCAGCCCACGCTGAACGAGCTGCGCGGCTTGCGCGCCTGGCGCAAGCAGCACGCCCTCGACCCGGTGCCCACCTCGGCCAAAGCTGCTACAGAGCTGCCTTTCAAAGTATTCGAGGACCACGGCTTCACCATATTAGTGGGCCGCAATGCGCAGAACAACGACCTGCTGACCCAGAAATACGCCCACAAAGATGACCTCTGGCTGCACGCTAAGGATGTGAGCGGCTCGCACGTCGTTATTCGGCACCGGGCCGGGCAGCCGGTGCCCGAGCCGGTGGTGGAGCGCGCCGCCCAGCTAGCCGGTTGGTATTCCAAACGCCAGCACGACTCGCTATGCCCGGTCACGGTGACGCCCAAAAAGTTTGTGCGCAAGCCCAAGGGCTCGCTACCCGGCCAGGTACTCGTGGAGCGCGAGCGCGTGGTGCTGGTAGTGCCCGGCAACCCATTTGAGAAGTAACTGACCCAACTTGATGGCATAAAAAAAGCCTGCTGAAAAGCAGGCTTTTTCGTTCTACGTGCGCGCGGGGAGATTCGAACTCCCACACCCGAAGGCACCACCCCCTCAAGATGGCGTGTCTACCAGTTTCACCACGTGCGCAGAAAGGCAATCGGCAATTTGGATTCGGCTTCAGAAGCCGGCTTCGTTGAGGGGCGAAGCGGGTGCAAATGTACTACGCCCATCGGTTTTTGCAAACTCCCCGCTTACTCTTACGCTAAAAAAAAAGCATCTTCAGCAACGCCACATCACCTTACACCTTACTTGGCAGGATATTAGCCTCCTGTTAAGGCCCAAGATTTTTTTGCGTTTTTTCTATGTCTGATGCGTCTCGGCCTGCTGGCAAGGCTTCTTTCTTCGGTCGGTTTGCCGAAAAAACCACTAAATACTCCGGCACTACGGCCGTGTTTGTGGGGGCGGTGGGCATTGTGCTGCTCTGGGCCGTCACGGGGCCACTATTCCATTATTCCGAGACCTGGCAGTTGGTCATTAATACCGGCACCACCATCATCACTTTTTTGATGGTATTTCTTATCCAGCGCGCCCAAAACAAAGATTCGCTGGTGCTACACCTCAAGCTCAACGAGCTGCTGGCTGCTACCAAGGGGGCCAGCAACCGCCTCATCAACGCCCAGGACTTTTCGGAGGAGGAAATCCGACTCATTCACCAGTTCTACTGCCTGCTGGCCGATAAGGCCCGCGCCGACAACGACCTGGGCGAAACGCACTCGGTAGAAGAGGCCGAGGACAACCACCACGAGAAGCTGGCGGCCCACCGCAACGACTAGCCCCATCCATTCGCCCCACCAACTAGTAAAGCTGGACCGGCGGCTGGGCCCGCTACCTTTGCCAGCGTACTGCCCCGGGCGCTTGTAGCGTGCTGGGGCTCCTCCCTCAGCCCCATGAACCAAGCCCACTGGCACCTGCTTTTTAATCACGCGCCTATTTTTGGCGCTCTCGGCGGCACGCTGCTGCTGGCGGCGGGCTTGCTGCGACGGCAGGATGCGCTGCTGCGGGCCGGCCTGTGGACGCTCGTGCTGGCCGTAGCGGTGGGGCTGCCGGCCCAGCTTACCGGCTCGGGCGCAGCCAAAGTCGTGGAAGACATGCCCCGCGTGAGCCAGGCACTGATTAAAAACCACGCGCAGGCGGCACGGCTGGGCTACTGGGTGCTGGTGGCGACGGGCACGCTGGCGCTACTCTGCCTCACGATGCTCCAGCAGGGGGCAGCGCGGGCGCGGCAGCTGGCCTGGGGCACGCTGCTGGCGGCCGGGCTTAGCTTTGGACTGCTGGCCCGGGCGGGTAATTTAGGTGGGCAAATCAGCCACCCGGAAGTCCGCGAAGGCTTCGGCACGCCAGACGAGCTTTAGGCTGCGGAGCCCGCTGAGCTTTGGCTGAACAGCGCAGAACCAGGGGCGCCGTTTAGCAGTAGTAGCGAGGGCGGTACAGGCATTCCTTCCCTTACCGCCGCGTTTTTTATGGCTTTCCCGTTTTTTGGCGACGATAAATCGACGGTGGCGCAGCTGCTGGCCGCCCTGCCCCAGACGGGCCGGGTGGAGTGGATAGGCCTGCGCCGCGCCCGCCGCGAAGCGCCCGAATCAGTGACCGAAGTAGAGGTAATTACCGACCGCCACCTGGCCGGCGACCACGCCAGCCCCAAAGCCGGTGGCAAACGCCAGGTGACGCTCATTCAGCACGAATACCTGGCGGCGGTGGCGGGCTTCCTGGGGCTGCCCGAGCCAGTGGCGCCGGGCCGCCTGCGCCGCAACCTGGTCGTGAGCGGCCTCAACCTACTGGCCTTGAAAGGCCGGCAAATCCAGCTGGGCGACGAAGTGATACTAGCCATCACGGGCGAGTGCCACCCCTGCTCGCGCATGGAGGAAGAGCTAGGGCCGGGCGGCTATAATGCCATGCGCGGCCACGGCGGCCTCACGGCCAACATCGTGCGCGGCGGGCTGCTGCGAGTGGGCGACGCGGTGCGCGTGTGCTGCCCGGCGAGCCGGCTGCTACGGCACCAGCCAATAAAAAACCCGCAGCCAAAGGCAGCGGGCTTTCCTGAGCTATGAAAACACGGCTCTGACGAGCCTATTCAGCTTTACGAAGCGGCGGCGGGCGCCGGATTTACCTCCGCCATACTTTTTTTCAGGCCCCGTCCATGCGCACGATTTTGGGGGTGAAAGAGCCGAGTACGTCCACTAGTTCGCGCTGGCTGGCCATCACGGTGTGGATGTCTTTGTAGGCCATCGGGGCCTCGTCGAGGCCGCCGCCAATGAGTTCGATGCCGTGGTCGGCGAGGTGGCGGCGCACCTGGGCTTCGCCCAGCTCGGCCTTGGCCCGGGTGCGCGACATGAGCCGCCCCGCCCCGTGCGAGGCCGACGACAGCGACGCCGCGTGACCCAGCCCCCGCACGATAAAGCCAGGGGCCGTCATGGAGCCGGGAATGATGCCGAGCACGCCCGCGCCAGCCGGCGTGGCGCCCTTGCGGTGCGTGATGACCTCGCGGCCATCGGCCAGGCGCTCCTTCCAGGCGAAATTGTGGTGGTTTTCGACCTTAGCCAGGGGCTTCTCGCCCAAGGCTTTGGCTAACCGCCGGTGAATGTGCTCGTGGCAGGCCGCGGCGTAGTCGCCGGCCAGGGTCATGGCGGCCCAGTACTCCTGGCCGGCCTCGGTGTCGAGGCCCAGCCAGGCGAGGTACTGGGCTTCGGCGGGCAGCTTGCATACATCCTTGGCGAGGCCGGTGTAGTGCTGCGCCACGCTGGCGCCCAGCCCGCGCGAGCCCGAGTGCGAGAGCACCCCCACGTACTGGCCCACGGGCAGGCCCATTTCGTTGGTCGGTTCGGTGATGTCCACCAGGCCAAATTCCACAAAGTGGTTGCCCGAGCCCGACGTACCCAGCTGCTCAGCGGCCGTAGCTAGCTTGTTTTTCAAGAACGGCACGGCCTGAAATTCGTCGCGGTCGAGCACGGCGTGGTCGAGGCGCTGGCCCCGCTCCCACCCGCGCCCGCTGCCAAAGCGGGTGTTGTCGAGCAGCACTTTGCGCAGCTCCTGGGTGCGCTGGGTGAGGTATTTAGCTGGCAAGTCGTAGACCGACAACGCCATGCGGCAGCCGATATCCACGCCCACGGCGTAGGGAATAACGGCGTTGTCGGTGGCCAGCACGCCGCCGATGGGCAGGCCGTAGCCGTGGTGGGCGTCGGGCATGAGCGCGCCGGCCACAGTTACGGGCAATTTCATGGCCGTTTCCATCTGATGGATGGCCCCGGCCTCGATGTGCTCGGGACCGAAGGTGACGTAGGGCTTGCGCGGCACCAGGGCGATGTGGCGCGAGGGCGGCGGTAGCAGGGCGCCCGCCACGTGGCTCCACGCCAGGTCGGTGAGGTAGTCGGTGGGGTTGGCCAGCACTTGTTGCAGGATTTCGAGCTGGGCGCTCTGCGCCAGCCGCTTAAATTCTTTGCGCTGCAATTGCGCCAGGGCCAGCCCAATAGCGCGGCCCTCGGGAAAACCGAGTTGCCGCAAGTCATTGCCCCGTAAAATGGAAGCCATAATTTTTGATGTTTTAACGAAAAGATTAATGGGCAGCATCCTTGATTTTCAGCCGCTTTTCAAGCTGGCTTTTCTCAATGACTGATGACCATTTACAAAAAATGCCGGAGCAACAAGCGGCCCGCGTCGGGCCAAAAGGCGACGTGACAGGTCGAAGGAACGCGGGCCTACAGCATCCGGCAGGTAGCAAAGCGTGGTAGTTTTGGGTTAAATCAATTCGCAGATTAGCTGGTTGAAATCGCCTTTTTTACTATCACGAAATAAATATTTTTTGAAAGCCGGCCGGGCAACAAGTGCCTCGCCATTAATATGCGCGCTACCAGTTACGCCACCGCTGGCGGGGCCAGCGGGCAGGACTCGAACCTGCATGTCATCGACCTGAACGAAGTAAGGCGGGGCTACGGCACCGGCCTGGCAATCAAAATCCCATCCGGGGCAACAAGCGCCCGGCCCCTGTATCCTGCTCTACCAGACTGAGCTACAGCAGCTATTGAAATAGCCACCGGCGGGATTCGAACCCGCGACCTGGGCATTAAGAGTGCGAAGTATGGCCAGACTACGGCACCCGGATGGGCAAAAAACAATTGGTAAATCGGGGCAACAAGCGGGCAGCCACCGGGCTGGCCCTACCATGCGCGGCGCGGCCCTGGCAAGCCAGGGCTACTTCGGGAGTCGAACCCGCGACCAGCCCAGAAGGGGGAGCGAAGGAAGGCTGCCCTACGGCACCCGACAAACCAGTAAAAAAATGGGGCAACAAGCGGCCGGCGCACTGTTTTCGTCCACCAGCCGGAGCTGGCGACGGGATTCGAACCCGCTAGTTGCAGCAAGCTGCAATCGAAAACTTTACCACGAAGTAGCGCCAGCCTACGGCACCCAAAAAGTCATGAAACCTGGCCGGTTTGGAACGGGCCGCCGGAGCATCGAGACCCCGGCGGGTAACCGTTCCGGCCAGCGGCTGCCATTAAGGGGTCAGCCGTTTGCCTAAGTTGTGGCGCATAAGAATGCTGCGTGTAAAGGGTTTAACAATTATTCGGCCAATTCCGTGCTTAAGCCAAGGCTTTTTCAAAAGCGCGTAGCACGGCGTGGGGCGGCTTGGGGTCGAAGATGGCAAAATCGAGCCGCCGGAAACGGCCCCGAACAGCCGGGTCGGCCAGGGCATCGGCAAAAAGCTGCGCCACTTGCGCGGGGTCGTTGGCAAAAACGCCGCAACCCCAGGCCCCGAGCACCAGTGCCTCCACTTCGTGGCGCGCGGCGATGGCCAACACCAGCCGCAGGCGCTGCCGCATGGTGGGCAGGAGCTGGGGCAGCAACTCGGGGGAGTTGCGGGCCAGGGCGCCGGCATTCACGGCCGGGGCCGTGAGGATGTCGAGCCGCAGCGGCTGGGCCAGCCACTCGCCCTCGTCGTGCCGCAGCACGGGCACGCCGGGCGAGTAGATGAGGTAATCGCTGTAGAGCCCGGTGCTCGTCGGCCTGCTGTTATACGCGTACATTTCAGCAAATTGCGTGAGGCACGGATACAGTCCGGTGGAGCGGGCCAGGCTTTCTTCCTGGGCCTGGCTGCCGCCCAAAAAGCCGCCGCCGGGGTGGCGGGCCGAGGCAAAATTCAGCACCCCTACCCTATCAAACTCGGTGGCTAGCTGCGCGGCAGCGGTTAGGGTGGTGGCGGCATATACCCGCACCTCAGCCGGCGGGCCAGGCGGTGCGGCGGAGTCAAATTCGCGAAGCAAGTCGGGCCCGCAGGTGGGGCGGTAGAGCTTGCTACCACCCTGGGCCGCCTGCTGCGCCGCCGCAAAATCCACTTGCCCGGCGGTAGTTTTATAAAACCCCTGTTCGATGGCATCGAGTGTGCCCTGGGCTAATTTTTGGCGAAATTCGCGGTTCATAGTTGTGGGGCTGAATGCCCGGAAGTAGCGGCCGCTTTAGTCTTTTAATCAGGCTACTTCCGGGGCAATATTTTTTAATTAGAGGTCAATTTTTTCGATTTCAGTGAGCACGCTACCACCGTTTTCAATGGCCGCGAGCACGTCGAATATTTTATCCGACCAGCCGGCGATGAGGGCCACGCCATCATGGGCGCGCACGTCGAGCGGCGTGGTTCCCAGTCCCGCCAGGTCGAACAGATACAGCCGGGCCTGGGGCGCTACGTTGGCGCGGTAGGCGGCCCACTCCTGGGCCAGCGTGCCCTTACCGTTCGTGTTCCAGAGTTGGCAATCGGTGAAAATCATCACCTTATCTACCGCTTCGCCGCGCTGGCGCAGGTCTTGAATAACGCGGTGGCCGTTGGTGGCGTAGCCCACTTCGCCCTCGCGACGGTAGAGCTCCTGCACGTTGCGCAGCACCTGGCCCTGGGGCAGGGGCACGCGCAGCCAGCGGTCGCCAAACAGGCCGGTAACGACGTGCTGGCAGCGGCTTTGCAGCAGCATGGCCAGCACCAGGCCTACGTCGTAGAGCAGCACTTTGCTACGCGGCGAAATGGGTTGCTGCATCGAGCCCGACACGTCGCAGGCCACCACCACGCGGGTTTCGGCACCGAAACCGCGCAGGTTGCGGGCGCTGCCGACGATGGCTGCCTCCAGCGCCGCCAGCACCGGGGCTGCTGCCCCCGAATCCAGGGCCAGCACCTCGCGGTACGCAGCCAGGAAGCGGAAGGGCAACTGCCGGGCGCGGGCCACCTGGGCCGGGTCGGCCAGGGTGGTGCAGGCCAGGGCTAGGGTCTCGGCGCTCACATTGGCTTCCAGCAAGTTGCGCAGGTTGCGCAGCAAGGCCATGTAGCCGAGGCGGCCGCTATGCACTAACGCCTCCCAGGTGCGAGTGAGGGCGGCCTGGCGCTCGGCCGGCGAGGCGTAGGCCACCTGGCCAGCGACCGATAGCTCGGTTTCCCAGGTGTACGGCACTGGCAACGTGCCAGCCACAAGCTGGTTGAATACGGCTTGCTGAGCTTCGTCGCGGGGCTTAGGGTGCACCAGAAACAAGGCGTCGCGCAGGCGCACGGCCGCTCCGTCGCGGTCGTACTTCGCCAGTTGGTAGGCGTCGAAGTGGTTGAAAGCCAGGGCTAAGCCGTGCTGCACCTGCTTGGAAAGCTGCCCCAGCGTTTTTACGCCGGCACGGCCGTTGGCCTGGGCGTAGAAGGCCAATAACTCCGGGATTTCGTCGGCACGCTGCACAATGCGGGTTATGAGGCGGCTCACTAGGTTGTCGCCGCGATGCAGGCGGGCCAGCTCCACGGCTAGCACCAGCGGTACCGAGCGCAGGTGCAACTGCTCGCGGGCATACACCGCCAGCCGGGCCACAAACTGCGGGTCGCCCCGGGTAATCAACTCGCGTAAACGGGCCAGCCGGGTATCGGCGGCCTCGTAAAACTGGTCGCTGAGGGCCGCCGTGGCTACGGCCGCGTACAATTCCAGGGCCAGCGTGAGCATATAGGCGGGTGCTCCTTCGTGGTTGCGGACGGGAGCAGCCTTAGTGCGGAAGGTAAAGTTGAAGCGCATAGCAGGTGGGTTAATGAATAAGGAAACGTATTACGCAATTACGTTTTAGTAATTCCAATATGAATTAGGCGCACCTATCCTGAGCAAATAAAAATTACTTTTATTTGAAAAACACAGACGCGAAAAAGCCCGGTTTTTGAGGCCGGGCTTTTCTGTTGTGTAATGACTACCGGAAATTACCGGCGCCTATACCAAGAAGAAAAAACACGGCTGCACCAAGCCCGGCGGTCCTCATCAGACGGCTGGGGCAACTCAGGCAAATAGCTGGGGCGGGTGAACGGCATCGGGAGAAAAATGGCTAAGCGGCTGATAACCGGCTAACAACAAAAAACCCGAGCATTATGGGCTCGGGCGGCGACTATTTTAGCGAAGGCTAAAACTAGGCAAACGTACCGAGCTGAGGCAGTCTCTCTGGCTGCTTCTTATCCGAACTACGGAGGGTTGTGGCTAGGTGGTACATGGTTGTGCGGGTTTAGTGAAACAAAGGTGAGGTATTAATTTTAAATCTGCAACTTATTTTCAAATAAAAGTTCAAATAATTTTTCTTAAGCAAATCAAAGTGATTAAATACACAGCATCAACATCGACTTACTAACCTGGCTTTATTAATTATCAATCACTACCCACTCCTGTCATTATGACCGGGATTTGCGGGAGCGTATTTTTGCAGCCGTGAGTGATTCTTTTTTTCCCCAGCGCCAAGCGCTGCCCGAGCGGGTGGCCAGCCAGCCGAGCGGCTCGCCGGTGCAGCAGGCTTTTCGCCAGGCCATGCAGACCGTGGAGGACCTGCGCGAGCAGCTGCACCTGTTACGGGCCAGCCAGGCGGCCACTCGCCAAACCTATTGGCAGCAAGTGGGGCCGGTGGCTACGGCTACCATTGCGGCACGACGGGCCTTGTACGCACCGCTGGAGCTGGCCCTGACAGATGGCTACCTCAGCCGGGCGGAGGTGCAGCAGGTAACGGAGCTGCTGATATATAATGCGCGCAGCCTGCAAGAGCGGTTTGGTGAGGATGAAGCCGACATGCTGGCCCGCTATGTCCCCGCGCCATCACCCGAGGACTTGGCAGAAGAGCCTACGCCGGTCGCCCAACCAGACAACGCCCCCGAGCTATTACCGCACGAGCAAGCCGCCGCCCAGGCACGCACGCGCCGCCAGCAGCGGCGGCAGCACGCGCAGAATACCCAGGCACAAGCCGCCGAGACGGAAGGCCAGTCGCTGCTCCAAAACACGAAGGCAGCCTACCGCCAGCTTGCCCGCCTGCACCACCCAGACCGGGCGGCCCAGGCTGACGTGGCCGCGCAGCAAGCCCAAACGGCCATGATGCAGCGCATCACGGCCGCCTACGCCGCCGGCGACCTCGCGGGCCTGCTGGCACTGCTGGCCACTACCGACTCCCCGGTGCCTCCTAGTGACGAATCTGAAGCACTGCTACAGCGCTACACGGAGGCGCTGGCCCAGCAGCAGCGACAGCTGAAACAGCAGCTCGAAACGGCCCGCCGCCCCATGGACGATGCGCCCTGGAGCGGCACCGAAAAACAGCAGCGCACCCGCCTACGCGAGATAAAACGCAGTCTGCGCGCCGAAACCGATTACCTGGCATACCTGGAGCGGCAGCTGCACGAGCCGGCCACCCTGCGCCAAGTACTGCGCGAAATGGCGGCTAGCGGGCAAGCTGGTATCTAACTAAATAAGCCGCCGGCTTACAGCCCCAGCGCCGTGACGGCGGCCTGCACAGCCTCGGCCCGGAAGGCGGGCGCGGTGGCAGGGGCCCGCAGCAGCTTGAGTAGCTGCATGTATTTGCGGCGGCCTTCGGCTAGCATATCGGTGGGCACTTCGAGGGGGAATACGCCGAAGGGCTCTACTTTTTGCACGCCTACCAGCAAGAAGCGCTCGGCGCGCAGGGCATCGGTGTAGAAGGCGGCTTGGCGGTCGTAGTCGTAGGCCGAGCACTGCCAGCGGAAATGCTCGGCGTCGCGGGCCATGGTCGTTTTAAAGTCGATGACGGTGTAGGGCTGGCCGGGCTGGTCGAGCACGAGGTCGGCGCGCAGCTTGCAGAGTGTGCCCGTGGTGGGCTCAGTGAAAAGTGCGCTCCGCTCCGTGACACCACCTTCGAGCAGCCGGCTCAGCTCCGCGTTCAGCTTGACGCCCTCTACCAGCCACCAAACGAGGGTATCGTTGAGGCCGGGCTGGCCGGGCTGATACTCGCCGGGCTCCAGCAACGCTGTGTGAAAGGCCGTGCCGAAGCTCAGCGCACCCGAGCCAGAATCGGTACGCGGGGGGCGGCCATCAAGGGCATCGCGCAGCCGCGACAGGTCGGAGTTAGCAATGGCGGGCAGGGCCCGATAATCATCGTAGGATACCCGCAGCAGGTCGGGGCGAGGGGTGGGCGGCAAGAGGTCAGACACGTCAGCTTAACAGTTATCTTGGCAAAAAGTATCCCTTTACTTAGTCAAAGGGCAAGTAATCGGGCTTGGTACGCAAAAAGCCCCGAAGCGAGGCTTCGGGGCTTGAGACGGCTTGGCCGCTTGCCAACGGCAAGCCAGCTTTACTGCACGCGGATAAAATAGACCCGGAGCGCCAGTTTATTCTGCGCAGCACGGGGGCCAGCCAGGATTACCCGGGAAGGGACATCGGGGGTAGCAGATGCCAGCAGAAACCCATTGTTGGGGATGGTATTTCGCAAGACCCCTTGAATATAGGTAGTTACTACCCAAGAATAAGTACCCTCCTCAATGCCCGTCGTAGGCGAAACACCGACATTGTACGTCACCGCCGTCTGCTGATAGAGGCCGGTGGGGCGATTACCAGCATCAGTAGTGTAGATACCCAGCGCGGGCGGTGCGGGTACAAAAGGCGTGAGTGTGTTATTGGGTACGGATGCCGTAATCCGGGCGTTGGTCACCGTTAGGTTATTACCAAACTGCCGCAAATCGTTGAGGTAGGGAAACTCAAGCCGGGTCTGCAAGCCAAGGGCTCCTTCGATGACGGTGCGCTCCCCGGTGCGAGCCGAGGAAACTGACTGGAGCGACGTACGGGGCAGGTTGTTGATGGCCGCCACGTTGCGGTTGGCGCGCACCTGAAAATAATGCCGACCGCCATTAGCCAGCGAAAAACTGCTGGTAATAGCCGTGGTGGGGTCGGCGGGCAGGTGATAGTACAGGTTTACACCCGCATCAGTCGCCGTAGCACCCAGGCGCACGATGGCCGCCTCGTCGTTCGTGGCCGGCGTAATGACCAGGCCGGGAAGGAAGGCATCCAACTCATCCTGGGTAGTGAGCCGACCGGTCTGGCCCAGCGACAGCAAGGTTTGGCCAAACGCTCGGGTCAGGGGCAGGCGCAGCGTGCGCAACGCCGGCCGGGCCCGGCCTACCGGCGCCAGATTTCCCCCATTGGCACTAGCGTTCAGGAGATTAACCGAATCGTAGTCCATCCGGGTGAGCCGGGGCGAGGTAAACGAATATTGGGTGCTCGAAATCGGGCTGCGCAGCCGGTGAACCTGTACCAAGGCCTGCGTCTTGGTAGTATCCCCGTAGCGGTAGCCATCCGGCTTCAGTATCAGCGTCACGGAATCGAAGATAGCCGTGGGGTCGGGTGCGTAGCCGCCGGGCAGCCCTAGCCGAAAGGCACTGCGCGCGGTGAGCTTGCCCAGCAGCGGGTCGGTGTACTGGCCCACAAACAGGTAGGTCGAGTTAGAGCTGGGCACAGAGTCGCGCAGCACCGTCGACGCCCGAATAGTGAGCGTATCAATAAGGAACGCCCCGGTGTCGACATTGGCATCGGGCAGGCCGACGCCAATGTCGCTCACGGTATTGGTGCAGCTGGCAGCTAAGGCCACCAGGCTCAGCATGGCCAGCAGGCGGCCCCAGGCGGCCAGAGCCGCTTGTGGCTTATTGCTGCGTAACATTGGGGTCAAACGTCCAGAAGTCGTCGAGGCGGGTAGTGCCCGTGTAGCCCGTACCCACGTAGCCCAGGTTGCCGATACCAAAGGCAACGGCCGCGTTGCGGCCCGCGCCCAGGAAGGGGTTCATAGCCGTCCAGGTATCGAGGGTGGGGTCATACTTGTAGCAGCTGGTGGTCGTGGCGCCGTTGCTACCCGTGGTGATGTACCCAAAGCCGCCTACCGAGAAAGCTACGGCCTGCGAGCGAGCAACAGCGCTGTTATCGTACGAATCGCTCGAGTTGCTGATATTAGCCAGCTGGCGCTTAGCCGCCCAGGTGTTCTTGCTGGGGTCGTAGGCGTAGAAATCGAGCACGTTCTGCCCATTGTTGGTGCCCGTGCCTACGTACATGATGTTGTTTACCGCGAAGGCCACCGCGTTGATGCGCTTATCGCCGGGGAAAGCGATGTTAGTCCACGTGTTGGCAGTGGGGTCGTAGCGGTAAAAGTCATTTTCGTTGTTGCCATCAAAGCCGCAACCAACGTAGCCGAAGTTGCCGATGCTGGCTGCCACCGCATTGAAGCGGCCGGTAGTACCGGGGTTTACGGGCAAGTCAGCCACCTGCGACCACCGGCCGGTAGTCGTCGTGGTTACCCCGGCAACGGTCGTAGTGGTGCTCTGCGACGGGTCAAACCGCCAGAAATCCCGCAGGTAGTTCACCCCGTCGTAGCCGCTGCCAACGTAGCCAAAATTACCGGCCGAGAATGCGACGGCATTGGTGCGGGCAACGCCCGGGAAGGGCGTGAGCCGCAGCCAGCTGCCGGTAGTGGGGGTAAAGGAGAAGAAATCGGTGGTATAGCGGGCGCTGCTGGCATCGGTGCCCGTGCCTACGTACGCCACACCGTTTAGCACAAAGTTCACCGCATTGCTGCGAGCAGTACCAGAGAACGTGTTGCCCCTTACCCAGTTACCGTACACCGTGGTGGTTTCGTCTTTTTTGCAGCTGCTTAGGCCGAGGCTACCTAGCACCAGCAGCAGGGCCAGCAAACGGCCGGCTAGCCGAGGAAAATTTTTCATGAAAAAAGGAAAGTGATTGTACCCAAGAGAGCGTACCGAGCAATGAACAGGTTGCACCCGGCTTTTATTTTTGACTAGCCCATTTGGCCCGGCTAAATTACGCCGGGTTCGCTAATAATGCCCGGTTTTGTCGCCCAACGCCCGGCTTTCGCCGCGTAGTTCCCCGAAATAACCGCCGCCGACGGGGCCGGCCGCTAGTCGAAGCGGATGGCCACCATCGGCTTGATGCGGGCAATCATGTAGGTGGGAATGAGCACCGACAGGACGGAGGCCACCAGGGTGGCAGCGTTGAGCAGCACCATCACGAGCGGGCTCCAGGCCACGGGCACGCGGTCCATGTAGTAGTTCTCGGGGTCGAGCGGGATAATGCGGAAATAATACTGCAAGGCACAGAATCCTAGCGCAATAACATTTCCGATAACCAGGCCCTTGAGCGTGATGGACAGCCCGCGGAAGAAGAACATCTCCCGAATCTGATTGTCGGTGGCGCCCACGGCTTTCAGGATACCAATCATCTTGGTGCGCTCCAGTATCATGATGAAGATGGTGGCCACCATGTTGAAAGTGGCCACAAAAATTATCAGGATGAGGAAGATAATGACGTTGCGGTTGAGCAGCTGAAGCCAGTCGAAGAGCTGAGCGTACTGGTCGGTGATTTTTTCGATGCGCACCTCGTAGGGCAGCTGCTCGTAAAACTGGTCGAAGGTGGCGTCGAGGCGCGAAAAATCGCGCAGGCGCACTTCGAGGCCACCCACTAGGGAGTCAGGCCAGGCGTTGAGCTCCTGAATCTGGCGCAGGTCGCCGAGTACGTACACCTCGTCGAACTCGTCGAGGCCGGTCTGGTAGATGCCCGACACCCGGAACTTGCGCACCCGGGGTGGCTGCTGAATGAAGTAGAATAGCGCGGGGCTGCCCACTTTAAGGCGCAGCTTATCAGCTATTTTCTGAGAGATGACGATGTCCTGGCTGGCCGCGGAATCGGCAAACTGGATGAACTTACCAGCCACCATATTTGGGCGCATGGCACTGGGGCCATGCTTTTCCGACACGCCCTTGAGCACTACGCCCAGCACCTCGTCGGTGGTTTTGATGATGGCCGTTTTGCGAGCAAAGGGCTGCACGGAGGCCACCTGGGGGTAGCGGCCCAGCTGGCGGCGCAGCTCGGGCTCGGAGATGGGGGCCACCTCCAGCGAGTTGTTGGTATCGTAGCGCGAGAGCTGCAAGTGCGCCCCAAACGAGAATATCTTGTTCTGAATCTGCTCGCGGAAGCCGTGCAGGATAGAAAACGACACAATCATTACGGCAATGCCCAGGGCAATGCTCACGGTGGCAATGCGCGTAACGGAGTGGGTAAAGGAGCCGGTGTCGGCCCCGTCCATGCGGCGCGATATGTAGCGGGCGGTATTCACGAGTGGCGTAAAGCTACGCCCGGGCCGGGCGTATGCGGAGGGGTAGCGGCGCGCTTCTTACGCAGCAGGCTACTTTTGGGCCATGATAAAGTGGTTTTTAGTAGCCGGGCTGGCCGCCTGCTCGGCCCAGGAAACGCCGGCGGACAGCCCAGCGCAGAAGCCAACTGTGCCAATCGAAGCACCCTCAAGCGCGCCCGTAGTGGGCGCGGCGCAACTACCACGCTACCTGCCGCTGCTGCAAGGCAAGCGCGTGGGGCTGGTCGTCAATCAGACCTCCCGCGTCGGCAATGCGTATTTAGTAGACACGCTGAAAGCGCTGCGCGTGAACTTGACGGCCATTTTTGCCCCCGAGCACGGCTTCCGGGGCGAGGCGGCCGATGGGGCTACCATCACCGACGGGCGCGATGCCCGCACCGGGGTGCCCGTGCGCTCGGTCTACGGCAAAGCCAAGAAGCCCACGCCCGAGATGCTGGCCGACGTGGATGTGCTGGTGTTTGATATTCAGGACGTAGGCACGCGCTTCTACACATTTATCAGCACGCTGCACTACGTGATGGAGGCCGCCGCCGAGCAGGGCAAAACTGTGGTGGTACTCGACCGCCCCAACCCTAATGGCGCAGTAGTAGACGGCCCGGTGCTCCAGCCCAAGCACCGCTCGTTCGTGGGCCTCGACCCGCTGCCCATCTGCCACGGCCTCACGGTGGGCGAGCTGGCCCAAATGATAAATGGCGAGCGCTGGCTGGCCGGCGGCCAGCCCTGCCGCCTGCACGTGGTGCCCCTGGCCAAAGGCTACACCCACGCCACGCCCTACGCGCTGCCCGTACGCCCCTCCCCCAACCTGCCCACCGTGCGGGCAGTGGCGCTCTACCCCAGCGTATGCCTGTTTGAGGGCACCAACGTGAGCGTGGGGCGCGGCACGGCGCGGCCGTTTGAGGTGGTTGGAGCACCTACGCAGCCGGCCACCCGACCCTACCAGTTTACGCCCCAGCCCAATGCGGGCTCACCCACCCCGCCGCTCAACGGCCAGCTGTGCTACGGCCTCGACCTGCACCAGCCTACCGCGCAGGAGACAGCGCAGTTTTTTACGGTGCGTTACCTGCTTGATTTTTACCGCCAGAGCACTGACAAGGCCCATTTCTTTACCAAGTACTTCGAGCAGCTGGCGGGCACCGACTCGCTGCGGGCGCAGGTAATTGCCGGGCGCTCGGAGGCGAGTATCCGGGCCAGCTGGGAGCCGCAGCTGGGACGGTTTAAGGCGTTGCGCAAGAAATATTTGCTGTATCCTGAGAAGTAGGGCTACCGCTAACACTCCCTTTCCGTTAAACAAAAGAATGCCTACTCCCCTCCGTATTGTTTTCATGGGCACGCCCGATTTTGCGGTGCCCACCCTCGAAACCCTGCTCGCTATGCCCGAAGCGCAGGTGGTGGCCGTGCTCACCGGCCCCGACCGGCCCGCCGGGCGCGGGCGGCAGCTGCAAGCCTCGGCTGTGAAGGCGGCGGCGCTGGCCCACGGCCTGCCCGTGCTGCAACCGACTAATCTGAAAGACCTGGCTTTTCAGACCGAGCTGCAGGGCTACGCGGCCGACTTGCAGGTGGTGGTGGCCTTTCGGATGCTGCCCGAGGCGGTGTGGAGCATGCCGCGCCTGGGCTCGGTCAATATCCACGCCTCGCTGCTGCCGCAGTACCGGGGCGCGGCGCCCATCAACTGGGCGCTCATGCACGGCGACCAGGAAACGGGCGTCAGCAGCTTTTTTCTGCGCCACGAAATTGATACCGGCGACCTCATTTTGCAAGACAAGGTGGCCATCGCGCCCGACGACGACTTTGGCTCTTTATACGATAAGCTGAAAGTGGCCGGCGCGGCGCTGGCCCGGCGCACGGTGGCGGCCATTGCGGCTGGCGCCGCGCCCAGCACGCCGCAGCCCTCCACGCCCGACCTGCGCCCCGCCCCTAAGCTCACCAAGGAAACCGGCCGGCTCGACTTCACCCGCCCGGCTACCGAATTGGTCAATCAAATACGTGGCCTGAGCCCGGCCCCAGCGGCCTACACTACCCTGCCCGACGGGCGCGGCCTGAAAGTGTTTCGGGCCCTGGCCTCGGATGCAGCAGCCTCTACCCACCCCGGCGACTGGGCTACCGATGGCCGAAAATCGTTAGGTGTAACCACCGGCCAGGGCTGGCTGAGCCTGCTCGAAGTGCAGCTCGAAGGCAAGAAGCGAATGAGTATTGAGGAGTTTTTGCGCGGCACTAAGCTGGAATTAGGAAGCAAGGACGGGGAATAGCGAACCACCCGCTGTTTGTTATTGCGGGCGTAGCGAAGCAATGCCAGCCGCCTCACCGCTTCTTACTCATTACTAATTGTCCATTACTTATGGTTTCTATTATCGTGGCGGCCGCCGAAAACGGCGTTATCGGCCGTCAGGGGCAACTGCCCTGGCAGCTGCCCGCCGACTTGCAGCACTTCAAGGCGCTCACGCTGGGCCACCCCATTGTGATGGGCCGGCGCACGTTTGAGAGCATTGGCCGCGCGCTGCCGGGCCGCACCAACATCGTGGTGACGGGCCAGCCCGGCTGGCCGGCCCCGGCGGGCGTGCTGATGGCCCACTCGTTGCCCGAGGCACTGGCGCTGGCCGCCCAGCAGCCGGGCGGCGAGGATGTCTGCATTATCGGCGGGGGCGAAATCTACCGCCAGGCCCTACCTGCCACCGATGTGGTGCACCTCACCGAAGTGCACACCACCGTGCCCGACGGCGATGCCTTCTTCCCCACCCTACCACCCACCACCTGGCGCGAGGAAACCCGCGCCCGCCACGCCCCCGATGCCAAGCACGCCGTGGCCTACAGCTTCGTGACGCTGCGGCGCCGCTAAGCTGGCTAGCACAACAAAAAGCCGGCCTGCTGGGTAGCAGGCCGGCTTTTTGTTGCCTTATACGTTGGGAGCGACTAACGGAGCAGCACGAGCTTGCCCCAGTCGTTTTTGAAGGCCTTGTCGCCACTGGTATTGAATTTCTTGAATTCGCTGCCGGGGTCGTCGATGGCCACGCGGTAGAGGTAGGTGCCGTTGGCGAGGTGGTCGCCGTACTGGTCGGTGCCATCCCAGGCATAGTCGGTGATGTTGTTGCCGATGTGCAGCGGGCCCAGCTCGTTCATGAAAATCTCGCGGACTACGCGGCCGGTGAGGGTCATAATCTGGATTTTCATGTTGCGCGGCAGCTCCTGGCCCGTCACCGTAAACACAAACTTAGCTTTGCTCGTGACGGGGTTCGGGTACGGGTACACGTTGGATATTTGTGAGGCATTCACGACTACAAATTTTATTTGGTAGTCCTGGGTGCCGGCGCTGGTGTTGGTGGCGTCGCGGCCCTGCACGCGCAGGGTGTAGGTGCCATCGGCCAGCGGGTCGGCTTGGCCGGGCGTGTACTCCAGCCGCGCCACGCTACCCGCCGTGTTATCGACGCTGAAGCGCATGAGCGGCCCATTGACATCGACCGGCACGGGCGTACCGTTGTCCTTTTGCAGAAAGACGGTGAAGAACGACGCGTCGGTAATCAGGCGCACCTTATCCTCGTCCCGGAGCTGGATGGTGATGAGCGGGCGCGGGGCCACCAGCTCGCCATCGAGGATGTGGCGGCCATCAATGGCCACGTCCAGCACGGGTGGCACGTTGGTATCGCGCACCACGAAGGGGTCGGAGCGCAGCTCGTTGTTGAAGTAATACAGCTCAGGCTGGAGCTGCGGGTTGACGACGGCTCGCACGTAGAATCGCCCAAACTGGCCCTGCACGTCCAGCTTCACATTCACGGTTAGCGTGTCGGTGGCGGGAGTGACGCCCAGGTCGTGGGCGGTGGTGAGCAGCACGCTCTTCACGGGCAGGTTAGTGGTGGCGTTTACCAGTTCGACGCGCACCTGGAGGCGGCTGGCGAATGCTTCGGGCGAAATATTATTGAATTTCACCGGAAAGTTGAGGTAGCCCAGCGTGAGCGCCTGGTTGCGCAGCGTGGTCGAGTCGTACTTGATGGCCGCCACGAGGTCGCGGCGCACCACGCCTTCGGGCAAGCCCTTGTAGGTAACAAGCCACTGCTTGAGCTGCGGCGGCGTGCGGTTGATGGAGTCGTTCAGCGCCAGCTGGAGCTGCATGTAGGGGTAGGTAGCAGCCGAATAAGCGCCCAGGTTCAGGCGCTTAGTTTTGATGTCGGGGTTCAGCACCGTGGCGTTGTTATTGGCGTCGATGCCCACCAGCGTCAGCTTGTAGCTGGCGGTGGAGGTTTCGGTTTTAATAACGTTGAACAGCGTTTCCCACTTCTGGGCCGGGCCGATGAGCGTACTCGTGATAGTACCCGCCGAGCTGGGCGTGCTGAGCGCGTAGTCCAGGGCCAGCGTTTGCGCATAGGCCGGCGTGCCAGCGGCGCGGTCGGGGCCGCTTTCGGCGAGGGCCAGCCCACCAGCGGCTTTTTTCTGGGCTACCAGGGCCCAGGGCTCGCCGTTTTTGAGGCCCGTTGCGAGCTTGCTGCCCAGCAGGGTAGCCAGCTGGCGCATGGTAGCAGCCACGTTGGGGTCGGCAAAGCGCAGGCGGTTGGTGCTTACCAGAGCCACGTAGGCTCCATCGGGCACCCGCGTCAGGAAGTTGATGAGCTGGGTGCGGCGGGCGGCGCTGTTGTTGAGGTTGTCGAGGGTATCGGCGGCGGAAGCGGGGTCGGCACCGAAATAATAATACGGCTGGCCGCTGGGCCCGCAGGCGGGGAAGCCGCCATTCACCGTCACTTGCCGCAGGGTGCGCTGGTCGAACACGGCCAGCAGCAGGTTGGGCGACCGGGTGCCGCAGTTGCTGATATCGGCCAGCGCGCCGCCGCTGTTGACGCCGAAGCCGCTGGCGGGGAACGTAGCCGGGCTACCCGGCGCGCCGCCGCCCGCCGTGCGCAGAGCCAAGGCTACTTTCTGAGCCTGGAAGCTCCAGCGGTTGCTGGGGGTAGCCACGGCCACGCCGGCTAGCTGGTCGCGGTTAAACTGGCCGTTGTGGCTCTGCGACCAGCCGCTACCCAGCGCCGTGGGAATGATGCGGAAGGACCCCACCAGCCAGGTAGCGTCCTCGGTGCCCGTGGGGCTGGCCAAGCGCACGCGCCAGTACCACACCGTAGAGTCCTTGGTACTTAGCAGGGCCGGGGGCGTCCAGGCGGCGATGGCGCTCCGCTGGAGGTTGAGGCTTTCCTTGCGCCCCGGGCTGTCGAAGCTAGCCACGGAATCGACCTGGAAATCGTAGCCGCGCACGGCGGCGTTGAGGTTGTTATTTTGGGCCACCAGGCTGGGCGTGGTGGTGGGCACGATGGCAAACTCGGTGGGCGTGAGCAGCGTTAGGCCGCGCTTGAGGAAGGAGTAGGTGAGCGTGGCCGTGTTGTTGGTTTCGTCTAGCTCATTCACCTTGTTGCGGTAGTCCAGCTCCACTGTAAATACGTTGTCGCCCGAAAAATCAGCCGCGGGATTAGTAAACGTAATGGTGTAGGTAGTATCGCGCTGGAAGGACTGCGGGAAGGGTTTCAGCCCGTTGTGGTTGTTGAACACCCGCACTTCCTTGGCCAGGCCGGTGGCCGTGGGATACGTGCGCGTGACCCGGATTTCGAGCGAGTCGCGGGTGATGCGCAGCGGGTTGCTCACCCCAATGGTGAGGGAAAAGCGGCTGGAATTGGTCGTCACGGCCCCATCTGGCAGGATGGGGGCCAGCGCGAGCTTGGCGTTGCTGGCCACGAAGTCGGGCTTGGCGGGGGCATACATGCGCAGGGCCGGGTCGCCCTGCCACACGGTGCACAGCAGCTGCTCCGAGGCGCGAAGGTTGCCGTTGGTAGGCTTAAAATCGGGGGTCGCCTGCAACCGCCGGATTACCTCGCGGCGCACTTCAGCGACGGGCCGGCCAAACCAGGCGGGGTCGTTGAAGAGCAGCTGGTGCGTCAGGTCCTGCGCGGGGTCGAGCAGGTCGGCGTACGAGAAGCCGCTCTCGGCCATTACGCCAATAGCTCCCTTGTCGGCCGCAAACAGCCAGTCGGTAGCGAAGGTGCGCGCATTAAAAAACGCCGCGCCCACCGAGCAACCGTTAAACATGATAACCGGGTATTTCTTGGCGTTGGCGTAGCCCTTGGTGGGGTCCGTGATATCGCCGGGCGTGAGGTCGAAGCTGGTAGTAGAGCCGTGGCCGAAGTAGGTAATCAGGGCCAGGCCGGCATTTACCTGGCTGGCAATGTTAACTTCCTCGGGCAGCGTGTTGCCCGGCTTGAACTCGCGCTGAAAAGTAGTAACCTGCCCGCCCAGCAGCGGGTGTTCGAAGCGGCGCTTGTACCTATCCAGAAACCCACGGAAAGTAGCAATCTCTACGGCCGACTCGTGGCCGCCCGCCAGGTGGATGGCGGCTTTGTGCCAGGGCTCGGGGTTGGGCTGGTTCGGGTCGAGTTGGGCCTCGTACTCGCGCAGCTTGGTGAGATAAATCAGGGCCTCAGCCGGGGTGCTCGCCACCACGCGGCCCGTGGGAAAGGCGGGCGTGTTGTTGTCGTGCGGCCAGTCGCTCGACAGGAACGTGTCGGAAGAAGAGCGGGTGGAGATGGGCACCAGGTCCAGCTCCTTTTCCCCCAATACACGCGTGGAAGAGGGAACCCAGAAGCCGGAAAAGCCGATGCTGAAGTTGGGGTCGGCCGTGCTGGCCACCGATGAGCCGGGCGAGATACCCTTGCCTAGTAGCAGCAGGTATTTTGTCTGGGTGGCCGGCGTGCGGGAGGCCATCCACAGGGCAAAGTGCCGCAGTGCCATCACTGAGCGCTCGCCGTAGTGAAACTGGTCGTAGAGCTGCGGGGCCACTACCATCAGCGTATCGTAGCGCCCGCCAGCGGCCGAGGCGCGGTAGTCGGCGTAGGCGCGGGCCACGTTGGGCACGGTACCGGCCGCCTGCATCAGCCTGGGGTGCGTGATGATGACAAAGTTGGGCTTTACCGGGTCGATAACGCGAAAATTGACCCGGCGGGCGGGTGGTGGCACCAGCGGCTGGGCCTCGTTGGCGAGCAGCAGGCGGCGCGTCTGCTGGCTGGTAGCGTTGGCGAAGACGTAGCGCCGACCCGTGCTGCCCAGCGTAGTAGCCGGCACCGCGGCCACGCGCTGCACGTTCCAGGGGTCGTGCACATCAAAACCCGCCACCGTGGCCGGGATATTGTCGATTTCGTAAATAGCTGGCCCGCCCAACAGCGAGTCGTTTTGAAAAGCGACCTGCCGCCGGTTACTAAACCACACGTTTTGCTGCGGGGCCGTCACGCGGAACCACGAATAGCGAAAGACGTCGGCCTGAAACTGCGGCGGCAATGGCCCCGGGGCAAGGCTCAGCGCCACACTACCCGTGCTGCTGACATCGCTGGGCAGCAGGTTGTAGCGGCCCAGGGCATGGTCGAAGCGATTGTAGTTGAGGGTGCCCAGCAGCCGGGGAGTGGTGCTGCCGGGCGCCACCACACTCACGGTGGTGGAGTGCTTATCGACGCGGCTGCCCCCGACTACCATTGCTTCCAACCGGGGGGCGGGGGTTCCGGGGGCCGTCGCTATTGCGCGTAGCGAATCGACCTGCGCGGGCACTGGGGTGTAGTAAAATCCTTCAAAAAATCCTTCGCCCGGCTCTATCCAAGGCAGGTAGGTATAGCCATCCTCACTGGGGGCCTCCACGTAGTTGTTCGTTTTGAGCACCAGCGACGACTGCATCCGCCAGCCGTGCAGAGCGCCGTCCACCGTTTGGCCAGCCGCCATGCGCTTGCCGGGGCGGGCGCCCCAGGTAACAAAGTAGGCGGCCGTATCGGTGTAAAAGCTGTAAAACGGGTTGGCCTGGTCGAGCGGGTTTTTGTAGAACTCCTTGTCGAGCGCACCATCGTTGCGCTGGCCGTAGAACTCCAGGAAGGTACTGTTGTCGAGCGTGGCCGAGTTGCCGCCCTGGTACACGGCTACTTCGCGGCCACGCCGCCACACTTGCAGCTGCGCGGGCGCCACTGCGCCCGCGCCCAGCTGGCTCAGGTAGGCGTAGTCGAGCCGGTAGATGCCGTCGCGCCACACTTTCAGCTTGTAATAGGGCTGTCCCTGCACTATCCATTCGTTGCCGTAGGGGCCCGACTGGGCTTGGGCGGCCACGGCCGTGCCCAGCAGCAACGCCAGCAGCAGGCCCAGCGCCCGCCCGCCGGCCAGCCGGCGGCAAGCGCGGGCCCACGCGCCAGGGTAAGAGTTATCCATAGTAGTAGTTATCAAATTGCCAGCCGATAGTAAATGCTTCAAAATCAGTTGATGGAGGGTAGCCCGCCCAGGCGGCTACCCAGGCCGTAGCCCAGGCTCACGATGAGCGAGTTGGTTTGCGAGGTCGAGCCTAATTTCTCTACCGCGAGGCGCGAGAGCGCCAGGTCCACGCGCAGGCCGCTGAAGGCCACACCGGCACCCAGGCTATACTGGCCCTTCCACTGCTGGGCCTGGTCGAAGGTGGTTATTTTCTGGTAATTGCCCACGCCGCCGCGCAGGAAAGCCAGGTTGCGGTAGCCGATTTCGATGCCCACGCGCGGGTCCACACTCACGGGCTTGGCCGAGATGAGGGTATTGCGCTGGCCGTCGGTAGTGGCCTCCAGGTCGGCCGCCACGAGGGCCGTAAACTGCGCGGGCAGCTTAAACTGCCGCCCGGCGCCCAGCACGAGGCGGGGCAGCGTGAGCTCGGTAGTGCTGGTGGGGATAGCCTCGCCGGGAATGGTATTGGCCTTGAACTTATCAGAGTCGATACTCCAGGCGTTGAAGGTGGTGGTGATGTCGCGGGCCATCAGGCCCAGGCGCCAACCCTTGTGGTTGTATTGCAGGCCCACATCCACCCCGAAGCCGTATGCGTTGGCGTAACTACCCACGTTGCGGTAGATGAGCTTACCGGTGCCGCCCACGCTCAGGCCCTCGGGGCCCAGCTTGCGGGCGTAGCTCAGCAGCAGGGCGTAGTCGGCCACCGAGAAGTAGGTGATTCTATCGTACTGAATGTAGCCGTACTCATTCACCAAAGCGCGGGTATCGGCAATGTTGTCTACGCCCAAGCGTAGCAGCGTCACGCCTACGGCGCTCTTGTCGTCGAGCGGCATGGCGAAGGCAGCGTAGTCGTTTTTCACCACCCCGGAGAACAGCTCGGAGTGCATGAGCACGCCGTCGTACTTGGTGCGGATGTTGGTGAGGGCGGCGGGGTTCCAGTAGCCGGCGGTGGCGTCGTCGGCCAGGCTTACCTGGGTTTTGCCCATGCCCAGCGAGCGGGCACCCGCGCCGAGGTTCAAAAACTCGTTGCTGTACTTAGGCGTGTTGGTCTGGGCGCGGGCGGCCGGCGCGGCAGCCAGCCCCAGCGCGGCCGTCAATCCCAAAAAAGCCGCCCAGGGGCGGCAAGCGGCGGAGAGTTGTAGCATAGAAGGATACTAGTCGGAAAAATCGTCGGGGCAGCAACGCAAGTTACTGCCGGATAGTGCGTAGTCCCCGCGCCTAGCATCGCCGCTTGCGCGCAGCAGCTTGACTTGCCACTAGTTAAAGAGCCATTTTTTGGACGGCCGGCGGATGGGGCTGGATGAAAGCCAGGTGAGCGACGTACGAGGCCGCGCCAGCAAGCAGATTTTTTTTCTAAACAGCAACAAAAAATTTTACACCAAGTATTATGCATTACAAAGTACTCGTTGTACATTTGTACCGTTCCTCACCTACTACTAGCCCATACCGCCCATGAAACTAGAGAACACCCAGGTGCAGATGCGCAAAGGCATCCTCGAATTCTGCATTCTGGAGATAATCGGCCGCGGGGAGGCCTACGCCAGCGACATGCTGGAGGAGCTCACCGCCGCGCGCATGATAGTGGTGGAGGGCACCCTCTACCCGCTGCTCACGCGCCTCAAGAATGCCGCCTTGCTCGACTACGTCTGGAAGGAATCGACCTCCGGCCCACCCCGCAAATACTACACGCTTACTGAGGCCGGCCGCCAGTTTCTCGAGGAGCTGCGCCAGACCTGGGAAGAAATGGCCCTCTCCGTGGGCATCATTCGCCAGCCCCGCCGCCCCTAGCCGGGCCCTGCTTTTACCGCTAAACTTTCTTTCTCCGATTTCAACCTGCCGCGCTTCGCGCCTGCGGCCCCTACCATGAAAAAGAACATCAGCATCAACTTGCAGGGTATCATCTTCCACCTCGAAGATGATGGCTACGAAGTGCTTAGCCGCTACCTCCACGAGGTGAAGGCGCACTTTGCCAGCTACCAGGGCCACGAGGAGATAGTGGCCGACATTGAGGGCCGCATCGCCGAGCTGTTTTCGGCCCGCCTCTCCGTCAACAAGCAGGTTATCACCCTGCTCGACGTGCAGGAGATGACCGCCAAGATGGGCCGCGTGAGCGACTTCGCCACCGAGCCCGACGAGGACGAGGATACCTACACCGAGCCCACGGCCACGGGTCAGGGCCGCGCCTTTGCCGGCGGCCCCGCCCCCACCCCGGCCGATACGGAGCCCCGCCGCCTCTACCGCGACCTGGCTCACCGCAAGATTGCGGGCGTGTGCGCTGGGCTGGCCCAGTACTTCCGCGTGAACCCGCTGGTGGTGCGCCTGATTTTCCTGGCTTTGGTGCTGCTACCCAACATCTTTGGCGGATTCAATAACTTCCCCGGAGACATCATCAGCCGGCATCACTTCAACTTCGGGTCGCTGGCCCTCATCACCTACGTGGTGCTGTGGATAGCCTTGCCCAAGCGCGCCGATGCCCCCGCGCCCATCGATACCCTGGATTTTGGCGGTAAGCTCACCGGCCGCAAGCTCTTCCGCGATACCGACACCGGCAAAGTGGGCGGCGTGTCGGCGGGGCTGGCCGCCTACTTCCAAACCGACGTGGTGCTGGTGCGGGTGCTGTTCCTGCTGGGGGCGTTTGCCACCTTCGGCTCTACTATCGTCGCCTACCTCATCCTGTGGGCCGTGGTGCCCGAAGCGCGCACCGTGTCGGAGAAAATGCAGATGCGCGGCGACGCCGTCACGCTCTCGGGCATCGACAACAACCTGCGTACTAGTGCCTTTGATGGTGACAATGCCACAACTCCCAACCGCCCGCTGGGCACCTTCCTGGAGGGCGCGGCGCGCAACGCCAAGCCAGCGGCCGATTTTCTGGGCACGGTTATCCGGTGGGTAGTGGGCGGCTTCCTGGTTTTTTGGGGCGGCTCGTGGCTATTCGGCGTGCTCATGGTGCTGGGGGCAGCCCTGAGCATCATCCCTTTCACGGCGGTAGAGCACACCAGCAACGGGTTTATGTTCGACAACGGGTTTGGTGAAATGGTGCGCAACCTGTCGCCGTGGGGTGCCATAGCGTGGGCCCTGCTCATCGGTATTCCGGGCCTGGGGCTGTTGCTGCTGGGGCTACGCCTGCTGCTGCGCCGCTCGGTGCTGAGCCGCTCGGCCAGCAGCGTGCTCCTGGGCCTGTGGCTGCTGGGGATAGTGGGCGCTACGGCATCGGGCCTGCAGGTGGCCCGCGACTTTCAGGCGAAAGGCACCTATACGACGACCGTGCGCTTTCCGGGCCTCACGGGCCAGGGCATCGTGCTCGACTCGCACGGCCTCGACGAAGACACCAAGTGGATAACCCTGAACGTGGCCCCCGCCGATAGCGGCGCCGCACCTTATGTAGAAGAGGAATTCCGGGCCAGCGGCCGCACCCAGGATGCTGCCCGCCTCACGGCCCAGCAGACCATCGTGTACAACGTAGTGAACCGTGATTCAACCATCACCTTCGACGAGGGCTTCCGCCTGAAAGACGATGCCCCGGGCCGCAACCAGAAGCTGTCCCTGACGCTGTACTTGCCGCTGGATAAGGTGTATCGCCTCACGCCCAGCTTTATTCAGCACCTCGATGACGATGACTTCACCAGCGGCCACCGCCCCGACACCGACGGCGACAAATCGTACCGCGCCCGCCTCACCCGCGAAGGCAAGTTTGCCTGCCTCGACTGCCCTGCTGTCAATAATGAGGACTCGGTGCGCGATAACGACGACAACGATGAAAGTATCACGGTTGATATCGATGGGGATGACGGGCGCGTAACCACGCAGGCCTCAGAATTCAACACCAATCCGGCGCACTACGGCGCGGGCCGCAAGACCCTGGCTGGCACCGAGGAGTTCAACGAGATTGAGGTGCACGGCGCATTCCAGATACTGGTGCGCCCGGGCGACACCTACAAGGTGGAGGCCGCCGGCCGCGCCAACGACCTGGCCGATGTGCGCCTCGACGTGCAGGGCGACCGCCTGGTGATACGCAACCGCAACAACAACGGCCTCCTGTCGGCCCTGCGCCTCAAAAACGGCCCCGTGCTGGTGCAGGTAACCCTGCCCCGCCTGCGCCACCTGCAAGTGAGCGGCGCCTGCCAGGCCGACGTGCGCGGCTTTAGCGAAGCGGAATTGCGCCTCGAAGCCTCCAGCGCCTCCGTGGTGCGCCTCGACGTAAACGTGCCCCGCCTCGACCTCGACCTGAGCAGCGCCAGCCAGGTTACCCTCAACGGCTCGGCCGAAGAGCTGACCATCGACGGCTCCAGCGCCAGCCAGGTAGAGGCCGGCGGCCTGCGCGCCACCCGCGTTTCGCTCGACCTCAGCAGCGGCTCACAAGCCAAAGTGCACGCCACGGAAGAGTTGAAAGCCGACCTCAGCAGCGGCAGCATCGCCCAGTACATCGGCAGCCCCGGCAAAATCGACAAAGACCTCAGCAGCGGCAGCACCTTGGAAAAGACGGACGACTAAAATCCCTACTCGCTTTCCAGTAAAAAGGCCGGCCCCGGAGCAATACTCCGGGGCCGGCCTTTTTTTGGGGTGGCTGAATCAGGACTGGCAAGTATTAGAGGACTCCCTAGCCCCCAATCTGCTTGGCTTTATAACCTGCCTTAATCAGCATTTCCAGTACTTTGGCGCGCACGTCACCCTGTACCACTATTTCGCCGTCTTTGGCACTGCCGCCCACGCCGCACTTGGCCTTGAGCAGCTTGCCGAGGGTTTGCAGGTCTTCATCGCGGCCCACGAAGCCCGTCACGAGCGTCACCTGCTTGCCGCCGCGCTGCTTTTTATCGAGCTGCACGCGCAGCTGCTGCTGCTGGGGCGGCAGCGTGGTAGCCGCGGTGGGCTCGTCGGACTGGTAGGAGAAATCAGGATTGGTGGAGTACACCACGCCCTGGCGGCGTGCCTGGTCTTTTGCCATGATTCCTAGTAAATTAAGCCACAGTTTCAGCCGGAGCCAGGGCGGCAGCAATGCCGTCCCATAGAGCCACGCGGGCGGCCATGCCCTGCTGGGCTACCTCGGCGGCCTCGTGCCAGCGGGTGGCATCGGCACCGCACAGGTCGCGCACCATCTGGTGGGCCAGCGGGGCGTGGTGGTCCTCATCCAGCTCAATGTGGCGGTTTAGATAATACGTAAATGTATCGAGCTGCCCCGGAAAGCGCTGGCCCAAGTCGGCAATCAGGCTGCGAAACATATCCGGAATCACATCCTCCCGGCCGAAGGTAAACGCCGCCGCAATGGCGTGCGGCTGCCCCGCCGTGACGACGCTAAAGGTATGTTTCACAAACTCCTGCACGCTGGCTGGCGCCTGGGCGGCGGCCAGCGCGGCGGGCACGCTGGCGCCGTTGGCCAGGGCGGCCAGCAGCCGATGGGCGGGCGCGGTGTCGGCACCGGCTTCCTGCATGGCGCGCAGGTACAGCTCGAAGTGGCTGGTGGGCTGGCCCTCGGGGTCGAGGTCGGTTTCCTCTTCCAGCACGATGTCGTTGATGAGGCGGCGGGTGGCAGGATTGCCCTTGGGCACCCACGGCAGTTCCACGCAGGTCAGCTCGCGCTGCAAGGCTTTGAGCAGGGACATAAAGTCCCAGACCGCGTACACGTGGTGCTCCATAAATACGCGTAGGTCGGCCAGCGTTTCGATGCGGCGGTACACCGGGTGGTCGACCATGCGCTGGCGAGCCGGCTGAAGCTGGGCCTGCAATTCCTGAACAAAATCCTGGGACATCTTGGTAAGTAATAAGGTACTAGCTATCTGCTGCCTCAACAAGCCAGTGGCTGTTTAGCTTCGCAACAAGTGGTAAAAACTTTAGAAGATTTAAGGCGGCACGCCCGGCTCGCCTACACGGCTACCTCCAGCGCCAGCGGCAGCAGCCCCACCTCAAATTCAGTGGCGTGGCCCAGGTAGTCGCCGTCGGCGTGGTAGCCCAGCGGCGCGGCGGCGCGCACGGTGGCGCGCTGGGTATGGCGGTAGGTAGCGCCGCCCGTGCGGGGCAGCGTGCCCAGGGCCATGCCCAGCACTACCTGCACGGCTCGCCAAGGCGGCAACCTGTCAATCAGGCACATGTCGAGCAGGCCATCCTGCAAATTGGCCTGCGGCGCGATGTAGGCGTTGTTGCCGTACTGCGAGGCGTTGGCGAAGGCCAGCACGTAGCAGTCGGTAGCCAGCGTTTGCCCATTGGTATCGACCTGCACCGGCACGGGCTGAAAATTACCGTATTCGCGTAGTGTCACCCGCAGGTAGGTGCTCACACCCCGCGTGCCCGCCTTCGCAAAATGCTGGCTCACGTGCGCATCAAAGCCCAGCCCAGCCGTGCAAAAAAACGGCCGGCCATTAATGGTGCCCACGTCCATATGGCTAAACGTGGGCTGGCGCAGCCGCCGCAACGCGGCCGGCAAGCCCAACGGCACCCGCAGGTGGCGGGCCAGCCCGTTGCCCGAGCCGCGCGGCACGATGCCCAGCGCCGCGCCGGTTTGGCCCAGCAGGCCCTGCCCTACCTCGTTCACGGTGCCATCGCCGCCCACCGCTACCACCACCCGGCTCCCGGCCTGCGCCGCCTCGCGGGCCAGCTCCGTGGCATGGCCCGGCCCTTCGGTGGGGTGCAGCTGGTAGTCGGACCCCGCCGCACCGCCAAAGTGCCGTTGCAGCAACTCCGGGAAGTCGGCTCGCCGCCCAGTACCCGCTGTCGGGTTGAAAATAAAAGAAGTACGCGGCATAATTGACGAGCCACCCAGCGGCGGCGCTTTCCACAAAAAACAAAAAGGCCTGCCTAGCAGGCAGGCCTTTTGCTAACATATTAGTTGGTTATCAGCCGCCACGAGTGGCCGCTAACAACCCATTTTTTAGGCGTTCATCTTAGCACCAAGCTTCTGAATGAGGTCGGCGGTGCGGGTCGAGTAGCCGGTTTCGTTGTCGTACCAGCCCACTACCTTGGCCAGGGTGCCGTTGGTAGAAGTCAGCTCCGAGTCGAAGATGCACGAGTGGGGGTTGCCCACGATGTCGATGCTCACAATCGGGTCGGTGGTGTACTCCAGGATGCCTTTCATCGCGCCGTCAGCGGCGGCCTTGAGGGCGTCGTTGATTTCCTGCTTGGTGGCTTCCTTTTTCAGTACTACGGTCAGGTCGGTCAGCGAGCCATCTGGCACGGGCACGCGCATGGCGATACCGTCGAGCTTGCCCTTCAGCTGGGGCAGCACCAGACCCACGGCCTTGGCAGCACCCGTCGAAGTGGGGATGATGCTGTAGGCAGCGGCGCGGGCGCGGCGCAGGTCCTTGTGAGGCGCGTCTTGCAGGTTCTGGTCCGAGGTGTAGGCGTGCACCGTGGTGATGTAGCCTTTTTCGATGCCGAACACGTCGTCCAGCACCTTCGCCATCGGGGCCAGGCAGTTGGTGGTGCAGCTGGCGTTCGAGATGATGGTCTCGTCGCCGGTCAGCGTATCCTCGTTCACGCCCAGTACTACCGTGGGGATGTTACCGGTGGCCGGAGCCGAGATAACTACCTTCTTGGCACCGGCGGTGATATGCTGGCCAGCGCCGGCCTCATCCACGAAGCGGCCCGTGCTTTCGAGCACGATGTCCACGCCCATATCTTTCCAGGGCAGCAACTTGGGGTCGCGCTCAGCGAGGGCGGCAATGTGCTGGCCGTTTACGGTCAGGCTGTTATCGTCGTAGGTTACCGTGCCATCGAAGCGGCCGTGCACGGAGTCGTACTTCAGCAGGTGGGCCAGGGTTTTGTTGTCAGTCAGGTCGTTGATAGCCACAATCTCCACGTTGTCGCGCCCAAGCAGCGACTTGAAGGTGAGGCGACCAATTCGTCCAAAGCCGTTAATGGCGACTTTAATTTTTGCCATGATGTTGGAAAAAATGGAAGTGTGACGGGCCACCGCAGTGGCTCCGCTAATAATGTGGGGCGAAGGTACGCGTTGAGGCGGTTTTGCCTGCACCTGCCTGCGGCCTATCCCAGCACCTTTAACAAAATGATAAGCCGCGCAGTTTTTTTCGAGCTGAAAATCAGCGTAGTTTTACCTAAAGGGGCAATTATTGAGGCCAACTATTTGGTTTGAAAATAAACCGCAGTACCTTTGCACCACCAAAACAGAAATGGTCCGTTCGTCTAGGGGTTAGGACAGTAGATTTTCATTCTACCAACAGGGGTTCGATTCCCCTACGGACTACACGTAGTCACTGAAAAGTGCAAATTGAAAAGGCCTTCTGGAATCCAGAAGGCCTTTTTCGTTTTAAGAATACAATTTAAGTTTAGCCCTGTACCGTCCGAGAGGGTAAATCTGTACCGCTAACGTCCCTACGACGATTCGTCACGATCTTTAGAGCGGAAAGTTTACCGGGGCCAGCCCTGCTCCTACTAGCGCTTGGTCGTAAGCGTGAGCTGCATCGGCGGCATCATTGAACTGTCCTAAGCCCTTGTTTTTGCCGTCGAGTCGGATTTGAGCAGCCCAGCGTTGCTCTCGTTTCTTCCAACTGACACCAACGTATTTGTTGGTAGTGGTGCCGGTCTTGTTGCCCAGCAGGTTTTGGCAGTTCTCCCGCTTGGTTACCCACCGTACGTTGGTGTAATAGTTATTGGTCGGGTCGTTGTCGATGTGGTCAATAATGTTCCGGCTTTCTGGAGTGGGATTCGCCACGTAGCAGAGTCCGACTAGACGGTGCACATGCACGGCGTTACGTTTGCCCTCTTTGAGATAAGTGACCGACTTGTGACCGGTAGGCTGGGTCATGGGATTTAGCCAGAAGCCTCTGGCGCCTACCACGCGGCCATCCTCTGTGACCTTGAACATAGGGTAGTCGGCGTGGCTGCGGACGGTCAGACTCTCGTGGGTGGACTCCGTGATGTGTGGGTTGGGTAGTTGAATCATGCCCTTATATGGCCGTCGAATGAGAACGACTGGACCGTAGGGCTGTCTTATGCTGACTCATGCACTAATCTTGCCCCCATGAAAACCTTGTTATTAATGACAAGTCTGCTGCTGGTAGGATATCAGAGCGATAAGAACCCTGACTTAGATGTCAAACTACGTGGGAATTTGGATTCACATGCCGACGTAGCTGTTCTGCGCAACCTCTCCGTCAGCAAAGCCTATACTGTTACCATGCGACGGCGGGAATTCAGAAAGAGGTATAGAGTATACCACCTCGGGCAAGAAGGGCCAGATACGGTGATAGTGAAGCGCGATACTCTTGTACGCTATGCTGATGTGGTCGTACCTCCCAGAAAATGGAGGTACTTAAGCGTCACATTTAAAGGGGAAAGCATGGAGATGTTCGACCAGCGCGTAAGAGCTGACACTGGCTACGTAAGCACCTACAAATTCAGAATAATGTCTTCGAAGATTGGGGGCGATGTGAAGCAGGTTTATGATAAACCAGAGCCTTTTGCCCTAACTCAGCCCTCAAGTTCTTTGTCCTATGCGATGGGTTTTAAGAACTTTTACGATACTTACATTGGAGGTGTTCTTTAGCGCCAGTACTAGTACACTTTTTCTATGAGCGATTCATTACAGGTGCAGACCACGTTAGAAACTATCCAGCGCGAATGCCGAGAGGCAGCTGCCCCACTGCTGCATGTGGCCGAGTCTGGAGTGAAAGAAGTACACCATTTCCATTTCGACATTGGCACCATAAAGGATTACTCGGCGGTGGACATCCGAAAATCTACCGAGCATCAAGAGGATTTTAAGCGCTTGGCGGCAGTGCAAGGGCCAGTAGTGTACGTATTCGAGATTGTCTCCTCAAATAGCCCAAGCGCAGTGCTTGCGATGGCGAGAACCTATGCAGGCCTACGGGCGATGCCGGCATTTCGAAGCAACATCGACGATGCTTCGCCAGTGCTTTACGTGGGAAAGGTGAAAAAAGCGCTGTGGGGGCGGGTCATTCAGCACCTTGGCTTTTCAAAAACGGCAGGCACCCAGGGGCTACAGCTTTACCATTGGGCGCGAGGGCTGAGATTGGAGCTAAAGCTAACAGCCTTCGAGTTCGAGAGCGGTATGGCTGATTTGCTGCCGCTCGTGGAGCGTGCGGTAGCCAAACAACTCAAGCCATTACTTGGTAAGCATCAATGAATAGGCCTGCCGAAAAGGCTGACCGTAGCTGAGTGCAACAGCTCAGGTTATCGCTAGAATTTATACCTTTGTATCAGCTTAGGTCTGGAACCTTTGCCTATTTTATCACAATTTAGTATGTTATTATTATGAAAGTTAAGTCAGCACCTTTGAAGCTAGAAGACATCAATGTTGGTGATGAAGTCTATTTTAAGACTTCGGCAATACATAACTACGACCTTTACTGGAAGGTCATTGAAAAAACCGACCAAGCACTTAGAGTTGAGATTAAAGAAATGGGGGCGAACGATACGATTTACATTTTTCCTGAATGGGTAGTTTATTGTAATTCAATGGCCTAAGCCATATTAATAGGAAAAGGCCAGCTATAAAAGCTGGCCTTTTTTGTTCTAGGTACGAAACCTCACCACATAATGGTAGTGTATTGTTGGCTTCTTCCTTTCTCTTGTGCTTATGCCATTGGTTTGGTAGTATTCAGCCTCTTATTGAGTTGGCGTTAAAAGAGGAATTAACTGTGGTGCCGCATGTACCGCAGGCTTGAGTAGAGCTGCAAAAGGGCTCGCGTACCGTGTTCGGACTAGATACTAGCAGTTCACTCCCTGTTAACCGAGCAGGCGTGCTTTATGATTGGCGGAACCCTATCTTGGGACCCGAACCACTTACCCTAAAATACTCACAGCATGAACAGCAATGGACTCAGTGATGACGCAATGATTGATAAGATTTGGGACACCATCACCGATAGTGCCAAGCATAGGTTCGACTACGCAGCGCTAGAGGAAGAATTTCCAATTGACCCTGAAAACTTCCTATTTGGAATCATCATGGGCTTGGCTATCGGCGAAGCAAAAAATATCATTGCGTTAAAGTTAGCGAATCAAATGATGATGATTGGGTTCGTTATAGAGCAGAAGGAAATATTGGCTATGATTGAAGAAAAGAAAAAGACTTGTAGCCTAGAGGTTTTGACAACTAGAATGGTGAACGATATCCTGGAGAGAGGTAGCGACCCGTTCGCTGTTTATGTCGAAATCAACCGATTCCTCAATTGATTATCATAATACAATAGTTAGTTTAGCAAACATGGTTCAGGCCAGCCTCCAGCAATGGAGCTGGCCTGTTTTATTTCCGATACCTTCGGGAGCGGCCCTAGCGGCCACAGTAGATGGAGAGCAGCAGGCGTAGCACGTTGTTGGCCGAGAGGGTGCGGTTCTGCGCGGCGGAGAACTGGCGTAACAATGCGGTTGATGGAGAAGTCACTGTCTATGTAATCAACCTAATCAAATAACAGCGGCATTTACCTAAGATGCTTTAGGACAGATAAATATACTCCACTCTGTTTTGCGTTATTATTAAACTTTTAAGTAGCTTCACTTAACGACGGAATCCATGCATACATTTGGCACGACTATACCTTTCTCCAGATGAATAAAATCATTCAATTTCGTTTGCCACTCGATAAAATCCTGTTATTCCCAGCAGTCCTCCTTGTCACGCCAGCTGTTGCACAAGTTAAGTTCAGCGTTGGTCCGACTGTGGGAGCTATAGCATCAACTAGCACATATGCAGGGAATCCGGCCGTATATGCTAGCCCTTACTTAAAGCCAACTTATAAGATCGGAGCAGAGGCTGGAGTCAGAGCCGTGATCGCGATTGGAAAGGTTGCAATTCAGCCAGCTTTATTATACAGCCAAAAGGGTTTTGACTTGTCCGGCTCATACAACGAATCAGTAAGCATTGGAATACTGACGACCAATGTACAGGAGAGATTTCGTTTAAACTATCTCTGCTTACCAGTGAATATCGCGTATTCATTTCAGGAAAGTGGCAAGGGAGTACAGCTTTTCGCAGGGCCTTATATAAGTTTTTTATTAGGGGGAAAAGCACAGTTTGATAACTCTACACGAGCCGACAATGGCTACCAAACATTTTATCAGACTACGCAAACTATTAAATCCGGGCCTGAGGATAAAGGTGATGGGGCGACCTACTTCCAGCGCTATGATGCCGGTTTTCAAGCTGGCATTGGCTACGTCTATAACAATTGGCTAGTACAAGGAAGCTATAGTCTCGGGGTGGTAAATACTGGAGTGTCTTATCCAATGAATGCGTCCCCGTATAAAGATGGCTCAACATACCGTAATAGAGGCTTTTCCGTCAATCTTTCCTATCTCTTGCCAATAAGCAAATAATATAACTGACTTCCACTTTTTCCTCACACATGAAACACTTATACTACAGGTTGTTAACCTGCTTCTTTTTCCTATCTACTTTTGGGCAACACGCCTTAGCACAAGGCTCTGTTACCTTTCATGACCCGTCGTCTCCTTTTGCTGATGATTTCACGATAGGCAACATCAGTATTTCATCTAGAAATACTCTACAGATAAGCACAGCCCAAACATTAAATTTCAGTGGGACGCTGTATCGGCCTCATACATTGATCAATGAGGGGCAAGTGGACATCTATCTAGGTGATGCTGCCGGTAACCTTAGCGCAACACCCCTCGCCTTAACACCAGGTACTGGATACCAGCGAACTAACCAGAGTCCCTGGAGCGGTCCAAACAGCAGTAATATAGACTCGCACCCAGTAGCAGGTAGAGTGGAGATTAGCCCAGCAATTATCGGCTCTTACACGACACTCTACGCAGTATTTATTAATACGAATGACCCTAATAACCCCAGAAAGGAAGCTGTTACTGCACGCGGTATTCCCGTTAAAGTGCCTGTTAGTGGCCCTTCTATCACAAGCCTCTCGCCGGCCAAAGCGTTGTCTTCTGCTAATACCGCAGTGACCATCAGTGGCACTTCACTTAACGGGGCTACACAAGTACTATTTGGTAGCGCAAGCCTATCATTTTCAGTTAATTCTGCCACCCAAATCAATGCAACTATACCTGCGGGTTATACTCCTGGGCAGTACTCAATAAAGGTAGTAACAACAAATGGCACGAGTAATTCTTTACCATTTAACGTCATTGCCCCCGCTACTACTTCACCTAATATCACAAGCCTCACCCCTAGTAGTGGCCCCATCAGAACAGCAGTTACCATTACTGGTAGCACTGATTGGGCTGCTTATTCTTCCATTGAAGTATATTTTGGGAATACGCAATCAACTGTCAGTGTATTTGGGAATAACATAACCACTCAGGTTCCGGCAGGACTTCCTTTAGGTGTAGTACCTGTAACGGTTAAAACCTCAACAGGTACTAGCAATGGACTTACATTCAATGTGACAGCTCCTCCACCTGCACCATTACCAACCATTGGGCTAACCCCACTCCAAGGAGCTACGAATAGCCGAGTTGTCGTTAAGTTTTCTGGAAACGCGCAAACTGGCACATTGATAGACATAAATGGAATTTCATCATCACCATACTCTTCCGAATTTGATGGTGAGTATACTTATTTAAAATTTCAAATTCCACGTGGTGCAACTACTGGTCCAGTTTCTGTCAAATCTTCTACAGGTAGTACTCTTAGTCAAAGCGTAAACTTTACTATAGTTGAAAACGCTCCTGCCGAAATTATTTATGGAACTGCTTCATATGGAAGCATGTCTGGGGGTAAAATTCATTTGTATACCTACTTAGACTGGCAGGATTATAATAGTAAGGGGTATAGCAAGCCAGTGGTCAGTTTTAATGGGGTTTTGGCCTATGACGTAGAATATGATTACATCACAGCAAAGTACGACCATTTTTATCTACAGGAAGGAGGCATAACAGTTACTATCCCTATAGGAGCAACAAGCGGATTAGTAACTATCATAAACCAGTTTGGAACAGGTAAAGGTATAGGGGTAAATCTTGCATTTGCCACCTCTTTACCTTGTGGAAAGGAATCAATTATATGTTCAGACCAATGTGCACAATATGGCATACAACCTAAAATAATTCATGGTAGAGTCTCTGCCGACAATAATTCAAGTCCTTTTAAAAGATATAGAAATGCATGTAGCGATGCATCTATACCGACATTTGCTAGCGGTGATGAATATGAGTGGGTACAGTGGCAGTATAGTTTTGACCAAACTAACTGGACTGACATCAGCGGAGCAACCCAAGATGATTACCAACCAGGCCCTCTCACACGCACTACCTACTACCGCCGCGCTTCCACGCACCTAGTTAGTCGTTGGTGGGGAGGAAAGTCCAGGGAGCATTGGTACACTAGCGAAACCGTAACTGTTTCCGTGGGGGGCAAACCGCCAGTTGCATCTGCCAGCACTTACAACTTGTCTAGCTGTGGTAACACTGGGCAAATAATCCGAGTAGCTGTAGACCAGAACTACGATAATACTTATACAAACAAGAGCTATAACTGGCGCACACTATATCCAGGATGGACGGTAAATGGCTACTCGACCGTCACCAGTGGAGGCTATTATGCGACAAACAATGATTATGTTGATGTATTCGTTCCTGGTGGAACGGCACCAGGAACTTACTACTTGCTCGTTAGTGGCAATGGAGCCTGCGGAACTGAATCCGCCAGCACGTATATCACTTTCAATCTCACCCAAGACCCGATCGGTGCCCCAACTAGTGTAAGGTTTGAGCAAAATGCTAATACTAGCAAATGCACCTGGTGGTATGATGCTACTTGCCCCATTGTACCAGGCGCGACATCCTACAGTGCAAATGGGGTATCTGGCCAAATTTTCCCATCTGCGGGATTTGTGTACTTCCCACTAAATTACCTTGGCGGCTCTGATGTTACTATATCGATAACTACCGCAAACTCCTGCGGCCCAGGGCAGACATTCACTACGACGGAGTACTTGTATCAAGCTGACTACAATTGTGACGATAACAACAACTACATCGTCATGTACCCAAACCCTACAAGTGAAGGCGTTAAATTTAACAATGGCGGCCTTGTTGGTCAAGCTACTTTCTACGATGCACAAGGCATAGTACGTAAAGTGGTTACACTACGCGAGAAACAAGTTGAAACTGATGTTAACGTTCTTGATTTGCCAAACGGCACCTATCATGTACGCGTGACAACCAAAGGCAAAACTCGCTTCAGCAAGCAACTGGTTGTGCAGCACTAGTAGCATAACCAATATCCATAAAAAAAGACCTGTTATTCAAACAGGTCTTTTTTTATTGTTCGTTCAAGGTATCACGACGAAGGTGTTTGTCAGCACAGACGTCGCTCCACTACTTTGTACTTGGTTGATATGTACTTTAAGCAAAGATGAAGTCAATTCATCTATTGTGTAATCATACTTGCGACTACTATAAGCTATTTCTAGCTGTTTATTGTCTGCACTAAGCGTCCAAGTACCTCGTTGAGTTTGTTGGCTACTAGTACCGTACTTAGTTAGTCCCTCATCATAGATGAAGGTGTTGGGTAGGTCAAACTGCTCAAAGTCGTCTTTCGTGTGGCTGGCCGTTAGTGCATATAAATCAATGGGGGGCTGGTTAAGAGCCGTAATAGTACTTGCTTGTAACTGCCATTTTTTGCCTACCAATAACTGAGTTGGTGTAGGAGGCTGCGGGTCATCGCTTTTTTGACAGGCCAAAAGCAATGTAAGGCATCCTAATGTAGCGCATACTATTATTTTTTTCATCCTTGAATTGTGGGCTTGGTCTGAGCAAGAGCTTCGTTTTGCGCTTACCCACGCAAGATACATAAGTAAATAGCGCACTAAAGTCTTTTTGGACTCACTACTAACGGCCGACGAGCCATTCTGGATAACCCCACAGCCTTACCTCGACCTACAACCGCGTGACAGCGAAGGACGTGGCACTACCGCCCAGACCACAGCCCGCAGGCTCAAGACGCTGGAACTCTACGCCAACCTCAGTTCGGCGCAGGCCATCACCCGGTTCATCACGGAACTGGGCTACAGTATCACCACCGCGAAGGAAGACCTGAGCTGGGCCAAGGCGCGTTGGGCAGAGATGCAGGACTCGGACGAAACTGCCTACGACATCATCCGGCGCCACAGCAATAAGTACTATGAGTGGAGCCAAGCTGCCGAGCAGCAGGGTGAGGTGAAGCTGGCAGCAGATATGCTGGGGCGCATTGAGCGCCTACGTGGGCTGCACACACCAAATACGCTGGTGCAGGTCAACAACGGTTTCGTGCAGAATAACACCACCAACACCCAAGTGAACTACAACTTAGATGCCCTATCACTTGAGGAGCAGCTGAATCTTCACTCGTTAGTGGCCAAAACATCGCTCCCGATGTAATTGAACTTCCCTCCCCTACTCGACATCGAGCGGGCTATCTACCAACGTAGCTACTACCACTTCTTCAAACAGGCCTACGCCGTCCTTCACCCCGGCGAGAGCTACAGCGATAACTGGCACATCAAGGCCTTTTGCGACCTGCTACAGGCCGAGGCCGAGCGCATCCAACGCGGCGAAACCAAGGATAGGGACTTAATCGTCAATACCCCGTTCCGTTCGGCGAAATCGCTGATATTCTCCGTAATGTTCAACGCCTGGGTGTGGTCTATCTGGCCCCAGGCGAAGTTTATCGGCGTCAGCTATAGTAGTGCGCTCGCCCTAGAACTGGGTGTCCGCACGCGCGACCTAATTAACTCGGAGTGGTACCAGGAGCGGTGGGGCCACCAGTACCAGCTGGCAGCCGACACGAACCAGAAGGGCTTCTACAAGACCGATAAGGGCGGCTTCCGCAAGTCGGTGGGTACCGGTGGCCAGATACTCGGTTCGGGCGCCGACTTCATCGTGCTTGATGACGCCCAAGACCCTCAGTTGGCAGCCAGTGCGACCGAGCGGCAGAACACGATTGACTTCTACCGGCACACGCTCTACTCGCGCCTCAACCAACTCGACATCGGCATCCGCGTCAACGTGCAGCAGCGGCTACACGACGAGGACCTGTCGGGCTACCTGCTGAAGCATAACCCCACCAACTACCGGCACATTTGCGTCCCGGCGGTGCTGACTGACGATCTGCAACCGAAGGCGTGGGCCAGCAACTACGTTGATAAGCTGTTTTGGCCTGACCGGTTCACCTACCCGGTATTGCAGGACTACCAGGCCACGATGGGCGCGATGGCTTACGCCAACCAGCTCATGCAAAAGCCGATGCCGGCTGAGGGTGGGATGCTGAAGAAGCAGTGGTTTCAGGTAGTCACCCAGCAACAATTCGAGTTGCTGACCCGAGGCACAACGCCGGTATGGGATTTCGACCTCGACACGGCTTACACGGCCAAGGCACAAAACGACCCTTCCGCCTACCTCGTCTCAACTTTGGTTGACAATGTTCTATACATAAGGTGTGCGGGCGAAGTGCGCCTGGAGGCACCTGAACTACTGCGGTTCATCTCGAAGCTGGCCGAAGAAAACGACTACAGTGAGCACAGCCGCCTCTTCATTGAACCCAAGGCATCGGGCAAAACGATAGTGCAGCTGATTCGCTCGGGTACCAACCTCAATGTGGTGGAAGCCCCAGCTCCCGCAGTGGACAAGGTGACCAGGGTTGCAGCAGCGACTCCCTTCGTGGAAAGCCTACGCGTGGTGTTACTAAGAGGCTCTTGGAACGAGTCGTTTATAACCCAGTGCACGGGCTTTCCCAACGCCCCGCACGACGACATGGTGGACTGCCTCACACAGCGCATCGCCCGCCTACAGGCCCAGCCTACAAAAAGAGAGAATTATGTCTACTAATGCCTAACCTTTTCGGCAGTCTGTTCACGACTAAGGAAGCAACTGCTACCCTGGAAACCAAGGAATTTGTCGGTACCGACTACCTGGGCCGCACCAATCCGGTAGAGATGCTCGGCGGTATCCCCATCACGTACCAGGGCCTAAATAAGGACAGCGTACTGCGGGACGGCTACTCCGCCAACGCCGTCGCCTACAGCATCATCAGCTACATCCTCACGACGGGCAAGACCACGAAGTGGGGCGTATACGGCCTCACGAGTGGCGACAAGGTGGCTCAGTCGCTACCTCAGCATCCCTTGGCCTCAATACTCTACCGGCCCAATCCTAAGCAGAGCTGGTCGGAGTTCAAGGAGGAGGCGCTGGGCCAGTACCTGTTGACTGGCAATGCCTTCATCTGGAAGAACGCTACCACCCGCGGCAAGGTCCAAGAACTGTACGTGCTGCCCTATCACACAGAGGTAATTGGCGGCGGCCTCTTCCAAGAGGTGACTAGTTACCGGGTGACCAAGGCGAATGGCAGCTACGATACGTTTGCCGCAAAGGACGTGCTACACCTTAAGGCCTGGAATCCCGAGAACGGGCGCTACGGCCTCTCCCCTATCACAGCTGGCTACAAGTTGGTGACTTCGGCCAACTCCGGCCTAGACCTGCGCATCAAGCAATTCCAGAACCAAGGGGTGGCCGGTATCCTCTACCACGACGCCGGCACTGGGCCGGATGCAACGCCGCCCTTAACACCGGAAAAGGTGGCTAGCCTAACGGCCAAGATTCGCAACTGGTTTGCACCGAAATCAGCGTACACCATCCCCTTTACGGGTGCTAAGCTCGGCTACGTGAAGCTGGGGCTCTCGGCAGTTGACCTAGACGTACTGCAAGCGCTGGACGCCGACCGCAATGCGATTGCCGACCTATATCACTTCCCCGCGCACCTGCTAAATGGCGGTGACTCGGCCACGTTCAATAATGTCAGTGAGGCACGCAAGGCACTGTGGAGCAGCTGCATCCTGCCCCTTGAGTCGATGCTGCGCGACGGCCTCAATCACTGGCTGGGCCTGCTCTATGGTGACGCAGCCTACATCGAGTTCGATGTGAGCCATATCGATGAGCTACAGGAGGACAAGAAGCAGAAGGCCGAATGGATTAACCTGTGCGCCTTCCTGACCATCAACGAGAAGCGGGAAGCGCTAGGCTTCGGGGAGATTGAGGGCGGCGATGGCTTTCTGTTACCAAAAGGCACAGTCTACAGCAAAGAATTCAAGGAAACCCCTGCTTTTACTGCCACAGGCACTACTCCTGACACCGGCGAAAATGAGGCTGCACTGGCTGCCTAATGTGTAAAAAACGGCGCGCAAATCCGCCATACATAGTAGGAATAACGGCTCAAGGAGCTGCCAGAAATACGCCCACCGCTTTTGCATGCGTCGGTTTGAGTACAAAACATCCGGTCTAACCCTTGAACTGAAGGATGTCAGCGCGTCAAAGCGTGAGGTGGTCTTCTACGCTGCCGCATTCAACTCGGTAGACTCCCATAATGACATTATCCTGCTTGGCGCCTTTACCAAGACGCTGGCTGAGAATAAGCACCGCATCAAGTGGTTTAAGAACCACGACAAAAACCAGATTATCGGCTCCCTCAAGGATGCGGTGGAGGATAGCCACGGCCTGCTGGTAACGGCCAAGGCGGCCAACACCCCACTAGGTGATGAAACCCTAGCGCTTGAGGCAGATGGTGTGTACGAACACAGCATCGGCTTCCAAACCATCCTAAAGGATGTGAACGCCAAGGGTAACCAGGTGCTCAAGCAGCTGCGGCTGTGGGAGGTCACCTCCACGGCCCACGGTAGCAACGAGCATACGCCCACGATGGGATTCAAGTCGCTACTTGACCTTTCCCCAAACGAACAAACCCAGCTGATTCAGCAGCTCCACGAGCGGTCTGAGAAGCTTCAGAAAAGCCTGCGCTCGGGCAATCTAGACGATGAAAAGAGCCTGCTTCTAGCAATGGAAGCCATTCAAATACAGCAAGGATACGCTGACCTACTCGAAAAAGCACTTACCCCCCAGGAGCCGGCACCCGCCACCCCGCAGGTGGAGGTTGAGCCGCCCCTGACAGTAAAGGCCATCCGCGATGTATTCGAAAAATACAAATAGTGCCCACACGTTTAAATGTCTGCTACTAATGAGCAAGTACTCAACGTAATCGAAACCAACGCGCTCGAGACCAAGTCGAAGATCAGCGCGCTTGAAACCAAGGCTATCGCTGACCTGGCCAAACTCCAGGAGCAGTTCGACGCGCTCGAAGCAAAGGCCAACCGGGTTGGCCTGGGCGGTGCCGAGGTGGAAACCAAGAGCGCCTTCCTGGCTGCGGTGGAAACCAAGGCTGCTGATTTGGGCAACCTGAGCGAAGTAAAGTCGGTGACCATCCCCCTCAGCACCAAAGCGGCGGTGGACATGTTCGCGGCTGCCGGTGCCAACTTCATTGGTAAGACCGACCTCGGCTACCAGGCCAATCCCACCAAGCCCACGAGCATTTCCAGCATCGTGTCGGGTGGCCAGATTAATACGCCTTCTATCAGCTACGTCCGCGTGACCGGCTATGAGGGCGGCCCGCAAATGGTGGCGGAAGGTACCAAGAAGCCTAACTTCAGCCTCACCACCGAGTCCATTGACGCTTCGGTTAAGAAGATTGCCGTCACGGCCAAGTTCTCGGAAGAGGCTACCAAGGATGCCACCACGTTCGTCAGCCTCGTGCAGTCGGAGATGGTGCGCCTGCACAACGAGTTCCTGGATTACCAGTCGCTCATGGGCTCGGGCACTGGCAATGACCTGCAAGGCATCTACCCGCTGGCTAAGCCGTTCAACGCAGGCTACTTCGCGGGCAAGGTATCGAACGCGCAGAAGATTGACGTTATCCGCGTCGCCATCGCGCAGGCCCGCATCGCCCTCTTCACGCCTACCCACGTCGTGATGAATCCGAGCGACGTAGCTGACCTGGAGTTGCAGAAGGATAGCACCGGCAACTACATGCTGCCCACCATCTACTCGGGCCAGCTGCCTTCCATCGGCCGCGTACAAATCGTGGAGTTGGATGACATGCCTCAGGGCCAGTTCGTAGTCGGTGCGTTCAACCGCGGCGCCAAGCTCTACACCCGGGATGGGTTGACCATGCGCGTGTACGACCAGAACGAGGACGACGCGCTGAAGAACATGGTGCTCGTGGTGCTTGAGTCGCGTCATGTCCAGCTGGTTAACCGCCCGGAAGCCTTCATCAAGGGCTCTTTTGCCACGGCCATCACTGCGCTGAATAAAGCTGCCTAATCTAGCGGATGGCGCTAGTAACTGCAACGACCGCATTTCTCCTTAACCGGGAAATGTGGTCAACCGGAGACTGCAAGGAGGTAGCGCCAAACGTTGCCGCCGAGCTACTTCGGGCTGAACTCGTGGTATTGAGTGATGCAGTGGAGGCCTCGGAAGCCCAGCTCCAATTGGCTAGGCCCACCCGAAGGACTAAGAAGCTGAAAGCTAAATAACCCGCACATCTGTAATTGGGGGTTCTTCCTTCACTTAGGTGAAGTCAGAACCCCCTTTTTAATGCTTTATCGTCCGCATAAATAGCATAAGAAAAACGACTGTCTACCCACATGGCTGAACCCATCTCGCTCACCCTTTTCAAGCAACACCTGCGCGTGACCAGTGACCAGGAAGACGAGTTGCTGGCCGTGTACCTCGGAGCGGCGCGCCAGTACGCGGAAAAGCACACCGGCCGGTACTTTGTAGACCAAGTGGTTACGAACACGTACCCCGCTAATCAGAACTGCCCCATTCCAGCCGCCAGCATTGTCAGTATCAGTGGCTTCTATGACACCGTAGAGGCAGCTAGTGATGCCTACAACTACTTCAACGAGTACCGTAAGGGCACTATCATCAGCCGGGAATACCCGATTGATTGGGAAAGCCTGCCCACGTATACCGTAAGCTACAACGTGGTGGCTGAACCCGCGCCACTAGATGTACTAAACGATATTCTGAAGCTAGCTGCCGAGTTCTACGAGAACCGGGAGGCCGTCGTGCGTGGCGTGGCCTATCAAATCCTGTTCGCGGACTACCGCGCTGTTTAATGGCACAGGCGGGTACTTTTCGCGAACGTGTAACCATCTACACACCTGGCTCAACCGTTGACGATGGGCTGGGCGGCTGGTTGCCCGTAGGCGCTGAGGCTTCTTTTGAGACCTGGGCAGGGGTGACGCAATACCAGGCGCAGCCGGTGCCCAACGACGAGGGCAAATTTGTCATCAAGCAGAAGCACCGCATCGTCATTCGGTACGTGAACGCGCCCAACGTGCAGTACACCAACCGCGTGGTGTGGAATGGTACAAGCATCACGGTGCAGAGCGTGGTGATTGACCCGCGAAAAACGACGATTACCCTACACGGCTATGGCGACTAACTCTATAGAAGCACAATTGAGCCGAATAGTGGCGCAGATGAAAGCCTACGAGCAGCAGGTACACCAGGCACTAGCCGAAACGCTGGAAACCCACGCCCAGCAAGTAGCCGACGATGCAAAAGCACTGGCCCCAGTGGATACCGGCACGCTACGGGACAGTATTGAGGTGGTAAAAACCGACGAGTTGCACTATCAGGTGGTAGCCACGGCACCCTATGCAGCCGAAGTGGAACTGGGCACCTCACGCCAAGCCGCCGAACCCTTCCTGTTTCCTGCGTTTGAGGCCACCCGCAACGACTTACAGCAAGAACTGGCTAAGGCCTTAAAAAACGCCTAGTAATGCTTTGCTCGACCCTCAATACCAAATAATCAAGGCTGTTTTAACCGCTCTGAATGGTCTCGCGCTACCTGTTCATACCACCATCCCGCTTAAGGACACGAAGGGCAACCCCATTGACGAGTACGTGCTCATCAGCCAGCCTACGCTGAACCTCGGCAGTGGCAGTGCAGCCTGCTTAACCTGGGATGCCACCCTGATGCTCTCGGTTTACACCAAGTTTCCGCGTAGCGCAGTGTCGGTGATACCGGCACTCACCGTCAGCGGGGAGATAATGAACCAGCTGCTGGGCCAGCGCCTCGACCTAGGCACATTCTCCATGTCACCGCTAGAGCTACAGCGCCTTAGCTTGCCTCAGCGCTACGACGACCTCAACGTGTACGTGCAGGACAACCTACGCCTGCGCTTTGAAGTCTATGCTGAGCCCTCCGTCACAGAGCCCGTGGGCAAGCAGCTTAACGAGTACACGCCCGCTGAGATCCGCGCTGGCTACGGCCTCCTAAGCGAGCTACAGGCCCTCATCTGCCAGGTGCCTGACACTAGTACGGAATTGACGTTTATCTTTTTACCGAACTCGCAAGACAGCTACTCCGTGGTATTGGGCAGCGGTAAGAACCCTAGCTACATAACCGGCTACGAGGTAGCGGACGGCAGCGCCGAAGTACGTGTAAATGGTACGTTAGTGATGCCGGGCACCACGGTAGGCAGCGCCGGTCAGGTGCTGGAAGTGACCCGTACCATGGGCAGCCCAACGGTCACACTCACCGATAAATCCGCCGCTACCGTGTAATGAGAAAGCTCGTTTACTACGTACCCACGGCGGTGCATCGCGACGCGGACGTGCAGGCCTTTGTCACTGCTGCGGGTCTCACGAACGCCAGCCAGGCAGAAGCTATCAAAAATTTGGTCAGGGCGCTAAAGGAAGGCGGCATTTGGGAAAGCATGACGGCGCTTTACCCAATGGTCGGCGGCACAGCCCGAGCGCACACGCTCAACCTAAGAGATGTAACCGCTTATCCGCTCTACTTCAGTTCCCGCGCCTCACACAGCAGATTGGGCATGGAACTGCTGGAAAATGGCTACGCAGCTACCGGCCTAGCCGTGACCGACGTGAGCAACTCCCACCTCTCCTACTACCTACACAATCCGACCACTACGGCGAACGATGTGGTGATAGGATCTTACGGCAACGAGGTCGAATACTACATCCAGTCCCACAACGCCAAGGCGGAATCAGTGTATGCCACCGGCTTGGGCTACGCGGTTTCCAACGCGGTACCCCGTGGACTCCTGCTCGGCTCTTCCACTAATAGCGGTGCAGGCGGCAGGCTTTATTGGAACGCGACCCTAGTTGCGGTGCAACCAGCCTACTCAAAGGCAGCGGCGCCTATCTACATAGGTGCCCTGAACAACGGCGGGACAGCCACCAACGGCACCACGGCCACCTGTTCGCTAGCCAGCATCGGCACCTACCTCACGGCCGAACAAGTCTCCGCGTTCTACGCGGCGGTGCAAGACTACCAGGCAGCCCTGGGCCGGGCCGTGTAACCAAAGGCTTCAAGGGTAGCTAAAACAGCCCTTCTACTCCGCCATACATACGGAGATAGCCATCCGGCCCACGGGGTCACTGGCAAACAAAAATTGCCCCACCAACTAAGTGGCAAACAAGATAAATGCAAAGGACGTTGTCGTGAAATTCAACGACAAGGTCATCGGCTGCGTGCAATCGGCTAGCTTCAGCATCGACGTAGACATGGACGAGGCTACCTGCCAGGACTCCAATGGCGCAAAAGAATACACTGCTGGCCAGACCTCGTGGAAGGGTTCTATCGGTGCTTTGTACCGGGAGCTAACGGCAGCCGAGCAGGCAACCGGCGTATCGTTCGACGACGCATTCGACGCCATTGAGGCCGGCGCTCCTGTAACGCTGGTATTCTCCAAGAAAACCGGCGGCAGCCTCTACACCGGCACGGCCTTCGTGTCGAGCCTCAAGTGGGACCAGCCCGAAAAAGGCAACGTGACCTGGTCGGCAGACTTCCAGGGCTCGGGCGCGCTGGTGAAAACCGTTTAAGCACCCGCCAAAATCCAAGCAACCCAAGCAGCGCCCGTTGCTTGGGTTTCGCTTTTTTAGGCCATCCGATGCGCCATACATAGGATACGAAGCACCCCCAAAATAGCCTCAGTAACCCCATGAAGAACAACGCTTTCGGCACAATGGTAATCGGCGACAAAGCCCGACCCTACCACGTCAACGGCACCCGCCAGACCAAGATGTTCACCGACACGCTCGGTATCGAGCTAGACGAGTACTGGCGAAAAATGAGCGAGTTCGCTTCTGGCCTACCCATGACCAACTCGCTGCTGGCCATTACTTACGTGTGGTCAGCACTCTACGCGGGCGCCATTAAGGAATACCGCGCCTGCGACTTCACCTACGACGATGTGGTAGACTGGGTAGAGGATATGGAGGGCGACGAGGCAGCAGCTGAGTTCCTGAAACCCTTCCAAGCCTTGCAGGTGATCGTGGAGCAAAAAAAAAGCTAGCTGATTGGCTAGCCCAGCGGCACCCGCTACCTGAGGCCACCGGCACCGCGAGCACGTCAATCCATCCTCCCCAGGTATGGTTTGACGTGCTCTTCTTTGCGTTCGGGGAGATGGGCATAAGCCAAGAGGAGTTTTACGATTTGACCTGGGACGTGTGGGAGTACAAAGTGTGGCACTACCGCATCCAACTGGCCCGTAGGCAGGAACCCTTTCGTGACCTCCAGGCCCAGCTACACAACATGCTAGCGGAAAAGAACGAAAAGCTCCCTCCCCACGAAATCATGTGGCTACTTACCGATCGCTTTGCAGCCCACCCCAACCCGCAAGCGGAGTTAGGCGCAAGCAAAGCCCTCTGGGAGCGGCTCAAGGCGCAGGGTAGATTCTAAGCAAAAGGCTCACCAACTGCTGGTGGGCCTTTTTCATGCTCCATACCGCCGATTTCTACTGGTGCACAGCGCTATACATAAACCACGCATCGGCTCGGCCGACGAAAAAAGTAGACCGCTACTTTTTTGGATCTCTCCACCTTAAATGTCATATTCGGCGCTGACGACAGCGCCCTGGTTCGCGGCATCCAGAGTGCCATCACGCAACTAGGCAGCTACGCCCGTGCCGCGCAAGACGTAGCTAACCAGGCGGGCAATAGTTTAGACGATTTTGCCAGCCGCGCTGGGGCAGCCGGCCGTAAGGCTGCCAACGACCTGGCGGCGGGCTTCTCATCCGCCAACGGCCAACTCAAAGCTTCCTTCGATGCCCTCGACGCCCAGCAGAAGCAGCTAGAAGCTGGTTACGGCCGACTGGGCACAGCCATAAAATCAGCCGGTGCGGGCCTGACCACTTACGTCACTGTACCCCTACTGGCCGGTGGGGCTACTGCCGTCAAGACGTTCGCCGATTTTGAGAAGCTCCAGCTTGGCCTGGAAACCATCTCAAAGCAAGACCTGGCACTGAAAGGCATCACGGGGCTGGAAGCGGCAGCGAAAGCGGCTACGTTAGCCAAAGACCGCTTTGCTGAACTGGCTGAGGTAGCTAAGGCGCCAGGCATCGGGCTAGAACAGGCTGTGAAGGGCGACATTCGGCTGCGCTCAGTAGGCCTCAGCGCTGACCTAGCTAAGCGCTCGCTCGTGGAGTTTGCTAACGCCATCGCGAAGTCAGGCGGTGATGCAACCCAGCTCGACCAGCTCACTGTGCAGCTCGGACAACTCGGGGCCAGCGCCAAGCTCACTGCGGCCGACCTTAAGCCCATCCTGAACGCGGCGCCCTCGGTAGCTGTACAGCTTCAGAAGCTTTACGGCACAGTTAGCGCCTCGGAGATCCAGAAGCAACTCGCCGCGCAAGGCCAGAGTACGAAGGACTTCATCAATACGCTGGTCACGGAGCTAGCCAAGTCTGAGCGCGCCACAGGTGGCCTGGGCAATTCGTTCGATAACCTCGGCAACGCGGTGCAGGCCAGCCTGGCCATCGTTGGGGCCAGCCTCGCTAAGAGCCTCAACCTCCAAGCCGTAGTCGATAAGATTGCAAACGGCATTGAGTCGCTGGGCAACTCCTTCGCCAGCCTTTCGCCCACCACGCAAAAGGTCATTCTTGGCTTTGCCGGGGTGGCCGCAGCAGCCGGGCCTATTCTGGTCGCAGTAGGTGCCATTGTAGCAGCCATTCCTGCCGTTACCGCAGGCTTCTCCGCATTAGGTGTTACCTCGCTGGCTGCGCTTACCCCGCTGCTGCCTATTGCTGCTGCTGTAGCTGCTGCGGCCGTGCTGATTTACGAGAACTGGGACGCGCTGGTGAGCTACTTCAAGGGCCCCGGCGCGCAGGCTATTAACACGGTAGCAGAATCGTTTTCCGGTGTGCTTACGGCGGTTAAGAACGCCAGCGACGCCTATGACGAGCTAGCCTCTACGGTGAAGGGAGCGCTGGGTATTGTCGATTCAGCCACTAGCAAAAGCTCCGCCGCAGTAGACACCTCACTCGGCGGGCTCATATCGGCCACCGGCATCTTCAAGGCACTGTTTGAGGAACTGACCACCGGCATCTCGTCCATTGCCGACACGTTCTCCAACACGGTAAACTTCATTGGCGACCTGCTGCAAGGCAACTTCAAGAAGGCGCTGGAAGATGCGGGGGCCAACGTGGAATCACTCTCGCGGCCCCTGCGTAGCATGCTGGGGTTGGTGGAGAACATCAACAAGAAGAGTTTGGGTGACTTCTTGAGCACGGAGGGCGCACAGAAGCAATTATGGGCACCTGGTGGCGAAGGTGACTTTGGCAACATGGACTTCTTTGATGATAAGAGCGCCAAGCAGTCAGGTGAAACACTAGATAAGCTGAAGGAGAAGCTAAAGGGCCTGCGGGAGGAGTTGGGCAAGACCACCACCAACACGACGGAGTTTTTCAACCTGAAAAAGCAGTCCGCCGACCTTGACGCCTACATCAAAAAGATGGAGGATACGGGTAAAGCGGCCAAAAAAGCGGCCGATGCTATTGCAAAGGCATTCCAGGATGCGCAGAACAAGCTAGCCGGTATTGACTTCCGCGTGAACGTGGGTGCCGAGAGCCAGTTTGATGGGGCCACGGGCAAGGTAAAGGTGCTCTCTGACGCCATCGAAAAGCTATCCAGCCTCCCCGGCGGCAACGGCAGCGCCTACATGGTGAAGTTATTGGCCCAACTCGATACGGCCAAGGATGGCGTCACCAAACTATTGAACAGCATCAAGTTCAAGCCTTCGAACACAGCCATCGACTTCGACATCAACGGCGACACCATCGTCAAGATTCAGAAGGAGCTGACCGAAGCCAACTTAAAAGCCAAGGTGGAGTTTGAGTACGACCGCGACCCGGCCAAGTTTGCGGCGGCACTAGCGCAAAACCAGCAGGCAGCAATCCAGCAGCTAGCCGACAACAAGATTTCGGTTAGTACCAACGATACGACCAAGAACATCGCGGGTACCGCGCCTGCCCTGGCTAAAAATGCGTTCGATGCCAGCTCCCTCCAGACTTATACCCAGGCCATGAAGGAGTTGAACAGCACCCAGGGCGCGTTTGGCGCGGGCTTCAACGCGGCGGCCGAGAAGATGCAGGTAACATCGGCCCGGCTACGTGACCTCATCGCGCTTGGGCAGCAGGGCACACCTGCATTTGCTCAGCTCACGGCCGAGCTAAAGCAACTCAAGATGGCGGCCGATTGGAGCGACATCGTGAACTCGGCTGCCGATGGGCTCAAGGGGCTGCTCGTAGATGCTGCCACCACGGTAGCTGATAACCTGGCCGACATAGCGGTGGGTAATGCCAGCGCTGAAGATGGTTTCGCACAACTCTTTTCGGGCGTGCTTGCCTCGATTGGCGGCTTCTTGCAGCAACTCGGTGCCCAGCTCGTGACCTATGGCCTACTCAACCTGGCCTTCACCACGCTGGCCAGTAACCCCCTGACCGCGCCCGCAGCCATTGCCATTGGCCTAGCGGCCATCGCGGCCGGGGCCGTGTTCAAGGCCATCTCCAAGAAGGTATCGCCTAGCGCCGGGGCCAGCTCGGGTAGCTCCGGTGGAGCTAGTACGGGTGCCAGTTCGGGTTCCTCCGCCTCGGCCACCAAGAACAGTACTATTAGGGTTGAAGTCACTTTCGCCCCGGTCGAACTGCGGGCTGACGGCCCCACGCTACGCTCGGTGATGACAGTTGATGCATACCGTCTGGTGAATACCAAGTAAGCACTTGCGACACCTAAAGAAGCCCTTGTTTCCACCGAGAAGCAAGGGCTTTTTGCTGCGCCTTACCCAGCCATACATAGGTATAAAAAACCCTTACAGTATGGCAAAGACATTAGTACGCACCTATTGCGTGAACACCGCCAACGGCGATTTTGAGCAGCACAACCTCTACTACAACACGGGTATTCTACCGGCTGATTATACCGCTAGTCCCCTAACCAACGAGACGGTACTAGCCGCGACGTGCAGCGCCTACTCGATAGCGGACGGTACCGTGCTCGAAACCTACTGCGCCTTGGATAACAGCGGCAAGGGGGTGCGGCGCACCGTTACGTCCTCCGCAGCTTCCTTAAGTGCCTATGTACTAAACGACACCCCAGACGTAGCCTGTAACGGGGCGTGCGACCTACTCGTCACCTATCAGGGCAGCAGCCCCACCACAACGACCAAGACGGATGATGGCACTATCACCATCGAGGCAAGCACCAGCTACCCACCAGTAACCGTGTACATCGCGGGCCTGGGCAGCAATGGCTTCCCTACAACGACCACCGTTTTCAACAAGGGCTCCTTCCCAGAAACGGCCCAGTACGTTTACAAGAATGTACCAGCGGGCAGCTACTCGGCCATCCTACAGGACGCCGGCAACTGCTCACGCGCTACCGGCACCCTCGTGGTGGAGAAGGGCAACGCACCTGGGACGGGCGGCGTCGGGAATGCCAGCAACGCTAGGTGGTTCAAATATGAGCTGTTCTACGACTTCAGCAATGTGAACATCTTCACCCAGGCACCGAAGCTGCGCGGCTACGCATGGGACCCGAGCACCAAACAGGCCTACTACACGACGCCTTACGTCCCGGTATTTGGTAACTACTCCAACCATTTGGATTACCAGAAAGGCGAGATAGTGCAGCTCTACGAACGGCAGCTGTTCTTCACGGGCTTCAAGGGCTACTACATGGCCAAGTCTGATATGACCTTGGCCGCGTTCCCAGGTGGGGTACCCGCGCCTAGCAACACGGACTATTGGACTAGATTGGATCCACCGTACGGGGGCAACTTCGGCACGACGCGGTTCTTTGCCTCGTCTACGGTTCGTACGGAGTCCTTCAAGCAGGCCCCGACGCCACCGGACGCCAACACCTCGTATTTCTACAACGAGGGCGAGGTGATGCGCTATGACTGGACTGGTTTCTACCGCACCAAGAAGTACATGAACTCGCGCAGCTTCCCCAATGGCAAATTCCCCGAGCCCACGGTTGGTGCATCCAACGAGTACTGGGAGAAGGTGGAAGGGTATGATTTCTTCTACTTTGCGGCTGATGAACTCGACATCATCGACCAGTACATGATTGGCACGTTGAACCGCCGCGTGCGCTTCCATGCGTGGAACCCGGAGCAGCTGTACTTCACTCCGAGTACGTCGAATTACTTCTCGAACAAGGACAACGACTTCGTCATGTTCGACGACAGCACCCCCACGGTGGAAACTGGTCTAGGCGACCTGAAGGTAATCGACATCATCAAGAATGATGTTGATTACCAAGGTGCCGAGAACGGCAGCGTCTGGGTACAGGCCGAGACGCCTAGCCCACCCGTACGCTACCACCTGCGCAACGGGGTGCGACCGGGCTACGTGCAGGATAACCTGACCGGCATCTACGAAAACCTACACCCCGGCGCTTACGTGGTGGACATTTACGATGCCAAGGATAGGTACGTGAGCGCGGAGTTTACTATCGAAGACCACTATGGCCTACGCTGGCAACTCAAGTTTGACGACCCGCGCAACACCCCGCTGGAGCTGCGCATCTTCGAGCGCGATTGGCAAGGCGGCGTAACGGCTACCATCGGCACCGAGGCACCTGTGATGCACTACTGGGACGATGGCGACCCCACGGGTAAATCGCTCACCGACATCGCGGGTTCAGGACTGGACTTCAACGTCTACACCACCGTGGCCCAGGAGTTCGTGGACACGGCTACCCGCGACGACCGCAGCCACCGAGTCGATTATTACCGCAACGGCAACTTAGAATTTCGCGGCTACCTCAACCCCGGGTTATACCGGGAGAAGATGCTGGGCCCTGGCCAACCAGTCACGCTCACCGCCACCTGCGGGCTGGCCCAGCTCAGCGATACCAAGTGGGTAAACCACCTGCGTGAGCGCCAGGAGGCCCGCACCAATATGCTTTCAGTAGTCCTCAAGTGTCTGAGCTTTTGCGACCTCAACCTGCCGGTGTGGTGCGGCCTAAATCTGCGCGATAAGCTAATGGCAGCTTCGGCTGACCCACTCGCTGAGGCGTACATTCACCGCAACGTCTTCCACAAAAAAGACGGTAAGGTCATCGCCGACGAGGACATCATCGACTGCCGCACCGTGCTGGCCGGGGTACTGCGCGGCTTCAACGCCCACCTGACCCAAGCGGCGGGCTGCTGGAAAATCATCAGCCTCAGCGAGGTATACGACGAGTATGCCGTACGGGTGTGGTCGCCGGCGGGCGTACTGCAAACCGGCGTCGATACCACGCCCACGCCTGTGCGCATCCTACCACCCACCGATGCTACCGGGGCCAACGAACTCTACTGGATTGGAGCCAACCAAGACCGCACCACCGTGCCGCCTGCCATCTACGCCAAAGCTACCGTAGGGCTTCAACTGGAAAAGACCCTGCTACGCAACGGCGACTTCGTAGACTGGGACGCGGCTAACAAACGCCCGCTATATTGGACGGTGGAGGGCGCAACTACCACCATCACGCGGGCCAAGGGTGAAAAGGCAAAGGAATACGCGGTGCAATTCGCTGGCTATGGCCTCTTCCTAGTCCCCAGCGGCGGCCTGCTTTCGCCACCCGCGCCCCACCTGACCGGCCAGGACGAAGACAGCCTGGTGCTCAAGTTCAAAGCCAAGCTGGATCATACCACCACGAACCCGGCTGACCTAACAGCCACGCTCTATTTCCAAGTGGTATGCGACGGCCAAGACTATGGAAAGCCACTAGCGGCCGAGGTGAGTACCAAGGATAACTGGAAAGAGCAGACCCTGTACCTGCCTACGGGCTTGCCTGGGACTTCCGTGCGGATTCGGGTGCTACCACCCGTCGCAACTGACGCGGCCTCCACCAAGACGACCCTGCGCCTGAACAGCGTAGGATTAGCCATTCAACCCAACCTAGTTGATTGGACGGATACCACGACTGACTTTTTCGTAGCTACAAATCTGGTGGTGCAGACCGGCGTGGTGTTGGATGAGGTGGAATTAGTGGTCGCCGACCTGCCGCTGTTACCTGACGCAAATGGCGTGGCACGACCACCCAAGAAGATGGATGTTTACGCCTGGCGGCATGCTATTTCTCTTAGAGATTATAGTGCCACCACGCGCTGGTCGCGGCCGGGTTACCCAACTGGCGCGCCTTACCTCGACAACACGGCTCAAGACCGGATGGCTCTGTACCAGGTAGCGGCTACGGTGCTAACCGGCGAGGTGAAAGGCCCCGGCATCAACGTGATTCGGGCTGGGCAATTGCTCGACGCGCCGGCCGACGTAGAAGGCCGGTTCATTGTCCTGAACTGCTCCGTAAACGAGCGCCTGGGTACCGCCCGTATCACGGCCCGCAAGCTGGCCGACGGCTACTTCGGTGTGGTGATGCCCAACGTACCAAACCACGCTCGTGTCGCCAACAAGCACAGCAAAAAGGGCTACCGAATAAGCTTTACAAATGCCACCAAGGGCTACCGCGTAGCCCACAAGTAGCCCGAAAAAAGGCCGCTCGACCGAGCGGCCTTTTTAGGCCTTACGCAGAACCATACATAGTGAAGCCCCCAAAATATCGCGGCTTCTCTTCATGCCCATTACGCTCACCGAGTACAACATAAATGACCTAGACTCCCTACCCAACCGGGCAGACCTAGTCACTAAATTTCTGGAAGTAGCTGACGCAAACGGCAAGACGAACAACAAGGTCAGCTTTGTCGATTTTGCCCAAGAAATAATCAATAGCGCCCCAGGCGGCAACAACAGCAAGAGCCTCTACAAGACGGCGCGTACCTACGATACCACCGACCCCAACTACGTACCAGGCTTCCCGACACTAGTAGGGCTGAACGCCGACTTCCTGGCCGGGGGCGCGCTTTGCTGGGTGGAGTTCCCGCAGCCCAGCCGCGAGTACCGGCTTATGTACGACCCCAACGGCCCGGTGCGCGCCTACACCAGCGGCGAGTTCGTTGGACAGAAGCTCAACTACCGTTGGATAGAGAAGACAGAAGCCGACCAACTGATAGCCGGGTTTGCCGACTTCAATCCCTTTACCTCCGAATACAAGCAAGGCGACTCGGTGAAGTTCAAGCTCGCTGGCATCATCCGGCTGTTCTCGGCACGCCAGAAGCTCACGAAGTCCTCATGGCCTACCAACCTCATCCCCGAGCCAACGGGCTCCGCCACGGACGCGAATTGGACTGAAATCAGCGCCCAGTCCTCCCCCAACGACTCGACCGGCGGCCAGATAGCCTGCCGCTTCCGCTTCATCGCCGAGAGCCAGGTCGACCCCTACGGCGGCGATTCGCTTGAGGCCGTCACCTTGCGCAATAATAACCTCTACACCAACCGTACGGCCACCGTGGAACTTGGTCCTAATGCTGGCACCTACCGGGTGGTGTACGAGCCCACGAGCCCCGAGTTTTTCGCCTACGTGGACGGCTCCCTATCAGGCGGCAAGAACCCCTGTAAGTGGGCGCTGGTCGAGGAGGCCAAGCCGGCCGTTACCCCGTGGGTGGCCGGGCCGCAAAAGGCCAACAGCCTGGTGCTGTACAACGGAAATGTCTACCGAGTTAAAAGCGACATTACCAATGGCCAGTCCGCTCCCGCAGGCAATACGCAGTACTACCAGCCCATTGGCCAGGATGGCAACGCGGCTCAACTGGTAGGCGGCAATAGCTTTCAGGACGCGCAATTCTTCCAGGGCAACGGGGCCAGCATCACGTTGGACAGCGGCACCATCTTCGCAACTGCTGACAACGATGTGGCCAGCACTATCATCACGCCGGGCCAAGTGGCGCTCTACAGCAACGGCAACCGCCAAGGCCGCATCAGTGCCACCAACTCAGCGCTAGTTCTGGAGGGATCCAACGTGCAGGTAGCGCAAGACCCTACCCAGCCGCTGGGCGTGGCCACTAAAGGCTACGTGGACGCAGCTAATGCGTTAGCGAACGCGGATGCTGCCCGAGCAAACAGCCGCCTCGACACGCTAGTGGAAAACGCGCCCCAGGCACTCAACACGCTCAAGGAGATTTCTGACCAGCTCACAGCAGACGAGCAGGGAACCGCCGCCATCTTGGCCACCCAACAGCAGCACACCCAGCAACTCGCCGACGTGCTGACGCTCAGCACCACCCAGATAGCAACTGGTGCCAAGACGTTCACCCAACCGCTTACCATTGGCACAACTAGCGGCTCGAACTCGTTGAACGTGTGGTCTAACTCGTCGGATACCAATGTGTTTATCGCTAGCTTACTGGCACCAAATGTACGCGACAACGTCTTCCTTACCATTGGTAGCCAATCCGGTTCAAATGGGCAAAGCGCGCTGTTTGGTTTTAGCCGGGAAAACGGTATACCGGCTGCCTTCTTTACCAATTATGGTCGCCCAGCATCGGATTTCAAAATCCTCGGCACGAACGGCAATATTGGTATGGGTACCACCAGTCCTAGCGAACGCCTGGAGGTAAACGGCAACGTAAAGGCAACCAAGTTCATCGGTGATGGCTCACAGTTGGCCAACCTGCCGACAACGCCGGTGGAACAGAACCTAACGTCTAATTCTACCACCGCTGCCCCTTCTGTTGCAGCGGTGGTAGCATCCTACAGGAACAACCTCACTGCTATTAGTCGTGACGCAAACCAGACGCTGGACGCGCGTCAGGGAAAGGTGTTGGACGACAAAATAGCCGCCGTAAACAACAATATACGCCCTACAGTGGCCATCATGGACCCGTTCGCGCAGACCACGTTCCAGCAGGGTTACTACTACGTGTACAACGACATCCTGTGGCTGCGCACGGGTGCTACGGTGTCTGATAGCGCCAGCAATGTGCTCTACGTCGGGTCTCCCGGCTGGAAGGACACGCTGGGGTACAATATCTACGACGGCCTGATTAGCTACGGTGACCGCTCACTGAGCAATGACTCCCGCTGGGTGAAATACCAGGTGGGCGTGTCTAACCAACGGGCCATTAAGGGGCAGATCTGGTACCTGAACGGCAACGCATACCGCTACATCAACAACGTAAGTTCCATCGGCGTCGCTCAGATCATCTCTGGCCCTGACGAGTTTGCTAACCAAACGCTGTGGGAGAACGTCATCGGCGGCGGCGTGGTACCACAGAACCTCAAAAACATAGTCCGCAATGGCACATTCACCAATGGTGAATTGCAGGGCACACAGCCGCAAAACTCTGTAAGCAACGCCAAGTTCACCGACGCGAACTATAGGTACGAGTACACCTACGCCGCAGCCGACACAAACGGCACCCAATTCGTGTGGGTACGAACGCAAAAAGCCTAATCAAACCCAGCACTCTCTCGGCGTTCTCGTCGGCAGGGTGCTGGATTTAACCGGCTTTCCCAGCCCCATAAATAAGGGCAGATACTACGCGGGGTTCCTGCGCCAAAAACTGGTCGCATGACCCAGTGGAAATTAAAATAATCCGTGACACCTTCACCAAGGAAAGCACAATAGGCAAGCTATACCTTGATGGGCACTACTTCGCCAATACATTAGAAGACGTGGTGCGCCTGCGCGGCGTAAAGGTGCAAGACAAAACTGCTATCCCAGCCGGGCATTACCGCGTCATCTGGAACAAGAGCACCCGCTTCTCGCGCAAGGCGGGCCGCGATGTGTTCATGCCGCTGATTCTGGACATTCCCGGCTTTGCAGGTGTACACATCCACTCGGGCAATGGCCCGGCCGACACGGATGGCTGTGTTTTGGTGGGTTACGACAGGCACGTTAACAGCATTAGCCGTAGCCGCGACGCAATTGCTGCGCTCTACCCCCTAATTCAGGGGAGCAAAACCGCCATCTGGCTGACCATAAGCTAATGGAAAGACAATCCACGTTCTTCTCGCTCATTGGTTACTGCAACCCCAAAGACCTGCTGCTGACGGTTTTTGGCAAGTCTATAATCGTCAATCTCCTAGCCACTGTTCAGGTAGTCGCCGTGGCGGTAGCAGGCTTCATTTACAACGAGCCCGCCGCCATCGTGCTACTGCTGGCTTTCGCTACCGTTGACTTGGTGACTGGCACCATCAAGGCGGCCAAGCTCAAGACGCTCAGCAGCAACAAATGGCAGCGCACATTTTGGAAGGTGCTGGTGCAGTTGCTAGTGATTTGCGGCACCTACCAGTTGGGCAAGCTTGGTGGCGTACTGGGGTTTGCCTTTCAGTACATCCCCAACATTGCACTACTTTCCTTCATCTCGCGGGAGTTTCTCTCGATTATCGAAAACGTGAACATCATCGATTCGAGCATTATTCCGGACAAGTTCACGCAATACATACAGGGAATGTCGGACATCGACAAAACGCTGGCGGCCTACGCGAAGAAGCTCACCGGCTCCGGCACTGAGGGCACCCCCGTGCTCGAGATACCTACCGCTGTGACGGCGGAGGCTAAACCAATCGACCAACCTACCTGTGCAGATGAAGAAGCTTGCGGACCTACTGTTTAATAGCCAAGTATTCATGGTGCCCATCGCGGCACTCTATATTCTAGCTGGCGGCTGGACAGCTGCTTACGGCGAGTATTTTGGCTTACCCCACTATGGTTACTACGCGGTAGTAGGCCTTACACTTGGAGCCATAAGCGTGGCTTACATGGTAGTGAATTACCTCGCCCTAAAAAAGAGAAGCACTACCGATGCTTAGCCGTACTTGGTCTGTATTACTAGGACTGTTTTTGTCCATGTGCTTGCTTTCGCTTTGCTTAGTCAAATGTGACTACAGCCCCAGCCTCTCTCCAGGTAAAACGGCCGTATCGTGGCTCAAACCTGGAGCAAACGAGCCCATTCACGACACAGTGGCTACCACTAAGATTGTCGAGAAGGTGATCGTGCAGAGGCTCTACGTACCCCGTGTCGATACCGTGCGTGATACGTTGCGGATAGAAGTCCCTCATTATTACGTGCAGACGAGGTATATCAAGGTAGTCGCTAAGGCTGACTCAGCCGGGCTTACCATCGATTCACTAACGCTGCCCAATACTAAGAGTATCATTGCCTTTCACGATAAGAAGGGCACCGTGACGTTGGACGTGCAGAACAGTAATCCCTACTTCAAAACTGCCGATGTAAAAGGCTTTACCTACCATATTCCGATTCTATCGCGCCTGTCTTATGGCCCTTACGTGGGCGTTGGCATAGCCCCCAGCGGCACAGTTACGCCTGTTCTGGGTATTGGCGTGATGTTCAACATCGCGAAAAAACGTTGAGCCTATGTTGCGGTAGGCGTTGGAAAGAGGGCTCAATAAAAAAGCCAGTCCGATTAGGACTGGCTTTTGTCTTTAAGAGCAAGCAGATAAGCAGTTCTTGCGGCCACTGCTTCTTCTTGGGTGCGGTACAAGCCCACGTAGGTGCATTTGGCGTGGCCTACCTGGACTTGTACCCGATACCGGTTTCCCACTGGGTACACGCCCACGGGATGGCCTTGCGCAACGCGTTTGTTGTTGGCCACGTTGACGGCGTTTGTCACGTACCGCAAGTTGCTATAGTGGTTATCGTGCTGGTTTCGGTTTATGTGGTCAACGAATAGGCCTTCGGGACGAGGTTCCAGAAACGCTTCTGCCACCAGTAGGTGGGTGCGAATCATGCGGTACTTACCGTCCGCCCGTTTGACGCCGTAGGCGTAGTACTCCCGTATCCGCTGGGACACAAGCACTTTGCCGCTGGGCCCGATGGCCGTGCCGTCTGCGGCTATCCAGATGTTAGCGTACTTGTCCGAGCTGCGGTATTCAACTCCATTGATCGTGGTAGTGACCATGCTGCACACTCCACTGGTCGGTTTTATACACAGTTGGAGGTACATTATTTATATCGATAATGTACTCCTACTATAGCGTGAATGCACTATTTTCGCTACCAAACAGCTATCGTTTGCGGGGTCAAGAAGTAGAGGCTGCCACGGCATCTAATAAAATATTTATGCATCTATCTTCACATGGTATTCAACCCCTATCCACCATGTCAAAACGCGAACGCCGCTTCCTCGAGAAAATGACCGCCGACCTGCTCAAGCTCCACCTGCGCGGCGAGATAACCGATCTGACTCTTAGAGTCGCACAAGAGTCGGTTAGCTACTCGCACACCAAGCCGGGCGCGAAACCGGCTCAGTAGCTCGGTTGGGCTTCGATTGCCTCATGAACCACCTCTTATAAGAGTATTTCAAAAGTGTTTCGCTTTCATAGATTTGCACTACCTTCGTGAGAAGACACACGAACCTCTTATAAGAAATGGCCAAGGAAGTCACTTACACCAGTACATCCATCAGCAAAACCCACCTTGCCCTCATCAACGAGATGAAGCAGTACGTGGCTGATACCTACAACGTAAACGTAACCAGCCAGCAAATCAACGATTTTGCCATAGATCTGCTGAGAGCACAACGTGATAAGCTCAAGGAATTGGCCGACGCGCAGGTGGTAGACCCCGACGTGCGGGCCTATCTCAGGATGCAGGAAAAACTTCGAGCTGCCGGAAAGCTGCCCAAGTAATTAGTCGTCAACTACTTTAAAAGAAAATGCCCCATACTTCTTAAGAAGTATGGGGCATTTTCTTTTAAATCTTTTTGGAATTTCAAAAATAATATGCCATCTTTACATCATGAAAGCACAACTTTAAGGCTTTCTAGATCATCTGAGAGTTTAGGGTTTCATGGTAAACGCCTCCAACGGGGAGGTGCGGCACCCTATTGCCTTCACTTTACATCAATCGCAACCGTCGTTTTGGGGCTGACACCCCCAGTTTACACAATCCTCAATCGGAGGGCTGGCTGACTTTGACATCGTGGGTAATGGTTGACAATCTTGGTAATAGAGTTTACCAAGACCGAGTCCATAAAGAATACTTGATAAGTGTGGGCGCCCAATGCTCGAACATAAAACACCCACACCATCAAGCACTTAAGCATCTAGCATACGCCAGATGCCATCAACTTAATAGCTCCGTGAAAGGAGTGCATAAAGTTATGAACAACCTTGGAAAAGGAAGTAGCAATGCTACTAAAACGTCGGATACGATTCCGACAAACGTTCTCGCTACGCTGTCTGAGCCTGGAGGCTTCCAGTATGACGCTCGTGAGAAAGTCAGTTTGCCGTTGATGAAAAAGGGCCTTATTGTAGGTTCCTTGCTCGTCAACAATTCCGACTTTGTCAGCGAGGTTGGCGACAATGATGTGAGCCTAGTACTAAAGCAGCCAGGCTGGGCGAAGCCTCGTTTGGCTTGCTTCAGCTATGAGGGTTTTATCCAATGGATGGCTATCCATAAACTGGAATCAGTGCATGATGAGGGCTTTCTGGCAGCAGCCACAAAGCTGGTCTCTCCGGACTAGTCAAGCGCGCTACCCCGCAACAATGCGGGGCAGCGCCAAAGGCTGGCCTCAAAATCATGTAACCTCAATCCTGTTTATGACTAACCTATCTAAGGAACAGCCGCAATCAATACTAGATGTATTAATTGCGAAACCCCAGCAAGTCCTGACTCTTGCTGCCGTATACGTCGAGTATCTGAAACCCCAGACGGAGCCGGAAAAGCCCAGCCTAGATGGTGAGGCGGAAGATTACGACGACTACGAAGATTACGACGAACCCAGCTCAGGTTTGGCTAACTGGGTTGAGCCGGTAAAACCGTCTGCCTACGTGCCGGGTACCAACCCGAACCAGTTGCGGGAGCCTTTGGCTGACATGTTGCGGCTCACCGAGCGTGAAGCGGCCAACCTAGCGCTGAAGCTCTTCAAGGGCGTGCGGCCAGCTGACGAGCAGCATAACGAGCAGACGGAGCGCAAGCATATTTTCCGCACGCAAACCGCGAATGGCCTGCGCGAAAGCTTCGTTAACGGCATGAGCTTTTACTCGCGTGCCGACTTGATAAGCTATGCCAAGCGCATCTGCGCAACCTACGAGCCTTACGAGGTGCTGGGCGGGGTCAATGCCGCTTTTTTCCGCGAGGCGATGCACCAAGCCGGCTACGTTGACCGCAATACCGACGGGGTAGTGTTTTTTGCTCCATTCAAGACCAAATTCACTGAAAGTGTGCTGTGCTTTATGGGTATCGATAAGCAGCCCACCGCTGAGTTCCTGGACGTAGTGATGCGGCGCGTACCGGCTGCATCGGTCGACCCTGCTAAGGTGCCGCAAGCTTTTTACTACGGCAAGCGGCGTACCTCTTCAAAGGAGGAGCGCAATCAAGCGAAGCAGTCGAAGCAGGAGGAGTACAAGGAACATCTGGCGTGGCGTGCGGCCAATGCGGCGAAGGTTAAGTCCTATCGCCTGCTGCTCGACATGGGATTTGACCCGCTGGAGAAGGTAAACGGGCCACAAGTCGGGGCTCATCCGGTCTCCACGGATAATTCGCTTAGGGCCAGCGAAACGTTTGACGAGAACTTCTTTGATGACATAGAAGACGACATCGCCTAGTAATCAACCGAGACCGCGAGGTACGTGAAAAACACCTCCGGTTTCACATCGTTTTTCAATATGGAGAATCTGACTGACCCCGCGCTCATCTGGAAAGACCGCGAATGGGCCGATATGCCGGGCTTCGAGGGCCTGTACAAAATTTCCGACCACGGGGACGTATGGTGCTGCACTTCCTGCTGCCCGGCACTAACCCACGGTGACCGCAAGGGCGGGCTGACCGTACGCCTCATCCGCCAAGGCCGCATCTACTGGCCTACCATCCAGGACGCAGTGGCCAAAACCTTCGTAGCCAACCCCGACCCGATTAGCCTCACCTATGTTGGGCACCTGAACGGGCAGCGCAAAGACAACCGGGCCGCAAATCTCGTCTGGATGCGCAAGAACCAGCTCACGCTACAATTGCTTGAAAAGACGGCGGCGGGAAAGCTCGACCGCCCACACCGAGTGCATCTTGAGGCAGAAGATGTGCTGCGTATGCGGGAAATGCACGCAACAGGCGTAGACGTTGGCGTGCTGGCAATTGAGTTCAGCACGAGTAGCGCTAACGTGCGCAGCATCATCAAACGCGAGTCTTGGTGGCATCTGCCCGAAGATGCCAAATCAGGCCAAGTGCTAAGCATTTTTGGCAACGATGCTCCTAAATCGGAGGTGGCGTAGGCCAGTGCCTATTCAACGTTAGCTGGCGTCACTAGCAGTACCCGAGCGCATGGGCGCAAAATGCAGAAGGCCATCCCAAATCGGGGTGGCCTTTTTGCTTTAAGTGGAGGCTGGTCGAAGTGGCTCAGGTTCCTGGCTGCTCCGCGCCGGAGCCACCCCTCGAAATGTCTTCGCCGACAGCGTAAGGCGCAAGCTAACCTAGGCTGACAAAGCCCGTGGCAGCCAAGGTTGTCGCCCGCTAAGCGGGTGGCCGATGTGTCGACCGAAAGGTTCGTGGTCAAAAGCGGGGCTGAGTTGCCGGTAAGGCCAGCCAAGGTGAGCAAAAGCCCTTATTACACTAATGTTATGTATTATACAATTAGCTCGAAAATAATTGCAAGTAACTGGGCTTTAGGCAGGACAGAGGATCAATTGCATAGTATATAATTAAAACAACCGCAACCGCAAACATGGACAAGGTCAAAGGCCCAGGCCGCCCCAAGCAGTACGATACGAAGACGCTGATTCTCTCGATAACCATCCCGGCAAGCCTGCTCGAAGCCATCGATGCCACGCTACCCGAAGGCAAGAAACGCAGCCCGGCTATCGTAGCGTTGCTAGCACAGGCTCTGAACCACGACGTATCGGCTAAGTAATGACGACGGCCTACTTCACCCTCAAGCAGGAGCTACTGCGGCCCAAACTTGAAGAGTTGCTGCCTAACCCCGACCACGTCAGCAAGGCCATGCTTTTTGCCCAGTGGTTGCGGCCAGTGTATGGGATGCGAAAGGATTTCTTGCCCGATGGCTACTACAACGTGGAAGCCAAGCGGCTGGAAAAGCTATTCGGCCGCGATTACGCCGACCTGCGTAACGCCCTACTCGGCTCAAATGGCATAGCCGATGTGTACAACAACGGCATGTATTTCAGTGCGAAGACTAAGAACAGCAGCAATCAACTGATAAAATCGAAGGATAATTACGCGATGGCTTACAAGCTTAAAGAAGAATACCTGACGCAGTGTGATACGCTGCTGGCCGAGGTCAAAGTACCCCACGCCGACAAGGTAGCTAAGTACATAAAAAAAGACCTCGACAAGCGGACTCAGGAATTCGATGCTCGGTGTAAGCGTCTGGCCCTAACCCAGATGACGCGGCGCATCTGCCGCAACCTCGACAACGAGCGGGCATGGCAGGACGCCAGCGTACTTGAGCAGCGAGGCCAGGTATTCATAAACCGCGGTAAGCAAGTGCAATTGGCCACGCTCGTCAATCGGCTCGACTGGCTGGTAGAGGGGAACTTCTACGGCAATAGCCAAGATGATAACGGCCGCAAGCACGACCCACTTACCAATTCGTGGGAGCTTATCAAACGCTACATGCGCATTGATGGCAAGCCAGTGGTAGAGATGGACTTCTCGAACAGCCAGTACTATTTTCTAGCCTTGCTTATCAAGTACCCTACCGAGTGCTACGCCGTCCTTACCGAGCAAGCCAAAGACGATAAGGACGCCGTGCGCGAGGTACTGATGACCATGCGCGAGCTGCACGACGCCGAGCCGGTCGTGCAGGAGTTCTGCCGTCAGGCCTTAGCCGGTACCCTCTACGAATGGGCCGCAGCCCAGAGCAATTCCACCCGCGACAGCATCAAGCGGCATTTCCAAGCTGCTTTCATGTCAGAAACCAGCGAATGCTTAGTGGCTAAGCGGAAGCTGAAATTCATCAAGCCTCTGCTCGACGTGCTAGGCAAGCTGAACGGCCCCAGCGAAGAGGATAACGCCTACTGGTATAAAGTGGCCGAGGCCAACGAGGACTTGTCGTACAAGCTGCGCAAGAAAATGCGCGAGTCAGTCTATAAGCCCATGAAACGCAACTATGTAAGTCAATTGCTACAGCGATTCGAGAGCCGCATGATAGTCGATAGAATCTCGATGGCTGCGGTGGACTACTGTGCCGACCCCTTCCAGTCGGTGCACGATTCCTTCCTGTCCAGCGCGGCCGACCAGGCTACGCTCAAGGAATTGACGGAACTGAAGTTTGACGAGTTGGGCATCTTGGCCGAAGACCAGCCCAAAATTAAGACCAAGCAGTTCGAGCCCGGCTACGTGTTCGACGCCACGACAGAGGAGCTGGCCAACGTGCCCAAACACTACGTGACCCAAGAAGAGGCTCGGGTGCTTATAAAGGACCTTCAGCACAAGGTGCAGGCTTAATTACACTAATGTTCTGTATTATACAATTAGCATTGGTAATAGCTTGACTAATCGATGATTGTATCATACAAAAGCTATTAAACAAGCCTATTCAAATGAAAACAACCAACACACTCGCTCATATGCTGGTCAACGCTCAAAAGTGCTTAGTAGCCGTGCACAGCCATCCGGTAGCCAATAAGGAACGGGCTGATTTCCAGTTGGAGGCTGCTTACCATGTGGTGCATACGCTGGTTGAACAACTGCCCACCGAAGAACCCTATGGGTTTGTACTCAATGGCGAGTTTCATGATATGAGCGAAGACGATGACGACCACTATCTGGGGATTTAAACCCTAAACCAACATGATGAAAGACCCACGCCTAGAACAGTTTGAAAGCTTTGATGATGCTGATAACTGGGCAGCCAACCTGCCGATACCACCGTGCCCCGAGCCCAAGCCAGAACCCAAAGAAGAGAAAATCGACCCACGAGTGAAGCGCATGACGCAGGAGCAGTTCGACCTCTACGAGAAGGTCAAGCACATCCCCGAGAAGCGCGTTAGGATGCTGTTGCGGCCAGCGGAGACCTTGGCCGCATACAAAGCCTATCTGGCCCAAAAGGCCCAAAAAGAAATAGGCTCACTGGATGAAACGGCCGCTTAGCACCCCACTTGACCAAAAGACCCAGAAAACGGTTTGCTTTCAAACCACAACGCAACAAGTATTTGAAATAGTGGCAGTTAATTGTAGACAAGCCTGGTTTAACACGCTATAATTGCATCACCAATCAATTACTCAGCCTGCCTAACCAGCAGGCTGAGTAATCGGGAGGCTAACCTAAAAGAATAGGCCTTACGAGTCCTAGCCCTCAGTATCATGTCAAGTTCAAACTACGGCCACAATCATTATTTCTTCAAAGGCAAACAAATGACCTTAAGAAAAATAGTTGGCTTAATTCACCCTAACGCCACTGAAACGGATGCGGGTAAATATTATACCCGGTATTTCCAGCGTATGGCCCGCGGCCTTTCATTAGATGAGGCGTTTGCCTTAGGCACTGGGCCGCTTCAGTCGCGCCCGCGGCTTGCTAAAAAAGAGGCAACGCCTCCCACCCAGCCATTAGTACCTACCTTACCCGTGGCACCAGAACCAGTTGAGGAAATTGAAATCCCAGAGGTAGAAGAAGTGCTTGAAGCAGAGCAGGAGCAATCCGAATACGAGCGAGCCCTGGCCTACGCTAGCACCGTGCAAGTTTGCTTCCGTAAGTACCAAGGCGCGTCGTTGGCGGGTGTGCTAGAAACGGAGCCGTCTTACATCGAATGGATGCGCCGTAAGCTCATTGACAATGCAGACGAGAAGGGTCTGAAAACGCTATACGGCATCAATAAGCTGTACAACGATTACCCCACCGTGCAGGCCTACATTGAGCGGGCTACGGAAGAGTATTTAACCAAACTAAACGCTAGCTGTACGGTACCAGCATCCACCACCTTAGGAGACAATAAAAAGCTGCAAGGCTTATTAATAATTGACAACTCGCAATTGTCGGCAACCACTGTCAAAGAGGCAACTGAGCTTGAATCGCCTACCCTAAATTTGGACGGTTACTCATTCCAGGAGTTGGAAGAAATGCAGGCTTTGCTAGCTGAGGAAAAGGAAGCACTGCGGGAAGAGCAGTCGGCGCTAGACAAGCGCCGGCCAGTCATCACCAAACGGCTGTTATCGGTGCACCAAGAAGCACAGCAAATAGAGGAAAAGTTGGCGGCGCTACGCCCTAAAGCTCCTGCCGTATCCGACCACGCTCTTGTTCGGTATCTCGAACGCGTTATGGGCATGGACGTGGACAAACTACGCGATGCCGTTGTGGGTGGCGAAAACTGCAAATGGTTGTTCGACTACCAGACCCATGGTGCTGGTCGGTACGTGGTCGGCGATACGCACCGGGTTTGCATTCAGAATAACACGGTTGTTACGGTGATACCTCGCTAAGTACACGTTGAAACAAAAAAAGCCACACGCAAAACGTGTGGCTTTTCGAATGTAATCCAATGTCCTTGTTACTAATTATACCGCACCCCTGCGCGAAAGTCCTGGCAAGCACCTCACCGAATACAGCGTGGCAGACCACCTCAAGGCTCCCCTACCCGCCCATGCCTAATGTAGCCGTGGCCGACGGCATACTTCATGGCGTAACGACCACACAGGCCTTTTACAATGGCCAACTGCGTCTTACAGCAACCTGGTATTGGCGCACATAATCTAAAGTTGTTGATTACGGGCGGTGACTTTATCAAAGTTGACCGGCTCAAGGCGAATTTTACTACTGATTCACTGAGCTTTATGCCCCATGCTCACGTGGGCAACTCGTACTAATCTGGCTAGCTTTCCGCACTATTCACTAAGGGGATATACGCAAAAAAAACGTATAGCTCAAACTCGTATCAGCCTCATTACTACGAAAAACGGCCAGGGGGCCTCATTTTCAGGCTATGTCGAGAAATTCTAAAGTTTTCATTTGGAAGAACAAAACATGGGAACGTATTTGCCGAGGCAATTCATGCAGGGGAAACGTCCCCTCTCCCCCTAATCGAGGGGCAACGCTTGACATGAGTGCAAAAAAAGAGGGGGGCCAGCATCCGTTTGAACGCTGGCTCCCCCTGCTGAATTTGGTGGTTAATTTGGTCCGTATCTTCCACGACTGGTCCAAGTAAATCACCCATTGTTCCACCTGAGTCCCCCGCCTTGCAGGGCGGGGGCTCTTTATGTGAAGTGGGCGAAAGGTAGAAGGCAGATAGCAGAAACTACGCAAATTCTGGGTACAATTAAGATTATTCGTGGTAAAGTAATATTAATTCGGCAGCCCGAATGTGTTAAGACGCCAATAGGCTCTTAGACCCATTTGCGGGCAGCGGCAGCATCCTCCATATAGCAGGGAGTAACCTGCGGTGAGGTGCTACCAGCTCAGCACGCAAGCCCATATCAGCTTTTGCTGATGGTTTAAGAAGTGCTAGGTCAGAAAATATTTTGGCTTTAATACCGCTCAGGGCAGGACTAATTTGCACTGCGACAGTATACTACCTGAAGCTGATGTTTTCAAGCCGTTGGTTCGTTTCATAAGGAAGCCCCTCACACTCGTTAGCGGAGTGTGAGGGGCTTTTTTGTGAAACAGCCTGAGCTAGCTTCGGAACACGAAGCCGTCGTCGCACCACACGTCACCTGAGAGCATGATGTCGCGGCCCATCGACTTGAAATCTATGTAATTGACAACGCTCTTGGGTATCTCGTCCTTGCTGTGGCATTCCCAGAAAGTGGTTTCAGCGTAGTCTTCCATCACCTTTTCGTCGTCATGGTGGTAGCCCTCGCCATAGCGGCCCAAGTATCGGCCTTCGAATTGGTTAGCGTCGTCGCCATTGTTAATGAACAACTCGTAGGCTTCACGCCGCTCATCATCCATCTCAGCCACGGCTTCAATCCAAGCATAAACGACGTTGAAATCCATCGACTCGGAGTAGAGGCGTTCGGGGAAGTTCTCGTAATCATGCGCCGCCCATTCCTCGCGCTGTTGGCCGAAGGGCAACGGGTAAAGCTTATCGTAAGTCTTGAGCATGGCCTGCACATCGGCCAGTAGCTCAGCGGCATCATCGTAGTCGCAAAACGCAAACCAACGGCCCAGCAAGTCGCCGTTATTGTAGTCACTCAGCGAGGCCACGTACACGCGCGGGGTCGTATCTTCGGGTAATTCTTCTTGGCTTTTCACGGGTTGGGATGGGTTGTTTAGAGGCCACTAGCTTTGCAGAGCCGGTGGCCTCATTTATTATTCGCAAAGAGTCAGCGTGACCACAGTGCCCAGTAACTGGTCGTGGTCGGCCTCAGGGTCGAGTTGTACGCCGGTCAGGCGCGTGAACTCGGCCATTGCTAGGGTATTGATTTTGCCCTCAGCGTCGAACACCGAGTAGATGCCGTAGCCGTGGCCGCAGGCCAGCACGTCTACCAGCGTGGGGCAACACTTGAGCAACTCGGCTATCCGATGGAGTTTGGGCGTGATGGTGCCGCCGGTCACTACGGCGGCGAACTGGGGCGAGCATGCCTTCATGGGCTGCTTGCCGGGAACGAACAAGGTGATTCTCACGGGTTGGGCACTGAGAGAGCCCTTGGCAGTTGCAGCTACCAAGGGCTCCGGTTGCAGATTAAGCTTCGTTCTCAGGCTGTTCCAATTTGGCCTTCAATGCCTCGAAGGCTTTCAAATCCTTGGCACGCTGCTTCTCGCTGGCGCCAGCAACCAGCTTCTTCAGGAAAGCCTCCATATTCCCGGCCTCAGCCAAGCAATCGAGCGCGGCAGCCAGAATGGTCTGGTTGCTCACGTTCAGCTTACGCGTTTCCTTGATGTTGTTCTTGAAGGCATTGAGGCGTTCCAAGTCGGCTTTGTCGATGGCAGTTTGCGAGTAGCCGCGCTCACGTTTCTTCGCTTCCTCGGTGCTGGCAACTTCAGCGGCTTCTTCAGTAGTAACCTCGCTGGTGACTTCTACCACTTGTTCGATTGTAGGTTCGGCAGCTGCTGCTTCAATGGCAGCTGCGGGCTGGTTCTTCTTGGCTTTGGTGGCCATATTAGTTGGTGTCAGCAGGGATGATTTTGCTTGCTTGACGATGTAAAGGTGCGCGGCATTCGCGGCACCACTACTATTATTGATGGTATTTTACTAAAAATTTTAGCGTAAGATTGCGACCTTTTTTGCGGCCTCATTAAGACTCAAATAAGAAGACCGGACTGCTGAGCAAGCGTACTAGCTTAACCGCCTAGCTGGCCTCGATACGAGTCAGTTATAGCGTGCCGGTGGGCCTGCGCCGCCATGGTGGCAGCGGCCCTTGCCTAGGGTATCAAATTATTCCTTGCTTTGCACCTTACTTTCGTCTCATCAATAGTGGCAGTATGACTAGACACCTTAAACTAAAGACTATAACACGTCTCATAGCAACAGCCAAAGGATTAGCTGACCGCACGGCAGGCGATGCTGATTTTATTGCTTGGCGAGAAGCCACTAGGTTAGCCTTATCTAAAATTTATGGCACCGACTCTTTACAGTATGATGCCTTTGCCAAAAAAGCATTTACCGTTACTGGGTTAATGCGCAACGCACACGAGGCTGATAAAGCACGCCGACGCCTTGCCGTATACAACCGCGACTTAGAAGTTTCTATAAAGGCGCTAGAAGAGTATTTGGAAGAAGTCAAAGAAGAAGACCCATTCGAATCCATGGGTATGACACTTGTTGAAGAAAGCCCCGAAGCAGTCCCTATGCCCCAAACATTTAAAAAAGTATTTATCAGCCACGCCAGTGCTAATAAAAACATTGTAGGCGAGTTGATTGAAATACTGAAGCAGGTCGGCCTGCGGCACGGGCAGATATTCTGCACGTCGTTCCCGGAGTACAGCATACCGCTTGGAGTGAATTACCTCGACTGGTTGAAGAAAGAACTCACCGAGAACTCGCTGGTGATTTTCGTGCTCAGCCACGAGTTTTACACAAGCCCGGTCTGTTTATCCGAGATGGGTGCCACCTGGGCGCTATCGAAGGAGCACGTACCCATCTTCGTGCCGCCGTTCACTTACGATGAGAGCAAAGGCCCCTTCCCGCTATCGCAGGGTATGATTGTGACTGAGAAGTTTAAATACAACGAACTGGCCAACATGGTCGAGCGGCTGTTTGAGCTGCCGGCCCGTGGGGGTGATTGGGAGCGTAGCCGTGATACTATCATCACTCGCATTGAGGGCTGTGTTCACACTGGAATCGAAGCTAAAAGGGCAAAAGAACAAGCTGATGCAGAAGAGCGAGCTAGACCTTTTAAGGAGTTAAGCGAGATGATGCGAAAAAATGAAGCAAAACTGGCTTCGCAGGGTAGAACTCAGCAGCCAGGCATTCAACCATCGCGCCATTAAGTATCTAATAATGGTGAGCAATACTTTTTTTTTAAACGAGCTCAAATGGGTTCCTACATGAAGACATGACTGCTGAAGAAGCTAATAGCTACCCTAGCAGTCAGGCCTCACCTAGCGAGCCAAAAGACTAGTAGAATCGCAAATCAGCTACCGAATGCTTTGCCCATCTCCCCTGCTGCATTGCGGTTCACATCCGCGTACTGTAGCAGTTGCTCTAAGTTAGCGTGGCCTACCCAGCCCCTAAGCACCGCTACTGACACTCCTGATTCCAACGCGATATTGATGAAAGTCCGCCGGGCCGTGTGGGTAGTGACCAACTGCCACTTCTGCACCACCTCGGCCCGGCGCTCGGCACCCGACCACCGCACCCGTTCAACTACCTCGCGCATCGACGGCAACAGCTGTAGTAAAGTCTTAAGGTGCTCGTTGTACTTCTGAATGGACACCTTCTTGATGCGCCGCTGGTACTTCTCCAGAATCGCCGCCGATAGTGGGTTAAGCGGAATCGTTACCCCCTCCCCTGTCTTCTGCGTCTCGATGTGCACATGGTTATTGCGCACATGCGACGGGCCAAGGCGAACCAGGTCAGAGTAGCGCAGGCCGGTTGAGCAACCCAGCACGAATAAGTCGCGCACGTATCCCACGCCAGGCATCCCTTCTATCTCCATTGACCATAGCGTATGCAGTTCCTCCTTTGATAAGGCTATCACGGTACGGGCGGTCACTTTCTTCTTATCGGAGAGGATGAATTTCTTGTACTTAATGTGCGGCATCAGGCCGTCATCGTCAAGTTGATTCAGCACTCGTTTCAGACTTTTGACTGCCTTACCGACCGAAGCATTGAGGTAGTTCTTCTGCCCTATCAGGTAGGCCTGGAATCGCGTGAGGAGTGCCTTGTCAAAGTCCACTAGCAGTAGCACCCGCTTTTCGTGAGCCTGAAAAGCTTCGACATTAGCGTACAGCCCGTAAAAGGTCTTCATCGTGTTGTAAGCAAACACACCTCCGGTGGGAGGAATAGTAGCTGTGCGGTCTTCTCTTCGCAGTTTCTTATTCCGCGCCCTGATTTGCGCGTAGCTATACCCGCCGTTCTTACTCTGAATGAATTGGTCAAGGTAGTATAGGAAAGAGCACTCAATAGTAGCAGGCATTGCCGTAGGTGGCGTCACTGGTTCTGCCACTAAATCAATCGCTTGTTGCTTACGCACCTTATAGGCTTCCCGTACCAACGATACGGTTGGGTCAGTACCCTGTTTGCTGAGGCCCTCAGCAATGGCTTGCAACTCGGACGAGATGCGAGCAATAGCCGCATTAATCGTGGCTGCGTCGGGACAAGCTGCTTTGGCTTGGCCTGTACCTTCATTCCAGAGGTTCGGTTCTAGAAAGCACCCCGTGGTTACCCCAAACCACTCCCGACGATGGCTGTATTTTACCCCCACAGGCTGCGAGGTTTTCTTCACGTTGGCGATGCGTAAATACGCACTAGTCGTTGCCATAAAATTCTGTTGCTAAGCGAGTTGGATAGATTACTCGCGAGTATAGACAATAGAATCTTCCCGTGGAACAAACATGACAAATCGTCTCTCTATCAGTCCCTTCCGAGCGCGGTACAGTCTTTTCAAGTCTGTACCGTCAGCACTAGTTCAAATTTTTATTCTTCTTTCGCTTGTTAAAAATTTGTGAGGAAAACTTGCATTTAAGCGAAATTATCGTACTTTTGTACCACCAATAGCGAAAAAACGGTCCGTTCGTCTAGGGGTTAGGACAGTAGATTTTCATTCTACCAACAGGGGTTCGATTCCCCTACGGACTACTTGCGATGGCCTTCTCGATACCGAGGAGGCCATTTTTGTTTCTAGGGGCTCGGTGAGGGAATGCCTGGGCCGAGCGGCAGGCTATGCTTGCTGCCGGCACCCGGTTTTTCTCTTGCGCAGCGGCTGTCGCCAGCCGCTGGTGCGTATTCAAGCACTCCTTACTTAAGCGGCCGTTACCAGAATTTGCGGCTCACCAGCCAATTACGCACGCGCGATGAACGCCACCGAACAACAAGAACGGGCCTACCTTGAAGAAATAAAGGAGCAGCTGGCGCTGGCCATCCGGCGCGGCGACGAGGCCGTGAAGCAATTCTCGGCCGAGCTGCGCCAGAAAAAAGAGTACATCCACGAGCACCAGTCCAGCATGGACGACGCCGACATGGTGGCCGCCGACCAGTCCATCAACCGCATGGCCTTCACCGGCGAGGCCGCCGTGGCCCGCAAGCGCCGCCTGCTCAAGCTAAGCCAGTCGCCCTACTTTGGCCGCCTCGACTTTACCCCGCTGGGCAAGGCCAAGGCGGCGGTGTACATCGGCGTGCACTCTTTCATAGACGAGCAGCGCCAAAACCTGATTTACGACTGGCGGGCACCCATCTCCTCGCTGTTCTACGACTACGAGCTGGGCGAAGCGGCCTACGACACGCCTTCCGGCCCGATTACGGGCGAAATCGACCTCAAGCGCCAGTACAAGATTCGCGACGGCCAGCTGGATTTCATGCTCGAAAACGACGTCAACATCCACGACGACGTGCTCCAGCGGGAGCTGGCCAAGTCGGCCGACGATAAGATGAAGCACATCGTGGCCACCATTCAGCGCGACCAGAACGCGGTGATTCGCAACGAAACAGCTTCGGTCATGGTAATCCAGGGCGTGGCGGGCTCGGGCAAAACGTCGATTGCGCTGCACCGCATCGCCTTTTTGCTCTACCGCTACCGCGACACCATCGCGGCCAAGGACGTGCTCATCATCTCGCCCAACAAGGTCTTTGCCGACTACATCTCCAACGTCTTGCCCGAGCTGGGCGAGGAGCATATTCCGGAGCTGGGCATGGAGGAGCTGGCCGCCGATTTGCTCAGCCACCAGTACCGCTTCCAGACCTTTTTTGAGCAGGTAGCCGCCCTGCTCAACAACCCCGACCCCGCGTTTTTCGAACGCATCCGGTTCAAGTCGTCGGGCGAGTTTCTCAGCAAGCTGAATCAGTACTTGCTCTACGTGGAGAATAACTACTTCACGGGCAACGACCTACGGTTTGGGCGGCTCGTGGTGCCGCTGGCCTTTATCCAGAGCCGGTTTAAGGCCTACCACCGGGTGCCGCTGCTCAAGCGCGCCCCGCTGGTGGCCCAGGATGTGCGCACCTACGTGCGCGACGCCACCCAGCGCAAGCTCACGGGCCAGGAGAAAAGCCTTATCGGCGAAACCGTGCCGCGCATGTTCAAATTCACGCAGGTGCTGGACTTCTACCGGGACTTTTACCGCTGGCTGGGCCGGCCCGAGCTGTGCCGCGTCGAGCCGGGCCAGGCCCTGGAATATGCCGACGTCTTTGCCCTCATCTACCTGCGCCTGCGGCTGGAGGGCCTGGCTACCTACGAGCACGTTAAGCACCTGGTGATAGATGAGATGCAGGACTACACGCCCGTACACTACGCCGTGCTGGCCCGCCTGTTTACGTGCCGCAAAACCATCTTGGGCGATGTTAATCAGTCGGTTAACCCCTACAGCGCGACTTCGGCCGAAACTATTGAGCGCGTTTTTCCGCAGGCCGAAGTCGTGAAGCTAAACCGCAGCTACCGCTCTACTCTGGAAATTACTGCTTTCGCCCAACGCATCACCCCTAATCCTGACCTGCTGCCGCTGGAGCGGCACGGCCGCGAGCCGCAGCTGCTACGCTGCGGCGGCCCCGCCGAGGAACTGCTGGCCATTCAGCAACTAGTAGCCACCTTCCAACGCAGTGGTTATCAGTCGCTGGGCATTATTTGCAAAACGCTACGGCAGGCGGCGCAGGTGCACGAGGCGCTGCAAGGCCCCGGCGTACAGCTGCTCACGGCGGAGTCTACGACCTTCAAGGAGGGCGTCATCATCACCACCGCCTACCTGGCCAAAGGTCTTGAATTTGACGAGGTTATCGTGCCTTTCGCCTCCGCCCGCACATATAAGACAGAAGTGGATAAGGGCATGCTGTACGTGGCCTGCACCCGCGCCATGCACCAGCTCACGCTGACGTATGCCGGGGAGCTTACCGCTTTCGTAGCGCCGCCCGCCCAGCGGGGCACCGAATAAGCAGGAGCTAAAAATGAAGAGTGGGTGAAGAAAATTCGGCTGAAAGGAGTAGGAAGCCGTATGAGGTAGCGCTTAGTTACTAGCTCACACACTCACTACCTAGCTCATGAAACAGCATTTCTTCTACTTCATCGGCTGTTCGCTCGCCCTGGGGGCCTGCTCGCAGAAGGGAGATGAGGCCACGCCCGGTATCATTACCACGGCCCCCGTCGAAACTGTGGCCCCCAACACCGCCTACCCCCCCGCCTTTGCGGGCCAAACCCGGATAGGCGGGGTTACGACGCCCACCAGCAGCTACCGGTCCACGGTCGTCACCTCCGGCCTGACCAGCCCGTGGGGCGTGGTGAGCCTGCCCGATGGCCGCCTGCTGGTGACCGAAAAGGCGGGCCAGCTGCGCATCGTAACGGCGGCGGGCGTGGTGAGCGCGCCCATCACGGGCCTGCCGGCGGTGAATGCCGCCGGGCAGGGCGGGCTGCTGGGCCTGTGCCTCGACCCCGACTTTGCCACCAACCGGCTGGTCTACTGGTCGTTTGCAGAAGCCCGCCCGGGCGGCAATCTCACGGCCATCGGCAAGGGCCGGCTGGCTACCGATGAGCGCACCATTGAAGGTGCCACCGTTATCTACCGGGCCGAGCCCGCTTACGCGGGCACGCTGCACTACGGCGGCCGGGTAGTGTTTGACCGCACCGGCAACCTGGTGGTGAGCACCGGCGAGCGGTCGGACCTGGCCACGCGGCCCCAGGCGCAGGTCGTTTCGTCGGGCCTGGGCAAGGTTATCCGCCTCACCAAAACGGGCCAGCCGGCGCCCGGCAACCCCACCTTTACGCAAGCGGGCGCGCTGCCTGAGTTGTACTCCATTGGCCACCGCAACCCGCAGGGGCTGGCCATCCACCCCACCACGGGCGAGGTATGGCAAAGCGAGCACGGCCCCCGCGGGGGCGATGAGGTAAACCGCCTGCGGGCGGGGGCCAACTATGGCTGGCCCACCATCACGTACGGCATCGAGTACGGCGGCCAGCCCATCGGGGCGCCCATCCAGCAGAGCCAGGGCCTGGAGCAGCCCGTGTACTACTGGGACCCGGTGGTGTCGCCCAGCGGCATGACGTTTTACGCGGGCAACCGCATTGCCGAGTGGCAAAACAACCTTTTCCTGGCGGCGCTCAGCGGCCAGCACATCGTGCGCCTGGTGCTTGCTGATAACCGGGTGGTAGGCGAGGAAAGGCTGCTGGCCAGCGAAGGCCAGCGCTTCCGCGACATCACCCAGGGGCCGGATGGGGCCTTGTACACCGTCACCGACCAGGGCCGCCTGTACCGCATCGACCGGCCGTAAGCGGCCCGCTGGCAATTTCTTGTTCCCGGCCGGAGTAGTTCATCCTATTGGATGCAAACTGCTCCGGCCGTGTGCGTTTGTGTGGTAGTGGCGGCTATCCGGCACCAGGCCCTCTACCAGCGCCAGGGCCGCCTACAACGCGTTTGCCTGCCGCCAGGGTTTTGGTCTTTTGGGCCGGTAGCCGCCGGCCTTTTACTTTGGGGGCGCCTGGCTGGCCCCGGCCCATTTATTATGCACCCCCTGCGCGCGTACCTCCACCGCTTTGTACCCCAGCTTACGGATGCCGACTGGCAGCCGCTGGCCGAGGCGCTGCGCCCGCGCCACCTGGCGCGCGGGGAGCACTTCGTGCAGGCGGGCGAGTACCTGCCCGTGCTGGCGCTGCTGCTCACGGGCACCTGCCGGCTCTATTACCCCCGCCCCAACGGGGAGGAGCGCACCACGTACTTTTTCTTCGAAAACCACCTGCTCGGGGATTACACCAGCTGCCTGACCGGCCAGCCCAGCCAGTTCAGCATTCAGGCCCTGGCCGATACGGAGCTGGTGGTTTTCGACTACGCCCTGCTGCGCCGGCTCTACGAGCAGCGGCCGGTGTACGAGCGCTTCGGCCGCATCCTGGCCGAATACCACCTGATTGGCACCGATGCCCGGATGGTCGAGCTGCTGCTGCTTTCGCCCGAGGAGCGCTACCGGGCGCTGCTGGCCAGCGGCAAAACCAAGATTCTCGAACGCATTCCGCAGCACCTGGTGGCTAATTACTTGGGCATCACGCCCGTTTCGCTGAGCCGAATTCGGGCGCGGGTGGCGCGGGAGCGCTGAAGGGCACCCAGTTTTTCTTATCTTTTGTTATCGTCGGCCAGCCGTGGGAAGCCGGAATTTTGGGTATTCTTTCACCCTTCTTCTCCACTACCCCATGAAATCGCTGCTCCGCCTCGAAGAACTCGCCCAGCTGCTGCTGGCTACCTTTATTTTTGCCCACCTCCCCTACGCGTGGTGGGTGCTGCCCGCTACCTTTTTGCTCCCCGACCTCAGCATGGCCGGCTACGTGGCTGGGCCGCGCGTGGGGGCTTTTTGCTACAACCTCGCCCACCACAAGGCCCTTGCCATCGCGGTGGGCCTCGGCGGCTGGGTACTGGGCCAGCCGCTGCTGCTGCTAGCCGGCACGATATTGCTCTTTCACAGTGCCTTTGACCGCCTGCTGGGCTATGGCCTCAAGTACAATACGGGCTTCAAAGACACGCACCTGAACGAAGTGGCAACAACACCCACTGGCTGGCAACCAGCTGCCTAGCCGGCGCTACACTCCCTTTTTGCACGAAGTTTCTCCAGCCCCGGCGCTAGCGCGGTTTCGCCCAAGGCCAAGCTACCCAACGCGGGCCCCGGCGCCTACGTTAGCTAGGGCATGACCAAAGCTGTTTTTATTGCCACCGCCGAGCCCTACAGCGGCAAGTCGCTCGTTTTGTTGGGATTGGTGAATATGCTGCTCGGGCAGGCGCGCCGGGTAGGTTATTTCAAGCCCATTATCGACCACGACCCGGCGCAGCAGCCCGACCCGCACCTGGCCACCCTCAGCAGCCACTTCAAGCTGCCGCTCGCCCCGGCCGATACCTATGCCTACACGCGGCCCGAGGCGCTGCGCCTGCTCGAAACCGGCGCGCAGGGCGAGCTGATTGACACGGTTATCCGCAAGTTCAAGCACTGCGAGGAAACCTACGATTTTACGGTGGTGGAGGGCAGCGACTTCGTGGGCGCGGGCATCGCCTTCGAGTTCGATGCCAACGTGTCGATTGCCAAAAACCTGGGCGTGCCGGTTATCCTGGTAATCTCGGGCGAGGGCAAGAGCACGGCCCAGGTCATCAGCTCGGTGCTGACCACGCTGCGCAGCTTTGAAACCCGCGAGGTACCGGTGCTGCTGGTGGTGGCCAACCGCATTGCCCCAGCCCAGGTCGAGGACGTGCGCGCGCTGCTGCGCAGCCAGCTACCGGCCGAGGTGCTGCTGGCCGTCATCCCCGACGACCCACAGCTACTGCACCCCACCATGCGCGAAATCCAGGCTGGGCTGGGCGGCAAGCTGCTCTTCGGCGAAGCCGGCCTGGGCAACCAGGTCGACAACTACGTTATCGGGGCCATGCAGGTACCTAATTTCCTTAACTACCTCAAGGAAAATGTATTGATAGTAACGCCCGGCGACCGGGGCGACATTATCGTGTGCGCCTTGCAGGCTAATTTATCGGCCAGCTACCCGCGGGTGGCGGGCATTGTGCTCACGGCCGGCTCCGAGCCCGACGCGCCCATTGTGCGGTTGCTGGAAGGCCTGCCGAGCGTGGTTCCCATCCTGGCCGTGCCCACTGGCACATTTGAAACCACGACCCGCGTGGGGGCCATCAAGTCGCGCATTACGCCCGACAATCCGAAGAAAATTCAACTGGCCATCAGCACCTTCGAGCGCTACGTGGAAGTGCGGGCGCTGGAGGAAAAGCTGGTCAGCTTCCAGCCCGAAGGCCTCACGCCGCACATGTTTCAGTACCGGTTGCTGCAATGGGCCAAGCGGTCGCGCCGGCACATTGTGCTACCCGAGGGCAACGACGACCGCATCCTGCGGGCCGCCGCGCTGCTGCTACACCAGGACATCGTGGACCTCACCATCCTCGGCGACCCGGGCGAGGTCGCCGCCTCGGCCAAGCGCCTGGGCCTGAGCCTGCCCGCCGACCACCTGCGCGTTATCGACCCGGTAAAATCGGACTACTACGCCGACTACGTGGAGACGTTTTACGAGCTGCGCAAAGACAAGGGCGTGAACCACGACATGGCCCGCGACCTGCTGCGCGACGTGTCATATTTCGGCTCGATGATGGTGTACAAGGGCCACGCCGACGGCATGGTGTCGGGGGCGGTGCACACCACGCAGCACACCATCCGGCCGGCCTTGCAGTTCATCAAAACCAAGCCCGGCGTGTCGGTGGTGTCGTCGGTGTTTTTCATGTGCCTGCCCGACCGCGTGGCCGTGTTTGGCGACTGCGCTGTGAACCCCAACCCCACCGCCGAGCAGCTGGCCGAAATCGCCATTTCCTCAGCCGAGAGCAGCCGGGCCTTCGGTATTGAGCCCCGGGTGGCCATGCTCTCGTATTCGTCGGGCACCTCCGGCGCGGGCGCCGACGTGGAGAAGGTGCGGCTGGCCACCGAACTGGTGCGCCAGAAGCGCCCCGACCTCAAGGTCGATGGCCCCATCCAGTACGATGCCGCCGTGGACCCGCTGGTGGGCCGCCAAAAGCTGCCCGACTCGGAGGTAGCCGGCCAGGCCAGCGTACTCATCTTCCCCGACCTCAACACTGGCAACAACACCTACAAAGCCGTGCAGCGCGAAACCGGCGCCCTGGCCATCGGCCCCGTATTGCAAGGCCTCAACAAGCCGGTGAACGACTTGAGCCGCGGCTGCACTGTGGACGATGTCTTTAATACCGTGGTGATTACCGCCATTCAAAGCCAGCAGAGTTAAGCAAAGCATTCGGCGGCGTGAGCTGCTCAGTCAAGCCGCTGAATGCTACTGTTTACATTCTGACTCTTACCTCCTACCTCCCTACAGTGAACATCTTCGTCATCAATTCCGGCAGCAGCTCCATCAAGTATCAGCTTTTCCGCTGGCCCGCCGAGGCGCCGGTGTGCAGCGGGCTGGTCGAGCGCGTGGGCTCCGAGCAAGCCACCATTACCCACAAGGTATTTGCTAGCCAGGACCCGGCGGCGGAGCCCACCGAGCTACGCCGCACCCTGCCCCTACCCGACCACGAAGCCGGCCTGCTCGAAGTAGTGCGCCTGCTCACGGCCCAGCCAAGCGGCCTCATCCAGGACCCCGCCGAAATCGACGTGGTGGGCCACCGCGTGGTGCACGGCGGCGAAAGCTTTGCCGCCGCCACCCCGATTGATGCGGCGGTAAAGGCCGAAATCAAGCGGCTGTTCGGGCTGGCCCCGCTGCACAACCCGGCCAATTACCTGGGCATCGAGGTGGCCGAGCGGGTGTTTCCGCAGGCGCAGCAGGTGGCAGTATTTGACACAGCTTTTCACCAGACCTTGCCCGAACACGCCTTCCGCTATGCCCTGCCCACGGTGCTTTATACCGAAGAGCGCATTCGGCGCTACGGCTTTCACGGCACCAGCCACCAGTACGTAGCCGCGCAGGCCGTCAGTTATTTACAGCAGCCCGAGGCGCGGCTCATCACCATTCACCTGGGCAATGGGTGCAGCATGGCCGCCGTGCGCGGCGGCCAGTCCTTGGATACCAGTATGGGGTTCAGCCCCTTGGCGGGCCTGGTGATGGGCACCCGCTCCGGCGACCTCGACCCCTCGGTGCTGCTGCATTTGCTGGGGCCACTCGGCTACACGGTGGCGCAGGTCAACACCCTGCTCAATAAGGAAAGTGGGATGCTGGGCCTGGCCGGCAGCAACGACATGCGCGACCTCGGCCGGGCGCTGGCGGCGGGCGACGCCCACGCTCGGCTGGCCTACGACCTCTACGCCTACCGCATCCGGCAGTACATCGGGGCCTACGCGGCCACTCTCAACGGCCTGGATGCCATTATATTCACGGCCGGCGTAGGTGAGAACGACGCGCTGGTGCGCACGCTGGTGTGCCAGGATATGGAGTTTTTTGGCCTGGCGCTCGATGAAGCCCAAAACCAAGTGCGCCAGCCCGGCCTGCGCGACCTTAGCCAGCCAAATTCCCGCGCTAAAATCCTGGTTATCCCTACCAATGAGGAGCTGGAAATAGCCCGACAGTGCGCCGAGCTGCTAGCCCAACTGGGTAACTGAGCGGCCCACACGGCTGTATCGCAAGGTATTTATCGGCGATTGGCAACACTACTTTCGCATAGCTGGGCGGCTGGCGTGTAGCTTCGTTCGCTTTACCTTACCCCGCTTTTTCGATGCCTGCGTTGCACTACTATCCGGCCGACCTGGCGTTGGCCCTGCGACAGCACTGGCCGGCAGAGGCGCCCCCGTTGCCAGCCACCGAGGTGCTTACCGCTTTTATCTCGACGCTCTACCAGGCCAGCCTGCTGGCTGAGGAAGGCCGCCCGGTTGTCTGCCACGTGGTGCTGGCCACCCAGGCCGAGCTGGAAGCCCAAGCGGTGACGCTCACCGATTTTCACTTGCTGCGCTTTGCGGAGCCCCGCGCCTACTCCGAGCAGGAGCTGCGCCGGCTTAGCCCCGCCGTGCAGCAAGCCAGCAGCCTGCTGGCCGTAGCGCCTACCGCGGCGGCCAGCCTGGAGCTGTGGGGGTTGCTCTTCAGCGAACATCAATGGGACCAGCTCGTGGACCAGCCTCGCCTGACCACCGCCCGGCCGCCGCACGCGCTGCTGGTGCAGGTGAGCAGCCCGGGCAGCCTCGTCTTCTACCACGGGGCCCAGCGCGTGCTTACCCTGCAACGGGGCCGCATTGAAGGACACGGCTTCGTATCCTTTCCTAGGGCCTGGGCGGGGGCGCGCTTTGTTGAAAACCGGCAGCTGGCCGGCGATGCCCTGGCTGGCCCTATCCTCACGCCCGAGCAGCAGGAGCTGCTCATGCGCCTGACGTTGCAGATGCAGCGACGCGCGCTCACCCGCATCCGCGCCAGCGGCCACGGGGCGCTGGTGGTGCTGGTGCCCACCGACCGGGTCGAGGCCCTCACGGCCCCCAGCGGGGCCCTGCGCCCTAAGTACCGGGTGCTGCCCGGCCAGGCGGGCCCCCGCTTTCCGGCCGTGGTGCAGGCCGTGGTACGCCGCTTGGCTGCGCTCGGCGAGGTAAGCTGGGCGCACTATCAGCGGGCCCAGGATGCCGAGCTGCTGGCGCTAACGGCCGAAATCGAGCACTTCGCCGACTACCTGGCGGGCCTGGCGGCGGTGGATGGCGCGGTGGTGCTCACCCAGCAGGTTGCGCTGGTAGGCTTTGGGGTAGAGATACAAGCCACGCAAGTGCCCCTGGAGCGGGTCTACCGGGCGCTCGACCTGGAGGCACAGCAGCTTCAGCCCCTGGCCGTTGACCACGGGGGCACCCGCCACCGCGCGGCCTACCGCCTGTGCCTGGCCGCGCCCGAGTGCCTGACTATCGTCGTTTCGCAGGATGGCACGGTGCAGTTTGTGCACGAGCAGGCGGGGCAGATTATCGTCTGGGACCAGCTTACCTATTAGCCCGGTTGCCGGCTGGGCTGCCGCGCCAACCGGGTGCGCCTCTGCTGCGGGCCGGCAGCAGGCACCTTTACACTACGGGCACAGTGCCCCCATCAATCAAATAGTTGGCACCGGTCAGGTAGGACGCGGCGGGTGAAACCAGGAAGCAAACCAGCGCGGCGACTTCCTCCGGCTCTGCCATTCGGCCCATGGGAATGCCACCCGCTTGCGTCGCCATTCGTTGAAAGGCTTCCTCCGCACTAAGGCCCGCAGTGGCTGCGAAGTCTTGCACGAGGCGCTGCATCAGGGGCGTGTTGGTCGCCCCTGGCGATACGGTCAGCACCCGTATACCCTTAGGGGCCAGCTCGTTCGAAAGGGCTTTGCTGTAGGCATTCAGCCCCGCCTTCGACACGGCATACGCCAGGTTGTGATACCACACGGGCTTCACCCCAGCCACCGACGAAATGTGAATAATCACCCCGCTTTTTTTCTCCAGCATAGCGGGCAACAGCGCCCGGTCGAGCCGAATGGTAGCCAGCAAGTTGAATTGCAGCTCCTGCTCCCAGTCTTGGTCCGTTAGGCTACTAAAGCCCCCGCCGGGCGCCGTTACGCCGCCAATATTGTCGATTAGAATATCCAGGCCGCCGTACGTTTCGTGCATGGCCTGGGCCAGCTGGGCTACCTGCTGCGGCTGGGTGATATCGGCGGCGATGAAATGGTGAGCGGGATTGGCCTCCCCGGCATGCTGCCGGGCGGTGATGATAACCTGAGCGCCGGCTTGACTTAGCTTGTCGGCAATGGCCTTACCAATGCCTTTGGTGCCACCCGTTACCAATGCCGTTTTACCGGCGAGGTCTTGGTACTGCTGCTGGTTGCTTTCCATCTGATTTGTCGTGTGCTTGCTAAAATACAGACGCAAAGTTCCGGGCCCTCCCCAGCGGGCGGGTAACTGCAATCAATCCAAAAAGTATACAAAACACGCCATAGCCGACCCTGCAAACCAGCCACCCCAGCGGGCTACGTTGCGCCGGCCGGCTGCACGCCCCTGTCCCTATGCCTTGCGGCGGAGGGACAGGGGCGTGCAGCCGGTGTGCTTCTTAAAGAAGTTTTGGAAGTAGGTCGGATACTCAAAGCCCAGGCAATGGGCAATGCTGGCGACGCTCCAGTCGGTGTGCAGCAGCAGCGCCTTGGCCTCTTCCACGATGCGGCCGGCAATGTGGGCACTCGTGGGCTTGCCCGTCACCTGCTTTACGGCTTTGTTGAGGTGATTGACGTGCACGGCCAGCCGGTCGGCAAATTCCTGCGGCGTTTTGAGGGGCAGCTGCTGCGCCGGCAACTCAATCGGAAACAGGCGTTCCAGCAATTCCAGAAAGCGCGACGTGAGGCGGGTCGCGGCGTTCTTAGGCTGCACAACCGTATCCGCCGGTTGCAGGTGCAGCGCTTCGTGCATGAGCAGCTGCACATACGTGCGAATCAGGTCGCCTTTAAACGGGTAGTCCCCGGCCTGCTCAGTCAGCATCTTTTGAAAGATACCCCTTACGTAGTCTGCTTGCTGGGACGGGAGTTTGAACAACGAGGGGCTGCCAATGCGAAACAGCGGCGACTGGTGCAGGCTTGCCGACCGGTCGGCGGCTTTCACAAACTCCTCGGTAAACAGGCAAGCGTAGGCGCGCAGCTGGTCCGTGCGCAATTCCAGCGAATACGGAATGTGCGGGTTGGTAAAGAACAGGTACTGCCCGTCCAGCTCCAGGCTTTGGTGCGCGTAGTGAATCAGACACTTGCTCTCCATCAGCAGCACCTTATAATAGTCGCGCCGGCTGAACACCTGCGCCGCCAGCCGGGTCTGTTCCGCCTCTTGCAGCGTAAAGTTTTTCTCGTAGACCCTAAAGCCTTTCAGCTTTAAGTCGGTGGGGAGCGAGAGGCTGGTACTCATGCCGTAAAAGTACAAAAACAAGTTATTCTACAGCCAGTACTTTGCTAAACGCTTCCTGATAAAGCCTATTAAAAATGGGTTTAATCATACGGTAATGCACGGGTAATATCCCGGTAGTGCGAGCCCGGTAGCTTTGTCTACCAGTATGACCTTCCCGCTTAGTTCTTCTGATAAGGCTTATCTGGCCGCCTTGGCTGCGGGGAATGAGCTGGCCTTCGAGGCGCTGTTCACCCGTTTTCACAGTGGGCTGCTACACTACGCAAAGTCCATCCTGCGCTACCCCACCGATGCCGCGGAGGATGTGGTGGCCGAGGTATTTTGCACCCTATGGACCAGCCGCACCCAGCTGGCCGTAGCAGGCTCACTGGCTGCCTACCTCTACACGGCCGTTAAGCACCGCTGCCTCGACAAGCTGCGCGAGCAGCGCCGCACCCCGCTGGCCCCCACCGACGAGCTGCCCCACACTCAGCCCGAGGCCGCCCACCAGCAGCCCGACCACCTGCTGGCCTACCAAGAACTCACCGCGCAGCTAGCCCACCTCATCGACCAGCTGCCCGAACGCACGCGCCAGGTATTTCAGCTGCACCGCGACGGCGGCCTCACCTACGAGGAGATGGCGGCGTTGCTGGACATCTCCATTAATTCGGTTAAAACGCATATGTTCCGGGCGTTACGCTTTCTCAAGACAACCCTGTACGCCTCCGGTGTGCAGTAGCCGTGTTACGCGGCGGTTACGCATATTACGGTTTGGTTACGAATAATTTAGCGTGTCACGAGGTGGCCGCGCCCCGGCGTCTTAGAGGTAGATGGTTGCTCACTGGAGCGCCACTCGCCGCTTGGAACAAGAAGAAATCTATCTGCTCATTGCCCGCTACCTGGCCCGGCAAACTACGCCCGACGAGAACGAGTGGCTCGCCACCTGGGTAGCCCAAGCCCCGGCCAACGAGCAGACCTTTGAGCAGCTCAAAACCGTGTGGCAAGCCAGCCAGGCACCCGCCGCCCCGGCCGAAACCACCGCTGCGCTGCACCGCCTTAAGGTCCGGCTGTCCCTCCCCGCGCCAGTGGCTGCGGTGGCCACCGCAGCCAACCCAACCCGCCCCTGGCGGCTGCGGCTGGCGCGGCCGGCCCAGTTGGCAGCGCTTATGCTGCTGCTGGTGAGCGCGCTGGGTGGCACCTATTTCTACGCCCGGCCGGCCCCGGCCGTGGCCTACCGGCAGTACCGCACGCCCGCCGGCCGGCCGCAGCAGTTGCGCCTGGCCGATGGCACCCTCGTGACGCTGGCTCCGCAAAGCCAGCTGCGCTACCCGGCGCAGTTTGACGAGGCCAGCCGGGATGTCTATTTAGAAGGCGAGGCATTTTTTGAGGTAACGAAGAGCCCGCACCGGCCCTTTCGGGTGCACAGCGGGGCGTGGGTGACGCAGGTGCTGGGCACCAAATTCAACGTGAGCGCCGTGCGCGGTGCGGGGCAGCTGGCCGTGTCGCTGGTGGAGGGTAAGGTGCAGGTGCTTGATAGCCAAGGTAGCTACCTGCTCACGCCGGGGCAGCAGCTGCGCACCGACCACGCCACGGGGCGTATCTACCGGCAGGCGTTCAGCCCGGCCAAGGTGCTGGCCTGGCGCAACAATAAGCTGGTGTTTCAGAATGAGAAGCTGGCCGACATGGCCGGGCAGCTGGAACGGCGCTACGGGGTGAAATTGGTTTTTGCCGACCCTGCTACGGCCGAGGTGCGCCTCTGGGCCACCTTCGACAATGAACCCCTGGCGGCGGTGCTGGCGGCCCTGCGCCTGGCCGGCCACCTCAGCTACCGCCAGGAAGGCCAGGTAGTTTACCTCAGCCAAGCCCCCGATGAAGTAGGACGAGAATAGTGTTTTGAGAAGAAGACAGCGGGCGGCAACCCGCTGCCTTCTGCAATGATAGCCGGCAGCCACGAACTGCCGGCGCAGTGGAGAGAGATTTTAACAGTCAACCTATTTACCTACGCTCCGGCGCAAAAGTATGAGAAAACCGAGATACCCCCACCTGGGGCGGGGCTGGCGAAGTGCGCTCGTGGGCCTGGGGCTGGCGGCGCTGAGCCCGGTCCCCGCCGCCCTGGCGAACTCGCTGCACCTCAGCCAGGAACCCGCCGTGGTGCCCTGCGCCCTCACCGTGCGCCAGCAGCCGCTGGCCGAGGTGCTGGCCAGCATCGAGCAGCAAACCGGCTACCGGTTTCTGTACGTGGACCAGGCCAACCGGCTGGGCCGCCGCATCAGCGTGGAAGCGCCGCACAGCAACCTCCAGGCGGTGTTACAGCTCGTGGCGGCGCAGGCGGGCGTGCAGTTTACGGTGCAGGAAAAACGCATCTTGGTGAAGGCGACGGCCCCCAAGGCGACGGCCGACGTACCAGTAAAGGGCCGCGTGGCAGATGCCAAAGGCGCAGGCTTGCCCGGCGTTTCCATCCGGGTGAAGGACAGCACGCTGGGCACCACGACCACGAATGACGGCAGCTATCAGCTAAGCGCACCTAGCGGCAGCACGCTGATTTTTAGTTTTATCGGCTACGTGGCGGAGCAGCTGACGGTGGGCGAAAAAGTCACTTACGACGTGGTGCTGCGCGAAGACGCCACCAGCCTCGACGAGGTGGTGGTGACCTCGCTGGGCATTCCGCGGGAGGAGCGCGAACTGGGCTTTGCCAACGCCAAAATCTCCAACGAGCAGCTCACCGAAGCCAAATCCAACAACTGGACCGACGCGCTCTCGGGCAAGGTGGCGGGGCTCAACCTCATTCGCTCGGGCGGCGGGCCGGCGGGCTCCAACCGCATTATTCTGCGGGGCGAAAGCTCGCTGGCCGGCGATAACGACGCCCTCATCGTGGTGGATGGCGTGGTGCTGGGGGGCAGCAGCCGCGCCACCGGCAACGGCAGCACGGCCTACTTGCAGAGCGAGTCGCCGGTCGATTTTGGCACCAGCCTCAACGACATCAACCCCGAAGACATCGAGTCGGTGACGGTGCTGAAAGGCCCCGGTGCCACGGCCCTCTACGGCGCGCGCGGCGGCAACGGCGCGGTCATCATTACCACCAAATCGGGCAAGGCGCGGCCCAAGGGAATCGGCGTGACCTTCAACTCCAATTCGGCCTTTGAGTCGATTTCGCGCTGGCCCGATTATCAATATGAATACGGCCAGGGCTCGGCGGGTGAGAACTACTACTCCTACGGCAACACGGTCGACGGCCTCAGCACCCGCAGCACCAGCTCGGCCTGGGGGCCGAAGTTCAACGGGCAGTCGTTTTTTCAATACGACCCGGCGACCAACGCGGCGGGCACCGAGCGCACACCCTGGGTAGCGCAGCCCAACAACCGCAAGAATTTCTTCCAAACCGGCAAGACGTTTACCAACACCGTGTCTATCGACGGGGCGACCGACCGCACGTCCGTGCGCCTGTCGCTCACCAACTTACAGAATACCTGGATTATCCCGAACACGGGCTACGACCGCAATACGGTGGCCTTGTCGGCCAGCCAGAAGGTAACCGACAAGCTCCAGGTGTCGGCCAAGGTGAACTACACCAACCGGGCCAGCGACAACCTGCCCTCGACCGGCTACAACAACCAGACGATAATGTACTGGGCCATTTTGCAGGTGCCCAACGGCAACCTCGACTGGCTGAAGGACTACTGGGCGCCCGGCGCGGTGGGCGTGACGCAGCGCTACCCCTTCAGCAGCCTCGTGGACAACCCCTATCTCATTGCCAATGAGATGCTCAACAAGTCGAACCGCAACTCGCTCACCGGCAACGTGCAGGTCAACTACAAGTTCAGCAAGGACTGGAATCTGATGCTGCGCTCGGCCCTCGACTACTCGTACGAGGCGCGCTCGCAGCAGCGCCCCAAGGATACCGAGCGCTACAAGGACGGCATGTTTCGGACGCAGAGCATTTTCTCACAGGAGGTAAACCACGATTTCCTGCTGCAATACAGCCACACTTTTGGGAAGTTTGACGTGAGCGCGTCGGCGGGTGGCAGCAGCCTGCGCAACCGCTACGACAAGAACGAGCTGCGCGCCGAGCGCCTGCTCTACCCGCAGGTGTTCACCTTTGCCAACAGCCGCGACCTGCCCATCGTGCTGCCCTACCGCGCTGATTTTGCGGTCAATAGCTTTTACGGGTTAGCCACGGTAGCCTACCACAAGTTTCTCTACCTCGACCTGACGGGCCGCCAGGACTGGACCAGCACCCTGGCCACAGCCAACTCGGTGCAGGCGTCGCGGGTGCCGTTTTACCCCTCGGCTAGCCTCAGCACCATCGTTTCGGACCTCGTGCCGCTGCCCGAAGTGGTGTCCTTTGCCAAGCTGCGCGCCTCGTGGGCGCGGGTGGGCAGCGGCGGCACCACGCCCTACCTCACGGCCTACACCTACGCGGTGGCCACGGGCTTCCCCTCGGGCCTCTCCAACCCCGCCTCCATCGCCAACGCGGGCCTGAAGCCGCGCAGCACCGAGAGCATCGAGCTGGGCGCGGACCTGCGCTTTTTGCGCAACCGCATCGGGCTGGATGTGACGGTGTACCGCAACAACACGTCGAACCAGATTCTGAGCGCGCCCATCGACCGGTCGGCGGGCTATAACGAGGTGGTTATCAACGCCGGCCTCGTGCGCAACCAGGGCCTGGAAATTCAAGCCAACGGCACCGTGCTGGCTAACCCCCAGGGCCTGGGCTGGCGCGTGTACGGCACCTTCACCGCCAACCGCAACAAGGTGGTGGCGCTGGCCGACAGCCTGCTCACCTACCAGTTGCAGCGCGGCCCCGGCGGCCGGGGCACGGTGGAGGCCCGGCCCGGCGGCAGCATGGGCGCCATCTACGGCCGCGGCTACGAGCGCGCCCCCGACGGCCAGATTATCTACGAAAACGGCTACCCCGTGCTGGGCGACGCCAGCAAGTACCTCGGCAGCGCCCTGCCCCAGTGGAAGGCCAGCGCGGGTACCGAATTCAGCTACAAGTCACTGCGCCTGAGCGTATTGTTCGACGGGCAGTTTGGGGCTAAGGCCTATTCGCTCACCAATGCCTCGCTGGCTGAGGGCGGCAAAACCACCGCCACGCTGCCCGGCCGCTACAACGGCATCATCGGCCAGGGCGTGATTCGCAACAGCGACGGCACCTTCCGGCCCAACGACGTGGTGGCCGACAACATCGTCAACTACTACACCATCCACTACGGCCGCGACAACGTGGAAGCCAACCTCTTCCGCACCGACTTCATCAAGCTGCGCGAGATGCGCCTCGACTACGCCCTGCCCGCCTCGCTGCTCAGCAAGCTGCGGCTCACGCAGGCCTCGGTGGGCGTGTACGGCCGCGACTTGCTCATTATCAGTAACTGGCCCGCCTTCGACCCCGAGTTCGGCACCCTCAACAACGGCTCCATTGACCTGGGCTTCGAGCTGGGGCAGTTCCCGAGCACCCGCACCGTGGGCGTGAACCTGACCGTGGGCATCTAACGCTTTTCCCTTATTCCCGTGAAAAAACTACTCGCCTACGCCTTCCTCGCCGCCGCTAGCATTACCACTTTCTCAGCCTGCACCAAGGGCTTCGAGGAACTCAATATCAACCCCAACCAAAACCCCAACGTGGTGCCGGAAGCGCTGCTGGCCCCCGCCCTCACCGACCTGGTGAAGCGCAACATGGACCGCGCCTTCCGCATCACCAACGAGCTGATGCAGGTGCACGTTTCGCGGGTCGATAACGACGAGTTTCACCGCTACGTCATCCGCTCGGCGGAGGCCGACTACATGTGGAACGCCTGGTACACGCAGCTTACCGATTTCCGCGACATGTACACCAGCGCCAGCGCGGTTAAGAGCAGCGCCTTTATGGGCATTGCGCGCATTTGCGAGGTCTGGACGTTTTCGCTGCTCACCGACACCTTCGGCGACGTGCCGTATTCGGAGGCCATCCAGGGCCGGGGCGGGGTGCTGCTGCCCAAGTTCGACCGGCAGGAAGACATCTACCGCGACCTCTTCACCAAGCTCGAAGAAGCCAACGCGCTGCTCAAAGCCAGCGCCAACCTCCCCGCTGACCAAGCCCAGCTCGACCCGCTGTACAAGGGCGACATTGCGAAGTGGCGCAAATTCGGCAACTCGCTCTACCTGCGCCTGTTGCTGCGCGTATCCAACCGCACCGACGCCATCGCTAACGGTCTCAGCCCGCAGGCCAAGCTGCGCGACCTGGTGAACACCAACTCCGGCAACTACCCGCTCATCGCCGAAAACGCGGAGTCGGCCATCCTGCGCTGGTCGGGCACGGCGCCTTATCAGTCGCCGTTCCAGACCTACCGCACGGCCGATTTTACGTCGTTCAGCTCGATGAGCGAGTTCTTCATCAACAACCTGCGGGAGTGGAACGACCCGCGCCTGGCTAAGTGGGCCACCATCTCCAACGGCACTTACGAGGGCATCCCCAGCGGCTACCTGCCCGCCCAGATTCCGGCCGCCAAATCGACCTACCCCACGGCCCTCATGACCGAGCCGCTGCTGGGCAACATCCTCAACTACCCCGAGGTGCAGCTCAACCTGGCCGAAGCCGCCCTGCGCGGCTGGATAACCGGCGACGCCAAAGCCTACTACGAAACCGGCGCGACCAGCGGCATCACGCTCTGGGGCCTGCCCGTGCCCAGCGGCTTCCTGGCCAATACCGATGTGAAGTGGGACCCCGCCACCCCCGAGGCCAAGCGCCTCGACCAGATACACTTGCAGAAATACTACGCGCTGTTTTTCACCGACTTTCAGCAGTGGTTTGAATACCGCCGCACCGGCCACCCGGTACTGCCGCTGGGCCCCGGCCTGCGCAACAACCGCCAGATGCCCGCCCGCATCAACTACCCGGTCTACGTGCAGAGCCTCAACCAGGTGAACTACCAGGCCGCCGTGGCCGACCAGGGCCCCGACGACATCAACACCAAGGTGTGGTGGCAGCAGTAAGCCGGTCCGTTCTCTCCCATAATCGCAAGCAGATGAAACATAAGCTAATAGCCGGGCTGTGCTGGGTAGCCACGGCCCTGGCCGCCACCAGTTGCCTGGAAAAAGACCCCGACTACGCGGCCGGCGCGCCCAGCCCCCTCATTGCGCTCGAAGACGTGCGCCACCTCTATCAGGGCACCCGCGTGGTGCTGGAAGCGGGGCAGCTCTCGGGCGCGCACCAAGTAGCTGGCCTCGTGGTATCGGATGCCGCCGGCGGCAACGTGCCCGGCGGCCCCGCCACCCTCGTGGTGCAAAGCAAGCGGCGCGGCACGGTGCGCGGCATCCTCATCCCGCTGAGCGGCCCCAGCGCGGCGGCCTTCGCCGTGGGCGACTCGGTGGTGGTCGATATCGACGGGGCCACCCTGGCCCGCACCGCAGGCGCGCTCCGCCTGGAAGGCATCGCGCCCGACCGCGTGCGAAAAGTCAGCAGCAACAACGCCGTGACTACCCGCGACATCAACGTGAACACGCTGCTCACTGATTTTGAGGCGTATGAGAGCACGTTGGTGCGCATCACGGGCGGCAGCATCACACCCCTGCCCGTATCGGGCGACACCTATGCGGGCGACAAAACCCTGGCCGACGGCGCGGGCAACCGCCTCACGCTGCACACCGAAACCACGGCCGCTTTCGCCGTCCGGCGCCTGCCGGCCAGCGCCACGTTTGTGGGCATCGCGGTGGGCGCGCTCGATACCAGCCAGGCCCTGGCCCCGCAACTCTGGCTGCGCACCGCCGCCGATGCGCTCGACCCCAGCGGCCCTATTTACCCCAAGTTTCCGGAGAGCTTCGAGGGCGTGCCGCAGGCCACCAAGGGCAGCTACAACCTGAACACCGCCGCCGTACCTGATAATACGGTGACCTTCGGCACCGGCCCCTGGAAGCTGTACCAGAGCATTTTGGGTAATACCTCGGGCCGCGACCGCTACACCGGCACCCAGGGCATTCGGCTGCAACAGGCCCTCACCGAGTCGGCCACGGTCGAGATGAAATTCGACCTGCCCAACGGCGCTACCAAGGTCACGCTGCTCTACGGTGCCTACTATACCGACGCCGCCAGTTCGTGGAAGCTGGAGTATTCGCAGGACCAGGGCACCACCTGGCAGCAAACTGGCCCCACCATTACCGACGCGGGCAACTTTCAGCGCACCATCACTTTCCTGCTGAATATCAGCGGCCCGGTGCGCTTCCGCATCAACAAGCTAGGCCTCGGGGCCAATACGCCCGCTACCCCCAACGGCCGCCTGGGGCTGGATGACATCGCCATTTACGAGAATTAACCAGTAGCGCGGACTTTCAGTCCGCGAGTGAACGGGGTGCATAACCAATACCGGGTGCGCCTGCCAACGCCAATTATTCGCGGCACCTCACTCGCGGACTGAAAGTCCGCGCTACCCTTCCCTTGCACTATGTTTCGCCGCAAATTCCTTCAAAGCCTGGGCCTCGTAAGCGCGGGCCTTAGCCTGCCGCTGGCCCCCGCCGCCCTCGCTGCCGGCCCCGAGCAAACCCCGCCAGCGGGCCAAAAACTCCGCCTGGGCCCCGTCACCATCAAGGGCAAGGTGCACCAGGGCAGCACCGGCCTCGCCGGCGTAGCCGTGACCGATGGCTACAACATCGTGCTTACCGACAAGGCCGGCAAATACACGCTGGAAAGCAATGCCACGGCCGAGTTTGTATACATCTCGGTGCCGTGCGGCTACGCGTTTCCGCACGAGAAGGGTATCGCTCAATTCTACCAGCCCATCAAGCCGGGCACTGCTAAGCTCACCGCTGATTTTGCCTTGCAGAAGTTGGCCGGCGACGATACCAAGCACACCTTCATGGTGTGGGCCGACCCGCAGATGATTAATAAAAAAGACTGCCACGAGCTGCTAACTTCCTCGGCGCCCGACTTGCAGAAGCTGGCCGCGCAATACGACGCCAACACCTTCGCCATCGGCTGCGGCGACCTGGTGTGGGACAAGTTTGAGCTGTTTGAGGACTACAAGAAAGCGGTGGAAATCAGCGCCATTCCCTTCTTCCAGGTGGCGGGCAACCACGATATGGACCTGACTGCCCGCGCCGACGAAGGCTCGTCGGCCACGTTTAAAAGTCATTTTGGGCCGACGTATTATTCCTTCAACCGGGGCGAAATTCACTACGTAGTGCTCGATAACGTCTTCTTCATCGGGCCGCCCAAAAAGTACATTGGCTACCTTACCGAGAAGCAGTTGCAGTGGCTGGAGCAGGACCTGAGCCACGTAAAGCCGGGCACGACGGTGGTGGTGGCGCTGCACATTCCGGTGAACAGCGGCGACCAGCGGCGCAACAACCTCAAGGAGGAGTCGCTGGGCGGCGTGGTGTCGAACCGGGCCGAGCTGTACCGCATTCTCAAGCCCTACACGGTACACATCATGTCGGGCCACACCCACATTTGCGAAAAGACCTTCCACGAAAACACCATCGAGCACACGCACGGCGCGGTGTGCGGCGCCTGGTGGACCGGCCCCATCTGCACCGACGGCGCGCCCAGCGGCTACGGCGTGTACGAGGTGAGCGGCCCGGATATAAAGTGGTTTTACAAATCAGTCGGCCACGACCGCCAGCACCAGTTCCGCACCTACCCCAAGGGCAGCGCCGCCGAGCACCCCGACGACATCGTGGCCAACGTCTGGAACTGGGACCCGCAGTGGAAAGTGGCCTGGTTTGAAAACGGCGTGCGCCAGGGCGACATGCGCCAGCAAACCGGCCTCGACCCGCTGGCCGTGAAGCTGCAAGCCGGCGACAAGCTCCCCGCCAAGCACAAATGGGTAGACCCCACCCTGACCGACCACCTGTTTTTTGCCAAGCCCTCGGCTAGCGCCAAGGAAATCCGTATTGAGGTAACCGACCGCTTCGGGCAAGTATACAGCGACACGCTCACCGTTTCGTAATGGCTAAGCAGCTCTTTATCTGCGCCTTTTTGTGGCTGGGCTGCGGCAGTGCCGTAGCTCAGCCACACCGGCCTTTTGATTTACAGGCCCACCGGGGTGGCCGGGGCCTGCGGCCCGAAAACACCATCCCCGCCATGCGGCACGCACTGGCGCTAGGCGTGACGACGCTGGAAATGGACGTCGCCATCAGCCAAGACAAGCAGGTACTGCTCTCGCACGACCCATTTATGAACGCCGATTTTGCATATCGGCCCGATGGGCAGCCGATTGCCAAAGCTGAGGAAAAAAGCTTGAAGCTCTACGACATGCCCTACGCCGAAGTCCGGCGCTACGACGTGGGTAGCCACGGCAACCCCAAGTTTCCGCAGCAGCAGCCAGTGCTGACTTACAAGCCGCTGCTGGCCGAGGTCATCGACTCGGCGGAGGCTTACGCGCGCAGCCACCACCGACCGGCCCCGTTCTATAATATTGAAACCAAAACTTCGCCAGCCGGTGATGGGATTTACCACCCCGGCCCGGAGGATTTTGTGCGGCTCCTGCTGGCCGTGGTGGCGGCCAAGGGCATTCAGAAACGGGTCATTATCCAGTCGTTTGACCCGCGCATACTCGAAATCGCGCACCGCACGCAGCCCCGGCTGCGCACGGCGCTGCTGGTCGAAAATACCGATGGCCTGGAGCAGAACCTGCTGCGGCTCAGCTTCAAACCCACCATTTACAGCCCGCAGTATAAGCTGGTAAACAAAGAGTTAGTGCAGGATTGCCACGAGCGCAATATGCTGGTTATTCCCTGGACGGTGAACAAGCCCGATGAGGCTGCACGGCTGATTCAGCAGCAAGTTGACGGCTTCATTACGGATTACCCCAACCTAGTCGGGAGTGGTAAGTAGCTTTCCATACAGGTGGTAGCCAGGAACAGTGGCCAGGCGCTTACTTTGCTGCCGCTGCTCCGGCGGCCACTCGTAGCGTTGGAGCCATCCCATTTCTTTTCCACTGTCACTTTCCCATGACCACGCCCACTCCTGCCGACGTTTTCGTGCATCACGTGCTGTTTTATACGCCCGCCTCGGCCAGCGACGCCGACCGGGCCAAGCTGCTGGAAGGGCTGCAACTGCTGCGCGGTATTCCAGCCATTCAATTTGCCCACATCGGCACGCCGGCCGCCACCGACCGCGCCGTTATTGACCGGGCGTATACCTATTCGTGGCTGTGCGTTTTCGAGAGCGCCGCCGCCGAGCTTAACTACCAGGAGCACCCAATTCACGACGAGTTTCGGCAGCAGTATGCGCGCTACTGGGAGAAGGTCGTTATCTACGACGCCGTGGGGCCAATGGCCTGATGCCTGGCTGACCTCCTGTAAGTAAGCTTCCAGCCAGCGGCCGCCACTGGGCTAGTAGCTTAGTGGCCGCGTGAGAACAATTAAATTTCATAAAGCCGAGTGCGGCGTCGAGATACTGCTGCAAGTAGGGCTAGGCCACCTGCTGCCCGCCAGCTACCTGGACCCGGAGGTGTACAATGCGGATTTCTTTGAAATTCTGCTCTTTAAGAAGGGCAAAGGGCACGTGGTGCTAAACCAGCAAACCATCCCCATCGCAGATAATACCATTGTCTTTATCTCCCCTTTCCAAAAAAGGCAGTGGCAGCTAGACCCTGGCCACCTGGAGTTTACCTTTCTCATCTTTCAGGAGGATTTCCTTACTGATTTCTTCGCCGACAAGCTCTTTGCGTATCGGCTGCTTTTCTTTTATCAGCTGGATTATCCGCTGTGCCTGCCGGTGCCTGAGGAGCAGCTCGCCAAATATTGTGGCCTGCTGACCGAAATCAACGCCGAGCTTCGGCAGATGCGGCCCGACAGTGAGCACATTATCCGCTCCCTGCTCTACTACCTGCTGCTCGGGCTCAACCGCAGCTACGCCGACCAGAACCAACTACCCCTGGCCAAGCCGGAGAACCACCACGCCTACCACTTCAAGCAGCTGCTGGAGCGGCACATCACCGACAAGCAGCGGGTAAGCGAATACGCAGCCCTGCTCGGCATTAGTCGCATTACGCTCAATAAGGCAGTGCAGACCCAGTTTCACGTAACGGCGACGCACTTGCTGAAGCAGCGGCTCTTGTTTGAAATCAAGAATGCGCTGCTGCATTCCGAACGGCCGGTAACCGAAATTGCCCAGGAGTTGCACTTCTCGGAGCCCAATCACCTCATGCGCTTCTTCAAGACCCAAACGGGGCAGACGACCACGGAATTTGTGGCCGCTTATCAAAATGGTAGCTCCCGCTAGCCCTTTGGTAGGTGGTTAAAACAGGGCTAGCCGGACCTTTGCACCGCGTTTACCACTCTCCCACCGGGCAGAGAACGAACAGGTAAACCGCTCGCAAATCCTAAGTCAACCGTCATGAAACGAGTCCTGCTAGCCGCCGCGCTTTCCCTCTCCGCTACCCTCGCCTTCGCCCAGCAAAAGCCCGCCACCAAGCCCAGCATCCGCCTGATTCGCAACGCTACGCTAGTGGTAGAATATGCCGGTCAGAAAATCCTGGTGGACCCCATGCTTTCCACAAAGGGCACAATTGAATCGTGGGGCGGCGTGGCGCGCAACCCCACAGTAGAGCTGAAAATGCCGGTCGCCGAAATTATCCAGGACCTGGACCTGGTGGTGGTCACGCACACCCACGCCGACCATTTTGACGAGGCCGCCAGCAAGGCGCTGAATAAGTCTGTCGAATTGATTAATCAGCCAGCCGACCAGGAATTCTTCCAGAAGCAAGGCTTCACCAATGCCCAAACCCTGGCTGATGGCCGGGAGTGGCACGGCATCCAGATTCATCGCCTCGAAGCCGAGCACGGCAGCGGCGAGGTACTGAAGATGATGGGCAAAACCTCGGGCTTCATGTTGCAGGCCAAAAACCAGCCCACCATCTACATCGTCGGCGACGCCATCTGGACGGATAAGATTAAGCAGAACATCGCCCAGTACAAGCCGGATTACATCGTCGTCAACTCGGGTGGGGCGCGCATTGCCGGCTTTGAAAACACGCCCATCATCATGGATGAGGAGCAAACGCTGGCCTTGCTGGAAGCCAGCGGCAAAGCAAGAGTCATCGCCGTGCACATGGATGCGCTGGACCACTGCCGCACGTCGCGCGCCTCGCTGCGCCAAAAATCTAACGCCCAGCATATCAGCGCCAAAAAGCTGATAATCCCGCAGGATGGCGAAACGGTAGGGCTGTAAGCTGACTAGCCGCCTACTTTAAAACGGGCTAATAAAGAAGGCCGGCCGTAGCAAGGAGTTTCCTTGTTGCGGCCGGCCTTCTTCGTGTTTTATCTAACCTTATTGCGCCGAAGGCGGCGGGGTTTTGGTGCCCCAGGCTTTGTTGGGCTGCGGGCCCATCGTGAACACCAGCCGGCCACCCTGCATCAGCTCGTCGCGGTAGAGCCAGCAGTTGGCCAGCGGCTTGCCATTGAGCACGGCCGACTGCACGTACACGTTGTCCTGGGCGGTGTTTTTGGCCTCGATTATCAGCTGCTTTTTGTTGCCCAGCTGGATAGTGGACTTGCTGAACAGCGGGCTACTCAGCTCGATGATGGGCCGGGCATCGGTGAAGCCCTTCACGTCGAACAAGCCCAGCGCGGTGATGACGTACCACGAGCCCAGCTGGCCCTGGTCCTCGTCCTGGCCGTAGCCGTAGCCGTGGATGGGCTCGGTACCGTAAAATTCGTCGCAAATCTGGCGGGTCCATTTCTGCGTGAGCCAGGGCTGGCCCGAGAAATTAAACAGCCAGCTGATGTGCAGGCACGGCTGGTTGCCGTGGTTGTAGATGGCATTGACCCCGGCGAAGGCGTCGATTTCTTTGCCGCCGCCAAAGCCCGTTTTGGCCGAGGCGGTGAAGATGCTGTCGAGGCGGTTATTAAACTTGTCGCGGCCCAGCGCCGCCACGAGGCCCGCCGGGTTTTGCGGCACGTAGAAGGTGTACTGCATCGCGTTGCCCTCCTGGAAGCCGCGCCACGGCTCAAAGGGCTTGAAATTGCCCACGAACGTGCCGTCGGCCAGTTTGGGCTGCATGAGCTTGTTCTGCGGGTTCAGAATCTGCTGCCAGCCGTTGGAGAGCTTGAGGAGTTGCTCGTAATCGGCTTTTTTGCCCAGCGACTTCGCCATTTGGGCGGCGGCGAAAGCGCTGTAGCTGTACTCCAGGGTGTGCGAATTGGCGAAGTAGGAGCCCGTGGAATCGGTTTTATACCACTCGCCCTGGTACTGCTTGTATTCGTCTTTGAAAGGCACGTAGCCGTACTGGGTGAAGGCTTTCACGTCCATCTTGCCCGAGCCGAAGGCGCGGTGGCGGTAGTTCAATTCGTTGGCGCGCACGGCCTGGTAGGCCAGATTCACGTCGTAGTTGCGGATGCCCACCTGGTAGGCCCCGGCCACGGCAAGCCCCACGAAATTGGTGCCCACACCCGACACGTACTCGCTATTGGCCAGGCCGTCGCCAAACCAGCCTTTGTCGCGGTACACTTGCAGCTCGGTGTTCACGTAGTTGCCGTACCACTCGGGGTACGCGAGCGCCCAGAGCTGCGTCAGGTTCCAGTAGCCGCCCCAGATGGCGTCGGTGTTGATAAACTCGGGCTTGGGGCCGGGGCCGCTGGCCACCAGCTGGCCCGCCTGGCCGCCGTGCTTGGGGTACGCGCCGTTGACGTCGCTGGCGATGCCGCGCCCCAGCAGCGCGTGGAAGAGGCCGGTGTAAAACTTGGTTTTGTTCTGCTCATCGGGGCCTTCAACCGTGATTTTTCCCAGCTCGCGCTGCCAGGTAGCCTGGGCGGCGGCGCGGGCCTGGTCGAAGGTGAGGCTGCGGGCCTCGGCCAGCAAATTGGCCCTGGCGTTGGCGATGGAGGTGTAGGAGAGGCCGACTTTCAGCTCGATTTTCTCCTGCGCGGTGGTCTGGTAATCGAGGTACAAGCCCGCGCCCTTGCCGGTGGCTGATTTCGTGTTCGGCTGGTTACCGGCGGCCGTGAACGCGCCCACGCTGGCCGGGGCCTTGCTGATTTCGCCGTAGAAGTACATGTTGACCTTGCCGCTGGGGTCGTAGGTTTTCACGTACTTGGGGTAGGTGCTCACGAAGCCCTCGACGTGCGTGGCGTCCACCATGTGGATGCTGGCGTCGGTCACGTCGCTGCTCTCGCCCTGCTTGTTGCCGATGTCGAGGATGAGGTGCGCGTGGTCGTTTTTGGGGAAGGTGTAGCGGTGAAAGCCCACCCGCTTGGTGGCGGTCAGCTCGGCGGTGATGTTGTAGTCGTCGAGCAGCACGCGGTAGTAGCCGGGCTCGGCCACCTGGTTTTGGCGGTCGAAGTGCGAGCGGTAGCCGCTGGCCGGCTTGTCGAGGTCGCCGGGCTGGGTGCGCAGCTCGCCGGTGGTGGGCATGAAGCTGACGCCGCCCACCTGCCACTCGTGAAAATGCACGAAGCCTTCGATGGAATTCTGGCGGGTGTCGTAGCCCACGGCCTCCCAGCCGGAGGGGTTGCCGTAGTGGCCGTTGGTGGAGGGCGCCAGCTTGGCCATGCCGTAGGGCACGGCCGCCGGGGTGTAGAAAAACCACCGGCTGTGCGCCGTACCGATGTTGGGATTCACGTACTTAAGCACGTTTTGCGCGCTGGCTTCATTTCCTGCCAACAGCAGGGCCAGGGGCAAAACGCCGGCCACGAAAGTTAATTTCATACTGGAATTTTAAGATTGGTAGGCACTGGCAAAGGCCCGCGCCCGGCTTCCCCAGCCAGACGCGGGCGGGCCAGGCCGCGCCCACCACGCCGCCCGACCAATGCCGGTAGTTAGAGAACTGCTAAGGTGTTCAGACCTTTTGAAAACCGTCGGTCATGCTGAGCCTGCCGAAGCATCTCTACCGCTTCATCCGCACCGTTCAACAGTGCGGTAGAGATACTTCGACAAGCTCAGCATGACGGGCGGATTATGTAATGAGCTTCTACAGGAGCTTGCGGGCCTGCAAGTCGGCCATCACCTCAAACATCATCACGCCGCTCAGCTGGGTCGAGCCATCGACGGTACCGCCGGGCTGGGTCGTCCAGCTGGTGTTGAAGAGGTAGTCCGACTTGCGCATGCCCTTGCTGTAGAGGCTCTCGCCGTTGAACTTGAGGAACGACACGTAGCGGGCGCGGGTGGCGGCCGACACGGCGGGCTCGGTGGCTAGCTGGGCCAGGTAGCGCACCAGAATGCCCTTGAACAGGCCGCCATCGCCCGCCCCTTCGTCCTTGAGCACGCCACCGGGCGAGAGCTGGCTGTCGTTGAGCACGTAGGCGGCCGTGCGGTTGGCGTCGTCGAGGTAGCTACTCTGCTGGGTGGCGCGGTACAGCTCCAAGCCCGCGCCCAGGAACACGCCCTGGTTGTAGCTAAAGCGCCAGTCCTTGTCGATTTGGCCGTTGCCCTGGCGGTTGATGCCGTCCCACACGGCCCCGGTGGTGGGGTCCACGAGGGTCTTTTTCTGCCAATCGTAAATCCGCGTGGCCCAGGCGAGGTCGTCGGGGTTGCGGTCGAGCTGGTAGAGGCGGGCGCCCAGGATGGCCACCGGGGCGTTGGCGGGCGTGTTTTTATAGTCGCGCTGGTCTTTTTTCCAGGCGATGCCGCCGCCTTGCTCAGTATTCCAGCCGTTTTTGAGGTCGGCCCAGAGCAGCGTAGCGGTGGCCTTGTACGACGGGTCCTGAGTGAGCTGGAAGGCGCGCAGGTTAGCCAGGGCCTGCCAAGCCATGTCGTCGTAGAAGTTGTTGAGGTAGGTGTTGCCGTTCTTCTTCTTCGTGCCCTGCTGGAGCTGCTGCATCTTGGCCGTGTAGTCCAGCACTTTGGTGCGCTGGTAGCCATCGAGCAGGATGTCGAGGCCGTGGCCCTGCCACCAGTAGTTGAAGTTGGGCTGGCCAGCGCTGTTTTGTAGGTAATAGTTCTCGCTGGCCCAGAAGGAACGGTTGAGCGCCGTCTGCGCCGAGTCGGCGCGGGCGCCCCAGTTGGCCACTACCGCCACCGGCTTGGGGGCCGGCGGGGTGATGGCGTCGTCCACCTTTTCATTGCAGGCGGCGAGGAAGGTGAGGGCCAGCAAAGCGCTGGCCCCAGTGCGAAAATAAATCATAGCTACAGCTTTAGTGAGTTGATTAATAAGCCGTCAACTCCCCTAGCGCACCTTCACCTGGTGGGTGTAGGCGGCGGGCTGCATCATGACCAAGATATCCGCATTTTTGCGGTCGGCGGTGCCGATGAACTTGAAGGAGTTATTCCACTGGTCGTCGGCTACCGGCACGAGGTTGAAGTAGGCAGCGGCCGTGGTGGTGGTGGCGGGCTGGTTATCGGTGTTGGGGCTGCCGTACTGGCGCGCCTTCACGTTGCCGGCCATGTCCTTTTCGGTGAAAACGAATTTGTAGCGCTCATCGCGGCCCCAGGTGAACTGGAAAAACTCAATCGGCGTGTTGTCGATTTCCCACAGGCCTTTGCCCACATAGGGCAGCGTGACGGTCACCTTATTCTGGGCGGCCACCCAGAGGCCGACCGACTGAATCTCGGTGAGCGTGGCCGCGCCGGCGTTGAAATCGAGGGTCATGCGGTACACGCCCGGGGTCGTGGTGGGGTTGGTGGCCGTGGCACCTTGCAGCAGCTTGGTGCCGTCGATGTAGTAGGCCGTGGGCGTGCCCGTGGTCTGGTCCACGATTTTCACGTCGCCGGGCGAGAGCTTGGTATACAGCTCAAACACGCCGGCCGACACGCGCTTGAACGGCAGCGCCTGGCTAAGGGTGGCACCGCCCTCGGTGCCCGCGCCGGTGAGGTAAAGGTTGCCGGGAATGACCGAGAAGCCAGCGGGGCGCTCCACCGTCAGGGTGCGGGCCGTGGCGGCGGGCATCACGTTGAGGCCCTTGGAGGCGTTCACCATCCACTTCAATTTGCCCTGGGCCTGGGAGCCGATACCAGCCAGGTTGGCGATTTTATTGAGGTCGCTGTGGCTGAGGGTCAGCTTGGTATCGAGGCCATTGGTACCCGATACGGTGCTGTACACGGGTTTGGAAAAGTCGCCACCGTCTTTGTCGAAGAGCACTTCGTAGAGCACCAGCGTGCCATCGGCGGCGCGGGCCTGGCCCCACTCAAACGTCACGGCCGCGTTGGACGGCGGGTCGATTTTGACGAAGATGTTGTCGGCGGGCGAGATGTAGTTCGACACGGGCGTGATGGTATCATCGAGCGCATTGTCGTCTTTTTTGCAGCCAGCCAGCAGGCCAACGAGCATGAGTAACAGGAGCAGCGGGTGGGAAAACTTTTTCATGGAGATAGAAGCGGATGGGGATTTCAAGAAGGAAGTAAAGAGCCTACCAGCCAGGATTTTGCGAGAGGTTGGCGTTGATGTCGCGCTCGCGCTGAGGGATGGGCCAGAGGTAGTGCTTGGCGGGGTCGAAGGTGCGCTGGTCCACGCGCAGGTAGCCGTTGTCCACGCCGGGGTCGCCGGCTTTGATGCCGTGGGCGTAGCCTTTGAGGACGGTTTCGGCGGTGCGCCAGCGGCGCAGGTCGAAGATGCGCAGGCCTTCCATCGCCAACTCGGTGCGGCGCTCGCGGCGCACGATGGTTTGCAGGGTGGCCTTGTCGCTGCCAGGGTAGGTGAGCGCGGCGGCATCGGTGAAGCCGGCGCGGCGGCGCAGCGCCCCGATGGTGCGGTCCCACTCGCCGCTGGTGAGCTGGCCCAGCTCGTTTTTGGCCTCGGCGTGCATGAGCAGCACGTCGGCGTAGCGCACCAGTATCAGGTTGAGGCCCGAGTTGAGGTTGGCGTCGGCGGTGGGGTCGAAGTACTTGGCCGAGTAGTAGCCGGTGGGGCTGGCATCGGCGCGGTCCACGGAGTTGTCGCCGGTGCCCGGCACCGTGCGGATGAGGAGGCTCGACCCATCGGGGCGCAGCCACTTGTAGCCGTCGTAAACGAGTGTGGCGGCAAAGCGGGGGTCGCGGCCCACGTAGGGCGTGGCCTCGCTGTAGCCTGAACCGCTCTCCGTAATTGCCTTACCGTTAGCCATTACGTAGTCGTTGACCAGCTCCTGGGTGGGGGCAATGGCGCAGATGAGCTTGCCCTCGGTGCGCGGGATGAAGAAGCGCTGCTCGGAATGCGTGCGCGAGGGAAACAGGTACTGCAAGTCGAGCATCACCTCGCTGTTGCCCTCGTTGCCGGGCGCGAAAACGCCCGCGTAGCTCGAAAACAAGCCGTAGGTGCCGGCCTGCCCGCCGATTAGCTGCTCGGTTACGGCCGTGACGTCGGCCCAGCGGCCTTCGTAGAGCAGCACCCGCGCCTTCACGGCCAGGGCCGCGCCTTTGGTGAAGCGGCCGCGGTCTTCGGCGGCGTAGGCGGTGTTGAGGGGCAGCGCACCGGCGGCGGCATCCAGCTCTTTGAGCACAAAATCAAGCACTTCGGCGCGCGGTGTGCGGGCGAGGGCCGCCGCGTCGGTCACGCTGATTTCTTCGGTTATCAGGGGCACGTCGCCGTACCACGTTAGCAGCTGGAAGTACTGGTAGGCGCGCAGGGCGCGGGCCTCGGCCACGTAGCGGGCCTTGAGGCCGGCGTCGAGGGTACTAATCTTGTCGATGTTGGCCAGCAGCTGGTTGCACTTGCGGATGCCGCTGTAGTGGTAGCCCCACTCGTTAGTGACGCGCGCCTGGTTGGTGCCGTAGGCGCCCTCGGCGATGTTGCGCGAGTTGGAGCCATTGACGTCGCTCTTGTTGTAGGCGTTGTCGGAGAGCGTTTCGTTGAAGAAGAAATACTCCGAGTTGTAGAGGTTTTCGTAGGCCGTGGTGAGCACGTTGGCCGCGTCGGAGGGTTGCTGCCAGAAGGTGGCATCGGTGGGGCGGTCGGTGGGGGGCAGGTCGAGCTTCTGGCAGGCCGAGAAGCCGAACCCTAGCCCGAGCCCCAGCAGCAGCGAGTGGCGAAGATTGCGAGTCATTGGAGGGAAGGGTGGGATAGAGATTAGAGCGTGATATCGACGCCGACGGTGACGACGCGCACGGCCGGGTACACGCGGCCGCTGCTGCCCGAGCCGCCGCCGGTGCCCACGCTTTCGCTGAACTCCGAGAGCTCGGGGTCAAACCCGATTTTCTTCAAGTGGCTGAGGGTGAACAAATCCTGGCCCGAGGCGAAGACGCGCATCCGCTGGATGTAGGCCCGTTTGGTGAAGGTGGCGGGCAGGGTGTAGCCGAGCTGCACGTTTTTGAGGCGGGCGTAGGCGCCGTTTTGCAGCCAGTAGTCGGAGCCCTGGTTGTTGTTGGTGGAGGCCGTGCCGATGGTCAGGCGCGGGTAGCTGGCGTCGGGGTTGGTGGGCGTCCAGCGGTCGAGGTGCTGCTGGTACACGTTCTCCCAGTTGTTGTGGAAGGCTTCCACGCCCTCGCCCCGGATGTAGAGGCTGCGCTTGCCCACGCCCTGGATAAACACCAGGAGGTCAAAGCCTTTGTAGTCGGCCGTGTAGGTGGCACCGAAGGTGTAGCGCGGAAACGGGTTGCCGAGGATAAAGCGGTCGTCCTGGTTGATGACGCCGTCGCCGTTGCGGTCCACGTAGCGGATGTCGCCGGGGCGCACCGTGCCGGGGGCCACGAACGAGGGTACGGGGCCGGCGGCCACTTCCTCCATCGTCTGGTAGAGGCCGGCCGTGCGGTAGCCGAAGTACGAGTTGATGGGCCAGCCCTCGCGGATGATGTTGGAGGCGTCGCCGCCCCGGATGGTTTCGACGCCCTTGGTGTCGAGGACGGTGTTGCGGGTGTCGGCCGCGTTCAGGCTCAGGCTCTGGTTGAAGCCGCCCTCGGTGCGCATGCGGTAAGTGGCCGAGATTTCCCAGCCCTGGTTGCGCACTTTGGCCGCGTTTTGGGTGGGTGCGCCCGCCCCGAAGGCACCCGCCACGGGCAGGTCGATGAGGATGTCGCTGGTGCGCTTATCGAAGTAGTCGGCGCTGAACGACAGGGCGTTCTGGAAAAAGCCGAAGTCGATGCCCACGTTGGCCATTGTAGCCGTTTCCCAGGTGATGTTGGCGTTGGAGGTGCTGAAATACGAGCCCGATACCGGCACGCCGCCGAAGGAATACGTGCCCGGCGCGAGGCTCACGGTGCTGAGGTAGCGGTAGAGGCCGATGTTCTGGTTGCCGAGTTGGCCCAGCGAGGCGCGCACCTTGAGGTCGCTAAGCACGGGCTTAACGAACTCCATAAAGTTCTCTTCCAGCGGCCGCCAGCCCACCGAGCCCGAGGGGAAGAAGCCCCAGCGCTGGTTGGCGGCGAAGCGCGACGAGCCGTCGTAGCGGAAGCTGCCTTCAAACAGGTATTTGCCAGCGAAAGAGTAGTTGATGCGCCCGAATACCGAATTGAGCGCCCACTGTTCCTGGTTGCCGTAGGTGCCATTGGCGTGGTAGCCACCGCTGGGGTCGTTGATGCCGGCGTAGGTGGTGCCGTTGTTGATGACGCCGAACTGGTTGCCGGGTACGTTGATAACGTGAATGCCGCGGCGGTCGTCGGTGTAATGCTCCGTGGAGTAGCCCACTAGCGCCTGCACGCTGTGCTTTTCGGCAAAGGTGCGGTCGTAGTTGAGGGTCGCCTGGTAGTTGGTGAGCAGGGTGCGCTGGTTGCGGTTTTGCACCGAGTTGTTGCCGTCGCCGCCGGCCGTGGGCGAGCCGTCGAGCGTCACGTACATCAGGCTGCGCTGAAACTCGTCGTTCTGGTAGTTCCATAGGTCGCCGCCCACGAGGCCGCGCAGGCGCAGGCCCTTCACAATCTCAAACTCGGCGTTTAGGTTGCCGAAAACGTTGTCGTTGGAGTTGGTGCGCAGGCCGCCGTTGAGCAGGCGGTTCACGGAGTTGTCGCTGGCCGTGGCGGGCGTCACGTAGTTGCCCTGCGCGTCCTGGATGGGGTAGATAACCGGGATGCGGGCCGCGTCGCTGATAATCCACTGCGAATCAAAGGCGTGCTCGCGGGTGCCGACGTGGGCATACGAAACGATGGCACCGAGCTTGAGCCGGTCGGTGACCTGCGTGGTGAGGTTGAGGCGGCCGTTGAGGCGCTTGAAACCGTAGTCGTCCCCGAAGAACAGGCTGTTCTGGTCCACGTAGCCCAGCGAAACGAGGTAGCGGGTTTTGCCCGAGCTGCCGCTCACGCTCAGGTTGTGGTTCTGCTGAAACGCCTGCTTTTTTAGGACCTTGTTGAGCTGCCACTCGTAGTCGCCCTGCGCGCCGAAGTCGCGAATTTGCTGGGGCGAAAACTGCGGGGCCTGCCCCGAGTTGACGAGCGCCTCGTTCTTTAGCTCCATAAACTGCACGCCCGTCACGGGCCGGCGCTGGAAGTTGGGGGCCTGGTAGCCCAGCACCGTGTTGTAGCTGATGACGGGCTTCTGGTTGAGCGCGCCCTGCTTGGTGGTCACGAGCAGTACGCCGTTGGCGGCGCGCGAGCCGTAGATGGCGGCCGAGGCGGCATCCTTGAGCACCGTCACGCTCTCAATGTCGTTGGGGTTGATGGCGTTGAGCGAGCCCGCGATGCCGTCCACGATAATCAGCGGCGAGGCGTTGCCCAGCGTGCCCACACCCCGAATGTTGATGTTGAGGCCCGCGCCCGGCTCGGCGCTGTTTTGCTGAATGGTGAGGTTGGGCGACGTGCCTTGCAGGGCCTGCGCCACGTTGGCAACCGGGCGGTTTTCGAGGGCGGCCCCTTTCACGGTGTTGATGGCGCCCGTCACGTTGGCGCGCTGCTGGGTGCCGTAGCCCACCACTACCACGTCGGTCAGCGCCTGGGCCTCGTCGGCGAGCGTCACGGCCAGGTTGCTGGTGGCCCCGGTCACGGGCACTTCCTTGCGGGTGTAGCCTACGAAGCTGAACACCAACACGCTATTCTCCGGCGCTTGCAGGCTGAAGCCGCCTTCGGCGTTGGTCGTTGCGCCTTGCGTGGTGCCTTTGACGATGACGGTCACGCCCGGCAGGCCCACGCCTTTCGAGTCGGTTACGCGGCCGGCGATGGTCACATCGGCCAGGGACAGCACCTGGCGGCCGGTCGAGGCCAGCAGCGTGGGCACCGTGGACGGTATCTCCACGGCCGGCGCGGCGGGCGTCAGGGCGGCGCTGTCCTTGGGCTTGGGCGTGATGATGTAGAGGCCGTCCTTGAGCCGCTCAAACTGCAAGCCGCTCTGCTGGCTCACGTAGCGCAGCGCCTCGGGCAGCGACTTGAAGGCGGGGTGCGCCTTGGCCAGGTACCGGCCGGTTATCAGCTGGTTGCGGTACAAAAAATTGACTTTGTAGGTGGCTTGCAACTCCTGGATAAAGGATTCCAAGGCGACCTGCGAGGTGGCCGAGGCGCGGGCCGAAGCCAGCGGCTGGCGCGGGGTTTGGCTGGCGAGGGCCAGCGCCCCCTGGGCGCGGCTGGCGCCGGGTACGGCGCCCAGGAGCAGGGCCAGGCGCACGTAGCGGGTAAAGTTTGCCATATGATGGGTGGGAAAAAGAAGGAAAGCGAGTAGCAGGAGCCTAGGACCAGCGTTACTGGGCCAGGGGCTGGAGGCGCACGACATTGCCGGTGCGCGTCACCTGCACGCCCAGCGACTTGGCCAGGGCGGGCAGGAGGAGGTCGGGGGTATTGGCGGGCAGGATGCCCGTAAGCGTCTGATGCAGAATGGCCGAGTCGGTAGCCACCACCTGCCAGCCGTAGGCATCGCGCAGCAGCTGCACGATGTCGCGCACCGAGGTTTGCTGCAATTCAAGTTGGCCCTGCGTCCAGGCCGAGTACAGGGCGGGCTGCACGCGCCGCCGGGCCAGGTGCGGCGCGGCGGAGGAGGTTTCGACGAGGTCGCCGGGCTGCATGAGCAGGTTTTCGGTGGTAAACCAGGCGTGGCGGTCCACGGCCACCCGGCCCGAGGTGAGCACCACCTTGGTGCCGGCCGGCTGGCTGTTCACGTTGAATTGCGTACCCAGCACCGCGATATCGAGCCCGCCCGCGTGCACCACGAACTTGGCGCGGGCCGGGGCGGCAGCGATGTTGCGCACGGCCGGGGCCGCTAGGTGCGCCACCCGGAAATAAGCCTCGCCGGTCAGCCACACTTCGCGGGGCGCGGTGGCGGTCCAGTGGGCGGCCGTGGTGAGCGTCGCGTTGCCATTGAGCACCACCACCGAGCCATCGGGCAGCGTCACGGTACGTTGCTCTTGGGCGCCAGCCGCGTACTGCGTGGTGGGGCCGGTGGCCGTGGGCCACTGCCACCAGCCCACGGCGGCCAGCACCGCCACCGCCGACGTGCCCACCAGCAGGCGGGTACGCCGCTGCCAGCTTAGCCAGGGCTGCGGCTGGGTGGCGTGGAGCGCCTGCCGCAGGCGTAGCAACTCCTGCTGCTTAAGCTCCGCTGGCACCGGGTAGAGCTGGCTGGGGCCGAGGCCCTGCACCAGCGCGTAGGCTTGGTCCACGTCGGTTTTCTGGCCGGGGTGCGCGGCTAGCCACGCCTGCCAGAAGCGGCCCGCTTCCGAGTCGGCGTCGGCTACGTAGGCTTGGAACGACTCATCCGCCACGAAATCATTGAGTGAATAATTCGTAAAATCCATAGGCGAGCAAGCGAGAGAAACCTAACTTTTCCTGACCACGAACGAAGGCCGATTTTGTACTCTGTTAGAAGCTAATTTTCTTGAAAATATTTTCTAAGACTCTTTTTTACAATAACTTAAAAATCTACAAAACCTAATGAGGTCGTCATACTGAGCTTGCCGAAGCATCTCGCTCGCTTCATTAAATGGCCCTGACGGTGCGAGCGAGATGCTTCGGCAGGCTCAGTATGACGTTCTGCTTTGTCTATACTGTTTTTCTGAGCGGCTTTAAAGCAAAAAATCAAGGAATATCCCCTGCAAAAGCAGTAGCAAAGAGGTGGGCAGCACCTGGCGCATGCGCTTGATGGCCTGGTGCACGAGGTTGCGCACCGACTGCTGGTTGAGGTCCATAATCGTGGCAATGCGGTCGTAGGCAAAGCCGTCGAAAAACTTGAGGTAGAGGGCTTCGCGGTGGCGGTTGCTGAGCTGGTTAAGCGCCGCCAGCAGCTGGGCTTGCTGCTCGGTGGTGAGCTGCTGGGCAATTAGGAAGTCTTCGGGCGAGTGCTCGGCGGCTAGCTCCGGGTAGCCGGTTTGCAGGGCGGAGCGGCGCTTTTGCGCCCGCATTTCATCGGTGATGTGGTAGCGCAGGGCAGTGAAGAGGTAGGGCCGAATTTCTTCCACGGGCCCGAGCACCTTGCGGCGCTGCCAGAGGCGTTGAAACAGGTTTTGGATGCAGTCTTTTACCACCTCCTCGTCGCCAGTCAGGCGCATGCCGTAGCGAAAAAGGTCGTCGTAGTGCGCCAGAAAAATGCGCTCGAATGCCTGCTTGCTGCCCGCCAGAAAGTCATTCCACAGCGAGGCAGCAAGCAACGTCATATTGGTCAGGAAATTAGAAGAAAACCACCACTGAGGAACTAGGTTACTATTCAGTGCTTAAACGTATTAGCTACTATGCGCTAAGCGGCCCTTGGGCGCCTCTCCCCTACTGCCAACCGCGCTCAATCTCCTCCAGGGTCCGGCCCTTGGTTTCGGGCACGGCCCGCCACACAAAGCCAAACGTGAGGGCCGAAAGTACCGCGTAGAGCCCAAATGCGCCCGCCAGGCCCGCCGATTTTACCAATGACAAGAAGGTGAAGGAGATACCCGTGCAGGCTATCCAGAGGGCCACCGTGGCCAGCGCGGCCGCCCGGCCCCGCACCGCGTTGGGGAAAATCTCGGTAATCACGACCCACACGCCCGGCCCCAGCCCCACCGCGAAGCAGGCCACGTATAACATGATGAGCCCCAGCAGCCACGGCCCCGTTGCGTGCAATTTCAAGGCCACCACCAGCGCGCCCAGCGCCAGCGCCATGCCGCCCGAGGCGAAGAGCAGCAGCGGCTTGCGTCCCACCCGGTCGATGACGAACAGCGCCACGATAGTGCCCGCGAAGTTGATGCCCCCGATGAGCGCATTGGCCCCAATGGCCGAGGCGGCGCTCTGCCCGCTGTGCTCGGTGAGGATGATGGAGCCGTAGTAGAGAATGGTATTGATGCCCGTAACCTGCTGCAACACCGCCAGTACCACCGCAATACGCAGCGGCCGGCGCAGGCGCGGCTGGCGCAGACTGGCGGCGGCGCCCTGCTCTTCGGCCAGCGCAGCCTGGATTTCTTCGGCCTCGGTGGCGGCCGCGGGGCCGTTGAGGCGGGTGAGCGTGACCAGGGCTTCGGCGTGGCGGCCCTGTCCCAGCAGCCAGCGGGGGCTTTCGGGCACCAGCAGCAGCGTGAGCATGAACAGCAGCGACGGTACGGCTGCTATCGCGAACATCCAGCGCCACGACGCCAGCCCCAAGCCAGCCAGGTAGTAGCTGGCTACGTAGGCAAGCAAAATGCCCGACACGATGGCCAACTGATTGAGCGTCACCAGCCGCCCGCGAATGCGGGCCGGGGCGATTTCAGCAATGTAGAGCGGCACCAGCAGCGAGGCCACCCCAATGGCCAGCCCGCCCGCCAGCCGCGCCAGCACAAACTCGGTGAGCGTGCGCGGCACCGCCGCTGCCAGCGCCGAAACTGTGAACAGCGCCGCCGCCCCAAACAGCAACCGCCGCCGCCCGTAGCGGTCGGTGAGCCAGCCGGCCAGCGCCGCCCCCGCCACCGCGCCGAATAAGATGCTGCTGGCTGCCAGCTCGGTCTGCGAATCGGTTAGGTTGAAGTCTTTTTTCAGGAAGACCAGCGCCCCGTTGATGATGGCCGTGTCGAAGCCAAATAGCAGCCCGCCCAGCGCCGCCACGGCTGCAATCAGGTAGACGTAGCCCGCGCTGCCGCTGGAGTGGGGCGCGGGCGGCGCGGGGCCAGCGGAGGCTTGTGGAAAAGGAAGATTAGGAGCAGCTTGAGTAGGCATAGCGGGGTGGGAAGGATTGGTAATCAGTGTAAAGTCAATGGCTAGCGGATTTCACACGCCAGCGGGCGGGGCGCCCTTGCTCATACTAGCAGCACCTCGATACCTAGTTCGCGAAATGGCGCTACCTGCGCTTCGGTGGCGCCCGTGTCGGTGATTAGTTGATGCACCTCGGCGATGGGGCAGATGAGCGACGTGGCGACGGTGCCAAGCTTGGTGTGGTCGGCCACCACGATGCGGCGCTTGGCTTGCCGCACCATTACCTGGATGATAGCGGCTTCTTCGGGGTGCAAGGAGGTAAGGCCCTTCTGGGCGTCGATGCCGTTGACGCCGATAAAGACTTTATCGACGAAGAATTGGCTGAGCGCCTGCGCGGTAGCCGGCCCCACCAGCGAAAACCAGCCGCCGGTGAGGAAGCCGCCCGTTACGAACACGCGCACGTCGTCGCGGTGGCTCAGCTCCATCGCCACGTTCACGGTGTTGGTGACGACCGTGACGTTAGCGCCCGGCCGCAGGCTGCGCGTGACCTGGGTAGTGGTGGTGCCCGCCGTGAGCGAGATAATCTCGCCTGGCTGGATGAGCGACGCGGCCGCCAGGCCGATGCGGCGCTTTTCGGCCAGGTTGCGGTCTATCTGCTCGTGAAAGCTGGAATCGTAGCGGAAGGGCTCGTAGAGCAGGGGCTCGCGGGGCACCGCGCCGCCGTGGGTGCGCCGCAGCCGGCCGCGCTGCTCCAGCTCCATGAGGTCGCGCCGCACGGTGGCCACCGACACGCCGAATTGCGCGGCCAGTTCGTCCACGGCCACGGTACCGGTGTGCAGCAGTTTTTCGACAATAGTTTGGGCGCGGACCGCCGCCGCATTGTCGGGAGTTAATAAGGTAGACATAAGGAAAATTTGAAAGCGATTGGGCCAGCAAAGGTGGCCGCTGGGCGGTGGTCTTAGCCGTGCTAAGCCTGGGTGCGCACGTAGGCTTTCATCGTAGCGCACTCGGTGCCGATGGCCGGGCCGTGGGGCCGGATGGTGTAGGCCCCCACCGCCGCCGGCACGATAAACGTTTCGGCGTAGTGCACCACGAAGGGCTCGAATGCCCCGCTCGGGCTTTCCACAATGACCTCCGCGCCCTGCACCAGGTTAAGCACCTGCACGCCGCCCTGGGTGTGGTGCGGCACCAAGCCGGTAAACCAGTGGCGGCGCGTCTCGATGAATTCGCGCTCGTGCAGGCCGGTGCGCTCCTCACGCCAGCCGGGGCCGCTGGCAACGGGCAGCACTTGGTTGACCAGGTTTTGCGCAACCCAGGCCGTGGTGCGGTCGGGCTGGATGTTGGCCGCGCCGTGGGCCAGGTGAATGGGCCGGGGCCGGCCGTCGAGGCCCAGCCGCTGCCAGTCCCAGAGCTTGAAGGTGAAGATGAAGGGCGTCGCCGAAATTTCCAGCACCATCCCATTGGCCCCCGAGCAGTGGATGGTGCCGGCCGGAATGAGGAAGTGGTCGTGCGGGCGGGCCGGGAATTCGTTGATGTATTGCCCGGCCGGAAAAGGGGCCGTGGGGTCGTCCTGCGCCCGCTGCAAATCAGCCAGCATGGCCGGGAAATCGGCGTTTTCCTTCATACCCAGGTACACCACTGCGCCCGGCTCGGCGGCCAGCATGTAGTAGCTTTCGTCCTGGGTGTAGGCCAGGCCAAACTTGTCCTGCGCGTACTCGGTGAGCGGGTGCACTTGCAGCGAGAGGTTGCCGCCGCCCATGGTATCGAGAAAGTCGAAGCGGATGGGAAACTCGGTACCGAAGCGCCCGTGTACGGCCTCGCCCAGCAGCTCACGCGGGTGCAGAAACACGAGGTCGATACTCTGAATTTCTACCCGCGCCTCCCCGAAGCCCAGCAGCAGCGAGTTTTCCTCGGGCACGCAGTCGAAGCACCAGGCGTAGTTGGCCGGGCCGTCGGGCAGGTCGCACACCTCGCGCATCCACTGCCCGCCCCAGGGGCCGGGGTCGAAGAACGGCACCACCCGAAACGGCCGCCGCACCGTGGCCGCCAGCCCGGCCCGCAGGGCCACCCCGGTAACCAGCTTGGGGGTAGTGGGGTCGTTGGTATCGAGCAGGAAATCGGCCTTGGGCAGGGCCTGCTTTTTCAGGCGGTCGGCGGCGCGCCAGTCTACAAAAAAGGCCCGCTTGTACTTGAGACTGGCTTTTTCGGTGAAATTATCGGTGCCCAAATTGGCGATTTCGCCGCGCCGCTGCCGCAGTTGGATTTCCCAGCGGGCCAGGTCGGCGTAGACCAATACCGTGGGCGCGGGGCACACCAGCGTGGCCCCGGTGCCCAGCACCAGCACCAGTTGGCCGGCCGCGGCGGCCAGCCCGGCTTGCGCGGTGCGCAGCCGTTGCGGGTCCATAAAATCGGCTACCGTCAGCCCATTGAGCCGGCCAAAAACCGGGTCGTCGGTGAGCGGGCCGGCCACCAGCGCGTCGATGGCGGCGGCGGGGTAGTAGAGGTCGTCGGCTAGCAGGCAATGGGCCGGCCGCAGCACTGGCGTTAGCGCGTGTTGTAGCTGCTGAAGGTCGGTGCCGGGGTAGCATTCCACGGCCAGCACCAGCGGCTGGCCCACGGCTACCGGCTGGGTTAGTAGCGCCGCCTGCAAAGCGGCGGCGATGGCGGCCCACCCGGTTTGGCAAGCGTCGGCCCCGGCCGCTACCGGCACGAAGGGAAACTTGTCATAGCTGGAAGTGCGCATGCGAATAGTGACTGGAAGAAAAAAGGACAAGAAGAAAGACTCTGTGGGTAGCAGCTTTCTTCTGCAAATATTGACGATAAAAATGTTTGTTTTACGCTAAAACGAGCAAAATAATTTTTATCTTGTTCAAAACATTCGTTTACTTTGCCAGCAGCTTGCTGACCAAGCTCAGCGCCGCCGCCCAGCTTCACCCAGGCTAGCCGCTGCCTTTCCCCTATTCCCACGCCATGATTCTGATAGCAGATGGCGGCTCTACCAAGACCACCTGGTGCCTGGTTGACGCCCACAATACCCGCTCGTTCTTCCACACCGAAGGCTACAACCCCGAGTTTATTAGCACGGCGGGCATCATCGCCTCGCTTCGGCAAAACCTGCCGGCTACGCTGGCTCTGGACACCATCACGGACCTGTATTACTACGGGGCCAGCGTGGTGTCGGCGGCGCAGGTAGCCACCGTGGCCGATGCCATGCGGGCGGTGTTTGCGCGAGCCCGCGTGTTTGTGGGCCACGACCTGCTGGCGGCGGCGCGGGCGCTGCTGGGCCGGCAGCCGGGGTTTGCGGCCATCCTGGGCACGGGCACCAATTCGTGCGTGTACGACGGCGAGCGCGTGGCGCACAACGTGGACTCGCTGGGGTATTTCCTGGGTGACGAGGGCAGCGGGGCCTTCATCGGCAAAGCGCTGCTGCGCGATTACCTGCGCGGGGATATGCCCGCTGGCCTGGCAACGGAATTTCACGCTACCTGCGGCCTGGAGCGGGACGATATCCTGGACCACCTCTACAACAAGCCCTTCCCCAACCGCTTCATCGCCAGCTTCGCCAAGTTTGCCTACGACCATAACAACGTGAGCTACTGCCGGCAGCTGGTGGTGGAGTCGTTCGACCTGTTTTTTCGCAATATTATCGCCAAGTATCCTGACTATCAGTCGCATACCTTCAACTGCGTGGGGTCGGTGGGGTATAATTTCCGCGATGCGCTGGCCCAGGTAGCCACCGCGCACGGCATGCGGGTGGGCAAAATCATCCGCTCGCCCATCGACGACCTGGTGTCCTACCACCTCACGGCGGCCGGCTAGCCCACGCTCGCCGCCTATCCTACCGTTCCTTTTCCCACCCTTTAGCTCCGCGAGCGATGATGCACTTTTTTATCCGCCAGCGCCGGCTGGCGCTGCTGGTGGCCGGCTGCCTGCTTACGGCCCCGGCCGCCTTCGGCCAAAACAAGTACCAGGTAGCCGGCGAAGCCATCCTCGACAAGCTCAACACCAAATTCTACAACGCCAGCAAGCAGCTATACGTGGAGCAACTTGATGGCAACGAGAACGTTATCATGGAGCGCGGCGGCGCGAGCTACGTGTGGCCGGCCTCGCACATGCTGCGGGCGCTGCGCTACGGTGCCCTCGCCAACCCGGCCAAGTACACGGCCCGGCTCAAGTCCTACGCCTACGCCCTCGACCAGTACCGGCAAAACGGCAAGTACGCCTCCGACATCGTGCCCGGCGCCGACCCGCTCTACGACGACAACGCCATCATTGGGCTGGCCCTGCTCGACGCCTACCAGCAGGTGCTGCCCACCGAAACCGGCCTCTACGACCGCTCGCTCATCGGCCTCAAGTACTGCCTCGATGCGCGCGACGACAACTGGGGCGTGCCGCAAAAAGAAGCCGAGCTGGGCTGGGGTAAATTCTACTCGCAGGCCACCATTTTGCCCGCCTTGCAGTGTGCCCTCCTCGCCAAAGACAGCCCCGACCCCAACTACCTGGCCATCGCCAAGCGCTACTACGAGCTTATCAACAATGTGAGCTACAAGCTACGCGACGGCGGCACTAATCTCCTCAACCAGTTCTCTTTCAATAACAACGGCACCTGGAGCCTCACCGGCCGCGGCGAAAACGGCGCCGGCTACCGCGCCTACCAAACCACGCCCAACATCCAACTGGCCCTACGGCTCTACCAGCGCACCGGCGACAGCCGCTACTTCAACGATGCTACCCTCCTGGCCAACGCCTGCCTCAGGCAGTGGTACATTCCCGGCAAGGGCGTCAGCGAAATTTCCTTCTGGGGCGGCAGCGATATGGTGGAAATGCTGGTCGATTTCTACGAAGTAGACCAAAACCCCCAGTGGCTCGCGGCGGCGCACAACATTGTGGACTACCTCATCGACTACGGCCGCGACCAGCTCGGCTACTACCCCGGCTCCTACAGCGACGCCGACGGCACCTGGAACCTCGACCGCCGCTACCTCTTCCCCGCCTCGGTGCAGATGATGGGCCAGGCCTGCGCCGCCGCCGCTATTCTGCGCGTCGCGCAGGTAGCCGGCCCGAGCACGCCGCTGGCCACCACTAGCCCCGCCGCCCTGGCCACCGACCTGTTTCCCAACCCGGTAGCCAACCGCCTTACCCTGCAAACTAACCGCCGGCCGATAGCCGGCAAAGTCACGGTGGCCAACGCCCTGGGCCAAACCGTGCTCACAACCACCGCGCCGACCGCCACGCTCGACGTGTCGGCGCTGCCCCCCGGCGTGTACACCGTGTCCTGGCAGGCCGATGGCCAGCGCCTCACGAAGCGCTTCGTGAAGCAAGCCGACTAGACCAGTAGCGCGGACTTTCAGTCCGCGAGTACTTCGCACATTTGCTAAAACGTTTTACTAATATGCTCAATAAGATGCCCCTTACCAGTTCAAGCATCCGTTGCCTACTCACGCTCGCCGGGCTGAGCGTTTTTTCCTGTGCCAAAGTAGTGCCGCCCGCGGGGCGCAGTCAGGCCAGCCGCGCCGGGGGTAGTCCCACGCAATATGTCAACCCGCTCATCGGCACGGCGGCTTTTACCGACCCCAAGCTGGTGGGCTACGTGGCCCCGCCCGGCTGGCACGGCGTGTGGGCCGGGCTGGCCTTTCCGGGCAGCTCCCTGCCCAATGCGATGGTGCAGCTCAGCCCCATCACGGAATTCAACACGGGCTCGGGCTACCAGTATGAGGACTCGGTCATCCAGGCTTTTGCCCACACCAACAAGGGCCACTGGAACCTGTGCCACCTGCCCGTGCTGCCCGTGGTGGGCGCGGCCGATGCCAGCGGCGACTATTCCTCGCACTTCTCCCACACCACCGAAACGGCGTCGCCCGGCTACTACGGCGTCACGCTCAAGGACTACAACGTGCGCGTGCGGCTGACCTCGACCCTGCGTTGCGGCCTGCACCAGTACTACTACCCCCAGCCGGCCGGCCGCAGCATCGTATTCAAGCTGGGCCGCTCGAATGAAAACGTGAACGACTGGACCATCGAAAAGGTGGGTGCATCGGCTGTGCAGGGCTTCCAGAAAACCGGCGACCAGACCGCCTATTTCTACGCCCAGCTCAGCACTGATATCCAAGATATTACCACTCAGGGCAAAGGCACCAAGCAGGGCCTGGCCGTGCTAAAGCTGGCCAACGGCGACCGCAAGCCCGTGGAGCTGCGCCTCGGCGTCTCCTTCGTGAGCATGCAGAATGCCCGGCAAAACCTGGCGAAGGAGCTGGGCAGCCGCTCCTTTGAGGAAGTCCAAAAAGCCGCCGCCGCCACCTGGAACCAGTTGCTGACCCGCGTGGCCGTGAAGGGCGGCACGGCCCAGCAGCAAACCATGTTCTACACCTGCCTCTACCGCTCGTTTTTGTGGCCCGCCCTGCGCAGCGACACCAACGGCGAGTACACCGACATCAAAGCCAAGGTAGCGAAGGCTGATTTTCAGTACTATACCCTGCCCTCACTCTGGGACACCTACCGCAACAAGGATGTATTGATGAGCATGCTGGCGCCGGGCGTGACGGCCGATATCATCAAGTCGATGCAGGATATGGGGGATAAAACGGGCTTCATTCCCACCTTTTTTCACGGCGACCACGCGGCGTCGTTCGTGGCCGGGGCCTACCAGCGCGGCGTCACCAATTTCGACGTGCAGGATGTGTACCGCCTGCTGCTGCGCAACGCCAACCTGGAGGGCGGCACGCGGCCCCACATCAAGGAATACATCCAGAAGGGCTACATCGCCACCACCGAGGTAGCCGCGCCCAACGTGGAAACCCCCGGCACCGCCGGCGTGTCCAAAACCCTGGAATACGCCTTCGACGACTACGCCGTGGCCCAGTTGGCCCAGGCCCTGCACGACACCGCGCAGTACCGCACGCTGATGGCGCGCGCCAAAAACTACCGCAACGTGTTTGACCCCGGCACCAAGTTCATGCGCGGCCGGCAGGCCAACGGCCAGTGGGTGAAGAACTTTAATCCGCAGTATCCTTACTACGAGTACATGTACCGCGAGGCCAACGCCTGGCAGGTTTCCTTCTTCGCGCCCCACGACATGCCGGGCCTGGTGGCGCTCTACGGCGGCCCGCAGCCCTTCGAGGCCAAGCTGGATTCGCTCTTCACGGTGCCCTGGAACCCGGCCTACATTGCCCGCAACGTGTCGGGCTTCATCGGCCAGTATTGCCACGGCAACCAGCCTGACCACGAAGCGCCCTTCGCCTACTACTACGTGGGCAAGCCCGAAAAATCGCAGCGGCGGCTCGACGAAATCATGGCTAAGTTTTACAATACTGGTGAAAAAGGGCTGGCCTTTTCGGGCATGGACGACGCGGGCGAGATGTCGGCGTGGTACGTGTTCGGCGCCGCCGGCCTCTACCCGCTGTCGGCGGCCGATGCGCGCTACGTGGTCACGGTGCCCCTGTTTGACGAAGTACGCTGGACCATGCCCGATGGCAAGGTGCTGACCATGAAGAAATCCGGCGCCAGCCGCGACCTCCAGAGCATCCGGGTCAACGACGCCGCCAACTCTGGCTATTTTGTGCCCCACCAGTTGTTTCGCACCGGCGGCCGGGTGGAGGTTGTCACCAAGTAGGGCGGCAGTGGCAAAACGAGGCCCGTTATCTTTACTCGTGACCCACTTCACCTGACCCTGGTACCCGCCAGCTCCTGCATGAGCCAATTGCCCCCGCCGGCCCCCGGCCCCCACCGTTTTGCAGCCCTTCTTTCCCGCGCCGGGCTCGACTGGTTTTTGGTGGCCCTGCTGGGCGTGGTGGCGCTGGCCTACTGGCAGCCCGGCCTGGGCAGCAAGGCCAGCCCCGTGCCGTGGCACCTGCTCACGACCGGGGGCGTGGCGCTGGTCTTCTTCTTCTACGGGCTGAAACTGAACCTGGCTAAGCTGCGCGAAGGCATGCGCAACTGGCGGCTGCCGCTCGTGGTGCAGTTCGCTACGTTTGGCCTGTTTCCGGCGCTGGCCCTGCTGGTGAAGCCGTTTTTTGGAGGTACTGAAGGCGACCTGCTTTGGCAAAGCATCTTTTTTCTGTGCGCGCTGCCCAGCACGGTTTCTACTTCGGTGGTGATGGTGAGTATCGCGGGCGGCAACCTGGCCGCGGCCATCTTCAACGCTAGCCTGTCGAGCCTGCTGGGCATTGTGCTCACGCCGCTGCTCACCAGCTTATTTTTGCGTACCGGCACGGATAGCAGCCACTTGTGGGGGCTGGCCACGCAGCTGCTGTGGCAGGTAGTGCTGCCGGTGGGCGCGGGTATTTTGCTCAACTCCCGCTTCGGCGCGCAGGCCGACCGGCACAAGGCGGGCCTGCGCTACTTCGACCAGCTCACCATTCTGCTCATCGTCTTCACGGCTTTTTGCGACTCATTTGCCGAGGGCATTTTCCGCAGCTACGCGCCTGCCAACATTGCCAAGCTGGGAGCGGGCATGATGGGGCTCTACCTGCTGGTATTTGCCCTGATTTGGGGCCTGGGCCGGGCACTGCACTTCTCCCGCGCCGATAACATTGTGGCCGTGTTTTGCGGCTCCAAAAAGTCGCTGGTGCATGGCAGCGTAATGGCCAGCCTGCTCTTTCCGGCCAGCGCGGCCACCGGCCTCATCCTGCTGCCGCTCATGCTCTACCACGCGCTGCAAATTATCCTGGCCAGCAGCATGGCCCAGTACCTGGGGCGGCAGCCGGCTGAGTAGGCCGCCGTGCCGGCCCACGCGCGGCCGGCTGAGTGGCTTTAGCCCTGCTAGCGACGCCAACACTTGCGGCGCTTCCGTGTTGCAACGTACGCTAAAGCCCCTTTCGCCAATGGCCACGCCGCCCCCCACCTACCACACCCAAGTACTCATCATCGGGGCCGGCGCGGCCGGGCTGCTCGCCGCCCGCGAGCTGGCCACCGCTGGCTGGCAAGTGCTGATAGTGGAAGCCCGCGACCACATTGGGGGGCGCGTGCACACGCTCACGCCGCCGGGCTTTGGGCGGGCCATCGAGGCGGGCGCCGAGTTTTTGCACGGCGAGGTGCCGCTGACCCGCACTTTGCTGGCCGAAGCCGGCCTGTTGTGGCAAACGGCCAGCGGCCAGACCTACCTGGTGCAAGACGGCCAGGTGAAGGCCGATGACACCTTCTTTGCCCAGCTCCCCTTGCTCCTCGCCAGGCTAGCTACTTTGGCGCAGGATATGCCATTGGCCGATTTTCTAACCCAGGAATTTGCCGGCCCTGAGCACACCCCGCTACGCGCAATGGCCACCCAGTTTGCCGAAGGCTACGACGCAGCCGATGCCCGGCGCGTCAGCGCCTGGGCCCTGCGCGAGGAGTGGGCCCAGGATGGCGCCGACGAATCGGAACGCCCCGTGGGCGGTTACGGGCCGCTGCTGGCTTGGCTAGCCGCGCAGGCGCAGGCCGCCGGGGCTACCCTGCACCTCGCCACGCCCATACGCCGCATCGACTGGCAGCCGGGCCTGGTGCAAGTACTGGCCGAAACCGGCGCTACCTACCAGGCGGCGCAAGTACTGTGCACGGTGCCGCTGGGCGTGTGGCAGCGCGGTGCTGATGAGCCCGGCTACCTGCGCTTTACGCCCGAGCTACCCACCCACCGGGCTGCTGCCGCGCGGCTGGGGTTTGGCCCCGTCATTAAGGTGGTATTTGAATTTCAAACGGCCTTCTGGGAAGCGCGGCTGCCCGAGCTGGAGTTTCTGCTCTCCGACGCGCCCGTGCCCACCTGGTGGAGCCAGCGGCCCGATGCCCCCACCCAACTCACCGGCTGGGTAGCCGGCCCCGCCGCCCAGCGCCTACTCACGACTTCGGCCGATGCCCTGCTGCAACTGGCCCTGGAGTCGCTCGCGCCGCTGCTGGCCACGCCACTGGCCGAGCTGCGCGCCCAGCTGCTGGGCAGCTACGTGCGCAACTGGGGCGCCGAGCCCCACGCGTACGGCGCCTACTCTTACCCTACGGTAGGCGCCCCGGCCGCCCGCGCCGCGCTGGCGGCCCCGGTTGCCAATACGCTGTTTTTTGCGGGCGAGGCCGTGTACGAAGGCCCGGCGGCGGGCACCGTCGAAGCTGCCTTAGTGAGTGGCCAGGTGGCGGCCCGTGCGCTGCTGGCAGTATAGCGCCAACCCTGATTATTGATGTAGCAGTCTATCGGCCAGCTCTTTGGACTGGATAGCTACGCCCAATGGGCGCCTGGCCAAGCCGCGAAGCTGAGCCGGCTGCTGCGTGCAATTAAATCTGTACCCACTGGCCACCCATTCCCAGGAAATTACCATTCAGCCAGCCATAATAGTGACTTTTTGAGAAAAAAACTTCATAATTCAGACGACCGCAGCCATTTCTTCATAATGCCTTCAAGGTGTTGGTTATTATTTTGTAGTACCCAGCCAGCCGACGCCTATTCCCCGCGCCGGTCTATTCCCGCCGTTTTGCTCTCACCGACAGATTCACCTTGGGGCCAGCCGTTGGGGCTGGCGTTCAGCGACTACCTGAACAAAGCTGGTTACGAAGCATGTAAAAACCTCTATTTGACAGTGCCATCTCCCCGATGGATTTTAGGTTTTGGCCCCGGCTCCCGCCGCCGGCCACCAGCCAGTCAGTAGGAAGCCTACCTGTTCTTTCCCCAGCGCGGACCCTTGCCAATCAGCCGGAGCCGACAGTACCCGTACCGCGCTTCTCCACTCCCACCTTCCGGGATTACTACTTGCCTATCATGGTATTTAATGCGTTTATGAAAAGAGTATTCTTGTTCGTAGGCTTGTGCGCTTCGGGCTACGGCCTGGCGAGCTGCTCGAGCAAGCCAGAGGAAAAAGAAGAGCAAATCAAGCTATTGGTTACCAGCCCTTTGCAGAAGGACACGACCATCACCAAGGAGTACGTAGCCCAGATTCACGCCTACCAGCACATCGAGCTGCGGGCGCTAGAAAAAGGCTATTTGCAGAAAATCTTCGTGGACGAAGGCCAGCTCGTGCACGAAGGCCAGCCCATGTTCCAGATTACGCCGCTCGTCTACAATGCCGACGTGCAGAAGTCGCAGGCCGAAGCCAACTACGTGGGCATCGAGTACAAGAACACCAAGAACCTGGCCGACAGTAACATCGTGTCGAAGAACGAGTTGGCCCTGGCCAAAGCTAAGTTCGACAAGGCCAAGGCCGAGGTGTCGCTGGCCAAAACCCACTTGCAGTTTACCTCCATCAAGGCGCCGTTTACGGGCATCATGGACCACTTTCAGGGCCGGCTGGGTAGCCTCGTGGACGAGGGCGACCTGCTGACGACGCTCTCGGACAACAGCAAAATGTGGGTGTACTACAACGTGCCCGAGGCCGAGTACATCGCCTACAAGGAGCACGCCAAGGCCGGCGACAGCGAGGTGAGCGTGAAACTGCTGATGGCCAACAACGAGATATTTCCCTACGGCGGCAAAGTGCAAGCCATTGAGGCTGACTTTAATAACGAAACTGGTAACATCGCCTTCCGGGCTACCTTCCCCAACCCCAAGGGCCTGCTACGCAACGGCGAAACCGGCAGCGTGCTCATGACCGTGCCGCTCAAGCACGCCCTGCTCGTGCCCCAGAAAGCCACCTTCGAGGTGCTCGAAAAGAAGTTTGTGTACGTGGTGGACAAAAACAACGTGGTGCACCAGAAGGAGGTGACCGTGGCCTCGGAAATGCCTGACCTCTACGTCATCAAGGACGGCATTGCGCCCACCGACAAGATTTTGCTCGAAGGCATCCGCAAGGTGAAGGATGGCGAGAAAATCAGCTACACATATGAGGCCCCCGAAAAGGTGCTGCCCAAGCTGAAGGTGTACAGCGAGTAGGCTTTTAACTATCAAAAATCTCAGTGGTCAGGCTGGGCTTGCCAACGCAGGTTGGCAGATGGGCTTGTTAGTGCCAGGTCAAAACGGTAGCTAACGCCGCCGGACCACTGAGAAGCCTGATGCAACTGGTTAATTTATAACAGTGTATGTTCAGTAAATTCATAAGGAGGCCAGTGTTTGCCATCGTGATATCGGTGGTAATCGTGTTCATGGGCGTGCTGGCCATCAAGACCCTGCCCACCTCGCAGTTTCCCGAGATTTCGCCGCCCATGGTGATGGTGAGCTGCGCCTACCCGGGCGCCAGCGCCAAGGTGCTCACCGAGTCGGTGCTCATCCCGCTGGAGCAGGCCGTCAACGGCGTGCCGGGCATGAAATACATGACCTCCGATGCCGTGAGCGCCGGCGAGGCCAACATCCAGATTGTCTTCAACCTGGGCACCGACCCCGAGCAGGCGGTAGTAAACGTGAATACCCGCATCGCGCAGGTAGTCAACCGCTTGCCGGTGCTGGTGCAGCGCGAGGGCCTCATCGTAAACCGCGTGGTGCCCAACATGCTCATGTACGTGAACTTGTACAGCAAGGACAAGGGCACGGACATGAAGTACCTGTTTAACTACGCGGGGGTCAACATGATACCCGAGATTCAGCGTATCGACGGTATCGGCCGCGCCAGCATCCTGGGTAGCCGGCAGTACGCCATGCGCATCTGGCTGAAACCCGACCGCATGCGGGCCTACAACATCTCGGCCGACGACGTGATGAAGTCGCTGGGCGACCAGAGCGTGATTGGCTCGCCGGGCCGCATCGGCCGCTCGGACGGGGGCCGCGCCGAGGCGCTGGAATATGTGCTGACCTATCAGGGCCGCTTCAGCGACGTGGAGCAGTATAAGAACGTCATTCTCAAGGCGAATGCCAATGGCGAAATGCTGCGCCTGAAAGACGTGGCCGACGTGTCGCTGGGCTCGGAATTCTACGATATCTACTCCAACCTCGATGGCTACCCTTCGGCGGCTATCATGCTGAAGCAAACCTACGGTAGCAATGCCAGCGACGTAATCGCCAGCGTAAAGGCCAAGCTCGAAGAGCTGAAGAAAACCATGCCGCCCGGCATGGACTACAAAATCAGCTACGACGTGTCGAACTTCCTCGACGCCTCGACCGAGAACGTAATCCACACCCTGCGCGACGCCTTCATCCTGGTGGCCATCGTGGTGTTCCTGTTCCTGGGCGACTGGCGCTCGACGCTCATCCCGATTATCGCCGTGCCGGTGTCGCTCATTGGCGCATTCACGGCCATGCAGGCGTTCGGACTGACTATCAACATGATTACGCTCTTCGCGCTGGTGCTCGCCATCGGTATCGTGGTCGATGACGCCATTGTGGTGGTGGAAGCGGTGCACGCCAAGATGGAGGAAAAGCACCTCTCGCCCTTCGGCGCGGTGCGCGAGGTAATCGGCGAAATCAGCGGTGCCATCATCGCCATCACCATCCTGATGACGGCCGTGTTCGTGCCGGTGGCCTTCATGAGCGGCCCGGTGGGCATTTTCTACCGGCAGTTCTCCATTACGATGGCCACGGCCATTGTGATTTCGGGTGTCGTGGCCCTCACCCTGACGCCGGTGCTCTGCGCCATGATTCTGAAAAACAACCACGGCCAGCCGCGTAAAAAGACGCCTATCAACCGCTTCATCGACTGGTTTAACCGTGGCTTTGAGCGCCTGACCGGCCACTACACCAACCTACTGGAGAAGGTAATCGACCGCCGCGTCTTCACCTTCGGCATCCTGATTGCCTTCGCTTTCGGCATTTTCGGCATCTCGTCCAAGCTGCCGTCCGGCTTCATTCCGGCCGAAGACCAGGGCATGCTGTACGCCATTATCCAGACGCCCCCCGGCTCGACGCTGGAGCGCACCAACGACATTTCGCAGCGCCTGCAACAGCTGGCCAAGGACGTACCCGGCATCGAAAGCATCTCGACCCTGGCTGGCTACGAAGTACTGACCGAAGGCCGCGGCTCGAACGCCGGCACCTGCCTGATTAGCCTCAAGCCGTGGAGCGAGCGCAAGGAATCCATCCATGATGTGATTACATCGCTGGAGAAAAAGGCCCAGCAAATCCCCGGCGCGACCATCGAATTTTTCGAGCCGCCGGCAGTGCCGGGCTACGGCGCAGCGGGTGGCTTCCAGCTCCAGCTGCTGGATAAAACCAACAGCGGCGACTACAAAGCCCTGGAAAAAGTGAACGAGGAGTTCATGGGCAACCTCAAAAAGCGCAAGGAGCTGGCTGGCCTATTCACTTTCTTCTCGGCCAACTACCCGCAGTACGAGCTGAAGATTGACAACGACCTGGCCATGCAGAAGGGCGTGAGCATCGGCAACGCCATGAACACGCTGAGCATTATGATTGGCTCGACCTACGAGCTGGGCTTTATCAAGTATCAGCGCTTTTTCAAGGTGTACGTGCAGGCTTCGCCCGAATACCGCCGCCTGCCCGAGGACATTCTCAACATGTGGGTGAAGAATGACAAGGGTGATATGGTGCCGTTCTCAGCCTTCATGCGCATTGAGAAAAGCCAGGGCGCCAACGAAATCAACCGCTACAACATGTACACCACGGCCTCCATCCGGGGCGATGCGGCCCAGGGCTACAGCTCGGGCGAGGCCATCAAGGCGGTGCAGGAAGTGGCGGCCAAGACCCTGCCCCGCGGCTACGACATCGACTGGGGCGGCTTGTCGAAAGACGAATCGTCGCGCGGCAACGAGGCCATCTACATCTTCCTCATTGTGTTGGCATTCGTGTACATGGTGCTGGCCGCGCAGTACGAGAGCTTCCTGCTGCCGCTGGCGGTTATCTTCTCGCTGCCGGCCGGTATTTTTGGTGCCTTCCTGTTTATCAAGGTATTGGGGCTAGCCAACAACATCTATGCGCAGGTCGGCCTGGTGATGCTGGTGGGTCTGCTGGGTAAGAACGCGGTGCTTATCGTGGAGTTTGCGGTGCAGGAGCACGAGCACGGCATGAGCGTGCGCGACGCGGCAATTGCCGGGGCCAAGGCCCGTTTCCGCCCCATTTTGATGACCTCGTTTGCCTTTATCGCCGGTTTGATTCCGCTGGTGATTGCCACCGGCGCAGGAGCCATCGGCAACCGTACCATCGGCACGGCGGCGCTGGGCGGCATGTTGTTCGGCACCGTGTTCGGGGTGATTATTGTCCCGGGGCTGTACTTCGTTTTCGGCACGCTGGCCGCGAAGAGCAAGCTAATTGACGACGAGAACGAGTATCCGGTTAGCGAGGGTTTTGAGCCGCGCGTTTTAGTTGAAGAAGGTGCTGAAAATCATGTTTAAAAGACGCATTTATCAAGGCCTGACCGCCGCCAGCCTCGCGCTGGCGGTGGCTGGCTGCAAGCTCCCCGAGCTGGCGCAGCGCAACCCCAACCGGACCACGCCCGCCACCTACGTCGGCACTACCACCGACAGCACCAACATCGCCCGCACCCGCTGGCGGCAGTTTTTCACCGACCCCAATTTGGTGGTGCTGATTGACAGTGCGTTGCAGCGCAACCAGGAGCTGAACATCACCACCCAGGAGCTGGAGCTGGCCCGCAACGAAATCCGGGCCCGCACCGGCGATTACCTGCCCTCGGTGAGCCTGGGCGTGCGCTCGGAGATGGAGAAGCCCGGCCGCTACACGCTGCAAGGCGCCACCGAAGAGGCCATCGACATCCGGCCCGACCACCGCACCCCCACTCCGCTGGCCAACCACCAGATTGGCGTGTTTGCCAGCTGGGAAGTGGATATCTGGCACAAGCTGCGCAACGCCCGCAAGTCGGCCGCCACGCGGTACCTGGCGTCGGTGGAGGGCCGAAATTTCATGATAACCAACCTGATTGCCGAAATCGCCAACTCGTACTACGAGCTGCTGGCGCTGGACAATCAGCTGGCCATCCTGAAGCAGAACATCGAGATTCAGGAAAACGCCCTGCGTATTGTGCGCCAGGAAAAGGAGTCGGCCCGCGTGACGGAGCTGGCCGTGAAGCGCTTTGAGGCGCAGGTGCAGAATACCATCAGCCTGCAATACAAGATTCAGCAGCGCATTACGGAAACCGAAAACCACCTCAACTTCCTGGCGGGCCGCTACCCGCAGCCCATTGTGCGCGACGACCAGACGTTCAACGTCTTGGTGCCGACAACCATTCAGGCCGGTATTCCGGCGCAGCTCATCAACAACCGGCCCGATATCCGGCAGGCCGAGCAGCAGTTGGTAGCTGCTAAGCTCGACGTGCAGGTGGCCCGCGCCAACTTCTACCCCTCGCTGGGCATCTCGGCGGGCGCGGGTTTCGAGGCGTTCAAGCCCGGCTTGCTGTTCAACTCGCCCGAGTCGATACTCTATAACCTGGCCGGCGACCTGGCCGCGCCGCTCGTCAACCGCAACGGCATCAAAGCCATCTACTACAGTGCCAATGCGGTGCAGCTGCAAGCGGTGTACAACTACGACCGCACCGTGCTCAACGCCTACGTGGAGGTAGCCAACCAGCTTTCCAACATCGGCAACCTGCAAAAGAGCTACGACGCCAAGCTCAAGGAAGTGCAGGCCCTGAACCAGTCCATCCGCATATCCAACAGCCTCTTCAAGGCCGTGCGGGCCGAGTATACCGAAGTCCTCTTCACCCAACGCGACGCCCTGGAATCGAAGTTCGACCTCACCGAAACCAAGATGCAGCAGCTCAATGCCACGGTAAACGTATACCGCGCACTGGGCGGCGGCTGGAACTAGGCAGCTTGGTTAGTAGCGCTTTACAGCTACAAAGCAAAAGAAAAAGGCCGGCTGAGTATTCAGCCGGCCTTCTTGGCTTTAAGTGCTATTCGTATTTTCAACGCCTACTCCTACCCGTTGGTCATGGCCGAGTAAATCTGTGGCTATGCTCTTTCCTTAGCCGAAGCGGTAGCCAGCCAGAAGGCATCAACAAACCGGTTGAACAAGCGGCTTTTGGCCAGCAGCAGCCGGATGATGAAAATGCCCGTCAAAGCCACGGAGATGCCGGCCAGCACGTCCAGCACGTAGTGGTGACTGGTGTAAACGGCGGCAAACCAGATGCCGAGCATGATGGTGAAAAACAGGATATTGAAAGCTCCCATCCGGTTTTTCAGGGCGTAGAACATTACGATAACCGGGTAGGCCGAGTGCAGCGACGGCATGGCGGCAAACACATTGGCGTTCTTGGCATAAATACCTTTAAAGATGCTGACGCCGAAGAAGCTGTCGAAGCGGGCCAGCCCGGCGGTGCTGCCCATCGTGAGCGGCTGAAAGGCGAGGCCGTGCTCCTGCACGTACCACGGTGGGGCCGCCGGGTGCAGGTAGTAAATAATGAAACCCAGGATGTTGACTAGCAAAAAGGTCAGTGCGAAGGCGAAGAACAGCCGGCGATTCTTAAAAAAGAGATACCCGGCGAAGGCCAGCGGAATGGGCACCCAGCAAAGGTAAAAAATGCCGCACAGCACATCCAGAAACGGCTGGTGGTGGCGCAGCCAGAACTCGTTGGGCGTCAGCACCTGGCCCTGCTGCGTGATGCCGAACAGGCTTTTCTCGGTGGCGTATATCTGCGCGACATCCACGGCCCGGTAGGCGTAGTTGGGGAAGGCGCGCATGTAGTCGTAGAGAATCCAGAAGACGACAAAGATAGAAAAGCCAGTGATGAACCGGCGCGTCGTTTCGGAGAGGAAGTAGCAGGCATTGCAGAGGCCCACCAGCACCAGCTGCTCGGGCCGGAAGCCGATGAGCAGGTACGAAAACAGCAGGTAGGCCAGCGACAGCGCCGGCACCAGCCAGTGGCCCGACCGGCGGGCCGGGGCAGCAGAAGGAAGCATAAGCAGAAAACCAGGTGATAAAAGGCCCGCTGGCTATACGGCCAGCCGCTCGACCACGGGCTGGCGGGTGGCCGCATTCCAGCCTTTCAGCTCGATGTACTTGACGTTGGGCACCCAAAACGTGCCGCCCTCAATGCGCAGGTACACGCGGCTGAGCACGATTTGCTTATTAGCCACCGTCGCGAAAACGTGGAAAGCGTTGTCGCCACTCCACTTCATGAGGTAGAAGGGCACCTTGTCGTAAGCGGCAAATTTCAGAGTGTATTTATCCGTGGCTACCTTCTTGGCCGAGAGGCCGTAGGCGAATTTGCGCTGGATGAAATTCAGGTCTTTGTGGATGCCCTGCTCGGTGTAGCGTATCCAGAACACGTTTATCGGCTCGTCCTCATCGAGCCGGCCCGCGCTGTTCACGTTGAGCTGATAGATAACGGTATTGGTGTTGGGGTCGCGCTGCAAGTAGAACAACTGGTTGGCAATGCCCGTCGGCACCGGGAAAGTCAGCACCGGCTGGCCCTGGCGCGGGCTGGCCTCGGCTGGTTGGGGCCGGCTAGCCAGCAGCGTACCTGCGAGCAGAATGATAGTAGCCACCAGCTTCTGGGTAGTTGGGCTGGCCACCGCCGGGCTGGCTGGCGCGGCCGCCGCAGCTTTTTGCTCCAGCGCCTTGCGGGCTTGCAGTAGCCGCGACACGGCCGTGATATTCGACAGCACCGCCATAATGGTGATGGGTAGCGTGAGAATCGACATCGTTTCGAACACATGGAACGGGATACCCGGTACGAACAGTTTGTAGTCGCCCCCGATAAAGGCCGAGCTGACGCCGCAGGCCAGCGCGCTCACCCCCATCAATACTACGCGCTCGGGCCGCTGCATGAGGCCACCTTTGCACTCTACGCCCAGCCCTTCGGCGCGGGCCCGCGTGTAGCTCACCATCATGGAGCCGATGAGGGCGATGAAGGCGAAGAGCGAGCCCAGCAGGTAATGGTGCGCCACCAGGTAGTAGCAGATGCCCAGAAAAGTAAACAGCTCGCTGTAGCGGTCCAGCACCGAGTCGAACATGGCGCCGTAGTCGCTTTTCATGTTGCCCAGGCGGGCCACCTGGCCGTCGAGCATGTCGAAAAGGCCAGCGAAGAGAATAAGTGCGCCGCCCCAGCCCACGTAGCGCAAGTCACCCCGGTTGCCCTCTTCGCCGCCCGCAATGAAGATGATGGCGACGCCAATATTCAGCAGCAAGCCCGTGAGCGTGACGGCATTGGGTGTGAAGCCAAGCTTGATGAGCAGGCGCACAAACGGGTTGATGACTTTATAAATCCCGGCTTGTAGCGCGTTGCGGATAGCGGTGAAATCCATGTGGTAATCCTTAAAAATCAATCTTGAAGCGGCCTCGTAATCCCCACTCCGCTACGTTAGGATTATCCAAATAGGTTAGGCGCTTCACGATGTCGAGGCGAAATAGTTTGAAAATATTGGCCACGCCCACGCTCGCCTCGGCATACGGCTGGCTACCCAGCACGAAGGAGGTCGGCTGGCCCTGCGCATCACGTAAAAACTCGTAGAGTTCGGGGTGGGCAGTGGGGTTGTTTTCCTCGCGGATACCGCCGTAGAGCAGCTTGAGCGAGGCCGTTTCGCGCAGCTTGAGCTTCTTTATCAACGGCAGCTTGTTGAAAAAGAAGCCGTTGAAGTTATGGTCGATAAACAGGCTGGCATAGTGGTCGCTGGAAAACTCCAGGAAGTTCATCAGGTTGTACGAGTTCAGCTGGTACGAATACGACTGGTTGGCGCGGTGAACATCAAGCAGCGGAAACGGCACCTGGCCCGCCACGTAGCCGCCTTCCAGCGTCACATCGGAGTGGCCAAGCTGCGAGAGGTAGAAGCGCTTGGTAGCGTTGGCCGCTACGTTGGTGTAGCTATACTCGCCGTTGAAAAAGCCCTTAATACCCTGCGCCACCCGCACCGTGAAAACGGGGTACTGGTTGATGATGGGCGTGCGGTAGAGCTTGCCCTGGTAAAATGCTTCTTTAGGCGCCCAGCGCAACTCCAGCGACAACTCGCTGGTGGTGAGGCTAGGCACCAGGTTGGGCCCGTCGGTGTCCACGTTACGGAAGTAAAGACCACCGGCCGGTGCCTGCTGCAACTTGCGGAAACCCAGCGTGTAAGAAAAGTGGTTACTAAACTCCTTGATGAAGTCGAGCCGGTACACGTCGTTGTAGAGGTAGCGGTTATTAACGCCGCGCTTGAACGAGAGCAGGAAGTTGTCTTCCTGCACAAACTGCAATTCCTGGCCCGGAATCCGGGTGTCGCGCTGGAAGCTGGCCCGGATAAAATTCTGCGGAAACGTGTAGATGGACTTGCCGTTGAGCGAGTATGTGGAGCTCAGGAAATACTTCCACTTCTCGTCCTTGAAACCATAAGCCGCGTACGTTTCAAAGTACAGGCGCTTGCTAAAATCGGTGGTAGTGCGGCCGCCCAGCCGTAGCCGGAAGCCCTCCACGGGGTTGAAGCTGTAGAACGTATTAGCCGGCCCCACCTCGAATGGCCCGAACGACTTGTAGCCCGAAAACAGGAACGTGAACAGCGTGAGCGAACGCTGAAACGACTTGATAGTCTGAAGCGTATCGACGTTTTTGTAAATCGCCTTCTCTATTTGCGAGAGGCTGTCGGGCCGGTGCAGGGCCAAGAAATTGGCGGGCCGCTGCGCCAGGCTGTCCACGGGTACGCGGGCGAGGCCAGCGTACACTGCATCGGGCTGCGCCTGGTTCACCACGTACTTATCAAACGACACCGTGCGCTCGCCATAAAAGCCCGAACCTTTTTCCGTCACCCCGAAGTCAATCCCCAAAAAGCTCTTACTCAAATGGTAGCGATGGTCGGGGTTTTCGGCAAAGTTGAGCGTGGCGTTCAGGCTCTTGACGAAGTTGAGGTTGATGCGCTTATCCACCGACAGGTTGGCCTGCTGCACCGCGTAGTTGCCGTCGAGCGTGACGTAGAGCTTGCCCGCAAACAGCATATCGCCCTTCGTGCGCGGGAAAAAGCTCAGCTCAATGAGCTGCGGCACATGCTGCTTGAGTGTATCAGAAATATAGTACTGGTAGAATGTCGGCGCGTTGTTGGCAATCGGGCTGAGTAACTGGTTGCCCAGCAGCGCGACATTATTAGCATAAATGTCAATGTCCTGGTACATCCGGTTGAAGTACGCGCTCAGGCCCTCATTATCAATAAAATGCTTATCGAACTCCACCTGCTTGTTGCCCAGCTCGATGGATTTCCGCTTCTCCGGGTCTTTGCGGTAGTATTCCTTGGCTAGCTTCTCCTCGATATAAATGGGCAGGATGTTGACCCCACCGGCGGCCAGCGAGTCCTGCTTTTTAAACAGGAACTGGTAATTTTTGAAAATCTTCCGATTCTTGAATTTATCGGATAAGTTACTGAACGAGAAGGTCATCTTCTCGTATTTCTCGTACTCGACGTAGTGGTAGCTCTCCGGCCGGTTTTGCTCCTTATGCTCGATTACCTGCCGGATGAGCGTCACGGCGGGGTTGTCCTTATTCTTGTAGCGGGGCGGCTTGTAGCCCTTCACCACCACCTCGTTGAGCTGGGCGGCGCTGGTGGCTAGTTGCACGTTGATTTCCTGGGGCTGGCCCGCCGTAAATGTTCTGGTAACCGTGCGGTAGCCCAGGTAGCTGAATATCAGTGACGTGTACTGCACCGGCACTTGCAGCGTAAAGCGCCCGCCCTCGTCGGTATTGGTGCCGAGGGCTGCCTGCGGCACCGCCACGCTCACGAAGGGTAGTTTTTCCTTGGTTTTCGCGTCGGTCACCACCCCGCGAATAGTCGTATATTGGGCCCAGGCCGTGGCGGGCACGGTGAGCAGCAGCAGCAGCGCGTAGAGCACCGCCGGGCGGTAATGCCTGATAGGCAAACGTTTCATGATTGTTTGAATACGAAGTGCAGCTGCATAAAGTAGTTGAACCCAATGCCGACCAGGAGCGACACGATTACCTTACTGCACAAGTAGTTAACGTGCAATAGTTGCGTAAATACGTACACCCCGGCGGCGTTGAGCAGCATGCTACCCAGCCACACCATAAAATACCTGATTCCCTGCTGACGCGCTCGCTGTTGCGATACCTTAAAGACGAGGTGCCGGCCTAAATAAAAATTGGTAATGCCGCCCGCCGTGTTGCCCAACATAGTGGCAAGCAGGTACCAGCTATGCAACACCTCGACGCAAAAAATAGTCACTAGAAAATCGGCGGCCGTGCCAGCCGCCGAGGCGGCCTGCGCCTTGAGCAAGCGGGGAACGCGCACGGCCGTTAGAGGTAGCCGAGCTGCACGGCGGCGTGCAGCAGCAGGTTGGTATAAATGCCGGCCAGCACGTCGTCCATCATCACCCCTACCCCACCCGGCAGCGCCTCCATCCTCCTGATAAACAAGGGCTTCACAATGTCGAAAAACCGGAACAGCACCAGCCCCACCAGCAGGCGCGGGCCCGTGACGGGAATCAGCAACATGCCGACCCACATGCCGGCTACCTCGTCGATAACCACGCGGTAGCTGTCTTTGCCCCAGATGCCCTCAACGCGCTGGGCGGACAGGGTGCCCAGCGCCAGCAGCGCCACAGTGAGCAGACTAGCCAGCCCCAGGGGCAGCGAAGCGCCACCGGCCTGGGTGAGGTAGAGGACGAGGCAACAGGCCACGGCCGCGACCGTGCCGCCCCCCTTCACGTACCCGATACCCAGGACGGTGGCGATTAACTTAAACATACAGCCTTACAGCAGCTTACGCAACGGGCTCATCCTGGTATTCCTCCAGGTTGCTGGCCTCCACACGGCTTACGCCCATGAAATCGCGCAGGGTATTGTGCAGGGTCACGAGCTGCTTGAAGATGTCGTGCTCGGGGCGCATGGTGGGGTCGATAGTCTGGGGCGACTTGAGGTAGAACGACAGCCACTCCTGCACGCCCGACATGCCGGCGCGCTTAGCGAGGTCGCTGAACAGGGCCAGGTCGAGCACCAGCGGGGCCGCCAGGATGGAGTCGCGGCAGAGGAAGTCAATCTTAATCTGCATCGGGTAGCCCAGCCAGCCGAAGATGTCGATGTTATCCCAGCTTTCCTTGTTGTCGCCGGCGGGCGGGTAGTAGTTGATGCGCACCTTGTGGTACATATTGCCGTACAGCTCCGGGTTTTCCTCGGGGTGGAACACGCTGTCGAGCACGCTCAGCTTGGATACTTCCTTGGTTTTGAAGTTGTCCGGGTCGTCGAGCACCAGGCCATCACGGTTGCCCAGAATGTTGGTCGAGAACCAACCACGCACGCCGAGCGCGCGGGCGCTCAGGCCGGGGGCCAGAATGGTTTTCATCAGCGTCTGGCCGGTTTTGAAGTCCTTGCCGGCTACGGGCGTGCTGGTGGTGGCCGCCAGTTCGAGCAGTGCGGGCACGTCCACGGTCAAGTTAGGGGCACCGTTTACGAACGGCACACCTTCCTTGAGGGCAGCGTAAGCGTAAATCATGCTCGGCGCGATGTTGGACGCGTTATTGCGCAAGCCTTCTTCGAAAGCTTCCAGCGTGCGGTGCGTTTCGGACAGCTCGTGGTAGATTTCGGTCGAACCGCACCACACCATTACGAGGCGGGTGCAATTGCGCTCGGCCTTGAAGGCGCGCATGTCGGCAATCACCTGCTCGGCCAGGTCAAGCTTGGTGGTGAACTTTTTAACGTGCGTACCGTCGAGGTTTTTCACGTAGTGCGAGTCGAAAGCGGCCGTCATTGGCTTGAGGGCTTCCAGCTCGGGGCGCACAGTTTGCAGGGTTTTGTAGCCCAGCACTTCGGCTTTGAGGGCCGCTTCGTACACGTTGTCTTCGTACACGTCCCAGCCGCCAAACTCAACGTCGTCGAGGTTAGCCAGCGGCACGAAGTCCTTGATGAGCGGGTTGCCGGTGGCAGTCCGAATCTTGCCCATCTGCGTGAGCGAGCCGATGGGCTGGCCTTCGCCCTTGCGTACGGCCAGCACCCCGGCAATGAGGGTAGTAGCTACGGCACCCATGCCGGGTAGCAAAATGCCTAGCTTGCCCTCGGCAGGTGCAAGCGGCCCGTTGTAGTCTTTCATCTGGTGGTAATGGTATTCGGTGGCCTTATGGGAAAACCTGCTGCTGCCAGGCCTGGCAGGGTAGCAAGCGGGAAAGGAATTGAAAACACGAGCCGCCAGTGGCGGCAACAAAAAATTGGGTTGGTGGCAAGGTGCCAGGAACCTGGCGGGGCTGCTCAGCGCCAGGCGAACGAGGCATGACGCGGCAGCGGCGTTATTATTTTGCGGCGAGAGCTAAATTTTGGTTGAGCTGGCTGAGCAAGGCCATGCTGGCCTCTAGCTGTTGAGGAGGTATGTGCTGGCCAGCCAGCTCGTACATCTCTCTGATTAAAGGCGTTACCTCCTGCTCCAGCGCCCGGCCCTTGGGGGTGAGTACGATGCGCTTGCTGCGGCGGTCTTGGTGGTCTTCGCAGCGCGTCACGAGCTCGCGGCGCACCAGGTTGTCGAGCATGGCCGTCAGGCTGGCCTTGTCGCGGTTCACGGCGTTGGCGATTTCCTGCTGATTCACGCAGTCGTGGCGCCAGAGGTAGCGCAACACCTGCATCATTTCGGTGGTCAGGTCGAGGCTGCACTCCTTGAAACGTTGGCGCAGGTAACATCGAAACGCACTGCCCGTGAGCATAATAGCCTCAGTAAAGGCAGCTAAAGATTCGGGAGTGGCCACGCGAAACGTAAAAGAAAGGACAAAGTTACGTAACATACCGTTAGAGGTCTAACATTGTTCGTGCGCCCTTGCCACCCGCCACACGCCGGGCTTAAAACCGGAAGCCGGCCGAAATATACGGGTACACGCCTTCGTTAGAAAACCCGACAACAGCTTGTACCAAAACTAGTTGAGCCGGCAGGAAGTATAAACCTCCACCGTAGCCGGTGTGCCACTTCGATGATTCTTCGCCCGGCGACCACACGCGCCCTACGTCGTTGAAGACCACCATGCCCAGCGTGCCCGGTAGCAGGTAGGAGGTGAAATCCAGGAGCTTGTAGCGCAGCTCCAGGTTATTATACACCATGTTTTTGCCGGTGAAGCGCCACAGGTAGAAGCCCCGCAGGTTTTGGGCCCCGCCCAGCTTTACTTGCTGAAAGTAGCTGGCCCGGCCGAGCGTGGCGCCGCCGCCCGTGCGGTTGGCGATAACCAGGCTCGAGTCGCGGGTGGGGCTGGCGTAGAACGTGAATTCGGTGATGGCCTGACCGAAGGTGTGCCGGTCGTCGTCGAAGCGGTGCAGGCCGCTGATGCTCGTGCTCCAGTACACGCCGCGGTGGGCCACTAAGGCGCGGTCGCGGGTGTCGAAGGTGGCGCTGCCGGTGAGGCCGGCGTAGGCCTGCTGGCTGAATACTTTCTCGTCGGGGTTTTGCTCGTTGTACACCCGTAGGTAGCGGCTACGGTTTTCTTCGTCGTCGCTGGTGTAGTACTGGGCCAGCAGGCCGCCGCTCAGGTGCCAGCGGGCGTAGGTATGGCTCAAGCGCACGTCGGCCGTGAAGAGGTTGTAGACGCTGCGGTAGTAGCGAATGCGGCGGTCCCCTTCGTTGGCAAACTCCGTTTCGTTGCCCACGCCGAAGAAGTTGCTGTTATAGTGGGGGCCTTTCGATTGCAGGTTGATGAGCAGGTCGTTTTGACCCAGCGCCTTTTTAAAATCGCCGTTGTAGTTGAGCAGCAGCGAGCTGTTGCCAAAGCCGTAGTTCACCAGCAGGCTTTGGCGCGAGCCGTAGGGCGCTTTGTGGAAGGCTTGCTTTTGGTAGATAAAATTGCCAATCAGCTGCACGCCGTAGTCTTTGCTGTAGCCCACGAGGGCCAGCGGCTGCAAGAAATCGTACTTGTAGCCGGTGCGCGGGAAGGTGTTGATGGCGGTATCGGCCGAGGTGCGGACGCGGGCCAGCCCGGCAGCTGGCAACTGGTTGGGCTGGTCGGCGCGGTCATAAATCCAGAGCTTGGTCTTCTGACGCAGGCCGGGGTCTACGGTAAACGAGTCATTATCAGCACCCCCAATCAGGCGCACGCGGATGCGCGAGCGGTTGGTACCCGTGACGACGAAGCTGTCTTCGCCGCCCTGCCCGTAAATGCGCAGCTCGCGGGTCACGCTGGGGTCGAAGGTGCGCTGGTAGAGTACAGCACCGGTGGTGCCGTCCTTCTTAATCTTGGTGCTCGTGACGCGCAGGCGGCCGTGGGCTTCGTGGGCTATTTCGAGGCGTTCGCGCTTGTCGGAGGCGGGGATGCTCACCGTTTTGGCCAGGAAGCGGTAGTATCTCAGGGCCTGCTTTTCCAGGATGTTGCGCCGGGTGATGAGGTCCTGCGCGATTTCGGGGCCGCTGAGCTGGTAGATATTGGGCGGCAGGCGGTGCAGAGCGCGGTATATCAGGCTATCGGGGAGGTGGGCCTGCACGTAGGCAATCTGCTTTTTCCAGTCGTCTTCGCTCAGCTCATTGAGGAAGTAGCGGTCAAAGTCCCGGGCCTTGTCGTTCCAGCGGTTGATGGACCGGATGTGGTCGTCGTAGCCCTGCACGTTGGACTTAAAGATGTGGCGCGACAACGTCCACGGCAGCGCGCCCGACGGCTTGTAAAAGACGTGGTCGCGGTCGCGGGGCACCGGCTCGTAGCGGCTGCCTTTCTCGGTTTCGATGCGCTCCCAGCGCCACTGGTCCTCGTGGCGGTCGTAGTCGCCGAGCAGCATGTCGAGCAGGCGGGCACGCAGCACGGTAGGCTGGTCCACGCGGTTGTCGTTGTCCTTTTGGAGGCGGTCCTGAGCCTTCTGGGTATTGTCGGTTTTCTCGGCGTCCAGCGGCTCGCGCTCCTCAAAGAGAAATACCTGGTTGGCGAAATCCTTCCGGTACTGCCCCAGCGCGGGGTCGTCGGGGATGAATACTATCTCCGGGTTGGCGTGCGGAATGCCCAGCGCCGCGGCCAGCGGCGGCACCACGAGCGCCGAGTACGGGTGCGAGGCCGACACCTGGTCCTGTAAAATATCCTTGGCGATGGTAGGCCGCAGCGCGGGCGGCAGGCCCCGCTCGGGGTATTTCTGGATGGTACGCAGCACCCACTCCTGCCCGCTGGCATCGCGCATGCGCAGCGACTTGGTTTGCAGGCCGCCGCCGCGCTGCTCGATGGTGAGGCCGCCTTTTTCGCGGGCCAGGTGAAAGACGCGCAGCTTGACGGGCGCGGCCCAGAGCTGCCGGTAGCTTTGGCCCAGCAGCCAGCGGTGCGCGGCCGACACCTCATTATAGGTAGGCTCGATGGCTACCGTCACGCTGTCGGCGCCGGCGGGCGCCTGGGCCAGGGCCTGGCTAGCCAGCCCGCTGGCTAGGGCCACGAGGGCCAGTTTTTTAGGAAAAGAACAGACGGTAAACAAACTCAAATTCATGCGGGCGTAGTGATGGGCACATTAAACGTAGTAAGCGCCTAGCATGGCTGGAGGTTTTGGGAATAACGCCTAGGTTATGCTTAGTGGCAAGCCGGGGGCTGGCATCCTGACCTGTTCCTACTATTCGGCTTCCCGGCAACTTACCACTACCCTAGCCCACCCAGTAGCCACCTACTTCTAGGCCAACGGCAGTTGAGCCACTGTGCATGAGCACAAGGCATTTAAAAATCTACTGCATAGCTAATTTATGAGAGGCTTATCACCCCACACTAAACCGCACGAGCAAGCAAAAATGCTTTCCTCGTGGGCAAGGCGGCTACGTAGCGGCAGCTGTAACCCGTACCGCTGGCGGACATAAAACCTCGGCAGTTAGTCCCGGGGCTGGTACTCTTCCAGCATTTCGCGCACGTCGGCCAGGCGCCGGCCCACGTGGTCGAGCACGCGCAGCGGCACCGCCAGTTGCGGGCTGGCCCGCTGAAGCAGGTAGCGCACCAGGGCCACGAGCGCCCGCACTTCCTCCGCCAGCTGGTGCTCGACGATGCCCCAGTGAATGGCGCCAATGCCGTCATCCACCAGGCAGGCGTGGCGGGCCACGATGGCCAGCCCCACTACGTGGGCAAACTGCTCCAGCAGGTGCTGCTCTTCGGCCGTGAAGGTGCGCGGCTGGTAGCCCAGCACGCACAGGGTGCCCAGGCTGTGGGCCGGGGATACGCGGAGCGGGGCGCCGGCGTAGAAGCGGATGCCAGCCACCTGCGCCGCTATCTCGGCCGCCGATAGCAGCAGCGGGTGCCGCGCCGCTGCTACGTCGGTCAACACTACGGGCTTGTTTGCACGCACGACCAGGGCGCAGAGCGTGTCGGCGCGGGGGTATGGGGGCACGCCAGGCAGGCCATGCACCGCCTTGTAGACGACGTGGTCGGCCTCGACGACGCTTATCAGCGCAATGGGGAGGCTAAAAACGTGGGCGCTCAACTCGACCAGCTCGGCAAAAACGCGCTCGGGCGGCGCGGCCACAATGTTGTAGGTCCGCAGGGTAGTCAGCCGGTCAGCTTCATCGGGCGGCAGCAGTAGGGAGGGGGTAGAGCTGAGCATAAGCGGCAGAAATAGGGTGCAAAAATCGGACGAGCAACTGAAACGGCAACCGTCACCAACCAGGGCAGCGGAGTATCTAACGGATACGTAGTTAGGGCAACTCTTGGATTGCACCCACTGCCAAGTTAGCCCCCTTAAAAGTACCACGTTACGACCAATAAATAATCCGTATCCTTTGCTTGAAAACTCTTCCTTTTTCACCCAAAATCAGTCAATACCCTGCCTTTCCTGCCTGCTAAAACCTGTAAGCACTACCGATTTTACTTGTCCTGCTAACCAAAGCAGCCGCTTAGCAGGCTCGCCCGAATTAGTTGGGCAAACCTGCTAAGCGGCTGCTTTGGTTAGCAGGACGGGTGAAAAAAAGTTGGCCTAGCTTACCTAAACGGTAGCAGCAACGCGGCGGGCTGCCACCTGCGCAGTGGCAGCGGGCCGGCGGTGAGGCTGCTTGTTTTTCTTCAGGCGATTCCACCAGATGAAGAAGCCCGTGATGGGCAGCGACGCGCACACCAGGCTAGCCAGGAAAGCCAGCACCTTGGTGGGCCAGCCCAGGATGGCGCCCACGTGCAGGTCGTAGTTCATACCCAGAAATTTTTCACCGGCCGGTTTATCGCGGTACAGCTCGGCCTTTTGGAAGGCGCCGGTGCGGGCGTCGTAGAGTAGCTGGCTGGCGCGGTAGCGGGTGCCCAGGTCCTCGTTGACGCGCACCCGCAGCGGGTCGTTAAACCCGGTGAGTGGCTGGGCCGACAGGCTGACGGCGGTGGGCTGGCGCTGCCAGGCGTCGCGCACGGCGGCGTCCAGGGTTTGGGTGGCCTGGGCTTGCTCGGCGGGCGTGAGGGCGGGGGCTTCGGCGCCGGGCTTTTTGCCACCGCGCTTGCCGCCCCGGCCGCCGTGGGCGGCTTCGGTGTGGCCGGTGGCCAGGTAGGTGACACCCGCCCGCACCCAGTCGAACGACCAGGTGAGGCCCGTGAGGGCAATGCACAGGGCCACCAGCGTCACGTAGAAGCCCACCGTGTTGTGCAGGTCGTAGTTGAGGCGCTTGGGCGAGGCGTCCCACTTCACCTTGAAGCGCTGCTTGCGGGCGGCCTTGTTTTTGGGCCACCACAGCACCAGGCCCGAAATCAGCATAAACACGAAAACGAGCGTGCTGTAGCCCACTACCCAGCGGCCGGCATCGCCGATGAGCAAGTCCCAATGTACGCTTTTGACGAGCTGAAAAAACTCGTATTTATTGTCGATAATGCCCGTAACCTGCCCGGTGTAGGGGTTTACGTAGGCGGTGCGCAGCACCTCCACCTGCCCGCCGAAGTAAGGTTGGCCGGGCGTGCCCTTATAGGTCATGAAGCTCCAGGCGCGGTCGGGGGCGCGGTAGGCGTTGGCAAACATGACGGGCTGCCCTGGGCCGAGCGCCTGCTGGGCCTTTTGCCACACCTCGCTGTAGGGCAGCGGCTGGGCGGCCGGGGCGGGGGCCGCGATGCGCAGCACATCGCGGTGCGTCCACTCAAAAAGCTCGCGCTGAAACACGTAGAGGCACCCCGTGATGCTCACCACAAATACCACCAGCCCGGACGCGAGCCCGAGCCACAGGTGTAGCTTGCCGATTAGCTTTTTGAAGGTCATAGCTTCATAAAATAGCGCCGGAGCAGCTTAGCGGCTGCCCCGGCGGGTGGAAGTTGCTTAGAATGAATACCCTACGGTCAGGCGGAAATTGGTCGGCGCTTCGGGCTGCCAGTAGTAGAGCGCGCCGATGGCGTTGGCGCCGGTGCCGGACGCCGGCGTGTAGGCGCCCGCGATATAGTTGTAGCGGTTGGTGATGTTGTTGACCAGCAAGTTGGCGCTCAGGTGCTCGCCCTGCCACGACACGCCCGCGTCGAGGCGGTAGTAGTTGTCGGGCAGCACCACGCCCAGGTTGCCGAGGCCAGCGTAGCGCTCCACCTGCCACTGCATGCCGCCCGAGAGGCCAAAGCCTTTGAGCGCGCCCTGCTGGAAGCGGTAGTTCAGCCAGGCGTTGCTGTTGTGCTTGGCGGTGCCGCCCAGCTTGCGGCCGATGTTGGCCTCGTTGTTATCCTTGGTGATGGTGGCGTCGAGGAAGGCGTAGTTGGCCACCAGGTTCAGGCCAGGCAGCAGCTCGCCGGTGAAGTCGGCCTCGATGCCCCGCGAGCGCACCTCGCCGATGGCCACCTGGGCGTTGGGAAACTGCGGGTTGGCGGGCTGGAGCGCCTGGGCGATGTTGGTTTTGTTAATGTTGAAGGCGGTGACGGTGCTGCTGAAGCGGCCGTTCAGCCAGTCTCGCTTCACGCCGACTTCGATGTTTTTGCCCCGCTGGGCCGGCAGCACTTCGTTGTTGATATCGACGGCCGTTTGGGCGATGTACGACTGGTCGTAGAGCGCATACACGGCGGTGTTGGGCAGCACGGTGGCGCTCAGGCCGAAGCGCGGCGTCACCACGTCTTTCTTCACGCGGGCGGTCACGTTGTTGTTGTTCGAGTAGCGGGCGGCCAGGGTCAGGCGTAGCACGTTGTCGAAAAAGCCCAGCTCATCCTGCACGTACAGGCCGGCGTATTTGGTGAGGCCCTTGGTGGGGCCGCGCTGGTCGAGGGCGCGGGCGCGCAGGGCGTTCTGGTCGCTGAGCGTGGCGGGCGCGGTGCCGTAGTACGTGGGCCGGGTGATGTCCTGGGCTAGGAAGCCCGCCGCGCCGAAGTCGGCCGCGTAGCTCTTGTTTGAGGCATCGAGGCCCACGATGATGCGGTGCTGCACGGCCCCGGTTTGCACGGTGCCATTGAGGAAAGCCTGGCCCACGAGCGTGGTATTATCCACGTCGTAGAGGAAGAGCGAGCGGTTGAGCACGTTGGTGCCCGCGATGGCCGCGCCGCCATTCACGCCGGGGATGGCGAAGCTGGCGTTGGGGTTGAAGGAGCCCGCGCCCACCCAGTTGGAGATGCCGCGCATGGCGTAGCGCAGGTAGCCGACCTGGGCCGTCACCTTCCAGTTATCATTGAGGCGGTGCTCGATGTTGGCAAAGGCGCTGTGGTCATTCACCCGCGACGAGCCCATGACGGGGTCATAAAGCGAGAAATCCTGGGCCAGGCTCTTGTAGCCGTTGGGCGAAAATACGTAGTTGCCGGCCGCCGAGAAGTTCGAGAACTGGTACACGTACTGCGCCGTGATGGTCGTCTTCTCATCCAGCTGGTAGCGCAGGCTGGGGGCCAGCACCACCTTGCGGTTGAAGTCGTAGCCCTGGTACGAGTCCAGGCTCTGGCCCATCACGTTGAGGCGGTATTGCAGCTTGTTGTCCTTGCTGAGCTTGCCGTCGATATCGGCCGTGGCGCGGTACTGCCCAAAGCTGCCCAGCGTGAGGCCCACCGACTTGCGGCCCACACCCGTCGGCGCTTTCAGCACCACGTTGTAGAAGCCGCCCGCCTCGGTATTGCTCACCAGGAAGCCGCCCGGCCCCTTCACAAACTCCACGCGCTCAATAAACGAGGCATCCTCGGCCAGCGGGCCGAAGTAGTTGCCGGTGCTCATGCCGTTGCGCAGCGAGCCGAAGCCCGTGTTGAAGCCCCGGATGTTGATGCGGGCGTACACGTTGTTCCAGTGGCCGGGGGCCACCGCGCCACTCACGTTGCGCGTGATGCCCTCCACGGGCGTAAAAATCTGCTGGTCGGCCAGCAGCTGGTTGGTTACTACCTGGATATTCTGGGCCGCTTCGAGCAGCGGCTCGCCCAGGCGCAGCGAGTTGGAGGCGTTGGGGCGGCGGTAGCGGTTGTGGCTGCCGGTCACGGTCACCTCGTCGAGGTCCTGCGCACTTTCGGCCAGGCTAAAGTTCTGAATCAGCGGCTGGTCGCCGGCCACTACCACCGTGCGCTCCTGCATAGTGAAGCCCACCAGGCGCACGCCCAGCGTGTAGGTGCCAGCCGGTACGTTGGCGAGGCGGTAGTCGCCGTTGGCATCGGTATCGGTGCCCTGCGTGGTGCCGCGCAGGCCCACCGAGGCGCCCCTTACGGGCTGGCCCGTGCGGGCATCGGTGATGCGGCCCTGCACAATGCTCTGGGCTTTCACGGTGATGGACAAGCAACTCAGGGCCAGGCAGCAGGCAAGGTTTTTACCGGGAGTAAAAGAGCGGGGTAGCGTCAAAACAAGGAAGGCTGGTAGGTAATACAGCCGCAAAGCTACGGCCGGCCTCAAGCTTATTTTTAATTAGTCTAATTAAAAATAGCGCAATTTTTCACTAAGTCTTCATCAGCAGCCGGATATAAATTGCGTTTGTCCAGCTATGCTTTGGCTGGCCCAAGTACCTGTTACGGGGCCATTCCATAAGCTGGACCACTCCGGCCACCAGGGCCAGCCGGAGCAGCGCGTTCGCTGAAACAAACGGACTGCGGCAGGCTTTGGAGCCAGCGTAGCGCCCTGGCAAAGCCGACGGCGCTACTGCCGCAACCAGCCCGCCGGGCAGCCGTTTGGAAAGCTGCTTCACTCCCAATTATTCCACCCGGCGGCCCGCCGCCGACGCTATTTATTCCTCCCTATGGCTACCCAACAACTTGACCAGGTTACGTTTGAAAACCCTTTTGTAGACGAGCTGCGCGGCGAAATCTCCGGCAACAAAGGCTCGCGCCAGGTGCCGGGCTACTGCTACTCGCGGGTGGCCCCTACCCCCGTGCGCGAGCCCAAGCTGCTGGCGTGGTCGGCCGAGCTGGGCGACTACCTGGGGCTGGCCCGCCCCACGGCGCGCGGGGCGGCGGTGGCCATTTTGGGTGGCAACATCGTCATACCCAGCATGAAGCCGTTTGCGGCGCGCTACGGCGGGCACCAGTTTGGCAACTGGGCCGGGCAGCTGGGCGATGGCCGCGCCATCGGGCTGGGCCAAGTAGCGGCCCCGGACGGCTCGCGCTGGGAAATTCAGCTTAAGGGGGCCGGGCCCACGCCCTACTCGCGCCGGGCCGATGGCCGGGCGGTGCTGCGCTCGTCGGTGCGCGAGTTTTTGTGCAGCGAGGCCATGCACTACCTCGGCGTGCCCACCACCCGCGCTCTGAGCCTGGTGGCCACCGGCGACGCCGTGGTGCGCGACATGTTTTACGATGGCCACCCGCAGGCCGAGCCGGGCGCCATCGTGGCGCGGGTGGCGCCCACGTTTATCCGCTTTGGCAATTTTCAGCTATTGGCGGCCAGCGGCGAGATGGACAACCTGCGCGCCCTGGCCGACTACGTGCTGCGCCACCACTACCCCGAGCTGGGCCCGCCCTCGCCCGAAGTGTACGTGCAATGGTTTGCCGAAGTAGCCCGGCGCACCGCCGTGATGGTGGCGCACTGGATGAGCGTGGGTTTTGTGCACGGTGTGATGAACACCGATAATATGTCCATCCTAGGCCTCACCATCGACTACGGCCCCTACGGCTGGCTGGAGCCCTACGACCCCGACTGGACGCCCAATACCACCGACTTCGGCTCGCGGCGCTACGCCTTCGGCCAGCAGCCCCGCGTGGCCATGTGGAACCTGATGGCGCTGGCCCAGGGCCTGTCGCCGCTGGTGGCCGACCCGCAGGCCCTGCGCGCCGGCCTCGACGTGTACGCCGATACGCTGGCGGCCACCCAGCACGAGCTATTCCTGCGCAAGCTCGGCCTCACCGCGCGCGACCCAGCCAGCGACCTGGCCCTGACGGAGGCGCTGCCCGCCGCGTTGGCCGAATCGGGCGTTGATATGACGGTTTTCTTCCGGCAGCTTTCGCACCTGGTTCCGGCCCTGCTGGCAGGCGGGCCGGAAGCGGAGCTGTTCGGTGAGTTAATCGAAAAAGCGGCCTACGCTGAGGCGGCTGGCCAAAATCAGGGTTTGCTGGACTGGCTGCACCGCTACGCCTTGCGCCTGCGCCAGGAGACTGCCAGCCCGGAGGTAATCCGCGCCGGTATGCTGGGCACTAATCCTAAGTACGTGCTGCGTAACTACCTCGCTCAGCAGGCCATCGACGCGGCCGCGGCCGGCGACGTGGCCCCGCTCGAAACGTTATTTCAAGTGTTGAAAACGCCCTTCGATGAGCACCCGGCGCACGACGAGCTGGCTGCCAAGCGGCCCGACTGGGCCCGCGACAAACCCGGCTGCGCCACGCTCTCGTGCAGCTCCTAAACTGATGGGCGGGCCTCCTGCATCGGAAATTTACGGGCGGGCGGCGCGCAATTGGTACAGGGCGGCGCGGGCGGCTTTTCCTGTCGCCACCACTTCCACCACCGGCGCGGGGTAGTCCTGGCCGATGACGATGCCGAGGTGGCGCTGGGTGGCGGCCGGCATTTGCCAAGGCTGGTGAATGGCGGGGGCAGGGCACCGGGCCAGCTCCGGCACCCACTCGCGGATGAAGACGCCCTCTGGGTCGTTTTCCTGCGACTGCTTGATGGGATTGTACACCCGCACCACCGGCTGGTAGTCCATGCCTGCCTGCATCTGCACCTGCGAATAGTGGATGCCGGGCTCAAAATCGGTGAACAGGCTCGCCAGGTGCCGGGCCCCGGCCCGCCAGTCCTGAAACAGGTGGTGCGTGAGGAAGGAAATCAGCAGCGCCCGCATCCGGAAGTTGACATACCCAGTCTGGTACAGGCACCGCATGCAGGCATCAATGAGCGGGTAGCCCGTGCGGCCGTCGCGCCAGGCAGCGTAGTGGACCTCGTTCACGTGCTTGTGCAGCATATTGCAGGCGGACCGGATGTTGTCAAACTCCATGTGGTCGTTGGACTCGAACTGCTGAATGAAGTAGCTCTGCGGCAGCAGGCGGTTGGCAAACCCGTTTAGCTCCGTGACCCGGGCCGGCAGCTGGTGCGCCCGCGCGGCCTGCTTGGCGCGCTCCTGGGCCTGCACCACCTGGCGCGTGCTCAAGCAGCCCCAGGCCAGGTAGGGCGACAGCCGGCTGCCACCCGTGCGGCTGGCCAACGGGCTGGGCAACGACTCGATGTAGTGGTCTACCCGCCCGGTCAGAAAAGAGTGCAGGTACTCGTGCGCCACGGTTTCGCCCCCGGCCTGGAAGGCTGCCACGGGCTGCGCCCAGCTAGCGGGCAACGCGGGCCCCGGAGCCGCCACCAGCTCATCGGGCCGCAGGGCCAGCGCACGCAGGGCCGGCAGGTTGGGGTGCTGCTGAGGCCCCGCCATGCTGGCGTGGTAGCGGGGCCGCCAGGCGGCGCGCTGGGTGAGCCGGCGAATGACGCCGTTGGTCCGAAACTGGTGCCAGCCAACGCCGTGCTGCCGCCCCCAGGCGGCCACGGCCTGGTCGCGCTGGCAGGTGATGCGCAGCCCGGTTTCCTGGTGCGAATACAGGCCTTGCAGGGCGTAGCGCTGGGCTAGCTCCGTCAGCAATTCCACCATTTCGCGCTGCACAACGATAACTTGCGCGGCCCCGGCGACGGCCGCCGCGCCCAGGTCCGATGCCAGGGCATTGGGCCACTCGCTCAGGGCCAGCGGGGTGGCGGGCCCCACCCGCCGCAGCTGCCGGTTGAGGTCGGCCAGGCTTTCGGCGACGAACCGCCAGTGGCGCAGGTCGTAGTGCGGGTCGGCCAGCAGCGTGGGCTCGAACACGTAGAGCAGCAGCAGCCGGGCCCCGACTATGGCCTGGGTGGCCGCCACGGCGGCTCGGAGCGCCTGGTTGTCGCGCAGGCGCAGGTCGCGCTTAAACCACATGATAAAGAGGGGCAGCTTGTGCATCGAGCGGTGGCGAAAAGGACTCCCCGAGTGGCCTTAGCGAGCCGGGGAGCGCAGGGTAAGATGGGCGGACCTAGGCAGCAACTACGTCCTGATAGTACTCGCAGAGCTTAGTGAGCGGGCACTCGGCGCACTTGGGCTTGCGGGCCACGCACACCTTGCCGCCGTGCTGAATTAGCCACTCGTGGGCGTGCCGCTTGAAGCGGTCGGGCGTCAGACGGTTGATTTCATCGGCCGCCACCACCTGCGACTCGGTGTGCACGATGCCCGTCCGGTTCAACACCCGAAATACGTGCGTATCGACGGCAATAGCGGGGGTGTCAAACGTGAAATTCATCATGATGTCCACGCACTTGCGCCCCACGCCCTGCAAGGCCAGCAGCTCTTCACGGCTGTGGGGCACCTCGCCCCCGTGCCGCTCGATGAGCTGCCGGCACATCTCCTTCAGGTGCCGGGTTTTGCGGTTGTAGTGAGCCACCGGGCGGATAAGCTCGGTGAGGTGCTCGTCGGGGAGGCGCAGCAGCTCCTGCGGGCTGGACACTTCCGCGTAGAGGGCATTGGCGGCCCTAATCACCCGCTTGGTGTGGGTCATCGTGGAGAGCATCACCGACACCAGGCTTTTGAAGGGCGTGCTGCTCAGCCCATTATCCTCCCACTCATTTTCCACCTCCCCAAACGTGAGGTACGTTTTACTCAGTAGCTCATACAGTTGCTCAACTTTCCTGGGGGTCATGGCTCGAAAGAAAATAGGGAAGAAAACGGGCGTACTGATTCGCCAAACCTGGAGGTAACCGCCAAAAAGCAGCCCCGGCCACTACCGGGGCCGGGGCTACCTAGGGGCTAGTGATGCGACTGGCTAGCGGACTTAGACCTGGGCGGCGTGCGGAAAAATACTGGCTTTGGCCAGCGCGGCGTACTGGTTGTAGAGTGCTTGCTGCTCGTCGGCCATCTGCTGGAAGGTGGCGGCTTGCGCCATCATTCCCAAGGCCTTAGCGGTATCTACGTGGTTACTATAGGCCGTCACGAAGTAGTTTAAAGCCACTTTACCCCCGGTGAGCAGGGCTACGTTCAGCGCGTCGTCGTCTTTGGCCGCTTTTACCATCAGGTCGGTGCCCCGGTTGATGCCGTCCAGGATTTCATCGTGCGCGGCATCTACCTCAGCGCCGGCTGTTTTCAGGAAGCCAACCAAGGTTTCCCGATGCTTGGTGGTGGTCGCCACTACCTGCTCGGCTATCTGCTTCAGGTCAGGGCTCGGAAATTTGGCTACGGCTTTATTCGCGCCGTCGATGGCCTGCTCGGCCGCCGACTTATAGGCTTGCAGGCCCGCGATATGCCACTGGTTGAACGTGTCTTTTGACATGGGAAATGGGAATAAAAGGGATGAGAAGGCGAATAGGGTACCGACGCCTCCCCCTGCACGGGGGAAGGCTGATGGCAGCGTTTAAAGCCACCGCCAGGCGGCTGAAAAATGGGTATTAACGGCCCGCGGATTGGGCCAGCGCCGCAATGCCAGCCAGCAGCTTCTTCTCCTGGCGCGCCTCATCGGGCAGCGACAAAATGCCTTGCACCAGCGCTTGCTGCGCATCGCCCCCTAAGGCCTGAAACTGCGGCAACACCCCGGCATCCTCGAAGCAAGCCAGTAGCTCGGCCGGGTCGCGCAGCAGGTTGTTCGGCTCCAGGTAGAGGGTGGCGCGCAGGGTGTCGCCGGCCTGCTTGCCCGTGTGCCGGCGAATATCAGCGTTGATGGACAGCATCTTATCCAATCCCCGGCGCGGGGCCAGGTTGCGGGCGGTGAGGATGTAGTCGTCCAGCGTGCCCGATACCTTGATGTATTTCCAGGTGCCCGGAATGTCTCGCGAGTTGGGGATAACCAGGCGGTAGGTCCAGGCGCCCTGGCCGGGATGGTATTCCAGCACCAGGTCCCGGTCTTTGACGAGGTAGTTCATCTTGAATAGCCGGCGGTGCAGCCAGCCGGGCTGCTTACTTGAGGTCGCGGTTGAGAAAATCCAGCACAGGATGGACCGCCCGGAAAGCCTGGGTGAGCGTAGCCACCAGGTCATCCGCCAGCAGCTCCGCATCGGTGAGCGGGTGCCGGGCCGCGAAGGTCTTGAGCTTGAGGTAGTCAATGGCGGGGTCGTGCGCGTCGTAGCTCCTGGGCGGGCGCTTGAGGCTGAATTCCGCCGTTTTTTGCAGGTCGCCAAAAACTGATTGGAAAGCCTTGGCGTGCAGCAGCCCCCGAAACTCCTCCCAGTTGTAGTGAATTTCCTGGCGCACGTGCTTGATGTCGGCGGGCGTGCCGCCGAGTAAGCCGCCGGCCACGAAGGCCGCGCCCGGCTCGCAGTGCAGGAAATAGCCCACCGCATTGCCCAGCTTGCCATCCTGCGACAGACTCAGGCGAAAGGCGGGGTGGTAAGGCGTTTTGTCCTTGGCAAAGCGCAGGTCGCGGTTGATGCGCAGCACCGCCTTGGCCGGCGTTATCTCCTTGGTGGTGGGGTCGAACTTAGCCGTGGCTTTGAGCACCTCGGCCGCCAGCTCCTCGAAGTTCTGGTGCGCCGCCTCGTATTGGTCGCGGTGCGCGGCAAACCAGTCTTTGTTGTTGTGCTGTTTGAGTTGCTTGAGGAACTGCAACGTTTCTTTCCGAAGCATAAGGCGACGTTGAAAGGGGCTGATGAAAAAGCATTTAGCACTTACTGCCTGGTGCCAGAAACCGCCTCTGCATGAGCCGGGGCGGCTTCTGGCACCAAGTAGCAGGCGCTAGCCTACGTTGCTGGCTGCTTCGGTCAGCAGCTTGCCCAGCTCCTTGATTTTGTCGGCGGTAGCGCCCTCGGCGCCGCTGGCGGCGGCCGTGGTGTGCTTGCCCAGCGCTTGCAGCGCTTTTTTGAGCTTAGGACCGTTGATGTCGCTTTCGCCCAGCACCGTTTCCAGCTGCTTGAGCTCGTCGGCAATGGCTTTCAGGCCCGGCTCGTCGCTGCTGCCCAGGGCCGTACCCCAGCTGTGCAGGCTGCGCACCGCCCCCGTTTTAGCATGCTCCAGCCCCTGGCTGAGCGACTCGATGGTGGAGGAAAGGTGGGCGAGGTTGTGGCTCGTATCAGACATGATGAGGAAAAAATAAGGGTGCAATAGCCAGTAATCACCAGAAGCGGCGCTACCGAATACCTGAGCTTTTTACGCTATAGAAACCAAAATGGTTTTTATGGTTTCCAAAAAAAGCTAAAAAAACTCGCCAACCACGTCACGGCAACGAGTTCCTTACTAGCCACGCTAGCCAACCTGGCTTATTCAGTGCCTGCTAGGCAAGCTTCATAAATTCCTGCCGGGCCGTATCCGTCAGCATGCCCGCAAACAGCAGCTGGTAGAAGGTGGTAAACGCTTCGGAAAGCGTGTACTGCTTGTGCTGCAACTCATTAAGCGTGAGCCGGTACGTAATAACTTCCATCAGAATATCCACCACGATGGGGAGCGCAAGCTCGGGGCGCAGGAAGCCTTGCTGCTGGCCCTCGGCGAGCAGGGCGTGAAAATACACCTGCATGGCGGCCGCTTTCTTCTGCTCGAACGTGCGGAGCAGCACGGACGCGCTACGGCGAAAGTCCTGCGTGGCTTCGGCAGTCATGGCGCTGTTCATTTCCCAGCCCAGCCGCATGGTTTCCTGCAAGCGGCTCAGAAAACCACGGTCCGACGCGGCGAGCACCGCCCCGAAGAGCCGGTCGTAGTGGTCGAAATGCGCCGCCATCATGGCCTCCAGCAAGGCTTCCTTGCTGGGGTAGTAGACGTAGAGCGTCTTCTTGCTCATGCCCAGCTCCGTGGCCAGCCCGGCCATGCGCAGCACCGAAATGCCCCGGCTGAACGTGATGCGCTGGGCGGTTTCTAAAATAAGATGGCTGTTGTCTTGCGGGGGTATCGGCACTGACAGGAAGAAGTGGAAAGGGCTAAAGGTAGCTACTTAGCGGAAATGTTGACGACCCAAAAGCACCGGGCTAGGCTTACCGAAAATCCCTGTATTGCTGGGTAGGGGCTGGCCCTTGCTGGCGGCGGCGCCACGAGACTTGTTGCGCGCTGGGTGAGGGCAGAGCGCGCTGCCACCCAAATATAGGAGGCTGGCTTTTCCACTTTTAGCAGTGGCTTATACCCCAGCGGGCCTCCGTACTTCCACGGAGCAAGGCAGTGGTTAACCGCACCAAAACCCGTGTTTTCCGGCTGGCTGCCCGGCAGTAAATGGCCGTTAATTAACCGCTTAGCTACTGCTATACGGCCCTTTCGACCGCCACGCTCTCCTATGGAAAACAGCCCCAACATCGACCCCAGCCAGGCTGGCAAAACCCACCAGCAAACTGCCGCCAACAACGTGCCCAAAAGCGGCGAGCGGCCCGACCAGGGCAAAGCACCCACCGTCAACCCCTGGGAAACTTCCAACAAGGACGACGCCGACACGCGCCCGATGGAAGCGCCCGATACGCTGGGCGCCAAGTTTGCGCACCCCATCCTGGCGCAGCCGCCCGAGCAGCTGCTGGGTCTGCGGCTGGGCCGCCCGGCCACGGTGGCGGCGGGCATCACGGCGGTGCTCAAGTCGGGCAGCTTCAGCTTTAGCGAGGATGGGCCGGTGCGCGGGACGCACGCGCTGCTCAAGCTCAATCAGAAAGATGGGTTCGACTGCTCGTCGTGCGCCTGGCCCGACCCGGACGACCACCGCTCGGTGGCCGAGTTTTGCGAAAACGGGGCCAAGGCCACGGCCTCCGATGCGCAGTCGGACCCCGTGGGGCCGGAGTTTTTTGCCAAGCACAGCCTCGTGGAGCTGTCGCACATGACCGACCGCGACCTCAACAACGCTGGCCGCCTCACGCACCCGATGGTACTGCGGCCGGGCGCCACGCACTACGCACCCATCTCGTGGGAGGAGGCGTTCAGGCTAGCCGGCGACGAACTAAACGCGCTGCAATCGCCGGACGAGGCCATTTTCTACACCTCGGGCAAGGTGCCCAATGAGCCGGCGTATTTGTTCCAATTGTTCGTGCGGCAGTTTGGCACCAATAATTTGCCCGACTGCTCCAACATGTGCCACGAAAGCAGCGGCGCGGCCATGAGCCCCACCACCGGCCTGGGCAAAGGCTCGGTCACGCTCAACGACATCTACGAGGCCGAGGTGATTCTCATCATCGGCCAAAACCCCGGCACCAACCACCCGCGCATGCTCACGGCCTTGCAAAAGGCCAAGCGCAACGGCGCTAAGATTATCAGCATCAACCCGCTGCACGAGGCGGGCCTACTGCATTTCAAAAACCCGCAGGACTTCATGAACCCGCTGCGGGCGCTGGGCACGCTGCTCGGCGACGGCACGCCCATCACCGACATCTACCTGCAAGTGCGCATCAACAGCGACCAACTGGTTATTCGCGGGCTGATGAAGGCCCTGCTCGAAGCCGAGGAGCTGAACCCCAACCAGGTGCTCGACCACGCGTTCATCCAGGAGTACACCACTGGCTACCCCGACTTGGTGAAGAACTTGAACGACACGCGCTGGGAAGACATTGAGGAAACCAGCGGCCTCACCCGCGCCCAGATTCGCGAAGCCGCCAGCCTCATTGCGCGCCACAAAAAGGTGATTACCTGCTGGGCGATGGGCCTCACGCAGCAGAAGAATGGCGTGTATACCATCCAGGAAATCATCAACATGCACTTCATGAAGGGTGCCATCGGCATTGCGGGGGCGGGCTTGTGCCCGGTGCGCGGCCACTCCAACGTGCAGGGCGACCGCACGATGGGCATTTGGGAGCGGCCCAGCGACGACTTTCTGGATGCGCTCGAAAAGGAATTCCACTTCAAAGCCCCGCGCGCCCACGGCCTCGATACCGTGGACTCGGTGAAGGCGCTGCACGATGGCAAGGTGAAAGCGTTCGTGGCGCTGGGCGGCAACATGCTCTCGGCCTGCTCCGATACCGAGTTTGTGGCGGCGGGTATGCGCAAGCTGCGCTTATCCGTCCACATCACGCCCAAGCTCAACCGCAGCCACCTCACCAACGGCGAGCTGGCGCTGCTGCTGCCCTGCTACACCCGCATCGACATCGACCGGCAGAAGTCAGGCCAGCAGTTTATGAGCTGCGAAAACTCGATGGGCGTGGTCAGCATGAGTAAGGGCGTGCTGGAGCCGCTGCCCGGCCAGATGCTGAGCGAGGTCGCCATCGTCTGCGGGCTGGCGCTGGCCACGCTCGATGGGCGCTCGACGGTGGACTGGGTGGGCTGCACCGAGAACTACGACCTCATCCGCGAGTACGTGGCGCGCACCATTCCGGGCTTCGAGAACTTCAACGAGAAGTTGCGCCACCCCGGCGGCTTCTACCTGCCCAACGGCCCGCGCGAGCGCAATTTCACCACCGACAACGGCAAGGCCAACTTCACCTGCACGCCCTACGAAAAGCATGTGCTGGAGCCGGGCCAGCTCGTGCTGATGACCATCCGCTCGCACGACCAGTTCAACACTACGGTGTACGACTACAACGACCGCTACCGGGGCATCCACAACGAGCGGCGCGTCATCTTCCTGAACGCTGCCGACGTGGCCGAGCGCGGCCTGCGGGCCAAGCAGCTCGTGACCATCACCAGCCACTTCGAGGGCCAGCAGCGCCACGCCGAGCAGTTTATCGTGGTGCCGTATGATATTCCGCAGGGCAACTGCGCGGTATACTTTCCGGAGGGCAACGTCTTGGTACCCATTGGCTCGGTGGCTTACAAGAGCAATACGCCCACCTCGAAATTCGTGGTCGTGACGGTAGCCCCAATGGAGATGCCAGCCGGCACGCGCCTGCCCACCAGCCAGCAGGTGGCGGTGCCGGCGTGAGAAAGTTTTGAGTTAGGAATTTGGCCATCATTGCTTCGCAGGCTCGCACTGATGGCCAAGACAAAAGCTTATAAATAAAGCAAATGGCGACTCCCAAGCTGCGCGGCAACGACCTGCGCAAACTCGGCTACCCCGCAGGCCGCGCCACCACGCTGGCGCTCGACATTCTGGCAGACAAGCAGCTGCGCACCCTCGACAAAGGCAGCGCGCTGGCCCTGCTCCAGAAGATAAAGGACGACCCCTACGCCTACCTGCGCGACTCGCTGTGGCGCGAGCTAGCCAAGGAATTTGTGCCCGACCCCAGCCGCAGCGTGGGCCTCAACCCGGCCGTGAAAGACTACCGCCGCTACGGCGATGCCTTTATCGAAGACGGTGCCCGCCGCCAGATGGACACCGCCATGCAGCTCCCCGTGACGCTCGACGGCGCGCTCATGCCCGACGCCCACCAGGGCTACGGCCTACCCATCGGCGGCGTGCTGGCCGTGGACAACGCCGTGATTCCCTACGGCGTGGGCATGGACATTGGCTGCCGCATGGCGCTGTCGGTCTTCGACCTGCCGCCGCGCTACCTGGCCCAGCGCACCCAGGAATTAAAGAAAATGCTGCACGCCCACACGCGCTTCGGCAACAAGGAAGTGTTCAAGCACCCGGCCGATGACCCCATCCTCGACCGGCCGGAGTTCAAGGAAATTGCCGTGGTGCGCGGCAAGCACGACGCGGCGGCTAGCCAGCTGGGCTCGTCGGGCTCGGGCAACCACTTCGTGGAATGGGGCGTGGTGGACATTACCACCGAAGACAACGAACTGGGCGTGCCCGTGGGCCAGTACCTGGGGCTGCTGTCGCACAGCGGCTCGCGGGGGCTGGGCGCGGCCATTGCCCAGCACTACACCAAAGTGGCGATGGCAAAATGCCCGCTGCCGCCCGAGGCGCGCTACCTCGCCTGGCTCGACCTCGACACCCAGGAAGGCCAGGAATACTGGCGCGCCATGAACCTGGCCGGCGACTACGCCTCGGCCTGCCACCGCGACATTCACCGCCGGCTGGCCCTGGCGCTGGGCGAAAAGCCGCTGGCCAAGGTCGAAAACCACCACAACTTCGCCTGGAAAGAAACGCTGCCCGACGGCCGCGCCGCCATCGTGCACCGCAAGGGCGCCACGCCGGCCGGCGCGGGCGTGCTGGGCGTCATCCCCGGCTCGATGACGGCGCCGGGCTTTATCGTGCGCGGCCGGGGCGAGCGCGACGCCATCCAGTCGGCCTCGCATGGGGCGGGCCGGCGGCTGTCGCGCACCCAGGCCAAGCAGCAGGTGAGCGAGGGCGAGCTGCGTCGCCTGCTGCGCGACAAGGGCGTGGAGCTTATCGGCGGCGGGCTCGACGAGGCGCCGATGGCCTACAAGGACATTCACCAGGTGATGGCCCACCAGCGCGACCTGGTGGATGTGCTGGGCTCCTTCACGCCCCGCATCGTGCGCATGGATGCGGGCGGCGGGGGCGCTGGCAAATACGGCGGCGAGTAGCGGCGGCTAGCCCTGGCCCGACGTATAGCCCCACACACTTTCACTCTCTACGCTATGCCCACAAACACAGTATTGGTAGTCGGCGGCAACGGCATTATTGGCCGCAACGCCGTGGACTACCTGCTCTCGACCGGCCGCTGGAACACGCTCGTCACCTCCGCCTCGCCGCTCGACTACGAAACGCCCGCGCAGTACGTGCAGCTAGACTTGCTTGACAGCCAAGCCATAACTCAAAACGCCGAGCAGCTGCGCGAGGTTACGCACGTTATCTACGCGGCGTACATCGAAGGCAAGACCCTGGCCGCCCAAACGCATGTCAACCTCGATTTGCTGCGCAACCTGGTGCTGGGGCTGGAGCAGGTGGCGCCCCACTTCCAGCATATCACCTTCATCCAGGGCGGCAAGGCCTACGGGGCGCACCTGGGCCGCTACAAAACGCCCGCCCTCGAAACCGACCCGCGCCACTTTCCACCCAATTTCTACTACAGCCAGGAAGATTTTCTGCGCGAGCACTCGGTGGGCAAAACTTGGACCTGGACGGCCGTGCGGCCCGACATCGTGGTGGGCTTTGCCGTGGGCAACCCTATGAACCTGGCCAACCTGATTGCCGTGTACGCCAGCCTGTGCAAGGCGCTGAAAGTGCCCTTTCGCTTCCCCGGCAGCCTGAAAGCCTACGACGTGCTGGTGAACGTGACCGACGCCAACCTGCTGGCCAAGAGCATGGAATGGGTTTCGACGCGGCCCGGGTGCGGCCAAGAGATATTCAACGTCACCAACGGCGACGTCTTCCGCTGGAGCCAGCTGTGGCCGCGCTTCGCTGCCTATTTCGGGGTCGAATATGCCGAGCCCATCACCTTCCCACTCCAGGAATACATGGCCGACAAAGCCGAGCTGTGGCAGCACTTGGTGCAAGCGCACGGCCTGCAAAACCATTCGCTCGACGAACTGGTGCAGTGGGGTTTCGGCGACTTCATTTTCAACGTGGAGGCCGACGCCTTTTTCGACGTGAATAAGCTGCGCCGCTTCGGCTTCCACGAGATGCACCTCGACAGCTTCGAGTCGTTTCGCCAGCAGTTTGAGCACTTGAAAACGGCGAAAATCATTCCCTAGCCCATCCATAAGGTAGCGTGGATTTTGTAGTTCGCGTCCACACGGGCTAAACGCGGATTACAAAGTCCGCGCTACCTCCTTTACCTTACAAACCTCTACTAACATGGCTGTTATCCACTCGCTCGACGAGGTGCTAAATACACCTCAAAAGAAGCTCGCCTTCTTCCAAAACCTGGTGCTACTCGCGGCGGCCGATGGCCAGGTAAGCCCGCAGGAAAGTAATTTTCTACTGGATATTGGCAACAGGCTCGGGCTCTCGGCCGATGAGGTAATGCCGATTGCCGACAACCTCGGCCTCCTCAGCTTCGTGGTGCCCGCCGAGGGCCTCCAGCGCACCCTGGAACTGCAAACACTGGTGCAACTGATGCTGCAAGACGGCCAGATTGACGCCCGCGAGTACGGCCTGTGCCAGGAATACGCCCACCGCATCGGCTACGGCAAGGCCATCCTGGACGATATGGTGAGCCAGCTGGCCGGCGGCCCGCCCAACCCCTCCCCCAACCCGCCAACGGTGAGCTAGGCTGGCAGAGTAGCTGATGAGCAACGGCCTTTTAACTCAACACAGCACGTCATGCTGAGCTGGCCGAAGCCTCTCGCGCGCGCCACCAAGGTTGTTACCCTAGTGAGGCGCGCGAAATGCTTCGGCCAGCTCAGCATGACGTGCTGTTTTTCTACTTACTCCTTTAATACGCAGAAAACCTTACTCGCTCACGTGCGCATACGGCGCGGCCAGGCGGCTGATGGGATGGTAGTTCACGAACTCGATTTCGGGGGCCAGGTAGCCTTCGCGCACGGGCTCATCGCGCAGCAGGTCGGTGCTGAGGTACTTTTTGTTGCTGTCGCAGAGCAGGGTCACCACCGTGGCCTCGGGGCCCAGCTCGGCGGCCAGCCGAATGGCGGCAATGACGTTGGCGCCCGACGAAATACCCACGGCCAGCCCCAGTTGCTGGGCCAGTTTCTGAGCCACCAGGATGGCGTCGCCGTCCGAGGCCTGCACCACCGCATCCAGCGCCTCAAGCTGCACAATGGCGGGAATAAACTCGTCGCTGATGCCCTGGATGCGGTGCGAGCCCACCTTGTGGCCGGTGGTGAGCGTGGGCGACTCGGCCGGCTCCAGCGGGTGGATTTTTACCCCCGGAAAGTGCTGGCGCAGGTAGTGGCCGGTGCCCATGACGGTGCCGCCGGTGCCCACGCCCGCCACGAAGGCCGTGGGCGTGCGGCCCACGCTGGCGAGTTGGGCCGCAATTTCGGGGCCGGTGGTGCGAGCGTGCGCCTCGGCGTTGTAACAGTTTTCAAACTGCCGGGTGAGGAACACGCGGCCATCGGCGGCAGCCATTTCCTCCGAGAGTTTGATGCTGCCCAAAAAGCCGCCCTGCGCCTTGCTGATGAGCGTGACCTCGGCGCCCAGCGAGCGGATAATATCCTGGCGCTCACGGCTCAGCCAGTCGGGCATGAGGATGTGCACGGGGTGTCCCAGCGCTTTGCCGATGGCTGCAAAGGCGATGCCAGTGTTGCCGCTGGTGGCCTCCACGATGGTGTCGCCGGGCTGGATTTTACCCTGCTCGTAGGCCTGTTGCAGGATGTAGAGGGCCATGCGGTCCTTGAGGCTGCCGGTGAGGTTGTAGTGCTCGCACTTCACGAATACCTGGCCCGGCTGGCCCCGGTAGCGGTAGTGCAGCGCCAGCATGGGCGTGTTGCCGACCAGGTGCCAGAGGTGGCTGAACTTGGCGCTGAGGTCGGGCGAAGCGAGCGCGGGCGCTACGGTTTCTTGTTGCATAACGAGGAGGATGCGGGCGCGAAAAGGAGAGCAAAGCGGCGCAGTCCGGCAAAACTCCGAACCAAGCCGCCTTCCTCCACCATCCGTGAATCATTTAGCAGTAAAAAGCTGAGCTAATTTAATTTGCAGCTCTTCGCCGCGCAGGTTTTTGGCGATGACTTTGCCCTGCGGGTCCACCAGGAAATTCTGGGGCACGGCGGCGATGCCGAACTCGGTGGCCACGGCGTTTTTCCAGCCCTTGAGGTCCGAGAGCTGGGTCCAGGTCAGGTTGTCGGTGGCCACGGCTTTCAGCCAGGGCTCCTTCTTGGAGTCGAGGCTCACGCCGAGTACCTCAAAGCCCTGGGCGTGGTACTTGCCGTACATAGCCACCACGTTGGGGTTTTCGGCGCGGCAGGGGCCGCACCAGCTGGCCCAGAAATCCACGAGCACGTATTTGCCCCGGAAATCACTCAGCTTGACCAGCTTGCTGTCGGCATCGACTTGGGCAAACTCGGGCCGGGTGCCGATGGCCGTTTTGTCCCAGGTGGTCATAAACTTACTGATGCTGCGGCCCGGTGCCGAGGCCCTGGCTACCGGACCGAGCTGCTTATAGAGTTTGCTGGCCTCTTCGTAGTCGGGAAAATCGACGAAGCGCCACTGCACCACCGAGGCCGCCACCAGCGAGTTGGGGTGCGCCTGCACGTAGGCCTCGGCCACCTGCTTCGACTCCTTGCCCAGCGCCTCGAAGCGGGCATCGGCCTCCTTGCGCACTTCGGCCGGGGCCTCTTTCTGGCCGGCCGGGGTGGCCTTGGCTAGCATCTCGTAGATGGGGCCGGCCTTTTGGGTGATGGCGCGCCACTGCACGTCGTAGCCCGCGTACTCGTCCTGCGTGGCCGAGCCTTTAATCACGGCCTGGGCCTTGGCATCGGCAGGCAACTGCACAGTAACGGGCTTATTCTCGAGAAAAAAGCCGGCGTAGCGCTTAGCGGTCGGCACTTGCACCGAGACCCAACTGGGCTCGGCCACCCGGCCCCGGAAGGTGAAACGGCCGGCCTTCACGGTCGCAGAGTCCTTTTGGGGCGTGGCGGCCTCCTGGCGATTCAGGTACACCTTGCTACCGTCGGGGGCGGCCACTTCGCCTTGCAGCACGTAGCTGCTGGGCGGCGTGAGGCGGCGCGGGACCGGCTTTTTTTGCGCCGCGGCGGGGCTGGCGGCCAGCAGGCTGGCGGCGAGGAGTAGGGTACTAGGGTTGGAGTTATGCAACATGATTTTAGTAGAAAATAACTGATTAAACACTTCTTTTCGAATGGCGCGGGGCTCTGCTCCGTGTCTACTACCTCGCGGGCCTCTGGCCCGCAGCCGTTGCACGAGTCGTTCGAGTATCGTTCGGGCGTAGCAAGTCGTTGGGGTATTGTGCAGCCGTAGCGAGCCAGAGGCCCGCGAATAGTAGACACGAGGCAGAGCCCCGCGCCATCTAGGGGCCATCCAGGGTGGGGCTAGTAGTTTTTAATAGCCCGGGTTTTGCACTAACGCCGCATTAGCCAGCAGCTGGGTGGTGGGCACGGGCCAGAGGTTGTCGTTGGCATCCCAGGCGGTGCCTTTGTAGGGGCCGAGCACGGCGGCCGCGCGGCCCGTGCGGATGAGGTCGAACCAGCGGTGGCCCCACTCGCTGAACAGCTCCAGCAGGCGCTCGTTTTCAACGGCCAGCAGGGCATCAGCCGGGCTAAGGGAGGTGGCCAGGGCGGGCGCGCCGGCGCGGGCGCGCACCACGTTGAGGTCGGCCAGGCCATCGGCTACCTTGCCCTGGCGGATGCGGGCTTCAGCCCGGATGAGGTACTGCTCGGCCAGGCGCAGGGTGTTGTTGTGCTCGGTGGCGTTGCCGGCGTTGGCGGTGGTATTGCGCTGCTGGTACTTGAAGGGGTAGCGGTAGGTGGTGCCGGCCACGGCGTAGGCGTTGGTCCAGGCGGTGCGGCGCGGGTCGCTGGCCCCCAGGGCATTATACACCTGGTCGGTAAGCAGGTAGGTGGCGGAGGGCGCCACCGTGAGCGGCGACGGGATGTAGTTGATGGCGTCGTAGGTATTGGTAGAAATTGTGCCGGCGCGGCGCAACTGCCAGATGGCTTCCGGGCTATTGGCCAGGAAAACCTGGTTGAGCGCGGGCAGCGAGTACGCGGCGGTGAGGCCAATGATGGTGCTGGCCTGGGCCTCGGCGGCAACCCAGTTTTGCTGGTAGAGGTAGGCGCGGGCCAGCAGGGCGGTGGCGGCAGCCTGGTTGGCGCGGGTGCGCTCGTTGGCCACGGGGTAGGTGGGCGGCAGCAGCCGCTGAGCGTCGAGCAGGTCGAGCACCACCTGGGCGTACACGTCGGCGCGCGGGGTGCGGGGCTGGGTGCTGCTCACGGTGTAGTCGGTGGTGAGCACGAGCGGCACGGCGCCGTAGAGGTTGGTGAGGTAGAAGTAGTTGAAGGCGCGCAGGAACTTAGCCTCGCCTAATAGCTGGTTCCTGACGCTGGGCGTGAGCGTGGGGCTGGCCGTGAGGCCGTCCACGGCCGCGTTGCACTGGTAGATGGTGACGTAGCCCCGGCTCCAGAAGGTGGCGGCGTTGTTGCCGGCGGGGTTCACGGCGTTGAGCCGAAACTCATCGAACTGGTTGTTGGCGTACCGCAATTCATCAGCCGCCAGGCCCAGGAAGGCCGAGAGCGAGCTGGTGCCCGCGATGCTGGGAATGCCGGTCGAAGTCATGCCAATGTAGATGCCCAGCACGGCCGCCGTGGCCGAGGCATCGGCCGTGTACACGTTGCTGTCCACGACCTGGGTGGGCGGCAGGCCCACATCCAGAAAATTGCACGAGGCCAGGCTCAGCAGCGCCGGCACGAGCAGCCGGCGCGAAAAACGGGTAAGCGAAATCATAGATAGAGTAGCGAAAAGGCGGGGGTTAAAGCGAAACCTGGAGGCCGCCGGTGAGCACGCGCATGGGCGGCAGCGCAAAGCCGGGCACCTCGGGGTCGAAGCCGTTGTAGTTGGTAATGGTGAAGAGGTTCTGGCCCTGCACGTACACCCGCACGCTTTGCAGGTGCAGTGCGGCCACGGTGGCCGTGGGCAGCGCATAGCTCAGGCTCAGCGTTTTGAGGCGCAGGAACGAGGCGTCGCCAAACACGCCCGGCGAGTTGGTGTAGTTGAAATACGTGCTGTAAGCCGTGCCAAACGACGAGGTAGCTTTGGGGATATCGGTCACGTCGCCCGGCTTTTGCCAGCGGCGCAGGGCGTCGGTGGTCCAGTTGCTCAGGCCCTGGCCGGGCGGCGAGTAGGGCACGTAGCTCCGGGCCGTTTGCTTGGTAAATTGCAGGAAGAAATCGAGGCTGAACCCCTTGTAGGTGAAGCTGTTTTGCAGGCCGCCGTAGTATTGGGGGTAGCCGTTTTGGCGCACCTGGCTGTTGAGCGCGGGGTTGGAGGCAAAGGCGCCGGTGGGGCTCACGTAGCCCCCGGTAGCAATACCGGTGGCGGGGTCGATACCGGTGTAGGCGTAGCCGCGCGCCACGGTGGTGGGCTCGCCAATCAGAAACTGGTTGACGTAGGTCGAGCCGGCCAGCCCCGGGAAGTCGCGCAGCTCGTTGCGGGGCACGGTGAGCGTGGCCGCTGAGGTCCAGGTGAACTTGCCGGTTTGCACGTTGGTGGTGTTCAGGCTAAACTCGAGGCCCCGGTTCAGGACCACGGCCGGGAAGTTGGCGGTGATGCTCGAAAAGCCGGTTTGAGTGGGGATGGTATAGCCCACCAGTTGGTTGTCGGAGATGCTACGGTAGTAGTCGGCCACCAGCAGGATGCGGTTTTTGAAGAAGCCCAGCTCCACGGCGAGGTCGAGCTTCTTCACGTTTTCCCAGCGGAAATTGCTATTGCCCAGCCGCGTGGGGGCCAGCCCCACGAGCGACCCGTAGGCCGAGCGGCCGGTGGTGCTCTGGGTGGCCAGGTAGTCGTAGTAGCCGCTGGTGCCCAGGTCGTTGCCGGTGATACCGTAGCTGCCGCGCAGCTTGCCGAAGGCCAGCCAGGGCAGGCTATTCTTCACAAAATCCTCTTCCGAGAACACCCAGGCCGCCCCACCCGCCCCGAAATTGCCGAAGCGCTGGCCGGGGGCAAACTTCGACGAGCCATCGCGCCGAAACGTGCCGTTGAGGAGGTACTTGCCGCCGTAGTTGTAGGTGAGGCGCCCGAATACCGACTCGTAGCGGTAGGTGAAGGCGTCGTCGGCGTAGTAGGTTTTGGTGCTGGCGGCGGTCAGGTTTTCGAGCACCGCGTCGCTGATATAGTCGGTGGCTGCCACGTAGAGCTGCTCGCGGCTGGTTTGCTGAAACGTGCCACCCGCCAGCGCCTGCACGCTGTGGCTGCCCCACTGCCGGCTGTAGGTAAGCTGCGGCTCGGCCAGGTACGTGGTAATGGCGCCGTTGCCAAACTCGGCCGAGGCCCGGGGCGCGCCAAAGAGCGGGCTCTGCGCCGAGGCCGGCGTAGCGCTAAACTGGTCGATGGTGAGGCGGTTGAGGCCGGCGCTCACCTTGGCCGCCAGGCCTGGCAATATGGTATAGCTCAGGGCAATATCCCCGAGCAGGTTGCGGCTCGTGTTGCTGATGCCGCGCTGCGCCAGCGCGTAGGGGTTGTACTGAATCCCGCCGTTGAAGTACAGCGAGCCATCGGCGTTGTAGGGGTTGTAGTTGGGCGGCAGGGTGATGAGCGTGGTAAAATCGACGGCCGCCGTTTTGTTGTTGGTGTGCACGTAGCCCATCGACGCATCGAGCTGCATCCGGCCGTTGGCCGACGACTGGTTGAGGGCCAGCCGGCCGTTGTAGCGGTCGCTGCCGTAGTCGCCCAGGTACACGGTGCCCTGGTGGCGGTAGCCGCCGCTCAGGGCGATGCGCGTGAGCGGGGTGCCGGCGGTGTAGCTGGCCTGCGCGTCGGTGACGGCGGCGGTGCCGCCAATCAGCGTTTTCTGCCAGTCGGTGTAGCGGCTCTGGTCGAAGGCGAGCAGGTCGGGCGCGTTGCTGGCGGTGGGCGTAATGCCATCATTGGCAAAGGCTTCGCGGCGCAGGGCCAGGTACTGCTCGGTGTTGAGCTGGTCGATAAAGCGGGTGGCTTTGCCGGCACCGGCGTACACGTTCACATCGAGCTTGCCCTGGCCGGTTTTGGCCTTTTTGGTGGTGATGAGCACCACGCCATTGGCCCCGCGCGAGCCGTAGATGGCCGTGGCATCGGCGTCTTTCAGCACGTCGATGCTGGCCACGTCGGCCGGGTTGATGCTGTTGAGCGGGCTGTCGTAGCTGGCATTTTGGGCGAAGGCGCCGAAGGCGGCGAAGCTGTTGAGCCCGCTGGGCGAGTAAGGCACGCCATCGACCACGTACAGCGGCTGGTTGCCGCCGAGCAGCGAGTTCTGGCCCCGAATCTGGACGTTGACGCTGGAGCCGCCGAAGCCCGAGGCGGGCGTCACAAGCACGCCGGCCATGCGCCCTTGCAGCGCCTCCACGGGGTTGCTAACGGGCTGCTGGGCAATAGTTTTAGCGTCGATGGTGCTCACCGCACCGGTGTTTTCGCGCTGGGTAGTGGTGCCGTAGGCCACCACCACCACATCGTCGAGCTTACTCACGCCCTTACGCAGCTGGATGGCGATGCTGGTTTGGCCGTTCAGGGGCACTTCCTGCGGCTCGTAGCCCACGTAGGAGAAAATGAGCACCGCATCGGCGCTGGCCACTTGGAGGTTGTAGTGGCCGTTGGCATCGGTGGCGGTGGAGGGCGTGAGGCGCGAGTCGGGGGCTTTCACGCGCACCGTTACGCCAGGCAGGGGCTGGCCGCTGTCGTCGGTGACTATGCCCGTCACCTGCGTGGGCGGGGCCACAGCCGAGCGGCCGGCCGGCTTCTGCTTCACGATAATCGACTTCTCCTCAATGCTGTACGTGAGTGGCTGGCCAGCAAATACCTGGCTTAGCGCCTCGGCCAGCGTGGCTTGCCGCAGGCTCAGGGTAACGGGCCGAGCCGCCGCCACCATCTGCGTATTATACAAAAACGTGTAGCCGCTCTGCTGCTCTATATGCCGGAGGGCCTCGCTCAGGGGCACGTTGCGCTCAGTGAGGGTGATGGTCTGGGCGTAGGCGGCGGCGGCAGGCAGCGCCTGCGCGCTAAGGGCCAGCACCAGCGGTGTAGCCTTGGCCAGCCGCCGCAGCCGCTGCCACGGCCCCGCCTGGGCCAGCATGGTGTTAAATGTGTGCGTCATAGAAAAAAGAGTGAGGGAAGGGTTGGTTTAGAAGGAAGTAGCTATGACACCGGCGCACAAGGCGTGGCCTGCCCCCCGGCCGGGGACGCGAAAAAGAGCAAGGGTGGGTGGGAAGAAGGAAGGGCTAGGGCTGCACCGTGATGCGGCGGCCCTGGGTGGTAAAGTGCACGGCGCCAGTCAGCTCCAGCATACGCAGCACGGCGGTGGCGTCTTTGTAGCGGGATATTTTCCCGTTGAAGTCCTTGTTGGTCAGCGTGCCCTGGTACTGCACGTCCACATCGTACCAGCGGGCCACCTGGCGCATAATGGCCTCAATGGGCTCGTCGTTGAACACGAAGTAGCCGTTTTTCCAGGCCACGGCGTGCTGCGCGTCCACCTCCCGCACCTGGATGGTGCCGTCGGGCCGGGGCCGCGCCTGCTGGCCGGGCCGCAGCGTGGCCTGCTGCGCGCCCTGGCGCAGGCGCACCGCGCCTTCGAGCAGCGTGGCGGCCAGCGCCGGCTCGTCGGCGTAGGCATTCACGTCGAAGTGGGTGCCTAGCACCACTACCTCCGCGCCCCGCGCGGCTACCTTGAAGGGATGCGCCGCATCCTTGGCTACCTCAAAATAGGCCTCGCCGGTTAGCTCTACGCGCCGCTCGTCCCCGCTGAACGCCACCGGGAAACGCAGCGACGAAGCGGCATTCAGCCACACCTGGCTGCCATCGGGCAGGGTAAGCTGGTACTGGCCGCCGCGCGGCGTGGCCACCGTATTATACAGGAGCGGCTGGCCAGCGGCCGGCGCGCCGGTGGCGTAGCGCAATTGGCCGGCGGCAGTTTTTTGCACCTGGCTGGCCCCTTGCTGCGCCAGCAGGCCCTGGTGGGCCTGGTCGAGCAGCACAGTGCGGCCGTCGGCCAGCGTGAGCAGGGCCTGGTTGCGGCCGGGAGCCAGCCGGGCCGGGGCGGCGGGCGCAGCCGGGCGGCGGGCCGCTACCGGCGCGGCGGGCCGTTGCCAGCGCAGGTAGCTCAGCCCGGCCACCAATACCACTACCAGCGCCAACAGGCTGGCCCAGCGCAGCCGCCGGCGGGCCGGCGGGGGTGCCATGCTGCCCTGAAGCCGCTGCCAGATGGCCGCCTGCACCGCCGCCTGCGGGCCCATGTAGGCCTCATCCCAGGGCAAGTCGGGCAGGGGGGCGGCGGCCAGGTAAGCTTCCAGGCGCGCCAGCTCCTCGGCCGTAGCCGTGCGGGTCTGCTGCTTTTCGTAGAGGTCCAGGTATTCGTCGTCGGTCATGGCGCGGGCGAGGGGCTCATTTGTATAGTGTGCGTTGCCCCTCCCCTACACACATACTTCTGCGAAAAAAACCTGATAGTTTTTTCGTAGCGTTATCATTTGGTAACCTTAAGGGCACCATTTTTACTCAACCGTCTTACATTTGGGCGCGTAGGGTGCCCGCTCCTACCTCGCTGATAACCTATTCATATCCCGCTCATTTTCTTTGTGCTAACCGCTCATGATTGCTACGGATGTCGCTTTGTGGGAAGCTATTCGGCAAGGTGATGCGGCGGCCTTCACGGCGCTGTATGAGCGGTACTGGCGGCGGCTGTTCACGACGGCCTTCGCGCGCCTGCCTGACCGCGAGGCGTGCGAGGAAATCGTGCACGACATTTTTCTGACGCTCTGGACCGAGCGCGCCCGCCTCCAGATTGCCGCCCCGGCCGCCTACCTCTCGGCGGCCGTGTATTACCAGGCCATCCGCTTCCGGCGCGCCGCCAGTGCCAGCCGCCTGCACTACTCCGACGAGCTCGATACCCTGAGCACCGACGCGGCCTACAACACCGGCGAAACCGCGCTGCTCGGCCTCGACCTGGAGGGCCGCCTGGCCGCCGCCCTCAGCCAGCTACCCCAGCGCTGCCGAGAGATATTTCTGCTCAGCCGCATCCAGCACTGCTCCAATGACGAGATTGCCGAGCGCCTGCACATCTCGCGCCGCTCCGTCGAAAACCAGCTTACCACGGCCCTGCGCCACCTGCGCCTCACCCTCAAAAGCCTCGGCGTGGTGTGGCTGGTCACGCACCTGGGCTAGCGCGGGCCGCGCCCCGCTGGCCCAGGGCAGTTGGCCGGCATACTTGCCAGGTTGGTCGATGAGTTCAGACCAGTTAACAAAGTAAATTACTCATTTACAATTTATTAGTAAATTGACGAAAAAGGGCAGCTGGGAGGTGTGGCACAGGGCTTGCATTTGGGATAGCAGACGCGTCGCTCTTCTCTCCCTTCTTTTTCTACCCCTTTCCAACCGCCATTTCCCATGAAAGCCTCCCTCTTTTCGTTCGTTGCCGCCGCTGCCCTCTTCGTTACCACTGCCGCCTCGGCCGCCGCTCCTTTCGACCATGACCGCGACCTGCGCCGCCTCTCGCCCCGCGAACGCGCCCGCTACGAGCAGCAAATGCGCTACGAGCGCGCCCAGCGCGAGCGCGAAATGCAGCAAGCCCGCGAGCGGGCCCGCTGGGAAGCCCAGCACCGCCACGACCGCGGCCCCAGCTACAGTTACGGCCGCCGCTAATCGTCCGCCCCGCTCAAGCAAGCCCCGAATTTCGTCAGAAGTTCGGGGCTTTTTCGTGCCCGAAAGAGCGAGTGAATAATTCTGATACTTGAGCGCCGCCCGTCTCCCCTAGTGGGTGGCGATGCTATAACCGGCTCTATTTGCCCATTGAATATGCAAACGTTTGCACGCTGCTACCAGCTTTTTGGCAGCCTGCACTATTTGACGGCTAATTTGTACCTGTGGGTTTTGACTGCACCACCCGCTAACCACCCCTACTTCATATTGTATTTTACTAAGCAAAAACCTGGCGGATACTCTTTGTATTTCCCAATTGGCTAGCAGGCAACTAGCATTGGTCAGCAGCATTTTTCACACTCATGGATAATGGCAAAAATCCGGTGGCGAATGCACTAATCGAGTTCTGATTAAGCTACACATTACTGACAACAAGACTGTTATCTAAGCAAAAAAAGAGTGGCAAAATTTTATTCTTTCTAAAAAGACTCTATTTTTACGCCGTTAAGCCGCTTTAAATCGGCCGTTGTTTTCCAGCTCAGCTTCTAGTTATGGCTGGCGTTACCGGCCATTGCGGCCAACCTGCCCGGCTCAGCGTGCCGCGCTTGTTCACTTAATGAGGCTGGCTTTAGGTGTGTAGTAGCTACATGCCACCTTGCCGAAACTAGTTGTGCAATCGTTTGCATAAAAGCCTGGCCCTGACTGTTCCTTTCCACTTTATCCCACCCACCATGAAAAAGCTAATACCCCCGGCCGGGCGGTTGCTATTTCCCATGCTGGCCTGCTGCCTGCCGCTGGCCATAGCCACGGCAGCCCCCGCGGCGGCCAGGCCCTCCTTTTTAGTGCGCCGCGGCCAGCCCATGGCCCCCATAACGGGCCGCGTGACCGACGAAAAGGGCGAGGGCCTGCCCGGCGTGACGGTGCTCGTGAAGGGCACCACCACCGGCACTTCGACCGATGCCAACGGCAACTTTACCATTGAGGTGCCAGCGGGCGGCTCGCTCGTCATTTCCTCCATCGGCTACGCCACCCAGACCATTGTGGTGGGGAGCCAAACGACCCTGGCGGTGCGGCTGGCCACTGATGCCCAGCAGCTTTCGGAGGCCGTGGTGGTGGGCTACCTCACCCAGGAGCGCCAGAACGTGACCGGCTCGGTAGCTACCGTGGGCGCGGCGGAGGTGCGCCGGGCACCGGTGGCCTCGGTGGGCGAGGCCATTCAGGGGCGCCTGCCGGGCGTGCAGGTGGCCAACTCGGGCGTACCGGGCCAGGGGCCGGTGGTCAATATCCGGGGGCTGGGCTCGCTGGGAGGCAGCAACAGCAGCCCGCTGTACGTGGTGGATGGGCTCTGGATTGAGCCCACCAGCAGCGCCGGGCGCGACGTCAACCCCGCCGACATCGAGTCGGTGCAGGTGCTGAAGGATGCGGCGGCCCTAGCTCCTTATGGCAACTCGGGCGCCAATGGCGTTATCATTATTACCACCAAAAAGGGCAAGCAGGGCACGCCCGCCATCAGCTTTAATGCCAGCGGCGGGGTACAAAACCTGGTGAAGCGCCTCGACCTGGCCAACGCCGCGCAGTGGGCCGCCGTGAACAACCAGGCCTACGACAATGCGGGCTCGCCGCGCCAGCCCTACGCCGCCAACCTGCCCGCCGGCATCGACACCGACTGGCAGAAGGAGCTGTTTAAGCAGGGCTCGGTGCAGGACTACAACCTGGGCTTTTCGGGCGGCGGGCCGCAATCTAACTTCAACATCTCGGGCGGCTACTTCAAGCAGCAGGGCACCATTGTGGGGCCGCAGTTTGAGCGCTTCACGGCCCGCGTGAATTCGGGCTTCAACCGGGGGCGCCTGCGGGTGGGCGAAAACCTGCAACTCGTGCGCGCCAACCAGACGTACGTCAACGGCGCGCCCTTCACGGAAGTGCTGCGGATGCTGCCCGTCATTCCGGTGAATGACCCCACCGTGCCGGGTGGCTTTGGCATTGGCAATAACAACGCCATCACCTTCGGCACCAACCCCATTGCCCTGCAACGGCTGCTCACTGCGACCAGCACCAACAACCGCGTGCTGGGCAACGTGTACGGCGAGGTGCAGCTGTTTGACTTCCTGCGCTACCGCCTCAACCTGGGCCTGGAGTACCACGGCTTCCGCGACCAGCAGAAGCGCCAGTACGGCATCTGGCGGCGCAACGACATTACCCAGCCCTCCAACTACGGCGACGACCAGGGCAACGAGCTGTTTGGCCAAGCCGAAAACACGCTGACCTTCGACAAGACCTTTGGCCTGCACAACCTCACGGCCGTGGCCGGCTACAGCCGCCAGCGCCGCAGCTTCGAGTTTACGCGGGGCGTGAACTTCGGCTACGGCACCGGGCCGGTGTACTACTGGGCGCTGGATGCGGGCACCCAGACGCCGCAGGTCATTGGCTCATCGTACGTGCAGGGCAAGGAGTCGTACTTCGGCCAGGTAACCTACGACTACGACCGCCGCTTCCTGGTAACGGGCGCTTTCCGCCGCGATGGCTCCTCGCTCTTCGAGTCGCAGGTGCGCTGGGGCAACTTCGGGGCCGGCTCGGTGGGCTGGCGCGTGTCGAAGGAGAAGTTTATGGAAAACGTAACGGCCATCAGCGACCTCAAGCTGCGGGCCAGCTACGGCAGCCTCGGCAACCAGTACCTGAGCGGGGCCTACGGCGGCTCGTACCTCTACCAGGGCGCGCTGAATACCAACGCCAACTACGTGCTGGGCACCGGCCAGACCATCCAGAACGGGGCCATCCAGACGACCCTGGCCAGCCGGGTGCGCTGGGAAGAGCGCCGCACCCAGAACTACGGCTTCGACCTGGCCATGCTCGAAAACCGCTTCTCGCTGTCGGCCGACTACTACATCTCGCGCACGGCCCACGCCCTGGTGGCCCCCAACCTGTCGCAGGTATACGGCAACGCCGGGGCCCTGCCCTACCAGAACCTGGGCCTGATTGAAAACCGCGGCTTCGAGTTTAAAGTAGGCTACGCCGACGACCGCAAGCCGTTCAAATACAGCGCCACCGCCAACCTCACCACGCTCAGCAATAAGGTACTGAACCTGAACGATGGCTCGGTGGAAGGCACCACGGCCAACTTCCTCACCGGCGGGCCGGGCAGCATCACCCGCACCGAGGTGGGCACCGAGATTGGCTCGTTCTACCTCTACCAGTTCGACGGCATTTACCAGACCGGGGAGGCCAATATTCCGGCGGGCCTGCGGGCCGGCGACGTGCGCTACAAGGACCTCAACGGCGACGGCCAGATTACCGATGCCGACCGCGCCCACGTGGGCCGGGTGTTCCCGCGCCTGCAATACGGCCTCAACCTCACGGCTGGCTATGGCGGCTTCGACCTGGCCGTGTTCTTCCAAGGCGTGCAGGGCAACGACGTGTTCAACGAAAGCAAGTACTGGCTGGAGCGCACCGACGACAACAACAACCACCGGGCCGATTTCAGCCCCTGGACCACCACCAACCCCTCCAACAGCACGCCCCGCGCCATCATTGCGGGGGGGCCCAACGGCGACACCGCCCCCGGCAACAACGACCGCTACAACACCACCCGCTGGCTGGAAGACGGCTCGTACCTGCGCCTGAAAAACGTGCAGCTCGGCTACTCGCTGCCCAAAGACCTGCTGGAGCGCACCAAGTACATCGGCTCGCTGCGCCTCTTCCTCACCGGCCAAAACGTGTTTACGGTGACCAAGTACAGCGGCTACGACCCCGAAACCGTGGGGCAGGGCTCGCTGGCCCGCGGCGTCGACCAGGGCTCGTATCCCAACCTGCGCTCGTTCACGCTCGGCCTGCAAGCGGGCTTCTAGGCCCTTTCTCCCACCCGCATCTACTTCGCTATCATGAAAGTTTCTATCCTGGCCCGGCTGGGCCTGGCGGGCACGCTGCTGCTGAGCGCCACCGCCTGCGAGAAGGACATCCTCAACCAGGTAAACCCCAACCTGCCCACCGTGCAGGTGTCGTGGGTGACCAGCGACGACGCCGTGCGCGGCTCTACCGCCTGCTACGCGGGCTTGCAGGGCCTGGGCATGTACCGCCGCTGGCTCAACTTCGCCTTCGATATCCGCGACGACATCGGCTGGAGCCAGAGCCCCTGGGGCGAGCTGGCCGACTTCACCCGCTTTGTGCAGCAGAACTACGACTTTGAGGTGTCCAGCACTATCTGGCGCGACCACTACCGCACCATCTTCCGCTGCAACCAGGTGCTCGACCGCGTGCCCACCATCACCACGATGGATGCCGGGCTGCAAAAGCGCATCCTGGCCGAGGCCAAGTTTCTGCGGGCCCTCTCGTACTTCAACCTGGCCTCGCTCTACGGCAACGTGCCACTGGACCTGGCATACTCGACCGAGCTGAACCGCCCCGTAACCCAGGCCAAGGAGGCCGACGTGTGGGCTCAGGTGTACAAAGACTTGCAGGAAGCCGCCCCCGACCTCCCGGTATCGTACGGGGCCAGCGACGTGGGCCGCGCCACCAAGGGCGCGGCGCAGGCGCTGCTCGGCAAGGCGTATATGCAAAACAAGCGCTGGGCCGATGCCCAGGCGCAGTTTGCGCTGGTTATCGGCCCGGGCACGTACCGGCTCACGAACAACTACACCGACAACTTCCGCCACACCTCGGAAAACAACGCGGAGTCGATTTTTGAGGTGCAGTTTTCGGACGAGAAGAAGGGCGGCAACGACAGCGGCGGCGGCCCCGATGCTACCTCCTCGCAGGGCAGCCAGCGCTCGCAGTTTTGGGGCGTGCCGGGCTTCGGCTTCAACGACGGTGAGGTGCGGCCCTGGCTGGTGAACGAGTTTTTGAAGGAGCCCACCGCCGCCGGGCAGCGCGACCCGCGCCTGGCGGCCACGGTATTCTACAACCGCCTCGACCAGCGGCAATTTCCCACTGCTCTGCCCGCCGATGCCGATACGCTGGCCTACGGCGCGGGCTTCCTGGGCCGCTACCATTCTAACGATGGCGACCGCCAAGGCACGGAGGCGCTGCGCCTACGCTCGCGGGTGTACTGGCGCAAGTACCAGACCGACTACTACCGCCAGTTTGAGGACTTCGACTCGCCCATCAACCAGCGCGTGATTCGCTACGCCGACGTGCTGCTGCTGCAAGCCGAAGCCCTCAACGAGCAGGGCCGCACCACCGATGCCGTCGCCCTCATCAACCAGGTGCGCCAGCGGCCCAGCGTAAACCTGGCCCCGCTGAGTCCCAGCGGCTTTACGCAGGATGGCCTGCGCACGCAGCTCATGCACGAGCGCGCCACCGAGCTAGCCGGCGAGGGCGTGCGGTGGTTTGACTTGCAGCGCTGGGGCCTACTTGACACCCAGGCGGGCGTAGACCAGCTCAAGGCCCGCGATGCGCAGTTCAACACCTTCCGGGTGGGCATATCGCGCCTGCTGCCGCTGCTACAAACTGAGGTAGACCTGCTGCGCCTGACCCAGAATCCGGGCTATTAATTTTTACCGCCAGCCAGTTTGTCGCCGCCGGGCGTTAGTAAAGCCCGGCGGCGACTTTGCTTAGCGAGCGGCACGTTCCTGTCCTTTCTTTTCTCACCCCTTGTATGACCTTGTTTAACTCCTCGCGCTGGGCCGCGCTACTGCTCGTCGGCGGCCTGGCCGGCGCCTGCTCTAAAGGCGGCACCACGGGCGGCGGCGTGACACCGCCCCCGGTAACGCCCGTTGCCACCACCTTCACCAACCCACTGCTGCCTAGCGGCCCCGACCCGTGGGTGTACCAGAAGGATGGCTTCTATTACTACATGCAAACCACCGGCAACAACCTCGTGCTGCGCAAAACGGCCAAGATGAGCGAGCTGGCCTCGGGCGTGAGCACCACCATCTGGACGCCCAAGGCTACCGGGCCGGCCTCGCACGACATCTGGGCGCCGGAAATTCACTTTCTCGACGGCAAGTGGTACGTGTACTTCACGGCCGGGCCGGGCAACTGCTGCGGCGGCCAGCGCATGTGGGTGCTCGAAAACGCCAGCCCCGACCCCACCACCGGCACCTGGACCGAGAAGGGCCAGATTGCCGTGCCCGGCCAGGACCTGTGGGCCATCGACGGCACCATCCTGGAGCAAAACGGCAAGCGCTACCTCGTGTGGAGCGGCCAGGAAGCGGGCTCTGACCAGCAAAATCTTTACATCGCGCTCATGAGCAACCCCTGGACGCTCACCGGCCCGCGCACCCAACTCAGCCACCCCGAGTACGGCTGGGAGCTGAACGGCGCGCCCAAGGTGAACGAAGGCCCGGAGGTTATCCAGCACGCGGGCAAGACGTACCTGATATACTCGGCCAGCCATTGCACCACCGACGACTACGCCCTGGGCCAGCTTACGGCCAGTGCCACCGCCGACCCGCTGGACGCCGGTAGCTGGACGAAGTCCACGACGCCGGTTTTTGTTAAAAACCCCGCCAACCGCGCCTACGGCCCCGGCCACAACGGCTTCTTTGTCTCTAAGGACGGCACCCAGAACTGGATTATCTACCACGCCAACCTGCAAGCCAACCAAGGCTGCGGCGACCCCCGCAACCCCCGTATGCAGCCCTTCACCTGGAAAGCCGATGGCTCGCCCGATTTTGGCACGCCCGTGGCCACGGGCATGGCCCTGCCCCGGCCCGGCGGCGAGTAGGCCCGGGTAGGTTACTGTTTTGAAAACCAACGGCCAACCGCCCCGCTGGCCCCGACTTTTACGCCCACCTATGCTTTTTTCCCCGCTTTCCCGCCTGTTGTTAGCCAGCGGTTTGCTGCTGGCTGGCCCGGCCATCGCCCAGCGCACCGTGCCGGTGCCGCGCGCCAAGGCGCCGGCCAAGGCCACCGTAAAGGCGCCTGCCTCGGCCGGTGCGGCCACGCCCATCGCCAACCCCGTGCTGGCCGGCGACTTCCCCGACCCCTCGGTAACCAAGGTGGGCAACACCTACTGGGCCACCGCGACGTCGTCGAACTGGGGGCCGACGTTTCCGCTGCTAAAGTCTACCGACTTGCAGCACTGGGCGCTGGTGGGGCACGTGTTTCCGGGCGAGCGGCCGGCCTGGGCCGATTATTACTTCTGGGCCCCCGAAATCAGCCACGACGCCAACGGCAAAACCTACGTCTTCTACACCGCCCATCAGCGCGGCGGCAACCTGGCCGTGGGCGTGGCCAGCGCCGACCGCCCCGAGGGCCCCTACCGCGACCACGGCCCGCTCGTGGGCCAGCCCGATGGCTCCATCGACGGCTTCCCGATGGCTGACGAAAAGGGCCAGCCCTACCTCATCTGGAAGGAAGACGGCAACAGCGTGCAGAAGCCCACGCCCATCTGGGCGCAGCGCCTGAGCGCCGACCGAACCAAGCTGGTGGGCGAGAAAAAGGAGCTGTTCCGCAACACCGCGCCCTGGGAGGGCAACCTCGTGGAAGGCCCCGGCGTGGTGCGCCACGGCGGGTATTTCTACATGTTTTACGCCGCCAATGGCTGCTGCGGGGCCGAGTGCACCTACGCCATCGGCGTGGCCCGCGCCAAGACCCTGCTCGGCCCCTGGGAGAAGTACAATCGCAACCCCATCCTCACCAAACAAGCCAACTGGACCTGCCCCGGCCACGGCACGCCCATCGAGCGCAATGGCCGCTGGTACATGCTGCACCACGCCTACCAGGTGGGCAGCCTGCAATACGTGGGCCGCCAGGGCATCCTCAGCGAATTTACCTGGACCAAAACCGGCTGGCCCGAGTTTGTGCCCAACCCCACGCCGGCCCCCGTGCCCGCCCCCGGCGTGGTAACCGAGGAATTTACCAGCGCCCGGCTCTCGCCCGCCTGGGAATGGCCCGTGGAGGACCGGCCACAGTTTGCGTTGCGCGATGGCCAGCTGCACCTCTCAGCGCAGCCCGACAAGGGCGGCGCGGCGCTGGGCTTCGCCACGCTGGCGGCCAACTACACCGCCACCACCACGCTGCTCAACCCGGCTAACCTGCCGGCGGGCACCACCGCCGGCATCGCTGCCCTCGGCGACCCGCAAAACGCCATTAGCCTGCTGGCCGGCGCGGGCAAGCTGCAAGTGCAGGAGGTACACGGCGGCAAGGCCCGCGTGCTGGCCACCATGCCCTTGCCCACCACCGGCGACGCTGTATACCTGCGCATTCAGGCCCAGAGCGGCAACCTCTTTCGCTTCGCCTTCAGCCCCGACGGCCGCAACTGGACCGAGCTGCTGCCCGGCACCAAAACCGCCAACGGCCAGTTTCTGCCACCCTGGGACCGGGGCGTGCGCGTGGGCATTGTGGCGCAAGGCCCCGCCTCCACCACCGCCACCTTCGAGCGCTTCGAGCTGGTGAATAAGAAGTAGCGGCTGGCTATGTAAAAGCCTCACATGAGTTAAAAAGGCCCATTACGCCGGGCCGGCCGAAGCATCTGGCTTACCCCGTTGAAGTATACTTCAACGGGGTAAGCCAGATGCTTTGTCTTTTCATAGCAACGAGCTTTTGGTTTACGCCAGGGCTTTTTCGCGGGCGAGCCGCTGGTACTTCTCCACGGCTGCACTCTTCTCGGTCTGGAGTTCTGCCAGCAGGCCGGGGGCCACGATGGTGGGGCAATGCCGCGCTCCCCACAGGGTAAGCTCGACCAGGATGGGCACGGTAGCCACGCCTTTTTCCGTCAGGCGGTAGGTGAACTTCGATTTCTTATCGGCAGCCACGGCCTTCGATAAGATACCCTGCGCCTCGAGGCCCGCCAGGCGGTCGGCCAGGATGTTGGTAGCCATTTTCTCAGCTGATTGCAGGAACTGCCCATAGGTAGACTTGCCCGCGAACACCATATCCCGCAAAATCAGTAGGGTCCATTTGTCGCCCAGCACGTCGAGCGAGGTGCTGATGGGGCAAGTAGAACGCTGTTTTAGCTCTTTCATAATAAAAAATCTGCTTTTACTTGCTTTTTGCAAGTAATATACCCCACCTTTGCACTTGCAAATCGCAAGCAAATATACGCAGGGTAGCCCCTTATCACCGGGAGTCCGGCTGGCTCCACAGAGGCAGCTGTCCTGCTTATTTGACCACGCAACAGGCATTTTTAATCCTTATTTACCATGATTTTAGTAACTGGCGCCACCGGCGGCTTAGGCCACGAAACCATCGACTGCCTGCTCACAACCACCCCGGCCACGGAAATCGCCGCCCTGGTGCGCGACGTCCGCAAAGCCACCGACCTTGTGCAGCGGGGCGTAGACGTGCGGCAAGCCGACTACCTGGACTACCCTGCGCTGGTGCAGGCCTTTCGGGGCGTTGAGAAGGTGCTGCTGGTTTCGGCCGTGGCCTTTACCGACCGGGTGCGCCAGCACCGCAACGTCATCGACGCCGCGAAGGAGGCCGGGGTGAAGCACCTGTTTTACACCAGCATCCAGCGCAGCGCCGATTTTGTACTGGCCGAGGTTACGGAAAGCGACCTGGCCACGGAAGCCTACCTGCGGGCGTCCGGGCTGGCCTACACGATTCTCAAAAACGGCTACTACTTCGAAGGCCTGGGCTACCTGATTGGGACCGCAGTGCCGGCTGCCGAGATACGTTTCCCGGCGGGCGACGGCAAGATAGCGTTCATCAAGCGCACCGAGCTGGCTGCCGCCACCGCCGCCTTGCTAACCAGCGAAGGTCATGACAACCAGGAATATACCCTGACCGGGAGCACCGCCTATTCGTTTCACGACATCGCCCGGGAATTCTCCGCATTAGCGGGCCGGCCCATCACGTACCAACCCAGCGAGCTGGCGCCCTACATCGCGCAGCAGGTAGCCGCCGGCTTCCCCGAAGTCGTCGCCAATTTCTTCGCCCAGTGGGGCGCCGCCACCCGGCACGGCATGCTGGCCGGCACCCACGATACCGTTGGGCAGCTGCTGGGCCACCCGACTACCTCGCTGCGGGACTATCTGAAAGCGACGTACTTCCCGGGCACCTGACCGCTCGCAGCAGTTACTGTGCTGAAAAGCAGATAATCAATGTTTTTCAGTACGCTACCCCCTTGTTGTGTCAATCTAATAGCAGCAGGTAGATAAGTTAATGGCGACTCCATTACGAAAACTTGGCGCCGGCAATTAACACTTAGCAGGGATGAGTTTAACAACCCGACGCCAAGGGCTTTAGGCACGACCGGCGGCAGTATACCATTGCAGCTGGCCAGCTAATACGGTCGCCTGGACCTGGAATTCCTCGTCAAACAGACACAAATCGGCGTGGTAGCCGGGCGCAATGCGACCCAGATAGTGGTCGGCCCCCAGCACCTGGGCCGGGTAGAGCGAGGCCATGCGCAAGCTTTCGGCCAGCGGCAGGCCCACGTGCTGGACGCAGTTGCGCACGGCTTGCAGCAAAGTCAGCCCCGAGCCCGCCAGGGTGCCTTCGGCGTCCACAAAGTAATCGTCCTGCGGGTAGAAACGATACGGGGCCGGCCCCGTCGCCGCGCTGGCATCACTGATGAGAAAAAGCCGCGCCCCCAGCAGGCGCTGGCTAATCCGCACGCTGGCGTAGGCACAGTGCCGGCCGTCTACGACGATGCTGGCCCGCACGGCCGCATCGTCGTAGACGGCGCCCACCAGGCCCGGGGCGCGGCTGGTGAGGGGCGACATGGCGTTGAAGAGATGCGTGGCCGCGCTGAAGCCGTTGGCAAACGCCTGCATCCCCTGCTCATAGCTCGCATTCGAGTGGCCGGCTGACAGCACGATACCGGCTGATTGCAGCACTGCGCGCTCGGCCGGGCCTAGTACTTCGGGTGCCAGCGTCAGCATGCGCAGCACTCCCCGGCCTTGGTCCAGCAGCGCTGCCAGGCCAGCCAGGGTGGGAACCTGCACATACCCGGCAGGGTGTACCCCCCGCTTGTGGGGGCTGATGTAGGGCCCTTCCAGGTGCAGGCCCAGCAGGCCGGGCATGGTGGGCAGGGCTTCCTTTACCAAGGCCAGCGCGTGGTCCACCACGACGGGCGCATTGGTGGGCACCGTGGGTAAAAAGCTCGTGGTGCCGTTACGCAGGGTATGCTGGCGCAACTGCTGCAACGCGGCCCGGGACGGGGCCAAGCCGAAGGCACTGTCCCCGCCGCCATACAGCTGCAAGTCCACAAACCCGGGGCAGACGCTGAGGCCCTGCCCATCGACTTGGGCGATGTGCGCGGGGCGGTGCTGCTGCGGAATAACGGCCTGAATCGTGCTGCTCTCCACGAGCACATCATGCGCGAGCAAGAGCTGGTCGCCCGTGTACACGCGGCAGTTGGTTAAGAGGTACCTCATCGAGAAGAAAGCCCGTAGCTACGTTACGGGCCAGCAAGAAAGCGATGCGAAAGGCCGCGCATTACCACGTTGCTTGTCTCAGGCTGAGCCCCCGCGCGCAACTCTACGAAACAGCCTGATTATTCGTGCGCAGAGGCTACGTGAGGGTCACCCACTCGCCATCATTCGGGGCGAATACCCGGCTCGACAGGCCCTCTTGGGCAGCCAGGGTGCGTACCAGCGCCCGGTCCTCGGGGGCGTGGTTGACGGCCTCCATATGCACGGCGTACACGGTGGCCTGGGGTACGAAGCGAGCCGTCTGCATTACTTCGGCGGCCGTCATGGTGATGGGGTCGCCCATGGTGAAGCGCGTGCCGCCCGCGTTCACTACCACGTTGGCGGGCTGGTAGCGGGTGAGGGCCTCGCGCACGTCGTCGCACCAGATGGTGTCGCCGGCAAGGTAGAGGCGTTCCTGCTGGGCCTCCACCACGAAGCCCGATACCGTGCCCATCAGCACGCCGATTTCGCCGGTACCGTGCTGGCCCGCCGTGCGATAGAAGCGAATACCTTCCCATTCCAGCTCCTCCTCAACAGGCAGGACTTGCGCAAAGCCCTGCTCTTGCAGCAGCTTGGTATCGGCGGGCTGGCACAGCAGCGGCAGCTGCTTATCAAGCAGCTCCTGGGCCAGCGCATCCCAGTGGTCGGGGTGGGTATGGGTCAGCAGCACGGCATCTACGGTGCGCAGCCACTCGGGCAACTCAGCGGCCGGAAACGGCAAGTCGACGAGCGGAATACGGCGGTCGTTGGCCGACATGGGCGCCGGGTCGTACTGGCCCTGCGGAGCCAGCATGGGGTCGACCAGAATGGTTTTGCCCGCCACTTGCAGCAGCAGGGTGGCATTGCGGATAAATTGAACTTGCATCGCGGAAAGTAGTTGCGTAGTAAACGGTCCCGATCGGGCCGGGGCCGGTGGTTAGCTGGGCAAAGGTCCTGGCCGCCGGCCGCCGGGGCCAAGAAGTTTACCAGTTGGTTACCCACTTATTTCCCTCGTCCCGCCCATGCGCCATACCTATCGTGAAGTAGATGCCTGCGGGGTAAAAGTGGCGCTGAAGATGATGGCGGGCAAATGGACCCCCATCATCTTTTATCACCTAGCCGCTGGCTCGCTGCGCTTTACCGAGCTGTGGCACAAAATCCCGCGGGTGTCCAAGAAGGTGCTGGTGGGGCAGCTGCGCCAGCTGGAAGAGGCCGGCCTGGTAGCCCGCACGGTGCACAACGGCTTTCCCCCCGAAGTCAGCTACCAGCTCACTCCAAAAGGGGCCGGGTTGGTGCCCATCATGCAAAGCCTCGACCAGTGGGCGATGGCCCACATAGCCGAGGCCGTGCACATTGCCTGACCTGGCGGTTAGGCTGAAACAGCAGCTTGCGCCCAGCTTTTTACCTATTGGCTAGCCAGTTGACTTACGCTGAGAAGGGGGCAAATTAGCCGAGAAAAACTGTTTTATGCTGCTTCACCCACTCCGCCAGGGGCGTCATGGTCACGGGCAGCTTGGCCAAAATACCGGGCATCTCCTCCGAGAATAGAGTAGGAAACGGACGGTTGTCCACCATGCTTTGGTAGAAGCCGGCCACGCCTTTGGCCGCGTCTGCGGGGATGAAGGTTTTGAGAATATCGCCGAACTCGGGTATCGGCAGGGCATAGTAGCTGATGGGCTCGCCCAGCCCGGCCGTGAAGCGGGCGGCCAGCGCGTTGCCGGTCAGGTTTTCGAGCCCACTCACGCGGAACGACTGCCCGGCCAGCTCGGGGTGGTAGAGGGCCTCGGCCACCAGCGCGCCCACATCGTGCGAGGTAATCCAGCCGATGGGCATTTCCTCCAGGGTCGGGTACGCGACCTGCCGCGATTGCCGGGTGTAGTTGACGGTGTAGGGCGCCAGCAGGTTTTCGGCATAGATGGACGGCTCGATGATGATGTAGGGTACGCCACTGGCCGCCAGGTAGGCTTTGATTTCCTGCTTGCCGTCGATGGTGGGGTCGCCGGTTTTGTGGGGCACCAGGAAGCCGCTGGTGTTCCAGACGAGCAGTTGCACGCCGGCCTGCCGGGCGGCGTCAATGGCGTTTTTGGCATACTGCACGCCGTCGGTCGGGCTGGGCAGCGAAACGGGAATGAGCAGCGATACCGCATCCATACCCTGGGTCACCTCAGTGAGGCGTTGCGCATCGGCCATATTGGCCCGCACGGCCGTGGCCCCGGCTTGCATGAGCTTGGCCACGCCCGCCTCGGAGCTGGTGGTGGCGTATACCTGCGCACCTTTGCGGGCCAGGGCGGCCAGGACCGAAAATTGCTGGGAGCCCGTGGCCCCGTAAACTAGTACTTTCATGTGGTGGTGTCGAGTAGACTGATTGACGCCACAAAATTATTTCCCCTCTACCCCGCTTAGAGCCCTACTATCCTGGCGGATAGCAGTATCCTGGAGGATAGTAGGGCCGACTTTAGCCCCCTCCAATCGAAAGCTTTTCATGCCTAAGAAAGAAGAATGCGTTCATTACGTCCGGCCGGTGCGCGACACGCTGGAGCTGCTGGCGGGCAAGTGGAAAGTCCCCCTTCTGGTGGCCCTGACGCAGGAAGGCCGCAAGTTTAACGAGCTGGAGCGGTTGCTGGAAGGCATCACGCCCCGCACGCTTTCCAAGGAGCTGAAAGAGCTGGAAGCCCACGAGCTGGTGCAGCGCACCGTGCACGACACGGTGCCCACGACGGTCGAGTACCGCCTGACGCCGTACGGCGACACCTTGGAGGAGGTCATCGCCATGCTACGCGGCTGGGGCCTCAAACACCGCGCCCGGCTGCTCCACTACACCGAGCCGGAGCGCGCCCCGTTTGTGTGCCAACGTGTAGCCGCAAGTAGTGCCGAACAGCCGGACGGCACTGTGCCATTGACCTAGGCCATGCAGGAGTAAAACGCTCCGCGTCTGCTGCTGGGTTTGCAGATGATAAGCCAATTCCTCCTACTATATGCCCGTGTTTTCGAGCACATAGCTCAGCGGCCGCTCTACTTGTACTCGACTAGCAGCCGCTATCCGACCAGGCTAGGCCAGCGCCCTTTGCTAAGCACTGCTTTGCTTGCTTGCAGCCGCGCCTTACCCAGCTAAAACCGGGTAAGGCGCGGCCTTGCTTTTCAGCAGCAAGCTCCAGGCTTATTCGCGCCGGCACAACCTAACCTACGTGCTGCGGCAGTACGGCAGGGCTACTTGGCGGGGCCGTTCAGCTTGTCGGCCAGCATTTTCATGAAGTAGCCGCCTACCACGGAGCGCGCCTGGAAGCCGACCTGCTTGGCGTCGGTGGTTTCGTGCCAGTCGTTGAGGGGCACGCGGCTGGGGGTGTCGTTGGCGAATTGCCAAACGGGGTTGATGAGCGCCGTAAAGTCGGCTGGGTTGCTGGCCATCGTGGCGGTCCACAGTATCCAATCCGATTTGGTGTAGGTCTTGCGGCTGTCGAGCGGCAGGCCGTATTTCTGCTGATGCTTGAGGTAAAAAGCGATTTCCTGCTGCGCCACTTCGGGTGGAAAAACGTTTAAGCCAAGTACTTTGTCCCAAACCAGGTTGTATTTCTGGCTCCACGAGCCGGGCGCTTTGTTGAAGGTCAGGGCGTAGTGGTCACCGTCCTGGGCCATTTGCACCCATTTCTTGGCCAGCCGGATGGCCAGCGCCTGGTTTTCGTCGGCCACCTTGGTTTCGCCGAGCTGGCGGGCCATTTGGGCGTAGCAGGCAATACCCAGGATGGCTTTTACCGAGAGGTTGGTGTTGCGGGCCAGGTGGCCGGCAAAGTCGTCGGTGCAGAGCTGCGTGGCCGGGTCGAAGCCATCGCGCTCCAAAAAGCTGACCCACTTGGTGAGCATCGGCCAGTGCTGGCGCGCGAAGTCGGCGTTGCCGTCCATCCGCACGGCGGCGGCGGTGGCAATCAGCATGTTGCCGGCTTCTTCCACCGGCATGTCCTCGCCGTAGGTTTGGCCGTTGGCCAGCGGGTAGGTGCCCACATCGTGGGCCGGGAAATCCTTTTTCCAACGCCCCGACTCGCTGTAGTCGAAGATGAAGCGCAGCATACCCTTCGCCAGCTCGTTGTTATAAAGCAGGAACAGCGGCCCCGACGGATACGTGATATCCACCGTGCCAATGGAGCCATTCGAGAAATTCTCCTTCGAGAAAAACAGCACCTCGCCCTTGGGCCCAGCCACGATGCTATGCGCCGCAATGGACTGGCGGTAAGCTAGCTGGCACAAATCAGCGTATTGCTTGCCGCCCGATTTTTGGGCATCGGCAATCAGTTGCTGGTCAAACTCGCCGGCCTTACGACGCAGGCGCGGGTAGTCGGCCTCGGCGGCTTGCAGGGCCTTTTCCATCGTCATGGCCGGGTCGCGGCGCCACCACGGCCGCAGGTTTTGGCCGAAGTACTGCACGGCGTACTGCTCATCGTAGCCCAGGAGCAGGTGCTGCTCGGCGGGCGTCGCGGCTACGGCCCCGAGGTCGAGCACGGCGGCCTGGGCCAGGCGCTGGGCCTGGCCTTTGGCGGGGGCCGCGGCGGGCAGCGCGCCGGTTTTGGCAAAGGTGATTTTCAGTGCTTGCGGGTTGCCCACGCCGAGCTTGGCGCCGCCCGGCGCGGCCAGGTAGGCGTAGCCCCAGTCGATGCGGATGTTGTCGCCGGACTTGCCGAGCACGGGCTGGGCGGTAGTGCCCAGCGCCTGCCAGTGCAGGCTGCCGGCCGTGCCGGGACGCGTGGTCACCTCCTGATAGGGCGTGTTGGCAGCCAGGGTGCCGGCCTCACTTAGCAGCACCTGGGTGGCGTGGGGCTTGCCATCGGTGGCCGTAGCGGTGCAAGTAATGTAGCTCACGGGCCGGGCCACGGTTTCGAGCTCATCGAGCAGGAGTGGCGATAAGAAATTGACCGTCAGCTGCACCGCGCCGGCCGTGAAGGTGTAGGTGGTTTGGGTGGCGGTGAAGGTGACGGCCGTTTGGCGGGCCTTGGGCAGCGGGGCGGGCGCGGGCAGCGTTTCGTAAAGGCCCGCGTCGAGGTACTCGCCGCCGCGGGGGCTGTTGGCGTGCAGGGCCAGCACGTTGTCGCCGGCGCGCAGCGCCTGCCGGGCGGCCGCCGGAATGGTAAAGAAGTCGTAGCCGCTGTTGTAGCCGGGCTGCTTGCTGAGCAGCACGCCGTTGAGGTACACCTCGGCATCGTCGTCGTGCTGCATCAGCAGGCGCAGCTCGCCGGCGGTTTTGGGGTCGGCCACGCGCACGGTGCGCCGCACCCAGATGTCGCCATCGGTCCAGTCGGTGCCGTGCTCGCTTTTATTGTCGGTGAAGGGCGCCGGGCCTTCCTGCCAGGCGCTGGCCGCGAAGGCTGGCTTTTCCCAACCCGCTGCTGGCTTTTTAAAGGTGTAGCGCGCCCGGTAGGGCTGCTCGCGCACAGTGGGCACCACGGCCCGGTACTGCGGCCCGGCCTGCCCCATAAACTGGTAGGCTTGCCCATCGACGCGCACCACGCCTTCGAGGCTCTGCGCCTCGCCGGTCCAGTGCCGGGTGGGCGCGCCGGCCAGCTCATCCTGAAACGCCCACACGCTGAAATACGGGGTGTGCGTGATGAGTGGGTAAGCCGGCGGGCGCAAGGCTTGCGCATGGGCTTCTGACAAGTTCAACGCGCTCATTGCCAACAATAAATTTATTGTTCGGCGCGGCATTTTTCTCAAAAGCTGGTGAATGGCTGGCTTCGGCTGGCTGGGGCGAGCCGGAGGGGGAGCTAAGGCCAGCGCACAGGGGCCAGCCGGGTGGCCGGGCTGCGGCGCACTACGGAGTGGGTGGGACATTGAGGAAAAGGAAGAAGGGGCAAAATAGTAGCGGTCAGCCACTTTTGCCACCGCCCGCCGGCTAAAAACGGCGATAGTGCGCCCGGCATGGCGCTGGCATTCACCCAGTAGAAGCCCGTAAAAAGCGCGTGGGTAAGTGCGCCTGCGGAGCGCAATCCGGTGCAACCTTTGCGTAATTCGTTGCACAATTTGTTGCGGTGCGCCGGGGGCATTGCCCTGGTTGTGGGCACCATTTCTCTTTTTTTCGTGGCAAAAAAACGCGTTTCGATTAGCGACCTGGCCCGGCAGCTTCAGGTATCGGCCTCCACGGTGTCGCGGGCTTTGAGCGGGCACAGCGCCATCAGCGAGGCCACGGCCAAGCGGGTGATGGCCCTGGCCCAGGACATTGGCTACCAACCCAATAGCCTGGCCTCGGGGCTGCGCAAGGGCCGCAGCAACCTGCTCGGGGTGGTGGTGCCGCACATCGACGGCAACTTCTTTTCGCAGGTGGTGAAGGGCATTGAGGCCGCGGCCAGCAAGGCGGGCTACCACGTGCTCATCTGCCAGTCGAACGAAGACATGGCCCATGAGCGCAAAAACCTGGAAACCCTCATGAACGCCCAGGTAGAAGGCATTATGGTGTCGCTGTCGCGCACCACCAACGAGTTTCGGCACTTCGAGAAGGTGCGCAAGCGCGATATTCCGCTGGTTTTTTTCGACCGCGTGCTGGAAGGGCACGACGTGAACGCGGTGGTGCTCGACGACCGCGCCGGCGGCTACCGCGCCACCCGGCACCTGCTGGAGCAGGGCTACCGGCGCATTGCGCACTTCAGCGGGCCGCAGTACCTGAACATTTACAAGCACCGCCGCCAGGGCTACGAAGACGCCCTGCGCGAGTACGGCCTGCCAGTGGAGGAAGCGCTCATCGTCTTCGGCCAGATGAATATGGAAGATGGCAACGCCGGCATGCGCCAGCTGCTGGCCCTGCCCCAGCCGCCCGACGCGGTGTTTTCGGGCAGCGACTTTTCGGCTGCCGGCGCGCTGGAAGTCCTCAACGAGCGCGGCCTGCGCGTGCCCGAAGATGTGGGCCTGGTGGGCTTCAGCAACGAGTTGTTTTCGCGCCTCACGGTGCCGCACATCACCTCCATCGACCAGCACTGCGAGCTGATGGGCCGCACTGCCACGCGCCTGCTGCTGCAACTGATGGAGGAGCGGGAGCTGCACTTTGCGCCCCGCCACGTGGTGTTGCAGCCCGATTTATTTGTGCGCGCCTCGTCGCTGCGCACGGGGGCCAGCGGGGCGCGGTAAGGTAGCTGGGGCCGTTTTGGTTGGCCGCTTTGCTTTCCGCTTATTCCAAAGTTTTGCAACGCGGGCCGGGGCAATCGGGTGGGTACCAGACTAGAGTACTTCGCCTAACTTAGCCGGGCCTTCCGGCTCCTTTTCCCACCCTGCTTCCGCTATGGCTTCTCGTCGCTCATTTATCAAAGGCTCGGCTACCGGGCTGGCCCTGCTCGCCTTGCGCCCCTCCCCTGCCGCCGCTGCGCGCACCTACACCAACCCGGTGGTAAAGCGCAATTTTCCCGACCCGTTTGTGCTGCGCCACGCCGGGCGCTACTACGCGTTTGGCACCACCGGGCGGGGCCGCACGGCCGATGGCCGGGTGTTCAGCGTACTGACTTCTACTAACCTAGTGGACTGGCAGCCGGCGGGCGGCGCGCTCACGCCCCCGGACGGCAGCGAGGAGTATGACTTCTGGGCGCCCGAAGTGGTGCTGCACGAAGGCACGTTTTACATGTACTACTCGCGGGGCGGCGGGGCCATTGGGGCCACGGTGGGGCACCGGCTGCACGTAGCCACCAGCACCAAGCCCGAAGGCCCTTACACCGAGCTGGCCGCCTTGCCGGTGGCCGACAGCCAGTTTACCATCGACGCCCATGCCTTCAAAGACACCGATGGGCAGTGGTACCTCTTCTACGCCCGCGACTTTACCGACACCGCCGAGGGCTACTACCCCGGCACCGGCCTCGTGGTAGACCGCCTGGTGAGCATGACCAAGCTGGCCGGCGAGCCGCGCACCGTGCTGCGCGCCCGCCACAAGTGGACGCTCTTCGAGGCCAACCGCCTCATGCCGCTCTACGGCAACCGCACTTTTGCGCAGTGGCACACGCTGGAAGGGCCTTTCGTGCGGCGCCACGCGGGCAAGTACTACTGCTTTTTCAGCGGCGCTAACTTCCTCACCGACCGCTACGGCGTCGATTATTGCACCGCCGACCACATCATGGGGCCGTACGTAGACTCGGGCTCCGATGCCGGGGCGCGGGTGCTGCACTCGGTGCCCGGCCACGTGCGCGGCCCCGGCCACCACTCGCACGTGCTCGGCCCCGATGGCCGCACCGAGTACCTGGTGTACCACGCCTGGAACGCCGCCATGACCGAGCGCGAACTCTGCATCGACAAGCTAGCCTGGACCACCCAGGGCCCGCGCTGCCTGGGCCCCAGCTACACGCCCCAGCCACTGCCCAGCTAGGGCGGCTGGTGGCTGGACTGGCTAGGTAGTCACTCACCAAACTCGGCCTTAACACCCTATTGCTCACAAGCGTATCGCCAATACCAATTGCAAAGAATGCAGGCTGAACATTGGCGATACCCTATGACTACGAACTTCCCCACCCACCCGCTGCGCACCGCCGCCGACCTCGACCCCGTGCTGGCTGCCATCGGCGACGCCCGCGTGGTGCTGCTCGGCGAGGCCTCGCACGGCACCCACGAGTACTACACCTGGCGCACGGCCCTGAGCAAGCGGCTCATTCGGGAGAAAGGCTTCCAGTTTATCAGCGTGGAGGGCGACTGGCCCGATTGCTTCGAGGTGAACGCGGCCATCAAGCAGGATGAGGTGACCTACGGCTCGGCCGCGCAGCTGCTGGGCACCTTCAACCGCTGGCCCACCTGGATGTGGGGCAACTGGGAAATCGCGGCCCTCGTGGAGTGGCTGCACCGCCACAACCAGGCCCAGCCAGCCGCCCAGCGCGTGGGCTTCTACGGCCTCGATGTGTACAGCCTCTGGGAATCGTTGCAAGCCGTGCTGCACTACGCCGAGCAGCAGGGCGACGGCGCCGTGACGGCCGCCCGCCAGGCGTTCCGCTGCTTCGAGCCCTACAGCGCCGACCCGCAGGAGTACGCCCGCGCCGTGGCCTTCGTGGCGGAAGACTGCCAGCACGAAGTCTCCGACGTGCTGCACGCCCTGCGCCAGCAGGCCGCCGGCCGCACCTACGCCACGCTGCCCGAGCGCGAGCAAGCCTTCGCCGCCGAGCAAAACGCCCTGGTGGCCGTCAACGGCGAGCGCTACTACAAGGCCATGCTGCGCGGCGGTGGCGCCTCGTGGAACGTGCGCGACGAACACATGATGCAGACCCTCACCCGCCTGCTCGACCTGCACGGCCCCGCCAGCAAGGCCATCGTGTGGGCCCACAATACGCACATCGGCGACGCCCGCTACACCGACATGGCCCGCGCCGACGAGGTCAACCTCGGCCAGCTGGCCCGCCAGCAGCTAGGGCGCGACAACGTGTTCAGCGTAGGCTTCGGCTCGTACGAAGGCAGCGTGATAGCCGGGCGGCAATGGGGCGCGCCGCTGGAGGCCATGACCGTCCCCGCCGCCGTGCGCCGCTCCTGGGAGCACCACCTCCACGGCCAATTACAGGGCGAAAACGCCCTGCTGCTGGCCACCGAATTGAAAGACCAGCCGCTGCTGGGCCAGCCCATCGGCCACCGCGCCATCGGGGTGGTGTACCGGCCGCAGTTCGAGCAGTTTGGCAACTACGTGCCTTCGCTCATCCCTGAGCGCTACGATGCCTTTCTGTTCATAGACCGCACGCGGGCGCTGCACCCGCTGCCCACCACCGCCCAGCCCAACGTGCCCCCCGACCTTTACCCATGGGGCGAGTAGCCAGCCGGACGACTCTACGATTGAACCTCAAATTTGGCAACCCCTCCGCCTGTCATGCTGACGAAGGAATCATCTTATCAGGTTCGCGCGGCTTGTTCTGGCGCGAGAAGATGCTTCGCAAGCTCAGCATGACAGATAGGTTTTGGGGCTAGAGGAGCGCGTCCGTACTCCAGCTACCCCGCGTGAAACGGGCATCCTTGCGCAGCCGCCACACGCGGCGCCGCAGCCACCGGGCCAGCCGCGCCCGTGGCGCGCACCTGCCGCATCACGAAGCCGCTGGTCGGCTGGGTGGGCATGCGGGTGAGGTCGATGCGCAGGTCTTGCCGGGGCACGGCGTAGGTCATGGTGGTGGTGAGGAGCAGGGCGGTGGTTTTCAGGGCTTCGATGGTGAGCCACTCGCCGGCGCAGCGGTGGTTTTCGAAGTGGTCGCCGCCGCCCTGCGGAATAAAGTTGAACGGGCTGCCGTTCCAGTCGCGGAAGCGGTCGGGCCAAAACTCGTCGGGTTGCGACCACTGGCGCTCGTCGTGGTCGATGCCGTGCACATCGAGCAGCACCAGCGTGCCCCTCTTGAAGCGGTAGCCCTGCCACTCAAACGGCGCGCGCACCCGCGCGCCCAGCAGCGGCGTGAACGGGTAGAACCGGCGCACTTCCTGCGCAAACCACTCGGCCGCCTGCGGCTCGCCGCTGCGCAGGCGGGCGCGCCACTCGGGGTGCTGGTGCAGCGCCACCGCCTGGAAGGCCACGAACCGCCCGATGGCAATGATGGGCCGCACCAGGTTGAGCAGCTCCACGGCGGCGCGCTCGGTGGGCAGCGGGCGGTCGTCGAGGTCGCGAAACCCGGCCACGGCGGCCAGCGGCGAGTCGGGGCGGGCGTACTGGCGGCCGGCGCGCACATTATCGATGATTTTGCCCACCCACTTTTCGGCGTGGCGGCGGGCCAGCTTGCCGCGTGCATGGCGCGGGCCCACGCCGCCAAAAGCGTCAATCATGGCGCTCAGGTCGCGGGCCAGCGGGGCAATGTCCTGCTCCTCGAAGGGCAGGCCGGCCCAGGCGCAGGCGGTGCGGCACAGCACCTGCTCGGCCTCGGGCAGCAGCGTTATTTCTGCGAGCTGCTCCCAGCGGCGCAGGGCGGCGCGCCAGTTCTCGGCCAGCTGGGTGGTGAAGCTGTGCAGGCTACCCGGCCCCATCACCGACATAAACAGCGCCTTGCGGTGCCGGTGCCGGGCATCGTCGAGGGTTTGCACGCCGTGCAGGCCCATGAGGGTGCTCTGGATGCGGCGGGGCAGCGCGCCGGTGCGCTGAAACTTGGTATCGTCGTAAAACAGCTCGGCCCCCTCGGCGCCGCTCAGGCACACGGCGGGCTCACCCATCAGGCGCAGGCCAAAAATATCGGACTGGTAGCGGTGCCGGCGATTAGGCAAGAAGGTATAGCCTTCGCGCAGCAGCGCCAGGGTGCTGTCGAGCGCGCGGTCGTGCGGAATGTGTACCATGTGGAAAAGGAGTTTGGGGAGAGAGTAGTTATAATTACTTTTGACAAACAGCTATTTACAAAAAAGACTGTCCTGCTCATCTGGCGTCCGCTTGCCGAAGCAGCTCGCCCGCTTCCTTCAACAACCCGAGCGCGATGCTTTGGCAAGCGGACGCCAGATGAGCAGGACGTTCTCTTTGTGGAGCTTTCGATTTATGGGCCTGCTTTTCGCTTGCCGCCGCACGGCTGGCCGGTACTTCGATTAATCGGTCAGCAGGCCATCGGCCATTGCCTGCTTGATGAGCGCGGCCGTGTTTTTGACCTGCATTTTTTCCATCATATTCTGGCGGTGGGTTTCGATGGTGCGCTTGCTAAGGAAGAGCTTTTCGGCGATTTCGCCGGTGGTGAGGCCTTCCGAGATGAGCTGGAGCACTTCGATTTCGCGGCGCGAGAGGGTGCCCGGCTTGTCGGCTGGCTCGGCGGCAGCGGGGCGGGGGCCTTCGCGCAGCTTGTGCAGGGCGGTGAGGCCGGCGGCGGTGCACAAGAATTGCCCGCCGGCGGCTACCGTACGCAGGCCGGTAATGATTTCATGCACGCCCGAGCTTTTGAGCAGGTAGCCGTGGGCGCCCGCGTCGAGCATCTGAAAGATGTGGCTTTCCTTGTCGAGCATGCTCAGGGCCAGGATGCGCATCTCGGGGTACTGCGCGTGAAGCTGGCGGGCGGTTTCGGGGCCGTCCATACCGGGCATGTTCACGTCGAGCAGCACCACGTCGGCGGGGGTGGTGGGTAATTGGGCCAGCAGTTCGAGGCCATTGCTGGCTTCGCCCACAATTTCCAGGTCGGGCTGCGCGCTAAGCAGCAGGTGCAGGCCGGAGCGCACGATGTGGTGGTCATCCACCAAAAAAACTCGAATCATAAGTGCTAAAAAGGGCCTGAGTGGGAGCTCCCTAAGCAAAGTAAAACGGAGAAAGGACTCCGGCTACCGGCCGGCACCAGCCATTTTTACGCAACTGAACGCGCAGGAATTAGCTCCTCAAAAGCTTACCTATCAGAACCATATGCCTTTACAAATTAAAACTGCCTAGGTACAGCATCCTTTAATTATTTTGTAACATTCCCGGCAATAGTTGCCTTATGCAGGGTAGCGTCCGCTGGCCGCCTTGCTACGCCCTCTCTTTGCCCACGAGCGCGCTACCCCAACGGGCCAGGCGCCGTACACGGCTTTTTGCCTGCCGCCATGCCGACTGATTTCCTCCCTACTCCCGCCAGCCCCGACCAGTGGCCGCTGCTGCCCGAGCGGGTGCTGCACACCATGCCCTGGGGCGTGCTGGCACTGGACCAGCGGGGAATTTTGCGCCTGCTCAACCCCTACGCCGCCCGCCTGCTGGGCCACGCCGCCCCCGGTGCGGCGCTGGGCCAGCCGCTGGCGCAGGTGGTGCCAGCGGGCTTCCCGGCCGAGCTACTACGCCTGCTGCTGGCCGCGCCCACGGCGCCCGAGCCGGTGGGCGGCGAGTTTTACCTGCCCCATTGCCAGCAGTGGATAGAAATGACCACCGACCCCGGCCCGGCCGAAACGCTGATATACTGGCAGGATGTGACCCGCATCGTGACCAAGCGCCAGCAGTACCAGGCCCTGGCCGAGCACACCCCCGACGCCCTCGCCCGCTGGGACGCCGACCTGCGCCTGCGCTACGCCAACCCCGCCCTCGAAGCCACGGCCAACCAGGTGCTGCCCCGGCTGCTGGGCAAAACGCCGGGCGAAATCGGTCCCCCGCCTTTTCTGGGCGACTCGTTTCCGGGACTGCTGCGGCAGGTGCTGACTACCGGGCAGCCGCAGCGCGCCTACACCACGGTGGGCACCCCGCCAGACGTGGAGTATTTTCAGACGCAGCTGGTGCCCGAGCTGCACGACGGGCAGGTACACACCGTGCTCTCACTCACCCACGATGTGACGGAGCTGAAGCAAGCCGAGCTGGCGGCGGCCGCCCAGGCGCACTTCAACGAGCAGCTAGCCACTACCTCGCCCGACCGCATCCAGGTGCGGGCGCTGGCTACTGGCCACGTGCTGTACGTGAACCGGGGCGTGTTGCGCGAGCTGGGCTACAACCCCGACCACGTGCTGGCCGCCCACGCCCGGGGCGAAACGGCTTTTCCCGGCGCGCCCCTTGATGAGGCGGCGCTGGCGGCCTACTGGGCAGCTTTCGCCACGGCCGGGCCCGATGAGGTGCTCGTGGTGGAGCACCAGCTCCAGGGCCTCGACGGCGCGTGGCACTGGTACCGCATGCGCGGCAAAGTCTTTGCCCACGACGCCGAGGGCCAGCCCAGCCAGGCCCTTTCGGTGACGAGCTGCATCACCACCGAAAAGCTGGCCGAAGCCAAGCTGCGGGCCGCCAACGACCTGCTCGAAGCCGTTTTCAACGCCACCCTCAACAGCCTGGAGGTGCTGACCTGCGTGCGCAACGGCGCGGGCGAGGTGCTTGATTTTGAATGGGTGTTGACCAACAAAGCCGCCCACCACCTCGTGCAGCGCACCGACCTGGTAGGGCGGCGCCTGCTGGCCGAGGAGCCCCATATGCGCACCAGCGGCGTGTTTGAGCGGCTACGGCAGGTGGTGGCCCAGCAGCAGGCTGCCGAGTTTGAGCAATACTACCCCCACGAAGGCGCGGGCGAGTGGTTTCACGTGGTGGCCGCCCCGTTTGGCGACGGCGTGGTGGTAAACTGGCACGACATCACGGCGCGCAAGCGGGCCTCGGCCGAGCTGCTGCGCCTGCAAGTGTCGCAGCAGCAGCAGCTCGCCAACGCCGTGCTCGATGCCCAGGAAGCCGAGCGCCGCCGCATTGCCGAAAGCCTGCACAACGGCCTGGGCCAGCTGCTCTACGCCACCAAGCTGCACCTGGAGGCGGTAGCCCTGCCCGCCGAATTTCCCAACCTGCTAAAAGCCAAGGCCAAAACCGAGCAGCTGCTCACGACCGCCATTGCCCAGGTGCGCAGCATCTCGCACCAGTTGGTGCCCCTCGTGCTCAACGACTTCGGGCTGGCCGCCGCCCTGCGCGACCTCTGCCACACGCTGCGCGTGCCGGGCCTGCACCTGCACTGCACCGTGGGCGAGCTGCCGCTGCTGCACCCCTCGCTGGCGCTGGCCCTCTATCGCATGGCCCAGGAGCTGGCCGGCAACCTGGCCCAGCACGCCGGGGCCACCCGGGCCGAGCTGGCGCTCACCGAGCGCGCCGGCTGGCTGGAGCTGCGGGTCGAAGACAACGGCCGGGGCTTCGGCGAGGCACTGCCGCTGGGCCAGGGCCTGCGCGCCCTGCGCGACCGCACCCAGCTGCTCAACGGTGAGCTGGCCATCACCTCCACGCCGGGGCAGGGCACGCGGGTGGTGGTGCGGGTGCCGCGCACGGCACTGCCGGGCTAGCCGGCGGCCACCCGGCTAGCTGGCCCAGCGGTGCGAAAACTACGGAGACGGCCTCCGCATAAATTGGTAATTTGCTTTTGAGTAATGTTTTAAGCTGGCTAACGAAGTAACCTACGGGGGCAGCCGGGCCGTTTAGGAATGTTACTAAAGACCTTCTTTAGCCACTGCCCCCACCCGTTTCTTTTCTACTTTTTGCCATGTTTGACAAGCAAACCTCCCTCGCCGACCTCTTTGAGCTGAAGCTGCAAGGCCTTTACGACGCCGAAAAGCAGTTGGTAAAAGCCCTGCCGCTCATGGCGGCCAAGGCCACCGACCCGCGCCTGCGCATGGCCTTCGAAAAGCACTTGGCCGAAACCGAAAACCACGTGGCGCGCCTCGAGCAGGTGGCGCACGGCCTGGAGCTGGACCTCGACGGCCCCGGCTGCAAGGCAATGGAAGGCTTAGTGGAGGAAGGCCAGATGATGATGGCCCTCAACGCCACCGACGAGGTGCTGGATGCCGCCCTTATCTCGGCCGCGCAGGGCGTTGAGCATTATGAAATAGCGCAGTACGGCACCGTGGTGCATTTTGCCCGCCGCCTGGGCTACACCCCCGAAGCGGAAATCCTCAACAAGACGCTGCAAGAGGAAAAGAACACCGACGAGTCGCTGAATCAGCTGGCTATCACTTCTATTGATGAGAAGGCGCTGGGCTAGCCGCTGGCTGCGTTTTGCCCTTTTCAAGCGAAGCCTCCCCGCGCCGGGGAGGCTTTTTGCTATCCGGCGCGTCGGGCGGCCGGGCCTTCTTTTGCGCCGGGCGGACCAAAATAGTGTCACCACCGCGCCGCCCCTGCGTATAGCCAACTCGCCTTCTTTGAATTAGCCATGCTGCAACTAGACCAACTTTCCCTCAATATTCCGGACACGACCAAGCCGCGGGTGGTAGTTATCGGGGGCGGCTTCGGGGCCGTCAATCTTACTAAAAACCTACCCAGCGACCAGTTTCAGGTGGTGATGCTGAGCAAGCAGAACTACCACGGTTTCTGGCCGCTGCTGTACCAGGTGGCCACGGCGGGCCTGGAGCCGGAGTCCATCGGCGAGCCCATCCGCAAGCTGTTCGACGACCACCCCGACTTTCACTTCCGCTTCGTGCGCGTCACGGGCATCGACCCGGTGGCTAAGACGGTGGAAACGCTCATCGGCAGTGTGCGCTACGACTATCTGGTCATCGCCACGGGCACCAAGTCCAACTACTTCGGCAACAAGCAGATTGAGCACAACTCCTTCGGCCTCAAGCACCTCACCGATGCCGTGAACCTGCGCAGCCAGCTTTTGCAAAGCTTCGAGCAGGCCAACCTGACTACCGACCCTGCCCTGCGCCAGGGCCTGCTCAACATCGTGATTGCCGGCGCCGGCGCGACCGGTGTGGAGCTGGCCGGCTCGCTGGCCGAGATGCGCCAGCACGTGCTGCCCAAGGACTACCCCGGCCTGGATTTCCGGCAGATGAACATCTACCTAGTCGATGGCCTCGACCGGGTGCTGCCGCCCATGTCGCCCGAGGCCAGCCAGCACGCCAAGGGCTACCTCGAAAAGCTGGGCGTCAGCATCAAACTCAATAAGCTGGTAGAGTCGTACGACGGCACCACCGTCAAATTCAAGGACGGTGAGGAAATCCCGACCCAAACCCTGGTGTGGGCGGCCGGCGTCACGGGCGCTACCATCGAGGGCCTGCCCGCCGAAACGGTGGAGCGCGGCCGCTACCTGGTCAACGATTTCAACCAAATTCAGGGCTACACCGACGTTTTCGCCATCGGCGACGTGGCCGTGATGAAGAGCGACAAGTGGCCCAAGGGCCACCCGCAGGTGGCGCAGCCCGCCATTCAGCAGGGCACGCTGCTGGCCGAAAACCTGGTGCGCCAGCGCCGCAACGAAGCCTGGAAGCCCTTCAGCTATTTCGACAAGGGCTCGCTGGCCATCGTGGGCCGCGCCCGCGCCGTGGCCGACCTGCCGGGCAAGCACACGCTCAGCGGCTTTATTGCCTGGGTGGCGTGGCTGTTTGTGCACATCTACTACCTGGTGGGCTTCCGCAACAAGCTTATTGTGCTGGCCAACTGGGCGTACCGGCTGTTCACGTATCAGCGCGGCACCCGCATCATCATCCAGCCCTACGTCAACTCCGACGACAAGGTGGGGCAGGAATACGCCCGCCAGCAGGCTATCGATTAAGGCTAGCGGGCGGGCGCAGCCGCTTGTTCTGAGACAGATTTTACGTCCCCGGCCGGTTGGTCGGGGGCTTTTTTTTGGGGTGGCGAAGGCGGAAGTCTGGTAGCGTGAGCCAGCGGCGGCGGCAATTTTAGCGGCTTGCGGGGGCGGCCTTTTGGGCGGAGGCGCGGCGTTTTGAGAGGGCGCGGGGGCTGGCTTCAGCGGGGTATTTGCCAGCTAGTTGGACCGCGTTTTCGGCCCGGCTTTCCGGCGTTGTAGGGTAGTCCAGGTTAGCGGCCAACTGCGCAGCCTTAATTAAACCCCAGCCATAACCGCCTGATATTTCGCCCCGTAAGCCAGCCACCAACCTTTGCCACCCGGCAGCTAATTGCAACCCTTTTACTATGAAACACCACCTCTATAAAGCCACCTTGCTTGGGCTGGGCGTGCTGGCCACCGCCACGCAGGTGCAGGCCCAAACCGCCGACCGCAAAACGGCCATCGGCCTGCACGCCAACGCCACGCAGTACCGCGGCGACCTGGGCAACAACTTCTGGAAATGGCGCAACATGCCCTACAGCGGCGGCCTCGACATTACCCAGTACATCGGCCGCGTCCTCGACCTGCGGCTCGACCTCGATTACCTGCGTCTACGCTCGCCCCAGGAAGGCGGCACGTTCAACAGTGCCGGCCAGCGTTTCCGCGCCCAGGTGTACCAGGCTGGGCTGGGCTTTAAGATTAAGGCCCCCATCAAGGACAGCTTCTTCCTGCACCCCTACCTGCTGGTGGAGCCGACGTTTTCGTGGGTGCTGGCCGACCGCTACGCCAGCCTGACTTCGGGCAATAATTTCACCCGCTTCGGCTCGTTCGGCGGCCAGGTGGGGGCCGGCCTGGACTTCCACCTGGGCGAGTCGGCTATCCTGTTTGTGCAGGCGGGCCAGGGCTACTTCCAGACCAGCGACGACCGCCTGGATGGCATCGACAACAACGCCACCACGTTCTGGGATAAGAAGGACCGCTACCTACAATTCACGGCCGGCCTGCGCGCCAACCTGGGCAAGCCCAAGGACGAGGACGGCGACGGTGTGTCGGACAAAAAGGATAAGTGCCCGGGTACGCCCGCCGGCGTGAAAGTGGACGCCAACGGCTGCCCCATCGATACCGACGGCGACGGCGTAGCCGACTACCAGGACAAGTGCCCCGACGTGAAGGGCCTGGCCGCCCTGCAAGGCTGCCCCGATACCGATGGCGACGGCGTGGCCGACAACGACGACCGCTGCCCTAATACCCCCGCCGGCGTGCGCGTCGATGCCAGCGGCTGCGCCCTCGACTCGGACGGCGACAAAGTGCCCGACTTCCAGGATAAGTGCCCCAACACGCCCGCCGGCACCCAAGTAGATGCCAATGGCTGCCCGCTCGACCGCGACGGCGATGGCGTGCCCGACTTCCAGGACCGCTGCCCCGACCGGGCCGGCCCCGCCTCCAACCGCGGCTGCCCCGAGATTCCGGCTCCCCAGCGCAAAATCCTGAAAGAGGCCACGAAGTACATCAACTTCGACTTCAACAAGGCCACGCTGAAAGCTTCGTCGTACCCGCGCCTGCAACAGATGGTGCAGATTATGAATGACTACCCCGACTACTCGCTCAGCATTGCCGGCCACACCGACAGCAAGGGCGACGACAACTACAACCTGAAACTCAGCTACGACCGCGCCGCCTCGGCCCGCACCTACATGCTGAGCAAGGGTATTTCGGCCGACCGCATCGAAGCCCGCGGCTACGGTGAAAGCAAGCCGATTGCCGACAACAAAACGGCTGCCGGCCAGGCCCTGAACCGCCGCGTAGACTTCGACCCCTACCTCACCGGTGAGGCCAACGCGGCCGAAGTGAAGTACGGCCCCGCCCCCACGGTAGCCCAGCTGCTCCAGCAAGGCAAGACCTCGCCCGTGCGCGCCACGCCCAAGAAGAAGGCCCCCGCTAAGCGTAGCACCCGCACCACGAAGGCCCGCCGCTAAGTAACGCGGCCCTTCCCGGCCCATGCCCTACCTGAAGATGGCCCGCCGCCCCGCAGCTCCATCGGCAGGTAGGGCATGTTGCGTTTTGGTCAGAAGTGGGCCAGCCGGGCGGCGGGCACCGGCATAGGCAGCTTACCTTTGATTTATACAGCTGCCCGTTATGAAATCCGTTGCGCTCACCCAGCTTATCACCAAAGTCGCCGCCGTGGCCGAGGCCGTCCCCAATCCCTTGCTGCCAACTACCATGCAGCGGGAAGTCGGCCAGTTCAACGTTTTCAACGTGGCCGACCTGATGCTGGCCAACCGCAACCGGCCGCCCATGACCTTCGACCGGCGGGCTTTTTACAAAATCAGCCTCATCAGCGGGCGCAGCCGGGTAGAGTATGCCGACCAGGCGGTGGAGCTAAACGGCCGTGCCCTGTGGTTTGCCACGCACCGCGTGCCCTACCGCTGGCTACCGCACGACGCGGCCCAGACCGGCTACTTCTGCGTGTTCACCGACGAGTTTTTGCTGCCCACCAAGGGCGCGCTGGCGCCGGATGAGCTGCCGATTTTCCAACCTAGCAGCTACCCACTGCGGGAAGTCACGGAGGAGGAATACGCGGCTATTGAGGCGGTTTTTCAGAAGATGACGCGCGAAATCGCCTCCGACTACGCCTACAAGTACGACCTGCTGCGCGCCTATCTGGTTGAGCTGCTGCACCTTGTGCAGAAGCTCCAGCCGGCCCCGGCGCTGGCGCCCAGCCACTCGGCGGCGGCCCGGCTGGCGGGCCTCTTTGCCGACTTGCTGGAGCGGCAGTTTCCGCTCGAAACCCCGCAGCAGCAGCTGCGCCTGCGCACCGCCACCGACTACGCCGGCCACCTGGCCGTGCACGTCAACCACCTCAACCGGGTACTCAAGGAAACCACCGGCCACACCACCACCGCCCTCATCGCCGGCCGCGTAACGCAGGAAGCCAAGATGCTGCTAAAGCAAACCAACTGGACCGTTTCCGAGATTGCCGAGAGCCTGGGCTTTACCGATGCGGCGCATTTCTGCAACTTCTTCAAGCGCCAAACCAGCCTCACGCCCGGCGATTTCCGGGGCTAGCTGGGGCCTTGTTTGAATAATACAGCAGATGGTTTGACCCGCGCAAGGCTGCACCGGGCGGCTCGCGGGACCTTTGTGGCGTCATCAACCCCCACTTATAAAGGACCATCACATGCGAGTTTTCGTCACCGGCGCTACGGGCTTCATCGGCTCCGCCACAGTTCAGGAATTACTCGGCGCCGGCCACCAGGTGCTGGGCCTCGCCCGCTCGGAGGCCGCCGCCCAGACCCTCGTGGCCGCCGGCGCCGAAGCCCACCGGGGCGCGCTCGACGACCTCGACAGCCTGCGGCGCGGCGCGGCCGCTGCGGATGGCGTCGTCCACCTGGCCTTCAACCACGACTTTAGCGCCTACGCAGCGGCGGGCGAGCTGGACCAGCGCGCCATTATGGCGCTGGGCGACGCGCTGGCTGGCTCCGACCGGCCGCTGCTCGTTACCTCCGGGCTGGCCGGTTTCAACCTGGGCCGCCCGGCCACCGAAACGGACACGCCTGCCTACTCGCCCCGGCAGTCGGAGGCGGCCGCGCTGGCGCTGGCGGCGCAGGGCGTGCGGGCAATAGTTGTGCGCCTGGCGGCCTCGGTGCACGACCGGGGCGACTACGGCTTCGTGCCCATGCTCATCAACACTGCCCGCGAAAAAGGCGTGTCGGCCTACGTCGGCGACGGCCACAACCGCTGGCCCGGCGTGCACCGGCTCGACGCCGCCCGCCTCTACCGGCTGGCCCTGGAGCAGGGCACGGCGGGCGCCTGCTACCACGGCGTGGCCGACGAGGGCGTGGCCCTGCGCGACCTAGCGGCCCTTATCGGGCGGCACCTCAACGTGCCCGTCGTGTCCAAGTCACCGGAAGAAGCTGCCGACCATTTTGGCTGGCTGGCCCGCTTCGCAGGGCTGGATTTAGCAGCCTCCAGCGCGCTTACGCAGCAGCAATTGGGCTGGCAGCCTAGCCACCCTTCGCTACTGGCCGACTTGGAGCAGGGGCATTATTTTGAACACTAACACCTTGGATGTCATGTGTTTATGAATTTAAAAAACGTTATGCTGAGCTTGGCGAAGCATCTCTACCGCTTCGTTGAATCGCCTAAGTGAAGCGGTAGAGATGCTTCGACAGGCTCAGCATGACGTTTTTAAGGACATCTTTAGTGAAATCCAAACATGCTTCGCACTAACCTAATAGGGTGTAGGGAATTTTATATAGCATCATTTTATATAGCATCTTCAAAAGGACTGACCACACTCCCCTACCGGACAACCATTACTCCGGCTCGGGGTTGAGGCTACATGGAAAAGCCCCTGATTCCGACGTTCGGGTTCGATGCCTACCCGCAGGCCACGGCGCCCGCGCCCGGCCCCACCGCCACCGAGCCGCTGGAGCAGTTGGTGGCCTACCGGCGCGAGGACCGGTTTGCCACCTGCCGCCAGCACATGGAGCAGCACCGGCGGCACTTCTACAAGCTCTCGCTGGTGGGGCAGGGCGGCGGCACGTTCTTCCTCAACGACGAGGTAGTGGAGGTGGCCCCGCAGTCCATCCTGCTCGTGAAGCCTGGCACCGCCCTAAGCTGGCACCTGCACGCGGGGCCGCAAACGGGGCTGTACGCGTTTTTCTCGGCCGATTTTTACAACGCCGGCCTGCTGCCCGGCTACCAGTTGCACGCCGTGCTGGCCGGGGCCGCGCCCTACGTGTACCACGCCTGCACGGCCGCCGAGTATGCCGCCGTGCAGCAGAGCGCCGAGCAGCTCCTGGCCCAGCAGCAGCACCTCGAAAAGGCCCGCCTCTACCTGCGCCTGCTGCTGGCCGACCTGCGCCAGTGGGACGCCTCCGCCCCGGCGGGCGGGCTGCCGCTGCCGGTGCAGCAGTTTTTGGCGCTGGTCGAAACCCAGCTGGCCGCCGCCGCGCCGGCCCTCACCCTGGAGCCTTATGCCGAGGCCCTGCACCTCACGCCCAAGCACCTGAGCGCCTTGTGCCGCCAGGCCACGGGCAAGAGCGCCACCGACCTATTAAAGGAAAAAGTAGCCACCGAAGCCAAGGTATTACTAACTGGCACGCCGCTGCCCATCAGCGAGTTGGGCTACCGGCTGGGGTTTTATGATGTGGCGCATTTTTCGCGCTGGTTTAAGCTGGCAGTGGGGCAGTCGCCCTCGGCGTACCGGGCGCGGTTTACGGGGTACAAATAGTTAGGCAATCGGTGCAAAGCGGGCGGCAAGCGGGGCTGGTAGCTTTGTGAGGCAGTTGCAGGGAAGTGAAAAACTTTGTGGGAACGATGGCGCTGCGGGGCCATTTTTCGTTCATGAATACCCTGCAACGCCTTACCCTTTACTTCCTTTTCCTATGGATAAAATTGCGCTAATCGTCGGGGCCAGCGGCATCATCGGCAGCAACCTCGCCCGCGAATTGCTCGCCAATGGCTGGACCACCTACGGCCTGGCCCGCCGCCCCAACACCGCCGTGCCCGGCTTGCACCCCGTAGCCGCCGACCTGATGGACCCCGCCAGCCTACAAACAGCGCTGGCCGACGTAGCCCCCACCCACGTGTTTCTCACAAGCTGGATGCGCAACGACACCGAGGCTGAGAACATCCGCGTGAACGGCGCGATGGTGCGCAACCTGCTGGCCGCGCTCTCGCCCAAGCACTCGGTGCAGCACGTGGCGCTGGTCACGGGCCTCAAGCACTACCTCGGGCCGTTTGACTCGTACGCCCGGGCCGGCGCGCTGCCGCCCACTCCCGTGCGTGAAGAAATGCCCCGGCTCGACGTGGCTAATTTCTACTACGCCCAGGAAGATGAGGTGTACGCCGCCGCCGCGCGCGACGGCTTCACCTGGAGCATCCACCGCCCGCACACCATCATCGGGCAGGCCGTAGGCAACCTCATGAACATGGGCACCACGCTGGCCGTGTACGCCAGCATCTGCAAGGAAACCGGCCGCCCCTTCCAGTGGCCCGGCTCCGAGGCGCAGTGGAACGGCCTTTCCGACGTGACCGATGCCCGCGTTATCGCCAAGCAGCTCGTGTGGGCCGCCACCACCGAGGCCGCCCAAAACGAAGCCTTCAACATCACCAACGGCGACTATTTCCGCTGGAGCTGGCTGTGGCCCCGCCTGGCCGCGTGGTTTGGCGTGGAGGCCGTGGGCTTCGACGGCACGGTGCACCCGCTGGAGGAAGAGCTGGCGAAGGACGCGCCCGTGTGGCAAGAAATTGCCGCTCGCCACCAGCTCGCCGAGCCCGACCTCGACCGGCTGGCCTCGCCCTGGCACACCGACCTCGACCTGGGCCGTCCCATTGAGGTGATGACGGATATGTCGAAAAGCCGCCAGCTGGGCTTCCATGTGTACCAGCGCACCGAGGATTCCTTCTTCGACCTCTTTGCCCAGCTGCGCGCCGAGCGGCTCATCCCGTAGGCCAGGCTTTGCGTTTGTGAATTGAAAAGGGCGGCCCGACAGCCGCCCTTTTTCTTCTGTTCCCCTCCCCTTTTCTCCTTTTCCCATGCCTACCGAAATCCCCAGCTCCGCCGCCGATAACCCGCTGGCCGACAACCGCCACCGCCCGCCGGGCCGCAGCACCTACCACACCACCGACGCGCCGCTCATCGTGACGCCCACCTTCCTCACGCGGGCCGACAGCACGCCCCGCGCCGAGCGCCCCATGGACCCCGGCTCTACTAAGGGCCAGCACGGCGAGGCCGTCGAAAACCCCGACGCCGAGCCGGCCGAAATCGCCCTCGAAGCCGACCCCAACCTTTCCTACGAGCGCTGGGACGAGTACTGGCGCAAGGTCCACGGCCCCAAATTCGCCTACGAGGAGCCAGGCACCGACAACGAGCCGGTGCTGCGCTACGACCAGGTACACCGCTTCGCGGGCGGGCCGTCGTCGTACTTCCGCCCGCCTTACCTGGCGATGGTCGAGGCCGATGGCAAATTGGTGAGCGACCCCTACGCCCGGGTGCCGGCCTACCGCCGCCCGTGCTTCGATGGCTTTGCCTACATCGCCTACGCCGCCGAGGCCGACATCAACCGCGTGCTCAAGCAGCCGCAGTACGACAAGCGCATCATCGCCGACGAGCAAACGGCCTTCCGCCTCGTCACCCGCGAAATTGCCCGCGAGTACATTCTGCTGCCCAGCCCGCAACACCGCGACCCCCTCAGCCTGGTCAAAATCCACTACCGCCGGCCCGAGCTGAGCCGCGAGGAGTTTCAGGCGCGCCTGCTCGACCACCACGCGGCCCTGGTAATTGCCCAGCCCGCTACCCACACCTACGTGCGCCGCTACGCCCAGCTCCACAACATCGGCTCGACGCAGGCCGACCCCGAAGGCAGCCTCATCGATGCCATCTCGGTGCTGTCCTTCGCCAGCGTCAACGACGTGGAAGACTACTTGGCCACCAACGAATACCAGGCCATCGAGGCCGACGAAGCCACCTTTATCGACCTCGAACGCTCCGAGTTCTGGACTGGCCTCAATTATAGCGTCATCAATCGCTTGCTGCCCGAGTTAGCTACAAAACGTTAGAAGTGAGCTTCGCTAAGTAAAAAGGGCCCGCAACGCACGTTGCGGGCCCTTTTTTATTACTCTGAAATGCCCCTTACCTCACCTGTTATGCTGACGAAGGAAGCACCTTATCACGCCAGAAAAAACTATCAAACCTGATAAGGTGCTTCCTTCGTCAGCACGATAAAACGGATGGGGTTATAGCAATGGTTCTCCACTTACTACTAGCACGAACACAAAAAAAGTCCCGACCAGTTGGCCGGGACTTTTTTCATTCTGGCTGTGCCCGTGGGGCGCTAGCTGTGGGCTACTTGCGGCGAGCGGGAGCCTTTTTAACAGGCGCCTTCTTGGCAGGAGCTTTCTTAGCAGGCAGCTTCTTGTCGCCCGACAGCAGCTCGGCTACCGTGGGAGCGGGGCCGTACTTCACTTCGGCAGCGTTGGTTTCGCCGGTGAGGTAAGGGTCGAAGTCTACGCGGCGGTTCAGGGCTTGGCCAGCAGCCGTTTTGTTGTCGGCAATCGGCTTGGTTTCGCCGTAGCCGCGGGCTTCGATGCGCTCAGCGGGGATGCCTTTGCTCAGCATGTAGGTGCGGGCGGCAGCAGCACGCTGGTAGCTCAGGCGGGTGTTATAAGCGTCATCACCCTTGCTGTCGGTGTGGCCAGCGATGCTCAGCGAGTAGTCGGGGTAGTCGTTGAGAATCTGCACCATCTGCTCCAGCTTGGGGTACGACGAAGCTTTCAGCGTGGCCTTGTTGAAGTCGAAGTTGATGTACTTCGTAGCCTCGTTGAGGATTTTCTTCTTCTCAGCCGGGATTTCGGGGCAGCCTTTGTTGCTGGCGGGGCCGGCACGGTCGGGGCAGCGGTCCTGGAAGTCGGGTACACCATCACCGTCACGGTCAAGCGGGCAGCCATTGGCGTCTACTTGGGTACCGGCGGGTGTGTTGGGGCACTTGTCCTGGTAGTCGGGCACTTTGTCGCCGTCGGCGTCGAGCGGGCAGCCGCTGGCATCAACCCGTACACCGGCTGGGGTGTTGGGGCACTTGTCATCGTTGTCGGCTACACCGTCACCGTCAGCGTCGGGGCAGCCTTGCAGGGCGGCCAGGCCTTTCACGTCGGGGCACTTGTCTTGGTAGTCGGCTACGCCGTCACCGTCGGTGTCGAAGGGGCAGCCGTTCAGGTCAACCTTTACGCCAGCCGGGGTGCCGGGGCACTTGTCTTTTTTGTCCGACACACCGTCGCCGTCTTCATCCTTAGGCTTGCCCAGATTGGCACGCAGGCCAGCCGAGAACTGCATGTAGCGGTCCTTCTTATCCCAGAAGGTAGTGGCGTTGTTGTCAACCCCGTCGAGGCGGGCATCGCTGGTCTGGAAGTAGCCCTGGCCAGCCTGCACGAACAGGATAGCCGACTCGCCCAGGTGGAAGTCGATACCAGCACCTACCTGGCCACCGAAGCTACCAAAGCGGTTGAAGTTATTGGGGCCCGTAGGCGTGGCGAAGCGGTCGGCCAATACCCACGAGAAAGTGGGCTCTAGCAACAGGTAAGGATGCGCAAAGAAGCTGTCCTTGATAGGCGCCTTGATTTTGAAGCCCAGGCCAGCCTGGTACACCTGAGCGCGGAAGCGCTGGCCGGTGCTGTTGAAAGTACCTTCATCCTGGGGCGAGCGCAGGCGCAGGTAATCGAGGTCCAGTTTGATGTCGAGCGCCCGGCCGATGTAGCGGGTGATGTCGATACCGCCGCTGTACGGCATATTTTTCCACTTCCAGAAGTTGTTGCCCAGGTCACCCCGGTACTGCGTGGCGTTGGCGTGCAGGCCGATGGCCGTCTTGCGGTCGGCGGTTTGTGCATGCACCTGCGTTGAGGCGGCCAGCAGCCCAACTCCGTAGAGAGCTGCTTTGTAACAAAAGTGTTTCATAAGGTAAGATGCTGCCTGACGCTCTGGGGAGGCCAGTTTTGCAGACTTGTTAAAAAGAGGGAAAAGACAGTAGAAGCGGTGGCGAGGTATAGCCGAATGGCTCGCCACATATAGGAGCTAGAGGAGACTCGCTAGACTTATTTCAAGATTGATAAGCGAGTCAGTTGTCGTCTTTAACGGAAGCCAGCTAAAAATGGCCATCAAAAAATGCCTGAACTAGCCATATTGGTCGCTCAACTCACCCAATCGGGCGGTGAATTGTCGCTCGCGGGCGCCCTAGTTCGCGCTATTTTCATCCTGTTTTTACCCACATAGTCCGCCGGCTCTCAGCATACTACACACTTGCTTTCCAAAAGCGCCCCCCAGTCTTTTCAAAGCTGCCGAGGGGGAGTTCAGCGGCTGTATGAGCGATTTCAGGCATTTTTTGCTAACTACCCGGCGCGGTAGCTCGTTGTGGGGAGGCTATTTAGCAGGGCGGCGGCGAGTGGTAGTGTAGGGTGGTAGCCGCTGGTGGGCCGTGGGTGCCGGGCAGTAGCTGCCCACGCCGCGGAACTTTTTTTCTGGGCCAGCACCCTACTATTCGCCTAAGCACCCCGGCGGGCCAGCCAGCGGCCCGCCGGGCGGCACCTTATTTTTACTTTTTGCCCATGCTCGTTGCTACTACTCCGCCGGCGTCGGTGCTGCTTACGCCGCGCCAGTACCTGCGCTTTGCTATTCTCACGGCGCTGGCGATTGGCCTGCTCATCACACCCGGCCTGCTGTCGAAGCCAGGCATGAGCTTCGGCTATTTCTGGCTGCAATTTGGGCGGGTATTCATATTTACGGGCTGCCTGTTTGGGCTCAACTACTACCTACGCTACAGCCGTACCCGCAGCCAGCGCTGGCTGCGCCGCCAGGAGCCAAGCCGCCGCAAGGCCATCTACATTACTACCAATGCCCTGCTGGCGCTGGCCGTGGGCAGCCTGCTGCGCGTGGCCGCCACCAGCCTCGGCTACCTCGACGATGAGTCCTGGGGGTTTGCCCTGCTGTCGAACATCCTCTTTAGCGGCGTGCTGCTGGCCATTCAGGCCTTCATCGGCCTCACCGAGCAGGCGCAGCACTTGGTGCAGGAAAACGAGGGCTTTAAGCGCGCCCAGCTGCAAGCCCGCTACGAAAGCCTGAAGCAGCAGCTGAGCCCGCACTTTTTGTTCAACTCTCTGGCCACGCTACGCGAGTTGATTTACGTGGACGTGGCCGCCGCCGAGCGCTTCGTGGAAGAAATGTCGCACGTATACCGCTACCTGCTGCTGCACAGCGAGCACAACGCCGTGGCCCTGCGCGAGGAGCTGTGCTTTCTGCGCTCCTACGCTTTTTTGCTTCAGATGCGCTTTGGCGACAACCTGCTGCTCCACATCACCATCCCCGACCACGTGATGGACCGCCAGGTGCCCCCGCTGGCCCTGCAAACCCTGGTCGAGAACGTGGTGAAGCACAACGTTATCGGCCGCCAGCACCCGCTCCACCTCTACGTGGAGTTGCGCGAGCCCTACTACCTGCAAGTACGCCACCTGCGCCGCCCCCGCCTCAACACCGTGCCCAGCAGCGGCATCGGGCTGCACAACCTGGCCGACCGCGTGCGCCTGCTGCACCAAGCCGAAATGCTCATCGAAAAGGACACCGAGTTTCGGGTGAGCCTGCCGTTGCCAGCCTAGGCCAGCGGCCGGGCCCATGCAGCCCCCACCGGGGCGGGCAGTGTCCTTGGCCCCGCGCCCTTTTTTCCTCTCTCCTATCCTACTATTTCCGCCGCTAGCCAACCCACGATGACTGTACTTATTATTGAAGATGAAACCACAGCGGCTCTCTCGCTCCAGCGCCTGCTGGCCGCCGTGCGCCCCGCCTTTCGCCAGCTGGCCCTGCTCGAGTCGGTGGCCGAAACGGTGGCCTGGCTCCAGGAAAACGCGCCGCCCGACCTCATTTTTATGGATATTCACCTGGCCGATGGCAGCAGTTTCGAGATTTTTCGCAGCGTCACCGTCACCAGCCCCGTCATTTTCACCACCGCCTACGACGAGCATGCCCTGGAGGCCTTCCGGGCCAATGGCGTCGATTACCTGCTCAAGCCGCTCTCGCGCGCCAGCCTGCAACGCAGCCTCGACAAGCTCGATGCCCTGCGCCTGCCCGCGGCGGCGCCCGCTTCTACCGACTTTGCCCAGCTCCTGCGCACCATGCAGCAGCTCAGCGGCGGCCCGGCTGCCTACAAGGCCAACTGGCTGATACCCATCAAAACCAAGCTTGTGCCGGTGAGCGCCAAGGAGGTAGCTTACTTTTCCATTCGCAATGGGCTGGTGGTGCTCACCACCCTTGCGGGGCAGGATTATCCCTTCGACCAGCCCCTCGACGAGCTGGAAAGCCTGGTCGACCCGCAGGTTTTTTTCCGCGCCAACCGCCAGTTTCTCATCACCCGCGCCAGCGTGGTAGAACTGGAATCGTACTTCAACAGCCGCCTGCTGGCCCACCTGCGCCCCGCCACCCGCGAGGAAGTCATCGTGAGCAAGCTCCGGGTATCTGATTTAAAGCGCTGGCTAAGTGGTGACTAACTGCTGACTAATATTAGCAGAACGCGAACCACTTTGTGCCCACGCACCGGAGCTAGGACGCCAGGAGTTTAGCCAGCGCAAACAGGAAGAAGAAAAAGCCGGTCGCAAGGAGTAAAAACACCGTGCAGCCGGATTCTTTGCCAGCCTTGGCCGGTTGGCCAGCTGCTGCTTCAGGCTCCAGAAACTCGTTTTTGGAGCCTGAGAGCCAGCTCGTGAGCAGGGCCAGCCCGGCGATGAGCAGCGTGGCAACCAGCAGAAACTGAGCGATTCCGCCAAAAAAATAGGCATCACTCCACAAGAGCAGGCAGGGCATGGACAGGACAAACTACGTGTGGAGGCCCCAGCTGCCAAGGCGGCACTGGCCGGGCGGCGCCTAAGGTAGGCACTGACCCTTACTCAGCGTGTCTTAGCATCGCGCCTGCGACCGATGCCCGTTTTTCAGCTACTCACGCAGCCACTCTTGCAAGGCGTGATTGACGGCCTGCGGCTGCTCCAGCGTTGAGGCGTGGCCACACTCGGGCACGATAACCAGCCGGGCCTGCGGAATGGCCGTGGCCATCTCCTGCGCTAAGGCTGGCGGCGTTAGTTGGTCCTGTTCGCCCACCAGCACCAGGGTAGGCACGGCAATCGCGGCCAGGCTCGGGCGGCTATCTACCCGGGTCCGCACGGCCGCTGCCTGACTCGCAAAGGCCTCTACGCTCATGGCAGTGGCCATGCGCCGGTTAAGAGCACGCAGCGCGGGGGCTTGTTGGTGGTGCGGGTGCAGCACGGCCGTAAGCCCCTCGCTGATAACGGCCACCGCATCGCCGCTGCGAGCCTGGGCCAGCATCTCGCCAAACAAGGTGGTTTGCTCGGGCGGCGCGGGCCGGGCCGAGGTACTGAGCAAAGCCAGCTTGCGCACGCGCGCGGGCGCTTGCCGCATAATCTCCAGGCTAATCATGCCGCCCATCGACAGCCCAATGAGGGCAAACTCGGGCGGGGCCTGGGCCAGAATGGCGGTGGCCATCTGGGCAATAGTTTCGCCTTCCAGCGTGGAGGCAATGGTCACGGGCCCGTGTGGCCACAGCGCAGCCACTTGAGGGGTAAAAAGCTCGGCCGTGCAGAGCAGGCCTGGGATGAAGACGAGGGGAAGCATCACAAAAAAAGGCGTGAAGGAGAACCGCTGGCCCACAGCGGGCACGAACGGAGGCGGCCGCCAGGCGGCCTTACCTACTCACAAAGCACGCGGGAGCGGCCGCCCGAAATCTTAAGCTAGCTTAAGAAATACGGCCCGTTTCTAGCGGGTGCGAAGCGCGCTCAAAAACTCGGGCGTCATGCCCAGGTACGAGGCGATGTATTTCTGCGCGACACGCTGGCGCAGACGGGGATACTGACGGCAGAAGCGGGCGTAGCGCTCGGCGGCTGGCCAGTGTAGCAAGGCCAGGCGCTGCCGCTGCTCCAGCAGAAAGGCATTCTGAAACAAGCGCCGGAAGAAGCGCTCGAAGGCCGGAATATGCTGGCACAGCTGTTCCAGCCGCTCCAGGCTCAGGTGGAGCACCTCGGTCGCCTCCAGCGCCTGGATGGAGAGGCCAGCCGGGCTGCCCGCCCCGGCGCTGGCCACGTCGCCGCACCACCAGCCTTCCCAGGCAAACCCGAGCACCGTTTCTTTGCCTTGGCCATCGGTGGCGTAGGTGCGCACGCAGCCCCGCGTCACGAAGGTGAGCGAGCGGGTCGGCTGGCCCGCTTGCAGCACGTAGCTAAAGCGGGGAACTTGCGCGGCTACGAATAAGCTCGTTGCGTACGCCTGCTCATCGGGAGTCAGGGTCAGGTACTGGGCCACGTTGGCGAGCAGGGCAGCATACATAGCGCAGTAACTACTCAATAGCGTCAAAGTTGGCTAGCTGCGCAGGCAACTGCTGCTGCGCTAAACAGCTATTTAACCTTTGGACCAGCCTTTTAATCACGGCCAAAGCTATGCTCGCTGGTGGGTGACTCAGTGCTGACTCTGCACCCGGTGGCCGGCGTGGCGGGCAGCCCAGCGGCGGCGCGGGTATTTAGGCTGCGCGTTAGCAACACGGGTGCCCGCTAGGCCGGCCGCCCAGCGCCTGGCTAACCCAAGCCTCGCCGCCGCCGAATAAGCAGCCCCACGCCCCCGCCCACCAGAATGGCCGCCCCCAGGCCCAGCCCCAGCACCGCAATCAGCCAGTACTGCTGGCTGGCCGCGCGGGGCGGCTGACCGTTGGGCATGTACAGGTTTTCGAGTACGTAATGCGGCTCGGCGGCCATGACGCGCTGCTGGGCAAACGCGCGCTGCACCACGAGCGGCAACGTGTTAGGGTGCAGTTGCCCGCTGAAAGTGACCGCAAAAGGCGTGGCCTGGTCGAACACAATACTGCGCCGGCTGGCTTCGTCAAAGTAGGCGTCGGTGCTGGTATCGAGGAAGAAGCGCACCGGTTGGCCGGGCTGCCAGTCGGGGCCAGTCAGGGGTACGTAGCGGTCGGTTTTGCGCACCTGGCTGTAGCTGGTTTCCTGCAGCACGTATTGGTAGTCGGCCTGAAACACAGCTTGCAGCCGCGCAAACTTGGTATCGGCCGGTACCGCGGCCTCAGGGTGAGCCAAGAGGTTGAGCGGCACCACCGAGCGGCTTTCGTCGCGCTCGGCCTGGCGCTGCACGTAGTAGTAGGTGGGCAGCGCGAGCAGCGGGGGCACCAGCCCAAATACCAGAAGCTGCTGCCAGCCGATGGGCCGGGCCGCCTGCGGCGGCAGCAGCGGCCCGGCCAGCCGGGCCCGCTCGCCCTTCGGCAGCCAGGGGGCCAGCAGCAGCAGTGGCAACACCATGGCCACGACCAGGCAGAGCAGCACCGTCAGCTTTTGCGAAGCGCTGCCAAACCACTCCAACTCCTGGGCCAGCACCCAGCCCCCCAGCCCCGTTTGCGTGAAGGTGCCGTAGGTGAGATAGCCGCCGACCACCAGCAGGTAGCCAACGTACAGCATAACCAGCAGCTTACGGCGGGGCGAGGCGGGTGCAGGAGCGGGCGTCATGGGCCAGGGGGCAAAAGCAATGCGGCCAGTACAAAATCACCCAGCCGGAAGATGCTTCCCGAGCCTTCGCCAGACGCACTTCTTGAGATTGAAAACAGACTTAATTTAACTTGTATTCTTTTGACAAACAAAACTTTAGTGCCCAGCTGGGGTAGCCGAATGCCGCAATTGCCGCAGCTGAAAGCGGAGGAGCGCCAGCTTCGTCGTATCCAGCAGGTTTACTTCGTGGGGGAGGCGCAGCGGGGAGGCTGTGGATGAGGCCGAATAAAGCGTATCGCCCTGCGGCACGTTGCCCCGCAGCAAGTACGCCTGCACGTAGGCCACGGAATCGCCGGCGTGCGCCACCCTGACCGGGCAAAACGGGTACTCGATGGCGTACCGGTTGCGGGTGTAGCGGCGGCCGGCCGCTGGCTGCCGCTCCTCCGTCACGACCAGCGGGTAGAGGCGGGTACTGAATACCTTGGTGGGCTCACCCTGAGTGCCAAGCAGGGCGGACGCCAGGGACCGGGGCGGCAGGTCGAATACCCAGTTCAGGCCCTCCCGGCCCCGGCCATCCGCGCCGTGGTCGGCCGCCACGGGGCGAAAAGCCAGGGTATCGAGCCGGGCGCGACGGGCCGCTGAGCCCGGCACCAGGCGCACTTGCAGCACCACTTCGCTCAGGTTGGTGCGGGCAAAGTAGTCGAACGAAGGGTTGAGCAGGGCGGCCGGGGGCGCCCAGTAGCTGTGCAGCGTATCCTGCTGATTAATCGGTACATAGCCGGCTGGCAAAGACTCCAGCAAGGGCACAGCCAGCCGCCGTTCTTCGGGGGCGGCCGGCTGGCAAGCCGCCAGCAGAATGGCTAGCCCAGCTACCCAGCAAGCGGAGCAAATGGCGGATAGCTTCATGAAACGAGCTTTTGCTGCACCTATGCGGCCGGCCGGGCTGCTGTGCCTGCTTGCTTGGAGATACAGTCACCGGGTCGGCGTAAATCGCGGCTACGCGTACCGGTTATTTGGCAGCGGGCTTACCGTTGTAGCGGGCGGTAGAAGTCTTGGGGTTGGCCTCCTGCTTGAGGTAGGCCGTGAGCAAGTACTCAGACACCGTATTTTCGGTGTTGCCCTCGGAGTACTGAAGCGAATAACGCACATTTTTGCCCGTGTCACCGTCCTCGCGCAGGTTCAGCATTAGCCCTTCACCATTTAGGGAGTTGAAAACCAATCCCCAGGGTTTCCCGTCGAGCTGAATGAAGTACGTGTTTTCGACCTTGCCGGCTCGCCGCGACACATCCTGCACGCTCGTGCGGAAAATGCGCTGGTTCCAGGGGTGGTCGAGGTCCGCAATTTCGACCAGCGCCTGCTTGCTGGCACGGGGGCCGTAGCGCACCACGGTCACGGTCAGTTTGCTACCCGGCGAGGTGTATACTTCCGGAATTTGCCCCACCTCGGGGCGGGCGGCAGGCTTGGTTGTTTGGGCCTGAGCGGTAGACACGGCTAAGCCAGCTACTGCCGCAAAGGTGAGGCAGCAGCTTAAGCGAGTGATTTTCAGCATGAGCAAAGAAACGACGAATACGTATCTGAATCTTGGGTATACTTGCGCCTTGTCAGCGCAAGCAGCCCCACTAGTGGCGACCAAAGAAGCCGAACGCGGCGATGATAAGGCCCCCTATCAGCAGCACAGTCCCCACCTTGCGGCCCAAGCCTTCCAAAAGCCGGGTACCGGTGGCCGCCTCAAAAGAAGCAAACTCTTCTACCCCGGCCGCATTGCGCCGGTTGAAAGCCCGGCGATTCATTAGGTATTGCAGGGCGTAGCCCAATACGGCTAGCAGGATGCCAAAAAATATCATAGCGCGAAGCAAGATGAAGAAGGGATGATGAAGACCTAACGGCGGAGTTAACCATTGGGTTGCCAGGCGAGTATCGCTGGCGACCAACCCCCAGCGGCGGCGGATAAGGCGCCCTTTACTGCCCAGCGCCCGAATGAATACTGCACATCCAAACCGTCAGCCTTCCTCTTAAAAGCACAGCATTAGCGCGGCTAACTGCTACTGAGCAGTCGAATCAACCGTGGTAAGCAGTGTTTTAGCCTGCGGCTTTCGAGGCCCCTGCGGCGGCCCGATGCGCACGCGGCACCAGGGAACCAGGCTGTCGGCCAGGGCGCGCAGGCGCAACAGCGCGGCCCGGCTGTGGAGGCTAGCGTAGCGGTTGGGGGTAGCGATAGTAATGTATTGGTACGCAAAGCCGATGGCAGGCTGATTAAGCCCCGAATGCTGCGGTGTTTCATAAAACGCGGCTAGCTCATCGAGGCCATCACTGAAGAGCATGCCGGGCTCCTTGGAATTATCCCCTAAGGCGCGGGCCCCGTGCAGTTTGGTGAGCTCGCGCAGGCGACGCCCCTGGCGGTCAATTACGTAGTACTTATTATCAGGTAGTTGATAGTAGCCCTTATTGAGCCAGCTGTAATAGGGATGGTTGCGGTTGGGCACGCTATCGCGCGTGAGGAGCAAGCCGTTGGTGGGCACCTGGTAAATCACGCGGCCGCTCTCCCTCCGGGGCGGCGGGGCGCACGGCTCGTTGCGGACGATTAAAACCGGCCCCTCAAAGCCCTCGGGCACGAGAAACGTAGTGGACTGCTCGTGCGGGGCCAGGGTCTGCTCCCGCGCGTTGCCCCATGCCACGGCCGCAAAGGGAAACGCCAAGGCCAATACCTTGAGCCACGCCGGCTGCCCCAACTTGAGCCCCACATCAGGAGCAGGCCTACCTAGAGTAGCAAGCCGCGCGCAGAAAAGGAAATGGAGGCCATAACGAAGGAGAACTAGCGGCTTTCACCAACGCAGCCGGCCAATGGCGGTTGTTGGCTCCCTTGGGGCACAGGCTACGTGCCGGCGGCACCCCAGCCACGGAGCTCGCCGCGCGCAGCCGCTACGCACGGCCTATTCCAGGGCCGACGAGAGGCTGCACTGGCTATCGAAGCGCAGCAGCTCGGGACTCATCTTAAAGCCCTGGCCACCGAAGCTTTTGCTGTACAGTTCGATATTGGCCGCCGGGCGGTAGCCGTTGGTGCTGCTGCTTTCGGGGCTGGAGCTGTCACTTACTTCCAGCACCGCGCCGCGCTTGACGTGCAGGGCGGCGCACATTTTATCGGCCGTTTTCACGGCGTCGGCCAGGGCTAGCACGTCGGCTTCGCGGCGCAGGCTGTCGGCCTGGCTGTGGCCGTAGCTCAAGTCTTTGATGCGGCTGACGGGTGTGGCCAGCAGCTCTTCCAGGTAGGGCGAGAGCTGGCGCAGGTCGTTGAGGCGCACCGTCACGGACTGCGTAGAGTTAAAGCCCGCAAATACTTCCTTATCCTTTACGTAGGTAAATTCCTTGTTAGACGAAGTACTGCTTACGCGCACCGCATCGCGCCCCGGCGCGTAGCGCTTTGACACGGCCAGCACCTGGTCGACCACCCGCTGCACCTCAGCCACGGCATCCTTGAGCCGGGGGCGCGTGAAGGCCACATCCACCGTCAGCTCGGCGTAGTTGGGGTATACCGTGACGTGGCCATAGCCCACGCTGTGCACCTGGCGCGGCGTAGTGGCAGGGGGCGCGGGCTGGCAGGCCGCCAAGCCCAGCAGCATGGCGGGCAACGCAATAATGGAGCGGAGCATGGGCATAGGCGCAAGCAAGAAGACGGATGCAGCAGCGAAGTAAGCTACAAGTAGCGGAAGTCGGCCAAGCAGCTACTAGCCAGCCAGCTCATGAAGCCGACGGCAACAAGCAGGGGCACCCACCTGCCCACGGGGCTAGCCGCACTGCGGTGCTCACCAACAGCCTTTGTAGGCAAAAGTCCCCAGCTGCTCACTAGGCGCAGCCCTGCGGTATACCTTCGCCCCGCAACAAGTTCAAGCGTTATGGCCGTACCAACTCAAGGACGCAGGTTTCTTACGGGCTGCTTGGTGGCGCTGGGCGGGGTGCTGCTGGCGGGGGCGCTGCTGGCGGGCTGGTTCTGGTGGTCGCTGGAGCGCCGGCAAGAACAGGCCGTGCTCGACGAGGAAAGGTATTCGGCCATCTGCGACACCATCAGCTTTATTACGGAGCGGCCAGCAGTTTCCTTCAGCGGCTTCACCAAGGCGGAGCTTAGCCAACTCAGCTTTTATCTCATTCGGAGCCATAAAGTTTTGAAAGACAGCATCGTGCATTATCCACAGCCCGACGGCCTGTATGAGTTCAACGTTCCGCTGGCGTTTGCCGGCTTCAAAAAGACTGATACCATCGTGGTGGAAACCACGGGTAAAGACAAGCGCTTTTATCGGATTTCGGGCTTCCATCACTACGCATACCTGCACTACGGCATGCTGGGCTACCTCGGCAGCCACGACTGCCGCTTCAACGAGGGTGCCTACACCATAAATGGCCGGGAAAATACGGCCATTCTGCGCAAGCAGGACGGCCTGCCTACGCTAGCGCTACCCGCTCATTCAAAATAATCGAGTTGGTTTAGTGGAGCATCGAAAAAGCGAGACGCCTAGCCTTGGTTGAGGGCAGATGTCAGTAGTTGACTGGGCCGCTGCTCAAGTTGTTCAAACCGCTTGCCTACCCTTGCCGGAAGCGCAACCAGCCGCGGGCCCTTCCGTTCAACAGGGCTCATGTATTTTGCTTTATGGCTCATTGCTTACGCTTGCCGGCCACCCGCTGGTGGTATTGCGGCTACCTGCTGGCGGCGCTCCTGACCCGGCCGCTGGCTACCCCAGCCCAGGCCCCGCCGCTCAGCGCCGACTACCTGGCATCGCTCAAAGCCAAGGACCTGAGCCAGCTGTGGCGGGCCGACCGGCTAGCCTTCTACGGCACCAAAGGCACCGACGTGTTTCCGGAGCCGCTGGGCTTTATTGGCACCAGCTACCAGCGCTTTTACCTGCACTACACGAGCGTGCGCCCCGACCCCGCCCGCCCCTACGTATACCAGGTGCGCGGCAAAACACGGGTAAAGACCAACGTGTGTGCCTTCACCGGCACCCTCACCGTAACAAAGGCCCGGCTCTACAAAGCGCCCAATGCGGAGTACCCGCAGTTTCGGGAAGGCGAGCTTACCTGCCGCGTCGAGCTGGCCGAAGACCGCCGCCAGGCCGGTAGCGGCATCATCCGCGGCACGCTCACCACCTATTTTTACCTTGATGCCAGGGGCCAGCCCCAATACAATACTCTAGAGCCGGCCGACGGCTTCAGCAACAACCAGTGCGTGGCCACCTGGACGAGCTACACCACCCAGCAGCGCAAGCCCTGCCACTGGGGCGATTTCAAAATTCCCGAGTCCGGGGACCTGGACTTCAGCGTCAGTGATTTTGAAGTCGCCGCCAAGTATGTAGCCAACGGCTGGCAAACCTACATGGCGGCGCTGGAGGGCCAGCCCGACACCCCCAAAACCCGCCAGGCCCGGGCCGAGGAAAGGCGCCCGTGGTGGCAATAACCGCACGGGCAGCTACCCTTTCCGATACCGCGTAGCACCCCAGGCTGGGCGCGGGGCTCAGCATCAGCAGCGCATAATGAGTAGCTAGGCAGCGCTTTACCCTAGCGTAAAATAGCATATTTGACAACTCTGGCGGGCTGGGCGGGCCTGCGCCCGCGGTTGGCCATCTTTGCCACGTTCAGCTGCCAGCCAGTTGCTGCACAGCCAGCGGCGGGAGCGGCTAGCGCCCTGGCAGCGCCAGCCGTGCTGTTTTCTCAATCAACTTCTTCACCGAAAAACACTGTTGATATGAAGTCCTACTTAAGCCCCGCGCTACTGCTGCTGCTAGCCAGCTGCCGCCCCGACCAGCCCGCGGACGAGGCGGCCGCCCCGCAGGCGCCCGCCGCTCCGGTGGCCACCAGTACTTCAGCCAGCGGGCGGACTGATACGCTGGCCGTGGCCGACTCGGTGGGCCGCCGGGTGGCCGTGTTGCAGCTGCGCCCCAGCACCCAGTCCGCTTTTGCGAAGCTGCCTGCTGGCCCGCTGCCAGCCCGCCCCAGCGACGACGAAAAACCGGCCAGCCTGGCCCGCACTCCCGACGCCCCGCTGCCCCCCGATGGCCGCGTGCAACGCCAGGGCCATCTGCTCATCCTACACCCCGCCCAGGGCCCGGCCATCACGCTGAGGCCCGAACCGGCCTCTGAGGATGGCCCCGAGGGCAAAAACCTGGCGTATGCCTACTGGGGTAGCCTGCCGCTGGCACACCAGTGGGTGCTTGACGTAGTGACCGACGAGGGCCCGGCCGTGCTGCTCGTGGACCAGCGCACCGGCCAGCGCACCAGCCTGTTGGGCGCACCCAGCGTATCGCCCGATGGCCGCTACCTGCTCAGCGTGTGCGAAGATGTAACCAGCGGCGGCACGCCCACCAACCTCAGCCTCTACCGGTGCGGCAGCGGTGCCCCGCAGCTCCTTTGGTCGCGCGACCCGCAGCGCTGGGGTGCCCGCGCCGCCCGCTGGCGCGATGCCCGCCACGTGGTACTGCTGCAAGCCCCCCCCCCCCCCCCCCCCCAGGCCGACGTGGCAACAGCCGCCACCCGCGTGCCCCTCACCTACGCCGAGCTGGAGCTACCCCCGCAGCCCTAGCGCCCCTGCCTTTAGCAACAGCTTTTACCTGTGGCCGAGGCGGCCACCCGGCCCGGCATGCCTACGTATAGCGCGTTAAACCGCAGGTTTTTCGCTCATTTTTTGGCCATGACCACCTTTTACCTCAACGGAAATTTTTGCTTACTCTGCGCAAAGGGTACGTAACAATGCCGTAGCTTTGCCCCGTGCTTCAACCGAAAAATTTGTTGACGAAGCGCGGAACCCTGCTCAGCAAGGACCCGCGAGTGGCCCGGAAGGGCTTCGCTACCATCGGTTTTCCCGATTTTGCCTTTGGTATTTCCGTTATTTTTTCTGTGTGTTGCCCCGCTACCGTTTCGGATTCCGAAACGGTTTTTTTATGCCCGCTGAGTTCGTTGCTGCCTGGTATTCTTTGCTTTCAGCAAGCCTCGCCCCCCCTGCATGCCAACACCCTCCCTCAGCCGTGGCAGCCGACAGCGCCACTACCCCCACCGGTAGCCAGGCTCTCCCTCCTGGGTGGTAGCCGATAAGCCTTCCCCTCGTCATTTCTTAGTTAGACAACTTCATTTTTCCTCCTCTATCGGTATGGCACGTAAAGACCTGCTCGACATCGCCTCCCTCCGCCGTGAGGAAATCGAGTTCCTGCTCGACCAATCCACGTCCTTTAAAAGATTGTTCACCCGCTCGGTGAAGAAAATCCCCGCCCTCGAGGGCAAGTCCGTGCTCATGCTGTTCTACGAGGCCAGCACCCGCACGCACTCCTCCTTCGAGGTCGCGGCCAAACGCCTTTCGGCAGAGGTAACGAATTTCGACGTTGCCCACTCCTCCATCACCAAGGGCGAGTCGGTGCGCGAAACCATCGAGACGCTCCAGGCCATGCGCACCGACTACATCGTCGTGCGCCACGGCCACTCCGGCCTGCCCGGCATGATTGCCCGCCAAACCACGGCGTCGGTCATCAATGCCGGCGACGGGGCGCACGAGCACCCCACCCAGGCCCTGCTGGACGCCTTCACCATCAAGGAAAAATTCCCTGACCCCCGGGGCAAAAAAGTCCTCATCATTGGCGACATTCTGCACTCGCGCGTGGCGCGCTCCACCAGCACGCTGCTGCAAAAGCTGGGCGTTGAGGTCGCTTACCTGGGGCCGGGCTCGCTGGTGCCTAAGTACGTGCCGGCCAGCATTCCGCGCTTCACCAATTATGAGGCAGCCATGGCCTGGGCGCCCGATGTGGTGTACCTGCTCCGCGTGCAGATGGAGCGCCAGGACGTGCAGTATTTCCCTAACGTGCGCGAATACCACCGCGTCTACGGCATCACCAACACCCGGCTGGCCGAAATCCGCGACCGTGGCCTCTACATTATGCACCCCGGCCCCGTGAACCGGGGGGTGGAGCTGTGCGACGCCGTGATGGACTATGAGCGCAGCCTGATTACCAACCAGGTCGAAAACGGGATTTCCGTGCGCATGGCCGTGCTCGACTGGCTCACGCCGGGTGGGGAGTTTCCGAAGCAGGAAGCGTATGCGGCCCCGCAACGAGCCAGTGCCCCGGTGATTATGCCCTAACTGCCGGACGCGGCGGCCTACTCCGCGCTTTACTTTACCTCTTCCATAACCCCTGCGGTTTACAGAAATTATCACTTCATGCTTCTCCTTCAAAACGCCCGCATCGCCTCCGAAAATTCACCCGTGCTTGTTGAGAGTGATGTCCTGATTGTCGAAGGAAAAATTCAGGCAATCGGCAAAAGCCTGGCTATTCCCGAGGGTGCCCGGCTCATCGACGCACGCGGCCGGGTACTGATGCCGGGCATGTTCGATGCGCACGTTCATTTCCGCGCGCCTGGTTTTGAGAACAAGGAAACCATCACCACGGGGAGCGAGGCGGCCATCAATGGCGGCATCACCGGCGTGGTGATGATGCCCAATACCCGCCCGGCCCTCGACTCGGCGACCTCGATAGCCACCGTGCTGGAAAATGCTAAAAATCGGTCCCGTATTCCGGTGTACACCTCCGGCTGCGTCACTAAAAACCGCGAGGGTAAGGAGCTAGCCGAAATCGAGGGTATGCGCGGCCTCGGGGTGAAGATGCTCACCGACGACGGCGACACCACCAACGACCCGGCCGTGCTGCTGCGGGCGATGCAGTACGCCACCGAGTTCGGGATGTTTTTTGCCAGCCACTGCGAGGTGCCCGAGTTGGCCGGGCCGCGCGCCCTCAACGAAGGGGTGATGAGCTACCGGCTCGGCATCAAGGGCTCGCCGGCGTGCGCGGAGGAAATTATCATCGACCGCGACATCCGGCTGGCCCGGGCGGCGGGCGCGCATGTGCACATCCAGCACGTGTCCAGCAAGCTTGGCATGGAAACCATCCGCTGGTGGAAATCGCGCGGCGATGTGAAGGTGACGGCCGAAGTGGCCCCGCACCACCTGATGTTCACCGACGAGCACATCGGCGACTACGACACGAATTATAAGATGAACCCACCGCTGCGCACGCAGGCCGATTGTGATGCGCTGCTCGAGGGGCTTATCGAAGGCGTATTCGACCTCATTGCCACCGACCACGCGCCGCACACGCCATTTGAAAAAGCCCAGGATTTCATCAGCGCACCCAACGGCATCACCGGCCTGGATACGGCCTTGGTGTCGCTCTATCACCACTTCGTAGCGCCCAGAAAATTTGGGTGGGACGTGGTAGTAAAGCGCTACTCGGCAGAGCCCCGCCGTCTGATGGGCTTACCAGTAGCCGCCATTGAAGTTGGCCAGCCAGCTAATTGCCTCCTCTTCGATACCGAAGCGGAGACAACCTTCACGCGAGAATTCATGAAATCAAAATCTCAGAACACGCCCTTCATCGACCAGACGTTGAAAGGCCGGGTGGACCTAGTGATTCTAGCTGCGGAAATTTTGCTGGAGCGCTAACTGTCCGTTGCACTTACCCCTCAGCTATCCCGGAATTTGCAATAAATTCCGGGATAGCTTTTTTACAGTATATTCCGCTGCAAACCCTGCTACAAGTACGGGGCTATTTATTGAGCCGGACGGTTTGCGGGGATAAATCAGCATTACAAGGCTCCATTTTCTCTGCCCAGGCAGCCCGCTGACCGTCCGTTCTTGTTCCGCTTTTTCAGGCTGCCAAGTGCGCAGGGTAAATATAACCCGCCCTGCTAATCCTATTTAGGTACCTACTGCTAAAAACAGCCTGGAAGAAAATTTGCACCGCTCATCATCATCCAGCAAAATAAAAGCTCCGTTCCCACAATTAGGAACGGAGCTTTTCGTGGGCCCACTTGGAATCGAACCAAGGACCTGCTGATTATGAGTCAGCTGCTCTAACCGATTGAGCTATAGGCCCGGTGCCGCTACCCGATAGTAGCCGACGCCGTAAAGTTACACGAAGACGAGGAAACAACTGTGGATTTGGGGCCGACGCGGCATCTTTTCAGTCCGAACTTTGCGGGCTCCCAGCCTTTGGCCCTTGGCCAGTAGTCCTATTCATGCTTCCCAACCTGCTTTTTGATTTTGGCGGCGTCATCATCGACATTGAGTACGCCCGCACCCCCAACGCCCTGCGCCGCCTAAGCCGCGCCGGCAGCACCGTGGAGTTTACTCAGGCCAGCCAGGCCGAATTGTTCGACCAGCTTGAAACCGGGCAGCTCACGCCGGCCGAGTTTCGGGCGGCCCTGCGCACGCACTACGAGCTGGACGCCACCGATGCCGAAATCGACGCCGCCTGGAACGCGCTGCTGCTCGACGTGCCCGCCGAGCGGCTGGCCCTCATCGGCGAGCTGCGGCGGCAGGGCCACGCTACGGCTTTGCTCTCTAATACCAATCAGCTGCACATTGAGGAAGTAAACCGCCGGCTGGCCCGGCAGTACGGCTTTAAGCACGGCATTGCCGACTGCCTCGACCGCGTGTTTTACTCGCAGGAAGTGGGCTTGCGCAAGCCGGGTGAGGAGATATTTCACCACGTGCTGCGCGAAATGAACTGGCAGCCCGCCGACACGTTATTCATTGAGGACAGCCCGCAGCACATTGCCACGGCCCGCCGCCTGGGGCTGCGAGTGCTGCACCTTGCCCCACCCCTTACCCTCACCACGGCCCTGCCTGCCGCGCTCCGCACCTTTCCCCACGAATATCCTGGACCCCTCGCTCCCACCCCGGCCGCCTGAGCCGCTTACCGAGCCGCTAGCCGGCTGGCCTGCCGATACCGTAGCCGACGCCGCGCCCGCCCGCCGGGCCTGGGCGGCGCGGCTGTTTCGGCGCTACGAACGGCCGCCCATGCGGCCGGGCTGGCGCTATGCGCTACATCTATTTCTGTTTATTCTGACGCTGGGTACGGCTACCTTGGCGGGCGTGCAGCTCGTACGCAGTGGGCCCGTGGACTGGCTGGCGCTGGATGTATTTCAACTGCCGGCCACCGAGCGCTGGACGCAACTGGGCCTGGGGCTGCTTTACGCGGGGCCTTTTCTGGGGGTGTTGGCAGTGCACGAATTTGGGCACTATTTCACGGCGCGGTATAATAAGGTGCGCACGTCGCTGCCCTTCTTTTTGCCCATGCCGTTTGGGCTGGGCACGTTTGGGGCGGTTATCCGAATAAAGGAGCGGATATTCTCGCGGCGCGAGTTTTTTGATATCGGGCTGGCCGGGCCGCTGGCGGGGCTACTAGTGGCGGTGCCGCTGCTCATCTACGCCTTCACCCACCTGCCCGACCAGGCCGAGTACCTGCTCGTAACCACGCGCAGCCTGGACCGCTACCCGGCCCCCGAGTTTACGCTGGCCCAGCCGCTACTCTACCGCTGGCTCGAAGCTGCCTTTGCCGACCCGCACCGCTTACCGCCGCCCAACCTGCTGCTGCGCTACCCGCTGCTGGTGGCCGGCGAGTTCAGCCTCTTTTTTACGGCCCTCAACCTACTGCCCATTGGCCAGCTCGATGGCGGGCATATCCTCTACGGGCTGCTGGGGCCGCGCCGGGCGGGGCGGCTGTCGGCACTGTTTTTCGTAGGCTTTATTTTCTACGCTGGGCTAGGCATTTTCTCGCTGCGCAGCGACTGGCAAACCTGGCTCTACGGCGGCGTGCCTTACGCCCTGTACTTGGTAGCCGTGTTCTGGAAGCTGCTGCCCAAGCGGCGCTGGACGCTGGTAGTGGGAGCTGTGGTGTGGGCCGCGCAAATTGGCGTGGCTACCGCCTGGCCGGGCACGCTGGGCCAGCCGGGCTGGCTAGTGTTTGGGCTGCTGCTGGGCCGGCTCTCGGGCGTCTACCACCCGGCCGCGCCCGACGACACGCCGCTCAGCCCCGGGCGCCGGGTGCTGGGCTGGGTGATGGTGGGGTTGTTTATTTTGTGTTTCTCGTCGTCGCCGCTGGCCCTTACGTTTGGGCGCTAGCCCGGCCATTAAGGGCAATTTTAGCTTATAGTGGCTTGATGGTTCGCAGTTTTTATTATTTTTATGCAGTTTCAACAAAGTCAGCTTACCCGCTCTACCCAGTTTGCTCTGCGCCAGGATGGCTTTTTTGTGAGCCAGCGCGATGCCCGGGGCGCGGTTGATATTGCCGTCGAGGTTCCCTACGAAGAAGTTTTGCCCCTCAAGCTGGAGTATCGGCGCGCACTGCCGGGCAAAGGGCTACGCTGGCTGGCCATAGCCGCACTGTGGCTACTCGGCAATGCCGCACAGCACCACTATTTTGGGCAGCACCCGCTTCCCGAAGACTTTTGGGTGTACGTGGGCAGTGCGCTTTTTGGGCTGAGCATCGCGCTGCTCTACGCTTGGCAAAACTGGTGGAACCAGGCCATTTTGCACACCGCCCACCTGCGGGTAGCCCTCGCCGACCACCCCCGCGACCGCCGCGAACTGCAGGCCTTCATCCAGCAGGCTGAGGCGCACACCAAGGCTTACCTGCGCCGCGAGTACGCCCCCATCAACCCGCTGGGCCTCATCGAGCCGCAGTTGCGCCGTCTGGGTTGGCTGCACGAGCTGGCCGTACTCACCACGCCCGAGGCGCAGGCGCTAGCCACCCGCCTCACCGGCCGGCTGCCCGGCCGCGGCTTCAAAAGCATGGGCCAGAAGCTGGAAGCGCTGTACGTAAACTAGGTATTCAAGCCAAGCTGGGCCATAACCCAGCGGCCCAGCCAACGCGTAGGATAGCGGTACCTTTTCCGCTTCGCTATGTCCGTTACGCTCAATAAAACCGCTGTTACGTTTGCCCAAAAGCTCATCAAAGAGGGCAAGCTGAAAAACGACGAAGGCCACTGGAGCCAGCACAACCCCGACGCCAAGGCCGAGAATGCCTTCCTCCAAAAGCATGAAATCGACGAGTACGCTCAGTGGCATCTCGGCGAGGACAAAACCCAGAACGAGGACAACAAAGGCCGCTATAAGTTCCCCTACGGCGACTTCAAGACCGTGCACCGCGACGGCCTCATCGCCGCCAAGGAGCGCGCCGCCCAGCAAGGCTACCACGATATCGAAAAAGCCGCCGACGAGCTACTAGCCGCCCTAGAGAAGCAGGCTGCATAAGCCACTACCTCAACTAAAAAAGCCCCATCTGCATCGGCAGATGGGGCTTTTTAGCTTAGTGCGCTGACTAGCTCGGCTGGCGGCCGGGCTGGCCGGGAGCCTGCTGCTCCCGGCCTGGCTCGGGGCCGAAGGCATCGCCCGCCGCCGCGCGGCCAATGCCGCCGTCTGAGCCGTCGCCGCCTTCGAGCGGGCCGGGACCGCTGCTCTGGGCTACGTAGGTGCTGTCGCTGCGGCGAGCGTCGTCGTAGCGCTGGGCCAGGCCGGGGATTTCATCGCGCAGGTTGTCGATGCGGGCGTCGAGGCGGTGCAGCACGCCACGCAAGCCTTTTACTACCTGGCGCACGGTGCCGCTCATGGCGTCGCCCTGCTTGGCGTTGCTATTGTTGAGGCTGGCCAGGGGGGTATAAAGCGCGATGGCGTCGTCGAGGGCCTGGAGGTGTTCGGCGGTTACGCCTTCGTTGGCTAGCAGCGGGGCTACGCCAGCGGCCGCGCCGGCAATGGTGTTGAGGGCATTCAGCAAGTCGTCGCCGTGCAGAGGGTTGAGCGAGCTGGGCGTGAAACCGGCCGCGCCAGCAATGGCGGGGTTAGGTACGCTGAGCTGCAACACGCGCAGGCCGCGCACGATGCGGCCGGCGGCTACCTCGGCGGCGTGCTCGGCCTGGTCGCGGGCATCTACTTCGCCCTGGCCGGCGTGGCCACCGGTGCGGCTGGCTACTTCCTCAAAGGCGTTCAGGAAATTATTAAGCTGCTCAAAATCGGCGACCATGGCGGGGCTGCGCTGCTCCCACTGCGGGCGCTGGTCGGTGAGCTCGCGGTAGGCCAGGCGCGCCATTTTGGCGTATTCTTCTTCGTGGGTAGTCATGGGAAAAGGCTTGGGAAGTGTGTACTCTCTATACTCCCGAAGCCGCCGCGCCGTTGCCCGGCCACAAAAAAACCTGACCGGTTAGCGGTCAGGTTTCTTGTTTTACGAATCTATTTCAGGGCTAGCCGAGCGCCGTAACGCCGGGCAACTCCTTGCCTTCCATGAACTCCAGCAGGGCGCCGCCGCCAGTGCTGATGTAGCTCACGCGGTCGCCAAAGCCCAGCTGCTGCACCGCCGCGGCCGAGTCGCCGCCGCCGATGAGCGAGTAGGCGCCGGCCTCGGTAGCCTCGGCAATGGCGCGGGCCACGTACTCGGTACCGAGCGAGAAATTACTCATCTCAAACACGCCCATCGGGCCGTTCCAGAGGATGGTTTTCGAGTCTTGGATAACGCCGGCAAACGCCTCCCGCGCGTCGGGGCCGAGGTCGAGGCCCATCCAGCCCACCGGGATGCTGTGGTTGGAGGCCACGTCCACGTTGGCGTCGTTGGCGAATTTGTCGGCGATGAGGCTGTCGCCGGGCAGCATCAGGTTCACGCCCTTGGCTTTAGCCTTCTCAATGAGGCTCTTAGCTAGCTCCACCTTATCGGCTTCGAGCAGCGAGTTGCCCACTGAACCACCCTGCGCCACAGCGAAGGTATAGGCCATGCCGCCGCCGATGAGCAGGTTATCTACCTTATCCAGCAGCTGCTCGATGATGAGTATTTTATCCGAAATCTTGGCTCCGCCCATGATGGCCGTGAAGGGCCGCTGGGGGTTGTCGAGCACCTTTTGGGCGTTGTCTAGCTCGCCTTGCAGCAGGTAGCCGCCCACCCGGTTTTCGGGGGCAAAGTACTGGGCCATCACGGCAGTGGAGGCGTGGCGGCGGTGCGCCGCGCCGAAGGCATCGTTCACGTACACGTCGCCGAGGCGGGCCAGGCGCTGGGCAAACGCCTCGTTGCCAGCTTCTTCCTCGGGGTGAAAGCGCACGTTGTCGAGCAGCAGCACCTGGCCGGGCTGCAAGGCCTGGGCGGCGGCCAGGGCCTCGTCGCTCAGCACGTCGCCGCCCCAGATTACGTCGCGGCCGTACTCCTGCTGGAGGCGCTGGCGCAGGCTTTCGAGCGAATATTTTTTCTCGTAGCCGCTCTTGGGCCGGCCCAGGTGCGAGAGCAGCACCACCGAGCCGCCGTCCTGGATAATCTTGGCAATGGTGGGGGTAGCGGCCCGGATGCGCGTGTCGTCGGTGATGCGCAGGTCCTTATCGAGCGGCACGTTGAAATCGACGCGCGTCACGGCGCGGTGGCCGGCGAAGTTGTAGTTGGCGAGGGTGTTCACTTGGGAGGTACGGGGTGAAATGGTGAGGTAGTGACTAATTCGGTGGGGCCAGCGAGCGTTTGCCGTCACCCGATGCCATCGGGGAGAACGATACGGATGCGCCCGCCCGTCCGTTCGGCGGCGCGGGCCCGGCTAGGCTCGCCACGGCAAACCTACTGCCCCGCTGCGGGTGTTGCTACCCGCGGCATCACCTGCTCACCTAAACTACCTTTGCACCCAGTATGATGAGAATCGGCATTTTCTTTGGGGGCACCTCGCGCGAGCGGGAGATTTCGTTCGCCGGCGGGCGCACCGTTTTTGACAATCTGGACAAGGGCCTGTTTCAGCCCGTCCCCATTTTTGTGGATAGCCAGGGGCACTTCATCCTGCTCGACTGGCAGTACCTCTACAAGGGCACCATCCGCGATTTTTACCCGCCCGTGGCCGCCGTGCCCGACACGCGCCACCCCTGGCAGGTGTACATCGAAAGCCTGGGCGAGCTCAGCACCGAGGCCCTCACGGCGCTTATCAGCCACGTCGGCCGCCAGGTGGAGGCTAGCGAATTGCCCCAGCTCATGGATTTTGCCTTCCTGGCCCTGCACGGGCCGGGCGGCGAAGACGGGGCCATCCAGGGCCTGCTGGAGTGGGTCGGTATTCCGTACTCGGGCTCGGGCATTTTGCCCTCGGCCTTCGGCATTGATAAAATCGCGCAGAAGAAACTGCTGAAAGCCACCGGGCTAGCCACGCCCGATTTTTACGTGCTCACCGCCGCCGACTGGGCCATGGCCAACCACGGCGCCCTACTTTCTATGCTGGGCCGCGAGCTGGGCCTGCCGCTGGTGCTGAAAGCGCCGCGCCAGGGTAGCAGCATCGGCATCAGCATCGTGCGCGAGGAAGACCCGGCGCTGTTCCGCGCCGCCGTGGACCGGGCGCTGTTTCGCCGCACCATCACCCGCGAGCAGTGGGCTGAGCTGGACGAAAACGGCCGCCTGGCCTGGGTGCGCCAGCTAGCCGATATCCGCGAAGGCATCGGCCTGCCGGTAGCCGCCGAAGCCTTCGTAACAGGCGGCGGGGTAAAACTACCCGGCTACACCGTGCCGGTTATCGAGCACCCGGAAGTGCTGTTCGACTTTATCAACGAGAAGTTTAGCCGCCCGCCTGGCTTCCTGAGCCCCTTTGCCGTGCAGTGCACCAGCACCACCGGCGAAACCCAAGTCCTCATCGAGAGCTTCGTGGCGGGCCGCGAGTTTTCGTGCATCGTGGTGGAGGACGAGAACGGCGCGCCGCTGGCCCTGCCACCCACCGAGATTGTGAAGGGCACCGAGGTCTTCGACTACCGCGCCAAATACCTGCCCGGGCTAGCCCGCAAGGTGACGCCCATCGACCTGCCCGAGGCTGATATCGAGCGCATTCGCCAGGAGGCGCAGAAAATGTTCGCCACCTTCGGCTTCGAGGTGTATGCCCGCCTGGACGGCTTCATTCAGGCCGATGGCACCATCTTCCTCAACGACCCGAACACGACGAGCGGCATGCTGCCGGCGTCGTTCTTCTTCCACCAGGCGGCCGAAATTGGCCTGAATCCCAGTCAGTTCCTAACGTACATCATCCGGACTTCGCTGGCGGCGCGGCGGCGTAGCGGGCTCAAGCCCACGCAGCTAGCCAGCCAGCTCGAAGCGCTGGACAACGCCATCCGCGACCGGCGCAACGAGCAGGACGACCGCATTCGGGTGGCCGTTATCATGGGCGGGTATTCCTCCGAGCGCCACATTTCGGTGGAGAGCGGGCGCAACATCTACGAGAAGCTGTCGTCGAGCGTGAAGTACCGGCCGGTGCCGGTTTTCCTGGCTGGCAACAGCGAGGAATTCCGCCTCTACGAGCTACCCATCAACGTGATGCTCAAGGACAACGCGGACGACATCCGCGAGAAAATCGAGCACGCCGAGGCTAGTGAGGCCAGCCACCCGGTGCTGGCGCGCATTCGGCAGGAAGCCCGCGGCATCACGGGCACCTACGCCGGGCAGCCGGTGGCCGCGCCGCGCCGCATTTCCTTCGCGGAGCTGGCCGAGCGGGCCGATGAGGTGTTCATTGCCCTGCACGGCCGCCCCGGCGAAGACGGTGCTTTGCAGCAGGAGCTGGAGAAATTTGGCCTGCCCTACAACGGCTCGGGCGCGGCCAGCTCGGCCGTGACCATCAACAAGTTCGAAACCAACCGCCGCCTGCGCGAGGCCGGCTTGCGCGTGGCCGACCACCGCCTGGCCCAGCGCCTGGAGTGGGCCGCCGACCCTGAGGCGTTCTACCTGAGCCTCGAAACGCAGTTTGGCTACCCATTCATCGCCAAGCCGGCCGACGATGGCTGCTCCTCGGCCGTGAAAAAAATTAAGAACCGCGCCGAGCTGGCCGCTTTCAGTGAGCAGATTTTCCGGCGCGACGAGCCCCTGCTCGCCGGCCCGGCCGAGGTGCTGCACCTGGGCTTCAAGGAAGAATTTCCGCAGAAAGATGCCTTCCTGGTGGAAACGCTCATCGGCCCCGATGGCGCGGCTAAGTTCCTGGAAGTCACGGGTGGGATGCTCACGTCATATGATGAGAAAGGCCAGCTGCAAATCGAGGTTTTTGAGGCCAGCGAGGCTCTGGCCACGGGTGAGGTGCTGAGCCTGGAGGAGAAATTCCTAGCTGGGGAGGGCCAGAATATCACCCCAGCCCGCTACGCCCAGAACCCGGCCGAGCGCCAACGCATCAGCGATGAGGTGAAGCGCGTGCTGCACCAAGTGGCCGAGATTTTGCATATCGAGGGCTACGCCCGCATCGACGCCTTTGTGCGCGTGCGGCAGTCGGGCGCCATCGAAGTGCTTATTATTGAGGTCAATTCTCTGCCTGGTATGACGCCCGCCACTTGCATTTTCCACCAAACGGCGCTGGCGGGCTATACGCCCTACCAGTTTATCGACCGCATTCTGGACTTTGGCAAGGCGCGGCAGGCACGGGCAGTGGCTAATAGTAACTGATTAATATTGAACGTCATGCTGAGCTTGCCGAAGCATCTCGCGTGGGGTAGTACTTCCATCGTTTTAACGACACGAGCAAGATGCTTCGGCAAGCTCAGCCTGACGTTCTTTTAGACTATGTCTTTTTTTAAATCCGATACCTGGTTCGACGTGTTTAAGCACCTGGCGCTCATTGTGGCGCTGGGGGCGGCGCTGGTGCTGGGCTTTTTCTACGTGTACCTGCCCATCACCACGCACCACGGCGAAACCATCACGGTGCCCAAGGTGACGGGCATGAATGTGGCCGACCTGGAAAATTACCTCGACGAGCGCAACCTCGCCTACTTCGTGGACGACAGCAGCTACGCGCCCGGCACCCGGCCCATGACCGTGCTCACGCAGGAGCCCGCACCGGGCGAAAAGGTGAAGCAGGACCGCAAAATATACATTTCGGTGGCCATGCGCCGCCCGCCGGTCATCAAGATGCCCAAGCTGACCGATGGCTCGGTGAAGAACGCGCAGCTCATTCTAAAGAGCTACGACCTCGAAATCGGCCAGATAAAGCTGGTGCCCAACGTGGCCCAGAACGCCGTGCTCAAGCAGCTGGTGGGCGGCCAGGAAATAGCGGCCGGCGCGCCCATCGCTAAGGGCACCAAGGTGGACCTGGAAGTAGGCGACGGCCTCGGCAACACCGAGTTTGAGATGCCTAACCTCGTAAACATGCCCGAGGATGAGGCCCGCACGCTGCTCGCCGGCCAACACCTCGAAGTGGGCGAGGTATTTAAACAAGCTGCCGAAGAAGGCCAAACGTCCGGCACGGTGGTACGCCAGCGGCCGGTAGCCGCGCCCGGTGCCACCATCCGCATGGGCCAGTTGGTGGATTTGTGGATAGCCGAGTAAGCTACCCACTGCACTGCTAGCGGCTGCCTCGCGGCACTGCGGTAACTAAGCAACCTTTCCCGCCGCTTATGCTGTAATGCTAACGGCCGGGCGAGGTTGCTTTTTTACTAACGCTTGCACTGCCGGGCACCCCACGCTCGTTGTTCTACCTTAGGTGTTCTCTTTCCTGATTCTATGCGCCCACTGCTCCGCTTGTTAGGGTTGCCGGCCGTGCTGCTGGGCTTGGTGGCCCACGCCCAGACCGTGCCCCTCGTGCTCACGCCCCAGCCGCTGCTTGCCGACCCCGGCCGGGCGGCTAGCCCAGCGGCAGCCACCAAGGCTATGCAGCGCACAGCGGCGCTGGTCCTGCCTTTTTTTGAAGATTTTACGCTGCCGCGCGATGGCCAGCCCAGCCCCCTACGCTGGCAAGACGCCACCAGCGGCTACCCCGATGGCAACGGCCTCACGCAGCGCTATAGCGGCGGCGGGGCCTATGTGAGCAACCGCCTGGCCAGTGAGCCGCTCACGCGCGGCACCGCCACGCTCGATGGCCTGCGGGCCAATGGCCTGCCCTACACGCCCGGCTCAGCTTCTATCTACAGCGCTACTGATACGCTCACCTCCCAGCCCATCGACCTTAGCGGCTATTCGGCGGCCAGCCAGCTCTACCTCAGCTACGCCTGGCAGGCGGGTACGCTGGCCGGCGCGCCGGTGGCGAACGATGGGGCCACGCCGGTGTTTCTTACGCTGGAATTTTTGGATAATACGGGCCGTTGGAACCGCATCTGGACCTATAATTCAGAGGGCAAAACGACCCGGTTTCGACAGCAGATTTTTCCCCTTAGCCAGGCGGGCTACTTTCACAGCGGGTTCCGGTTTCGCTTTCGGGCGTCGGGCAACCGGGCGTCGAGCCGCGACGCCTTCGGGCTGGATTACATCTTCCTGAACAACAACCGGACGGCCAGCGACACCACTTTTCAGGACATTGCCACCAGCCGGGGGCTAAGCAGCCCGCTCCAGAACTACACGGCTATGCCGGCCTGGCAATACGCGGCCAGCGCCGCCAGCCCGCTCAACCCGGCCCTGATGACCACCGTCAACAACCTGCTGCCCAGCGGTAATCCTACGCCCATCAGTTGGCTGGGCACGGTGCGCGAGCTTAGCACTGGTGGCTTTGGCGGCACTTGGGTTACGGGCAACCAGCCCATTCTAGCCCGGGCGCGGCAGGTCGTTATCAGCGGCGATGCGCGCACGGCCCCGCTGCCCGCCGCCAGCACCACCCGCCGCTACCGCTACACCCTGGCGCTGCAAACCAACGAAACCAACCCGCTCACGCTGCCCAACGACAGCACCTACCGCGACCTGGAGCTGGCTGACTACTATGCCTTTGATGATGGCACGGCCGAGTCTTTTCTGACGCTGCCCGCCCAGAGCACGGGGCCCGTCACGTACTTTGCCTACCCCATCGTGGCGGCCAAGAATGACCAGGTGAAGGCCATTCGGCTGGCCCCGATTTTCAATAACATCCCGCTGGGCCAGGGCGGCGAGAACTTCCAGAACCGCTCCATCACGGTGGCCGTGTGGGCCGATGACAACGGGAAGCCTGGTACCACGCCGCTCGCCACCCAAACGGGCGTGTTGACGAACACTCTAATGGCCGCCGGCCCAGTGTTTGTAGACGTTGCGTTTAGTACGCCGGTACCCGTATCGGGGCGGTTTTACATTGGCTACGGCCAGGCTTCGGGCGGACAGTTTCTACCCTACGGCTTCGATTTGAACAACCCCAGCACTGCCCCGCAGCTGTTTCTTTACAACAGCCAACGGGATGCGCTAAATCCGTGGTCGCAGCCCACGTTATCTACCCCGGGCACCATCATGATGCGGGCCGTGATGAACAACAATATTCTGGCCACTCAGGCCCAGCAGGCTACTAATGCGCAGTTCAGCCTCTACCCCAACCCCGCCCCCACCGGCACTACGGTGGCGGTGAGCGGGCCGGCCTTTCGCCGGGCGGCCGTGCTCGACGTGCTGGGCCGCCCGGTGTGGCAACAGCCCGCCGCCGAGGCCGGCCGGCCCACCCTGCGCCTGCCCGCCAGCCTGGCCGCCGGGGTGTACCTGGTGCAGCTAACTTTGGCCGATGGCAGCATCGCCACCCGCCGCCTGGCGGTGGAGTAAGCCGCCGGTATCCGTTATTTTTTCCTAAAAAGCTCATGCCCGACATCACCGCCGCCGCCCTCAAAACCCGCCAGCAAGCCGGCGAAACCCCACTTATTATCGACGTGCGCGAGCCCTGGGAGTTCGAGGAAAGCCGCATCAGCGGCAGCCAGAACATTCCGCTCGGCACGCTACCCACCAAGCTCGACGACCTCGAAGAAGCTAAGAACGAGGAAGTTATTGTGCATTGCAAAAGTGGCGCCCGCTCCTCAGCAGCCAAAGCTTTTCTGACCCAGCAGGGCTTCACCAACGTACGCAACTTGGAAGGCGGCATCATGGCCTACCAGGCTGGCTAAGCAGTTGCAAAGCATTGCTAAAGAAGCCAGGGCCACCACGAGTAGTATTCGTGGTGGCCCTGGCTTCTTTATTTTGATTTATCCTCAGCCGACCAGCCGCAGCTTGCCATCGGGCAAGTAGGCCAGTTGGCCCAGCTCCACCAGCCCGCGCAAGGCCGCAGTCACGGCCGAAGCTTCCGTAGCGGGGTAGCGGGCCACAATTTGGCGCGGCAGCAGCGGCGCGGCGCGTAGCAGGTCGCGTAAGTCGGCTTGCAGGCCAGCGGGGCTGGCGGGGGCCTGGGCGGCTTTTTTACGAGCCAGGCACACGTCGCAGACGCCGCAGGGCGCGGCGTCGGGCTCGGCAAAGTAATCGAGGAGTTGCTGCTGGCGGCAGCGCGTGGTGCTGGCCGCGTAGTCGATAACGGCGGTGGTCTGGTGCTCGGTGAGCTGCTTAGCGGCCTTGAGGCGACGCTCATCGAGCGGCAGCTGGGCGGCGTCGTAGCGCGGCGTGGTGAAGAGCGCCTGCGGCAGTTCGCGCCGGGGCTGGTAGTGCAGCACGCCGGTGCTGTGCAGGTAGCGCAGCTGGCGCGTCACGTCCACGGTGCTTTGGCGCAGGTGCCGGGCCAGCGCGCTCTCCGAAATGGCCTGAAACGCTACGAACAATTCGCCCCCGTATAGCCGCAGCAGCGCCTTGATGAGCTGGTCGTGCTGGGCATTGGCTACCTGGAACTGGTATAAATCCTGCTGATTACTAATGAGCTGCACCCGCGCCGGCTGGTTTACGGCCTCGGTGAGCTGCACGAAGCCCTGTTGCTCCAGCATCTTGAGGGCGTGGTGCGCATCAATGGCCTTGAGGCGGTAGGTTTCGGCAAACAGGCCGAGGTCGAAATCGAAGGCCACTAGCTCGCCGCCGCCCACGGCCGTGCGCGAGTAGTTGGCCAGCGCTTGGTATACCCGGCGCACCACGTCGGGCGGCGGGTGGGCTAGCGTGGCTTGGCGGCGCAGGCCGTCGGCATCGGCGGGGCCGCTAAGCAGCACGGCGAAGGCGTAGAGGCCGTCGCGCCCGGCGCGGCCGGCCTCCTGGTAGTAAGCTTCGAGGGTGGCGGGCGCGTCGAGGTGGGCCACCACGCGCACGTCGGGCTTGTCAATACCCATCCCGAAGGCATTGGTAGCCACAATAATGCGCGTTTTATCAGCCAGCCAATCCTGCTGAATGCGGGTGCGCTGCTCACTGGGCAGGCCAGCGTGGTAGGCGGCGGCGGGCAGCTTCTGCTGGGAAAGCCAGGTGGCCGTGTCCTCGGCCTGGCGGCGGGTGCGGGCGTACACGATACCCGTTTTGCCGGGGCCGACGCCGCGCAGCACTTCCAGCAGGCGGCGCTGCTTGTCCTCGGTTTGCAGCACGGAGTACGAGAGCTTGGGCCGGGCAAAGCTTTGGGTAAAAATGCCGTAGCCGGGCCGAAAATGCAGCTTCGCCACAATGTCCTGGCGCACTTGGCCGGTGGCAGTGGCGGTGAGGGCGATGCACGGCACCTCGGGCGGCAGCAGCGCCCGCAGCTCGGCAATGCGCAGGTAGGGCGGCCGAAAATCATAGCCCCACTGCGAGAGGCAATGCGCCTCATCAATGGCCAGCAGGCCCACGCTCATGCGCGCCACCCGGGCCCGAAACAAGTCGGTAAGCAGGCGCTCGGGGCTGACGTACAGAAACTTCACCTCGCGGCCGTACACGCAATTGTCGAGCGCCTGGTCGATTTCCTGGTGGCTCATGCCCGCGTACACGGCCTCGGCCTTGAGGCCGCGCTTGCGCAGGTTTTCGACCTGGTCGCGCATGAGGGCGATGAGCGGCGTCACGACCACGCACAGGCCCGGCCGGGCCAGCGCGGGCACCTGGAAGCACACGCTTTTGCCGCCGCCGGTGGGCAGCAGGGCCAGCGCATCGCGCCCGGCCAGCACGGCCTCGATAATCTCCTGCTGGCCCGGCCGAAACTGCTGGTGCCCCCAGTACTGGCGCAACAGGGCAAGCGGGTCGGCGGTGAGGGAGGCAGAAGCAGGCATGTGGCCAAATTTACGACGGCTAGCCACCAGGCTCGCGAGTCTTTTATAGCAGGCCCAGCCCAGAGGCGAGCACCAAGCCATTAATACCCAGCCAACCAAGCGTATAAATTACCGCCATAACCAGCACCACACTGCCAACTACCCGCTTCAGCCGGCTACCGGCCCGGCGCCACTTAAGGCCCACTAGCCAAAGCGCCAGGCCCAGCGGAATGGTTAGCAGCTCCCCCAGCGCCAGGTTGCCATACTGAATTTTGGCTTCTTTGATAAGGGGAAAGTCGAAGGGCAGCATGGCGTTGGCCGGAAGCGTGAGTGGGGCAAATCTACGGTTAATAGCAGGCCCAGAGGCTGAGCCTGCTATTAACCATCATTAACCACAAAAGCCTGACCGCAGGGCGGCCAGGCTTTTTGTCGGCGCAGGCGCGAGCCTGGGCTTAGTTGAAGCAGAAGAGCGTCTGATTAAAGTCGGCGCAGTGCCAGCCGAAACCCCAGTAGCAAAGGTTGCCGTGAATATTAAAGCAGTGGTTGGGGCCCACGATGCCGATGCACAGCTGGCCTTTCACAATGGTCAGGTCGGGGTTGAAGCACACGCTTAGGTTTTGGGGCGACAGCGTATAGTCGGTACACCACACCGAGCTGCCAGCCACCTCCAGGCAAATGTGGACGTTGGCCGACCAGTCGCTGCCCGAGCTACCGCAAAACTCGATGTAGCCCGACACGCCCACTATTTTGAACAGGCTGATGTCGAAGGTGCGCTTCACGCAGTCGCCAGTGGCCTGGCCCTCGCCGACGTTGACGGCAACCTGGGATAGCTCCGGCCCGTCGGCCAGCAGCGCTTCGTATTTGGCCTTAAACTCCTCGGGAGTGGCATTGGCCGTTTGGGCAAGCTTGGCCCACGCTTCGGCCGGTACGCTTTGCGTTAATTTGGAGGGTTCCATGAGTGAAAAAGCTTAGAGTGAGGGAAATACAGCTGCGCAACTGTAGCACAAAATTCTCCCTAAGCCCTTATGCCCCGCCAGCGCATTTTTACGCGATTTGAAAACCAGTTATTTCTACGTGCTCAACCAGGGGTTATTACCTGCTTGGCCAGTAAAAAAGCCCGGCGCCTCGCGGCACCGGGCTTTAGCATCTTAGTAGCGAGCCGCTTAGGCAGCTACGGCCGTAGTGCCCTCACGGTCCTCAATGGCCTTGCGCAGCTTGGCGATGGCCTGGGTAGCGCGCTCCTCATCGAGGCGGTTGATGTTGAGCAGCATCTTGGTTTTCTCCTGGCGCGTGATGAGCGGGTGGTTCAGCAGGCGGATGATTTCTTCCTTCTGGCTGGCCGTGGCGTACTGCACGGGAGCCGGGGCAGCAGCCTCAGCGGCGGCGGGGGCTTCGGCCGGGGCAGTGGGCGCGGTGGTTACGGCGCGCATCACGGGGGCAGGCTCGGCTACTACGGCCGGGGCCACGGCGGGCGCGGGCACGTTGCCGCTATACTCCATCTCTTCGGCGGGGGTGGGCTCGTAGCCGGCGGCGCGGATAATCCAGGCCAGGATGTTGCGGTAGGCTTTGCCGATGGCGCGGGTCTGGGCCATGCTGGCAATGGCAAACTCCTGGTAGAATTTCTTGCCGCTCTCCTTATTAGAGCAGATGGCGAAGCCAGCGCCCACGGTGGTCTGGTGGCGCAGGTCGAAGAGCGTGACCTTGGCCTGATATTTAATCTCCTGGTCGTTGCTGAGGTTGATGACGTGCTCCACGATGGGCACGATGCCCAGGCGCGAGCCGGCGTACTGCCAGCCCTCCACGTTCACAAACTCCTTGCCCTGCACCTGGGTGCTGAGCTTGTTTTCTTTGATGAACTTGGCCAGGTCCTTTGCCAGGTCGAACGTCTCGTCCGACTTCGCAATGTCATAGCTCTCCGCGCGGGGAGCGGCTTTCTTGGCAGAGGTAGCTTCTTTCGGGGCTTTGGTGACTTCGGTCATGGTGTGGGGTGGCCAGCGGCCGGTTATCGTTCTGTAGTACGAATATCAAACCGAACCAGGCCGAAGAAGGTGCCCCGAATCCCAATTATTTTAGTAAAATTTAGCGCTGATTATCAATACGTTTTGGAGGCGTGAAAAATTAGTTTTTAGCAAGGCGGTTTTCCAAAGCGGTTAGCCAGGGTTTTTAGTTAGCAAATCCTCTCAGACATGCCCTAAAACAGAACGTCATGCTGAGCATGACGTTCTGTTATTGATGTAGGTTGGCTAAGGCCCTACGAGGCACCTTTTTCTTCCAGAATGTGGCCGTCGCGCATCACGATGGTGCGGTCGGCCATCTGGGCCAGGGTGTCGTTGTGGGTGACGATGACAAAGGTTTGGCCGAACTCCTTGCGCAGCCAGAAGAACAGCTCGTGCAGCTCCTGGGCATTGCGCGAGTCGAGGTTGCCGCTGGGCTCGTCGGCAAAGATGATTTCGGGCGAGTTGATGAGGGCGCGGGCTACGGACACGCGCTGCTGCTCGCCGCCGCTCATTTCGCTGGGCTTGTGGTCGACGCGGTGGTCGAGGTTGAGCAGGCCGAGCAATTCGCGGGCGCGCACCCGCACTTCTTTTTCGGAGCGGTCGGCGAGGTAGGCGGGCAGGCACACGTTTTCAATGGCCGTGAACTCGGGCAGCAGGTTGTGAAACTGGAACACGAAGCCGATGTGGCGGTTGCGAAACTTGGCCAGCGAGGTGCGGCCCAGGCTGGTCACCGACTGCCCGTCGAAGAGCACCTCGCCCGAGTCGGGGTTGTCCAGGGTGCCCAGGATGTGCAGCAGCGTGCTTTTGCCGGCCCCCGACGAGCCCACGATGCTCACGATTTCGGCCCGCTTGATGGTGAGGTCGATGCCCTTGAGCACTTCCAGCGAGTTGTAGCTTTTGCGGAGGTTGATGGCTTGTAACAAAGCAAAGAAGGAGAAACGGCGTGTAACTGGGCAAAGCTACGCGGAAAGCCCGCCGGGCGTTGGGCTTAGTCAGCGGCGGAATTTGGCAGGGAGGAGACCGAATAAGGGCCGGGGTAATTTTTCCTTGCAGCTTCTAAATTCTGCATTCATGCTTCCGGCCCTACCTTCGCGCCAATAAAAAACTCCACCCCTACCCCCTCCGATGAACATTCACGAGTATCAAGGCAAGGAAATCCTGAAAAAGTACGGCGTGCGCGTGCAGGAAGGCCTCACCGCCGACACTGCCGAAGAAGCCGTAGAAGCCGCCAAAAAGCTCACCGAGCAAACCGGCACTAGCTGGTACGTTATCAAGGCCCAGATTCACGCCGGCGGCCGGGGCAAGGGCGGCGGAGTGAAGCTCGCCAAAAACCTGGAGCAGGTAAAGGACATCGCCGGCCAGATTATCGGTATGCAGCTCGTGACCAAGCAAACCGGCCCCGAAGGCCGCCTGGTTAACAAAGTGCTCATCGCCCAGGACGTGTACTACCCCGGCGAAAACCCCACCAAGGAGTACTACATGAGCGTGCTGCTCGACCGTACGAGCGGCAAGAACGTCATCATCTACACCACCGAGGGTGGCATGGACATCGAGGAGGTAGCCGAGTCGCACCCCGAGAAAATCCTGAAGGAATTCATCGACCCCGCCGTGGGCCTGCAAGGCTTCCAGGCCCGCAAAATCGCCTTCGGCCTCGGCCTCTCGGGCGATGCCTTCAAGGAAATGGTGAAGTTCGTAACGGCTCTTTATAAGGCGTACGACGAGACGGACTCGGCCATGTTCGAGATTAACCCCGTGCTGAAAACGTCGGACAACAAAATCCTGGCCGTGGACGCCAAGGTAACCCTGGACGACAACGCCCTGTACCGTCACAAGGATTTCGTGGCCCTGCGCGATACCAACGAGGAAGACCCCTTGGAAGTAGAGGCCAGCGAAAACAACCTGAACTACGTGAAGCTCGACGGCAACGTGGGCTGCATGGTGAACGGTGCCGGCCTGGCCATGGCCACCATGGACATCATAAAGCTGAGCGGCGGCGAGCCGGCCAACTTCCTCGACGTAGGGGGTGGAGCCAACGCCCAGACCGTTGAGGCAGGCTTCCGCATCATCCTGAAGGACCCGAACGTGAAGGCCATCCTGATTAACATCTTCGGCGGCATCGTGCGTTGCGACCGCGTTGCCAACGGCGTGGTAGAAGCCTACAAGAAAATCGGCGATATCCGCGTGCCCATCATCGTGCGCCTGCAAGGCACCAACGCCGAGGAAGGTGCCCGCATCATCGACGAGAGTGGCCTGCAAGTGAAGTCGGCCACCCTGCTGAAGGATGCCGCCGCTCGCGTAAAAGAAGTACTGGCTACCGCGTAAGCACCCTAGCCAAGCCTAGTTTTAAAAGCCCGTCTGGTAACCCAGGCGGGCTTTTTCGGTTATAATGGGACAAAACAGAACGTCATGCTGAGCTTGCCGAAGCATCTCTACCGGGCCGCTAGAGGGTAGCAATCCTCACGGCGCAGTAGAGATGCTTCGACAAGCTCAGCATGACGTTCTTTCATTTTTCAACTCTCTCTTCCCTTTTCCAATGGAATTCACCCGCTTAGGAAACACTGGCTTGCAGGTTTCCAAAATTTGCCTGGGCACCATGACCTACGGCACGCCCACCGAGCGCTGGCCCTGGGCCCTTGATGAGGAGGCCAGCCGGCCCTTTATTCAAAAGGCTTTAGAGCTAGGCATCAACTTCTTCGACACCGCCGACGTGTACTCCAACGGGGCCAGCGAGGAAGTGGTGGGCCGCGCCCTGCGCGACTTCGCCAAGCGCGACGAAGTGGTACTCGCTACCAAGGTTTTTAACCCGATGGGGCCGGGGCCGAACGACAAAGGCTTGTCGCGCAAGCACATCATGAGCGCCATCGATGCCAGCCTGACGCGGCTGGGCACCGACTATGTGGACCTGTACCAGATTCACCGCTGGGACTATAACACGCCGATTGAGGAGACGCTGGAGGCGCTGCATGATGTGGTGAAGGCCGGCAAGGCGCGCTACATTGGGGCATCGTCGATGTTCAGCTGGCAGTTTGCGCAGGCGCTATACCTGGCTGATAAGCACGGCTGGACGCGCTTCGTGAGCATGCAGCCGCACTACAACCTCGTGTACCGTGAGGAGGAGCGCGAGATGCTGCCGCTGTGCCAGGACCAGAAAATCGGCGTCATTCCGTGGTCGCCGCTGGCCCGGGGGCTGCTCACGGGCGGCCGCAGCAAGGAGCGCAACGAAACCGAGCGCGCTAAAACCGATGCTTTCGGCAAAAGCCTATACGGCCGCGACGACGACTTTGCGGTGGCCGACCGCGTGACGGAAATCGCCAAAGAACACGGCCTGCCCAACGCCCAAATCGCGCTAGCCTGGATGCTGAGCAAGCCCGTTATCACGGCGCCCATTGTGGGGGCCAGCAAGCCCGGCCACCTCGAAGATGCCGTGGCCGCAGTTGATATCAAGCTTTCGGCCGACGAGATAAAGCGGCTGGAAGAGCCCTATCAGCCGCACCCGGTGCTGGGATTTAGCTAAACAAAAGGCCACCGGTTGAGTCTGGTGGCCTTTTTAGCTAGTTTAATTTGACAAGTTGAGGCTACCTTACGGCCTATGAAGGCTAAGTACGCGGTTATTATATTCACGCTGGGCTTATGCCTAGATTTTATAGGCGTCGTTTTTAAGCTCTTACATTGGGTGGGCAGTGACTGGCTGCTGCTTACCGGCATGACATTTAAAGTAGTAGGGGCCTTGTCGTTTCTTTACAAACTACTCAGGCATCCCAAAGTACGGGAATTTCTAAATTGGTAAGCAAGCGGCACTAAAACGGCGACTAGCGCGTAGATTTAGTGCGCCACGCAAATAAGTAAGTTGACCAAACTTCCGGCCGGGCGCTGGTGTTAGGTTGGCTATTCGCATGATTAACCTCGGCCAACGTTTGCGGGCCAGTTGCGTATTTACCTGTTTCCCAATATCTTTGCCTCATGGAAGTTGCTAGCTACACCCTGGCCGAAGCCACTACGGCGGCCCCCTACCTCGATTATGCCCGCTGTGTGGACGCCGACAATCGGCCCGCTAACCACGGCGGCGACTGGCCCACGGTGGGCGAAGTTTACCCGGTGCGCGTAGTGGAAAGCCGTCTCGAAGGCATTCCGCTGGTGCACGTGCTCACCTTCGACGGCCCAGCGCCTTATTACAACGCCTTTGCGCCACACCGCTTTGAGCTGACGCATCGTATCTATCTGAATTAATTGTCTTTTGCGATTTGACACCAAAAAGCCCCGGCTACTACTAGCCGGGGCTTTTTTTCGGGGTAGCGCACTGCTGCTATTGCACGCTGCTAACCGTGGAGTCACCGTCCAATGTATCGTGATAACCCAGGCCGTTGAGGGTGAAAGTGACGGAGGTAGTGCGGCGAATTTCGCGGGCTTCGCAAGTAAGCTTGAGGTAAGCGGCGCCGGTGTAGGCAGTAGCAGCGGGCCGGCCACTATCGGCAGGGCGAGGACCGGGCTTGCACACAGCGTCGCGTATCGCTTTAATCATTAGCATAGTACGACGGTCATCACCGTTGAGCTGATATACTTGCAGGCTAGCCACCTGCGGGCAGCCGGCTTGCTCTACCGTAGTCCAGTTAATCTGAACTGGCACAACAATTTTCTTGGTTTCGCCCACCACCATGCGGCCGGTATAAGTGTGCGGGTAAGCACGGGCAGTGCCGGCCTTAAAAAAGGTAGTATCGAAGCGGATAACTTTGGCGGCGGTACTAGTGGCGGTGGGGCTGCTCTGCACAGCCGTACCGGCTTCGCGGCAGGAGGCCAGCGCGGTGGCGGCGCCCAGCGCAAGGAGAATTTTTTTCATGAGTGTAAGCATAAGCGGCCTGGAAAAGCCAGCCCCGGAATATAATGTCTTCTTACGCAAGCGCCCAGGCAAAAGGTGTGGGCCGTAACCGCGGGAGATAAAACCGCGCGTTAAATTCCCTTTTCAAGCTTTTCTTTAGTACTTGTGCACAGGCAATTGGCATTCCTCAATCTGCTGGCGATGGTAGCGAAACCGGAGCCAACCCACGAGCAGCACTGCGCTGCTAACAGCCAGTGCCCCGTAGCCCAACGCCCGCCCTCGCCCGGGGTGCAGTTGCAACAGGGTGAGCCCAAAGGCCAGCAGGGCTAGGCTAGTACGCACGTAGGTGAGTAAGGTGCGCTCATTGGCCATGCGGGTACGCGCAGCGGCCAATTGCTGCTGGTCGTAGCCACGCGTAGCGGTAGCTACCGCTGGTTGAACCGGAGGATTATTCATAGTAACAAGCAACAAAAAGGCCCACCTGGCGTGCAGGTGAGCCTTTTGCATAAAAAGTAGTTAACCGGCTGGCTTACTTGCCTTCGGCTACGCCAGCGTTTTCTTCGGCTTGCACAGGTACGGTTTCACCCTGTACTTTCAACTCCACTTCCATGTTGCCACGGGTACCTACCGAGTATGGGCAGATTTTGTGGGCCTGGCGCACCATGTCGATAGTTTTGTCGCGGTCGAAGGCCTTCAGGTCCACATCAAGCACGGCGCTCAAGCCGTAACCTTCGCCTTCCTGAAAAAGGGTAACGGCGCATTTCACTTCCGTACCGGGGTCAAGCTTGTCGCCGGCGCGTTGCGCAATTACCAGCAGCGCCTGCTGGAAGCAAGATGCATAGCCTGCGGCAAACAGCTCTTCGGGGTTAGTGGCGCCTTTTTTGCCGCCGAGGCCTTCAGGTACCGACATATCGAGGTCGACAATGCCTGTAGCGGAGCGTACGTGGCCGCTGCGGCCACCCACGGCCGTAGCGTCGGCCGTGTAGAGGTTCTTCTTGGTAGATTCCATGTGGAAGTTAAAATTGGCGGGTTCAGGGTACGCTAACCGATTTTTGGCTTCCAGGGTTGTCCCTGCTGGCACGGAAATAGTGCCCGGCATTTGGTCACACCTAATTTTGTGGCTACTTTTGCAGCCCCACGCCGGTCTCGTAGTACAACGGATAGTATAGGAGCCTCCGAAGCTCTAGATTTAGGTTCGATTCCTAACGAGACCACATAGCAAGTGCAAAAAACCCTGTAAGTTAATCACTTACAGGGTTTTTTTGTTTCTCGGTACAACATGGGTAAACCATTTGACCGTATTGCTTACATCTGACGCTCAAAATGAGCACCCTCGTGAGAACCCTAGCTAGCTCTACAGATTTGCACTAAAGCCAGCCAGGGCGTCACAATTATTCCTGTTCTTCCACCTCATCAACCTCGTCGTGGTCGTCGGTCATCTCATAATCGGGGGCTTACTGGCGCAGCATGGAGGCGAAGTGGACAGGTACCGGCAGCACCACGTAGCGGTCGAGCGGTTCTACGGCAGCAGGCCGGGTGTCATCTATTGCAGGCCAAGGCTAGGAGCAGATAGAACTTCTCCTTCTCTTCCAGCGGCCCATTGATGAATGCCTCCAACATCGTGTTCGAATGGTTTCGGAATTCACTGTCTTACTTAGTGCTCGAAACCTGTACAAACACATGGGTCTTGAGTAAATCTGCTACGCTTTTTGAGTTATAAACCTCAAATAACATACTGCTTATGCCTCAAACCCCTGTTGGTCAGCGTCTAAAAATATTAATTGAAAGCTTGAATATGGACATTAGAACGTTCAGTCAAGCCCTTGACGTAGCTGAGACTACTACCCGCAACTACCTTAACAGAGGGACTAAGCCCGGCATTGAGTATCTAGAGAAGATTAGCAAGTCTTTTAGTGTAGCAAATATGCACTGGCTTATCACTGGCAATGGTGAGCCGCTGTTGACAGGCGGTAACTCGCAAGCCAGCCATATAAAAAAAATTATGTTAATAGTGTTGATTTCAACAACAAGGGCGGCACAGTAACCCAGCACCACAGTGGGGTCGCTAGCACTGACGAGCGCGACACCAAGCTGGCCTTAGCCGAGAAGGAGATTCAGCACCTACGCGAGCAGCTCGCGGCTAAGGATGCCCTGCTGGCTTCTAAGCATGCAAGTGCTTTTAGTCGACCTAATTAATATGCGCGCCAGATTACTACGCTTTGCGACAATTCTATTTTTGTGCAGTTTGCCAGCAGTCGCCCACGCTGATGTCCTAGATTTCCTCGAAGACACTATAGTAAAGGGCCTTTTTATCATTTGTGCCCTAATCGGCATCCCCATCCTCCTATACAAACTACTTCGCCACCCCACACCCCGAAAGCCTGGCGAGCAGTGGCCTCCTAAAAAGCAAGTAGAGTAGCGGCACACGCAGCTGGCTGCTAAGGAGAAGCCTATTGCTTCGCAGGAAGCCACCGTTGCCTCGAAGGAGGAAATCATCAGCCTGCTACGCGGCGGGTATAACTGACCGACCTGACATGCACCTCAAATTCTCGCGCTTCTGGGCACTCTTATGGCTTTGCTGCCTGCCAGCAGTTGCCCACGCAGAGTTCGTAGACCAGGTGGACAATGTTCTTGTGTTCTATGCCATCCTCTTCCTTGGGGTGCCGCTCACTATCCTGCTCATTTACTTGCTAGTACGCTCCCTCAAGCGCCAGAACCACACCGAGCAATAACCCTAGCCATGCCCTCTCCTGCCGACCCTACTCCGCACTTGGCGGGGGTATCCATTTCCAACAAGAAAGCCCTCCTCGTACTCCTCGTCATCCTAGTCGTAATAGCCATTTTTGGCAAATCTTCGCCTACGTCACCGACAGCCGCACCCGAGAAGCCAGGCCAATCGGCTAGCCCAATACCAGCAGTGCGTGACTAAGCTGGCGGCCAAGCACTTGGGACCATTGTCTCGAAAGAGAAAATAATCAGCCAAGAAGCCCTTATTTACGTCATGCAAGTACAAATACCCACTTATAAAAAACAGGTATTTATACGCGGCAGGACATGGTAGTATTTACCTGATTTTTGCCTATTGATAGCCTCTGACTATCAATACCTAAAAGTCACATCTACTATCCAAAAACTCCTACCTTTTTTACCTGCATGGATTTCATTGACGTCATCAAAGCCCTGGGCGAGAAAGTAAGCCGCCTCAAAGACAGTATCCTCACCGAGGAAGCCACCAAGAATGCCTTCGTCATGCCCTTCATCGCCGCCCTGGGCTACGACGTCTTCAACCCCTTTGAGGTTATCCCCGAGTTCGTGGCCGACCTCGGCATCAAGAAGGGCGAGAAGGTAGACTACTGCATCCAGAAGGACGGCCAGCCTATCATCATCGTGGAATGCAAGCACTGGAAAGAGGGCCTCGACGTGCATAACTCCCAGTTGCACCGCTACTTCCACGTCACCACCACGCGCTTCGGCATCCTCACCAACGGCATCATCTACCGCTTCTACACCGACCTGGTGGAGCCCAACAAGATGGATGACAAGCCGTTCTGGGAAATCAACATCTCGGACCTGAACGAAGCCAACGTCTTCGAGCTAAAGAAATTCCACAAAACCGGCTTCGACGTGAGCCAGATTCTGAGCACCGCCTCGGAGCTCAAGTACACCCGCGAAATCAAGAAGCTGCTGGCCGAAGAGCTGCGCGACCCCAGCATCGAGTTCGTGCGCTACTTCGCCAAGCAGGTGGCCCCCGGCAAGCTCACTGAGAAGGTGATGGAGCAGTTCAACCCACTCGTGAAGAAGTCGGCCGCCCAATTGCTCAACGACATCATCAACGACCGCCTCAAGTCGGCCCTGGCCAAGGAGGAAGTCGCCCAGATACTGGAGGAAGAGCCCGCCACCACCGCCGACGCCCCCAAGGGCGGCACCGAGTTCACGGAGCTGGAAAAAGAGGCTTTCCTCATTGTGAAAACCATCCTACGCCCCGTGGTGGACGCCAAGCGCATCACCCACCGCGACACCACCAGCTACCTCAACATCCTGCTCGACGACAACAAGAACAAGATTGTGTGCCGCCTGTGGCTCAACGGCGCCAAGCACTACATCTCCTTCTTCGACGAAAGCAAGAAGGACGTGAAAACCGAAATCACCGGCCTGGACGACCTCTATAAGTTCAGCGAGCAGCTGATTGCCACCGTGGGCCAGATTGAGGCCCGCAAGGCTACCCCAGCGCCGGCCGCTGGCTAAGCAAGCCCCCGCCCCTACTGTCGCGGCAGGGGTAGTAGCTTTACTCTTCCATAACTGCCAAATCCCCGAATACAGTAAAATAGAATGAGGAAACTACTACCCGTGCTGGCGTTAGTGCTAGCCGCTCCCCTGGCGCACGCCCAAAAAGCCCGCGATTTCATCCAGTTCGAGCCTATCAACTTTACCCTAGCTTCTGGCCAGGAGCAGGTCCCCGTTTATTACAGCTTTGCAGATACCCTCAAAAAGCCTACCCTGCAACTAGTACGCACCACGTCGGTGGCCGTCATCGGGCAGTTTTCGCCCCGCTGGGCCGTTATGAAAAGGAGCGGCGGGTATCACTACTTCATTCGGCAAAGCGAGCTGGCGGGGCTGGCACCTGGCGAAACGGTGAAGCAAGTGGCTGAGATTATAAACGCCCCACTGCCCGTCGATGCCACCACTAAGCTCATCAACTTCACCAAGGTGGTGCAGGCTCCCGGCGTTACCAAAGACGAGCTTTATGCCCGCGGCAAAGCGTGGTTTGCCAGCATCTCTAAATCAGCCCAGGACGTTATCCAGACCGACGATAAGAGTGCTGGCATGCTCGTCGGAAAGGGCTCGCAAACTGTCTTTATACCCACCATCCTAGGCGGGGCAGTAGCTACGAAGCTTTTTTTCACAGCCAAGCTCGCCGTTAAAGATGGCCGCTTCAAGTATGAGCTAACGAATTTTATGTTCGCAGCCCCGGCCTCGCAGCTTAGCCCGAACCCCCCGCCCTTGACGGCGGAACTCGTCACCGCCTATTCCAACAAGAAGGACGGCACTCCGTCAAACTCGGCCAAGGACTGCGCCCGCGTCGTGAGCCAGCAAGCGCGCAGCACCGGGATGGAACTGGAGCAGAATATGACCACAAGCAAGGCGGCCATCAGCACCGATTTTTAGCGACCCTGCCCCTGCCGTGCCGGCAGGGGCATTCGTTTCTTCCTTTTCCACATGGGTGCAGAATCCCCGCTCGCCGTTGCTCCTTTCGTCAACTGACCCAACTACAACTACTACGCTCCTACTAATCAAGTTTATCACTTACGCTTACTCCTCTCCCCATGGCAATTCAAACGGGCACACCATGCTCCGGCTTTTTCTACTGTCAGGCAGTAGGCAGTAGTAATGCGGGTGCGCCCGCTGCGGCTCTTGCGAATAACAGGCCACGCTTTGCGCCCAAGCTGCTACTGGCTGTTTTGAGCAGCGGCTTTGCGCTGGGCCTGCTTACCGGATGCGGAAGCGCAGACGTGACTACAACCACGCCCGCTATCCGTCCGGTTGTCGGCAGGGAAAAGCTTGTGCGTATTCTAGACGAACCCCGGCCCCGGGCCCGGGCTATTGCCTGGCTATCTAACGCCGACCTAAGCACTAACGTGAGCCGTCTCAACGACCAGTGGTCGCGGGTAGCGCTGGCTGACGGGCGCGAGGGCTTCGTGTCGAATCAATTCCTGGCGAACGTGCCCGATGCGTCTTCAGCCCCCAACGCCCTGGCCAGCGCCTCCTCAGATACGGCTTATTCCAGCCCCACTACTTACGCGGCCTCAGCGGCGGCATATGGCTACGCTACCTGGAGCGCTGCTCGCCGGGAACGGCGGTTTCGCCGTTCGGCCATGGGCCGCCGCCTCAGTCGCCCGGCGCCCTCTTACCGGGCAGCGGCCCCAGTAGCTCCGCTTAGCCGCCCAGCCAAAGCGCCTACTTACTCCGCTACTTATAGCACCAAGAACAGTAGCTCACGTACTAGCGACAACGGCTCGGCTAGCTTCCACACTACTAGCAACGCAAGTAACCCCAGCAGCAGCTACCGCACCGGTAGCAGCGCCTCCAGCAGCTACCGCGCCAGTAGCAGTAGCAGCTACCGCCCCACCTACTCGGCTCCTCGGGTCAACTATACCTTTCGTAGCAGCAGCCGCTCCATGAAGCGCCGCCGGTAGCTACTGGAGCATTCCATCTTCGCCCGCCTTAATGAGCATTACCCGCCAGCTGCGCTTCGTACGTTTCTTTGCTGACGGTGTCGGCCTTGTACTTGGCGTCCAGTTTGGCCAGGCGGGCCTTCTCGTCCTTTGGGCGCCACTACCTGAAGCGTTTTGGCCGGAGCTATGAAGCCTGCGCGCCTAAAAAGGCTTTTGGTAGCAGTCGACAGGGGCTTTTTCAGTAAGTTCATACGATGTATCAAAAAGCGCCCTTACGTTTTCTTGTATGCTGCCTGCTGCTTGTATGCCTCAGCAGGCCCGCACATGCCCGATATGCTTTAGAAGACCTGGAGTTGGGTTGGGAGTTTTTTGCGGCGATTCTCTTTTGCCTGGCTGGGATTCCCCTGCTGCTAGGCTTGGCAACTTACCTGGTTTTAAACCGCTGTTTTCGTGCCTACTCCTCCGGCGCTGCCTTACCACTGATTTTATCCTGTATGGCGTGGTGGGGAGCATTTTCTCTGTTAGTGCAGACCGGTAATACGTCAGCCCAGCCAGTAGCAATTCAGGAATCAGCGGAGCCCTATGTTTCCGCTTACGCCCAACGGCAAGCCCTCATTGCAGGCACGCACGACAGTCTTCTTAGAACTCAGTTGGTCCATATGACTGATGATGAGATTAGCGCGCGGGTGTACGCTGCATGGAGAGTTATAGAAGAAAAGCAACGGGTTTCTCAAGCAGCAATTAATAGGAGAGAAAGTGGGCTTGGCTTGTGCTTCATGACTCTTTCGACCATCGGAGCCGCCGCTATTGGCTATTTCATAAAAAGGGAATTGAAGCCAACGTAAAAAAGCCCTCCGACATCAGTTCATCGCAGGCTTTCTTTGGGCAAACGCCATATTTATATTGCGTAGCAGGCGCCTCGTGCAATTCGCCTACAACACTGTCCGGCGCAGTGGTAAGGCGGGTAATGGCATCTACCATACTGGTCATTGCTGCCAGCTATGCTCGTGCCCGAGGCTAGAATGGCAGCTTCAGCGGCTTCTGAAACGCGTGCTAGCGCCTGGCCAGCTTGTCACCTTGCTAAAGAAGCAAAAAGCCCCTGGCGGCAATTACCAGAGGGCCTTAGAATCTTTGTAGCCGGCGCCGGTCAGAAACCAGAACGCCTCAAGTAGTCAGCAGCAGTAGCGTAAGGTACAATGCCTCCAAAGCGATAAGGGCCGTCGCTAAAGAGCACAAAAAGCCTCCTATTACCTTATAAACTAAGCTATTAGCATGCCATAGCTTACGGCCGCCCCACCACAGCAAGTACATTGGCAAGAAGGTAATCAGGGCTAGTACCAGAATAAGCCATACGGGGGCATCGGTGTTGGCTAATATCCAAGCACCAAGTAATTGGTTAGGAGGCAGCATGGGTGAAGCAGGGTAGTGCATGCGGCAGGACAGGAAAGGCCTCTCCGATATAGCCTCTTAGTAAAGAGCCTCTTATGGCAGCCATCAGGGCTTTTGCGAAGCGATGCCTCGCCTTAACCGTAGCATCCAGGCGGCGGTTTAAGTAGCTGTATCATGATTCTCCAGCAGTGGTAGCTTTACTTTTACCAAGCCGTTTGGCGTTACTTTGCCACTTTATTTTTGTGAGGGTGCCGCCCTCGGTACTTGTGGAGGCAGCTACCGCACTACAACCAGCAAGCTACTCGCCAGCTACCTTATACCTACCCCAACTACGTGCGATTCCTTACACCTGCGTGCCTGCTTTTCCTGCTTACGCTACTACCTTTCTGCGCATTACACGCTCAGGGCGTGGGCATTGGCACGACTACCCCCGCTAGCTCGGCGGCGCTGGATGTCAGCAGCACCACGCAGGGCGTGCTGCTCCCACGCCTGACGACTACGCAACGAAATGCCATTGCCAACCCGGTCGCGGGCCTATTGCTTTACAACACCTCCTCTGGTAAATTCGAGGGCTATGCTCCCGCCACGGTACTAGACCAGCCGACAGCGGCCAATCGGGATTATACTGGCCCAACGCCCGGGGCCAGCGTCGGGCAGAGCTTTACAGCCCCAGCCACCATTCTCAACACGGTGACGTATGCCGGCCTGATAACTGACCAGCGAAACGCTACCCTCACCACCCTCGAACTCACCCTTTACACGGGGGCGGGCCTGGCGGGCACCGTGCTGGCCACAGCTACCCAAACCGTGACGCTGCCCGATTTTTTTTCTCCCCCGCTGCCCGTCACCTTCAAGCTACCAGCCGTGACGCTCACCGCGGGGCAAGTCTACACGTTTGGGCTTCGCAGCACTGGTAGCACCAGCGTTAGCTCTTCCAACGCGAATGCCAATGCCTACAGCGGCGGCACAGTCTACTACGGAGTACCACCCGCCGTTGGCGCCCCAGCCAATAACGACCTCACGTTCACCCTCAGCTTTAATAGCCAGTGGGTACCGCTGAATTAATTGTTTTTTGCCACCCGGCAGCTACCGTGTCTCAAGTAGCAGGCTGGCCGCACCCTCCCCTCCTGCCTTTACCAGCAACCGTCACCGCTAGCCCCTGGGCGAACGTGCCCACCGCGCTTTCAATCCCCCAGGCCCCGGCTAACGCCTCCCCGGGCGCGGCTTGCATTGGTTCCGCTACCTGCGCGGTTCCAGCAGCGGCCTATAGCTACGCTACCCAGAGCGCCACCCGCTAAAGCGCCGCCAGCCGGCCCGCAGCAGCTTTACGCTCCGTTACTATGTGGGAATACTTAAACTAAGTGTATTAAGCACATAGCAGCTCTCTTTTTTATGCGTAAACCGTTACTTTCTCTTGGCCTGCTGGGGGCGCTTTCTTATGCCCAGGCCCAAACTACTGGCTACCTGCTTATCCCGTAAAGCTGATGCGCACGGAGCTGCACTACGGGGCGTTTGGTTCCTTTCAGGTTTCGCACTTCACGGCTAGCAATTCGGATAATTACACTTTTCGCGATACCGGCAGCAATACCGGCGGCGGCGGCATCTTCATGGATATGTTTTTCAACCCGCACGTAGCCTTCACCGTTGGCCTGAACACGGGCAGCCGGGGCGGCAAATTTGCCGCCACCTACAAGGGTAGCACGCCCATTGCCTCGGCTATTCCTAGCCTGAGCGCCACCTACGACCTGCAAACCCGCTACGTCTACCTGCCGCTGGGCCTCAAGTTCTTCACCGGTGAAATACTGCCCCGCACGCGCCTGTACGCCCAAGGCGGTATTGCCGCCGGCTTCCTGACCAGCGCCACCAACTACGGGCAGGAAACCCACAGCGTTAACAACGGCAGAAGCTCTTACTTTTATAAAAAGCAGGTAGATTTCCTGGATATAGAAGTGTCGGCGGGCCTGGGCGCCGAAATCCGCCTGCTCGACAAGCTCGATGCCTTCGCCAGCGCCCGCTACTGCTACGGGGTAGCCAGCTCCCAGAGTTCGCCGCTGGACTTTATTGCCTATGATGACTTCTACAAAAAGTCCGGCGGCGCCTACCCCCTGCACAATGTCGCCGTCAGCGTAGAAGTAGGGCTCATCTACGTTCCCTTCCGCCGGGCCGCCAAGGCCGTGCCCGCTCCGCAGCCATCCGCCAACCCCGTCCGCTCGACTTACCAGGCACCGGCCGCACGCCTGCCGCTGGCCACGCAATAAGCGAGTACCAAAGCGGGGCAGTTTTGGCGGCGGGTTTGGTAAAGGGACGCGCTATCGAGCTTTCTTCCCAGCCCCTGGCAGCTACTACTTGCCGCTACCTCCCCTACCGAGCTATACATTCATACTCTCCTGACGAGCCTAACACCGTATTCTTGCGGCGCACCGCCCGGTCCTTTCGAAAGGAGCCGGGCAGTTTTGCTTAGGTGTATTTGCTGGCAGTGACCCAGCCAAAGTAGTCTTTAAGCAGCTGTTGCTTTTAGCTCACTGTTGGCAAATAATACCAAAAAAAGCCCCAGCCGGGTGGGCTGGGGCTTTTTCAACATGTCTTACGCGCGTACTAGAGCGTTTTAGGGTCGGTTCCTTCGGGGATTTCTACCTGCTGGATTTCCCCAACGGTATCATCTGCGCCGCCGGTCAGGCGCGTTACGGCAAAAGCGCCGTCGCCGGTCTGTACCACTGCAAACTGGCTGTAGGAGGTGCCCGACGAAGAGTAGGGAGTAGCCTGCACGCCTTGGCCGTTGTAGGTAACAACTGCATACACGGACGTAATCAGGCACACGCCCCGGCCATTCGACCAAGTCGTGCCGGGGCCCGGATTCAAGTTAAAGGTGTCGTTGCTGCAAAAGATACTTTCGTAGGTAACACCGCCCGTAACTGGGTAAGGAGTGGAGTTGGTTACGTTGACATCAGGATAGCCCATAGCTGTAAAAGAGGGAAATAGCTAAGAAACGTTTCTTAGCGCGACACAAAGGTTATAATTTCTCTATCAACCCTTTAGCGTAAAAACACCTGGTTATTATTTCGGGTATTTTTACGTCCCTGCCCCCTTATGGTCCTTAGCCCAAGCGCACGGATGAATGGACTGGGGCTTAGTTAAGCAAATTTAGTTCCCCGGAAACGTCCTATTTATTTTAGGCAATGTCTAAATCCGGGGCTTTTGGGCAGCACGTAGGTGGGCGACGCCCTGCCTAAATTCTATGAAACTGCTTGACCAAGATAACGAGAGCCAACTCGTGCGACGCCTCTATGCACGCGATGAGTCCGCAATGACTCACTTTTACAAGCACTACAAATCGGCGCTGTACGCCACCATCTGGCGCATTGTGCGCCACGACGAGCTAGCCGAAGACGTGCTGCAAGAGAGCATGCTCAAATTCTGGCAAACCTTCGCGGCCTACGACAGCAGCCGGGGCCGGCTCTTTACATGGGCGCTGAACATCAGCCGCAACCTGGCCATCGACTACCTGCGGGCCCAGCGCAAGCTCGCGCAGCGCACCACCGATTTTCCGGAGCACGCGGCCGAGCTGGCAGCTCCCACCACGTTCAAGCCTGAGCACGTGGGGGTGCGCGACTGGCTGGCCCGCCTGAGCGCCGCCGACCGGCAGCTGGTCGAGTTGCTCTACCTCCAGGGCTACACCCACCCCGAGGCGGCAGAGGCTCTGCGCCTACCGCTGGGCACCCTCAAGTCGCGCGTGCGGCGCATCATCCGCCACCTAGCCCGGGAGTTGCGCTAGCAATGCCCCGCCAGGCCAGGCGGCTAGCCCGCAACGGCTATTCTGCCCCTTTCAGGGGGTAATTGCCTACCGGACCAGTAGCTTTTTCAGCAGCTCTAACGGTAACTGGCCGGGCTAGCGGAGCCAAAACAGCCGGGTAGTTGTTTTCTTTGCGGGCGCGGGGTCTTTTCGCCGCGTCTTTTCTCTACATGGCAACATCCACCCTTACCGGCCTGCGCGCCGGCGTGCTGCACGGCGACGAAGTGCAGGCCCTCTTTCAACACGCGAAAGCCAATGGCTACGCCCTGCCCGCCGTCAACGTGACCGGCACCGACACGGTGAACGCCGTGCTGGAGGCCGCCCGCGACCTCAATTCGCCCGTTATCATTCAGTTCTCGAACGGCGGCGCGCAGTTTTTTGCCGGCAAAGGCCTGCCCAACGACAAGCAGCAGGCCAGCATCGCGGGCGGCATTTCGGGCGCTCACCACGTACACCTGATGGCCGAAGCCTACGGCGTGCCCGTGATTTTGCACACCGACCACGCCGCCAAAAAGCTGCTGCCCTGGATTGACGGCCTGCTCGACGCCGGCGAGAAGTTCTTTGCCGAGCGCGGCCAGCCGCTGTTCAGCTCGCACATGCTCGACCTCTCGGAGGAGCCGATTGAGGAGAACATTGAGGTGTGCAAGGAGTACCTGGCCCGCATGGCCAAAATCGGCATGACGCTCGAAATCGAGTTGGGCGTGACCGGCGGCGAGGAAGACGGCGTGGACAACTCCGACGTGGACTCGTCCAAGCTCTACACTCAGCCCGAGGAAGTGGCCTACGCCTACGAGCAGCTGAGCGAAATCAGCCCGCGCTTCACCATCGCGGCGGCCTTCGGCAACGTGCACGGCGTGTACAAGCCCGGCAACGTGAAGCTGGAACCCAAGATTTTGCACAACTCGCAGGAGCACCTGCGCCAGAAGCACAACATCGAGGCGGCGCTGCCCATCGACTTCGTGTTTCACGGTGGCTCGGGCTCGAGCCAGGAGGAAATCCGCGAGGCCATCGGCTACGGCGCCATCAAGATGAACATCGACACCGACTTGCAGTGGGCTTTCTGGGAAGGCATCCAGCAGTACTACGTGAAGAACGAGGCGTTCCTGCAAGGCCAGATTGGCAACCCCAACGGCCCCGACTCGCCCAACAAGAAGTACTACGACCCCCGCGTGTGGCTGCGCAAAGGCGAAGAAACCTTCGTGGCACGCCTCAAGCACGCCTTCGAAGACCTGAACGCGGTGAACCGCCGGCCCTAGCCCGCCCGGTTTTAGCACAGCCAGCCGCCCGGTTGCCGCAAGGTAGCCGGGCGGTTTTGCGTTGAGGGCCAGGCTACTGACGAAATAATCCAGCTTAGCTAAACCCCGAAGCCAGCTGCTGCCGTATAGCTGCCAAATTATTCTTTCTCTCCCTCGCATGAAAAAGCACCTTTTTTCCGTCGCTGTTCTGGCCCTGAGCCTGTTTGCCGTTCCCGCTTTTGCCCAAACCAAAGTGGAAGATGGCGGTGACAAAACCAAGACTACTACCGACGGCATGACCGTAAAAACCAAAGTGGCCGACGATGGCAAAATGAAGGTAAAAGGCAAAGACGAAGCCGGCAACCGCATGAAAGCCACCACCAAGCCCCGCAAAGGCGACATGAGCATGCAGGATGGCGACATGAAAATGCACCACAAAGGCATGAAAGGCAAGCACAAGAAAGGCATGAGCAAGGACAGCACCATGCGCTCGTCGTCGAGCATGTAGAGCTAGCCTGCTTTATAAGTTGAAATGCAAAAGCCAGGCCCTCGCGGGTCTGGCTTTTTGTGTTTTAGGCCCCGCGCATTCAGCTAGTTGCCGGATGAATTTTTCATTAAATCTTTCGGTAAACCTTTGAACCAGTTAGCTTTTGGCCGATTTTTGCCCTTTCGCTTCCGCACTTTTTATCTCCGCTTAATGAAAAAATTCTTACGCTTACTGGCGCTGGCCCTCAGCCTGGCCCCGCTGGCGGGCTACGCCCAAACTATTCCGGCGGTGCCGGCGGCGGCCCCGGCCAGCCTCAGCGGCACCTCCTTACGCGACTGGCTGCGCACCAACTGGTACGACCCCTACCGCCGCGAGCTGAGCTACGCCGATGCCCGCGCCAAGATGTATAACTACGCTGACAACTACGACAATAAGGTGGTATGCGTATACTCGGGCTACTCCGAGGCAGTGCCCTACAACTTCGCTAACAATAGCACGGGCGTGGTCACGAATATCAACTGCGAGCACACCATTCCGCAGTCTTGGTTCAACGAAACGGTGCGGATGCGCTCCGACATGCACCACCTCTATCCCACGTTTATTCAATGGAACAGCAACCGGGGCTCAGACCCCTTTGCGGAGATTCCGGACTCGCAGACCAAGCTGTGGATGCGCCTGGACAAGAGCCAAACTGGCATCCCGACTACCAGCATCGACGAGTACAGCGAGGATACCAACTCGCAGTTTGAGCCCCGCGAAGACCATAAAGGCAACCTGGCCCGCACGGCATTCTACTTCTACACCGTGCACGCCGGGCAGCCCGACCTGGTGGCGAAAGGCCGCAACAGCATCACGAGCCTGGCCGACCTCAACACGCTGTATCAGTGGCACCTGGCCGACCCGGTCGACGACCATGAGCGCGAGCGCAACCGCCGCGTGGCGGCCAGCCAGGGCAACTATAACCCCTACATCAACGACCCCTCGCTGGTGGCGCGGGCCTGGGGCTTTGCGGCCGCCGGGCCGGTGGTGTCGTTTGCCGCCGCTACCGCCAGCATGGCCGAGGGCAACAGCGGCACCACTACCTACACCGCCACGCTCAGCATGAGCCCGGCCCCGACGGCCGCTTATTCGGTAGACGTAGCCCTGGACGCGGCCAACTCTACGGCCACCAGCGGTACGGACTTCACCTTCGCTACGCCCACCCGCGTGACCTTCGCCGCCGGCCAAACCAGCCAGACGGTTACCCTCACCGTGACCGGCGACACCCAGCCCGAGGCCGACGAAACGTTGGTGCTGGCCCTGCAAAACGTGAGCACCGGCGCCAGCATCGGCGGCCCGGCCACCCACACGCTCACCATTACCAACGACGACGGGGCCGTGCCCACCGTGCGCTTCAGCGCCGCCACCGGCAGCATCGCCGAAGGCAACAGCGGCACCAGCACCTACACCGCCACCGTGACCCTGGCCGACCCCGGCAGCCTCACCTTCCCCCTCACGGTGCCCGTGACCGTGGATGCCGCCAGCACCGCCACCAGCCCCAGCGACTACACGCTGGCGACCACGCAGGTAACGTTTGCCAGTGCCACGGCGCTTAGCCAGGCCATAACCGTGACGGTAGTGGGCGACCTGCTGCCCGAGCCCAGCGAAACCGTGATTTTGCGCCTGGGCACGCCCAGCAGCGTGGCCGTGGTGCTGGGTACCACCAGCCGCCACACGCTCACTATCACGAATGACGACGCCTCGCCCGTGGGCGGCAGCTGCACCGACGCCTTTTTTACCAAGTACTTCGAGTCGAGCAGCGGCAACACCAAGGCAGTAGAGATTTACAACCCCACCAGCGCGGCCCTCGACCTTTCGACCCTGCGGGTAGAGCTGTTTGATGCCGGTGCTACCACGCCCAAGGCTTCCGAAACCCTAACGGGCTCGCTGGCCGCCGGCAAGGTCTACGTAATCGCCAACACCGGCGTGACCGACGCGGCCGTGAAAACCGCCGCCAACCTGCAATCGACCATCGGCTTTTTCAGCGGGGCGCAAACCCTGGTATTGTTTGATGGCTCTGATACGCTGGACGTTATCGGCGTAGTGGGCCGCACGCCGGCCAACGGCGCTACCGGCTGGGCGGTGGCCAGCGGCGGCACCACCCGCGACAACTCGCTGGTGCGCCTGCCCACCACCGGGCGTGGCAACAGCCGCTGGTTTGGCACGGGCGGCGCGGCTACGACCTGGCAAGCGCAGGGCACCGACAACTTCGCCGGCATCGGCAGCTATACGTCTACGGCCTGCACCATCACACTGGCGGTGCGCGGCAGCAGCAACGGCCGCGCCAACCTCGAAGTGTATCCCAACCCCACCGGCACCGGCCGGGTGCGCCTGCGCCTACCCGGTGCCACGGCCACCCGCCCGGCCAGCATCGAGGTGCTGGATGCCCTGGGCCGCGCGGCCCGGCGCTTCACGGCGGTGGTGGGCGATGCCACCCCGGCTACGCTGGAGCTGGGCAGCCTGCCCGCCGGCATCTACGCGGTGCGCGTCACCACCACCGATGGCCAGTACCTGGGCCGCTTCACGGTGGAATAGCTTGCACCAATTGGCTAGCCATTAGCCCATCAAAAAGCCCGGCTTACTCACCTATCGCGTGAGGAAGCCGGGCTTTTTAATAGGAGAATAATTAGACCCTATTACTCACGCACAACGCGTTGCGACAAGTTGGCATCGGCTATTCGCACTACGTACAGGCCGGGGGCTAGTGCGGCCAGGCTTATGTCGCCGCCGCCGCTGGGCAGGCTAGCCGTGGCCACGGTGCGCCCGAGGGCATCGAGCACCTGGGCGGTAGCCGGGCCCAGGCTGGCGGGCAGCACCACGCGGAGGCGGCCCGCCGTGGGGTTGGGGTACAGCTGCCAGGTGGTAGCCACGGGCGGCGGGGGCAGCGCCTGCTGTTGATAGGTACTAGCGGCTACCTGGGCGGCGACTTGCAGCTCGCCCAGCGTGGGGGCTACCAGCACGGCAAACGCTACCGTGGCCGAATCGCCGGGAGCCAGCTTGGGCACGAGCGTGCTCACCACCTGCGACACGTCGGTGCCCTGGGCGGCGGTGCCGGCATCGCGGTGCGCCCGGCCCTGGCCGGCGCTCAGGGCCAGGTATTTTTCGGCTGGGCTAAAACCGTCGCCCAGGTGGATGGGCGCGCCCGCCGGGGCCGCATTATCAATGGAATAAATGCCAGCCGGGCGCGTGCCCAGCACCTGCACGCCGGCGTAGAAGCGCGGCGCACCGGGGTCGTAGCAGTAGCCCACGCGGTTGACGGAGTCCCAGCGGGCCACATTGCGGCCCGTTTCGCCGGGCAGGTCAAAGTCGGTGAAGATTCCGGCGTACAAGGGCTTGAGGGTATCGGCGGTGAGGTTGCGTAGCGAATACTCCAGCATAATGACGTTGCGGCGGGCGGCAGGCGCGGCCCAGCTTTGGCCCCGCTGGCGCACTCGCACGCCCACCGAGCGCGGCCGCTGGGCATCGGGAATAGAGTCGCGAAAGGTGCTGCGGGCCTCCTGGTCGGCGCGCGGGCCGGGCACCTGCAATTGCGCCAGCGCCAGGGTGAAAAACGACTGCCGCGTGGTGCCGCCGCCGCTGCGCAGGCGGTCGGCCACGCGGGTGGGCGAGGTAGCCAGCAGCAGGCCGCCTTCGCTGAGCAGTGGCAGGCTGCCCCGGTAGCTCAGGCCCAGGCCCACCATCGCGGTGGGGTCGTCGTAGCCCAGGTTGCCCCGGCTGGTCAGGCTCAGGCTGATGTCGCCGGCATTGAGCTGCACAAAGTCGGGGTTAAGCTCCACCTCTACGTACTGGTCTGATTGATAGCCATTATTGCCCGTCAACTGATAGCGCAGCGTGGCCGTGGTATTGAGCGGTACGCTGCTCGCCACCGCCAGGCGAAAGGGCGCGGCCGGGTTGCTGGCCTCGGCTAGCGTGGCCAGGCTACCCACCGCAAACGCCTCCTGGCGCACTGTGAGGTAGGGCGATAAGGACGTGACGGTCACCTTCAGGCCCGTTATTGGCAGCAGCAGGTTGCGCACGGTAGCCACCAGCCGAATGGTATCGCCGGGGGCGTAGCCCGCCGCTCGCACCGGCGACAGCGCGCTACGCACCACCCGCGCCTCGCGCTGGGTGATGCCAGCCACGGCCCGCGCAATGTTGAGGCGCCCGGCACCCATGTAGCTTTGGTACATGCTATTAGCCGGCAAGTCGAGGATGCTGGCGTCGGCAGAGCGCCGTAGCTGAGCCCGCACCTGCTCGGCGGTGAACTGCGGAAAGCGGGCCCGCACCAGCGCCGCCGCACCCGCCACCTGCGGGCAGGCAAAGGAAGTACCCGAGCCGAACCAGTAGTCGGCATCGGGCGGGCCGGCCGCTGTGGGATAGGGCCGCCCATAGCTGTTGGCGATGTTAACGCCCGGCGCCATCAGGTCCACGCGGTGGTTGTAGGTGGCAAAGCTGGCCTTGGCATCGGCCGCGTCGGTGGCCGATACGGACAGCACATGGTCGTAGGAAGCGGGGTAAAACAGGACGTTGGCGGGCGTGTTGCCGGCGGCGGCTATCAGCACGACATCCCGGTTGACGGCGACATAGGTGCAGACATCCTGCTCGAAGCGCGAATAGCCGCCTATCGAGCCCCACGACATATTAATGACCCGGCAGCCGTGGTCGGCGGCGTACACGACGGCCTCAAAGCCCGCAAACGAGCCCGTAGTGGTGCCTGGAAATATCTGCAAGGGCAAAAATTTACTCCGAAAACCCACCCCGGCCAAGCCCTTGCCATTATCAGCCTGCCCCGACACGATACTGGCGACCTGCGTGCCGTGGCCATTAAACTCATTGTAGAGCGGCTCGTTGTTGCCGTTGGCAAAGTCCCAGCCCTGGAAATTATCGACGTAGCCATCGCCATCGTCGTCGCGGCCATTAACAGGGTCGGCGTAATTGTATTTTACCTGCCGCACCAAATCCTCGTGGCCGTAGCGAATACCGGTGTCCGTTACACCGATAACCACGCTGGTATCGCCCTGAGTGAAGTCCCAGGCGCGGTAGGCCTGCGTGAGGCGCAGATGGTACTGGCGGTTGGTGGCCGAGGAGTCGGCCAGCGGGTCGTTGGGTAGATATTGCGGCTCGCGGATGTAGAGCGGCTCCACGTATTCGACCACGCCGGTGGCTAGCAGCTGGGTGCGGGCCTTGGCCAGCGTGAGGCTGGTGGGCACGGTCAGCTCGTACACCAGCCGCAGGTCGACGCTACCCGGCAAATCAGCACTAGCAGCTTGGCTAAGAGGGAATTTTTGCACCGTATGGCCGACGTTCAGCGCAGCCAGGGCCGGCCGCAACTTCGCCAGCGCGTCAAGCCCCCGGCTGCCCGATGGGCGCAGCTTCAGCACCAGCCGCCCCGGAATGGTGGGCGGCCCGGCCACCGCCGGCCTGGCCAGCAGCAAGCAGCTCAACCACAGTAGCGTACTAAATATTCTCATAATCAGACTAGCCAAAAATTGGATTATGGGTAAAGATACTACTACCGCCTACCCTACCTACGAAAAAAAGCGGCGTACCTCTTGCGAAGTACGCCGCTTTTTTTCAGCCGCCGATTTCACTTGAACTTATAGCTGCTAGCAGTGCGCACAGTTTTGAATTTTTCGGGGCTATGGGCTTGCAAGTGCAGCAAGGGGCCGGGCGGAAATGCCCATTGGGGTTGAGTTTCCGGGCTTCGTTGGTGTGGGTTAAGGGTCAATAGATAGGCTGCACTAAAGCAGCCAGCTTACCTACGGCACCCGGCCCTTACTGATTATTTTTTGAAGCGGCCTACGCCTTACAACTTCCAGTGCGCCACGCTGGTGGGCAGCCCGGCCTCGCGGGCCAGCGGCGCGGCTCCGGACGCAAACAGGCCTGCCAGCACGCTATTGGCGGCGCCAGCTAGCTCCAGGTGGTAGTCGGGGTGCAGTTTTTCGGCTTGCCGGAGGGCCTCCTGGGCGCGGCGCACCAGGTGCTGGAGCAACGGCTGGGTGGGCCCGTGCAGCCGCGCCACCAGTGCCGGCTGATGCGCAAACACGTTGGCCAGCAGTCGCAGGCTCAGCTCTACTTCGCCGAAAGCATCTTCGGTGATGCGGGCGTGGTAGGCCAGCCGGGCCTGCAACTGCCGCAAGATAACGAGCAGGTCGTTAGGGGTTTGGTGGTAGCCGCGCACGGGGTCGTCGACCTGCTGGCGCAGGGTGGCACGGCGGGTGGCCAGGGCATCGGGGCCTTCGAGCAGGCGGTAGGCTAGCTGCTCGGTAAGCACGGCGTCCTGGGCCACGAGGCGGGCCAGCAGCTGGTCTTTTTCCTTGGGTGGCAGGTCGAGCAGGGCGCGGCGCAGGGCGGGCGGTAGAGTGGGCAATTTTGAAATTATGGGTTGTTAATCAGAACTTATAGCGGCGGAATTTGGGTCGCATCAGCTGCCCCAAACTCAGGCTGCTAATCATTACTAGCCATAAGAAAGATGCTTGCCAAGGTTGGTGCATCAACAGCAGTGCATTCTTCCCGAATTTGGTCAACTCTTCCTGAAAACCAACTTTTTTAGGTTGAGGATAGCCTTCTAAGTACCTGGTTCCACAACTAAATAGTGGCGCTGGTTTATCATGAGTAGGTTCAGTGGTAATAGCATAAAGCGTTACGGGATACTGCCGAATATCAAGCCAATATTTTTTCTGATTGGTATAGCTCATGATATCCAGCACTTTTATCAAATTAGCATACGTTGCGCCGGGCAAAAATCGTACGCGTACTCCACCCGCATGGCTGGTATCCGCAATTATGTGCCGGGTAGCTGCCTCAGCAGTAGCAGCACTAAGAAAATCAGACAGACAAATCCCTCGAAATTCAACGTCGTGCCAAGGCCGCATTGTTTGTAGCACCCCGGCTACCTCTTTAGACCGGGAGTTGACATAAGGATTATATGCTATACTAGATGGGTATTGCCTATGTTTTTCTAGAAAATGCAGGTAGCTGGCATCCGCTTTCAAAGGTGGCATTGTCAACTGCAATACGCTTCGCTGTTTCAACTGATTTTCCCAGGGCCGCAACGCCTGACAACCCAACAGCAGCAAAAAACTCAACGCTACCCAGCCCGGTGGCAACAGCAACCGACGACGTACCCGGCGTGGCATTATCATAGTGGTAAGCAAGCGGCTAATAGCGCTTCCCATCCTAGATGCCAGCCGGTCCCAAACTGCATAAAGAAGCCCGTGATGAGAACCACGGGCTTCTTTTACACCTAGTCTTGATGTTGAATTAGCCCAACCCGGGCAGCAGCGCGGCCCGCAGCTGCTGGGCTAGCGCCTCGGCGGGCGGGCGCTGGCTGGCCAGCAGGTCGGCGTACACGAGCAGCGGGGGCACGCAGCGGGCCTCGCCCGGCGCGAAGCACGACGAGGGCGCGAAGGCGTTAAGGATTTCGATGGGGCCCTGGGTATTGGGCACCAGGTCGAGCTTCTGCACTACCTGCGAGCGGGGCAGCTGGCTGTAGAGCGTGAGGCTGGCGGGGGCGGCGGGCAGGCCCAGCAGCAGGTGGGCCGCTGCTTCGCCGCTCCAGAGGCAGGCGGCGGGCAGCACGCGCTGGTGCCAGCGGGCGAGGTCGGCGGGGTTGCGGGGGCTGTAGCAGTGGGCGTTGAGGCGGCGGCGCAGCACCGGGGCGTAGTGCGCGGCCCAATACTGCGCGGGGCTGGGCAGCCGCAGCGGACTGCTGCCCAGCGGGGCGTCTTCCTGCCAAAAGCCTTGCTCGGTGAGGTGGCGCAGCACCCGGCGCACGGTGGCCACGGGGAGCTGGGTGTGCGCCGCCAGGTGCGGCACGGCGTAGGTAGCCAGCGCGGGCTCCAGCAGCAGCTGAAACAGCAGGCGCAGCACCTGCACCCGCAACGCCGGGCTCACCGCGGCGGGCTCGCTGGCCTTGGGGCGCGGGCAGCCCTGCACGCTCACCAGCAGCTCGGGGTGCCGAAACCAGGCATTGCCCACGGCATCGGCGTAGTAGGTGCCCTGCGCACGCAGCTGTTCGCCGTGCCGGGCCGATACGTAGCTGTGGACCCACAGCGTGGGGTATTCTTCCGGCTGCAACCTAGCGGGCTGGGGCTCGGCGGCCGGGCCCAGCGGCTTGGCCAGCACGCGCACCGAGGGGCTGAGCTGCCAGAGCTGGGCCGGGGCGAGGTGGGCCGGCCCGGTTGGCTGCGGCACAATGGGCAGGGCCAGGCTGCGCTGCAAGCACTGGCGCACTTGCTCCAGCAGCGCCGCCGGGGTTGGAAGGGATAACATGGCCACGTGTGGGATAAGGATAGGCGGCGTAGCGCGATAAAAGGACGGCAATCAGTAAAAACAGAAAGCCAGGGCTGCGCGGCAGCCCTGGCTTCTGATGACCTCGACGGGACGGGGCAGCTAGCCGCTACGAGCTAGCGAGGAAGGGTTAGTAATCCGTGTTTTGCGGGTCGAAGTTGGTCCAGCTAGCCAGCCAGTTGGTGGCGCCGGCAGCGTTGGGGTCGGCGAAGGCCCCGACGTAGTTCACCTTGGTGAAGAAGCTGTCACGCACCTTGGTATCGAGGAAGCTGGCCGGAAACACGGGGGCCGTGGCCGGCGATATTATCACGATGGGCGAGCCCGTGCGCGGCACGAAGCTAGGCGCGGTGAGATTGAACGGATTGAGCAGCTGCACGTTGTCGGACGTAACGTAGCGGCGGTTGCTGTTAGCCTTCAGCCAGGTGAGCGGGCCCGTGGCGGCACCCCAGGCCGAGGAGTCGGCGCTCATTGCGTTGTTGGTAGTGAGGCTACCGGCGCCGCTGGCCGGCCCTACGTAGATAACGCCACGCTGGCCACCCGTCGAGTTGGAGCCCGTCAGCGAGCCAGCCAGGATGTTGTTTTTGAAGCGGGCGCTGTCCTGCGACGTGACGGCGGGAGCCCCGGCGGCGGGTGCGGGGGGCGCCATGTTGCTAGCCGTACCAGAGCCGTCGATGAGCAGCGTGGTGGGGAAGCCCAGGAACACGGAGTTCAGGATGCTCTCGGCCGAGTTGCGACGGATGTGCGCGCCGGCCGTGTACTGCGGGCTGTAGGAGCTGCCGGTGGGGTTCAGGATGGGGCCGACCAGGGTCATGTTGGAAAACACGGCCGAAGTCTTGGGCCGGTTGGTGGAGCCACCACTGTCGTTGTCCGACTCAAACGCCTTGGAGCCCGACTGGTCGGCCTGCAAGGGGTCGCGCAGCGACACGCCAAACTGCACCTTGCCCGAGAAGCCGTTATCGGTATCGAAGTCGTCGTCGAAGCAGCGGTGCGACACGAGGTACTTGGCATTAACGGTGCCGCCAAACCACTCAAACGAGTCGTCGCCGGAGTACGAAACCTGGATGTGGTCCATCGTGGTGCCGCTGCCCACGCCGGCCAGGGTCAGGCCGTTCACCTCGTTGTTGGGCGAGAAGGCTACGCCGCCAAACTCGATGCGCACGTATTGCAGCGAGCCCGAGTTATCGGTTGGGTTAGTGCCGCCGTAGGTGGTGGTGGGGCCACCCTCGATGGTCGGCAGCTTGGTGCCCACGATGGAGTTGACGGGCGCGTTGCCGGCGATGATGATGCCGCCCCAGTCGCCGTAGTTGCGCGAGCCCTTGGGCTGGGCCGAGGTGAAGATGATGGGCTTACTGGCCGTACCGATGGCGATAATTTTAGCACCGGGCTCGATGATGAGCGCGCCCTTGGTGTCCTTATCGCCGAAGATGACGGTGCCCGGCTCGATGGTGAGCGTGGCGCCGCTGGTCACGTACACATAGTCTTTGAGCAGGTATTTATTGCTGGCCGTCCAGGTCGTGTTGGTGGTGATGGCGTTGGCGCGGCTGCCCTGCACCGTCACGGTGGGCAAGGCCGCCGAGCCACCGCCGCCGATGGAGGTGCCGCTGCCCGTCATGTTGGGGGCCGGCGTAATGTCCTTCTTAGAGCACGCGGTCACGAGCAGAAGCGCGGCGAGTGAGCTTACGGAAAGGAGATTCTTTTTCATCAGAAAGGGATAAGAAGGGGATGCTGAAAGCGAATGAGCGAAAGACTAGGGCAGCGGGGTGGCCGGGCGGGGCTCCAGGCTGAATTTCAGGCCCACGGTGTAGTAGGTGCCGCGCTTGTAGTTGGTGAGCGAAGGGTCGCTGGCCTCGTATTTCTTGTCGCGGTTGTAGTCCTGCACCAGGTTTACGGGCTGGTTGAACAGGTCCTGGATACCGGCATTGAGCGAGAAGCGCGAGGTGATGGTCTTGGTCAGCGAGAGGTCCACGGTGTGGCGGGGGCGTTCCACCACGTCGGGGTACTGGTCGGAGCCGGCAAACAGGATGCGGGGGCCAAACACGTTGTAGAGGGCCGTCACCTGCCACGAGTTGTCGGGGGTGTTGAAGTACAGGCCGCCGTTGTACACGTAGGGAGACTGGCCTTGCAGGGCGCGCTTGTTGTTCCAGGCCACGATGCCATCGCCGAGCGTTACCTGGCTTTTGATGAGCGAGGCGTTGAAGACCAGCGACAGGTTTTTGAGGTTGTCGTTGACAAAAGCCAGGTTCTTCTTCAAATCCAGCTCCACGCCGTAGGCGTAGGCGCTCGGCGCGTTGGCGAAGGTGTAGGCCAGGTTGGTGGTCAGCACCACCACGTTTTCGATGGGGTTCTGGAAGTTCTTGTAGAATGCGCCCACGTGAATCAACTCGCCGGGCGTGGGGTACCACTCGTAGCGCAGGTCGTAGTTGTCGATGGTGGCGACTTTGAGCGGCTGGTCGGGCGTGAGGTACAGCGAGCCGTAGTTCAGCACGTTGAAGTCGAAGTCGTAGTAGAAGAACGGCGCGGCCTCCCGAAACTCGGGGCGGTTGAGGCTGCGGCCGTAGGAAGCGCGCACCAGGTTGGTAGCGTTGAGATTATAGCTCAGGTTGGCCGAGGGCAGCACGAAGTTGGTGGTCACCTGCTGGTTCACCGGCTGGCCGTTGAGGCCCGTGTTGATGGACTGCACGTTGCGCTCGTAGCGGGCGCCGGTCAGCAGCTTCAGCTTCTCGGTGAAGGGAATGTTGAACGACAGGTAGCCGGCTTCCAGCTCGTTGGTAGCGCCGTAGCGGTAGGTCGAGTTCAGGTCCTCATCCACGCGGAAGCCGTCGGTGCCGATGTTGCCGGGCGAGAAGATGTTGCCCACGTTCTCGTTCTTGAGGCCAGTCAGGCCGCCGCCGTTCAGCGAGTAGCCGAAGGCGCGGGCGTTGAAGCTGCGGCGGCGATACTCCAGGTACGTGCCAGCCCCGATTTCCACCTTGCGGTCGGCCACGGTCACGTTGCGCTTCAGGTTAGCGTTGAGGGTGAAGATGTGCTCGCTCAGCTTCTGGTACAGGCGACCGGCGTTGTTGACATCAACCTGGCCAGCGGCCGGCGTGAGCACCGTTTGCTGCTCGGGCGTGGTGTCGGTGCCGGGCGTAATCTGGTACGACACGCGGCGCAAATCGGGCTCGTTGCGGGCCGAGAAGCCGTAGCCGCCCACCCAGTCGAAATGCGTTTTCTCGTCGGTCGATACGTGGGTGCCAGCCAGCTGGCCGGTGTAGGTGGTGCGGCCCTGGTAGCCTTGCAGGTAGCTGCGGCGGTTGAGCACGCCGTTGTCGTCGCGGCCGTCGCGGGTTACTTGCTGGTTGCGCGCCTGCTGGCTAAACAGGTTGCGGAATTCCAGGCGGCCGCCGCGGGGCAGCACGAGGCTGAAATTCTGAATGGCCCCCAGCCGGATGTTATTGGTCGACTGGTCGTCGCGGAACTGGTCGGTGCGCGCGCCCGTCACGTCAAACAGGTTGCGGCTGATGCCGAAGTGCGTGTAGGTATTGGTGTAGTTGATGGACGACACGCTGCCGATTTCGAGGCCGCCAATCTTAATCTGGTCGAGCAGCGAGGCGTTGAAGCGCAGGTCGGGCATCGCCTTCGACTTGAAGATGGCGAAGTTGTTGTCGAGCTGCCGGGCGTAGAAATCGCGCTCGTACTGCTGGTAAGCGGTGCTCAGCTGCGGCATGCCGTTGGGCAAATCGCGCTTGGTAGCGCCGAAGCCGAAGGCGTCGCCGGTCTGCGGTTTATCGGAGTAAAAATCGCGGCCCGTAGTACCGTCGCGGAAGCCCGCCGAGTAGTTGGCCGTGAACTGGCGCTCGTTGAACACCGGCTTGCGCAGGTACACTTTCACCAGGCCACCGGCGAAGTCGCCGGCCAGCTCAGGCGAGGGGTCTTTAAACACCAGCACGCGGTCGATGAGCGAGCTGGGGACGATGTCAAAGGAGAACGACTTGCGGTCGGTTTCCGAACTGGGTGCGGTCACATCATTGAGCCACACCGTATTATAACGGTCGCTCAGGCCGCGCACCTGGATAAAGCGGTTGTCCACAATCGTGACGCCCGGGATGCGGCGCACCACCTCGGCGGCGTCGCGGTCCTGGGTTTTCACGATTTGCTCCGACGAAATGCCGCTCACGACCACGTTGGCCTGACGCATTTCGTTGATAACCGACACCTCCGTGTTGGTGCGGCGCACGCCGCTCACCACTACCTCGTCGAGCTGCTTGTTATCCGAGTCGAGCTTGCCGTTGACGATGGTCGTTTTGCCGGCCGTTACGGCCACTTTCTGCACCGTGGTGGGCTTGTACGACACCGACGAAATCACCAGCGTGTACACGCCGGCCGGCACCTTGGTCAGGATGAAGCTGCCCTTCACATCGGTTGGGCCCGCGATGGTCGTATTTTCCAGGTGCACCGAGCCGCCGATGATGGCTTCCTGGGTTTTGGCATCCGTGAAGGTGCCCTGGATGGTGCCCGTGCCCTGCGCCCACGCGCCGGTGAACGACACGAAGCAAAGCATGAAAATAGAAAGAACTCTGGTAAGGGTGTCTTGCATAATGGGGGCAAAATTCGGCGTCTCCCATTTCGGCAAAATGTCGGCTATGTTACTAAATGAATTCGCGGTGTTGAAACGCCCGCCGCCGGGCCCTGAAGCAGCGCAGACGCCCTTAGCAGCGCCTTGCCCGCTGGAATTAATTTCTCATTTTATTTGATAATGGGCGCTTAACGGTGTCGTAACGGCCAGCCGGTAGCTTTGAATCTTCCACGCAATCAGCGCCTTATGCACCTAAACTTCTCCCCACTCCTACCCGCTGCCTTCTTACTAAGTCTGGCGAGCCTCACCGCCCAGGCCCAGACTACGCCGGCCATCAGCCGGCCCAGCGCCACGCTCACGGTAGCCGAAAACGCGGGCTCGGTAAGCATCCCGCTTAGTATTGCTAACCCCGGCGCGGCGGCCAGCACGGTGCAGGTAATGTTGCAGGCGTTTGGCACGGCCACGGCCGGGCAGGATTTTACCTATACCAGCACCCATACCATCACCTTCCCCGCCGGCGCCACCGGCCCGCAGACGCTAACCATTCCCATCCTCGACGACGCGGCGGCCGAGGAAACCGAGTACTTCGTGGTGCGCCTGCTCAACCCCACCAACGCCACCGTCACGGCCAGCGCCGCCGACGTGCTCGTGTATATAAAGGACAACGACACCCCTGTGCCCGTGGCGGCGCGCACGCTATCGTTGAGCCTCTTGCAGAGCTACCAGAACGGCACGCCCTTCAGCGGCAGCACGCAAATAAATTCGGCCGAAATCGTGAGCTACGACGCCAGCACCAAGCGCTTGTACGTGGCCAACTCGGTGGGTGGCAAGCTCGACATTCTGAATCTGGCCAACCCGGCGGCCATCACAGCCATCACCTCCATCGACATCAAGCCCTACGGCGGCATCAACTCGGTATCTGCCCGCAACGGCGTGGTGGCCTGCGCCCTGGAAAACGCCAACCCGCAGGCCAACGGCAGCGTGGTATTCTTCGACCAGAGCGGCGTATTGGTTAAACAGGTAACCGTGGGTGCGCTGCCCGATATGATTACCTTCTCGCCCGACGGCCGCTACGTGCTCACCGCCAACGAGGGCGAGCCCAAGGCCGACTACACCGCCGACCCCGAGGGCAGCGTGTCTATCATCGACATCTCGGGCGGCGTGGCTGGCCTCACCCAGGCCAACGTGACCACCGCCGGCTTCACCACTTTCAACGGCCAGGAAGCCGCGCTGCGCACGCAGGGCATCCGCATCTACGGCGGGCTGGCCACCGCGCCCGCCACCGTGGCCCAGGACCTGGAACCCGAGTACATCGCCGTGAGCGCCGACTCGCGCACGGCCTACATCACGCTGCAAGAAAACAACGCCCTGGCGGTGCTCGACCTCACTACCAGGCAGATAACCGGCCTGCGCCCGCTGGGCTACAACGACCTGCGCCAGCCCGGCCGCGGCATCGACGCTTCCGACCAGACCACCGAGCCGCTCATCGCCAACTGGCCCGTGAAGGGCATGCGCCAGCCCGATGCCCTGGCTAGCTTCGAGGTCGGCGGCACCGCGTACCTGCTGACGGCCAACGAGGGCGACGCCCGCGACTACAGCGCCTTCAGCGAGCAGGTGCGCCTGAGCGCTAGTTCGTACGTGCTCGACGCCACGGCCTTCCCAAATGCCGCGCTGCTGAAAAACGGCAGCGTGCTGGGCCGCCTCAACGTCACCAACCGCCTCGGCGATACCGACGGCGACGGCGACTTCGACGAGATTTACGCCTACGGCGGGCGCTCGTTCAGCATCTATAATGCCGCCACCGGCGCCGAAGTCCACGACAGCGGCAACCTCCTGGAGCGCATTACCTCCACCGATGCTACCTACGGCGCCCTTTTCAACGCCAGCAACAGCTACGGCGAGGTGCCCGTGCGCAAAAACCGCTCGGACGACAAAGGCCCCGAGCCCGAGGGCGTGACCACCGGCCGCATCGGCAACAACCTCTACGCCTTCGTGTCGATGGAGCGCGTGGGCGGCGTGCTGGCCTTCAACATCAATAACCCCGCCGCCCCGGTGCTGGAGCTGTACATGAACAACCGCAGCCTCACCGCCGGCACCGGCGACCTGGGGCCGGAGGGCCTCGTCTTCATCTCGGCCACCGACAGCCCCACCGGGCAGCCGTTGCTGCTGCTGGCCAACGAGGTAAGTAGCACCGTGGCCGTGTACAGCATCCAGAGTAGCAGCGTCGTCACGGCCACGCGGCCGGGTCAGCTGGCCGCCCCGCTCCTTGCCTACCCCAACCCCAGCCAGGGCGGCCCCGTGCGCCTGAGCCGCGCCGTATCGGGCACGCTGCACGACCTGGCTGGCCGCCCCGTGCGCCAGCTCCGCACCACCGACCGGGTAGAAACCAACGGCCTGGCGGCCGGCGTGTACGTGCTGCGCGCCGACGATGGGGCCACCAGCAAGCTGCACATCCGCTAGCTGATTGGCTAGCTGCAAGAAGTTTTACAAGTGCTGAAACGCCTTGCCTATCATTTCAGCGGTATCGCAAATCGGCTGTAATCTAGCAGACAGAATACCCCAAAACACTCTTCTTCCAAAACACCACGCCAAAGCGGTAGCAAGGTGCTTGTAACAAAGCATCTTGCTGCCGCTTTGGCGTGGTGCTTACCCGCCAGCACCAAAGGCACCGCACCCCAAGCTGGGCCTTAACCGCAATATTCTTAACCCGTTATAGCAGGTTCACTTCGGCCCTATTCTCCGTATGAAACCTACTTCCCTGCGCGGCGCTACCGTCGTTATCACGGGGGCCAGCAGCGGCATTGGCCGCGCTACTGCCCTTGCCTTTGCCCGCCACGGGGCTACGCTGGTGCTGGCCGCCCGCCGGGCCGACGTGCTGGCCGAAGTAGCCGCCGCCTGCGAGCACCTCGGCGCCCGCGCCCTGGCCGTACCCACCGACGTTACCGACGCCGGGGCCGTGCAGCAGCTCGTAGAGGCGGCGCTGGCCTTCGGCGGCGGACTGGATATTTGGCTTAACAACGCGGGCAGCGGGGCAATCGGCCGCTTTGAGGAGGTGCCGCTGGCGGCCCACGAGCAGGTTATCAAGCTCAACCTGCTGGGCTACCTCTACGGCGCGCACGCGGTGCTGCCCCACTTCCGGCGGCAGGGCCACGGCTTGCTACTCAACGTAGTATCGCTGGGCGCGTGGCTACCCGAGCCCTACACGGCCTCGTACGGGGCCAGCAAATACGGCCTGCGCGGCCTCATGGACACGCTACGCGCCGAACTCAGCAACGAGCCGCACATCCACGTCTGCGACGTGCACCCGTCCTATATCGATACGCCAGGCTTCCAGCACGGCGCCAATTACATGGGGCGCGTGGTAAAGCCCGCACCGCCAGTTTTCCCGGCCCAAAAAGTGGCCGACACGCTGCTGGCCGTGGCCCAGCGCCCGCGCCCCACTACGATGGTGGGCTGGCCCGCCTACGCCTTGCGCTGGGCCTACGCCTTGGCGCCCGGCCTGGTAGGCCGCGCCAGCCGCCACCTTTTCGATACGTATTTCCAGCAGGCTGAGCCAGCGCCAGTTGCTGACAACAGCCTGTTTGAGCCCCGGCCCGCGCCGCATGGCACCGGGGTTTCGGGCGGCTGGCGCGCACCGGCCTCATCCCGCACCGGGCAGTGGCTGGGGGCGGCGCTGCTGGCTGGGCTGGCCGTGGGCGTCTGGGCCGGGCAGCGCCGGGATTAGGCGCTGGCTACTTGCGGAATTATGACGCGCTGTAAATTCAGCTAAAACGAATTAGCAAATTCGTAAGCGTAACCCCGCCAGCTATTTCCTAATCAGGGAGTTAACACGAAACACCTCTCCTAATGCGCTAGCAGGCAATCAGATTAAGCCTGACAGTTTTTCGCTGCAACGCTTGCTTTCGCGGCGGACCGGAATACCTTTGCCTTGTTTTTAATCATTCTAAATAAGGCATGCGGAATTTTTCCTACGCGTTTTTGCTGCTCTTTCTTTCGCGCCTACTAGCCTTCGGGCAGGAGGCGCAGCATTTGGCCAACGTGCCGGCCGGCACGTTGCAAGGCCTTGTAAAAGACCAAACTGGCACTGCACTACCGGGCGTGAGCGTGGTGGTGGAAGGTACCGCGCAGGGCACCACTACCGATGCCAGCGGCCGCTACGAATTGCGCCTCATAGCGAATCAGACTTATAAAATCCGGCTGACCTACGTGGGCTTCGAGCCCCAGACCCGCACGCTCACGCTACCCGCCGACCACGGCCTCACACTGCACCTCACGCTGCAAAGTGCCCAGCAGGCCTTGCAACAGGTGGAGGTGCTGGGCCGCAGGGAAACCACCTACCGCACCAAGGCCACGTTCCTGGGCAGCAAGTCGGAAACGGCCATCAAGGACCTGCCGCAGTCAGTGGCCTACGCCAGCAAGGAGCTGATTGCCGACCAGGGCCTGATGCGGGTGGGCGAAGTGGTGAAGAACTTCAGCGGCGTCACGCAATTTACGTTTTACGATGACATCGTGATTCGGGGCTTTCGTATCAATGGCAGCAGCAACACGCAGCTGCTGAATGGCTTGCGCACCAGCACCGGCTTTTGGAAGCAGCCGCTGGCCAACTACCTGGAGCGCGTGGAGGTGCTCAAAGGCCCATCGTCGGCCCTCTTTGGCAACGCCAGCCCGGGCGGCGTGCTCAACCGCGTAACCAAGAAGCCGCTGGCCGAAAGCCGCAAGTCGCTGAGCTTTTCGCTGGGCAGCTTCCAGAATTTTCGGGCGCTGGCCGACTTCACCGGCCCCATGAGCAAGGACAGCACCCTGCTCTACCGCCTCAACCTGGGCTACGAGGACGCGCAGTCGTTCCGCGACTTGCAGTTTGACCGCAACATCGTCATTGCGCCGTCCTTCTCATTTTTGCCCTCGCCCCGAACCCGGCTCAACCTGGATATCGTTTATAATAGCTCCAACAGCCGCCTCGACCGGGGCCAGACGACCCAGAAAAACGACCTGTATTCGACGCCTACTTCGCTGTCGCTGGCCACTGGCAACGACTACCTCAACGAGCAGACCTACAACATCACGGGCTCGCTCAGCCACCAGTTTACGCCGAGCCTGACGGGCAACCTGGCCTACATCAAAACCGGCTACTCGGAAGACCTTTACGAGCACCGCAACGCCAATACCTACGCCCAGAATGCCGCTGGCCAGGACCTTGACACCAAGGTGGCCATGCAGGTATTCGGCCGCAAGCGCCGCCGCTACATCGACAACCTGTCGGCCTTCCTGAACTACGACCTCGAAATCGGCCCGGTAAACCACCGCCTGGTGCTGGGCTACGACTACGCCAGCGAAACCCTGCCGGCCGGGGCCTCACAGCTCACCGCCGGCGGCTACCGCAACGCCGCCAACACGGCATCCATCGCCACCTACGTGCCCGCCAACCGCACCCGCTACCTGCTCGACGCCAGCGGCAACCCCGTGCCCAACGTGCCGCACTTCGACCTCAACGACGTGCTGGGCTCGCAGCGGATGCAGGACGATAGCAAGCTCTTTTTTGCGCCCCGCTCCTTCGACCCCACTTACTACCACCTGCACGCCGCGTACGCCCAGGACCAGCTCCGGCTGGGCCGCTTCCAGGCGCTGCTGGGCCTGCGCTACGAGCGCTACACCGATTTTGTGGGCTACAAAACAGCCCAGGAAACGCAGGTTAATCAGCACGCTTTTTTGCCCCGTGCCGGCTTGGTATTCACGCTCAATGAGCACGTTAACTTCTACGGCACCTACGTGCAGGGCTACACGCCCCAAACGGCGTCCACCATCTCTAACCCCAACGCGGGCGGCCCCTTCGACCCGCTGACGAGCAACATGGTGGAGGCGGGCGCCAAGTCGAGCTGGCTTGAGGACCGCCTCAGCATCACGGCCGCCGTGTACCGCATCGAGCAAAAAAACGTGCTCTACAACGCCAACCTGGCCAGCCAGCCCGACTTGCTGCGCCAAGTGGGTGCCGAGCGCTCGAAGGGCGTGGAGCTTGACGTGCTGGGCCAATTGCTGCTCAACTGGAGCGTGACGGCCTCCTACGCCTACAACGAGGCCAGCATCACCGACAGCCCGGTGGCCAGCGAAGTGGGGATGCAAAAGCCCAACGCGCCCCGCCACCTCGCCAATTTCTGGACGCGCTACACCCTCGACCGGGGCGCGCTGCGCGGCCTGGGATTCGGCTTCGGCTCCAACCTGGCCACCGTGCGCGGCCTCTCGCTCAACACGGCGCAGACCATCCCGGGCTACACACTGCTCAACGCGGCCGCGTACTACCGCACGGGCCACGTCACGATGCAGCTGAATATCAATAACCTGGCTAACCGCACCTACTGGGTAGGCGGCTACGACTACATCCGCCTGTTTCCGGGCGCGCCGCGCAATTTTCTGCTCACGCTGGGCTACTCGCTGTAAGCACTGAAAACCACCTGATGGGTGGGATAACTGAAAATTGTAACGCATAGAAAAAGCCCTTAGCCGGTTAGCTAAGGGCTTTTTCTATGTCAAGTAGTTAACTACTCGGGGTCGCTTTCCGTCGTCAGAGTTTTACCCTGGTGCTGCATCTCGGGAAGCGTGAAATTGGCTTCGCTGGGGTGCGACAGCTCGTCGGGCACGTTCTCGGCCGAAGCGGGGGCCGAGCCCATCGGGGCCTGGCTGTCCGAGCGGAGCGAGTCGTCCATCATATCAGCCATTTGCTGGCCGCTGTTGTCGTCGAATACCTGGCCGGCCGTTTCGCGGTCGAGGAAGCTATCCGACTCCTTTTCGGTTTCGGTGCGGGCGTTGTCCGAGGCGTCGGCCTGGGCATCGGTGGTAGCCGTGGCGGCAGCTTTACCGTTGAGGTTGTTGCCGGGGGCGGTTTGGGGGATAGAGGCCATATTACTTAGCTGTTATTGTGTTCTTTATCGTTGTTTTCCTGCCAGGTAGCTTCCGATTTGCCACCGGCGTAGCGGGGGTCATCGTCCGACCACGCGGCGCGCTGCTCGTCGGTGTCGGCGTGCTGGGCATCGCGCACGGCGGCGGGGTCCTGGTTCTGGGTTACGTGGCCGCGCTGGTCTTCCAGGTTAGCCGGGGCATCTTGGGCATCCTCGGGCTTGCGCAGCTCGCTAAACTCGTCGGGGTTGTCGTTGGAGCCGTCGCGGCCGGCTTTGGGCGCGTCGCCGCTGGCCGGCAGGTGGCCAAAATCACCGTAGGCCGGGGTGCCGGCTACGGCATCCTTGGCGGGGTCGTTGGGGTTGAGGCGGGCATCTTCGGCGCGCTGGCGCTGGCCGAGGGGCAATTGGTCGTCTTCGTCGGAAGTGTAGGAGCTCATGGGAGGGAGGGAAAGAAGTTCAGCAGGAGAGCCCGGCGGGCCGGGGACTGCGGTGTTTACTGTAGTTTCCGGCTTCGTGTTGCTGCTGGCAAGGTTTTCGACGGGCATTTTTTGGGTTGGCTACGTACACGGGATGTTAAACCAGCTTTTTTAGCTCCTCTCCTACTCAAATGACTATTCAGCACAGCACTGCCAATCAAGAATTTACCACCGGCCCGTCCGACAACCAGGCCGAACTCGCCTACGCCTGCCCCACCCCCGGCATCATCGATTTTACCCATACCTTCGTGCCCGAAGACCAGCGCGGCCAGGGCATCGCCGAAAAGCTGGCCGAAACGGCCCTGGCCTACGCCCGCGAGCACCAACTGCGCGTGCGCACCAGCTGCGAGTTCATGGCTAGCTACGTGCAGCGTCACCACACGCAGTACGCTGATATTCTGGCGTAGATAGGGCTTTCGCCTGGATGGCGCGGGGCTCTGCCCCGTGTCTACTGTACCGCAGGCCTCTGGCCTGCCCGTGGAGGGCGACGGCACCCACCATCGTTCAACGACGGCGGGCCAGAGGCCCGCTATACAATAGACACGGGGCAGAGCCCCGCGCCATCACAGCTATTGCGTGCTTGCGGCTTACGCTGGCTAACGCGTGATTATTTCCAGCTGCCACTCCAGCTCCTCTTCCTTAACGGGATAGGGCTGGCCGTGGCGAATGGCCTGGTAAACCGCTTCAAACAAACCCATGTACGTGGCCGGAGCGGCGGTATCGGTGTGGGGCGGCAGCAGGCGGTTATGGCCGGCGGGGTCGGCCAGGGTGAGGTGGCCTTCCTGGCCGGGCTGCTCGCGGCCGTAAGTATCGGCGGTGGGTTTGATGCCGGCCAGCAGTTGGGCTTCCTGGGGGTCGGTGCGGTCTTTTTTGTAGCTACCCAGCGTGCCGTGCAGGACGAAGGCGGGGCCAGGGTCGGCCACCAGCATACTAGACGTCACCCACACGTTGAGGCCCTGCGCATAGCGCAGTTGGATGGTAAAAAAGTCGTCGACCTGCGAGCCGTGGCGGTAGCGACCGGTTGTTTTTTCAAACGACTCGGGCCGGCCAAACAGGCTGATAGCCTGGTCAAGCAGGTGCGGGCCAAGGTCGTAAATCACGCCCGAGCCGGGGCGGCCGTCTTCCTTGAAAACCTTGGTGTGCAACAGTGGCCGGAAGCGGTCGAACCGGAAGTGCACCTCAATGAGCCGGCCCAGCTGGCCGCTTTCCACCACCCGGCGCACGGCCCCGAAATCGGTATCCCAGCGGCGGTTCTGGTAGGCCAGCAGCTGGCGGCCCTGCTGGCGGGCCAGGTCGCTTAGCTCGCGCCACTCGGCTACGGTGGTAGCCACGGGCTTTTCGACCAGCACGTGCTTGCCAGCTAGCAGCGCCTGGCGGGTGAGGTCGTAGTGGGTGTCGTTGGGGGTGTTCACCACCACCAACTCCAGATTGGGGTCGGCGAGCAGCGCCTCTACGCTGGGGTAGCTGCGCACGCCGGGGTAGTCGGAGGCCATGCGCTGCTGGGTACGCTCGACCACTGCTCGCAGCGCAAAGCCGGAGTGCAGGTCGAGAAAAGGGGCGTGGAAAAGCTTGCCGGACATGCCGTAGGCCAGCAGGCCGGTGGCAATGGGAGAATCGGGAGAAGGCGTCATGCCCAAATATAGGTGGCTGCCGGGTAGCCGGGGGCCAGCCGGGCCGGGCAGGCGCAGGAGGTTTTGCGGCGGCAACGCGGTAGTTTTGCGCAATAAAAAGAGGTTTCGCAAAGCGCCTGAACTACCCGTCCGGCCACTTGGCGAAACCTCTTCTTACTTGGCGAAACTTTGCGCTAAAACACTATTCTTCAGCCGGTACGGCCACGGCGGCGCGCACTTGCCGGGCGGCGGCGACCATGTGGCGCAGGGCGGCTTCGGTTTCGGGCCACTTGCGGGTTTTGAGGCCGCAGTCGGGGTTTACCCAAAGGTGCTCGATGGGCACCAGGGCGCTGGCGCGGGTGAGCAGGGCCACCATTTCGGCGGTGCTGGGCACGCGGGGCGAGTGAATGTCGTACACGCCCGGCCCGATTTGGTTGGGGTACTGGAAGTCGGCAAAGGCTTCGAGCAGCTCCATTTGCGAGCGCGAGGTTTCCATGGTAATCACATCGGCGTCGAGGTCGGCGATGGCGGGCAGCATGTCGTTGAACTCCGAGTAGCACATGTGGGTGTGAATCTGGGTTTCGTCCTGCACGCCCGAGGCCGCCACCCGAAACGCCTGCACCGCCCACGCCAGGTAGGCCGGCCAGTCGGTACGCCGCAGCGGCAGGCCCTCGCGGATGGCCGGCTCGTCAATCTGAATAATGCGGATGCCGGCCTGCTCCAGCGCCCGCACCTCGTCGCGGATGGCCAGCGCCAACTGCAACGCGGTGAGCGCGCGCGGCTGGTCGTCGCGCACGAACGACCATTGCAGGATGGTCACCGGGCCGGTCAGCATGCCTTTCATGTACTTGGTAGTGAGCGACTGCGCATACACGGCCCAGGCCACCGTCATGTCCTGCGGGCGGTGGATGTCGCCGTAGAGCACGGGCGGCTTCACGCAACGGCTGCCGTAGCTCTGCACCCAGCCGTTGCGGGTGAAGGCAAAGCCGTCGAGCAGCTCGCCGAAATACTCTACCATGTCATTGCGCTCAAACTCACCGTGCACGAGCACGTCGAGGCCGATATCCTCCTGCCATTTTACCACTTCCGCAGTGGCTTTTTGCAGGGCGGCTTCGTACTCGGCATCGGTCAGCTCCTGCTTTTTCCAGCGGGCGCGCAGCTGGCGGATATCCTCGGTTTGGGGAAACGAGCCGATGGTAGTGGTGGGCAGCAGCGGCAGGCCCAGCGCCGCCTGCTGCCGGGCGCTGCGCTCGGCAAACGGGCTGAGCCGGCGCGCATCGGCGGCCGTGATGGCGGCGGCCCGCGCCTTCACTCCCGGCCGGTGGATGCGGGCCGACTCGCGCCGGCTGGCCAGCGCCGCCTGGTTGCGGGCCAGCAGGTCGGCGCTGCCGGGTACCTGGGTGGCTAGCTGGTGCAGCTCGCGCACTTCATGTAATTTCTGGTGGGCAAAGGCCAGCCAGTGCTTGATTTCCAGGGGCACAGCGGCTTCGTTGGTTTCCTGGGCCAGGTCGCAGGGGCTGTGCAGCAGCGAGCAGCTGGGGGCCAGCAGCACGCGCCCGGGGCCGAGCTGGGCCACGGCTTGGCTCACCAGGGCCAGCGAGGCGGCGTAGTCGTTTTTCCAGATGTTGCGGCCGTCCACCACGCCCAGCGAGAGCGAGAGCCAGGCCGGCACCTGCGGCAGCACGGCCGCCAGCTGCTCGGGGGCGCGCACCAGGTCGAGGTGCAGCGCGTGGATGGGCAGGCGCAGGGCCGTGGCCACGTTGTCGCGCAGCCCTTCGAAATACGTGGCCACCAGCACCTTCAGGCCCGGGCAGCTGCGCGCAATGCGGGCGTAGGCAAATTGCAGGGCGTCGCGCTCGGCGGGCGTGAGGTCGAGGGCCAGGCAGGGCTCGTCGAGCTGCACCCAGGTGGCGCCCAGCTGCTGCAAGCGCGTGAGCACCTGCACGTACACCGGCAGCAGCCGGCTCAGCAACTCGATGCGGTGGAAGCCGCTTTCCTTCTCCTTGCCCAGCAGCAGGTACGACACCGGCCCCAGCAGCACCGGCTTGGGCGCGGTGCCCAGCACGGCCAGCCCCTGGCTAAATTCGCCAAAAATGCGCTCCGAAAACAGGTGAAACTGCTGGTCCTTCGTGAACTCGGGCACGAGGTAGTGGTAGTTGGTATCAAACCACTTGGTCATTTCCAGGGCCGTGATATCGAGGCCGTTGCGCTGGTAGCCCCGCGCCATGGCGAAGTACAGCTCTTGCTCCGGAGTCGCCCGGTTTTGGCTGATGATGGGCGTGTAGCGGGCCGGAATAGCGCCCACCAACAGGCTCATATCCAGCACCTGGTCGTAGTGGCTGAAGTCGTTGCACGGAATCAGGTCGAGGCCCGCCGCTTGTTGCAGCTGCCAGTTTTGCTGGCGTAGCTGGCGGCCGACTTCCTGCAATTCGGGCAGGCCGATGGTGCCGGCCCAGTATTTTTCGCTGGCCTTTTTGAGTTCGCGCTGGCTACCAATGCGCGGGTAGCCGAGGTTGTGCGTTAGCATGTGCTTGGGGGTTGGGGAATGAAAAAATCATTCTCGCAATCGGCGCACGTTCTTCACTAGCGGGGGAGTTGGCTGGCTGGCCTGGTATGGGCGGAGAAGCTCGGGCGTGCGCACGCCCGCTGGCCCCAGGCTGCGTCCAGCCCGGCCAGGGTCACCACCACAAAGCCAGTTGCCAGCCTGCCACCCCATTTCGCGAGGGCGTACGGCCATAGTCGTAGAAAGGCAAGTCTCCTGGCTCGTGCCATTACAGTCAGCCTTCTCACCCGCAGGCAATGGCTTATTACTTGACTATAACTGGTTGCGGCACTTACAGTTGCGCGACAGCCCGTGATTCACACACGGTTCCTTATTAATTCCGGTATTACCCGAAAACCTCCCTACGGCAATTGAAATTGCAAAGAATGGGTAAAAAGTACTTAGCTTATTTAGTTGGTAAAAGTGAATGAGCCCTTTAAAACCCTCGTCCTGCTCATCTGGCGTCCGCTTGCCGAAGCATCTCGCTCGCTTCGTTGAGAGAAACGAGCGAGATGCTTTGGCGAGCGGACGCCAGATGAGCATGACATTCTTTACAATGGTTATGTAAGATTTTTAAACAACCACTGCTTCCTGTTTTTCAACGTTCGCCGCCACGGCGGCCCGTAGTGGCGCGGCCAGCCGCACCACGCACACGCCCGGCTGACGCAGCCACGCGGCCCGCGCCAATTGCTCCAGCCCAATGGTCCCGGTGAGGTAGTTACCCCGTTGCGCGGAGCGAAACTCTTCATGTACAGCCGTAAAATCGGCTCGGTCGGGCGCGGCGATAAACTCATCAAACGTCACGAGCACATCCACTTCGGCCGCCTCGGGCGCCAGGGACAGGTGGGCATTCTGCTGAATTTTCTTGTAGGCGTAGCGGTAGCCGTAGGTGAGCGCCGAGAGGTCGCTGAGCACCGCCGAGGCCGTGGGAAATGCCCCCGCCCCGCGCCCCAGGAAGAACTGCCGGTCGGCAAAGCCGCTCTGGGTAATAAGGCCATTGAACTCGTCGTGCACCTGAGCCAGCTCGTGGCCGGGGCGCACCAGCGTGGGCAGCACGGCCGCCGCCAGCCCGCCACCCGGCAAGCGTCGCGCCTCCGCCACTAGCTTGATTATCAAACCCTGCTCCCGCGCATAAGCCGTAGCCAGCTCGCTGATATTCGTGATGCCCACGGCCAGCAAATCGGTGGGTGCCACCACCGCGCCGAAAGCGTGGGCCAGCAGCAGCACCAGCTTGTTGCGGGCGTCGAGGCCTTCTACGTCGAGTGCGGGGTTACTTTCGGCAAAGCCTAGCTCCTGAGCCCTAGCCAGCGCCTCGGCGTAGGGCTGCGCGTCGCGGTGCATGGCCGTGAGGATGTAATTGGTCGAGCCATTCACGATGCCTTCCACCGATTCCAGCAGGTCGGTATCGTAGTATTCCTCCAGGTTGCGGATAACGGGCAGGCTGGCGCAGGCCGCCGACTCGTAGAGCAGCGGCGTGCCCGTGGCTTGCTGAATTTCGATGAGTTCGGGCAGGTGCTCGGCCAGCATCTTCTTATTGGCCGTCACCACGGCTTTGCCACGCATCAGGGCCTCTTTTACAATGAGATAGGCTTCATCGGCATCGTCAATCAGCTCCACGATAACGGTGAGCGCCGGGTCGGCCAGCAGGTCGTTTTTGTCGAAGGTGAACAGCTCGGCGGGCAGCGAACGCGCTTTGTCGCGGTTTTTCACCGCAATGCGGCCGATGCGGGCACGCAGGCCGGGCGTGCGCTCCAGCACTGCGTGCAGGCCCTGGCCCACTACGCCAAAGCCGAAAAGACCAATGTTGAGGTCGGTACGAGTCATGAAAGAAGGAAAAGAAAGACGGCAATGCACGCCCCGCCAGCCCAACCCTGTCTCAAAAAATTCTCGCCGCAAGAGCCTAAAAAAAGCCCTTCCGACAAGTCAGAAGAGCTACGCAGCCGCTACGGCGGCGCTGGCTACTCATAACTTATCTGCTTCCGAAATTTGGCCGGGGCCGCTTCTCGAAACAGGAATTAGCACCTTCGCATTGCTGCTGGTTGCTAAGGCATCGTCGGGCCTGTCCCTCCGCCTTTCTTGATAAGGGCTCCGGTGAAGGAGCGTGCCGCAAAGGTAGCCGGCCGCTGGCTTCCGGCCAACTGCCGGCGGGCTATTCAGCCGATTAAGCTCGGCTTTGGCGACTAGCCTCTACCCCCTACTCTACTCACTTTAACAAGCCGCCGCCTATCGCTTTGGGCTAACCGTGAGGAGAAACCGGGCGCTATATTCTCTTTTATACAGCGTATTAGCGTGACTGCCTCGCCAGGTTATTTTTCAGAAAACATTCACCGCAGCCAGCTTGGAAAGTAGTGGGCTGCCAGGTTGATGTTCAGCCGTTGAACTGGATAATAGCCGGGGCTACTATTCTTATTTAGACCTAATAAAAACATCAAACTCAACCATTAGTGCGTACGCTTTAGGAGCTTAAAAGCGGGCGCCGCCTTAGCGGCCCTGCCCCCAATTTCTCCTTTTCTATCGCCCTATGAGCTTACACTTCACCCAAGAGCCGCTCGACAAGACGACGGCCGCCGTGGTGCCCACGCAGGCTGTCACGCTGCACGTCAACGGCCAGGCCCACACGATTCAAATTGCCCCCTGGACTACCCTGCTCGACGCCCTGCGCGAGTACATGGACCTCACGGGCACCAAGAAAGGCTGCGACCACGGCCAGTGCGGCGCCTGCACTGTTCTCGTTGATGGTAAGCGCATTAACTCGTGCCTGGCGCTCGCCACGGTGTACGAGGGCAGCGAAATCCAGACCATCGAAGGGCTGGGCACCGAGGAAAACCTGTCGCCCTTGCAGCAGGCGTTTATCGACCACGATGCTTTCCAGTGCGGCTACTGCACGCCGGGCCAGATTTGCTCGGCCCAGGGCCTTATCAACGAGGGCCGCGCTAAGACCGAGGACGAGGTGCGCGAGCTAATGAGCGGCAACCTCTGCCGCTGCGGTGCCTACACCAACATCCTGTCGGCGGTGATGGACGTGCTGCACGACGGCCAGGTAACAGTGGACAACGGCCGCCTCATCACGATTCCGGCCCAGCCTACCAAATCCAGCTCAGCAAGCTAATAACCAACGCGCTATGAACAGTTTCACCCTTACCCAAGCCACGGGCGTTGCCGAAGCCGTGCGCGACAAGGCCAGCCACGAAAGCTCGGCCTACCTGGGCGGCGGCACCAACCTCATCGACCTGATGAAGGAGAACGTGAGCCGCCCCACCCACCTCACCAGCCTCCACAAGCTGCCGCTGGGCAAAATAGAACAAAACCCCGAAGGCGGCCTCCGCCTGGGTGCCCTCGCCACCAACGCCGAAACGGCCTGGCACCCCGAGGTAGAAGCCCGTTACCCGCTGCTGAGCCAGGCCATTTTGGCCGGCGCTACGCCGCAGCTGCGCAACATGGCCACCGACGGCGGCAACCTATTGCAGCGCACCCGCTGCTACTATTTCTACGACCTCGCCACGCCTTGCAACAAGCGCGAACCCGGCACCGGCTGCTCGGCCATCGGCGGATATAACCGCGTATGCGGCATCCTGGGCACCAGCGAAAGCTGCATCGCCACCCACCCCAGCGACATGTGCGTGGCCCTGGCCGCCCTCGAAGCCGTGGTGCGGGTAGATGGCCCGGACGGTGAGCGCACTATCCAATTTGAGGATTTCCACCGGCTGCCGGGTGATACGCCCGAGCTGGATAACAACCTGAAGCCCGGCGAATTAATTACCGGTATCGACCTGCCGGCCAATGGCTTTGCCAAAAACTTCACCTACCTCAAGCTGCGCGACCGCGCCAGCTACGCCTTTGCGCTGGTAAGCGTGGCGGCGGCGCTGGAGTTGGATGGCAACACCATCAAGGAAGCTCGCTTGGTACTGGGCGGCGTGGCGCACAAGCCCTGGCGCGATAAGGAGGCCGAGGCGATGCTGAAAGGCCAGCCCGCCACGGCCGACACCTTCCGCAAGGTGGCCGCCAAGGTGGTGGAAGGTGCCAAGGGCTACGGCTCCAACACCTTCAAAATCGAGTTGGCTAAGCGTGCCATTGTGCGGGCGCTTAAGCAGGCCACCGAAATGGATTATACGCAGAACGATAACGCTTTTCAGAATTCTAACCCATGAGCCAGACTATTGCCACCCCGCCCACTGTGCGCCTGGGTACCGACTATATTGGCAAGCCCACCAGCCGCTTCGAAGGCAAGGCCAAAGTGACCGGCGCGGCTAAGTACGCCGCCGAGTTCAACGTGCCCGACCTGTGGTACGGCTACGTGGTGAGCAGCCCCATCGCCAAGGGCAAAATCACGAAAATCGACAGCGCGCCCGTACTGGCCATCCCCGGCGTGAAGCACATTTTCTCGCACGAGAACGTGCCGTCGATGGCGTGGTTTGACCGCAGCTACAAGGACGACGTGGCCCCCGGCGGGTCGCCGTTCCGGGCGCTGCACGAGCCCGAGATTATCTACAACATGCAGCCGGTAGCGCTGGTAGTGGCCGAAACCTTTGAGCTGGCCCGCTACGCTGCGTCTATCCTCAAGATTGACTACGAGGTAGAAAAGCACGAAACCAACCTCGAAACTAAGCGCGGCGAAGGCTTTGCCGCGCCCAAGGGCAAGACGGGCTTCGTGCCGCCGCCCAAGCCGAAGGGCGACGCCGAAGGTGCATTCAAGGATGCGCCGTACAAGCATGAGGGCGAGTACATTCACCTGACGCAGCACCACAACCCGATGGAAAACTTCGCCACCACGGTGGAGTGGCTGGGCGAGGGCAAGCACCTGAAAATCTACGATAAAACGCAGGGCGCGATGAACGTGCAGCAGTATATCACCAAGATTTTCGGGCTGAGCAAGGAAGAGGCGCGGGTGATTTCGAAGTACACCGGCGGCGGTTTCGGCTCGGGCCTGCGCCCGCAGTACCAAGTGATGCTGGCCGTGATGGCGTCGCTGGAGCTGGAGCACTCGGTGCGCGTATCGCTCACGCGCCAGCAGATGTTCAGCTTCGGCCACCGGCCCCACACGCTGCAAACCGTGAAGCTTGCCACCGACGACCACGGCCACCTGCAATCCATCCAGCACAAGGCGCTGGCCGAAACCTCGCGCTTCGAGAACTTCACCGAAACGGTGGTCAACTGGTCGGGCATTCTGTATGAGAGCCCCAACTCGAAGTTTGACTACGAGCTAGCCAAGCTCGACGTGTACTCGCCGCTCGATATGCGGGCGCCGGGCGCAGCCACGGGCTCGTTTGCCATTGAGTCGGCGATGGATGAAATGGCGTACGCGGCCGGCGTAGACCCGCTGGAATTCCGCCTGCTCAACTACACCGAAACCGACCCCACCGAGAACAAGCCCTACACCAGCAAGCGCCTGCGCGACTGCTACTACGAAGGCGCCGCCCGCTTCGGCTGGGACCAGCGCAGCCCCGAGCCCCGCTCGATGCGCGATGGCGACCTGCTCGTGGGCTACGGCATGGCCACCGGCTGTTGGGATGCCTCGATGCAAAAAACGGCCGCCAAGGCCAGTATCACCGCCGCTGGCCACCTCACGGTGAGCAGCGCCTCCAACGACATCGGCACCGGCACCTACACCATCATGACGCAGGTGGCGGCCCAAACCCTGGGCCTGCCCATCGAAAACGTGACTTCGGTGCTCGGCGATACCACGCTGCCCGTGTCGCCGGTGCAGGGCGGCTCCTGGACGGCGGCCTCGCTGGGCTCGGCCATTCAGGCCACCTGCCAGGAACTGGGAAAAAAGCTGCTCAAGCTGGCCCAGAAAATGGACAACTCGCCGCTCAAAGGCCTAGCCTTTGAGGACGTGCAGTTTGCCGACGGCCACATCCGCGCCAACGAAGACATCGAGAAATCGGTGGCTATCCAAGACGTGCTAGCCGCCAGCGGCGAAGACAAGGTGGAGGCTGAGTCGGGCGCGCAGCCCAACCCCATCAACATGCTGAAATACTCCATGCATTCGCACAACGCGGTGTTTGTGGAAGTAAAAGTGGACGAAGACCTCGGCACCGTGCACGTTACCCGCGTGGTAAATGCCGTGGCCGCCGGCCGCATCCTCAACCCTAAAACCGCTCGTAGCCAGGTGCTAGGCGGCACGGTCTGGGGCATCAGTATGGCCTTGATGGAGGAAACCCACATCGACAACACCTACGGCCGCTACATGAACCACAACCTGGCCGAGTACCACATCCCGGTCAACGCCGATATCCACACCATCGACGTGGTGTTTGTGGAAGAGGAAGATGATATAATCAACCCCCTCGGCGTAAAAGGCGTGGGTGAAATCGGGATGCTCGGCGTAGCCGCCGCCGTGGCCAATGCCGTGTACCACGCTACCGGTAAGCGCGTGCGCGACTTGCCGCTGACAATTGATAAGCTGCTGTAAGCAGCAGCTAGATTATTAAAACGAAAGCGCCCCGTAGCTGATTGGCTGCGGGGCGCTTTCTCTTTTAACTTAACTAAATCTATTCAGCAGTGAATTTCTTCGTACTTCACATGCGCTTCTTTTAAGCTATTACGCATATTTTCTGTAAGGTTACAGCCCTTAAGCGAACTTGAGACAAAAGCATCCTGCACTGATTTTAAGACATATGAAAAGTTTTTCCAGCTCCATTGGTTACTAACAAGCACATAATGGTTGTCAATTGTGCGAATGGGCTGACGCGAAAAGCGTATCTTATCAACAACCTCCTCCCGCAGCAAACACACTTTACGGTTACCATACCGCCCTTGTAATTCTGCAACAGGCTTGAATACGTGACGAATCTGTTCTAAAGTCAATTTATCAGCAATAAAATCTTCAAATACAGCCAAAAGGAAAGGACCTTTCATTAATGGGGCTGGACGGCCAGGCAGTACCCAACGGCTCAAGTCTCTATGCATTCTCCTTATTCGTTCAAGTGTTTATTTTTCAGATTATCAATATCATCAAAATCTTTGGCCCGAGCAGTAGCCTTCTTATCAGTTATCAAGTCTTCAAAGTCAATAAAAGGAATGTCCACGCTGCCTATTTCAATAACCTCTCGCCTGGAAAAAGCGGGACCGAAGTTTAGGGCAGATTTAATTGATGGCAGTAAGTCAAGGGTAAATAAATCGAACTCATACCTAAAAAACGATTTTCTAGGATTAGGTGCTTGTTCGTTCCGATGCACAGTAACGTCTTGTCCTAACGAGACAAGTGCATCCAGCAGTTTAAAATAGTTCGTGTAGGTAGGGCTGTACCAGATATCTACATCCGGCCTATCGGCAGGTACGCCAGCCATTGTTATAGAGTGCCTGAAGTAGCCATAGTAAGCAACCGCACTGCCCCCAACGACTAAGTAATCAACAGCATGATTATTCAGCGCTTGGCAGACTTTTACTATGCTTTCAAGTAAACTATTATTCGTGAGTGCTGCCATGCCGCTTTTTTGCTCGGAGCGCTTGTAATAGTTCTGCCATCTGCTTCACCTCGGCATCAAGCTTAGTTTTTTCTGCGGCAGATAAGCTAGCCGCAGGAACATCACGCTTCATTTCTTCGAAGCTACTATACTTGGTGAGTCTGGTATTCATAGTATGGAGCGTGTTCGAAAAATGCTTATTTCATCGTGCCTCGTTTCGTGAAAGCAAGGTACTGATTTTCCGCTCATATAGGCGTAGCTGCACTGTTGCATAAACTATGCTAGCCAGCAAAACGCCCCGAAACTGCCGAGTTCCGGGGCGTTGTTACTTGTTCTATACTACCACATCAAGAAGTGGCCGCAAATTCCTCTTGCTTTGCCTACGCCTTGGCTTAGCGCAGCAGCGGCGCGATGCGGGTACCAATCAGCTCGGTGGCGCGGAGGATTTTTTCGTGCGGCAGCACGGCCACATCCATTTGAAACGTCACGCGGGAGACGCCGCCCAGCGCCTCGCTGTGCCGCTGAATCTTGGCCGCTACTTCTTCGGGGTTGCCGACCAGCAGGGCACCCAGGGGGCCGGACTGCATGTCGAAATGCGCCCGCGTGAGGCTGCTGCCGCCCCGCTCGCGGGCGCGCTTGCTGAACGTTTCGAGGTAGCCGGGCACAAAATCGGCCACGGCTTCTTCGGTGGTGGGGGCCACGTAGCCCAGCGAGTGCAGGCCCACTTGGAGCTGCTCGGGGGCGTGCCCGGCCCGGCGCCCGGCTTCGCGGTACAGGTCTACCAGCGGCCGGAAACGGTGGGTGTCGCCGCCGATGATGGCCACCATCAGGGGCAGGCCCAGCGTGCCGGCCCGCACAAACGACTCGGGCGTGCCGCCCACCCCTAGCCAGATGGGCAGCTTAGCCTGCGCCGGCCGCGGATACACGCCCTGGCCAGTGAGCGCGGGCCGGTACTGGCCCTTCCAGCGCACTTTTTCCTGGTCGCGGATGGTGAGTAGCAGCTCCAGCTTTTCGCTAAACAGCTCGTCGTAGTCGTTGAGGCTGAAGCCAAAGAGCGGGAACGCTTCGGTAGACGAGCCGCGCCCGACCACCATTTCGGCCCGGCCCTGCGAAATTAAATCCAACGTGGCAAACTCCTGGAATACGCGCACCGGGTCGGCCGCCGAGAGCACCGTCACGGCGCTGGTGAGGCGAATGCGCTTGGTGCGCGCGGCGGCGGCGGCCAGAATGACGGCCGTGGCCGAATCCAGGTATTCGGCCCGGTGGTGCTCCCCGATGCCGAACACGTCGAGCCCCACCTGGTCGGCCCGCTCAATGCGTTCGAGCAGCAGGCGCATGCCCTCGGTGCCGCTCAGGTGGTCGCCCCCGTTTTGGAGCAGGTGCGAGGCAAAACTATCGATTCCAACTTCCATCGGATTGGGCTTAGGTAGGTTTTAGGACGCAGGGCCGAGGCCCTGCTTTCGATAACAAATGTACATACATTTAATGTAAATACATCATTCGCCTTTAGCTTCAAGAGGAGCGTACTGGGGTTTTGCTAAAATGCGCTAAAAAGAACGTCATGCTGAGCTTGCCGAAGCATCTCGCTCGCATCGTTAGGCAGTGACCCTAGCGGCGCGAGCGAGATGCTTCGGCAAGCTCAGCATGACGTTCTTTTTTAATTATCAACACGTTATAAGCCACCCAGACCACCTACCCTGTATGTCTTGAGTAGTTCCACACTTGGCTTCCGCGCTATCCCTACTGCTTAAAAGCGGCCGCGAACTCCTGGGCGAACTCCTCCAGCTTCACCTGGCCCAGGGTGGGCTTGTGCTGCTCGTAATCTTCGCCCAGCGTGCCGTTGTTCATGCTGGCGTAGATATCTACGATGTCGGCGGCGGTGCTGGCGGGGAGGCCGTTTTGGAGCAGGTTTTCGCGCATTTGCTCGTCGGTGAAGGCTACCCAGCGCAGGTCGGGCCGGCCGATGGCGGCGCCCAGGGCTTGGGCTACTTCGGCTTGCGTGCGCTCGTCGCTGGCTACGTAGCGGACGGTGCGGCCAGCGGGGGCGGCGGGGTTGGTTAGCTCCTCGGCGGCGGCGGCGGCAATGTCGCGGGGGTGCACCAGCGCCACCCGGCGGTCACCAGCGCAGTTGGCCCCCATGAAGCCTGCGCCTTTTATCATGCCCACGAAGCTGTAGTAATTGGTATAGAAGGACGTAGGCCGCAGGTGCGTGAGCGCCAGGCCCGGCACCGCCGCCAGGATTTCTTCTACGTCGTGCGAGCCCAGGATGCCGCCGGTGCCGTGGTCGCGGTGCGCGCCCCAGGAGCTGAGCTGCACCACCCGCGGCACCCGCGCCTGCTGAATGGCCTGCGCATAGTGCCGGCCAATGCGCTGGGAATAAGCCCGCGAATCGGGCTCGCGTTGGCCACCCGCCACCATGGCGTACAGAGCGTCGGCCCCGGCGAAGGTGGCGGCCAGGAAGTCCGCATCTTCGAACGAGCCGATGGCGGCGGTGGCCCCCAGGGCTTCGATGGCGGCCTGCCGCTCGGGCTGGCTACTGATGACCGTGACGGCGTGGCCTTGCTGCACCAGCGCGGTGGCCAGCGGCAGGCTGATGTTCCCGAGGGAACCAGTGACGATGATTTTCATGGGGCAAAGCTCCGGCCAGGCTTGGCTGGGCGAAAGGGCCAAACGGCGGGAAGATTGGGCCAAAGTGCGGAGTAGCGCGGACTTTTAGTCCGCGAGTGAGGGCGTCGGTATACTGGCGGACTGAAAGTCCGCGCTACATCCTCACAGGCGCTGGCGGTAGCTGGCCGGCGACACGCCGGTATTATTCCGAAAAAAGCGCCCGAACGTGGACTGGTCGGCAAAGTGCAGAGTATCGGCAATTTGGCTGACGGTAAGGGCCGGGTTTTGCAGCAGCACGGTGGCTTCGAGCAGCACGGCCTCGGCCAGCCACTCTACGGCGCGCTTGCCGGTGGTGGCGCGCACGGTTTCGGCGAGGTGCTTGGGCGTGATGCAGAGTTTGTCGGCATAAAACGCCAGGTTGCGCTCGGTGGCGTAGTGCCGGTTGACGAGCTTCTTAAACTCGGCGGTAATGAGCTGGCTGCGGGTTTGGATGGCGCTCGACGCCACGTGCTGCGCGCTGTAGATAGGCGCGGTTTCGTGCAGCAGAATATGGAGCAGGCTGCGCAAAATCTCCTCACGGTAGGCGTGCGGCGCGTCGTATTTCTGCTCAATGGCCCGCAGCAGGGCCGCGATGGCTTCGGCCTGCGCGGGCAGCAGCGCCACAACGTGCCGGGCATCGCGCTCAAAAAAAGCAAACGTATCCAGGTTCAGGCTGCCGTTAGCCGTGACGAATTCCCTGGTGAAAAAGATGCTCAACGCATCCAAATCAGCCGACATAAATGGCCACTGCTTAATGACATATGGCGAGAGCAGCATCAGCGAATTGGGGCCGATGTCGTAGGTTTCGAGGTTGACTTGCAGGCGGGCGCTGCCGCTTAGGCAGAGGCCGATTTTGTAATAATCGCTGCGGTACGGCAGGTTGATGGGCAGATGCGCCGGCGCAGAATTTGGCCCCAAAAAGAACACCGCCGCTGGGGTGGTGGCGGGCTCAGTAAGGGCAGCTAGCGGATAAATGGGGACGGCGGCAGTCATACTAAGGCCAATTTACGCGCCGTGAGCTGGCTGGGCCCGCTCACCCGAAAACCCCGCTTCCGGCTGGGTGGTTTACATAACCCCGCCCTGCTACCGGGCGTACTGCCTCCGCTAACCCCGCCTACCCCATGACCGAGCTCCAACGCCTTTTCCTCGCCTACGACCAGCACCGCGCCGCGAGCCGCCCCTGCGCCCTCGCCACGGTGGTCGAGGTTATCGGCTCGGCCTACCGCCGGCCCGGCGCCCGGATGCTCGTGACCGAAGATGGCGAGCTGACCGGCGCCATCAGCGGCGGCTGCCTCGAAGGCGACGCCCGGCAGCGGGCGCGGCGCGCCATCTTCCAGGGCGAGCCGGCACTCGTCACCTACGACACCCGCGACGAAGACGACCCCCGCCACGGCCTCGGCCCCGGCTGCCAGGGCGTGGTCCGCATCCTGCTGGAGCCGCTTGACTTTGCCAACCCCGACAACCCGCTGGAGCTGCTGCGCGGCTTTGCCCAGCACCCCACACCGGCCGTGCTAGCCACGGTTTTCGAAACCGATGCCAGCGGCCTGAAAGCCGCCGTGGGCCAGCGCGTGCTGCTCTCCGAAACCGGCTTGGTGCGCGGTACGCCGCTGCTGGCCGCCCCACTGGCCGAGGCAGCCCGCGCCACCCTGGCGCAGGGCCAGCCCCAGATTTTGAGTATTGGAACTGACGCCGGCCCGGTGCGCGCCTCGCTGGAAGTGCTCACGCCGCCGCTACGCCTCGTGGTGTATGGCGCAGGCAACGATGCCCAGCCCCTGGTGCACCTGGCGGCCTCGCTCGGCTGGCACATTACTATCGTCGATGGCCGGCCCAACCTGGCCACCGCTGCCCGCTTTCCCGAGGCCGCCGAAGTACGCCTCGTACCCGTGCGCGAGCTGGAAACCGCCACGCCCGACCCGTTGGCTTACCATGTATTACTAAGCCATAATTACGCCTACGACCTGGCCGCGCTACAAACCCTGCTCGAGTCGCCTGCACCTTACATCGGGCTGCTGGGGCCGCGCCTCAAGGCCCAGCGGCTACTCGATGAGCTGGATACTGCACCCACCGCGCTGGTAGAGCAGTTACGTGAGCGGCTGCATAGCCCCATCGGCCTCGACCTGGGCAGCGAGACACCGGAGGAAATTGCGCTCTGTATCGTGGCCGAGATTCAGGCGCAGCGCAGCCAGCGGCAAGCCCGGCCGCTGCGCGAGCGGGCGGGAACGGTGCATATTCCGTTGGCTGATGCCTGCTAGCGCTCCGAATAAGCAAACGTGCAGTGTGGATGCTACGAGTCCACGCTATACTGCTTAGCAGGGTGCTTGCTTCTAAAATTTTGATTACATGATACTTGGGTTTAACGAGGATTTCATTCCCGCCATCAAAGCGGGCACCAAGGTGCATACCATCCGTGAGGGCCAGCGGTGGCGGGCGGGCGATGTGGCCGAGTTTTACGCCCGCGCCCAGGCCCCCGACCGCTACCAGTTTTGGGAGCCCCGGCCAGTGCTGGCGGTGCAGGACGTAGAGCTGACTACCGCCGGGCTGCACATTGAGGGCCGGCTCCTCACTCCCACCCAGCTACTGGCCCTGGCCCAGGCCGATGGCTTCGCCACGGCCGAGGCCCTGCTGGCCTTTTTTGCCCACAAGCCCCTCCCCTTGCGTGGCCAGCTTGTGCATTGGACCAGCCTGCGCTACTAAGCCTGGGGTGCTACCCAGCCCAAATCGGGAAGCCGTATTTTTGTCCTCCGACAGCTCTCTTACCTGTTAAAAAAGCAGCCGGCCAGCCGGCTGCTTTTTTGTTTGCCTTGCCCATGAAGTTTCAAACCCGACGCCAGGCTCTCCGCCTGCGGCAGCAAGCCGCCATGCCGCTGCAATTCAACCCGTTTGTATTCAGCCGCACGTTCTTTTTGTGGGTGCTGGTGGGCCTGGCGGGCGGTGTTATCGCGGGGGCTTACTGGCTGGTGCTGGCGCAATTGCTGAAGCTGCTGGGCCTGGTTACCGGCTGGTGGGTGGTGCCGCTGATGGGCGGGGCGGGCCTGCTGGCCGGCGGTATCATCCACCGCCTCGGCGACCCCGGCGAGATGAGCCTGCTGGTGAACAATATCCGCTTTCGGGGTGGCCGGCTCGACCCGCGCCACAGCGTGGCGATGGTGCTCTCGTCGCTGCTCTGCATTGCCAGCGGCGGCAGCGCCGGCCCCGAGGCCCCGCTGGTGCAGGTGACCGGCTCCACCGCCTCGTGGCTGGCCCAGAAGCTACGGGTGCGCGGCGAGGGCTTGCGCACGCTCAGCATTGCGGGCATGGCGGCGGGCTTCACGGCGCTGTTTGGCGCGCCGTTGGGCGGCGGGCTTTTTGCCCTCGAAATCCTGCACCACAAGCATTTGAGCGAGTATTTTCAGGCCCTGATTCCGGCCTTCGTGTCGAGTTGCGCCAGCTTTATCATCTTTATTCTGATAACGCACATCGGCATTGGGCCTACCTGGCACTTCCCCGTGGGTGGTACGCCGCAGCTCAATGATGCCTTCTATGCCGTGGGCTACGGGGCGGTGGGCGCGGCCGTGGGCTGGGTATTCATTGCTACGGTGCGGCAGCTGCGCCGGGTTTTCGGGCGGCTGCGGGTGCCCATTTACGTGAAGATGGGCGGCGCGGGCCTGCTCCTCGGCGTACTGGCCTACTACGTGCCGCTGGCCCGCTACTTCGGCCACGAGGAGCTGGCCGAAGTGCTGGAGGGACGCTTCACCGTGGGCTTCTTGCTGGGCTTATTGGCGGCCAAAATCGTGGCTATCGCCCTCACCGTTACCTCGGGCTGGCGCGGGGGCTTCATCATCCCGCTGTTCTTCGTGGGGGCCACGCTGGGGCTGCTCATCCACACGGTTTTTCCGTCGCAAAATCTGCCGCTGGCCATGATTAGCTGCATGGCGGCGCTCAACGCCTGCGCCACGCGCACGCCCATCAGCACGGCCATTTTGCTGGCTACGCTCACCGGGTTTCAGCAGCCGGTACCCATTCTGTTTGCCAGCCTCACCGGGTTTTTCCTGGCCCCCAGGACGCCGCTTATCAATGCCCAGCTCGCCGTACCGGGCGCCGAGGAAGACTAGGCTAGCGGTTCACCGTCCGCTCCAAAATCGTTTCTACTTCCAGCAGCAGCGCGGCGCTCACCAGCAAGTCGTGGAGCAGGAAAAGCTCTTCGAGCGAAAACAGGAACACCTGGCTGGCCACCGGGCCGGGCAGGCTGATGCACCGCTCGGTAGCATCGAGGGTGGCCAGGGCGTGGTGGCCGCAGCGCTCGGCCACGGTGGCGCGCCACTGGCGCAGCTCGTGGGGCAGCAGTTGCAGGCCCACGTTGCCAAAGTACAGGTGCAGGCAGCACCGGCCAGGGCATTGGGCAATGCAGCCCAGCGTGTTATGATGAAGACAGCGCGACATAAGGCAAAGGCGATTAAGTGAGAAACACCTAGTGCCGGCATGAAAAACCCGCTTCAACAGCCTCACCACAAAGCTGCTCCCGCCCTATTGCGGCGCAGGCCGTCCATGCCGGACTTTAAAGTAGCCCCGCCGCCTAGCCCTGAAGGCTAACCCGGCAAAACCAAGCAATTTCCTTGTTTAGACATTTTCTAAACAGTGGCAAATGTAATGGTCCGCCACGACCACACAAGCTCTTTTTAGAATTTTTCTAAATAATTTTGATTGCCCGGCCAAGTCTGCTGGCCAATTCTACCCCACCAGCGGGGCTTTTACAGTTGAGCTTAGGCGCCTTTTACAAAACTACCGGGGTAGTCTGGCCGTTTGGGAGGCACCTTCAACAGGACTTCTACTATGCAGATTCGTTACTTTTTGATAGTTTTCCTGGGGCTGCCGGTCTGGCGGGCCGGGGCACAGACTACCGCTCCCCTCGACACTACCAGCGGCCTCCTCCTACCCGCCGCTACCGTGGTGGGCTACGGCCAGCGGCTGCCGCTGCGCCGCACGGCGGCCGGCGTGGGCGTCATCGACGCGGCCGTTATCCAGCGCTTTAATGAAAGCTCCTTGGCCTCGGCGGTGAATACGCTGCCGGGCGTGCGGCTGGAGGAGCGGGCCACGGCCAGCTACCGCATCAGCGTGCGGGGCAGCACGTTACGCTCGCCCTTCGGGGTGCGCAACGTGAAGCTATACTACTTCGACATTCCCTTTACGGAGGCCAACGGCACCACGCCGCTCAACCTGCTCGACCCCGCGCAGCTGGGCCGCATTGAGGTGCTGAAGGGGCCGGCGGGCAGCGTGTACGGGGCCGGCACGGGCGGCGTGGTGCGCCTCGAAAACCGCCGCCCACTGCCCGGCCAGAGCCGGGCGCAGGTGGGCTACTCGGTGGGCTCGTACGGGCTGCGGCGCTTCACGGCCACGGCCGAGGCCAGCGGCAAGGGCAGCGACTACTGGCGGGCGCAGTACGCGCACCAGCAGCTCAGCGGCTACCGCCAGCAGAGCGCCCTGCGCCGCGAGGTGTTTGCCGTGGATGGCCAGATGTCGCCCTCCGCCAAGCAGACGCTGGCGCTGCACGCACTGTATACCGACATCAACTACCAGCTGCCGGGCGGCCTCACCCGCGCCCAGTGGGCGCAGGACCCGCGCCAGGCGCGCCCAGGCACGGCCGCCGCCCCCGGCACCGTGGCCCAAAAGGCGTATTACGCTTCGCAAACCGGCCTGCTGGGCGCCACGCACGAGTATACTTTCTCGGATAAGTGGCGCACCACGGCCACGCTCTACGGCCGGGCCAGCCGCATCCAAACGCCGTACCTCGTGGACTGGCAGCGCGATGCGCGGCTGGAAGGCGGCGGCCGGGCGGCCCTCAACTACCGGGGCCTGCTGGCCGGGCGCGTGCTGCGGGTGCAGGGCGGCGGCGAGTTTCAGGCGGCGTTCGTGGATTCGCGCAGCTACCAGAACGTGGGCGGCGCGCCCACTACCCTGCGCTACGATGACGAGATAACGACGCGCACGGGCTTCGCCTTTGCGCAGGCTGATTATGAGCTGCCCGCCGGGCTGCTGCTCACGGCCGGGGCCAGCTACAACCGCCTGCGCTACCAGATAGCGCGGGTATCGTCGGCGGCCGCCAGCCCCAACGGCTACGTGGTAGACCAGGATTTTCGGCCGCAGGTGCTGCCCCGCGTGGCCTTGCTCAAGGAAATTACGCCCAACATTTCGGCCTACGCCAGCGTGAGCAGCGGCTACTCGCCGCCCACCGAGGCCGAGCTGCGGCCCTCAGACGGCACCATCAGCCGCGATTTGCAGGCCGAGCGCGGCACCAGCTACGAGGTGGGCGGCCGGGGCACGCTGCTGCGTAGCCGGCTGGCCTTCGACGTAGCCATTTTTGATTTGGAGCTGCGCAATACCATCGTATCGCGCTCCGACGCGCAGGGCGTGCAGCTGTTTGCCAACTCGGGCAATACCCACCAGCGCGGGGCCGAAGTGGCTGCCAGCTACTGGCTCTGGCGGCAAGTAGAAGCCTTGCCCAGCGCACCCGACGGGGCGCCAGCTGCCGGCAATGGCCTGCGCGCCTGGGCCAGCTACGCCTACAACCGCTTTCGCTTCGGTAGCTACGAGTCGGCCACGGGGCAGCAGTACGGCGGCAACCAGCTCACCGGCACCGCGCCGCACACGCTCAGCGCGGGCCTCGACTTTAGCGAGCGGCTGGGCTTTTACCTCAGCCCCACGCTCAGCCACCAAGCCACGCTCCCGCTCAACGATGCCAACACCGACTACGCGGCCGGCTACTGGATTTTTGGCGGGCGCGGCGGCTGGCGGCGTACCGTGCTGGGCCGCTTGCAGCTCGACCTGTACGCGGGCGTAGACAACGTGGGCGACCGGCGCTACAGCCTCGGCAACGACCTCAACGCCTTTGGTGGGCGCTACTTCCAGCCCGCGCCGGGCCGCAACTACTACGGGGGCGCGCTGGTAGGCTGGCGCTGGTAGGCGGCAGGCCCGTGGCGGGAACAGTGGCTAGCTACTCGCCTTGGCTATTCCTAGCAAAACAATAAAAAAGACCTTTTCCGACGCCGGAAAAGGTCTTTTTTATTAAAGCTTACCCAAAATCAATGGCCGCTGGGTTGGCAATCACTCCGCCTACTTTTTCAACTAGGCTACCACTGTTTGGCTAGTTGCCAGCCGCTAGTGCTTAATCTGAATTGTCTGGCCTTTGCCAGGGCTACCGGGCAGGATGAGGTGGTATAAGCCATTGGCTAGCTCATGCGTATCCAGGTGCAGCACCTGCTCGCTGGTAACGGGTATCTGCTGCACTACCCGGCCCAGGTTGTCTACAAGCTGCACTGCGCCCCCCACTGCTTCTTTGGCTACGGGGATGGCTAGCGAGGCATTAGCGGGGTTGGGATAAGCCGTGAGCTGGCCCGTGGCGGCCACTCTTGTCTCATCTGCGCTTGCTTCCTTGGGCTTGGTAGCGTACGGCTCTTCGCCACCGGGGCCGCCCGGGGTGCCGGGCGTACCGGGGTTGCCAGGGCCAGGCACGGTGATAACCTTGGTGGCGGAGGCACCCGCGCCGCAGGAGTTGTAGCGCACTACGGTCACATTGAAGCTGGTAGGGCCGCGCAAACTCGTGGCCAGGGTGGTGAAGCCGTACGGGTCGTTCAGGTCTACGTTGACGCGCATCGCCGAATTTGGGCCGTACATCTCCACCGTAAAGTAATCCGTCTCGTTGCCGTTGTTAACCCGAAGCGCGTATTCTGGCGACGAGTTGCTGCTGCCTGCGGCCGTCTGTATCAGGCCAAAATCGGGGGGCGTACTGGGCACGCCGCCCGTATGCACCGAGATACTCTGCGCAATGGGCGACGAGGTGCCGCAGGTATAGTTGGCGACCACCGACAGCGTTTTGGTGTAATTACCCGGCGCAAAGCGCACGACCACGTGGGCCGTGCCATTACCCGAAACGATAGTTGCGTTGGCGTCATTGGGGGATAGCGACCACGTGTAGCCGGTCGCACCCTGGTTGTTATTCACGTACACGTCAAAGCTTTGGCTGGCATTCAGGCAGAGTGCCGCGGGCAAGGCTGGCGAAACCGTGAAGACCGGTGGGGCCGGCGCGGCGCTGATGACGTTGGTCAGCACCGAGCTGGAGGCGAGCGTAGCCAACACCCGGTTGCCCTGCCCAGTGGTGAAGTGGGTCATGCAGCTCGGCGTAATGTAGTCCATCACGTTGCCCACATCCGGGTTTTGCAGCGTCCCGTTAGGGTCGCGGAACTGCGTTGGGAACCGGCACGACGCATCATCCGTGAAGTTGTAAGCCGGGCTTTCGGCGGGCGTATCGCACACCAAATCACCCCGCGACTGGCAATTGGCCCCATTGGCAAGCTCAGCCCCAAAATAGGTTTCGAACGTGTGGTAAAGGCCCAGCGAGTGGCCCATTTCGTGGGCGATGATGGGCGAGTTTACCAAGGGCTGGGCCACGCCCGCCTTGTAAAAAGTACCCCCCAGCACCAGGGCGGTACTGGGGTTGCCGGCGGCCTTGCCACCCCCAAAGCTGGAATTATCGTCGAGCAAGTAAATGTTGATGGCGTTGCCCACCACATTGGTATTGATGAGCGCATTGTACTTGGCCGCATCATTTATGCTGAAGTTGCTGACGTACGTGTCGTTGCGAATCTCATCGCTACCAGTATTCTGAAAATAAACGCTGTACGGGGCGTACACAGCGGCTAACCTGTTCATGACCTGCGGCAGCACACTGACGTTTTGCCCACCCGAGCCATTGCTGGCGCGCACAATGTGAAAGTATACCCGCACGGTGTAGCAGCTAGCCGTGGTATACGATGTGGCAGCATTGCCGCGCAAGGGGTCGGGGCTACTGGGCGTGCCGCAAAAGGACTGTGCCAGGGCTGCCTCGGTGCCCCCCAGCCCCAAAGCCAGGGTGAGCAGTAACGGCTTCACCTTAGGGAGAAGCCTGGCGGAGAAAAATTGCATCATACAGTGTGGAAATAAGGGAGTGAGGGTTTTTGCCAGTAGCGCACGATAGTAGGCGCCCTTCGCGTTGCAAAGGACTGTGGTTTTCAGAACCTTAAAAGGACAAAGCTTATATTTTTGTGATATAAGAAAATAAGGTATTCTTTTGGCCAAGTGCTACAGTTAATTAAATTAATACAATTGATTAGGTCACAACTTAACCACCTCACTATCTACCAGGCATTTAGCAAAGTGATACCTTATCTAAAGGCGCCTGTAATGAGCCAGTGTCCCCAAAAAGACTTTTTTCAATCGCAATGATTCTGCTGCCGGCTAGCCTTCGCAGGCATCTGCGAAGGAGTAGAGAAGGCTGGCAAGGCCAACATAAGGCCAGCTGGCACCGTAGTCTGGCTGGTACACCGCCCGGGCTGGGCGGCAGCCACCAACTCTCCCCCTTTTTCTATGAAAACTTCCCTCGCACTCATCGCGCTCCTGGCAACGACCGGCAGCGTAGCACTGGCCCAAGGCGGCGGCAACTCGCCCACGGGCGCAACGCCCAACTACAAGCCCGGCGGCGACCGCGTCGGCAGCAAGCCGACGGGTAAGGACATCGTCACGCGCCCCGGTGGGCAGGGCCACAACAGCGGAGCCAGCCCCACGGGCAAAACCGTGGTTGCCCCCACCACCGGCCCAGCTCACCCCACCAAACGCACGGCCTCGACCTCTTCGCTACCGGCCAAAAAACAGTAGCACTGACTAGCCTGTAAAAAGAGAAGCGGCCAGCGCAGAAATTCTACGCTGGCCGCTTCTCTTTTTACAGGCTGTTTTCCTACAGTGTCACCCCAATGCCTGGCCCGAAGAGCAGGAAGGGCAGCACCTTGCCTTCCTGGCTCTGCCCCTGGCCGGTCCCTTGCTGGCCCAGGAGCAAGCCCCCGCCCAGGTACAGGGGAAAGGACAGCCGGGCCCCCGTGCGCACCGGCGTTACGGAGCCGATTACAACAATGCCCAGCGCACGCTGCACATCGCTGTTATTCGATAAGTTGAACGCGTTGAGGGCCACAAAGCCAGCGCCAATGCGGTAGGGACGCAGCTTGTTGATGCGGTCGGGAGCGTAGAAGCTGAGCTGCGCCAGCGTAGCCAGGCTGATGCCGCCAAAGCTAGTGTAGCTGGGCTGGCCGGCGTACTTGGTGAGCAAGCCAGCCGGGAAGCTCACGCTGATATCGAAGTTGACGTGGCGGCGCAGCACCAATTCTACCTGCTGCGAGTAGCCCTTGGTGCCGTACTGGCGGGCATCGGTGCGGATGGTGATGATGATGCGGTACCACGCGTCGAGGTCGTAGGTTTTGCGGCCCAGCAGGCTGTTGAGGCTGAAATTGCCCACCTGGCAGTCGTTGCCCTGGTAGTAGGCGTAGCGCGGCGACGCCTCGCCGGGGCACACCACGAGCTGGTCCACGGTGCGCTGGTCGATGAGGTTGCCCTTGTCGTCCACGGTGCGCACATCCATCGTCAGGTACTGGCGGCCGTAGAGGTTGCCGCTCTCGTCGATGGCGTTGGCATTGAAGCTGAACACCATGTCGGGGATGGTCTTGTCGTAGAGAATGGGGCCGTTGAGCTGCGTGACGGGGTGCGGGCCGTCGCCGTAGTTCACCTGCACAAAGTTGAGCGGGTGGGGCCGCTGGGCCTCCTTCACGCTCAGGCCGAAGTCGGTGGGGTTGCTGCCGTCGAAGATGGCAATGCGCCGGCGCACGCTGCTCAGCGGCACCTGCACGCGGTAGATGAGCACCTTTTCGGAGCGCGTCGACGAGTCGGAGGGAATGATGTTGGCCCCGTCGAAATGGTAGCGGCCCTTGAGCAGCGACTCACCTTCGAGGCGCACGTCCACGGTTTCGCCGGGGTTGATGGTGGTGTTGCCGCCCCAGTCGCCGCCCCGGTGCAGCACGCTGATGGTGGCAATGCGCGGCCGGGGCGTAATGTCAAAATTGGTGATGTACTTGGCCACGTCGCCATCCTTGATGTAGAGGTAGCCATCGGCCTGGCGGTGGGTGTTGTAGACGCGCAACTGACACAGCACCCGGTCGTTAGATAAGTAGCTGCGCGTAAACAGCTCCGCGATGAGCGCGCCGCCCGGCTCCTGCTGGGCCTCGATGCGGTAGGTGCGGCGCAGGTCAAAATTGTGGCCGTCGTCGAGCACGAATTCGGTGCCCTGGCTGCGGCCCGCCTCGTCGTAGGTCACGTCTTTGCGCTCGGCGGTGAGGAAGCGCAGGCGGCTGGCCTTCACCTGGAAGTCGAGGCGCAACGGCGGCAGCTGGTAGGTGAGGCGGCCCGCGCCGTCGAGGTGCGGGCGTTCGCTCTGGGCCCGCACAATGATGGTGTGCGCGCCCAGCGTGTTGGGCACGAGGTGCAGGAAGAGGCCGTTTTTCTCGCGCGTCAGCTTGTAGTCGATGTCCTGGTTTTTGGTCCACTCGTTGGCCACGCGCACGTTGGCGATGTTGTTGGTGCTCACTTCCAGCACCTTTTCCTCCCCGATGAACAGCTCGGGGCTGGCCAGCCGCGCATCGAGGGTGGTGCGCGTGAGGGGCAGCAAACTCACAATTTGCTGGGCGCGGGCGGGCTGCCCGGCCGAGTCGGCGGCCGGCGCAAAGGCCAGCCGCACAAACGGCGCTCCGGTGAGGTTGCGAAAGTGCAGCGTGCCCCGGTATTCGCCGCCCGGCCCGGCAATGAGCGAATCCTGGAGCACAAAATCGGGCGAAGTGAGCAGGCGCGGCGGCCGGCGGCCGGGTTGGGCGGGCACAAGGCGCAGCTCGGCTACCTGGTCGTCGTTGTGGTAATAAAAGTAGAGCCGGGGCTCGCCGGCCACGGTCAGCATCTGCTCGCCCAGGCTGTAGCGCACCGTGTCGAGGGTGAGCGAGAGGCTGCGCAGCAGCGGCGTGGCAGGGGCCGTGCCCTGGGCCCGCGCCCCGGCCGCCGCCAGCAATAATCCAATAAACAGCCAGTATTTCTTTAGCATAGCACAAGCACTTGCCGCAAAGGTCCGCCCCAACGGGGCCACAGGCCAACAAGGCAACAGTTTTTTTACCCACAACCCGACCAGACTATGGGGCTGGGCGGTATGGCCATTCGCCAGCACCGGGTGCCCGGACCAGCGCGGCAACGTAGCCGGCCGGGCCACGGCTGCGCCGGGCTCGGCCCCGGTTTTTTACCGCTCAGCAGGCTGGCTACCCGTTCACCGGGTTGGGGCTTTTAGGCGCGGCGGGGGCCTGGTAGGTTTGGCCTATTCTTTCACCATCTCCCTTTGCTGCCATGTTTACTTCCCTCCTCTTCCGCTGCACAGCGGTCGCCGCACTGCTGCTGGCTGCCCCCGCCGCCCTGCCGGCCACCGCCCAAACGTCTGCTATGAGCCCAGCCGCGCACCCCAGCTTCGGGGTGAAAGTAGTAGGCAAAGGCCGGCCGATAGTGCTCATTCCCGGCCTCACCTGCCCCGGCGCGGTCTGGGACGAAACGGTGGCCCGCTACCAGAGCCAGTACCAGTGCCACATTATTTCGCTGGCCGGCTTTGGCGGGCTGGCCCCGCAGCAGCCGGTACCCGCTCACCTGCTGCAAGAAACCCGCGACCAACTGCTGGCCTACGTGAAGGCCCAGAAACTGAGCCGGCCCATTGTCATCGGCCACAGCCTGGGCGGCTTCCTGGCCCTGTGGATGGCTGCCACCGACCCCACGGCCCTCGGCCCGCTCGAAATTGTGGATTCGCTGCCCTTCCTCGCGGCCGTGCCCAACGCCGCTACTACCGTTGAAACCGCCCGCCCCCAAGCCGAGCAAATGCGTCAGCAAATGAGCAAGGGCCGAATGACGATGCCCGCCGAGCGCCAAATGGTGGCCGGCATGGTCACCGACACGGCCCGCATTACGCAGGTGGCCCGCTGGGGCCTGGCCTCCGACCCCGCCACCGTGGGCCAGGCCATGTACGACATGTACACCACCGACCTGCGGGCCGACGTGGCGCGCATCAAGCAGCCGGTGCTGGTGCTGGGCACCTGGGCCGCCTACAAACAATACGGCGCTACCAAGGAAGGCACCCGCGCCATCTTCACGCAGCAATACGCCCAGTTGCCACAGGCCCGCATCGAAATGTCGGAAGCCGGGCGCCACTTCATAATGTACGACGATACGGCGTGGTTTTTCGGCCAGACCGATGCCTTCCTCAAGCAGCCGGCGCTGGCCCGGAAGTAGCCTCCGGCCAGCCAGCGGGCCGTTTTGCACCCGCTGGCTATTCGTTATTTTGCGCGTTCTTTTCCTGTTGCTATGCCGCCGCTCACCGCCCGCACCCGTCTCTACTGGAAGCTCCAAATCGGGGGTTGGGTGCTCTACGGTCTCTTTGGGGGCGTGGTGGCCAGCCTTTTCAGCCGGTTTTCTCCCTCCCTGGCAGCCATCGAAGTGATTGTGGCAGCCACCTTACTACTGGCCAGCCACTTATTCCGGCTTTATATGCGCCGCCACGGCTGGGTGCGCTTGCCGCTGGCGGCCTTGCTGCCCCGGCTGCTGCTGGCGCATTTGCTGGTGGCGGTGGTCAGCATCGTCGTTATTGGGGCGCTCACGGTGCTGCTATTTGTGCTCATTGGGGAGAAAGCGGGCAGCAAAGGCTTTCCGTGGGTGCAGTATGTCGGCTACGCGCTCAATATCTTTTTTGTATTCTGGGGCTGGTCGGCGGTGTACTTTGGCTTGCATTATTTTGATAACCATCGCCAGGCGGAAGTCGATAAGTGGAAGCTAACCGCCGCCGCCCGCGAGGCCGAAATGCGCACCCTGCAAGCCCAGCTCAACCCGCACTTTCTCTTCAACGGCCTCAACAACATCCGGGCGCTGGTAATGGAAGACCCCGCCCGCGCCCGCGCCATGATGACGCACCTGGCCGAGCTGCTGCGCTACTCCATGCAGCGCAACGGTGCCGAGCAGGTGCCGCTAGCCACCGAGCTGGATATCGTGGACAACTACCTCCAGCTCGAGGCCATGCAACTTGAAGAGCGCCTGCACTATACCGTGGCTGTGGCTCCAGAGGCACTGCCCGTACTGCTCCCCCCCATGACGCTGCAACTACTGGTTGAAAACGCCATCAAGCATGGGCTGGCCCCGCGCCCGGCCGGCGGCCGCCTCAGCCTCAGCGCGCAGCTCGACGCGGTGGGCACCGGCTTGTGCGTGGCCGTGCGCAACACGGGTAGCTTCCAGCCGCAGCCGGGCCACCCGGGGCTGGGCCTGCGCAATGTGCGCGAACGCCTCAATCTACTCTTCGGGCCGGCCGCGCACTTCGCTATCGGCCCCGACCCGCTGCTAGCCGATACTGTATTGGCCGAATTGCACTTACCCATCGGTGAGGTGGTGAGGTGGTGAATGAGTGAGTTTTTAATACGCCTCATTCACCACCTCACCACCTTACTCATTCCCCTCTTCGCTACCTCACTCATTCCCCATTTCATTTAATGAACGCGCTGTTGATTGACGACTCGCGCCTGGCCCGCACCGAGCTGCGCCACTTGCTGCGCGCCTTCCCCGACGTGACGGTGGTGGGCGAGGCGCGGCACGCCGACGAGGCCCGCCAGCAGCTAGCTATCCTGCGGCCCGACGTGCTGTTTCTCGACATTCATATGCCGGGCCAAACGGGCTTCGACCTGCTAGCCTCGCTGGAAGGCCCCGCGCCGCACGTCGTATTTACCACCGCCTACGACCAGTACGCCCTCAAAGCCTTCGAGGTCAACGCCCTGGATTACCTGTTGAAGCCCGTGAGTGAAACCCGGCTAGCCGCCGCGCTGGACAAAATCCGCTCGCTGGCCCCGGCGGCTTTGCCGCCGCCCGCACCATTCGCACCGGAGCCGGCGTTGCCGCCGCTCACGGCCCAGGACCAGGTTTTTGTGAAGGATGGCGAGCGGTGCTGGTTTGTGCGGCTGGCCGATATCCGGCTCTTCGAAATCAGCGGTGGGGCTACCAAGGTATACTTCGAGCAGCACCAGCCACTCATTCCGCGCAGCTTGCAGCAGCTGGAGGCCCGCCTCGACTCCAAGGTATTTTTCCGCGCCAACCGCCAGCAAATCATCAACCTGCACTGGATTGCCGGCATCGAGCCGTGGTTTAGCAACACGCTCAAAATCAGCCTGCGCAACGGCCCCGACGTGGAAGTTTCGCGCAGCCAGTCGGGCCTTTTTCGGGAGCTAATGAGCTTGTAGCAGTCTTTACTTACCCTCTATTTTGCTCATTGCCTAAATCCATGAACCCCGTCCATCATGCTTCCTTTACCAGCATGACAGACGGGGTTTTATTGGCACTAAATACTTGTTAAGCCAACAGCCTTTAGTCCTTATCCGCGGCGGGCAGCTGCTCCACAATCTGCTCCACCAGCGTCTCTACCGGCACGTCGTCGGTGAGGTGCAGGCCGTAGGTGGGTTTTTCCAGCGTCTCCAGCTGCGATTCCAACATGGAAGCTTTCATATAGTGCCCCTTACGTGCTTCGAGGCGCTGGCGCAGCACGGCGGGGTCGGTGTCGAGAAACACCCAGGTAAGGGGCAGGCTGGCACCGGCTTGCAGTGTTTGGCGGTAGCTTTCTTTGAGGGCAGAGCAGGCCAGCACGGCCCCACCAGCGTCTTCCCAAGGCTTCAGGTCGGCGGCAAGAGTGGCCAGCCAGCCGGCGCGGTCCTCATCGGTGAGGGGATGGCCGGCGGCCATTTTGGCCACGTTGGCAGCCGGATGGAAATCGTCGCCATCGTAAAACGGCAGGCCCAGGTGCTGGGCTAGTAGCTCGCCCACGGTCGTTTTGCCGCTACCCGACACGCCCATGACGATAGTGATTGGTTTTTTCATACGCTTAGCTAACGCGGACAGTCGGGTTTAGTTAGAGCGGCCGCAGCAATCCGCGGGCCGGGTTCTCTTCGCGGCTCGCATTAATCTTTTTCGGTGTGAAAGCCGTTGGCGGCTTTGGGCTGCAACAGCTTCGCAATCAAGCCTGTCCAGCCGGTCTGGTGGCTGGCCCCGAGGCCCTCACCAGTGTCGCCGTTGAAGTACTCGTTGAAGCAGAGGTAATCCTTGAAATTGGGGTCGGTTTGCAGCGTTTCGCTGCTGCCGAAGCAGGCGCGGCGGCCGGTGTGCGGGTCACGCAGAAACAGCCGCGTCAGCCGTTCGGTGAGGCCGTTGGCTACGTCGATAATCGTCGTGTACTGGCCCGAGTTTGTGGGGTATTCAACCTTAAAATCGGGGCCGTAGTAGTGGTAAAAGCGCTGCAAGGACTCAATCAGCAGGAAATTGACGGGCATCCAGATGGGGCCGCGCCAGTTGGAGTTACCGCCAAAGAGCTGGGTTTCTGACTCGGCGGGCTGGTAGTTAACGGTAATTTCGGTGTCGCGAAACACGTATGGGTTGTCCTTGTACACCCGCGAAAGGCTACGCACACCGTAGTCCGACAGAAACTCATTCTCATCCAACATCCTGGCCAACAGGCGCTTCATGCGGTGGCCACGCAGCAGGCTGAGCAGGCGGGTGGCGCCCTTGCCCGGCTCCTGCCAGTGCGAAACCAGCGAGGCCAGGTGCGGCCGGTGCGTCATCAGCCAGTTCATGCGCTCCAGGAAGAGCGGCGCGCCGGCCAGCAGGTCTTCGTCCAGCACTTCCACGGCGAAGAGCGGGATGAGGCCCACCATCGTGCGCACTTTCAGCAGCTCGTGGCCGCCCTCGGGCGTGTTGAGCGCGTCGTAGTAAAACTCGTCTTCGTCGTCCCAGAGGTCCAGCGCGGTGTTGCCCACGTTGGTCATAGCCTCGGCGATGTAGAGGAAGTGCTCGAAAAACTTGCTCGCCATGTCCTGGTACACCGGGTTGGTCTGGCTCAGCTCCAGTGCGATGCGCATCATGTTGAGCGCAAACATGGCCACCCAGGCCGTACCGTCGGCCTGCTCCAGGTAGCCACCGAAGGGCAGCGGGGCCGAGCGGTCGAACACGCCGATGTTATCCAGCCCCAGAAAACCGCCCTCGAAGATGTTGCGGCCGTCGCGGTCCTTGCGGTTTACCCACCACGTAAAATTGAGCAGCAAGCGGTGAAAAACCGTCTGCAAAAAGGCTACGTCGCCCGCGTCGCCGCGCCGCTTCTGGTCCATCTTGAACACCCGGAAGGCGGCCCAGGCGTGCACCGGCGGGTTCACGTCGCCGAAGCGCCACTCGTAGGCCGGCAGCTGGCCGTTGGGGTGCATGTACCAGTCCAGGCACAGCAGCCGCAGTTGGTTCTTGGCAAACTCGGGGTCGAGCTGGGCCAGCGGCAGGCAGTGGAAAGCCAGGTCCCAGGCCGCGTACCAGGGGTACTCCCAGGTATCGGGCATGGAGATGATGTCGGTATTATCCAGGCTTTTCCAATCGGCGTTACGGCCTTGCAGGCGCTCGGGCGGCGGGGCAGGCTGGGCGGGGTCACCGGCTAGCCAGCGCGCCACGTTGTAGTGGTAAAACTGCTTGCTCCACAGCATCCCGGCAAACGCCTGGCGCTGCACCAGCCGCGCATCGACATCGGCAATGCCGCACTGAACTTCGGCATAGAAAGCGTCGGCCTCCGCCTGCCGCTGCCCAATAATCTCCCCAAAATCAGCAAATGGCTGCGCCAGGCCCGCAGGCCCTAGCCGCAGGCGCACCTGCTGGGTAGCGCCGGCAGCCAGCGTCAAGGCGTAGTGGGCGGCGGCCTTGGTGCCGGTGTGGGCGGGGTTTACGGCATCGGGCTGCTGCCCAACGAGGTAGTTGTTAATTCCATCCTTGAAGAACGGCTCCGGCGAAGGCGTACCGTACAGCCGTTCGGTATTGGTGTTGTTGTCGCAAAATAGCCACTCGGCCGCGCCATCGGCGTAGCAGGTCAGCTCGCCCAATTCGCGGTGGCTCACCTGCACGGGGCCAGCGGGCGTGGCGGCCAGCGTGGGCCGGTAATCGGTAGCTTTCCACGACCAGGTGTTGCGAAACCAGAGCTGCGGCAGCACATGCAACACTGCTTCCGCGGGTCCCCGGTTCACGATGGTGTACTGGATGAGCAGGTCGTCGGGGCCAGCCTTGGCGTACTCCACAAACACGTCGAAGTAGCGATTTTCGGCAAAGATGCCCGTGTCCAGCAGCTCGTATTCGGGCTGCGTACGGTCGCGCTGCTTGTTTTCCTTCACCAGCTTTTCGTAGGGAAAAGCGCGTTGCGGGTACTTGTAGAGCAGCTTTTGGTAGGAGTGCGTAGGCGTGGCATCCAGGAAATAGTAGATTTCCTTCACGTCCTCGCCGTGGTTGCCCTCGGGCCCGCTCAGGCCAAAAAGCTGCTCCTTGAGCATGGCATCCTGGCCGTTCCAGAGGGCCAGGCCCAGGCACAGGTGCTGAGCGTCGTCGCAGAAGCCGGCCAGCCCTTCCTCACCCCAGCGGTAGGCGCGGCTGCGGGCCTGGTCGTGGGTAGTGTAGTTCCAGGCGTCGCCGTGGGCTGAGTAATCCTCGCGCACCGTTCCCCACTGGCGCTCAGATAGATAAGGCCCAAACTTACGCCAGGGCTGCTGGTTGGTATCGGCTTCGTGGAGGCGCTGGTGCTCGGCAGTCATTTAATGGGGAAAGAATGGAGAATAAGGAAGCAGAAGTGACCTGAGAAAATGCTGAGGTACTTCTTCCTTCCTCATTCTCTATCTTCCACTGCCACTCTAGCCGCCCGAGGCAAAGCCAGGGTACAAGGTCATCCCGCCATCCATGAAGATGGTTTGGCCGGTGATGTAGTCGGCCTCGTCGGAGGCAAGCCAAGCGGCTAGCTGTCCGATGTCGGCGGGGTCGCCCACGCGATTGTACGGGATAAGCTCCAGCAGGGCTTTTTCCTCCTCAGGAGTGTCGCGGGCCGAGAGGTTGATGGGCGTGGCGATGGCGCCGGGCGCAATGCTGTTGATGCGAATTTTGTGGGGCGCCAGCTCCTGGGCCGTGCTTTTCATCAATTGCATGATGCCGCCTTTGCTGGCCGCGTAGTTGACGTGGCCACCCCACGGAATGACCTCGTGTACACTGCTCATGCAGATGACCTTGCCCAGCGCCTTGCTCACCTCGGGCTGCGGGCCGCGCTTGGTAAACTCGCGGGCGGCTTCGCGCACGCACAAAAACTGGCCGGTCAGGTTCACGTCAATCACCTTTTGCCACTGCTCCAGGGTCATGTCCAGGAACGGCGAATCGACCTGGATACCGGCGTTAGCCACCACGATGTGCAGCGTACTAAACTCTTCGTTGGCGCGCTTGAACATGGCCAGCACCTGGTCTTCCTTGCTCACGTCGGCCTGCACGGCCAGGGCCTTACCGCCGGCTTCGGTAATGGTTTTGACGACCTCATTTGCGCCATCTTCATCGTGGCTGTAGTTGACGATTACGCCGGCTCCGTGGGCGGCGAGGGCAACGGAAACGGCCGCCCCGATGCCGGAGCTGGCCCCCGTGACCAGGGCAAATTGCCCGGTCAGGCGGTTGGTGGTAGGTTGAGGCATAGCTAGCAAACGTATTGTTAAGGCGTAGAAGAAGTAACGGTTCAGCTTAACCAGAGCGGGCTGCTGGGGGCGGCCCGGCGTAAAGACGCGGTTTGGCGGGCTGGGGTTTTGCCCAAAAGGCTTATTTATCCCTCCTCACCCGGCCTTCACGCGTGCCGGCCAAGTCTCACCGGCTAAAAAGCGGGCTTGGGCGGCAGAATACCCGCGACCGTCGAAAACATAGGGCCAGCGGCGGGCAAGCCGGTAGTTTTGATGCAGTTGCCGCCCGTGAGTATCGGGCCCAGCGCCCGGCATTCCCCAACCAGCTTCTCAGATTATACCCCTTCCGCTCTTTTATTATTAGCCAAAAGCCCCGACCAGTAGCTGGCCGGGGCTTTGTCGTTGAGGATATTGCGCTAGCTCCAGCGGCTCAAAAACTGGCTAAATGCCTCCTTGTATTGCTCGCCTACGGGGATGGTTTCGGTGCCAATTTGCACGGTGAGGCGGCGCACGGCCTCAATCTTATCCAAGGCCACGATAAACGAGCGGTGAATGCGTAAAAAGCGCCGGGTGGGCAACTTTTCCTCCATCGCCCGCAGGCTCATGAGCGAGAGCAGGGCGCGCGGCGTGCTTTTGAGGTGCACCTTCACGTAGTCTTTGAGGCCCTCCACGTAGAGGATGTCGCTGAGCGCCACGCGCACGAGCTGGTATTCTACTTTCAGGAAAATGTGCTCCTCTTCGGGGGCGGCGGCTGGCGCTGGGGCTTCGGCGCCAGCGTGCGCCAGCTCGGCGTAGGCGCGGGCCTTGTTGGCAGCGCGCAAAAACTCCTCGTAGTTGAAGGGCTTCACGAGGTAGTCGAGAGCGTCGACTTTGTAGCCTTCGAGGGCGTACTGCGGGAAAGCGGTCGTGAAGATGATGCGCGGCGGGGCGGCCTGCTGACCCAGCACCCGCGCCAGCTCCAGGCCGGTCAACTCCTGCATCTGGATGTCGAAAAACGCTACGCTTACCGGCTCGGTTAGCTCGTGCAAGCCTTTGAGGGCTTCCACGCCGCTGCCGTAGCGGCCCACCAGCTTCAGAAAAGGCGTTTGCTCGATAAAGGTGCAGAGCAGGGCGAGCGCCAGCGGCTCATCATCAACGGCGATGCAGGTAACGGGGGTCATACGGGAGGTTTAACTTGGTAATTCTGGGCAGGTACTTACGGATAAAGCAAGAACGTCATCATCTATTAACCGTCAGGCTCAGCTTCACCTCAAACTCGTTGTCGGCCGTTTTCGGCGTCACTTCCAGCGTGTAGCGGCCGGGGTAGAGCAGGTCGAGGCGGCGCTGGGTGTTGGTGAGGCCGATGCCGTTGGAGCCGGCCAGGTCGGTGCTGGCCTTGGGAAAGAGCGTGTTGCGCACGTCGATTTCGAGCTGCTGGGGCGTGGGCTGCCGCACCCCGATATAAATGCGGCTGGGCGCGGTGGCCGCCACGCCATGCTTAAAGGCGTTTTCTACGAAGGGCAGCAGCATCATGGGCGCGATGAGCACCTCGCGCAGCGGCTCGGGCTGCTCGAAGGTTACCTGCACGCGGTCGGTGAGGCGCAGCTGCATGAGCGTGATGTAGTCCTGAATAAACGCCACCTCCTGGCTAAGTTGGGCGTGGCCCGAAGCCGTGTCGTAGAGCACGTAGCGCATCATGCGCGAGAGGCGGTGCAGGGCCGCCCGCGCCCGCTCACCGTCTATCAGCGTGAGCGAGTAGATGTTATTGAGCGTATTGAAGAAAAAGTGCGGGTTTATCTGAGCCTTGAGCAAGCTCAGCTCGGCTTCCACGCGCTGCTGGTCGAGGCGCTCGCGCAGGCGGGCTTCCTGCTGCCAATGCTGCACCACCGTGATGGCCGTGCCGATGCCCAGCACCAGCAGCGTAATGAGCAGGCTCACCAAATCGAACCGGCCGCCGCGCGGCGGCCGGGGCGGGCCAGGGTTGCGCTGCCCAGCCTCCTCCGCCGCGTGAAACGCCTCCCGCATCAGCTCCGACAGATGCAGCGTGCTTTCCAGAAAACGCCCCAGTAGCGTAATCACCAGCACCGTGGCCGCCAGCGCCAGCACAAACCAGCCCGTGCGCCCGCGCAGTAGCAGGCGCGGCACGCTCAGCCGCGTGGTGGCGTAAAACGCCCCCAGCCACAGCACTAGCAGCGCGCCCTGCCGCACCCAGTACTGCGGCGGCAGCACCACCCGGCCCTGCATGGGCTGAAAAAGCAGCAGCGTGAGCGCCAGCAGCCCCCACGCCAGCACGTGAATCAGCGGCGTAAGAAAACGCTGGGAGGAGAAAGCGGGCATAGCAGTAAGTAATGAAGTAGCCCAAAAGTAGCCGCCCGACCGCCCCTACCCCACCCCTACCCGACTACCGGGCCGATTGTGCCGACTGCGGCCCCGCTTTTGCCGTTCGGCCGGGTGCCAGTTTTTCGTTACTTTTACTTCATCTATTCTGGTTGCCCGCCTTTTCCCCACCCAAATGCGCTTGTCCTGTGTTCTCCTTTTCCCCTGCTCGCCACCGGCTAGCCCCCTGGCTGGCTAACTTCCTGGCCACGTGGGGTCGCCGCGCCGGCCGGGCCTGGTGCCTGACCCTGCTGATGGCTTTGGCTGCTAACGCCCGCGCCGCCGCCCCCGAAGACACCCTGGTGGCCAGCCCCAGCCGCCCCGCGCAGTACCTCGACGACCGGTTTTACAGCGTGCTGGAAGACCCTACTGGCCGGCTGCCGCTCAGCCAGGTGGCTGGCCCCGCCTACGCCGGGCGCTTCGCCACGCTGGCCGGCACCGGGCTGCCGCCCAATATTCAGCACCCGCGCAGCACCTACTGGCTGCGCTTCACGCTGCGCGCCGCCCCCGGTCCCGCCACCGACTGGTACCTGGAGCTCTACGACTCGCACATTGGGGCGGCCACGCTGTTTAGGCCGCGTGGGCCGGCGCTGGCCTACGACAGCGTGGTTACCGGGGCCAACTACCCATTTGCCACCCGGCCGCTACCCTACAAAAACTTCCTCTTCGACCTGCCCCTGCGCCACGGCCAGCCCGGCACCTACTACCTGCGCCTACGTTCCGACACGCCCACCAGCTTCCGGGCCATGCTGCACAGCGGCCCCGGCCTGCTGCCCGAAATGAGCCTGCAATACTGGCTACTGGGCGGCTTCTACGGCGTGGTGTTCCTGATGCTCGTCTACAACCTGTTCTTATTCTTCTTCTTAAAGGAAAAATCTTACCTCTACTACGTACTCTACGTGCTGGCCGGCGCGCTGCTTTTTCTGTCGGAAGACGGACTGGGCTTCCAGTACCTGTGGCCGGGCAGCGCGCTGCTCAACCACTTTATTGGGGTGGCTGCGCCGGTGTTGCTGCTGCTGGCCTTTGCGCAGTACGCTCGCTCTTTCCTCGACTCGGCGGCGCGGCTGCCGCGCCTCGACCGCGCCATCCGCTGGGTGGTGTCGCTGAGCGGGGCGCTGCTGGTGCTCGATGCGGTAGTTGCTAATTCGGGCTTCGGCTTTTGGCTGTACCTGTTTCCGTACGGGCTGCTGTACTACGCCGCCTGGCGCGCCTACCGGGGCGGGCTGCCCTCGGCGCGCTACCTGCTGCTGGCCCAGGCGCTGGTGGCCGGCTCGCTGGCCTTCCTCATCAGCCGCAAGCTGGGGCTGGAGTTTTACAACAACGCCTACACGGTGTACAGCCTCAACGCGGCCTTCGTGGTGGAGGTGGCCGTGCTCAGCTACGCGCTGGCCGATAAGGTGAAAGCCCTGATGGACACCACCTTGCTTACCCAGCGCCGCCTGCTCAAGCAGCTACGTAAAAAGCAGCAGGCCCAAAACCAACTAGTTATCCAGCTGCGCGAAAACCAGCTTCTCAAGGACCAGCTCAATACCGAGCTGGAAGCCCTCGTGGCCCAGCGCACCGACGAGCTGCGCCAGCAAAACGATACCATCGCCACCCAAAACCGCGAACTCCTCGAAACTAACAGCCTGCTGGCCTTGCAGTCGGCCGCCATCGAGCAGCTCAACCGCGACCTCAGCCGCGACCTGCAAGACCAGAAGGAAGCTCGCCTGCAAGCCCGCGAGTTCGACTTCGGCGAGTTCAGCCAGCTCTACCCCGATAAGGACGCCTGCCTGCGCTACCTCGCCGACCTCAAGTGGACCAACGGCTACCACTGCCGCAAGTGCGGCCACGAGAAAAGCTGCGAGGCCCGCGAGCCCTTCGCCCGCCGCTGCACCCGCTGCCGCTACGTAGAGTCGGCCACCACCGGCACGCTGCTCCAGAAGTGCAAGTTTCCCATTGTGAAGGCGCTCTACGCCGTGTTCTTGCTGCACGCCCACCGGGGTCGCTACGCTCCCGCCGAGCTGGCCCGGGTGCTGGAGCTGCGCCCCGCCACCAGTTGGGCCTTCGCCCAAAAAGTACTGGCCGCCCTGGAGCGCCGCCGCCAGGCTCCCGACTACGAAGAAGGCGAAGTCTGGACCTTCGTGCTGCTCGACGACGCGGCCAACGCCGACGTGGAAACGGCCCTCGAAACTGCTTAAGGCTATTAGGCGGTATTTGCGTCTGCTCTTGTCATTCCCAATGGCCTCTGATGGCGGATGGCGCGGGGCTCTGCCCCGTGTCTACTAGTGGCTGGCCTCTGGCCGGCAGTCGTTGAACGAGTCGGGTGGGTATCGTGCAGACGTTGCGGGCCAGAAGCCGGCCACTAGTAGACACGGGGCAGAGCCCCGCGCCATCCGCGTTTATCTACTGACGAAGGAAGCATCTTATCAGGCTCGCATGACTCGTTTTGACGCAATAGGATGCCTCGTCAACTCAGCATAGCAGCCGTGCGAAATGGCTATTCATATGCAATAGCCTGACCACGCTGCCTAACGTGTGTACAGCCGGCTAGCAGTCTGGTACCAAAGACCACATTTTTTAGAAAAAACTTTGAAAAAGGTCGTTGTTTTTTAGCCTGAGAGCTCGGGAGCACAAAACGCGGCCAGTGAGTTTTAGGGCCCATTCGGCCAGTTTTTGCGTGTGCGCTAAGTGTAATCACTAAGCAAGAGGGGGTGCAAAAACGTCATTTTTAGGCCCTATTGGCAGTTTTTGAGAGGTTTTTTTACAAAACACTCGCGCTACTTTTGGCTAGCCAATGGAGGTCGGCTCGACTTCCATTCTCTTTCCCTCTCCTGATAAAGCAACCGCTTGCCGCCCCGCAACCGATTGCGGAGATTCTCGCCCTGAAGTACTCGTTGGCCAGCCTGCTTAGGCGCGCTCGGCCCGCTACTTTTTTCTATTCCCACCCTTTCCACTTATCAGTATGAAGCGAAAGCTTTACCTAGCCCCGTCGTTTCGACACACTGCGTTGCTGCTGGCCTGCGGGCTGCCGGTAGCCGCGGGGGCCACCTCCCCCCACCTGCCCGGCACCACGCTGAGCATTGCCGCCGAAATACCCGTGACCGGCCGGGTAGTGGGCCCCGATGGGGTGCCGCTGCCGGGCGTGACGGTGCTGGTGCGCGGCACTACCATCGGCGGCACGACCGATGCGGACGGCCGCTTTTCGCTACGGGCTCCCGAGGGCAGCACGCTGCTGTTCAGCTTTATCGGCTACGTAGGCCAGCCGGTAATCGTGACGAGCGCCAACGCCGGCAACCTGAGCGTAACGCTGCGCGAAGACGCTCAGAAGCTCAACGAAGTCGTGGTAGTCGGCTACGGCACCCAGGAGCGCGGCAGCGTGACGGGGGCCATTTCTTCGGTCGGCTCGGCCGATATCGTGCGCCAGCCGGTGCCCGATGTAACGCAGGCCATCCAAGGCAAGGTTTCGGGCGTGACCATCACCTCCAACGGCGGCTCGCCGGGCGGCGCGGCCGGTACCTCGATTCGGATTCGCGGCATAACGTCGGCCGGCAACAACAACCCGCTGTACGTAGTCGATGGCTTCCCGCTGCCCGATGGCGGCGACAACCAGCTGAATGCCATCAGCCCCAACGACATCGAAAGCATTGACATTCTGAAGGATGCCTCGGCCACGGCCATCTACGGGGTGCGCGCTGCCAACGGCGTCGTCATCATCACCACCAAGCGCGGCAAGGCCGGCAAGGCCACCGTCAACTTCGATGGCTACCGGGGCGTGCAAGTGGTGGCGCGCAAGCTTGACATGCTCAACGCCCGCGAGTACGCCACGCTCAACAACGAGTCGCTGATTGCTGCTGGTAAGCCCATTGCGCTTGATAAGCTGCGCGACCCGTCTACGCTGGGCGAGGGCACCGACTGGCAGGACTTACTGTTCCGCCGGGCCAAGATTCAGAACTACTCGCTCTCGGCTACCGGGGGCAGCGACAAGGCGCGCTACGCGCTGTCGGCCTCGTACTTTCAGCAGGACGGCATTATCCTGGGCTCTAATTTTGAGCGCTTTACGCTGCGCGCCAACGGCGACGTGCAGGTAAACAAGTACTTCAAAATCGGCAACAGCATCGCCCTCACGCACCTCAGCGACCGCCAGGTGACGAGCAACAGCGGCGAGTACGGCGCGGTGCAGCAGTTGCTGCGCATTCCGCCCACCGTGCAGCCCTACCGGCCCGATGGCTACTGGTACCAGCCCAACAGCGCCTCCGACAACTTTACGGAGGAAAACCCGCTGGCTACCTCGCAGCGCACCAACCAGCGCTTCAACCGCAACCGCGCCATCACCACGTTCTACGCCGAGCTGGAGCCGCTCAAGGGCCTGCGCCTGCGCTCCAACGTGGGGGCCGATTTCATCTTCGACAACTTCAACGCCTTCTCGCCCAAGGGGCCGGAGCTGGCGGGCTACACCCAGCGCTACATTACGGCCGGGGCCACGGCCACGTCGAGCTACGCGCCTACGTATCTCATTGAGAATACGCTGTCTTACGACCACCTGTTTGCCGACAAGCACCAGTTCACGCTGCTGCTGGGGCAGTCGGCCCAGCAGTTCAACTACAGCAACGTGGAGGCCTACCGCACGGGCTACCTGCGCAACGACCTCCAGACCATCAACGCGGGCCCGATTAATACGCTGCTGGCCAACGCCGGCACCCTCGACCCCACCCCGCGCCGGCTGGCCAGCTACTTCGGCCGCCTCAACTACGAGTTTGCCGGCAAGTACATCTTCCAGGCCATTGCGCGCTACGACGGCTCGTCGCGCTTCCAGACCGGCGAGAAGTTCGGCTTCTTCCCCGGCGCTTCGGTGGGCTGGCGCATCTCGGAGGAAGAATTCCTCAAGGGCAACAACACCATCAGCAACCTGAAGCTGCGCGCCGGCTTCGGCCGCGTGGGTAACGAGCTGAACGCCGGGCGCTTTGCCTACCTCTATGCCATCAACTTCGGGGTAACGTACCCGCTCGGGCCCGACGGCGCCATCAACTCGGGCGGCGCCCCCACCCGCCTGGCCAACCCCAACCTGCGCTGGGAATACAACGACCAGGCCAACGTGGGCCTGGACATGGGCTTCCTGGGCAACCGCATCGAGGCCAGCATCGACCTCTACAACCGCAACTCGCCCAACCTGATTGCGCCCGTGCCACCATCCTTGGTGTCGGGCACGTACGAGTCGGTAAACGCCAATGCCGCAGCAGCTTACAACCGCGGCATCGACGTGTCGGTGACCTCGCACAACTTCGTGGGTGGCGACAACGGCCTGACCTGGACCACTAATTTCAACGTGTCGGCCTTCAAAACGCGCCTGACTTCGCTCGGCGCGGGCATCCCGTACAACGGTCTGGGCTCGCTGAGCGGCACCATCGTGCGCTACGACGCCAACCAGGCGTTTGGCGCCTTCTACGGCTACGTGGCCGACGGCCTGTTCCAGACCGCCGATGAGGTGGCCGCCGCCCCCACGCAGCAGCCCGGCACCGCCGCCGGCGACATCCGCTTCCGCGACCTCAACGGCGACGGCGCTATCACCGACCTCGACCGCACGTTTATCGGCAACCCCAACCCGAACTACTCCTTCGGCCTGACCAACACGCTGACCTATAAAGGCTTCGACCTGAGTTTCTTTATTCAGGGCGTGAAGGGCAACGACGTATATAACCTCAACCGCTACATCACGGAGAGCGCGCTCTACAGCACCACCAACGGCACTACTAACCTGCTCAACCGCTGGACCGGCCCCGGCACCAGCAACGACGTGCCCCGCGCCATTAACGGCGACCCCAACAACAACCTGCGCGTCTCGACGCACTACATCGAGGACGGCTCCTACGTGCGCCTCAAAAACCTGACGGTGGGCTACACCCTGCCCAAAACCATCCTCAACCGCCTCACGGCTAGCCAGGTGCGCGTGTATTTCACCGCCCAAAACCTGGTAACCCTCACCAAGTACACCGGCTTCGACCCCGAGGTGAGCGCCAGCGGCGTCGATTTGGGCATCTACCCCCAGGCCCGCGTGTTCCTGGGCGGCCTCAACATCGGGTTCTAATCTCCTCTGTATCCCACCCTATTTTTATGAAACTCACTAAATACGCCTGCGGGGCTTTCCTGCTCTCGCTGGGCCTGTTCTCCGGCTGCACCCAGAAGTTTCTGGAAGAAGCACCCGCCGACCAGATTACGGACGCCAACTTTTACCAGACCCAGCAAGACGCCATCCAGGCCACCAACGCGGCCTACAGCGAGCTTACCAAGGAAGGCCAGTACAACCTGGCGATGTGGGCCTTCGACATCATGGCCGACATCTCGGTGACGGGCGGCGACGATGGCAACGACGGCATCGAGTACAAGCAGCTCGAATCGTTCAGCATCCCGTCTACCAACACCGTAGCTAACCGCCTGTGGGGCAGCTGCTTCATTGGCCTGCAACGCGCCAACCTAGTGCTGCAAAAGGTGCCCGCCATCCAGGGCATGGATGCCACCATCCAGAAGCGCTGCCTGGGCGAAGCCCAGTTTCTGCGCGCCAAGTACTACTTCGACCTCGTGCGGGCCTACGGCGATGTGCCGCTGTTCACGGCCCCGCCCGCTAGCCCGGCCGAGGTGAATATTGCCCGTACGCCGGCCGCCGAGGTCTACGTGCAGATTGAGAAGGACCTGCTGGCCGCCATCGGCAACCTGCCCGCCTCCTACAGCGGCGCCGACCTGGGCCGCGCCACCAAGTGGGCCGCCACCGGCCTGCTGGCCAAGGTGTACCTCACCGAGGGCAAAAAAGCCGAGGCCGCCCAGCAGGCGCTGGCCGTTATCAAGAACTCGGGCAAGTCGATGTGGGCTAACTACGCCGACAACTTCAAGATTACCAACGAGAACAACAACGCCAAGGAGTCGCTCTTCGAGGTGCAGTACGTGAGCGGCCGCAACCAGTACGAGCGCAACCAGGTGGGCTCGGCCATGAACGAGTTTTTCGGCCCGCGCGGCGCCAACCAGACGCCCGGCAGCGGCTACGGCTTTAACATCCCCGAGCCCGACTTCGTGAACGGCTACGAAAACGGCGACACCCGCCGCGACGCCACCATCTGGAAGCCCGGCGACACCTACCCCGACGGCACCAAGGCCGCTGCTAAGGCCACCGGCTCGCCCTTCGGCTACAACTGCAAGAAGTGGTTTATCGGCAAGGTGGACACCAACATCTGGGACTCGGGCCTCAACGTGCCCGTAATGCGCCTGGCCGAAATGTACCTGATTGTGGCCGAAGCCGTGGGCCCCACCGGCGGCGCCGACGGCGGCCTGGAGTGCGTCAACAAGGTGCGCCGCCGCGCCTTCGGCCTCGACATCAATACGCCCGCCCCGGCCGTGGACCTCACCGCCACGTCCGACTTCACCGACCGCGTGATTCGGGAGCGCAAGTACGAGCTGGCCTTTGAGTTTGACCGCTGGTTTGACCTCAAGCGCCTCAACGGCACGGCCAACGGCCTCATCCCGGTAATGACGGCCCAGGCCGCCTACCTGCGCACGCTGGGCATCACGCAGCGCGGCATCCCGACCGAGAAAAACCTGGTGCTGCCCATCCCGCAATCGGAGCTGGACGCCAACCCCGGCCTCAAGCAAAACCCTGGCTACTAAGCCGCCCACCCGGAAATTTTAGCCTCGTTATTACCCATGAAACATACGTGGAATAAAGCCGCCTGGGCCCTGCTAGCCAGCCCCTTGCTGCTCGCCGCCTGCAAAAAAAGCGACACCGGCACCCTCGAAGGCCCGGTGCCCGTGGCCAGCTTCACCAGCGTAGTCAACTCTTCGCAGTACCCCGTCACCGTCACCTTCACCGACAACAGCCAGGAACCGGGCTTCGTCAACCAGTGGGAGTTTGGCGACGGCACCATCGGCACGGGCAAAACCGTGACGCACACCTACAACCAGGCCGGCACCTACAAGGTGCGCCTCACCGCGGCTGGCCGCGGCGGCACCGGCGCCACGCCCCAAACCGACGTGGTAGTGCCCTCGCTCTGCGGCCAATCGGCCTTCTCGGCCCTGGTCAACTGCCAGAACAACGCCGCTTCGGCCCGGGTCTTCACCTACTCCAACGCCGCTGGGGCCATCAAGCGCCTCGACGCCAGCAACAACGTCATCTCCTCGTCGGCCGCCAACTCGCTGACTTCGTGCCAGGCCGACGACCAGTTTACGTTCAGCGGCACCTCGGCCACATACACCTACGAGGCCAACGGCGGCACCTACGCGGGCACCACCTGCGGCGATGCGAAGTCGGGCGGCGGCTCCTATGTGTACAAGCCCGGCACGGGCGGGTCGCTGGGCCAGATTATCCTGCAAAAGGAAGGCACGTTTATCGGCGAGGCCGTAGACGTTACCAACCGCACCTACGATATCGTGGAGGCCAGCAGCACCGTGCTGCGCCTGCGCGGCACCCTGGCCGACGGCTCCAAAACGGAGGTCACCCTGGTGCCCTACGACGCCGTGGCCCGCGTGAAGCAGCTGCTCACCAAAGGCAGCCAGAAAACCTGGAAGCTCGACAACTCGCAGGGCGCCGCCATTGTGGTGGGCACCGAGGCCAACCCCACCGAGTACTTTGCCGGTGGCACCGCCGGTAGCCTGCCAGCCTGCCAGGCCGATGACGAGTTCACGTTCTCGGCGGCCGACGTGTATACCTACGATGCCAAAGCCGAAACGCTGGTAGCGGGCGGCGCGGGCTGCCAGGCCCCGCGCTCCACCACGTCGCCCTTCACCCTCGGGCCCGCCGACGGCACGGGGCTCGCGCAGTTTGTGTTGGGCAAAGCGGGCACCTTCATCGGCATCACCGATGCGCCCGACCTGACCTACCGCATCCTGTCGATTACCGATACTAAAATGCTGCTGCGCGCCGGCTCCGCCCGGGGCACCGTCTTCACCATGAAGCTGGTTGCGCAGTAGTAGCACCCCTTGTTTACGTGCCCGGCGCGACTGCGCCGGGCACTTGTTTTCCCCTTCTATATGCTCGCCTTCTCCCACCCCATTTGCCTGCGTAGCCTTGGGCTAGCCCTGCTGCTCGGCGCGTGTACCGAAACCAAAACGCCCGACCTGCCGCCGCCCGTGGTGCCGCCCACCGCCGCCACCAACGCCGATATCAAGGACTACGGCCAGTACACCGAGCTGGTATGGAGCGATGAGTTTGGCGGCTCCGGCCCCCTGGATGCCAGCAAGTGGATGTATAACCTGGGCGGCGGCGGCTGGGGCAACAACGAGCTGGAATCCTACACCAACTCGACCGATAACGTGACGCAAAACGGCGGCAACCTCGTCATCCAGGCCTTGAAAGTGGGCAGCGGCTACACCTCGGGCCGCGTGCTCACCAAGGGAAAGCAGAATTTCAAGTACGGCCGCGTGGACGTGCGCGCCAAGGTGCCCCAGGGCAAGGGCATCTGGCCCGCCATCTGGATGCTGGGCAGCGACATCGACCAGAACAACTGGCCCAAGTGCGGCGAAATCGACATGATGGAGCTGCGCGGCCAGAATCCGACCGAGTTTCTCTCCACCATGCACTACGCCGACAATGCCGGCAGCCATAAGTACGAAGGCATTCCGAGCGTGAAGCTGCCCGATGGCGGCAGCTTTGCCAACGATTTCCACACCTACAGCGTGGTGCGCGGCAAAGACCAGATGCAGTTTTTCCTGGACGGCAAGCCGTACTACAGCTTCTCGACCAGCAATACCTCGTCCAACCCCTACCCGTTCAACAACGATTTCTTCGTGGTGCTGAACGTGGCCGTGGGCGGCGACTTCCTCGGGGCCGGTGGCAACCCCGATGCCTCCAGCGTCTTCCCCCAACAAATGCTGGTTGATTACGTGCGCTACTATCAGTACAAGTAACAAGCTTAACGCTTCCGCTCCAACCAGAAAAGGCCCCGCATCTGCGGGGCCTTTTTCGTGGCTAGCCTTTACTAAAGTCACCTCTAGAACGTCATGCTCATCTGGCGTCCGCTTGCCGAAGCCTCTCTACCGCTTCAGCCGCACCGTTCAATGAAGCGGTAGAGAGGCTTCGGCAAGCGGACGCCAGATGAGCATGACGTTCTTTTAAATCCCAATCATATTCTCAAACCGTTTCGGCTCCCGGATTAGTGGGGGTTACCTCGTCAGCGTCCGGCGCTGGGCTGGGGCTATTCAGGCCGATGTTTTTGGTTTGCGCGTCGGTGGGGCGGTCGTAATCGCTGCCGCCGTAGCCGCCGGTGTAGGGGTTCTGGTCGGCCTCGAAGTGGCGCTCGCGCAAGTCCTCGCGGCCGCCGCTGGCACCGAGGCCGCCGCGGTAGCCGCTTTGGTCGTAGCCCCGGTCTTCGTCGCCGGCCGCGCTACGGCCCATGCCCTGGCCAGCGCCTACGTTGGCGGCGGCCTCATCGGTGCCCGCTGCGCCCTGCCGCCGCTGCTGGTCGAAGCTTGAGCCTTGCTGCGCCTGCTGGCCCGTGGCGGGCGCGTTGCCCACCGCCGGGCGGCCTTCCGCCGCATCGACCATGATAGTGGACATGTCGCGCGAGTCATCGCTGGGGGTAGTTTCGGGCGCCTGGTCGGCCCCTAGCTGGGCGGGGTCAGTGGCCTGGGGTTGCTGGTCGGCAGGTTGGTCGTTGGTAGCCATAGCGGGGCAAAAAGTAGGTGGAAGAAAATCAGTTCTTATCTACTTCGCCCGCCCGGGCAAGGTTGTAGCGCGGCCAGTTACTACCCAAATAGCTACGCCAAAAACCTCCCGGCCGCCGTCGAAGAAAGCTAGCGACAAGTACCAAGCCTATATTGCGCCGATGCCGCCCTCGCTCACCGATTTTCTGCGCGCCCTGCTCGATACCGGCGAGGTGACCGTGGCCGGCCAGCTCACCCCCTTCGCCCCCGACGACCTCGCCACGGCCACCGCGCTGCTGCGCCGCTACCACGCCGCCGACGCCCTGCACCTGGCCCACCAGGCCCCGCCCTTCGAGCCGGCCGCCGCGCAGTGGGCCGCCGAATGCCTGTACCGCACCGCGCAGCTCGCTTTTTTGCGCGAGTATGATGCCGAGGCGGTGGCCGCGCACCTGGCCGACTATCCCGGCGAGGCCAGCCCAGCCGCCAGCTACGCCGTCGATTTGTCGTTTCGCCACTTGCCCACGCTGCTCGACCTGGCCCGCAACCTCGCCCCGGCCGATGCCCTGGTGGCCCGGCTGCAAGCGCTGGCCCGGCAGTGGCCGCTGTCGTTCGTGGGCGCGCCGCCGGCCCCGGCTGAGGCCCCGGCCGCCGTGCTGGCGCACTCGGCGCTGCGGGCGCTCTACCTCGACCGCATTATCGAGCAGCGCGACCGGGCGCGGGCCACCCAGCCGGGCGTGGCCGAGGGCATCCGGGCGGCGCTGGGCGAATGCGAGGCGCAGCTCTGGGCCGATTTTCCGACGTTTGTTTTTCCTGCTTTATGACTGATTTTCCGGCCCCGCTCGGGGTGCTGCTCGACAAGCTCAACCGCGTGGCCCGCCACCTCAAAGACACCTTCGTGGGCAAGGACGACATCATCGACCTGCTGCTGCTGTGCCTGGTGAGCCGCGAAAACCTGTTTTTGCTCGGCCCGCCCGGCACGGCCAAAAGCGCGCTCATCCACGCGCTGGCCCGTTGCGTGCAGGGCCAAACCTTCGATTACCTGCTCACCCGCTTCACCGAGCCCAATGAGCTATTCGGCCCCTTCGACATCCGCCGCCTGCGCGAGGGCGAGCTGGTGACCAACACCGAAGGCATGCTGCCCGAGGCCAACCTCATTTTTCTGGATGAGCTGCTGAACGCCAACAGCGCCATTCTCAACAGCTTGCTGCTGGTGCTCAACGAAAAGGTGTTTCGCCGGGGCCGCGAAACCCGGCCGCTGCCCGCCCTGCTCATCGTGGGCGCCAGCAACCACCTGCCCGAAGACGAGGCGCTCGGCGCGCTCTTCGACCGCTTCCTGGTGCGCGTGCGCTCCGACAACGCCGCGCCCGACGACCTCGCGGCCGTGCTCGCCGCCGGCTGGCACCTGGAGCAACGCGCCCCCGCCGACCTGCCCACCATCACGGCCGACGAAATCCGCCAGCTGCAAGCCGCCGTGCCCACCATCGACCTGGCTGCCGTGCGCCCCGCCTACGCCACCCTCGTGGGCCAGTTGCGCCAGGCCGGGCTGGCCCTCTCCGACCGCCGCGCCGTGAAGCTCCAGCGTCTGCTGGCCGCCAGCGCCCTGCTCAGCCAGCGCCTGGTGGCCGTGCCTTCCGATGCCTGGGTGCTGCGCCACATCTGGGACACCGACGAGCAGCGCGAGGTGCTGGCCGGTATCGTCAACGCCGTGGTGTCGGCCGATGCCTCGCCCGCCCCGCACCCCCGCGCCGCCGTGGACCTCGTGCCCGATGCCGACGTTATTTTCCAGGAAGTAACCCGGCTGGCTGCCCGCTGGGACGACCCCGCCACCTCGCCCGCCGACCGCGCCACCCTCAAAGACCAGCTCCGCTACCTGCACGGCCGCGCCCAGTGGCTCACCAACCCCGAGCAGCGCCGCTACGTGCAAGCGCCGCTCGATGCGCTGTGGCAGAAAGCCTTGCAGCTATGATAACCGAGCGCATCCTCGTGCTGGCCGAAGCCCAGCGCGCCGCTCTCGGCACCGTGCGCGACCAGCCCGGCCTGCGCGCCGCCCCCGATGAGGCGGGCCAGCTGTGGCTGCGCGGGCTACCCGCCACCGGCCCGCTGCCGCTGGCCCTGCGCCAGCTCCCGGCCCTGGCCAGCTACGACGCCGATGCCGAGGGCCGGCTGTTTCCGGCGGGCCGCCCCACGCCCACCGGCCGGCTCCCGGAGCTGGCCTGGCTCCCGCTCGCAGCCTTTATTCCGCTGGAAATGCCGACGGCGGCGCTGCCCGGCCATCGCCCCGCTCCCTTTGCTGTGCGCCTAGTGCCCAGCGCCGCCCCCCGGCCGGGCGCGGCGCTGCTCACCACCCTGGCTACCCTTGCAAGCTACGTCGAAGCCGCGCCCGCCGTGCGGCTAGCGGGCCTGCGCTTCGCCGTGTCGGCCCAGCGGCAGGCGCTGATTATGGGCACGCCGCTGCCCCCCATTCCCGGTCAGGAGTATTGGCTGAGCGCGGGGCTGCTGCTACCGGCCGGCTTCGATTTTGAGGTGCCGCTCGTGGCGAAGCTGGTGGCTGGCCAGCGGGCTAACGCAGCGGCTGATGTGCTACTTTTCTTCCCCGATGGAGAGTACGAAGTAATTCCCACTGCCCAGCTGCACCCCGTTTCGCGCAGCGCCGTGCGTCTAACCACCCGCGCCTTTTCTGCCTGATGCCTGCCCCCGCCAGCCCTTCGCCCAGCTCTACGGATACCTACTCCTATTTTCAGCCCCCGCAGGATTATTTCTGGCACTGGGCCGAGGATAACTCAGTGGTCGAATGGGTGAATGGCACCACCATCGTGTACCGCGAAGAACTGGCCCGCCTGCTCACCAGCGTGGCCCCTGGCGGCCTGCCGCCGCTGGGGGCTACACTGCTGCTGCTGGCGGCCTGCCACGACGGCTGGCGCGACTCGACCGATGAAATTGGCATCCTGCAAGGCGTAGCCAACAACTTATCGCACACCCAGCCCCCGGCGGATGAGCTGCGGTTTTACATCCGCGTAGCCACCGGCTTTCTCGACATTGTGCGCGAGCTGCCACCCGAGCTGCGCCAGGGCACGGCCAAAGAACACCTGCTGCGCGAGGTGCTGGGCCCCAATGAGCGCCAGGTGCCCGCCCGGGAAGCCCAGCCGCTGGCCCAGCAGCTAAGCCAGCCGAATGAGCTAATCGACCCGGCCGCTTTCAGCCCGGTGCCCTCGCTCAGCGGCCTGCTTTTTCAGCGCGACCTACTGTGTTTTGACCGCGCCGCCCGGCAATTTCCGACTGTGCACAGCCTGGAGCTGCGCCTGCGCACTGGCCTCGACCGGCTGCCCAAGCCGCTGCCCGAAACGCCCGCGCCCCCACCCAACCCCGAGCTGCCCGCCGACCTGCTGGCCGAGCTGGCCGCCGATGCCCAAACGGCCGGCCTCGCCCGCCTCGTGCCTCACCTGCGCGCCGCCCTGCACCTGCCCCAGCCCGCCCGCCAGGCCGGCGACCAGCCCCTGGGCGGCGTCGCCGACCTCGCCAACCGCGGCCCCCTCGACCGCCTGCTGCTCAGCGAGCTGGCCCAGGACGACCTCAGCCTGCTCGCCCGCCTCGCCCACGGCGAAGCCCTCTACCTGCGTCGCGAAGCCCCACCCCTGCCGCAGCCGCTCCCCCGCGTGCTGCTCCTCGATACCACGCTGCAAACCTGGGGCTTGCCCCGCGTGGTGGGCCTGGCCGCCGCGCTGGCCCTGTCGCCCGCCGCCGGCCCCGGCCAGGCGGCCGCGCTGGCTTTTGCCCTCGGTGGGCGCACCGCCCAGCCGCTCGACCTGCGCACCCGGCCCGGCGTAGTGGCGGCGCTGGGCCACCTCGACCCGGCGCTGCACTGCGGGGCGGCCCTGCCGGCGCTGCTGCCCACCCTACCCATCGCGGCCGAGGCTGTGCTCATCACCGAGGCGCAGGCCGCCCGGCAGCCCGAGTTTCTGGCTTTTTTGCAGGCCGCGCCGGCTAGCCTGCGCATCCTGCTTACGGTGGCCCGCAGCGGCGAGCTGGTGCTGCACGAGCTGGCCGGCGGGCGGCGCACCATGCTCAGCACCAGTCAGGTCGATTTGGAACAGACCTTGTTTGCCCCGCACCTTACCCCGCGCAAGGCGATACCCAAAACACTGGCTGAGGTGGTATTGCCGGCCTTTTTTGAGCAGGAGATGCCGCCGCTCTTTTTTCCTGCGGCCAGCTTTCGGCCCTTTGGCAACGCCGTGCATTACGAGGCAGGCCGGGGAGCGCTGGGCATTACGCAGCAGTTGCGGGTACTGTACTGGCCGCACGACTACCTGGGCGCGCTGGAGGCCTTGCCGATGGTGGAGGAAGGAACCTACCATTTTGGCTTCAGCAACGAGCACCACCGCACCATTTATCTACTTGTAACGCAGCCCAATAGAGGAAAGCCGGTTCTGCTGGTTCTCTACACGCTCAGACCCTGGCAGAACAGCTGGGAACGGGTAGATTTATCAGAAGCTCCTGGCGCTATCAATAGCCAGGGTAAGGTGCGGTATCATAAGGAGTCGTTTATCCTGGAAAATGGCCATCTTAACCTGTATGTTGTCGACTGCCAGCGGCCGGGCCTCGCCTTTGACTCTAGAACGCCCCTGCCCGCCTCGCTGGCTACTCACGCGCCAGCCGGCTACTTTAACCCCGGCTACGGCGTACTTCAAAAGATAAACCGGCTCGCTATCAGCAAGAATGGCAATCTGCTGCTCGATAACTACGAGCTGGTAGCTGCCTCCGCCACGCTACTGACCTGGCAGCTCGCCAGCGAGCCACGCCAAAGCAGCCACCCCGCCGAGCCCGCCGGCACCTACCCACTCGCTACTCATTCGCGGGTGCGACTGCGGCGCTGGGTATGGCCCGACGGCAGCGAGGCCTTCGCCGACTCCCGCGGGCTGCTGCACCTGCGCAGCGCCAATGCGGCCTTGCCCCAGCTCACGGTGGTGCTGGCCACCGGCCGCGCCACCACCGCCTGGGAGGCGGGCGGCCACATCTGCGGCTGGTCGTACTTTACCCGGCTGCGCACCTCCCCGGGCCTCTCGCCCGACGTGGTGCTGCCCGCCGACGAATTTTACCGCCAGTACCTTCAGCCTTTTCTCGACCACCTTCGCTAGATGCTGCTCACCCTCCACCCTGCTGCCCGCGCGCAGCGCCCGGCCGCGGCGGCCTTTCTGGCCGGGGCCGCGCCGCTGGCTTGGCTGCGCGAGCTAAGCCGCTGGCCACTCGCGCCCGAAGCGCTGGCCTGCTACGTGGTGCCCGAGTCGGTGCAATCGGTGCGGCCGGCCGGGCTGCTGGTCGTCTTTGCCGAGGGCACGCCCCCGCCGCCCGACCTGCGCGAGCCCTACGGCGTGGCCGCCGGCCGCCTCTACCTACCCACCCACGCCACCCTGCGGCCCGCCGCCACCGCGGCCGAGCTGCAAAGCCAGCTGCTTTACGCCGTGCAGTTTTTGCACCCCACCATTGGCTTGGTTGGCTTCGAAACCACCGACCGGCTGGCCCTGGCCGACCTGCTGGCCCTGCCCGCGCCGCGCCCGGCCGACTGGGCGCGGGCGCACCCCGGCGCGCCGCTACCGCCACCGCTGCAAAGCATCCGGGTGCAGCGCCCCAGCCTGGCCGAAGCGCTAAATGCCGGCCAGGCCGACGTGGGTACTGCGCCGCTCACCGACCTGCCCAACCAGCCCGCGCCACCCTCCCCGCTGGAGCAAACGCTGGAAGCCCTCAAGCGCAGCGCGCTCCGCACCGGCCTGGCCACCAGCCAGGGGCTGCTGGCGGGGCTAAAAGCGCTGGGCGGCCTGAACCCGGGCGGGGGCGGCTATGGCGGCACTGGCGCGGGTAGCGGAGCGGCAGCAGCCGACAGTGGCCCCAGCCCGCTCGAACGCTTGAACAACTACCTGGCCGGCAGCCTCCACGACCTCGACCGCAAGCGCAACCAGGAAATCGAGCGCCTGCTCGACCTGTTTGGGCAGGATATGGCGATGGCCCTGCGCTTTGCCATCCCGCTGGGCGGCCCCTACGAGCACCGCGGCACGGCCGCGCCCGGCAGCAGCCTGGGCCCGCGCAGCACCAGCTTCAACCTGGGCCAGCTGGGCGGCGGCCAGCGCGCCGACGTGTGGGACACCAGCGCCTACGAAAGCCAGCTGCGCACCCGCTACCTCCAGGCCGCCGAGCAGGAAGCCGCCGCCGGCCGCGCTCAAAAAGCCGCCTACATCTACGCCCACCTGCTCGGCGACTACCGCGCCGCCGCCCAGGCGCTAGCGGCGGGCGGCTGCTACCGCGAGGCCGCCGTGCTCTACCAGGAGCACCTGCGCGACCCGCACACCGCCGCTACCCTGCTGGAGCAAGGCGGCTTTTTGCCCGAGGCGCTGGAAATTTACCAGCAACTCAACGCGCACGAAAAAGTGGGCGACCTCTACCAGCAGCTCGGCCAGCCACAGCGCGCCCGGCCGCACTACGAGCGCGCTGCCAGCGCCGCCCAGGCTGCCGGCAACCTCACGTTGGCCGCCACCATCCTGGCCGAGAAGCTGAGCGCGCCCGACCCAGCCCAAGCGCTTCTGCTGAATGGCTGGGCCACCGCCGCCACCCCCAACAGCCAGCACCTGCGCCACTACCTGCGCCTGCTGGCCCGCCATGCCCCCGACCTGCCCACGGCCGTGCGCGCCCTCTACCAGCAGCATACCCCGGCCAGCCACCGCTTGCCACTGCTCACCGGCCTGCTCGCCGACCTGCCCGCCCGCACCACCGACCCCGCCCTACAAGCCGTGGTGCAGGAAATCGGCTTCGCCCTCATCAGCGAAGACGCCCAGGCCGGCCGCCTCGCCTCGCTCAGCCTGCTCAAGCAGCTGCTGCCTCACGACCGCCTGCTGCCCGGCGATGCCAGCCGCTACGCCAGCCGCCGGGGTAATTCCAGGCGCTAAGCAGCTGCCCAGCAGCTTCCTCACTTTCCCGACTTTACAGCCAAGTGTTTTTTTGTGCAGAACCGGAAACAATGTACCTACATTAATTGTCTTCCCTCCGACACCTTTACTCTGTCGTTTATCATGGCACAATCCGTTCTGCACCCGGCCGCTACCCGGGGTCACGCCAACCACGGCTGGCTCGATTCTTACCACACCTTTAGCTTCGCTAACTACAACAACCCCAGCCGCGTGCACTTTGGCGCGTTGCGCGTGCTGAATGATGATACCGTGGCCGGCGGCATGGGCTTCGGCCGGCACCCGCACGACAACATGGAAATTATCAGCATCCCGCTCGCCGGCGATTTGGAGCACCAGGATTCGCTGGGCAACAAGGCCGTGATTCGCCAAAACGACGTGCAGGTGATGAGCGCCGGCACCGGCGTGGCCCACAGCGAGAAAAACCACAGTACCAGCGAGCCCGTTAAGTTTCTGCAAATCTGGGTGTTCCCTAACAAGCGCGGGGCCGCGCCGCGCTACGCCCAGCAGACCTTCCCGCCCGCCGAGCGCCACAACCGCTTGCTGCAAGTAGTGTCGCCCAACGCCGCCGAGGGCGCGGTGTGGGTAAACCAGGATGCGTGGTTTCACCTCGGCAACCTCGACCAGGGCTTCACCACTGACTATCAAATCAAAAAACCCGGCAACGGCGTGTACGCCTTCGTGCTCGAAGGCGACGTGACCATCAACGGCCAGGCCCTGCACCGCCGCGACGGCTTCGGCCTGTGGGAAGTGGATAAGCTTGATATCAAGGCCGATAGCCAGGCCGAGCTGCTGCTCATGGAAGTGCCGATGCAATTCTAAGACAGCGTTTTAAATTTAAACCAGCCCGTCATGCTCAGCATGACGGGCTGGTTTGTTCCTTATCTGATTAAAAAACCAAAACACCTTCCATGAAAACCCGCCTCACCCGCGCCGCCGACCGTGGCCTCAAAGACATTGGCTGGCTGCAAAGCAATTTTTCGCTCAGCTTTGGCCCCTACCCCGACCCCGAGCGCAGCGGCTTCGGGCTGCTGCGCGTCTTCAACGACGACTTTGTGCAGCCGGGCGGCGGCTTCGGCATCCACGGCCACGCCAACATGGAGATTATCTCCGTGATGCTGGCCGGCAGCATGAACCACAAAGACACGCTGGGCTACACCGAAGTGGTGCACCAGGACGGCGTGCAGATAATGAGCGCCGGCAGCGGCCTGCGCCACGAGGAGCACAACGTGGGCGAGGACACCGTCAACTTCCTGCAAATCTGGATTGAGCCCAAGCTTCAGAATGTGGGGCCGCGCTACCAGCGCCGCTCCTTCCCCGAAGCCAAGCGCGAAAACCAGCTCACCACTATCGTCAGTAACGAGGAGGGCCAGGCCCACTGCTGGATAAACCAGAACGCCAAGCTCTCGCTGGGCTACTACACCGAGGCCCAGACGGTGGATTACCACTTCCGGCCGCTCAATAAGCTGCTGTTTCTATTCGTCATCACGGGCAGCGTAACGATGGCGGGCCAGCCCGTGGCCGAGCGCGAAAGCCTGGGCATCTGGGACACCGACCACATCAGCATCGAATGCACGGCGGGCACGCGCTTTCTGCTGATTGAAGCGCCTATCAATCATTAGTATAGCCGCCGAATAGCCAGGGGCAGCCGACAATCAGCCGGAACAGTAAGTAATTGCTCACTGTTGATTGTCGGCTGCCCCTTACTTTTACGCCGTGCCCGAGTACTTGCTTTTTGTTGATACCGAGACGTCGGGCCTGCCCGCCGACTGGCGCCGGCCCTACGCCGAGCCCGGCGCGTGGCCGCATGTAGCCCAGGTGGCGTGGCTCATCTACACCGCCGCCGGCGAGCTGGTAAAGACCGAAAACCACTACATCCGGCCCAGCGACTACGACATCAGCCCGGCTTCGATGCAGGTGCACGGCCTCACGCTGGCCTACCTGCACGAGCACGGCGAGGCCCGCTTGCCCGTGATGCAGCGCCTGCACAACGACCTGCTGCGCTACAAGCCGCTGGTCGTGGGCCACTTCATCGAGCTTGACTACCACATGGTGGGCGTCAGCTTTCACCGCTCGGGGCTGACCAATGCCCTGCTGGGGCTGCCAACCTTTTGCACCATGAAGCTCACCGAGCGCTTCTGGCAGCCCATGCGCCAGCAGTACCTGCGCCTGGCCGACTTGTACCAGCGCCAGTTCGGCCAGCCCATGCTGAAGCAGCACGACGCCCTGGCCGACGCCGAGGCCACGGCTCAGTGCTTTTTCGAGCTGCGCCGCACCGGCGACATCGACGCCGAGGCGCTGGCCAGCCAGCGCCCGCTCCAGCCACCACCCACCCACGCCGCGCTGGCCGCCGCCCGCCGCCCCTTCTGGAAATACTGGCTGGGCATGATTTAATCTCAGTTATCAATGAGCAGTTATCAGTTATCATTGGGCAAAACCATCGGTGAATGCGCCTAGCTGAGCCGGCTGAACATTGCTAACTGTTCACTGATAACTGCTAACTGAAATGACTGACCGCCTTACCTTTCTCCGCACCGTTGCGCCCTTCGACCTGCTGCCGCCCGAGGTGCTGGAGCAGGTGGCCGCGCTGCTGCAAGAGGTGACGCACCCGCGTGAGGCCGTCATTTACCGGCAGGGCGAAACCAAGCTGCGCGGCGTCGATTTGATTATCGAAGGCGGCTACGACACGTTTTTCTTCGATGGCCAGCAGGCCCGGCACCTACCCGAGTTTTACGGGCCGGGTACCTGCTACGGCGGCGTGTCGGTGCTGCTCAATAAGAAGCGCTCGCTGCGCACGGTGCAGGCGCGGGCCGGCACGCGGGCGTACTTCCTGCACCGCAACGACTTCCGGGGCTTATGCCTGGGCTACGAGGCGTTCTTCCAGCATTTTACCAACCGCTACGGCCGGCTGATGCTCGACGACGAGTATGCCCAGCTGGTACACCCCGGCCCGCAAGCGCCCCAGAATTTCATCGCCGCCGACGAGCTGTACTCGCGCCGCATGGCCGCCGTGGAGCTGCGCCCCGTGCTGGCCTGCCCCGGCACCACGCCCACCCACGAGGTAGCCCGCCGCATGGCGAAGGCCCGCAGCAGCTGCTACTTCGTGCTGGGCGAAGATGAGAAAGTGGCGGGCTACGTCACCGATATCACGCTGCGCGACAAGGTGGTGGCTAGCCTCGGCGATGCCCGGCAGCCCATCAGCGCGTTTGTCGATTCGCCCACGCGGGCGGTCAGCAGCGAGGCGTTTGTGTATGAGGCGCTGCTGCTGATGTTCCGAACCAAGACGCGCTACCTGCTGGTCGAAAACCCGGAGGGCGAATACCTGGGCTTTATCAGCCGCAACAAGCTGCTGGCCGAGCAGGCGCAGTCGCCGTTCCTGTTCATTCAGGGCGTGAAGCAGGCGGTATCGACCCGCGAGCTGCGGCGCAACTGGCAGAAGGTGCCCGACATCGTGTTTCAGCTCCTGGACCGGGGCGTGAAGCCCGAAATCGTGAACCAGGTAATCACGACCGTAGCCGATACCATTGCCCTGAAAGTCATTGAGGACGTGATACGCGAGCTGGGCCCGCCGCCCGCCAAGTTCATCTTTATCGTGCTGGGCTCCGAGGGCCGGCAGGAGCAAACGCTGCTCACCGACCAGGACAACGCCATCATCTACGAGGATAAGGCCAACGAGCAGCGCGAGCTGGTGCGCGACTACTTCCTGCGCTTCGCCACCGAGGTGAGCGACCGGCTCAACGGCATCGGCTTCAGCTTTTGCGACGGCGGCTTTATGGCCAAAAACCCGAAGTGGACGCACTCGCTCTCGCACTGGAAGCGCAACTACCGCGAGTGGCTGCACGAGTCGAACCCCGAGAACGTGATGCGCTTCGCGGCCTTTTTCGACATCCGCTTTCTGTATGGCGAAGTAGGCATTCTGGACGAGCTGCGCGACTTTCTGGACACCGAGCTGCAAAAGCCGCTCGACCGCTTCCTGCACTACATGGCCACCAACGCCTTGCAGTACGAGCCGCCGCTCACGTTTTTCAACAACATCCGCACCTTCGCGGTGGGCGACCAGCAGGTGGTCAACCTCAAGAAAATCATGTCGCCCATCGTGGACGCCGTGCGCGTGTTTGCTCTCAAAAATCGCGTCTTCGCCACCAACACCGGCCAGCGCCTGGCCGCCCTGCGCCAGCTCGGCGTCTTCACCGAGAAGGAGTACCAGGAGCTGCTGCAATCGTACTACTACCTCATGGGTATGCGCCTCAAAAAGCAAGCCGCCCAGATGATGCACGACAAGCTGCCGCCCGACAACTACCTCGACCCCAAGAAGCTAACCAAGGTAGAGCGCGTAACGCTGAAGGAGATTTTCAAGGTAATCGCCGATTTGCAGCTGAAAATCAAGGTGAACTTTGCCAAGATGCTGGGCTAAGTAGGGGGATACGCTTGAGGTTAGCGGCTTATCTTTCGCCCAGTATAGCAGCATTGAGAAGCAGCAGCGCCTAGTCATTGGGATTAGCGGCCGGCTACCTCCGGGCTGCCGCGTCCTCTATGACACAAACTTTACTACGGTGGGTGCTGCTGGCTTGCAGCCTGCTCCTGCTGCGCGTGGGCTACGGCCAGGGCATTAAGTGGGGTGCCGGCCCGGCCAATTACGCTTTCAACGGTGCCAGCGCGGGCTACCAGGTAGTGGCCGACGCGGCGGGCAATACCTACCTGGCTGGCACGGGCGGCGCCAGTATTGCCCTCGACGACCTACTGCCCGCCAGCCAGCGCGGCACCGGCAACCTCTTCATCCTCAAGCGTGACCCCAGCGGCAAGCCGCTGTGGGTGCTGCGGGGCGGCGCGGGCGCCACCCCACTGGCGCTGGCCCTGGATGGGGTGGGGCGGCCCGTAGTGGCAGGCTTCTTTTCGGGCACCACTGCCTTCGGCAGCACGAGCTTCAGCAGCGCGGGCGGCACCGATGGCTTCGTGGCCCGGCTGTCGGCCGACGGGGCCTGGCTGGGGGCAGTGCGGGCCGGGGGGCCGGCCGCCGACCGCTTCAACGGCCTGGCGGTGCTGGCCGACGGCACGGCGTTCGTAACGGGCAGCTTTTTGCAAACGGCGGCCTTTGCCGGGCTGCCTGCCCTGGCTACGGCCAGCGGCAGCGCCACCCGCGACACCGACCTACTGGTGGCCCGCCTCAGCCCGACCAACGCCTGGCAGTGGGCCGTGGGCGCCGGGGCCACCAGCCCCGATGCGGGCTATGGAATCGTGGCCGACGCCGCCGGCCGGCTGAGCGTAACCGGCTCTTTCAACGATATCCTGGCGCTGGGGACTACCCCACAGCTGCGGGCGCGCTCAGGCACCCCGGGCCTGGCCAGCGGGCAAGATGCTTTTGTGGCGCAGCTGGATGCGGCGAGCGGCACCTGGCAGTGGAGCACGCGCGCGGGCGGCAATTCAAAAGATGCGGGCTTGGCGCTGGCCGCCGATGGCAGCGGCAACCTATACGTGGGCGGCTATTTCAGCGAAACCATTGACTTTGCCGATAGCCTGGCCCTGCCTGTCCTCATGGCGCGGGGCAAAATCGATGTGCTACTGGCCAGCCTCACGCCGGCCGGCACCTGGCGCTGGGCCACGCAGGCGGGCAGCACGGCGCCGGGGGGTAGTTCACTCGCTATTACAGACGCGGATGACCAGGTCCTGACCCTGGCCGTGGATGCCGCCGGCACCCGCGTGAGCGTGGGCGGTATTCTGGGAGTCAGGACCAAGCTGTTTGGCCCCGACCCGGCTACGCTCACGCTCACCGATGTGGGCTTGCGGGGGTTTGTGGCGCAGGCGGCCGCTGGCAGCGGCACTTGGCTCAATGCCTTGTCCCTGCCCACCAATGGCAGCGCGGTGCAGGATGTGCGGGGCCTAGCCCTGGCGGCCGATGGCAGCCTGCACCTAACCGGCCAGTTTCTCAACGCCCTGCGTTTCGGCTCGGAGCCGCGGGCTGCGGCCGCCAGCCGCGTGCCCGTTTTGTACGGACAGTCTACCAGCAATCAGTCCAGCCTGTTTGCCGTGCGCCTCCACCCTGATACCGGCACCTGGAGCCAGGCAGTACGCACTGATAATGGTGGCAATATCTCCGTACGGGCCACCGCCCACGACGCGGCCGGCAATACGTACGTAACGGGGTCGTTTGACGGCAATGTCGTGCTGCCTACGCCCGTGCCCACGCGCCTGGTAAGTACCAATAGCTTCGATGCCTTTGTGGGCAAGCTTGACCCGGCCGGCCGCTGGCTGTGGGCCGTGGCGGCCAGGGCCTACGACGACGCCCCCGTGCCCGACGCGGGCCAAACTGCTAACCAGGAGAGCGGCACGGGCATTGCCGTAGACGCGGCGGGCCGCGTAACGGTAACGGGCTATTTCAAGAGTAGCCGCTTTAGCTTCGACAACCTGTCGGCACCCGGTATGCCGGGCATCTCAACTACGTACTTGTCCATATTGGGCAACACGGCCAGCCGCGACACCTTCGTGGCCCAGCTCGATGCGGCCACCGGCAACCCGCGCTGGGTAACGAGCCTATCGGGCACTGATAACCAATCTTTTAGCCTGGCACGCGACCCAGCCACCGATGACCTCATCGTGGCCGGCACTTTTGCCGGCTCGCTGGCCGCCAGCAGCGGGGGAACACTCACAGCCACGGCCACCGGGCAGTACGACGGCTTTCTGGCCCGCATCGGCGCCGATGGGCAGTGGCAGTGGCTGCGGCAGGCCGGTGGCCAGGGCATCGGCGACGGTACCCGCTATAACAACCTACTTTTCACCTCGGTGCAGCAGGATGCCAGCGGTGCCTACGTGGTGGCCGGGCTGGTGCAGGGCACAGCCCAGCTCGGCAGCGTACCGCTGTCGGGCTGCCCGCAAGTGAATTCTTATTCGCCCTTCGTGGCCCGCCTCGACGCACAAGCCACTACCTGGCAGTGGCAATATGCTGACCTCAACCCCAGCGCGTACAGGGACCTTGCTAATGATGGCACCCTGCACGCGGCGGCCGTCGATGTAGCGGGCAACGTGTATTTCCCCGCGCCCGCCGACAGAGGAAGTAGCGGGTACCTGCTGCGGCAGCTCAGCCCGGCGGGCACGCTGCGGCAATCCATCGCCGTGCCCAATGCCCGGGTGCAGCCGGCCTACATGCTGACGCCCGACCCCGCGGGCGGCGTACTAGTGGCGGGTACGTACTCGGCCCCGGCCACTTTTGGCCTCACTACGCTGCCCGGCAGCGGCCGCTTCATTGCCCGCCTTGATGCCAGCGGTGCCTGGAGCTGGGCCGGGCAGCTCAATGCCTTGCCGCTAGGGGCGTTGCAGGTGGTAGATGCCGGCGGCACCATGACGGCCGCGGGCTTGTACGAGCCCGCCTCGCGCGCCAGCACGCAGCCCTTTGTGGTGGCGCGCGTGCTGCCGCCGCCCGGCATCAGCGGCTTTGCGGCGGCCAGCGGCAACTCGGGCGACCGCGTCACGCTCACCGGCCGGGGCTTTACCGATGCCGACCGCGTAGCCTTTAACGGGGTGAACGCGCCAGGCTTCGTGGTGAGCGACGGGGGCACCACCATCACCGTGATAGTGCCGGTGGGTGCCACTACCGGGCCGATTACGGTGACGTCGGTGGGCGGCGTGGGTAGCTCCGCTACCCCGTTTATCATTCTGGTAGGTGACTTGATTGTCAGCTCCCCGCAGGCTGTGCAGGGCACTTACAACAACGTGCTGGTAACCGGCCCGGCCACTGGCGGCGCGGGCGTAGCCACGCTCACCGGCCCGCTCACGGTGCTGGCTGGCCTGACGGTGAACGATGGCGGCACCCTGGCCACCAACTGCCAGCCCCTGACCGGCGCGGGCAGCTTTACGCTGGCTAGCGGCGCTACGCTCGGCATTTGCGATGCGGCGGGCATCACCCTCACCGGCCCCACCGGCGCGGTGCAGCTGACGGGCACCCGCTCGTTTTCAGTTGATGCCAGCTACGTATACAACGGCACCGAGGCCCAGCTTACCGGCTCTGGCTTGCCCGGCCAGGTGCGCAACCTTACCACCGCCAATGCCCGCCCAGTCACCCTCAGCGCGCCCCTCACCGTGGCGCAAATGGTAACCGTGAGTGCCGCCGGCGACCTCGTGCTCAATGGGCTGGCCCTGACGCTGCCCTCCGGCCCCGGTGGCACGGCGCTAGTCGTCAATGCCGGCAGCGGTGTGGTGCGCGGGGCCACGGGCACCATGCAGCGCTACCTCGACCCCAGCCTGAACGCGGGCCGGGGCTACCGGCATTATTCATCGCCGGTGGCGGGCAGCACGGTGGCTAGCCTCACCACGGCCGGCTTCACGCCCGACGTCAGCCAGGCCAGCGCCTACAATACGTCGGCCGCGCCGGGCACCGTCACGCCTTTCCCCACCGTATTTGGCTATGACCAGAGCCGGCTGGTCAGCGTCAGCAACGCCTATGCGGACTTTGATAAAGGCTTTTTTGTGCCGGCCAGCCCGGCCGCGCCCCTGGCCGTGGGCCAGGGGTACGCCGTGAATATCGGGGCCGCTGAGGTGGTGAGCTTCACGGGCCAATTCACTTCCGGCGACTACGCCTTGGCGCTGGGCCGCAATGCCGCTACTACGGCCGCCGCCGATGAGGCCGGCTGGCACCTGGTGGGCAACCCCTACCCTGCTCCCCTCAGCTTTGCTTCGCTAACTCCTGCCGACCTCACTGGCCTGGACGCCAGCTGCTACGTATTTGAGAGCACCGGCCCCTACGCTGGCAATTACCGCACTTATGTGAATGGCGTGGGCGGCAGCCCGCTCATCGGTAGCAGCCAGGGATTTTTTGTGCGGGTGAGCGAGGGTCAGCTTAGCGGCACGCTCACGTTTCGCAACCGCCAGCGCCTCACCACCTTTGGCACCCAGGTGGCCGTGCGCCGCACCGCCGCCGAGGCCCGCCCCCTGGTGCAGCTCGAGCTACGCGCCCCCAACGGCACCGCCGATAGCTTCTACGCCTACGCCGAGGCCGGGGCTACGGGGGGCTTCGATGCCCAGTACGATGCCCGCAAGCTGCCCAACCCAACGGGCCTCAACCTGGCCAGCACGACCAGCACCGGGGCCAGCCTCGCCATTGAGGGACGCGCCACCTTTGGGGGAGCCACGGTGCTTCCGCTAACGGTAGGCGTGCCAGCCGCGGGCGCCTATCAGCTCACGGCCAGCACCCTGCACAACCTGCCGGTGGGCCTCAGCGCCTACCTCACCGATGCCGCCACGGGCCAAACCGTGAACCTTGGCCAGCAGCCCAGCTACTCGTTTACGGTGACGGCCGGCCAGGCCAGCGCGCCGCTCACGCGGCGCTTCAGCCTGCGCTTTGGCCCGGCGGGCGCCCTGGCGGCCAGCCCAGCTACGCTGGCCACGGCGGTTGAGCTGTACCCCAATCCGGCCCGCGGCAGCTTTACGGTAGTGCTGCCCGCGGGCCTGGGTACTGGCCTGGCCCAGGCCGAGCTGCTCAACAGCCTGGGCCAGGTAGTGCGCCGGCAGGCGGTTCAGCTGGCAACTGCCGGCACGCAGTTTAGGATGGTGACTACCGGCCTGGCCACGGGCGTTTACAGCCTGCGGCTGCAAGCGGGCACCACGCTCGTGCGGCGCGTAGTGCTAGAGTAGCGCATCCGAAACGCTACAAAAACGCCAGCCAGCCTCATCGGGCTGGCTGGCGTTTTTGTAGCGTTTATTTTGCAAATGCACCTCTAACGTACCGTACCTCCACTAGCAGGCATAACTACTTCAGCCCTAGCGCTGCGACGAGTCGCGCACTATTAGCTTGGGCTTGAGCACGATGCCGCGCGGGGTGGTGCTCTTGTGGTCGGGCGTGGGCAGCATTTTTTGGAGCTGCTGCACGGCGGTGCGGCCCATTTGCTCGCAGCGCTGGTCCACGGTGGTGAGGGCGGGCTCGGTGAGCTGGGTGAATACCTCGTTGCTGAAGCCCGCGATGGCCACGTCTTCGGGCACCCGGAAGCCCAGCTTCTTCGCTACCTGCATGCCGCCCACGGCGGCTAAGTCGTTGGAGCTGAACACGCCATCGGGGCGGCGCGTGGGCGAGAGGCGCAGGAGACCGCGCATGGCGGCGGCCCCGCCCTGCTGGCTGAGCTCGCAAAAGGCAATGAGGCGTGGGTCGGGCACGAGGCCGTGGGCGGCCAGCGCATCGAGGTAGCCCTGGTGGCGGTTTTTGTGGATATTGACGTGCAGCGGGCCGGTGAAATGCGCAATGCGACGGCAGCCCTGGGCCAGCAGGTGCTCCACCACCTGGTAGGCCCCGAGGTAGTCATTGAGCGTCACCGACGTCACGTTGGGGCCTTTGAAATCCTGCACCACGCGGTCAAAAAACACGAGCGGCACGCCCTGCTGGCGCACGGCCTCAAAGTGCTCAAAATCAGTAGTCGTATCGGAGAGCGAAAGCAGAATGCCGGCCACCTGCGCGCCCATCAGCAGCTCGATAATCTGCTTTTCCTGCTGCGTATCCTCGTTCGACTGGCATATCATCACGTTGAAGCCCGCCGCGCTGGCCTCGCTGGCAATACCGTGGATAACTTCCGGAAAAAAATAGCCCGTGATGTGCGGCACTATCACGCCCAGCGTGTTGCTGCGGCCCCGGCGCAGGCCGGCGGCCAGCGGGTTGGGCTGGTAGTGCAGCTCCTTGGCGAGCTGGCGCACGCGGGCTTTGGTGGCCTCGCTCACGTCGTGGTGGTCGGCCAGGGCCCGCGAGATGGTCGAGGCCGACAGGCCCAGGGCTTTAGCCAGGTCGGTGATGGAGGCACGACGATTCATAGAGCAGCAGAAAAAGCGAAAGCGCGACGAATAACAACCACCACGGGCCGGGTTTAACTCCCGGGCCGCGCGGTACAATTGGCAAACTTAGCCCCGCCGCGCCCAAGCCGGGCCGGGCCGCCGGTCAAAACGGCGCAGCTTACGTACACGGGTGAACGCCCGGCCGGCGGCGCCCGTTGCTGGTGGTATTATCCCGGCCAATGTAGCTTGCCGTATGAAGTCGTTTCCCCTCTGGCGTGTGCTGGGTGTTGGTTTTTTGCTTCTGCTGCTGGCACTGGGGCTAGCTGGCTGGCTTGTGGGCAGCCGCCACGGCCAGGCGTATGTGAAAAAGCTGGTGCGCCAGCAGCTTACGCAAAACTCGGAGCTAGTGCTCGACCCGTTCGAGGTGGAGTTTTCGGTGTGGCGGGATTTTCCGCACGTTACGGCCTCGCTCAGCCACCTCACGCTGCGCGACAGCGCGCACCACCGCACGATACCCGTGCTGCGCCTCGGCCGCGCCGACCTGCGCCTCAACCTGCGCGAGCTGTTGCACCGCCGCGTAGAAGTCACGCGGCTGACTTTGCACGACGTAGCCATCGGGCAGCGCGTCGATTCGCTGGGCCGCACCTGGGGCCTACGCGGTAAGAAGCGCGCCGCCACCGGCAAAGCCCCCAAAATCGACCTGGCGCTGGACTCGATTATCATCTACAACTTCGGGATTTTTACGCGCAATGACTACATCAAAAGCGCCTTGCGCGGCCGCATTTACCAGGCGCGGGTAGCGGCCACCCTGAAAAAAGGTATCCTGTCGGTGCACGGCCGCTTCAACGGCCGCCTCGACCAGCTGCGCAACCGCAGCGGCGACTTGCTTACCAACGAGCCGGTGCAGGCCTGGCTGCACTACCGCTACGACTTTGTGCAGCGCCAGGGCACCTTCTACAACAGCCGCGCCACCCTCAACAGCGATACCATCAGCATCAGCGGCACGCACACCGCCGACAAAGCGCCCGGCAACGGCCCGCCCCGGGGCACCGTGCTCGACCTGCGCTTTGCCGGCAGCCAGCCGCTACTGGCAGTGCTCAACACCGCCCTGCCCCCCACCCTGCGGCCCATGCTGAACGGGGCCAGCAGCCGCAGCAAGGCCCACATTACCTACCTGATGTCGGGGCTGAGCGGGCCGCTGGTGCGGCCGCGCATTGTGCTCCATTTCGGGCTGCGCAACGCCAGCATCCGCTGGCCCGACTCCACGCGGCGCATCGACCGCTGGGACTTGCAGGGCACCTACGACAACGGCCCCGCCCACCTGCCCCAAACCATGTCGCTCAACCTGAGCCAGTGCCGCATCTACTCGCCGGCCGGGCTGCTCGACATGGCTTTTCTGCTGCGCGATTTCCGGCGGCCCTACGTCGAGGGGCGCCTGCACGGGCGCACCGAGCTGCCGGCGCTCATGGCCATGCTTTCGCCCGCGCACTGGCACGCCCGCAGCGGCATTGCCGACCTCGATGTGCGCCTGCACGGCCTGCTGCCCGCCATGACGCAGCAGCAGCGCCAGCGCGGTGAGTTTCGCAAGAATATGTCGGTGCGCGGCACCGCCACGCTCCACAATGCCGCCTTCGAGCTAGCTGGCCGCCGGGGCGACTTGCGCAATCTCAACGTACGTATTGGCCTCAATGACAGCCTTTGGCAGCTTTCCAACGCCTCGGGCGTGCTGGCGGGCATGCAGTTCAAGGCGGCGGCCACTACCACGTATCTACTGGATTATTTCACCGGCCAGCACCCGACTACCGACATCAAGGGCGACTTCGAAGTCGATGCCCTCGACATCGGCAAACTGCGCGAATTGGTACGGCCCGTGCCCGGCCACCCGCTGGTGGCGCGCGCCAATCGCCGCCAGCCGCGCAGCCTGGCCGACCGCCGCCGCATTGCCACCACGCTGGGCAGCCACATCATCCCGCCCGGTATGCACCTGGATGTGGCCCTGCGCTGCGGCCAGCTCGCCCTGGCCACCGACACCCTGCGCGATATGGCCGTGCGCATTCGCCACGATGGCCGGCGGGTGCAGCTCACTGGCATCCAGGGCAAGCTCTGGGATGGCGAGGTGCACGGCGAAGCCCAGTGGCCCACCGACTCGGCCAACCGGGTGGCGCCAGTGATTTACAACGTTGATTTTAAATTTGATACCTTAAATTACAAGAACTTGCTGGAGCGCTTGTCGCGACCACCGCGCCACTCGCGCAAGTCGCCGGGCAGCCCCGCCATCCGCGAGTTGCTGCTGGCCGCCAACGGCAAGCTACGCTACCAAATCAACTCCCTGGTGCTGCCCGATGGCCAGCGGCTGCGCGACCTGCGCCTGCGCTTCGACAAGCAAGGCCCCACCCTGAACCTACCTTACGTGTACTTCGTGGCCCCGCAGGGCGGCGTGGGCAGCGGCTCGGCCACGGCCCAGTTGGAGGGGTTGCGCATCGCCCGCGCCGATGCCAGCTTACACCTGCGCTACCCCACCCTCGATGTGCCACAGCTGCTGCGGATGCTGGCCAGTGTGGCCCCGCCCCGCACCGACTCGACCGCCGCTGCCGAGCGCCGCAGCCTCCGCGATGCGCGCCGGGCGGCTCGCCTGCAAGCCGGTAAAATGACTGCTGGCACCCTCGTAAGTACCGGCCGCTTCACGGCAGTGCTGCGGGTGGAGGCCGACCATGTGCGCTACGCGGCGATGCGGGGCACGCAGTTTCAGCTTACCACGCACTTACAAGCAGGCGAGGCCATCCTGGACGACTGCACCGTGAATGCGCTCGGCGGCCGTATTACCCTGCGCGGGCGGCTTATCACGAATGCGGGCCGGCTGCATCATCCCTTGCAGGTGCAGGCGCTGCTGGAAGACATTCAGCTGCCACAGCTATTTGGCACGGCTACGGCCATGCGCTTCAACGTGTTGGAGAGTGAGAATATCCGGGGCGAGCTACGCTGTGCGGCGGCCCTGCGCACCGACCTCGATGAGAAATTCATCCCTAATCTCGACAATACCAATGCCTATATCAAGGCCGACATTCACGACCTGGAACTGCTGAACGTAGAAGCCTTGCAGGAAGCGCTGCGGTTTTTCAAAAAGCGGACGGAGCACTTGTATTTTGCGCCCGTAAGCACCGAGTTTGTGCTGAACCGGGGCGAGCTGCTCATCCCCAACCTCCAGCTAACCAGCAACCTCACCGAGCTGCAAATCCACGGCCGCTACGACCTCGATGGCCGCGCCGACCTCTACGTGGGTATGAACCCGTTTCACGCGCTCTTCGGGGATAATGACAAGCGCATTGCCCGCATTCAGGCGGGCGTGGCTACGACCCGCCACGACCCCAAGCTCACCTACGTGAACCTCAGCCGCGAGCTGCCGCACACCAAGTACCATGTCAAGATTTTTCAGAAGAAGGAGCAGCGTGTGGCCCAAACTACCCTCCGCCGCCAGCTACACCAGCTCGTTATCTCGCAGCGCCTCGATACCACGCTGCGCCTGCTGCCGCGCTCGCCATCGATAGTGCCCTCGGCTAAGCTGGCTACCTCGCCGTAGGCACTACTGGCTGGCTTTGCGGGCCAAGAGCACGTTCAACAGAGCGCCATACAGCGCTGTGCGCAGCATGGCGCTCTGTTGGCCAATACCTACTTGCCTCTTGTTAGCGGCGCACGGTGCTAGCGACCCACTATTGCGTCAATCTGCGCCAGCTCTTCGCTGGTAAACTGGGTGTTTTTCAAACAGCCGACCGCGTCCGTCACCTGCTGGGGCTTGCTGGCCCCGATAATGACGGAAGTCAGGCGCGGGTCGCGCAGCACCCAGGCCAGCGCCAGTTGGGCCAGCGACTGGCCCCGGCGCTGGGCTAGCTCGTTGAGCTGGCGGGCTTTTTCGATGTTTTCGGGCGTGAGCTGGCTTTCCTCAATGGCGCCATTGCCAAGTTTGCGGGCGGCCCGCGAGTCGGCCGGCACACCTTGTAAGTACTTGTCGGTGAGCACGCCCTGGGCCAGCGACGAGAAGGCGATGCCGCCTACTCCCTCCTCAGCCAGCACGTCGAGCAAGCCCTCCTCGGGGGTGCGCACCAGCAGCGAGTACTTGGGCTGGTGAATGAGGCAAGGCGTGCCCAACTCGCGCAGGATGGCGCAGGCGCGGCGCGTCTCATCGGGCCCGTAGTTGGACAGGCCCACGTACAGCGCCTTGCCCTGGCGCACCAGTGCGTCGAGCGCGCCCATGCTTTCTTCGAGCGGCGTGTCGGTATCGGGGCGGTGGTGGTAGAAGATGTCCACGTAGTCGAGGCCCAGGCGGCGCAGGCTTTGGTCGAGGCTGGCCATGAGGTACTTGCGCGAGCCGCCGTCGCCGTAGGGGCCGGGCCACATGCCGTAGCCGGCCTTGGTGGAGATTATCAGCTCATCGCGATAGGGCTTAAAATCAGCCTGGTAGAGGCGGCCAAACGTTTCCTCGGCCCCACCGGCGGGCGGGCCGTAGTTGTTGGCCAGGTCGAAGTGCGTGATGCCCAGGTCGAAGGCCGTGCGCAGGATGTCGCGGCAGCCAGCTAGGGCATTCACTTCGCCAAAATTTTGCCACAGGCCCACCGAAATGGCGGGCAGGCGCAGGCCGCTGTGGCCGCAGCGGCGGTAGTCCATTGTATCGTAGCGGGCGGGATTGGGCTGGTAAGACATGGAGGGAAGGTGGAAAAGAAGCAGATGGTTGAGGAGCTAAAACTACTAGTGGCGGCGCAGGTTTGGGCGCACCGGCTGGCCAATGCCCGGCAAAGAGGCTGTGGGGCTACCTTGCCGGCCTCAAGCTTTTTCCTGCGCATGTCCCGCCTTCGCTTTCTCTTCCTTGGCCTGCCGCTGCTGGCCCTGGCCGCCCGGCCCGCCACGGCCCAAACCACCGCCCCCACCCGCGCCCAGGATTCGCTGTTTGTGCGCCAGCACTACCGCAAGGTCGAGCAGCTCATTCCCATGCGCGACGGGGTGCGGCTGGCCACCATCCTCTACGTGCCGCTCGATGCCAGCACGGCCCACCCCTACCCCTTCCTGCTGGAGCGCACGCCCTACTCGGCCGGCCCGCGCGGCGCGAATAACTACCCCACGCGCGGCCCCGGCCCCAGCCGCGAGCTAAGCCAGGAAAAATACATTTTCGTGTATCAGGACGTGCGCGGCCGCTACCTCAGCGAAGGGCAGTTTGAGGAGATGACGCCCGCCCTCAGCAGCCCGGCCCAGGCCGCCGCCAAAGGCAGCAAGCCGCCCCACGACGAGAGCACCGACACCTACGACACCATCGAGTGGCTGCTCAAAAACGTGGCTGGGCATAATGGGCGCGCGGGTATCATGGGCATCTCCTACCCCGGCTTTTATGCCACCGCCAGCCTGCCCAATGCCCACCCGGCGCTCAAGGCGGTGTCGCCGCAGGCCCCGGTTACGGACGAGTTTATCGGCGACGATGCCCGGCACAACGGCGCGTTTTTTCTGCTCGATAACTTCGACTTTACCAATTACTTCGACGTGCCCCGCCCCAAGCTAGTGGCCGACTACAAGGAGCTGTTTCCGCTGAAAATCGAGGATGCCTACAAATTCTTTTTAGACCTTGGGCCTATCAAGAATGCAAATCAGCGTCAGTACTTTAATGGCCGGGCGCGCATCTGGAACGAGTACCTGGCGCACGATACCTACGACGCCTACTGGCAGGCGCGCAACATCCGGCCGCACCTCACGGGCGTGCGGCCCGCCGTGCTCGTGGTGGGCGGCTGGTACGATGCCGAGGACCTGTTTGGCGCCCTGCACACCTACCAAGCCATCGAAAAGCAAAACCCCAGCGCCACCAACCGCCTCGTGATGGGCCCCTGGACCCACGGCGCCTGGAGCCGCGCCGACTGGAGCAAGTACGGCCCGCTGAACTTCGGGCAGAACACCGCCGCCTACTACCGCGAGCAGCTGGAAACGCCGTTTTTCAATTATTACCTGAAAGACAAGGGCAGCTTCAACCCGGCCGAGGCCACGGTATTTGATACGGGCAGCAACGAATGGAAAACGTACCCGGCCTGGCCGCCGGCCAGCCAATTGCGTGAGTTTCGCTTTCAAGCACAGGGGGGGTTACTTTCTACCTATGAAAAGGCGGGCCAGCCTCCTCCCTTTCCGGAAAGAATCGGTCATAGTGACTTCATTATCACACGTAATCTACCATCACCGCCCGCCTTCACCGAATACCTCAGCGACCCGGCCAACCCCGTGCCCTACACCGACGGCGTGCACGGCAGCCGCAACAATGAATACATGGTGGAGGACCAGCGCTTCGCGGCCAAGCGGCCCGATGTGCTCACCTTCCAGACCGAGCCGCTGGCGGCCGACCTTACCGTGGCTGGCCCGCTGGGCGTGGACCTGTGGGTGAGCACCTCCGGCACCGACGCCGATTTTGTGGTGAAGCTCATCGACGTGCTGCCCGATGGCACGGCCGGCACCCAGCGCCTCGTGCGGGCCGACGTGTTTCGGGGCCGCTACCGCCAGGGTTTCGACAAGCCGGCGGCCTTTCAGCCCAACGTGCCTACCGAAGTGAAATATGAGCTGAACGACGTGCTGCACACCTTCCAGAAGGGCCACCGCCTGCTGGTGCAGGTGCAAAGCACCTGGTTTCCGCTCGTGGACCGCAACCCCCAGCAGTTCGTCAACATCTCCACCGCCGAGGCTAAGAACTTTCAAAAAGCCACCATTCGGGTGTACCACGAGCCGGGCCACGCCTCCCGCCTCACGCTGCCAGTACAATAGCTTACACGCAGCGCAAAGCCCCTGCTTCGCGCTGCGTGTAGCTTACGCTAACCGGCCTGCTTCTGGGCGTGCCAGAGCACTAGCTGCCAGCTTTTTACCTCGTCTTTGACGTAGACCACGGCGTACTTGATACGTGTGAAGCTGGGCTGGCCGTCGGTGCCGGGGCCGAGGTCTATCTGGATGAGGGCATTGACGATGGCCGTGCGGTCGTCGTTGTAGGGGCGCACCACCATGTTTTCGATAGCAACCTGGTCGTAGCGGCTCTGGCCGCTGGCGATGGAGGCGAGGTAGCTCGTCTTATCGTCCTGGTGGCCGTTGGAGTGGGTGTAGATGAGGTCGTCGCCAAAGATGGTTTCGAGCGTGGGCAGGTCCTGGGCAATTTGGGCGTCGAAGCGGCGGCGCTCCAGCTGTTCGATTTCTTGAATGGCAGACATTTTTTGGGCAATGAGGTAGTGAACGGTGCAAAAGAACGCCAGGCCGAGCGTGGCGAAGCCTGGCGTTCTCTTAACCCAGCGGTTTGATAGCCCTAAAACAGCCTAAGCTGCCCGCCGGGGCTAGCGGGCGCGGCCTCGCCATCGAGGTTGGACAGCGAGAGGCCGAGCAGGCGCACGCCCTTGGGCAACGGCAACAGAGCGGTGAGGATTTCCTGACCGGTGCGCAACAGCGTGGCCTCGTCGGGCACGGAGGCCAGCAGGGTACGGCTGCGGGTTATCTGCTGAAAATCAGCAAACTTTACTTTCAGCGTGAGCGTGCGGCCCGACTGCCCGGCGCGCTGGCAGTAGCTCCAGACCTTGGTGGCCACGGGCAGCAGGGCGGCCAGCAGCTCAGGCAATTCGTGCAGGTCGTGGGCGAAGGTGGTTTCGGCGCCCACCGACTTGCGCTGGCGGTCGGGCTCCACGGGGCGGTGGTCCTGAGCGTGGGCAATGGCGTGGTAGTGCCCGCCGGCCTTGCCAAAGTGCTGGCGCAGCAGCGCCTCGGGCTGGGCCCGCAGGTCGGCCCCGGTAAAGATGCCCAGCGCGTGCAGCCGCGCCGCCGTAGCCGGCCCGATGCCGTGAAACTGCCCCACCGCCAGCTTCTCCACGAAGGCCAGCCCCCGGGCGGGCGGTATCACGTACTGGCCGTTGGGCTTGCGGTGGTCGGAGGCCAGCTTGGCCAGAAATTTATTGTAGGAGATGCCAGCCGAGGCCGTGAGCTGGGTGCGGGCCAGGATATCGGCCCGGATATCGCGGGCCACCTGGCTGGCCAGCGGCTCGTGCCGCAGGTTGTGCGTCACGTCGAGGTAGGCCTCGTCGAGCGCCACCGGCTCGATAAGCGGCGTGTAGGTGGCCATTATCTCGCGAATCTGGCCCGACACTTCTTTGTAGACCTCGAAGCGCGGGGGCACGAAGAGCAGCTCGGGGCACAGCCGCCGGGCGGTGCTGGCGGGCATGGCCGAGCGCACGCCGTACTGGCGGGCCTCGTAGCTGGCGGCCATCACCACGCCGCGCTCGCGGGTGCCGCCCACGGCCAGCGGCCGGCCGCGCAGGGCGGGGTCGTCGCGCTGCTCCACGGAGGCGTAAAACGCGTCCATGTCGAGGTGAATAATTTTGCGCAGCTCGGTAATCGGCGGCGGCGGGGTGGGCGTCACTAGCACAAATTTAACCCAGGCGGGCGGCCGCCGAGGTACTTTTGGGGCTGATTTTAGCTGTTGATTTTTTATGGTACGCTGCCCGGTCCGGCTGTTTTTCCTGCTCTCGCTGCTAGCCACTGGCTGCACCCACTCCGCCCCGCCGCGTACACCGCCCATGACCGAGCCGCGCGACCTCCTCGCCACCCTGCCCATCGCCGCGCCGCGCGCGGCCCACCGCATTGCCTCTTTCACCAATAAAGCCGCAGCCTTTTACTGCGTGCAAACGCACGAGGCTACCCACCCCGAATACACCTGGTTTGAGGGCATGAACGTGGCTAAAAACCGCGTCTTTGGCGGCTACGACTTGTTTGTGGCCGGCCAATTGCTGGATAACCGCCTGGCCGAAGTCACCGTGCATCCCGAGAAGCTGGTGCGCCGGCACGGCCCCGCCCTACAAGAAGAGCTGTGGCTTTTTGATGAGAAAAACCTGCTCGAAATCGACCTCACCGGGGCCAGCCAGCCGCTCGGCATTCAGCTAAAAGGAGAGAAAGTAAGCCTGCTAAAACAACAGGGCGATGTGGCGTTTTTCTCGGTGCGGGAGGGCAATTTCATGCTGGCCGTAGCGGCCCGGCAGCCGGGGCCACTGGCGGTGCAAGGCCAGCGCGTGGAAGCCAGCGGCAACGGCTTTTTCATCGCCTGCGGCCAAGACGAGGCCGAAGCCATGGCCCTGCTGCGCGACGGCCAGCAGCACAGCGCCACCCTAAAGCTGGCCCGCCAGCAGCGCCTGAATCAGCTCCTGACCACCAATACCTTCCTCACTGCCAGCGACGACTCGCTGACGCTGGCTTTGCGCTGGCTGGCCCTCACCACCGACCAGCTCGTGAGCCGGCAGCAGGGCGACGGCATCTACGCGGGCCTGCCGTGGTTTAATGAGTACTGGGGGCGCGACGAATTTATTTCGCTGCCCGGCGCGGTGCTCGTGACGGGCCAGTTTGCCACCGCCCGGCAGATTTTGCTCTCGTTTGCCAAGTATCAGGATACCGACCCGAAGTCGAAGTTTTACGGCCGGGTGCCCAACATCGTCAACCCCAGCAACATCGACTACCACACCACCGACGGTACGCCGCGCTTCGTCATTGCCCTGCAAGACTACGTGCAGTACTCGGGCGATACGTCGGTGGTGCGCCAGCTTTACCCGGCCGTGCAGGCCAGCATCGCGGGCGCGCTCCGGTACTGGACTGATAAACAAGGCTACCTGCTGCACGAGGACAACGAGACCTGGATGGATGCCCGCGACGCCAAGCTGGTGGCCTACACGCCGCGCGGCAGCCGGGCCAACGACATCCAGGCGCTCTGGTATCAGCAGCTGCGGGCGGGCGCGTATTTCGCGGCCTACATGCACGACGGGGCCAGCCAGGCCCAGTGGCAGCAGTTGGCCGAGCTGGTGAAAACCCACTTCGCCCACGACTATCGCGACGCCCGGCACGACTACCTGGCCGACCGGCTGGATAAGCAAGGCCACGCTGATTACACGTTGCGGCCCAATCAGTTATTTGCCCTGGGCATGGTAGCCGACGCCGCCTTTACGCGGCAGGCGCTGCGCAAAAGCTGGACCGAGCTGGTGTATCCCTGGGGCGTGGCCACGCTGGACCGGCACGACCCGAATTTCCACCCCTACCACCTCGCGCCCGAGTACTACCACAAGGACGCCGCTTACCACCGGGGCACCATCTGGCCCTGGCTCAACGGCATTGCCATGCAGCGCATGCTGGAAGCCGGGCAAGTCGAAACCGCCTGGCAGCTCTTCGCCAACTCCAACCGCCAGGCCCTGACGCGGGGCGTGGTGGGCGGCCTCAGCGAAAACCTCGACGCCTACCCCCGCCCCGGCCAGTCTCAGCCCAAGCTCACCGGCGCCTACCTGCAAGCGTGGTCCAACGCCGAGCAGTTGCGCGTGTGGTACCAATATTTCCTCGGCATCCGGCCCGATGTGCCTAACCACCTGCTCACGCTGGCCCCACGCTTGCCGGCCGCGCTCAAAGAGCTGACCTACCACTTCAAAATTGGCCAAAGCCTGGTCGCCGGCCAATACCAAGCCGCGCCGCAGCCGACGCATACCTACGTTTTCAAGGACTTAGCCACGACGGTGCTGGTCGATGTGGCGCCCTTCGAGCCGATGCAGGTGGCCGTGCAGCCGGGCTCCACACTGCGCGTAACGGCTGCGCCACAGCAGCTTCGCGTTCAGCTTTTTGACAAAAATGGCAAAGCGATTTTTGAGCAAACAGCCGCGCCCGCACCCGCCCGCCTGGCCCGGCAGCAGCAGGACGACGCGGTTTTGGCGGGCGTGCCCTTCGCCCAGCCGCTCCCGCTGAGCAGCCACCCCATCATTACCCAAGCCAAGAAATAAGCCCGCCGCTTACTGCGGCAGCAGCACCGTGAAGGTGGAGCCCACATTCAGCTCGCTCTCGACGGCGATGCGGCCACCGGCGTTTTCCACCATTTTCTTTACCATGAAGAGGCCGATGCCGCTGCCTTCTACGTGGTTGTGCAGGCGCTCGAAGAGGCCGAAGAGCTTGCGCAGGCCGGCCGGGCTCATCCCCAGGCCATTGTCTTGCACGGTGATGCGCACCTGCGGGCCTTCGTAGGTGGCGCGCAGCCGTACGTGCGGCTGGCGGTCGGGCGCGCGGTACTTGAAGGCGTTGTGGAGCAGGTTATAGACGAGGCTGCGCAGGTTTTTTTCCAGGAAATGCACGGCGGCGTGGTCAGGCAGGTCGATATCGAGCTGGCCGCCGGTGCTGCGCACCAGGGGCTCCAGGTCGAGGGCCACGCCGTGCACCACGGGGGCCAGCGGCACGGCCGCCGACGCCAGCCCGTGCTCGCGGTGCAGCTTGGCCACGTCGCTGAGCTGCTCGATGGTGCGCTGAAAACGCTCGACTGACTTGGTGAGCATGCCCAGGATATCGTGCACCGGGGGGCGCTGGCGGGCGTCGATGGGCAGCTCGTCGGTGAGAGCGGCCAGCAGGCCTTCGATGTTGGTAATCGGGCCTTTGAGGTCGTGCGAGGCGGTGTAGATGAAGCTGTCGAGGTCCACGTTCACGCGGGTCAGCTCCTCGTTGTTGTCGCGCAGCAGGCGGTGCGCCTGGGCCACGCGCTCCTGGGCCAGCTTGCGCTCGTGGATGTCGGTGTAGGTGCCAATCCACTGCACTACCTCGCCCAGCTCGTTGCGCGAGGGCAGGGCGCGGCCCAGCATCCAGCGGTATTCGCCGGCCGCGTTGCAGAGGCGGCACTCCACTTCGAGCGGCTCGAAGGTGTTGAGGCTGTAATCCCACTTAGCCAGGGCGGGGCCGAAGTCGTCGGGGTGAAAGCGGCTTAGCAGCTGCTCATCTGCGGTCATTAATTCCCCCGTGAAATCGAGCCAGCGCTGGTTGAAGTAGGTGGTGTGGCCCGCGAGGTCGGCCGTCCAGGCCATTTGCGGAATGCCTTCGAGCATGCGGCTTACCTCGGCGGCGGTACGCTCCACGGCCTGGCGGGCGGCCTGCTGGCGCACGAGCTCCTCGCTTTTGCGGTCGAGCAGCGCGTTTTGCTTCGCTACTACCGAGCGGATGGTAGTGATTTCCTTGCGCGCCGACATGTCGGCCAGCAGCACGGCCAGCGTGGGCGCGCCGCTGAAGGTGAGCACGTTCATCGACACCGAGAAGGGCCGCAGCACGCCATCGAGGCAGTTTTGCAGTGGCAGTTCGCCCCGCGCCTGGGTCAGCCAACCCTGCTGCCACAGCTCGGACCAATAGGCCAGGTACTTAGCCGGGATAAACTTAGTGAATGGGTGCCCGAGCATATCGGAAAAGCTGCAACCCAGCACCTTAGCCAGGGCGGCGTTGCAGTAGAGCACGCAGCCGTCGGTGCCGAGCAGCACGGCGCCCTCGCTCATTTGCTCCACCAGGGTGCGGTAGCCGTGGTCGGCGCTTTCGAGGGTGAAGATGCGCGGCCCCTCCGGCCCCTGGATGGCCAGGGCATCGACGGCACCCGTGCGCACGGCCGCAATCAGCTCCTCAGCCTCGCGTAGCTGCTGGCGCAGCTCTTCGTTTTCCCGGGCCAGGTCGGCGGCGGTGGGGGTCATGGCGTGGCGGGGGGCGGCAGGTGGTCGAGTCCTAAGATAGCCAATACGGCGGGCCGGTTGGAAAGGTCACCGACGAGCTGGCGGCGGGGCAGCGGCTGGCGGCGCACCAGGGTAGGCGCGGCGATAATCTGTTCTTGCTGGGCGAGTTGCGGCGCTTGATACATATCAATAATACGCAGCGTGTAGCGCCCGGCCAAATAGTGCTCGCAGATTTCCTTGATGTTGCGCAGCGCCCGCGTCGAGTTGGGCGTGGCGCCGGTTACGTAGAGGTCAAACTCGTAGTGAGGCTCAATGAGTGCGGGGGGCGAAAGGTCCATCGGCACGGCCTAGCGGAGGTGGGGGCGCAGGTCGAGCCCCACGAGCACGCGCTCCTCGTTCGAGAGGTCGCCAATCACCTTGCGGATGGGCTCGGGCACCTTGCGCACCACCGTGGGAATGGCCAGAATCTGGTCGCCTTCCGCTAGCTGCGGGTGCTGCATCAGGTCAATCACCTCCAACTGGTAGCGGCCGGGCACATGCTGCTCGCAGTAGCGGCGCAGGTTGGCCAGCGCGGCAATCGACTTGGCCGTTTGGCCGGCCACGTACAGGCGCAACTCCCAGGTTTCGCCGGCGGCAGGCTCGGCCGTTGGGCCTGGTTCTTCCCTCACATCCATCATAATTTACTACATACGGCCCCTGGGGGCGGGCGTTGGGCGTGGGGGTTAAATAAGTGGGCGCTGGCCCGCCGCCAGGGCCGAGTGGCCGTCGCGCCGGGCCGTGTCGCGGGTCTGTTCCTCGTGGCTCACGCGGCGCAGCTCCTCTTCCACGGTTTCAAACTCGGTGCGCAGGTTGGCGATGGTGGCTTCGAGCACGCGGCGCTTGCGCTCGAGGTCGCGGTCGCGGCGGTCGGCCTCGTGCTGGCGCACCACGCGCTCGGCTTCTTCCTTGATGCGCTGGGTGAGGCGGCCCGTGCCCGTGACGATGCCCGCCGGGCCGATAATGACGTCGAGCAGCTGAATGCCGTGCTCGGTGACGAGGAACTCGCGCACCTGGTTGGAGTGCGACATACCCCGGGCTTTCAGGATGCTGAGGCCGCGGTTGCGCTCGCCCACACCTTCGAGATCGCGCACCGAAATCCAGGTATCGACCAGCGACGACACGCCTTCCTCGGCCATTTCGAGCTGGCCGTTGCGGGCGCTGATGAGGGCCGTGAACAGCGCCGTGATGCCGTTAACCTTCAGGTAGTCAATCATGCGCGTGAGCATACTGCGCACTTCGCTCAGGCTACCCACCGAGATGAGGTTGCTGATGGGGTCGATGACGACGGACTGCGGCCGGAACTCGCCAATGGTGCGGTGCAGCGTGACAAGGTGGCGCTCCAGGCCGTTGAGGGTGGGGCGCGAGGCCGCGATGCGCAGCAAGCCCTGGTCTACAAACGGCTGAAGGTCCAGGCCCACCGTGCCCATGTTGCGGATGAGCTGGGCCGGCGATTCTTCGAAGGCGAAGAACAGGCAGCGCTCACCGCGGCGGCAGGCTTCGAGGGCAAAGGCGGCGGCCAGGGTGGTTTTGGCCGTGCCGGCGGTGCCGGTGATGAGCGTGCTGCTGCCTCGGTACCAGCCCCGGCGCGTAAACATGTCGTCTAGGCCCGGCACGCCCGACGAAATAATGTCGTCGGACACGGCGTGCTCCAGCTTGAGGGAGGTCACGGGCAGCACCGAAATGCCGTCTTCGGTGATGATGTAGGGGTATTCGTTGGTGCCGTGGGTGCTGCCGCGGTACTTCACGATGCGCAGCCGGCGGGTGGTTATCTGGTCGATAATGCGGTTGTCGAGCAGGATAACGCAATCCGACACGTACTCTTCCAACCCCTGGCGGGTGAGGGTGCCCTCGCCGCGCTCGGCCGTGATGATGGTGGTGACGCCCTTGTCCTTGAGCCAGCGGAACAGCCGGCGGATTTCGGAGCGCAGCACCGCCTCGTTGGGAAAGCCCGAAAACAGCGCCTCGATGGTATCGAGCACCACGCGCTTGGCCCCGATGCTGTCGATGGCGTAGCCCAGCCGGATGAACAGGCCGTCTAAATCATATTCGCCGGCTTCCTCAATCTCGGAGCGGTCGAGGTGCACGTGGTCGAGGCGCAGCTTTTTGTCGGCCTGCATCTGCTGCAAGTCGAAGCCCAGCGAGGCCACGTTGGCGGCTAGCTCATCGGCCGTTTCCTCGAAGGTCATGAGCACGCCGGGCTCGTCGAACTCTCGCACACCGCGCACCAGGAACTCGATGGCCATCAGCGTTTTGCCGCAGCCGGCGCTGCCGCACACCAGCGTGGGGCGGCCCAGCGGCAGCCCGCCTTCGGTAATCTCATCGAGGCCCTCGATACCGGTGGGGGCCTTAGGCAGCCCGGACAGGGCCACCGATGGTAACGGAATAACTTCTTGCATAATAAAAAATAGGCCGCGCAGAATTCAGCGAAAGTTACTACCGCCCGCCCACAAAACCGCCAGCGGCCGCTAGCGCTTCTTCGGCCGCTGGCGGCGCGCCCGGCTGGCGACCAGCCGCTCGCGCTCGGCCTTGCGCGCTTCGCGCAGCAGCAGGCGCTCGGGCAGCCGCGCCATGAGGCGCTCGCGCACGTACTGGGCCAGGTGCGAGAGCGGCACGGTGCGCGCCGTGCGCAGGTACTGGGCCACTTCGCGCTGGCGCAGGGTGCTGGCGCCGGCCAGCCCGCGCGCCAGCAGGTACTGCTTTATTTCCTCTACCCACAGCAGGCCAGCCAGGGGGGCGGGCTGCACGGTGGCGTTGTAGCTGGCGGCGCGGTACGGGCTCAGCACAGCGGCCTCGGGGCTGGCCACCAGGATACCGACCCACGCGGGCAGCAGCGGCAGCAGCTTGGGCAGGTGCTTTTCGGTGACCACGAACGTGACGAAGTCGTAGACTTCGGCGTAGCATCGTAGTTGATTACTAACGCGTTGAAGCGTGTCGCCGTCGCCCTTCACCTCGTAGCCGTGCATGAAGTGCTCGGTGATGTGCACCACGTCGGCGCGGGTGCTGCCGGTGGGCAGCTCGTCGATATACACGCCGCCCAGCAGCAGCGGGTAGAGCCGGGCGCGAATTTCGGGGTCGTTCATAGCAACCTCAAAGCTACTTTAGCGCTTTATAGAAGGCAGTGGCCCGCCGCAAGCCGGGGCCTAGTTTGTTCTATTCGCCATGCCCGACATCACCACCGAAGCCGACGTAAAGCTGCTCGTAGACAGCTTTTACGAGCGCGTGCAAGCCGACCCCGTGCTGGCGCCGGTTTTTATCGACTTTGCGCACGTCGATTTCAGCCATCACTTGCCGCAGCTCTACGATTTCTGGAGCGGCATCCTGCTGGGCACCAATCGATACCGGGGCTTTCCCATGCGCAAGCACTTTCCGCTACCCATCGGGCTGGCGCACTTTGAGCGGTGGCTGGCGCTGTTTCTGGCGGCGGTAGATGCGCACTTTACCGGGCCCACGGCCGAGCTGGCTAAGCAGCAGGCGCTGCACATCGGGCGGGTATTTGCCACCCGGCTGGGGCTGCTGCGGCCCGATAGCGCCTAACCGCTGGCGCGCCCGGCGGTTATTTTTCAACTTCTACCCTATTTAACAGCTGACTGCTATGGACCAGCCCACCCGCGCCGCCCTCGTGGCCGAACTCACCGCCCTACTCGCCGGCGGCAACGCCCACGCCACCTTCGAGCAGGCCCTGGCCGAACTGCCGCCCACCCTGCGCAACCAGGCCGTGCCCGAGGTGCCCTACACCATCTGGCACCTTGTGGAGCACCTGCGCATTGCGCAATGGGACATCGTGGAATTTTGCCTGAACCCCAGCCACAAGTCGCCCGCCTGGCCCACCGGCTACTGGCCCGCCCGAAACTCCTCGGTAGATGAAGCCGGCTGGCAGGCCGCGCTCCGCGCCATCGCCCACGACCAGCAGCGGTTTATCGACTTGCTTGAGGACCCAGCCACTGATTTATTTGCCCCGCTGGCCCACGGCGACGGCCAGAACATCCTGCGCGAGGCCCTGCTCATCGGCGACCACGCGGCCTACCATGTGGGGGAGATTATTCTGCTGCGCCGTGTGCTCGGCGTCTGGCACTAGGCTGGTCCCGGAAAACAAACGACCCGGCCGGGTGGTCTTGAGGAACGCGGCGGCTAGCCGCCGCCGCGCTTTCTCTTTTCCACTACCCATACCAACTATGAATATTGGCATCATCGGGGCCGGCCACATCGGCAGCGCCCTCGCCGTGCGGCTCGTCAGCCTCGGCCATTCGGTTCTCATCGCCAACTCGCGCGGCCCCGAAACTCTGGGCGACGTAGCCCAGAAAACCGGCGCTACCCCCGCCACGGCTCAGGAAGCCGCCCAGCACGGCGAAATCATCGTGGTCACCATTCCGCTCATCAACATCCCCGACCTGCCCAAAGACCTGTTTGCCAACGTGCCGGCCGAGGTGCCAGTCATTGACACCAGCAACTACTACCCCCTGCTGCGCGACGGCCGCCTGCCTGAGCTGGAAACCGGCTCCCTCACCGAGAGCGAGTGGGTGCAGCAGCACCTGGGCCGCCCGGTAGTGAAGGTGTTCAACAACATCTACGCCGACCACCTCGAAAAGAAGGGCCTGCCCCTGGGCGCGCCCGGCCGCATTGCCCTGCCCGTAGCCAGCGACGACGAGGCCGCTAAGCGCAAAGTGATGGCCCTTGTCGAAGAATTAGGCTTTGATGCCGTGGACGATGGTAGCCTACACGAGTCGTGGCGCCAGCAGCCCGGCACGCCGTCGTACGGCGCCGACTGGCCCGAAAACAAGCTGCGCGAGCACTTCCGCAGCCTGGGCCACGAGCGCACCGAGGCGCAGCACCAGCAGTTTCTGGCCAACCACGCCGAAGCCGAAAAGCAAATGGCCGCCCAGGGCATCAAGCTAAAGTAGCTGACGCCAGCGGCTGGCCCGCGCTTGCCACATCTGACCCACAAGAGCCCCGGCAATTGCCGGGGCTTTTTTGCGTAGCTGGCTAGCTAGCCAGGGCTAGTGGCCGCGCGTAGCTGGGCAGCTCCTTGCCAGGCAGCCGGACCTAGCGGGCCGCCGCCAGCTTAACCTCCATTAGGTTAGGGGTTTCACGCACGATGCGCAGGGAGGTGCCGCGCAAAGCCACGCGCAGGGCCTGCCGCCGCGTGAGCCGGCCGCGCACCGGCTGCACGGGCACGTTGACCAGCGCCTTATTGGTGTAGCGAATGTAGCAGCCCGTGGCGTGGGCAATGGCGCGGGCCGTTTCGTCGAAGCGCTGGGCAGGCAGGTTATACACTACTTGCATATCGCAACGGCCCAACTCAATACGCGCCGCGGCCGGCTGTGCTTGGGCCGGGGGCTGGGGGCGGGCCAGCGGAGCAGCAGCCAGAACAGGGGCCGCCCACACCGGAGCCAGGGCCGCCAGGCAGGAGATAAAGAGGGAAGAAAGCATGCGTGAAAGTAACTAATCAGTGGTAGTTGTGGCTGGGGGCGCAGTTGTGGCCAGCACTTGCAGCCTAGTGCCCCACAACGTAGCCGCGCGTTTTGAGGCGGGCGCAGCCAGGTGCAACCCTAGCCTGGGCAAAACACCCTTATACTTGTCTTTTATAGTACTAGCTACCTACTTCGCTACTGATGAATTTTTGTACACTTACTTTGGCTGGCTTGCTGGCTGCTAGCCCTTTGCTTAGCAGCGCCCAGGCTCCGGCGGAGGCACCTACCCCCCGCTATTACGTGGGGCTGACGGCCTACAGCAGCTCGTTTCAGCCGCTGGGCGGCAATAATTATAAGCCGGGTCCACAAACGACCATACCGGTGCAGGTGGTGGCGGGCTATCAGCTGCGGCCGCACTGGGCTGTGCAGCTAGGCGCCGCCTACACCGGCTACCGCCAGGAATACAGCTACTTGGGCCGCTACGCCGAGGCGGGCGGGGGCAATGCGTACGACTTTTCCTACAACGGCCGCTACACCGTGCGCAAGCTGTCGCTGGCCCTGCTGGGGCGCTACACCCTCACCCGCACGCGCACGCACCGCCTGCAGGTTGATGCGCTGGGCGGCGTCACCTACGAGCACGGCAGCATGCGCGACGCCGGCCTGTTCACCAGCAACCAGGGCGGTCCGCTGCTCACCAGCAACTACGGCTCAGTGGTGCGGGAGCATACGCTACTCGTGGGGCTAGGTCCCGGCCTGCGGCTGCGGGCGGCCCAGCGGCTCGAAGTCATGCTTGATGTTCTCTTCAGCTCCCCCGTGTATAGCTCCGGCAATTTCGACCTCACTTCGGCCACTGCCCTGGGCCTGCGCTACCGCTTCGGCGGGCTCCGTTAGGGCTACTCCGTTTTCCTTTTTAGCAAAAAAGGCTTTCCATTTTGAAAAAAACCCATCCCGCCCGGCCCAGCGCCGGGCGGGATTTTTTATTTATTTTATTGATAAACAAACCTTTATAAAAATAAAATTTCCTCCCTTTCGAATCGGCACTGGTCTTGGCAATAGGTACGCATCCCTCACCTATTACCCCCTACCGACATGGCTATTCTGGATAACCTGGCGAAAGCTGCCAAAGACTTTTTCGTCGAGCCCGGCGGCGAAGCCCCGGCCGGCGCGACGTCGGCCCCGGTACGGGCCGTGCCGGTAGCCGCCCCCGCCCAGCCGCTGGCTGGCCTGCCGCCCGGCGCCACCCAGCCAGAGCAGCGCCACCTCGACCACGTTGCCCAGCTGCTGGCTGGCGATGGCCGCGACTTCAACGCCTTCACCAAAATGGTAAAGAGCCTGGCCGCCAGCGGCCTCAACGGCCCGCTGCTCTACCAGACGGCCTTCAACGCCTTCGCCGCCGTCACGGGCACCGACCTGGCCAGCCTGCTTACCTCGGCCGACGACCTGGCCCAGAAGCTGGCCGACGACCGCGCCAAGGTGCAGGCCCGCCACCGCGAAAAAATGGGCGAGGCCGTGCCCCTGCAAGGCCCGCCCGGCCCGCTGGCCAAGCTGCGCGAGCAGGAAGCCCAGCTGCAGCAGGCCGTGGCCAGCCTCAGCCAGCAGCTCCACGACAAGAGCCAGCAGCTGCAGGAAACCCAGCAGCAGCTGCACCAGGAAAGCGCCAAAACCCAGGCCGCGCTCGCCTCCTATGAGCTGGCCAATGCGGCCGCCGCCGCCGAGCTACAAGCCCACCAGCAAGCCACCAAGTCTTTCTTAATCAAATAACTAAAACCCTTTCTGACTTATGAAAACTCTGCTTGCTCCTGAACTCAACTCGACCCTGCCCAAGTGGCAGCAGCCCGAAAAAGTAGCCGGCTGGGTGGTGCTGGGTGCCGCCGCCGGTGCGGGCGTCTACTACTGGGGTCAAATAGTCCCCTACCTCGTTGACATTGTGTTTAATAGCGTGAAGCTGGGCATCGGCCTGGGGACGCTGTTCGTGCTCTTTTTGCTGGGCACCAATAAGCGCATTCAGGCGGGCTTCTGGTACGCCGGGCAGCGCATTTTGCGCACGGCGGCGGGCATTTTTGTCAACACCGACCCCATCGGCATCATGGAGGACTACATCTCGAACACCGAGAAGGAGGCCCGCCAGATGGAGGGCGAAATCGGCCACATCGAGGGTGCCCACGAGCTGGTAAAGCGCAAGCTCACCGCCAACGACGCCCAGATGAAGGAATACCTGGCCCTGGCCGACTCGGCCACCCGCCAGGGCGAAAAGGACGCCGCCGAAGCCTACGCCAGCCGCGCCGCCCAAATCCTGGACTACAACCAGCGTCTCCAGCCAATGGCCACCACCACCGCCAACGTGAGCGTGGTGATGCGCCAAATCCTGAAAGCCGCCCTGCGCCAGATAGACGGCAGCAAGTTCAAAGTAGGCCTGCTGAAAGACGAATACGAGCTTGTGAAACGCACCAGCTCGGGCATGCGCGCCGCCATGAACATCCTGCGCGGCGACCCCGACAAGAAGTACTTCTTCGACCTCGCCACCGACCGCGTGGCCCAGGACATGGCCCAGCAGCTCGGCCAAATCAAGCAGGCCATGCGCTACTCGCAAGAGTTTGTAAAAGAGATGGATATCCAGAACGGCGTGATGAGTGAAAAGGGCCAGCGCCTGCTCGACCGCTACCAGAAAGGCGATTTCAACGCCCTGCTCACCAGCGACAAAGCCCCCGCCTCCACCTCCGTAGCCGCCACCAAAAAACGCTCCGACGATGCCTATTATAGCCTGCTTGATTAGTGGCTGCCTGGCCCTGCTGCTGATTGCCGTGCTGCTCTAACTACCGCTAGCACCCCGATGGCGCGGGGCTCTGCCCCGTGCCGACTATTCGCGGGCCTCTGGCCCGCACGTCAGGTCCGCTCCCCAAGCAACATCCGGCGCTATGCGCCCACGCCGCCGGCCAGAGTCCGGCCAATAACCGGCACGGGACAGAATCCCACGCCATCACTCCTCAAAAAACTACTCCTCAATGACAACTCGTGGTAAAGTCGTGCTTTTCGCACTTTTTCTGGCCCTCGCTTACTTCGGTTTCAATAAGCTGATTGCCAGCGGCAAATTCTTCAAAAAAGCCGACACGCAGTCGGTGCTGCTCAGCTCCATTGAGCTGCCGGCCGCTGCCAGCGGCAGCCGCGCCACGCTGGTGGTGCCGCTGGCCCCGCTGCCCGGCACGGCCCCCGCCGAGGATGGCACGCCGGTGGTGTGGGAAGTGATGGCCTGGAACTCCCAAATGGCCGGCATGCTCGCCAACGGCGGCCCCCGCACCACCCAGGGCTCGGCCCTGGCTGCCAACAAAATCGACATGCAGATAACCCGCCAGGACGACGTATCGAAGATGCAGGCCGACCTGGTCAAAAACGCCCTCGACCTGCAAGCCAACCCCCAGACGCCGGGCCTGATTGTGAGCATCATGGGCGACGGCCTGCCAGCGTTCTCGGCCGTCCAGGCCCAGTTGCAGAAGGCCGGCACCAGCCTGCAAATCATCCCGTATTCGGTGGGTAAATCCTTCGGCGAAGACAAGCTGATGGGGCCGAAAGAATGGCTCGACAACCCCAAGGCGGCCCTCGGCAAAACGGTGGCCTGCTACCTGCGCGACGGTGACCACAACATTGCCCTGAAATGGTGCGCCGACAACGGCCTCAAGGTGAACCCCGACGAAACCACCTACGACCCCGAAGCCGTGAACTTCATGGCTGCCAGCGACTTCCTGGTAGCCGCCGAGAAGTACATCGTGGGCAAGCCCGAGAGCCGCACCAAAGTGGTGAGCGGCCACAGCACCGGCGTGAAAGTGGACGTGGTAGCCGACGCCGTGGCCACCTGGACGCCCGGCGACGTGAACATCGCCAAGCAAAAAGGCGGCCTCGTCAACATCGTGAGCACCAAGGACTACTCCAACCAGATGCCCAACATCATGGTCACCACCAAGCGGTGGTACGACGCCCACCAGCCCGCCGTACTCAGCCTGATGACCGCCTTCGCCGTGGCCGGCGACCAGGTAAAAAGCCACCCCGAAGCCCTCACCCGCGCCGCCGACATCTCGGCCCAGGTCTACGGCGACCAGGACAAGCCCGGCGCCTACTGGCTGAAGTATTACAAAGGCACCAGCGAGGCTGACCGCACCGGCCAAGTGGTGGAGCTGGGCGGCAGCAAGGCTTTCAACTTCAGCGATAACCTGACGCTTTTTGGCCTCGACAACGGCGGCACCAACATCTACGCCGCCGTGTACAAAACCTTCGGCGACGTGCAGAGCAAGCTCTACCCCAAGGAATTGCCCAGCTACGTGCCGCTGGCTACCATGCTCGACCTCACGCTGCTGCGCAAGCTGCAAGCCCAGTACAAGGGCAAAGCCATCGCCCCGGCCGAAACCCAGTCCTTCGCCGCCGATGATGAAATCCGCCGCAGCGTGAGCAAGCGCGCCTGGAACATCGAGTTCAACACCGGCCAGAGCACCTTCACCCCCGCCGCCCAGCGCGAGCTGAGCCAGCTCTTCGACGACCTCGTGGTGGCTGGCCGCCTCAAAGTGGCCGTGCACGGCTACACCGACAACACCGGCAACCCCACCAAAAACCAGCAGCTTAGCGAAGCCCGCGCCGAGGCCGTAGCCCACTGGCTCGAAACCAAAAGCGCCAGCGCCTTCCCCCAGGGCCGCGTGCAGGTGTACGCCCACGGAGCCGCCGAGCCGGTAGCCCCCAACACCACCGAGGCCGGCAAAGCCGCCAACCGCCGCGTGGAAGTAGTGCTGGGCATGTAGCGCGGACTTTTAGTCCGCGAGTGCGCCAGCAAGAACGACAGCCCCACCAAAATCACTTTCTTAAAGCCCGCGCGCCGGCCACAATACCCGCCGGCGCGCCTGGGCCTACTCGCGGACTAAAAGTCCGCGCTACCACTCATGAGCCCTCTTTTCACCCCTAATGCCCACCCGCGCCGCGCCACCCTGGCCGCACTCGTGGCTGGCCAGGTGCTGACCCTGCTGGCGCTGTGGCTCTTCTTTCCGCTCCAGCTTTTTCCTAGCCTCGGCGACGTTTGCCGGGCATTCGGCGACCTGCTCACTACTCAGGGGTTGCTGCCTGAGTTGTGGGCTAGCCTCACCACGGCCTTCCAGGCGCTGGGCATTGCTACGGTACTGGCGCTGTTTATTTCCTACCTCACCGCGCTGCCGTTTTTCCGGCCGCTGGCCTTTGCGGCCAGCAAGCTGCGCTACCTCACGCTCACGGGGCTCACGTTTTTTATGGCGCTGCTGCTCAGTTCGGGGCATCAGGTGAAGCTCTCGGTGCTGGTGTTCGGGGCCACGGTGTACCTGGTGACGGGCATGACGCGCGTCATCCTCAGCACCACGCAGGAAGAGCTGGACCACGCCCGCACGCTGGGCCTGGGCGAGTGGGGCAGCTTTTGGGAGGTGGTGGTGCGCGGCAAGCTCGCCGACATGCTCGAAGTAGTCCGCCAGAATTTCGCCATCATCTGGACCTTGATTACGCTGGTCGAAACGCTTTATCAATCGGAAGGCGGCATCGGGCTTTTACTTTATAAGCAAAACCGCTACCTGCACCTCGATGGCGTAGTGGCCATTCAGCTGGTGATTCTGGCCGTGGGCGTGGCGCAGGATTATGGGTTTGAGGCGCTGCGCAAGGTGTTTTTTCCTTATGCAGGACTGGGGGCGGCTGGGTAGGCTAGTCGTCCTCCTGAGGCACCTCACCCCCGGCCCCCTCTCCAAAAAAGAGGGGGAGCCGGACGATTTATTTAAAAATTTCTGCTTAATCAATAGTATAACCACGCTGCCGTGGCTCCCCCTCTTTTTTGGAGAGGGGGCCGGGGGGTGAGGTTACCCCAACGCCATGACGGCCCTTCCCCACTCCTACAAAGACCCGCTGCTCACGCTGCAAGACGTGTCGATGCAATTCGGCAGTGAAGTCATCCTGCGCGACCTCAATGTGCAGGTGCTCGACGTTATCCGGCCCGGCATGAGCCAGGGGCAGGTGGTGGGCATCTACGGGCGCTCGGGCATCGGCAAGTCGGTGCTGTGCCGGCTGCTGGCGGGGCTGGCGGCGCCCAGCACCGGCACCGTGCGCGTGGGCGAAGCCCAGCAGCCCGTGCAGCCCGGCGCCGTGGGCTACGTGCAGCAGCGCTATCCGCTCTTCAACCACCTCACCCTGCTCGACAACCTGCTGCTGGCCGCCCGCCGCAAGCACGACCCCGCCGAGGCCCAGGCCCGCACCACCGACTACCTCACCCGCTTCGGGCTGGCCGCCCACGCCCGCAAGTACCCGGCGCACCTCTCGGGCGGGCAGCGCCAGCGGGCGGCCATCGCGCAACAGCTGCTGTGCTCCGACCACCTCATCTTGCTCGATGAGCCCTTCTCGGGCCTCGACGTGGCCATGATTGACGAGGTGAAGAAAATCATCGTGGAAGTCACCACGATGGACGAACTGAACACCGTGCTTATCGTCTCGCACGACATCACCACCACCACCGCCCTCGCCGACCGCCTCTGGCTGCTGGCTCCCGAGCGCGACCCTGCCACCGGCCAGCTGCTGCCCGGCGCTACCATCAGCCCCCGCCACCAGTACAACCTGGCCCAGCTCGGCCTGGCCTGGCACCCCGATGTGGAGGCCGAGCCCGAATTTGCCCAGTTTGTGGAGGGGATAAAAGCGGAAATACGCGGCAGCTAGGGGTGTAGCGCGGACTTTTAGTCCGCAAGTGTGCGGGAAGTGAGCGAAACTATCCACTCGCGGACTAAAAGTCCGCGCTACAAAAAACGGCCTCCCCGCATTACGAGGAAGCCGTTTTTAGCAAAGAACAAACCTTAGTTTACAAGTCGTTGTCAAGCACGATGCGGTAGTGGGCTTTGCCCGAGCGCAGGTGGTCCATGGCGGCGTTGGCCTGGCTCATGGGGAAGTGCTCGGTGAGGGGCTTGATGTCGTGCTGGGCGCAGAAGCGCAGCATCTTGTCGATTTGGGCACGGTTGCCGGTGGGCGAGGCGCCGAGCGACTGGTTATTGAGCAGCAGCGGAAACACCGATACCGGAATCGGCTCCAGCACGGCGCCCACAATGTGCAGGCGGCCATTGGGCTTGAGCATGGCGATGATGTCGTTCCAGTCGAGCGACACGTTGGCCGTGATGAGCAGCAGGTCGAAGGTGCGGGCCAGCTTTTTCAGCTCGGCCGTGTCGGTGCTCGACGCCGTGCGGGTGGCGCCTAGCTGGTGGGCTTCCTCGATTTTGCGCGGGCTGGAGGTAAAGGCGGTGACATCGCAGCCCCACTTATTCAGGAACATGACGGCCATGTGGCCCAGGCCACCAATGCCGAACACGCCCACGCGGTCGGTGGGCCGCACGTGGTCCATGATGGGGGAGAATACCGTGACGCCGCCGCACAGCAGCGGGCCAGCCTCGGCGGGGTCTACGCCCTCCGGAATGGGCACCGCCCACACCCAATGGCTGCGCACCTGCTGCGCAAACGCCCCGTGCCGCCCCACGATGGTGGGCTGCAAGGTGGTGCACATCTGCTGGTCGCCGTGCAGGCAGGGCTCGCAGTGCAGGCAGCTGCTGGCGCTCCAGCCTACGCCCACGCGCTGGCCGATTTCGAGGCCTTTTTGGGCGGCTACGTCGCCGAGGCCCACGATGCGGCCGATGGCTTCGTGGCCGGGCACGAAGGGATAAGCCGAGATGCCCCACTCGTTGTCGAGCATCGAGAGGTCGGAGTGGCAGATGCCGCAGTGCTCCACGGCAATGTCTACTTCTTCGGCACCCAAGGGGCCGGGGTCATAGCTAAACGGTTCGAGCTGGCCGTGGGCGGCACTGGCGGCGAGGGCTTTTACTTCAGCCATTGGGCAGGTAGTAGGTTGGTTTGGAGAGGGGTAAAACTGGCGTTTCACGCGGAAGCAAGCAGTTGCCTCCTCCAACCGCTAGCGGGCTGGTAGGTTTGACGGGATGCCTTATATCAGGCCTCGCGAACTTGCCAATGAATAGGTAGCCGGTCAGGGTCCGTAAGGTTGTATAAAGCGAATTCCATACCCCACTGGCGCAGTTTAGCTGCTAGCCGCTGCTGCAAAATAGCTTTACCATCTTTTTTCACTACCCGGCGTAGCGTAGTACCAGTTACGGGTGGCTCCAACCAGAATAAAACAACTTCGATTTCAGGCCGATTGCTCAAACAGGCTAGTGGGCGCAGCAAGTCGTCGTCCAGTTGTGTATCTAGTCGCTCAGCTATCAATAGGCCTGCCACCGTACCGGCGACTTTGCTCATCACGGCCTCGTAGAGTTGAGTGCGGCGCTCGCCCTCCGCACGGGTATCTAGCCGGTCGTCTTTTACTTCCAATAGTTGCAAGCTAGCGGGTTCGACTGGCAAGCGACAGACAAAATCAACTGCCTGCACCTTGCTCACGCCGCCACTAGTCAGGACGCGGCGGTAAAAACCTGCCGGTGTACCCGCCACAGGGTCAGCTTTCGCATCATAGTGAACTACCTTCCAATCATCAGGGAAGTCAAACAGTATCTTTTTCTCCCTAAAGCTTTGCATGGCGCTCCCGGTCCTCTCTGGCAAATATTTCATCCAAATTATCTGCCTGCTCCAACTCTACTTCAAGCGCCACCACGTCGGGCAGGTACTCGAAATTATCAGTTGTAACTACCGTCGTAGCCTCCCCTGGGCTAGCGTTTAAGCCGAAGTATTTTATGGACAGCGGCTCAACATCTTTTTGCCGCGAAAGAATGTGGAATTCTTTTAGCAAATCTGTGCTGTGTGTAGCTAGGATTATTTGAAAACCCTGGCGAGCCAACTCGGCTAGAATGGCAGCTAGTTTTTGTAGGAGCGCAGGGTTTAGGTTAGCTTCGGGCTCGTCCCAAAAAAGAGTGTTGCCTTTAGTTAAACTGCCATTAGCCAGCAGCTTTTGCAACGTGCCGAATTTACGAAGCCCTTCGGCCACCATACTTATTGCAACGCGTCGTCCAGTCTTATCAACTAAGAAATACTTGTCACCTTCCTCCTGCACTTCACCATCTAATACCTCAGTCAATCTTTGAATAGCTAAAGCTGCTTCTGGTTTGCGAAGAGGCAAAAGTCGAAGTTGTCCAAGTAGGTCTATGTAGTTTTTTTCTATTGGCGCAACCAGTTGCTCTGAAGCGGGTAGTATCCAGCTTAGTGTAAGAATTTCTTTAGCCGGAATAAAGATAGGTTTGAGCACATCTACAGAAGTCGCCATGCCACTAATATGTCCTAGCGTATCCATTCTCCTTCCGTCTCCCCAATCTGACGCTGCTAGATAAAGCTCTAACTGGTCGCCGGCCCCAAAATCAATTTCGATAACTGCTTGGTCGCCTGAGTTCCATCTGATGAGTGGCTCTGTGCGGGCAGATAAAAATATACCTGGCAACACTCTTTGAAGTATTGTGGTCCAAGCCATTGCACTTGTCCCAGATTCACCCAAACGCTCACTAGTAAAGTCCTTACTGATATCAAACCTAGTTAACTCTATCGCATACCCTAGCTTCAACACGTGGCTCTTTCCGGTCCCATTAGTTCCGACTAACACATTTAACCCCGGCCCAAACTCAAAGTTGGCATCGGCGAAAACGGTGAAATTCTTCAGGTGGAGGCGCTTTAGCATAGTTCAAAAATAAGGCTTAGCCAACTCATAAAGTTATTTCAGACGCTGCTACATACCTGTGCCTAGTTCCCCTCCCGCCCCAGCGCCTCGCGTATCCCGCCGATGCCGCCGGAGATATTCTCTAGCTGGGTGAGGACCTGGAGCAGCTGGCCGCCGCTGCTGGTGCGCAGGTTGCGGGCGAAGGTGGCTTTGATGTCGGCCCAGCGGGTGGCTTCGTCGGGGGTGAGCCAGCCGAGCAGCTCGCGGAGCTTGAGCAGGTTAGCTTCGGTGCCGCTGGTGAGGGTCTGGGCTTCGCTGGTGTAGTGGGTGGCAAGCAGGGCCTGGATTTCGGCGTCGTTCTGGATGGGGCTGACTTTTTCGGCTAGCTTGCTCATGTTGCGGTACGAGCCCTGGAGCTTGAAGGGCGGCTCGGTGCGATAGTCGTTGGCCTGGGCCGCCGAGCGGATGTACTCCTCGTTGACGCGGGCCACCACGTCGCGCAGGGTCAGCAGCTTTTGCAGCACGGCCACGTACTCGGCTATTTCCTGGGGCGAGTGGGTGGCCTCGAAGGTGAGGCCGGTGCTGTCGCCGGTTTCGGCCAGGCGCAGCAGCGGGTACACGTCGGCCTGGCTTTTGGCGGCGAGGCGGGCCAGGGTGGGGTTGGCCACCAGCGCGTTTTCGATATAGCTGAGCAGGAAGGCGGGCCGGGTGTCGCCGATGATGTCGCCGAGGTTGTAGATGTCGGCGCGGTTGGCGAGCATGTCGGGGATGCGGAACTGCTCGCCCGACTCGGTGTAGGGGTTGCCGGCCATCACCACGGCCACCTTGCGGCCCCGGAAATCATAGGTTTTGGCGCGGCCCTGGTACACGCCCTCAATTTTGCGCTGGGCATCGCAGAGCGAGATAAATTTCTGCAAAAACTCGGGATTGCAGTGCTGAATATCATCGAGATATATCATTACATTGTCACCCATCTCGAAGGCCAGGTTGAGCTTCAGCAGTTCTTCGCGGGCGCCGGAGTTGGGGGCCTGGGCGGGGTCTACGCTCGTGACGGCGTGGCCGATGGCCGGGCCGTTGATTTTCATAAAAATCAGCCCCAGGCGGTTGGCCACGTACTCCATGAGGGTGGTTTTGCCGTAGCCGGGCGGCGACACCAGCAGCAGCAGGCCCATGAGGTCGGTGCGCTTGTCGGCCCCCGCCGTGCCGATTTGCTTGGCCAGATTGGCCCCAATGAGCGGCAGATACACCTCGTCAATCAGCTTGTTGCGCACGAACGAGGCCAGCACGCGGGGCCGAAACTCGCTGAGGCGCAGCTCGTCGGCGGCGTGGGCCAGCAGCTCCTTTTTCAGGTGCTGGAACGCCTCGAATTGCGGCACCACGGCCTGCCCGTAGCGGCGCAGCCGCTGGCGAAACTCGGGGAAATTCAGCTCATAATTCCGCTCCACGATGCGCGGGTGGCTGCCCTGCCAGCCGGTCAGCGTTTCGCGCAGCGGCGTGCGGACCACATGGGCCGGGTCGAGGCTAGCGGTGGCCAGCAGCCGGGCGGTTTCATCCACAAAATCGGCCAGCGGCGCACCACTGCCACCCTGCTGCCCAAACGAGCGCAGCCACTGCCGAATCAGCTGAAACTGCGCGGCCGGCTGGTCGGCCAGCGTCGCCACTGAAGTGTCGTACTGCGCGGTAGCGTTGCGCTCCTTCAGCGTTTGCTGAAACTGGCGGAATAACTCCTCCGCTTCGGCCGCGATGACAAACGTTTCGCCCTGCGTTAATTCGGCAAATAAATACGCGCCGGCTTCGGCTACCTCGTCGCTGGCAAACAGCTTGGTGGTGCGGGCAAACTCGTCCACGGCGCGCTGCAATTCCTGCGTGAGGTCGGCAAATTCCTGCGCCTCGGGAAACACCTGGAGCAGCACGCCGATGCCGTGGAGCTGGCGCTGCCAGCTGGCGCGCTGGCCCTCGGGCGCAAAACGCTGCCAGTAGAGCGCCGCCGCCGCCCGCCCCGGGCTCGGGTAGCGCAGCAGGCCAGCCGTGCGGGTGAGGCGCACGAGCGCACCGAGCAGCACGGCCGCATCGGCGTCGTGCACGCCCTTGAGGTAGCCCTCGGCGTAGCGCGGGGCCATAAATTGCTGCACGTAGGCCGTTAATTCGGCTGCCGTCAGCTTGGCCAGGTCGTCGAGGCCCAGCACGGCGGGCGCTTCGCCGTGGGCCGGCGCGGGGTGCGCGGCGGCTTGCAGCAGCTGCCACGCCAGGTACTCAGCGCGGTACACGTCGGCGTTTTCGGACACCACGACCTGGTCCCACACGGGGCGGGCGGCGAGCAGGGCGGGGTCGGCGATTTTCTGGAAGAAATTGGTGCCCGTGAGGTGGTAGTGCAGCTCGCCGTCGCGCAGCACCACGGTGAGGTCCAGCGGCTGGGTGTTGACGGTGAAGGCGTAGCTGCCGAATTTCAGCGCCTGTCCCCCATCCGTGAACAGCTCGGCGCGGTCCTTGAGCTGGCGCACGGCGTCTTCCCTCACCGTTTTGAGGCGGCTTTGCAGGTCGTCGGCCTTCACGGTGTCGCCGAGGGCCAGCAAATCCTGCACGGTCTGGCGCACTTTTTCCACCAGCATATCGGCGGCAAAGTAGCCGTTGATATCGGCCAGGGTTTCGAGCCGGGCCAGCCGGTTTTGGATGGCCTTGATAATGCGCTCGGCCGACTGCGCCAGCGCCGAAGCCCGCTGATTGCGCGCCGCCACCAAGCTCACCTTGCGCGACTCAAACGCCTCGTACACCGCCTCGCGCCGCTCGGCAATCTGGGTAAGAAATTGGTCGAAGTCGGGAAATTTACCTTCCAATTCTTCCAGCTGCACGAGCAGCTTGGTACTGTATTCGTCGCACTTGGCGGGCGTGTCGCTCAGGTCGAGGTAATTCACCAGCGCCTGCTCCAGCAGCTTGAGCTGGGCCGTAAACTCGGCCTGCGCCTCGGTGCCGGCCAGCGCCTGCCGCCGCCGCTTGAGGGCCGCCCGAATCTGGTTGAAGCCCGCGTAAATGGTCGAGATATTGTCGATGATGCGCGTGGTCTGGGTCGGGTCTTCCATGGGCAGGTTGCCCACCACCTCAATCAGCAGCTCCAGCTCGGCGGCGACGGCATTGGCTTGCTTTTCCAGCTCGTTGGCCTCGACTACTTTTTGCACTTTTTCCACGCTTTCGGCAATAGCCTGCACGCGGGTGGCGTAGGTTTTCAGGGCATCGGGGCGCAGCAGGAATTCCACCGTTTGGCCGGCTACCTGCTTGCTCACGTCGGTGAGGTCGGCGGCGGCTTTTTCCACGGCGGGCACATCTACGTAGCGCAGCTCTTTGAGCGAGATGACCTCGCCCCGCGTGGTGCGCAGCGCCGTCAATAATTCTACGTATTCGTTGACCTCCGTCACGTCGGCCATGCGGCTGATGCGGCCGCGCAGCTCATCGGCCTGGCCCAGCACCCGCTGCACCGCCTCGGCCGTGCTCTTGCGGATAGTGCGCACTTTATCAAACTCTTCCACCGCCGCCGTGGCCGTTTGCTGGATATCAGCCAGCGGCTCGGCCAGGGCCTGGGCGGCGGGGTCGCGCAGCCAATGGTACACGTCGGCTAGGGTCGTCGTGCGCCGGATAAGGTCGAGGTAGAGGCCCGAGTAGCTGTCCTCCTTGCCCACCAGGGTCAGCACTTCCTGCACCTCGGCCATCGCCCGCACTATCTCCTTGTTACCGAGCTTATACAAAGCCGATTCCTGCGTTACGGGCAGCTCAAAATCGGCGGCTACGTAGGGCGTCTGCCAGATTTGCACCGCGTGGTGCTTCTTAGCTTCCCCATCGGGCCGGAAATAGCATAATTCCCCGTCCTCAAACAGGGCGTAGCCGCTGCAAATAATCGGATTGTCCACCCGCTGCGCAATCATGTTGTACGACAACAGCAGGTGCACGCCGCTTTCCTTGTTGTAGAACACATACAGAAAATCTTCGCCGTTGGGCGACGCAATGCGCTTCTCAAACAGCATATCGCGTAGCCCGTTTTCGAATAATTTTCCCTCGCCGGTTTGCAGGTAAAACCCGTGCGGAAATATTAATCCCTGCCCGTCGGGCAGCAACACGCAGGCATCGGCTAGGGCATCGAGCCGCTGGGCCGTGCGCAGCTTGGTATTGAATAAAAAATAGCGGTAAGCTGACTCCTGATACGGCTTGATTTTTAATAGAATTAAATTATCAATTACCGCGTAGTGAATTTCTGAATCGTCCAGCGTCTGGTCTTTATCGGCGACCGGCTCGGCCAGGATTCCCTTGCCGCTTTCGGTATTGTTCTCGACCTTAATAGTCAAGTCGCCACCAATGGTTTCGACAAAAACCTTGTCTTCGATGCTGATATGCGGGTGTTTGCCCGCCACTTGCATGTCGCGCGTGGCCCGCTTCCAGGCAAACTCGTGCTGCGGCGGAAATACGTACTCGTGGTCGCTGCGATTATCCAGGTACGTGAGCGTATCGTCCTTAAGCAGCCACTTAAAAGTCTTGATATCGTTCGGGGTTTTGCCCACCCGAAACACCATGAACAAGTGTGGCCCCAGCACCGCGAATTTGACAAACTGCGTGTTCTTATAATAACGGTACAGATTACGGAATTCCTCCAGAAACTGAGGGTTTTCCAGCAGGCTCAAATCCAGCGGTTGAAACTCTCGGTTGGCATAGTTATACACCCCGAAAACGTCGGATAATTCCGTTTCCGTTTTCAGGCCGATAACGACGTTGAAGCCGAAAATAAATTTGGTCCCCACCGGCACCATATCCCACGGCACGCAATTGTTGGTGGTCGTGATGCGGCCGGTACCTAGCAGGCGCGTGTCGATAGCCCCAAATACCGCTTTGCGTTCGATATTAAGCTTCTCAAGGCGCGCTTGCAGGTCGGCGCCGCTCTTTTGCAAGCGGCTGCGCAGGATTTCGTAGGTACCGCCTTCGAGTTGGGGAGTGGGTTCCATAGTCAGGCAATTGCCCCATTAGCCCGCCCGTTTCGCGCCGGAGCACAGGCTAGCCAATGAGGCAATTAAATTTAATTCGACACAATTATTTTAAATCAATCGACTTCACCGGCTTGTCCGAAATACCGAGCGCGGCGGCCGTGCTAGCCAGCTGCGAAATCGTACTACGGGTGGTTTCGTCGCCGGCCTTATTCATCATTTGCAGCAGCAGCGCCGACACGCTCAGATTCTTCATATCGTCGCTGCTCAACCCGAATTGATTGACGAAGCGGCGCAGGTTAGTTTTAAAATCCCCGCCCCCGTCATGGTCAAAGAAAGCACCTTTTACCGTGCTCAAGACCTCGCTATTGTGCACGGCGCGGTCAATTGACTTACCCTTCGTGATGGAGCCGATAATCTGGTCGAAGAACATGGTTTCGCCGCCCACGATGTCGATTTTAGCCGCTTTCAAAGCCGCGCCGATAACGTCGGCCTGCGAGGCCGCGATGTCCTTCTGAATGCTGATTTGGGCCAGCTCCACCGACTTTTCCTTGTCGAGGCGCAGCTTGAATTCCTCGTGGTCTTTGCCTACGCCGTCGAGCTTTTTCATGGCGTCGGCTTTAGCTTCGATGCCTTTGGCTTCAACCGCAAAACGCTGCTCATTCACAGCTACCTCAGCTAGGCCCTTCTTCTGGTCAGCGGTGGCACGGGCTTCCACTACGTCGGCATCGGCGATGCCTTTTTCGCGGTTCACTTTAGCGGCTACGAAGCCAATTTTCTCGTCGGCCTCGGCCTGGGCGGTGGCTTTCACTTGGATGGCCTGCGCTTCGGCGGAAGACGTGAGCTGCATGACGGCGGCGGCCGTTTCGCCTTCTTTCTGGTGGGCAGTGGCTTTGGCTTGCATCACCTGGGCTTCGGCTAGGCCCACGGCAGTGGCTTTGCTGGCCTCGGCTTCGGCCATAATGCGGATGCCCTGGGCACGGTGGTCGGCGGCGGCGCGCTCACCTTCCGCATCAATTACGACCTGCTTGGCGCGGAATTCGGCGGCTTGGCGCTCCATGTCGGCATTGCCGACGAGGGCGATAGTCGCCGCTTCGTTTTTCTGATTGGCGGCGGTGAGGGCTACCAGTTTTTCACGGTCGGCCAGAGCCTGGGCGCGGGTGTCTTTGATGCGCTCCTCTTCCTGCACGGTAGCTTTTTCGACCGTAATGCGCTCGCGAATAATTACCTGGATATTTTTCCGCTCTTCCTCCAGGGCCTTTTCTTTTTCAATCTGGGCCAGGGCTACCAAGCGCTCGCGCTCGTTGGCTTCCAGCGCCTGGGCCTGGGCTACGCGCTCAGTTTCGATGGCATCGGTACGCTGCTTGTTGCGCTCGGCCACTAGTATTTGCCGGTCGCGGTTTTGCTCCGCAATTTTTACTTCCTCTTCGGTAGTGATGCGGGCGCGCTCCCCTTTCAAGCGCTCTTCCTGGCGCACTTTCTCGGTTTCGGCCGCTTCGCGGGCGCGGATGCTGGCGATTTCGCGGAGCTGCTTTTCTTGATTTTCGGTTAATTGTTTTTCGAGTTGCAGGATGGTTTCCTGCGCTTCTACGTCCTGCTTTTTAATGGTTTTCTGCTGGTCGCGCTGAATCTGGTTGGCTTGGATTTTCTGCTCTGAGGTGAGCGCAATAATTTTCTTGATGCCTTCGGCGTCCAGAATATTATCCTGGTTGAGCGCATTGAGCGGGGTTTGTTCCAGGTAGTCAATGGCGCAGTCGTCGAGCACGTAGCCATTGAGGTCAGTACCGATAATGCGGAGGATTTCCTGCTTGAATTGCTCGCGGGAATTATACAGCTCGATAAAATCAAAGTGCTTACCCACCGTTTTTAGCGCTTCCGAGAATTTAGCGTCGAATAAGGCTTCGAGGGCTAGCGGGTCGGACGCGCGGTGCGCGCCAATGCTTTGCGCCACGTTTACCACGTCGTCGTGGGTTTTATTTACCCGCACGAAGAAATTCACTTTCACGTCGGCGCGCATGTTGTCTTTGCACACCAAGCCTTCGGCGCCGGCGCGGGCGATAATGATGGTTTTCAGCTTAATATCCATCACCTCCAGCTTGTGGAGAATGGGCACAATGAGAATACCGGAGAATGACACCTTGGTATCGCCCAGGCCGGTGCGCACCAGGGCCTCGCCCTGCACGGCTTTTTGATACATGCGCGCCACGATGGCTAAAAAGCCCAGCAGCAACACGCCGAGCACGACCAGAACGGCCCAGGAAACTTGTGCAA